>TARA_R110002124_G_scaffold13232_1_pt1 | contig 204142 bp, 184 predicted proteins | sample TARA_R110002124 | Tara Oceans TARA_R110002124 (sample SAMEA4397445) | marine metagenome | biome: Polar Biome; feature: [SRF] surface water layer (ENVO:00010504); material: water (ENVO:00002006), including particulate matter (ENVO:01000060) such as... | depth 5 m | reverse complement strand
CAAACCGAATTGAACGGCTTTTTCCAGCAGGTCACCGGCGCGGCCTGCAGGCATTAGCACCTCAGGTCCGACGGCTGTCGTTCACGTCATCCGCAAGCCATGCCTTGATCAGCGATTGATAGGGCATGTCTCGCTTGTTGGCTTCGATTTTGATCCGATCAAGCAGGGTTTCCGGCAACCGGAGTGAGATCGTCTTGGTTGAGAGTTTCAGTTTTGGGAACGATGCCGGCTTGGCCTGACTCCAGTCCAGGTAGTCGGTGGAATCGTGGGTCTCCCAAAATTCTCGCTCTTCTGCTTCAGTTTTGAACTCAGGCATCTTTTTTGGTTTGCTCATAAACAGCCCTCTCTTTTCGGTGCATGTCGCGAGCGGAAATCACCCGAATCAGCGTACCGTTCTGCCTCAGTGTGAACGTGATGTGGAGCAATCTCTCGTCATCTGTTTCACCAAGGGCATGAAAACGGGCCTCAGCCTGGCTGTGTTTGGAGTCTTCCAGCACCAGAAGCGGCTCATTAAAGAAAATTTCTTCCGCTTCAGACTGGTTTACGCTGTGTTTCTCCGCGTTCTTGCGGGAGTTGCCTTGGTCCCAGTCAAAGCCAGTAACTTGTGCCCAATTGATCATAAAAGTATATTATCAGCATATACGAAGGCGTCAACAAGTGCTAACCAATGCAGGCACGGCGACGCTCTTTAGATTGCGCCTTCGGCTCCATTCCAAGGGCGCGCATGCTGCAAGCGTTAAGAGGAGATTCATGGATGAAACAAGTTGAGGAGTATTTAGACATGATGTTTCCTGGTTTGCACGGCGGCGATAAACGGGAACTTGTGCTCAGCGCCGCGTCCGCGCTTTCCCTGCCGCTCACCGCCCAGGTAGGCATCATCCAGCTCGATGCGTCCGGACAACTGCTCTCCCTGGTTACGCTCGTGCATGACCTGCAGCAACTTGTGCTTGAGCTTCCAGGCGGTGTTGTAGGCAACGCCAAGTTCACGGGACAGCTGCAGCGCTGAGATGCCACTCTTGCGCTGGGTCAGCAGATAAATGGCGAGAAACCACGTGGTCAGCGGCAGATGCGTCGCATGGAAAATGGTGCCGGCGGTCAGCGAAGTCTGATGACGACAACGATGACATTGGTAAAGCCCCCGCGCCAGTCGGCAACCGGTGGTGTTGCCGCAGTCGGGGCACTCGAACCCTCTGGGCCAGCGATGCTGGAAAAGAGCGTCCTGGCATTTGGCCTCTGTGCCGTACTGTTCTAGAAACGCCGGTAGCGACAGGCCGGGCTGGAACTGGATCGGGTTGCGTGCCATGAGGTTATCTCCTCTACTGGATATAATCACAGTATAGAGCTGGCTGATCAAAATGAGTAATCAGGTAAGTTGATGACGTTGACTACTGAGCGCTTGCGGCTATTCACTCAGGATCTTACTAAAGCCTACTCCGGAAAACACGCAGCCAGTGGCGTAAGCGCAAATAACTGCTCGCTGTGGGAGAAAAAAAGTGACGATAGTCCCGCCGGTTTTGCAGATAGTAGCTGTCTAACCGGGGTAGCTCGGCGGCTCTGAGCTTCCGCCCTAACGGCAGTAATACCGTCGTTACACAGGTTTGGTACTTTTCACCAACAATCCCCGCAACCCGTGCATCGTAGTTCCCGTAGGGGTAAGCGAAATGCCTGGGCCGGCGCCCAAATTGCTTTTCGATACTCAGGTCGGCAGTTTCACACTCTTCTTCAATTTGCTCCTGGGTAAGCCGGCATAAATCAGGATGCGATACGGTATGATTTTCGATCTGCATGCCGGCCTCGGCGCAGGCTTCGATCTCTTGCCAGTTCATCATTTCAAAGGCTGGTGCGCCGGCGGGCTGGGTGGGCCAGTTATTCTTGCCACCCACATAGCCCGTTGTCAGGTAAAGGTGTGAGGGCACCTTTGCGTCTCTTAACACCGGTAGCGCATTGTTATAGACCGAACGCATGCCATCATCAAAGGTAATTGCAAGGGCATTATCGATATTCGGGCTGAGTAGTTGATCCAGGGAGCAGATGGTAACGTCACCGTCCAGGATCTCTGCGATCATCCTGGCGAACGTTGCAGGCGGGAAGCTAAGTACCGAGCCCCGGTCATCAATGCTGTGAAAGGTAAGGATGGCTTTCATACAGGTTTATTTCAGTATTCCCAGTTTGGTTCCGGTCAGTGCCCAAACAAATGCGGACGCACTATAGAGGTAATAAACCTGGTGAAATAACAAGCCTTGCAATGCAAACCAAAATCCCTTGCGCCGGTAAAACAGTAGCAAGATTTGCCGGTTGGCATACACCACAACCATCACCACCAACACAGGGTAGAGCCAGGACAGCAAGCCCCCAAGCGCAAAGAGGACAGTTAGAACCAGCAAACCGGCCAAAACCGCTTTAATCCGCTCGTTAACACCTACATTTAAATCGTTATCCAAACCTCCGCGGCTTAGCATTAATCTGGCCCATGGAATTGCCCGGCAAAACACCTCGGTATGAATAAGGTTGATGAAGTGCCATTTTTTGAGGTGTGTGCACTGAAGGTTGGTCAGTAGAGAAAGCTTTCCGCCTGCTTCGATCAGCCGGTAACCCAGCTCAATATCCTCGATCGAAGGTCGGTTGAACATTTCAACGTCAAAGCCCTCCTGTTTGAGGAAGGCTTCTTTTCGGATTGCGCCGCATCCCGACCAGAACGTAGACGCCTCTTTTCTGGCTCGCTGGTGATAGTAGTGATGAACCAGATTCTTGTACTGAGAAAGAAAATTCTGTGCCGGCGGTTTATCGTCGTAAGAGCCGAAAACACCTACCACACCTGCTTCGTCGAAACCCGAAAGCATTACCCTGGCGGCATCTTCATGAACAACGACATCGGCATCAATAAACCACAGGATATCGCCTTTCGCCTCTCTTGCGGCGATATTGCGGGCAGCGCCCGGCCCAAGACGACCGCCGGAGGGCATTACCTGTGCCCCCAGGCTGCGGGCAACATGAGGTGTATCATCCGTCGAGGTATCATCCACGACAATCACCTCAAGCACTTCGCCGCGCTCTTTCATGGCCACCAGTGGCGGCAAACTTTGCCGGATAAACTCGATACCATTATAGACCGGCATAATGACACTGATTGACAGTGGCTTTTTGCCAACCGATGATTTTTCCTGACCATCCATGCTTCAGATCCCTCAAATAAAACTTCCATCCGCCCGTTTTTTCTCTTTCAAAGAACCGCCACGGAGACTCTTTACGATTGAGTCTCCTGTTTCTTAGCATAGCCGACGGTTTCACCAATTGACCAGGCCAATACAAACACCAGCAGCCAGAACATGTCGCGATTCAAACCCAGGTTAAACTGTTTATCACGGCGGGCGGCGGCCATTATTTTCCGGGTAAACACCACCGGAATCAAAGGAGACAGGGCAATCATCATCAACCGCCTGGGAGCATTCATGACTTTCGCCCTCGCCATGCCAAATTCAATGCCGTGGCTAAAACGCTGGTGTATAAACTGCTTTGTGCTGTAGCAATTCCTATGGACAACAACCAGGTCGTTATCAAATGTCATGCGCTTGCCCTCGGCCAAAAAGCGCTCATGAAATGATGGCTCCCAAAAACCGATTTCCAACAAGTCTTCATGGGCCAGTATATCGGCTTTGCGGTAAAGTGCGTTATCGGCGGCCAGATCGTCTGCGCGGCCGCCTGGCCTTGCTCTCGTATAGCGTACATACCGCAACAGGTAAATCACCCGCCCGATCGTGGTATCGTTTTCAACATTCTCAATTGCGCCACCAACGGCGACCTGTTCCCCTTCCAATGGGTAAGCAAGCAACTGTTTGATCCAGGTTTGCGAGGGAACACAATGTGCGGTGGTCAGTGCCACTTTGTCTGCCCGGGCCGCACGAATGCCGTCGCGCCATAACATTGGAATCCTGCTGTCGGACCGGGCTCGTATGAGGCGGACATTCTGATTGTCCGGCACACCATTAAGCGAAGCGTCGTCATTTCCGCTACAGATCAGAAATTCAACGCAGGGGTATTTCTCTGGCTGTAAGTGGATAAAAATATCCGGAAGGTTGGCCGAGGCCATTTCTTCGGCCACGATGACTGTCAAATCATACTGTCTTTTCGATAGCTTTTGGTCCGTATCCTCAACCACGGCGAGCTGCCCCTTCCAGATGCCCCAGGGCAAGCTTCGCTGCCCGTTCCCAGGTAAACGTCCCGGCTCGTGCAATGGCAACGTTTGACAGTTTTTGTCTCAGGTCGTGTTCAGTTGACATGTCCTTTATCGCGCGACTGATTGATGTGATGTCGTAGGGGTCAAAAAATATCCCCGCATCACCGACCACTTCAGGCAGCGCCCCCTTGTCGCTGGAAAGGACCGGGGTTCCGCAGGCCATCGCTTCGACGGCAGGCAAACCAAACCCTTCCGAAAAAGAGGGCATTGCCACGGCCATGGCATCGTTATATAAAATAACCAGGTCCTCGTCTGAGATAAAGCCGGTAAAATGGACCAGGCCTTTTAAGCGGCTGTCATTCGCCAGTTGTTGCAATTCGCCATAGTTCGAATGAAAGCCGGCACCGCCGTAGTCACCCACCAGCACAACGTGTACATCCTCAAGTTGCCGGCTTTCTCTTGCCAGCGCAAAGCCCTCCAGGAAGCCTTGCAGATTTTTATGTGGCGCCAGCCCGCCGACATACACAATCAGCTTGCCGTTCAGGGGAAGACCAATTCGGCGACGCAGGTTCTGACACACTGCCGGATTGTCTGTTGGGCGAAACAGTTTATTCGGCGCTTCGCTGATGACATCAATCGACTCACTGCCCACCCCCAGATACTGTTCGATCTCTGCCTTTGCTGCATGCGAAACGGTCATCACCCGCTGGCATTGCCACAGGGCCAGCCTCACCTTCAGTGTCCAGAAAAGCCGGCCTTTCCAGTCAGGAAAAATCATTTCCGGAAAGTGCTCGGCAATGGCATCGTGCAGTGTCACCACCGTGGGTAGTTTCAGCGGCACAGGGAACCATGAGTAAACCGCCGGGAAAAACATCAGATCAATCGGGGAATCCGATACCGCTTTATACAGTCGCACCATATCCCCAACAGAACGGCTGGAGTTGGCAACGGCGGCATCTGTCACGGGTCGATCAGGAAATACCTGCACGATTTCTATATTGGGTAAGTTCATTGATTCGGTCGGCGCCTGGTCAATGAACAGATAGAACCTGTGTTCGGAATCAAGCGCAAACATGGCCGACAACAATTCACGCGCCATTCGCCCGAAGCCGCGTTGGTTCCACCAGCAGGTTGCATCTATCCCAATTCTCATCAACGCCAATGCTCCATGTTTTTTGGTGCGCCAGACACCGAACCAACCGCTTCGCCAGCCGACCAGAAGGTTTCCAGCAGACAGATCCACAGGCTGACTTTCAGTGGGTGCCTGATTTCATTCATCCCACGCATACAGCGAATTGCCCGGAAAGACAACACGGTGGGCAACAACAGTGATTTTAAAAACTGCACGGCACACGCAAACACATTCTTCTGTTCCGCCTGTCCACCGGCATAGATCCATCCATGATGGAAACGGGTGGCAAGGCGCCCGCTGCACTGGTCTTCAGCGCCATAGGTGTTGGCCAGCATGGGCTCCATGACCAGTGAGCCGCCTTCCGACAAAAGTCGCTGGTTGATCACTCCTTCGACCAGGCCCTCGCTGTATTCGCTCAATACCGAGGCCAAAACCTCCCGACGATAACAGATAAAATTCCCTGGCAATCTTTCTACTGTTCTGGATTGCTGATGAGGGTGATCAAACAATACGCTTGGGTGATATCGTCCGTATTCCGTGCATGCCAGCGCCTGATAACGGCTTGGCAGATTGTTCCCAATCAACACCGGGCCGGATGCTGCGAGGGTATTATCATCTTTAAATGCGCTCACCAGGCCATTGAGCAAACTGTCACCGGGAAGGGTCGTGTCTTCAATAAGGGCCACCACATCGCCACTGGCGAGAGCGACACCGCTTTTTCGCCGCAGCGGCACGGGTTGGTTTCGTATTTCAAAGCGCACGTGATCGAACCGGGCTTGCAACTGGGGGCAGGCTTCTTTCAATACAACAAAGATTTCAATATCAAATTTCTGCAATGCCGAAAGGCAGGTCGCCAACGCTTCGCCGCCGACAAGTTCAATAACGACGATAGAGAAACGTAAGTGAGTGCTAGCAGGTGGATTCATATCATTTAATGACCAGCTTCGGATAATGACTTAACGGGAGAGTTTACGCTCGACCAATTCGGTTATTGTAGCGACGGCAATAATGCTGTCGCGAGTGATCGGCCCGTCTGTTGACCTTTTTACCGATTGATAACACTGTGCGATGAGTGACCTCAAGCCAGGGTAGGCTGGTTCACGGTTGAGGGAGCGCCTTAACAAATTGCCGGTCGCCGCCAGAAGTGTCTTCAAGGAAAGGGAAAATGGCGAAATGATTTTACGGAACCGCGAAACGGCAGGCGACTCAAAAGCCGCGAAACCATGAAACAGATTGGCATGGATGGCTCCCTGCTCGTGGTAAATTGTCATTTTACACTGTGTGGGCCGGGCGTTCAGACTTAGTTTGATGGATACGGGAAACGCTTGGTGGCGACAATACGCAAATAACTCTCCGGGCCTTGGGTTATCTACACACCAGGATTCCTTCTCCAGCGGAGTCTCGGGCCAGACCTCCGACAGAATAGACAAGGGATGAGGCAGAATCTCGATCAGTATCCGGTTCAATTCATGCGCCTGGCGCCCCACGCCCCCAGCCGAAGTAAAATCAAAAGTCACCGCCAAAGGGCCACTGGTTCGGCGTGCCAATTCATTCTTTACCGACGCGACACCGCGCTGAAAAGCAAACTGATGAACCGGACATAACAACAGGTCCTGGCCTGCTGCCAGATCGAGCAATTCAGAAACCTCATTGCGTGCAGGTGCCACGGGCTTCTCTATAATCAGGTGTTTTCTGGCCGTCAGCGCCTGTTTTGCGAGTAACACATGGGTATCAAGCGGCGTACAGAGATGCACTATATCGAAATGGGCCTGTTCAAGTGCCTGGTCAAAATCCGCGAAGGCACGGCCGCCATATCGGGCAACAAGCACCTTTGCTGCATCCAGGTTCGGATCAACAATGGCCGTTATCGTTGCGCCGTTTTTTTTTGCCGCATGTGCATGCCAGTTGCCCATGAGTCCGGCGCCCACAATCGCGACCGTCAGTTGCTCTGTTTCATGCATACTTAGTTGCTCACTATAGCGCTACCCAGCCTGATGACAGCTCCTCATAGGGAAAACCCCAAACCCTTTCCCCAAACCCTTTCCCCAAACCCTTTCAATGTAGCGGCCAAAAAACATGTCGTACAGTTTTGTGGCAGACTGTGGTGGTTTAATGCCGTTAATTCCCGTGAGTAGCAATCATGACTTCAAACCGAAAAAAAATCGCCCTGGTGGGGTTAGGGGCGGCTGCAAAAACTATTCACTTGCCCGCGTACAGCAAACTGGCCAACCTGGAGCTTGTTGGTGGCCATGATCCGGCAATAACGCTTGCGGCAGGCAAGGGTGCATTTCCGTTTCCGGTATACGAAGACGTCAACACGCTGCTGGAGCAAACAAAACCGGATATTCTGGCCATTGCCAGCCCGACCCGGTTTCATTACGAGCTGGCAGAGCAAGGGTTAAAGTACGGCTGTCATATCTTTTGCGAAAAACCTTTTACCACGACACTGGATGAAGCGCATCAGTTGATCGCCCTGTCTGAAAAACAGCAACGCTGGATCGTTGTTAATAATGAATTCCGTTTCATGAATATATATGAGGCGGCAAAGGATAAAATCGGCAGCCCCGGCTTTGGCGATCTGCTTTTTATTAACGCCCAGCAAAGCTTTTACGTAAACGAAAAAACGGAGGCTGGCTGGCGCGGAAACGACCCCCAGCGCACCTGCAAGGAGTTTGGTATACATGTACTTGATCTGTGTCGCTACTTTTTCGGCGAAGAGCCGCTGCAAATCAGTGCCAGAATGCCAAAACCCTCCAACCCGACCGGACCGGATTATCTGAATCTGATCCAACTGGACTTTTCCGGTGGCCGCAGTGCGCAGATCACACTGGACCGGCTTACCCGGGGCAGGCACCGCTACCTTGACTTGCGGCTCGACGGCAGCCAGGCCTCTATTGAAACCGAGTTTGGTGGCAACGTGCAGTTTTCCGCCGGCATTCGCGGCGGTGACCGAAAACCCTTTGTGGGCTTTGATGTTTCATTGGGCGGCAGGGCTCTTCAGTACCATGCCGAGAACGCCAAAAAGATTGCCAGTGATCCGCTCGATATTTTTGCCAATGCCACCAGCAAGCTCCTGAAAAACTTTATTGACGCAATAGACAATGGCGGGGTCCCCGCCTGTAGCGCGCAGGATAACATCAAGACACTGGCACTGATGCTGGCGGCCTACACCTCCAACGATCAGGGCAAGCCTGTCCCGTTTGCCGAGCACTGGAGCTGAGTGTGCACTCAAATACCAAAGATGAAGATCCTTTTGTCTGCCCGCAGTGCCGAACAAAGCTGTCCGCGCAAACGGATCACTATCAGTGCTCACGCTGTAACAGGGAGTACCCGGTTATTTTCGGCATCGCGGATTTTCGCATCAGGTCCGATCCTTACCTCAGCCTGCAGCAGGAGCGGGCAAAAGCGAAGCGCCTGGTGACGGAAACTGAGCAGAATTTTTCCGCCATGCTGGATTATTACTATGAGATCACCGACGATGTTCCGCCAGCCCTGGCAACCCGCTATAAAGCCTATCACCTCAATGGCCCTAAGCAGGCGCAACAAAGCCTGGCTCGCCTGGGCATGTCCTCTGGCGATGTTTTCCTGGATGCAGGGTGTGGTACCGGAGGCGCTCTTATTGCGGCTGCGGAGCATTGCTCCCACATCTACGGGGTGGATATCGCGTTACGCTGGCTTGTCATCTGCCAGCAGCGATTGAAGGAGCAGGGGATAACCGCGACTTTGGTGTGTGCGGACATTGAGGCGCCCCCGTTTCCCGACGGGTATTTTTCAAAAATCACCGCAACCGATCTGTTGGAAAATGTATACTCGGTGGACAACACCCTGGTGGCACTGGGACGGCTTCTCAAGACAGGCGGCAAGTTATGGCTTGCCGGCAGCAATAAATTCTGCCTTGGCCCCCATCCGAGCACCAGGCTCTGGGCCGTCGGTTACTTTCCCGGAAAACTGCGTAGCCGACTGGTAAAGCGTCTGCGAGGCGTCGACTCACTGCGCTTTATCAATTTGATTTCACCAGGACGTATCATCCGCTATGCTAGACAGTGTGGGTTGCACACCCAAATGCTGTCTCCAAGGATGGTGGCTCTGGATGAGGAAGGAAATTACCCGGCAATTGACAGGCTACTGATTAAAACCTACATCGTAGTTGCTCGCCTGCCCCTGGTGCGCCAGTTGCTGATCCGGGTTGGGCCAGCATTCGAGATGATACTGGGCAAGTCACCATATTCAATGGAATCAAAGGGAGTTGATCAGGCATGATGCGCTTTGGACTTATAGGGCTTGGCGGTATTGGCGAGGTGCGCAAACAGGCACTTGAGGTGTCCACTGAATGTGAACTGACAGCGGCATTCGACCTTGATTCAACTGCCCTGGCCAGGCTGCCTGGTCATGTCAGTGTGTTCAAAGACGCGGAGCAGCTCCTGAAGTCGGATGCTTGTGATGCGGTCATCATTTCTACACCCACCCACTTCCACAAAGACCTTGCGCTGACCGCACTGGAAAGCGGTAAACACGTAATCGTGGAAAAACCGATGGCCAGCTCGCTTGCGGACTGTGAGCAGATGGTTGAAACAGCCAGGCGCTGCGGAAAACTGTTGACTGTCGGTTTTAACCATCGCTATTTCGCGGCCATCAAGGAAGTGAAAGCTGCCATCCGGAGCGGGGCTTTGGGCACGTTACGTTATGTCAAAGGTTACGCCGGGCATACCGGCCTGTCCGAGTTCAAAGCGGAATGGATGTACGACAAGGATAAGATGGGTGGTGGCACACTCATGGATAATGGCATCCATACCCTGGACCTGATCTGTTACCTGATGGACGACAGGGTAAGCGATGTGTCGGGCATGATCAGCACCAAAACCTGGCAACTTGACCGCACCGAAGATAACGCCTTTGTCCACCTTCGCACTCAGTCCGGCATCATGGGAAGCCTCCACAGTAGCTGGACTGAATGGAAAGGCTATCACTTCTGCGTTGAAGCCTACGGCGACCTCGGCATGGCTCGCGCTTATTACGCCCCGATGAGTTCGACCATCATTACGATGGACAAACCAGGGGGGCAGGCCCATAAGAAGAGAAACTTCTATATACCCGCCATTTTCCGGGAAAAATTCAAGGGCTGGCAATCGACCGTTGTGCAGACCTTTGTCGAGGAGTTTCAGGATTTTGTCAGCCTGGCGAATGGTGGGCCAGCAGGCGCTATCGCGACAGCGGAAGATGGCCTTCGCAGCATCGCAATACCAAATGCCGTGTATGAGAGTGACAGGGACCGTAATTCAGTAGTTCTGGACCGGCCGGGCTAGCAGCCTGTCGGACTTAAGGCTGATCTACTGTGCCGGTGGGAAAGCGAGCGCAACAAGATTCAAACAAGTGGGCGGGTAGCATGAAAAACAGGATCGTAGTAACGGGTGGCGCAGGGTTTCTCGGTAGCCATCTTTGTGAGCGCCTTCTGGCTGAAGGCCATGAAGTTATCTGCGTTGACAACTTCTTCACCGGGCAAAAGCGCAATATTATCCATTTGCTGGATAACCCCTATTTTGAGGTTATCCGCCATGACATCTGCTTTCCGCTCTACCTGGAGGCCGATGAAATCTATAACCTGGCTTGCCCCGCCAGCCCGGTTCATTACCAACGGGACCCAACCCAGACCACCAAGGTTAATGTCAACGGCAGCACCAATATGCTTGGCCTGGCCAAGCGCATTGGCGCCAGAATATTGCAGGCGTCCACAAGCGAAGTCTATGGCGACCCCACGGTTCATCCGCAAACGGAAGACTATTGGGGCAACGTTAACCCGATAGGTCCACGTTCGTGCTATGACGAAGGCAAACGCTGCGCTGAAACGCTATTCATGGATTACCGGAAAGAGCATCAGCTGAGCATTAAGATTGTTCGTATCTTCAATACTTACGGTCCCCGTATGCACCCCCACGACGGGCGCGTTGTTTCGAATTTTATTATGCAGGCTCTGAAGAATAACCCGATCACCATCTACGGTGACGGCAGTCAGACGCGATCATTCTGCTACTGCGATGATTTGATTGATGGCTTTGTCAGGATGATGCGAACACCGGATGAAATCATTGGCCCGACCAACCTGGGCAATCCGAATGAGTTTACGATCAAACAGTTGGCGGAACATGTCATTGATCTTACCGGCTCAGGGTCGCGCATCAACTACCTGCCGCTGCCTCAGGACGACCCCAGGCAACGCTGTCCGGATATCACCAAAGCCAGAACCGAACTGGGTTGGCAACCAACGATTGAATTAAAGGAAGGGCTGACAAAAACGATAGCCTATTTTGAAGAGCTTTTGGCCGAGAACCCCGATCTGTAATGCGCCGCGGCACGAAATTATTGCCCGAATCCCGTGCCGCTATTCGATCTCTTGCAGGGCATCCCGTGGCCCAAACAGGTAGCCCCAGGCTTCCCCAACACCCCAGACAAGATAAAACAACATTAAATAAGGCGCGGCCTCAGCCAGGTGGGAACGGACACTGGCCTTATGGCGCGCGTTCTGAAAAAACCGGAACGTTAGCAGCGGCGGCAGGACGACCGATGCCATTGCGTATGTCAGTCGCTTCGCTTTCTGCCCGGAGGCGAAACGTATCCCTGCATAGTACCTTGAATAGACAAACCGCTGCCTCAGGAACAGACCAAGACTGAATTTCTTGCAGTGAAAAATACGCACCTTGTCGTCGGCAACAAGAATATGCCCCTGTTTGTGCAACAAGGGGTGCAAGGTGGTTTCCCAGAATCCCGATGTCAGTATCTGCTCGTCCACCTCCTCGAAAATCTCGCGCCGGTAGGCGACATTCATGCCCGCAAGGTTTGGATTGGGTCCGCTCTCGATCGGGGGAGACATGGGCGCGTATTCACACAGGAAGGTGGCCCAGTCGAGAGCTGTGTCCGTTACGCCATTAACCACGCTGCCACCAATTGCGGAAGCCTCGGGGTGTTCGGCAAATGCCCGGGCAAACTGCTTTAGCCAGTCCCGGGGCGGCACGCAGTGATCTTCGGTCACCAGCACGAAATCTCCCGTTGCCTGCTTCGTCGCCAGTGTGCGCATGGTGGGAAGGTCCGTTGTCGATGGACATTCGATGATCGTCACGTCCGGATACTCGCTGTGAATCCGCTGTGAAACATGATCGCTGATTCGATCAGCAAGCAGCACTTCCAGTGATGGAGCTTCATCCTGGTTGTAAAGGGACTCAAGCGTTTCCAGTATTCGTTCGTCATCTTCCGTGCTCACCCGGCCGATGACGACGGAATAGGTAACGTCCCTGTCCTTTTCGTTTTGCATGTGACTCAATGTAGAACCTCTCCCTGTTATCTCTAATCCAAAAACACCCCGTCGTCCGGGGCACCAGCGATATAACCGGCACACTCTCCCATGGACCAGGCACACTCGGAGGCCAGAATGGGAACGGAAAACCGCACCACATTCCCTGACAGCGCTGGCGCCCGACTTGACGCTCGCAGTATACGACTATATCGGAGCAGGGGGAGTATGACTATTCCAGCCGCGTAGAGGAGGCGGCGATAACCCAGTATTTTGGCATGACTTGCGCCATAGAGGCGACCGTGATGGTAGCGCCTGCGCAGGTAATAACTCCATGAGAACTGCTTTCGATAGGTTACGGCCATGTCGTTGCATGCTGCGGGTGTGATGCCCAGCTTATCCCGTACCTGGCGCAGGAAAAAGGTTTTCTGGAAACCCGGGCCCACGAGGGGGACCTCCCGGAGCAACTCACGCCGGAACGCGATATTGTTGCCCGGGTATTCCGGCAATGCCGGATCGAGGGGCTGCCGGAATTGGGCGTATTCGATCAGGTAACCGATGTTGCGGGAATCCTTGCCAGGCCAGCCACTGTTGACCGGGCCATAAAACACCGGCGCCTGGTTCCGCATCATCTGGCGTACTGCAGGAAGCCATCCTTCCGTGGGCGGGCAGGAGGCATCCAAAAGAGCGATATAGCGGCTTTCTGTCTGTTGGATGATAGTCGCATACTGTTCAAAGAAAGGCGTATTGCTGGAAACTCTGAACAGCGACAGGTTGTCGTCCGGGCTACCCATGGCCTGCTCGCCTGCCAGTGCAATACATACCCTGATGCCGGGCTGGTTCAGCAATCCGGCGCTCGCCAGGCTTTCAAGAAGGCCGGCATGATCGCCCTGTGTACTGCTGGAAACGATGGCAATCATGAGCAGTGGTTCGGAAGCACCTGGCTGGTCTTTCATCGGTCATGACCCTGAAGTGTCCTGAAGTGCTGCTCGTCTGCTGTCCCAGGGCGTCTCCGCAACTCGTCAATCACGGCCAGATAATCATCCAGGTACCGCTGACGGGTGTAGAGTTTCCGGCATCCGTTCCGGGCCAGCTCTGACAATCGCTGACGCAAACCCGGCTCGCGGACGATCCGGTGCAGCAAGGCAGGAAGCTCACTGTCCTGCCGGTAAACAAAACCGGCTCTGGTTGTTTCTATGATTTCCGCGCAGCCACCGGCATCCCTGACAATCGCCGGCGTGCCACAGGCCATGGCCTCAACCGCCGTCAGGCCGAATGTCTCGGGCGCAAGTGACGGAAATAGCAGTGCCGTGGCATTGCTGTAGAGCCGGACCAGGGACGTTTCATCAAGCCTGCCGGCAAAATGGATATTCGGATACCGGGCGAAACGCGCCTTTAAACGCGGCAGGGCATCACCTTCACCGGCAAGTGTCAGATGGTAATCCTCCAGTGCCGTGAAGGTTTCAAGCAAGGATTCCACGCCCTTGGATGCGGTGATGCGACCGCTGTAGACAAAGCGGGGAGGCTCCTGGCTGCTCCATGCGCCAATCATTTCCTTTGATGGTTCCAGGCGTGAGTACAGCGGGATAATGCGAATCGGTACGCCGGGATAGAGTTGCCGGTGCTGCTCCGCAGTGAATTGACTGGGTGCAATCAGACAGTCAATCTTTTCAAGATGGCGTTTCGTCAGGCCTGTGTATCGCCAGATCTGGGGCGGTATGCCAGAGCGTAAGCAGCATTGCAGGCATTGACGGGAGTCACAGCGCCTGACGCCATTTTTCCAGAATATATGGGTAGCGCACACCAGCCAGTGTTCATGCAGGGTGTAGAGCTTTACCGGGGCCTTACCCAGCGAGAGTATGGCAGGCCCGCCAATCAGCGAAATATTGTGATAATTGATAACATCGAAATCGTCCTTGAGCAGTCCCGCAAGGGCGCCGGTTTTCAGGGCAGGGTGCCCGAGTTGCTGGGTCAGCAATGGAGAGAGCGGGCCCATGGAGCTTTTCAGCCGGCATACGTCTACGCCCTGATCGTCGTATCGCCGGGGGAGCCCCGGGTCGCCTGGGTTCGCGCCGAGCCGGTACGCATCCTCGCAATGGATAACGCGCACATAGTGCCCGAGCCTGGCCAGTGAGAGCGCCAGTTCCCGGACAAATATGCCGTCCCCGCCAAAGTTGTAGGGCGGGTAGAAGGTGGTCACCATACAGAGTCGCACAATTATCCCCGCATCTGGTGAACGCTGGACGGTTGGGCCCGGCTGGCTTCGCTGCCCTCAGGGCCGGTATGTATGCCAGGCAGATGAATCATTGCAGCTCCGGGCAGAATCGTTTGCCGTAACGGTAAACAACAAAATAGTCGTTCCTGAAAACCGGTCTGAAACAGTTGCTCGGGCGCTCTGACTGGGTAAGTGGGAGCATCCACTCAGCGAGATTCATGTCAACGTAATAGTCAGCTTCCACGGCCTCGAAGAAGAGGTTCATGGACTCAGGGCTGCTGTATCTCTTCGATGGCCATGTCGCGCTGTCACGGCCGGTCATCAATGCCATAATCCTGGGCTTGATGAAAACAATGGTATCGTCCTGCCTGGTCTCTTCCCTGATAAACCGGAACATGGCTTCCGCATCCGGATGGGTAATACCCAGCTCCAGCTGTGGATGCTCCATGGTGGCCATGACCGGTAAACTGATAGCCGCCAGAAGCAGGAAATACCCTCCGGCCACAAGGTATTTCAGCCTCGGCAGGCGAGGAAAAATCGTCTCCTGGCAAACAAGAAATCCGTAGTACAGGAAAAAAGGGAATATGGGGATCAGGTAGCGTATGGTCGGAGCGGCACCGAAAAGCAACAGTACCGCGATATACCCGGCAAGAAAAATTTCCAGCACCGTTATTCCCCGGCGCAATGCCAGAATATAGCCACCAATAGCGAACAGGCTGAACAGGTTGAACAGCAGCTCATTCAATGTGTTGATGAAGGCGCTGGAGGAGGGTGGCCAGAACCCCTGTAATGCCCACCGATAACCGATAATCCGCTCCAGGATATTGCGTGGATCAAGATCCACAAAGCTCAGGTGATTCAGCCCAGCAGCCGAGGAGTATTTGTCAGTCAGGTGTTTCAGGTTCTCGTCAAAATGCCCGGGGACAAAAGAGGCTGAAAACCAGAGGCTCTGCAACCAGGCCAATATTGCGAAAATCCCCAGGGCGACGATGCTCAGCAGCGAGATCCGCCGCCTGCACACAATGTCGTACGTCAGCAGTGTCAGTGGCAGGACAATACCGATTTCACGGGCGCCAAATGCCAGGTACATGGAGAGACCAATCAGGGCGCCCGCCGTTATTTGTCTGCCGGGCGTCCGAAGCCTGCCCTGGTCGCCGGCGAGGAAAAGCAGCATCAGGAAAAGCGAGAGATAACAGAACACCATGAAGGTGAAATCGGCACGGATAAGGTTGGTGAAATCCCAGATGTAGGGGTTCAGGCCAACAACAAGCACAAGGAAAAAAACAAAGCGTCGCTCAAGGCGGCGCTCAAATACCCTGGCTGCCAGCCATAACGACAAGCCGAAGGAGAGAACGCCAACCCATTTCAGCGCCTCCAGGTCGAGGCCGTACAAGGCATACACCGGAGCAAGCAGTAACGGGAAAACAGGGGGGTAACCGTAGGGCCCGACGAATTTTGAAACCGGGTTCAACAGGTAACCGGTATCGAGATAATGCCTGCCCTCCACCAGGTTTTGGGCGTGAAGAATATAGAGGCTGAAATCGCCGCTCCAGTTCTGCCCTTTCACCAACGTGACAAGGTAAAAAACCGCAAGGGCCAGAATGGCCAGCGGAACAGCTGCGGGATGGTCTATCCATTGCGCGATGGCAGGCTGCCATGGGCGATTCGCGAGATATGGATTTGAGCAATGCCGTCGCAGTCGTGGTGTCATTCTGGTGTCGTCCTTGATTGACTGGCAGTCAGGGTGTCTTTCAATTTTTGATGTTGCCCCATACACGGTAATAGGCACCGAAAAACGGCAGGAACAGTTTCGTCAGTGGTATCCCAACCAACCAATTGTAGATAAGCGCCAGTCTTTTCCTGGAGCTGGTGAAGCCCGAAAGCTCATGCTCCGGAATAGCCGGAAACACGACTCTGGCGTCGAAACCCCTTGCCCCGGAAAACAGCCTTTTCGTTTCCCAGACACTCAGCAGACGGGTAAATGTATAGGGCTGGTTCCTGACAAGTTTCACGTAACGGGCCTGTAGCGGCCGGGGCAAATAGCCAACCCCCCAGACATTCACATGCGGCTCTGGCGAGAGACTGAAACGATTCGGGGTCGACAGCGCGAAAAATCCGCCCGGCTTCAGCACGCGCCTGAGATCGCTCACATACGCATCCTGATCACCAACATGTTCGATGACATCCAGCGAAACAATGGCAGCGACCGAATTGTCGGCCAGCGGCAATCGTTCTGCAAAACCGGCGGCCAGTCTGGGGCTGCCGCCGTAGTGCTCAGCCAGATGCCGGGCGATCACCAGCCATTCCATGGAAACATCAATCCCTGTTATCTCATGCCCCAGGCTGGCTGCCGCGGCCATCATTTGACCGGGGCCACATCCGATTTCCAGGATGACGCCATCGGCTTCAAGGGCGGGCCGTAACCAGTCCGAGCATTGGGATTGACATTTTCCAACACCGGCGAGTACCTGGCGAGTACGGTAACCGGCTTTTCGTTCATCCATGCCGCGGCTGGAGCGAAAAATATGGTGGATGGTGGCCTCGAGCCCGTCACGTTCGACCCGGTCAGCCGCCTCCCGGGCTCGCTTGCGGTCCTCGTCCAGATCAATCCAGCAATCCAGCGCCACGCGCAGATCGGGAATGCCGTCAATGACAGGGTAGTGCGCCGGGCAGGACTCGCAACGCAGGTTCGTGTCAATTACGCCCAGCGAGCCGTGGCAAGTGGGGCAGCGCCAGATCATCGTGGCTGTATCAGACATACCGGATATTCCCTATCTCGTCGAATCGTGATTAAAGAAGTCTAGTCCAAAACGACAGGTCCATAAATCGCTACAGGGACCCTCGCCCGGAAAAGGAACAGCAATCCTCATGCCCTGAACCGGCCGATCATGTCGGCAATCATCCGCTTTTGTTCATCCGGCAGCAATTTCCACAGCAGGGGAGTCAGTAATGCGATATAGAACACTCTTGCCAGAAACCCCGTAACCGAGAACTCTTCAAGGTGCAAGAATATCAACCCCGTTACAATGATACCGCTAAGGCAGGCAGCAATCCGGACCCAAAGGCTGAAAGGAATACTTGAGTGAAATTTGGATGCCAGTCGGAATGGAATTGCCAGACCGCTCAAAAACACGCTTAGGGATAACGCGAATGCAGCGCCTGGAAGTCCGTACATCTGAACCAGAGTAGGAGTGACCAGAATAGCAACCAAATAGGATATTAATGCGCTGACCGCAAAGAACTTTACGTCATCGAGCCCCACCAATAACTGTCTGTAGACATTGACTATGACATGCATGCTTTGCCAGAAAATGAACAGATAAACGTAGTCGGATGCGGGTCTGAATTCGGAGGAATACAAAATCGTTAAGGCAAATTTGGGGAAGAGCAGAAAGGGAAGGGACAGTATGAACGTGATAACAACCATCAATCCCTGGAATTCATGAGCTTTTCTGAACTTTTCTTCGTTAGAGATGTTCCGGCTTAGAATCGGCGTCAGGTAGAGAAAATTGAGTGGGCTCGATATCGCCCCCAATGCCAGTGCGATTGCGAACAGAGCTTGCAGCAGTCCGGCCTGGGCCTCGCCCATGGTCGAAAAAACCTCATAGCGTACTATCAGCATTGTGATTGAGTAGGCGGATAAGGCCAGATGACCGTAAAGTGAAAAAGAAATGATTTCAGGGCTCCGCCGCAGCTCTTTTAAAATCCCCGCAGATGGATCGCGGATATCCAATGACAGTTTTTTTCTGATGTACCAGAGCGAGCCAATGGTGGTTGCCAGCCCGGTAATGGCCACGAAAATATAAATGGCTTCTATCCCGAATAGCCAGGCGGCGCTGCTCGCGGCGAATGCCAGACAGAAAGTGACAATAAAATTCAGGATTGCACTAGCCGACGTCATCTGGGCTGCAGCCAGCGTATGAACGAAAAAGATTCCCAGCATCATTGCCGGAACGTTGAGAAGTGCAATCAGAATAAACAGCTTGTACGGGGCCAGCTCGGCTCCAAAAATTGTGGGACGCCAGTAAGTGATGCCGATGACCAGACAAGTTGTCAGTAAAGAGAGCAATAATATGCCGGACAGAAAACTGGAGTAGACGGTCTGGAAGCGTCTGTTTCCCTCGCTGTGCGCTCGCGACATGAACTTCAGAGCGAAGAACGGAATACTGAACCCTGCCACCTGCACGACCGTAACCACGACCTGGTCAACGGTCGCAATGATCCCGAAACCTGCGGGGCCAAGCACCATGGACAGGATTTTAGCCCGGATCATCCCCGTCAGAATAATAAAAACCTGTATGACTCCTACGGAAATGAGGACCCTGGACATTGGGAACCGGCCTATATCAAGGTTGGTAAAATCGACGAAAAACCAGTCGGCTGGCAATCATAGGCTCGCGCAGACCTTTTCCAGAATCCGGTTCTGGATCGGGTGAGTCAAGTGGTTAGGCCTTGGCAGTATACCGATGCATAGCAGCTTGAGTAAGGTGATTTCATCAGGCCAGGCGCGTTTGGGAGACGGGTGGGGGATTTCTGGGGCTTTGCGGTTTGTCAATTGGGCTCCATTGCATCGTGAGGCCAATTTCATCAAAATAGCGTGTATTTCTAAGTAGGAATACGTACGATAAAGCGGTAGGTTGGTTTTTCTCCCACAGCTGGCGCGCGTACGCAGGCTGCATGGTGGTTTCGGCCCCAATAGTTAATACCTCGACATGGATGACCTGCGATGACCGACTCCTACCAGGCCGTAACCCGGTCGCACGACAATCTGTTCAAGCTTGACGACGCCGACAGCTATAATGAAGTGGTAGACCTGTTTGAAAAATATACCGAGCAGGTCACTCGTCATTTACCCGACCCTATGATGTCTATGGCTGGCGTAAAGGCCAACCAGCGAGTGTTGGATATTGGCACTGGTACTGGGGTTGTAGCGCTGGAAGTTGCTCGCAAACTTGGTGACGAGGGTGAGGTTGTTGGTATTGATCTTTCCGATGGCATGCTTGCCACGGCTACGGGAAAGGCGGAAAAAGAGGGGCTGACCGGAAAGGCGGAATTCCTGAAAATGGATGCCGAGGCGCTTGAGTTTGATGCCAACTCGTTCGACAGTGTTCTTTCTCTATACGCTCTGCGTCACTTTCCCGACCCCGAAAAGGCGGTTGCCGAGATGCACCGTGTCCTCAAACCTGGAGGCAAAGCGGTAATCGCGGTTGGCAGCCGCCCTGAGTTGCTGTCCAAAGATGGCATGGCTGCCGTGGTCCGAAAAATGGGAAGCGCTATCAGGCGACTTACAGGGCGGGAGCTGGCTGCTTGCGAATTCCTGGATGAGTTGGTCAACAAACATATTCCTGAGAGCGTAAATAGCGAGACGGCGGAATGGACCGGGCATCGCCACGGATTTACCGGCTCCGTCAGAGATCTGCTGAGGGATGCAGGGTTTACTGATATCAACAGCAGCTGGCGAGGACAATACTCTGCTTTCCACTCACCCGAGGCGTTCTGGGAGTTACAAATGACTTTTTCCAGCCTTGCCCGTAAACGAATAGGGCAGGCGGAGGAACCAGCGATAGATGCATTGAAAAAAGAATTTATATCGACTTGTGAAGCTGTTTTGGCAAGGAAGGGGAGGCTGGTTTACCAGTCAGGGGCGGCCATCATTTCAGCGGTTAAGCCCTGACGTAACCACCACAGTAGGGCAGAGAAGCAATATAATCCGGGAAGATTAGAAAATGAGCTCAACAGATAGCAAAGTTCGCTGTGCAATCATCGGCGGCGGTCCGGCTGGGTTGACAGCCGCTCTGGAGTTGTCACGGGCCGGGGTCGAGCCGATTGTCTTTGAAATGGACCAGCAGGTCGGCGGGATATCACGCACGGTCGATTACAAGGGCTATCGCTTCGACATTGGTGGTCACCGGTTTTTCACCAAGGTGGAGAGGGTTCATGACTGGTGGATGGATATTCTTTCGGACGAATTCCTGGTACGGCCGCGTCTGTCGCGTATTTATTACCAAGGCAAGTTCTTCGATTATCCGCTGAAGCCCAAAAACGCGTTGCTCAATGTCGGGCTAACGGAGTCTGTTCTGGTCGGGCTCAGTTACCTTAAAGCGCAGGCATTTCCCTCCCGGGAAGAAAAAAACCTCGAGCAGTGGGTGACCAACCGCTTCGGTAAGCGCCTGTTTACAATGTTCTTCAAGACCTACACCGAAAAAGTGTGGGGGATGAAGTGTACTGAAATAGGGGCGGACTGGGCGGCCCAGCGCATCAAGAATCTGGACCTGGGCAAAGCTGCGCTTTCGATGCTCGCTCCGAAACTTCTGACCGGCAAAAATCAGATTACGACCCTGATTGAGGAGTTCTACTATCCCAGGCTCGGCCCTGGCCAGATGTGGGAGCGTGTGACCGAAATTCTGGACGAAAGGGGGCATCCCGTCCGCCTGGAGCACCAGGTGAAAAAAATACACCGCGATGGCGAGAAGGTTATCGGCGTTACGGTGGCCGATGCCAATGGCCATGAGGAACGCTTTGATGCCGAGCATGTTATCTCAACCATGCCCATTAAGGACCTGCTCAACGTTATGGATCCGCCTCCACCGGATGAGGCGCTGGAAGCAGCCAACCGGCTCAGGTATCGCGATTTCTTGACGGTGGGATTGATAGTCGATTCTCCGGAACTCTTCCCGGATAACTGGATTTACATCCACTCGCCGGACGTGCAGGTCGGTCGGATCCAGAATTTCGGCAACTGGAGCCCGCACATGATTCCGGACAAGTCAACCAGTTGTATTGGCCTGGAGTACTTCGTTCAGGAAGGCGATGAGTTATGGACCGCTGATGACGACGCGCTCATCGAGCTGGGCAAGAAGGAAACCGCTCAGTTGGGTCTGATTGATGCTGATAAGGTCATAGATGGTGTTGTAATACGAATGCCCAAGGCCTATCCGGTTTATGACCACGGTTACAAGGAAAACATCGATAGCATTCGTGAGTACATTGACAAGATACCAAACCTGCACCTGATTGGCCGCAACGGCCAGCACCGCTACAACAATCAGGATCATTCAATGGTCACCGCCATGTATGCGGCGGAAAACATCCTCGGCGCGAATCACGATGTGTGGGACGTCAATGTGGAAGAGGAGTATCACGAGGAAGCCCATGTTGAGAAAGGGCAGGGTGCGAGTGGCGAGCGCCTTGTACCGCAACGGGTGCGGGAAGCGTCTCCGATAGAAATTCTCAACGACGCCTTCGCAAAATACGATCCGGTCGCTCTGGGCGGGGCGCTTGGCACGATGCTCGGCTTCGTGGTGTTTTTGGCGACCGCAGGCCTGCTTTTGAAAGGGGGCGAAGATGTCGGGGTGACCCTGGCATTGCTGGGCAATTATTTTCCCGGCTATGACGTCACCTGGGCCGGTTCGTTAATGGGCGCTCTTTGGGGCGCGATATTCGGCTATCTTATCGGGTTCATCATTGCTGTGGCCATCAATGTCACAGTATCGATACACCTTGGCAAACTGCTCCGGCGCCTGGGTGTGCTGGATGGATCAATCGGCTAATGTTCAGACAGGGATAGAGGGTACCGTTTCATGAATAAAGAGCATTTTTCAGAGGATGAGTGGAAAGTCATTGGTCAGGCTGTCGCCCGTCTGCGGGCGTCGGTGATGGCGGTGACCTTCGGAATCGTCGGTGGCCTGATGCTGTTTGTGGCAACCGTATGGCTAATCATACTGGGGCCGACAGGAGGCTCGGAGCATGTCGGGCCGACACTGGGTCTGCTGGCAAACTTCTTCCCGGGTTATAGCGTTACCTGGTCCGGTGCGGTCGTGGGGGCCTTCTACGGTGCGTTGAGCGGAGCCATCGCCGGCTTTGTGCTGGCGGTCATCTACAACCGTATCGTCATCTATCGGCGGCGCTGAAAACTGAACCTGCAGCGCCGGTCACTTCCGTTTACTGACGGGAGGTTTTGAGTTTCCGGCGCTGTATAAAGCCTGACGTTTGCATGGCAATCACGACGAGCGTGGTTGCCAGCAACAGCACGGTATATATCCCGATGCGTTTTTCAAGCAACTGATAGACCAGACCGTGAATTGGTATGGCCAACACCAGAAAATACGTCAGCCGCTGCCACTTTTTCCATGAAGACGCACCCATGATGCGGATGGAGCGGTTATTGGACAGGCAAAGAAGTGCGATCATTATCAGCGCACTGATCAACCCGATATAATTGGTCAGCCCGAACGGATCGGTTCTGAAGGGAAGGACGTGCGATTCATCCGGCGGGTAGATAAAATACTGGATAAGCCTGCCCTTGAAATGGACCTGCAATCCGGTGATGGTGTGTGCAAGGGCCAGTATACCGGACCAGATACCCAGATCCCGCCTCAGAAGGCTTGACAGCGGATTGCGCCTGGAGCGTATCAGGTTCACCGGCCCGATAGACAGGGTAACAGCGAAGTAGAGAAGGCTTGTGTAAGCGGTGCCAATCGAGAGCGCCTGCATAAGTGGTTTGTCGGATAGGAGCCGGCAAAAGGCATAAATCAGGATGAATGCCACTGTGAATAGCAACAAATGCCTTGCCCATCTCCTGAAATTCATTAACCCGCCTGTTATCAATATCAAAGTTTCCTGAGTGGAACCCAGGTCATCACTTCACCCGGCGGATCCGGGTTTTTGGATCCCAGGTTATTTTTTGAAGGCGAGATTCCAAACCCCTTCAAAACGCTTTCTCAGCATGGGTTCCGGGACGTGAGGTGCAAAAGGCGCGTACTTTTTCACAGATTCGTAAATCTGCTCTTTCTCTTTACCCTTGATCTCTTTTAGCAGGCGTACCGCATCCTGGATGTCCTTGTCATGGCGCGAGGCGTGAACTTTGTGGGCCAATAGTTCTTCCCAGCTTGCTGCTTTTAAGATCAAGTAGGGGTGCTGGAAAATAATGACATTGGATGTAGTTTCCAGGCCGAAAAAGCTCACGCTGTCATTGAACCACAGCGATTTTTCATCAGCAGCCAAACCCATTTCTTCACCGACCTGCTTGATGAGTTTGATCAGTAACTGTTTGTTGGCTGGGTTCGCGGGAAAGATGGCATCAACGTCCTGAGTCATGGCGCGAGAATGGAAATACATCAAGCTGATAATACCCCCGCAACAGGTCAATTCCAGCCTCTTATTTTCCTTCTGGAGCAAATCCCCCAAGCGCTTTAGCGCTTGGGTCAAGGCCTGGATACTGATTTGTTTGCCGGTGTTGGAATACTGATACATGAAACGTTCTTATACAAAAAACATGAAGTCGCGCGGCGCGAAAATATTGCGCTTGCAGAAAATGGGCGACACCAGGTCTCCCTCGTAAAATTCCCGATATTCTTCCGGGATGACAGAAAACTCTTTTTGTACCGCCGGTACCCGTTGACACCAGTCAGGCGCTACCGCAGGGTGAGACTTTGGCGGTTCAGACCAGACTTCGGCCATACGCTCAAGGAAGCAGGCCTTCAGGGCATATTTCAGCGCATCTTTTTCGTGGGGATCCGGCACTTGAGCCAAATCCCACTCCTTACGCCAGAAGAGCTGCACATCATCCATAAATGCCACGGTATCTCTCTGTATGACTGATTCACACATGCGATCCAGAACCCCTTCGGGTGTCATGACGTCCGGTTTCGGGAGGGAATCGACCTCTAGGGAAACATTCAATCCCAACTTGAGCGCCATGTTGACCAGGGCATCCACCCGGAACTCTCTGGCCTTGCCGTTGAGCAAAGCACTGATTCGAGGCTGGGAAATGCCAAGGCGCTCAGCGGCTTCGGTCTGAGTCAAATGATTTTGAACCAGGGTGTCGCGCACAGCGCGAGCCAAGGTTGCCCGAATTTTCAGGTTCTCCACTTGAATGGCTTCATCGTTTACGGCTTGCATCGCGCCACCTCCTGCAAGTGCTCAATGCCAACGCAAAGGATAATACCACAAGAAATATAAAATATATATTTACTTTAATAGTTGAAGGGCAAAGAAAACCCTCCTTTTATTAACTCATCCGCACAGTTCTCTAAAGACAGCAGGTTTGCAGAAAAATTGAAGTAAATATACTCGGTTAACGTTTCAATGTTAATGTACGCTTCTGATCAGTGGGTATATTTACCTTTCGAGTGATGACCGGGTTGCCGCGATATTCCCGAGTGCATTTTTGAGGGGATGATCCAGAGATAGAGCGACCAAATACCCCTGCCAGGCCTGGTTGATAAAGCTCACAAGGCGGAAAAGTGAAAATGACAGTCATGTCTGCCCCGCGAAAATCGACTTGGATAGGATTTTCAGGATTCCTTCGACTGGTAACAATCGCATCCGTCCTGATTTCCGGTGCCTGCTTCGCCGCTTCTTTGGAAACCGGTTCCGGGAAAATGGATGTGCCTGTCACCGTGCGAATAGACAACGCCATCGAATACCAGGAAATAGCCGGATTTGGCGCGACAACCCTTGCCGGGATCATGCTGACGGAAAACGGGCTGCGCGACATGCTGGGCGCAACGTTAAGGCACCAGGCCATCAAGGCGGTCTACCATGACGTGGGCCTGACGCTTGGCAGCCTGGAGTTGTGGCTGGAGCCGGCCAACGACAATGACGACCCCATGCTGATCAACAAGGATGGCTTTCAGTGGGAAACATCGAACGCGATGCATGATCTGCTTGTACGTCCTGCAAGAGCCTATGGCTTCAGCAATTATTCGCTTGGCCTGAAGATAGACATGCGGCGGGAATTGCGCTGGATGGATGAGCTGCGTGAAAGAGATTACAGTCGCTATCTTCAGGAAGCCGCCGAATACGTAGCCGCCGGTGTTGTACACTGGCAGGAAATAACCGGGGCCGCCCCCCGGTTTATTACACTGTTTAACGAACCATTGAGCGGTAACCGGGAACTGCGTGGCGGCTCGAAGCACGAAATAGTCGATATTATCAAATCCGCTGGCGAACGGTTGCGCGCGGAGGGGTTTGCACGCACGAGATTCATTGTTCCCGCTGAAGAGACCGTTGCCAAATCCATCGATACAATCGAGTCCGTCCTTGCCGATGAAGACGCGCGCTCCTATATCGGTGCGTTGGCTTATCACGCTTATCCCTATGATTCTGCTTACTCCAGTGTCCGGCGTATTTTGCAGACATCAGGGAGAGGGCTGCCGGATCACGATGAGATACGGATTCGCCAGCGGCTTTATGAACTTGCCGCCGGTTATGATATTCCGGTGTGGATGACAGAGACCTCCGAGGGTCCGGGCCGGGCCGATTATCCTTTTGGATCAGCGGAAAACCTGCGGGCACGCGCCAACCATATTCATGATGAACTGGTTTATGCCAATGCATCAGCCTATTTTGCGATGTACGACATGTGGGACAGGCAAAGCCACGATGCGCATTTCAAAGACAGAGGCATCGATTTTTTCAGTGAATCCAGTCATGTCGTGCTCATCGACCAGAAAACATCTGAAATCCATATAAGCGGAATCGGGTTTGCCATTGGCCACTTTGCCCGCTGGATTACTCCGGGTTCATTACGTATTGATGCTGTATCAGACAATAAGCTTGTCAAAGTGGCGGCATTTCGGGCCGGCAAGAACAGCGAGCTGGCTCTTGTCATCATCAATAATGGAGATTTCGAGGCCAACATCGATGTTTCACTGGAAAACATGGGTTTGCGGGGGTCTGTAAACGGGGAATATTCAGACACGTCAACCCGCTGGAAAAAACTTGCTCCCCTGACACCTTTAAATAACACCCGTTTCAGATTGACCGTCGGCCCGGTGAGCGTGACCTCCTTGTCTACCGGAATAATTGAATTGAATGATTTACCCAGTTTGCCAGGCGTATCGCCGGCACGTTTTCAAACTTTTTCGTGTTGTTCGTAACAACTACCAACCCCTGGATAACAATATCCACTTGTTTCACGGTGTCCGGGTAGGCTACGGGGTTTGGGAGTCGCAATGCCTGACTCTTGTTGCTTTTAAAGATGCTTGCTCGTTCCACGATTTGCGCCTCTCGGTGTAGGTACGTGTGGTATATCCCTGCTTGGCACTTGGCACTGCATTTCATGATGAAGAGGACCTTTTTTATTTGTGGGGTGCGGCCTATAATTAACACATGCATACAGTGTATGAGGTTAATACCATGACCGCCGAGCCAGATACCACTATCAACGTCAACTCGCAGGACCTGCAGGCTCTGGGGAATGCGGGCATCAATAAGGCGGACATTGAGCAGATGCTCCATGCGCTGGCGACCGATCTCCGGTCCGGGAACGAAGCAGCCGTTCACGATCAGGCCAATGGCCTCACGGCCGCTGAGATTGAGATTCTCCGGGAGGGCGGCGCCTACGGCCTTGATGACACATCCCCCGGCGCCTTGGCGAGGTCCCGGCGCCTCGCGGTCATGCGGCTCCAACTGGAATTCAGGCAGTTGCAGCGTGACTCGCTGTACGCCTCAGCTGTGGCCGAGCTGCTAGGTATCTCAGCTGCCAGGGTGCGGCAACTCACCAACCCGGGCAACCCGGGGCTGTACAGTTTCAAAGGGGCCCGGAGCAAAGCGTGGTTTCCACGCTGGCAGTTTGTCGAGAGCTCCGTAATCCCCAATCTGCGACTGGTACTCCAGACCCTCAGCCCCCAGGCACACCCGGTCACAGTTCAGCAGTTCATGACGCAGGTGAACAACGACCTATGGAGCTCCGAACTGGAAGAAAACCTGTCTCCCCGTGACTGGCTGATCGCTGGGTACCCAGCCGAGCCTGTCCTGAGCCTGATCAGGGATATCTGATGGCAAAGTTTCCAGAGCCGCCAGATGTCGACGCACTGAAAAGCATCCCGCCTCAAACCGTCAATCTGAAGGCCGGGGAGAAGATCTTTCGGGTATTTCGCACCGAAGGGCCGTATCCGGTGTCATGGAATACCTTCCGGTATTTCGGTCCCACGTCGTCCCGTTTCGACCACCATTTGCGAAACAAAGTTGGCCAGCCGGGTAATGGTGAGCGAGGAGTCCTCTACGGCGCCATCGGCCCCCGGGCCATCCCTACTTGCCTGGCTGAGTTCTTCCAGGGAGCCCGGAAGATCAATCGAAAGGACGGGGTACCTGTTCTGAGTGCTTTTGCTCTCACCGCGCCACTGACCTTGCTGGATTTACGCGGTTCCTTCGCAACCCAGATCGGCGCCAGCATGGCGATCAACACCGGGCCACGACCCCGGGCCCAGCGTTGGGCTCAGCGGCTATATGAGGCGTACCCCCGGGCGCATGGGATCATCTATCCCTCGTCCATGCATGCCAATGAGCCTGCAATTACCTTGTGGGAGCGTAGCACGGTCTTCATGTCCCGCCACCCACTGGTCCATCGTCTGCTGTCTGATCCGGCCCTGAAACGCGTGATTCTCGAAACCGCTGACGCTATAGGCTACCCAGTGATCGACCCCTGACCTGAACACTGCTTCCAGGGGCTCAGAACTAGTCAACAATCAGCTCAATTTTTTCGGGAGGAAGCTTGCACTCCATGCACAGGGGGTGGCCCTCGGAGTTCGTCAGCCCTGACGAATCGAACACATACAGATACGCGGCGTCGAGATTTTCGATTGCGCCCTGGTATAGTTTCAATTCGATCTGGTTATCAGACCATTTGACCGGGCGCTGGTTCTCATAGAGAGTCACCTGGTCAATGGTCGGAGCATTTCCTAACATAACGCGCTGCAAAGTATTGTCGATATAGATGTCATCCAAGTAGCTTTCCTGCAATCTGCCAACTTTACCGTTCAGGCCCATTAACGCAACGGTTGGGCTCCATTTGCCTCTGTAATCGAGAGAGGGGTCAATGGAGAAGCTTGTTAACTCACGCGCGTTAACGCTCAGCCTTACCCAGCCCTTTTGTGTATCCATTTCCAGTTCAAGGTGGTTCCATTCCCCACCGTTTACAGGAGCCGTGGACCAGTTAACGACCGAGCCGACAGTTTGATGCATTTGCGTCCAGGAAAACCGGATTCCCTCCTTGCCCCGGGGGTCTTCCCAAATCCTTATGTATTTCTGTGAGCCCGGTGTTTCATAACCGGGCCCGCCGGAGCCAACAAATGTTTCCGGAAAAGTAGAGGTGGCCCCTGAGCTCTCGCCCAGAATTTCCACTCCCAGAAGAACAGCCGTTCTCGGTGGCTTCCCATCAAATACCAGGTTAATCTGGCCTTCTTCATCTACTCCGATAAAGGTTGCTTTGGTCAGCCCCCCTACATTCAGGGTTTCGCCCTCCTGGAACTGGCCAGTAAGGTTCACCGGCGCAAGGCGCCAGTACCATTGAGGAGCGTATTTGGGTCTGAACCACCAGGAAACATAGAGCTGGGTATTGTCAACAGGCGTCTCCCAGCCAGAGTTGCCCCCGTATGCCACAGGGTTGCCCACCGTTGAGTTATGACCGAGCATTAGATAGTGCTTGCCGGAGTTGTTGTGGCGTGGAGGGTACTGCGATGTTATTTCGGGCGGAAATGACCCCCAGGCCCCACTTGAAGCGGCTGACCAGATCGAAGGCTGGCCTTGACCCGTTGTCGGGACCTTGGCGCCATCTGTTAAGGTTTGGTAACTTTCATTGAGAGTCCCATTTTCATAGCTGGAATCCACCTGGTCGAAAAGAACGGGTGCCGCCTGGGACTTTTCGCCAAAGCCGGAACCTTGAACTGTGATGGTGGTGTCGTCGCTCTCAGGATCTTCTACGATCACTGATGTGATGGCAGGTGCCGCCATGGAGCTGAAGCTGAGAGTAGCGGCCAGTACGCCTGTTACCAGGGCCAGAGCGCCCTTTGGGGTGGGCAGAAGTGGGCTATTCATGACAATTACCTTTCTGTGTCCGGAAGAATGATCAAAGAGAGTGACCAAAGAGAATGATCAAAAAGAGTGATCAAGTCTATAGAGATCGCCGGAGATGCCGAGGGCCTGCTTCGCAGTATTACCAGAACGAACAAATGGTACCGCGTTTTGACAGAAGTTTACAAAGCGTATAAATGAACCTGCTAGCGTGTTTTGGCTTGATTTCGGCTGTCTCAGATATTCAGTCTCTTAAAAATGGCATTTGGTAAGTTACGGATTATAAACATGATAATTTGCCACTTTTTCGGCACATAAACTGTTTGATGTTGCGCGTCAATGGCTTTGACGATTTGCTTTGCAACGTCCTCTACTTCGGCGAAAGACCCGGAGTTTTGCATTGCGTTGGTCATAGGTGTTTTCGTTGGGCCTGGCTTCACCAGTGTCACTGTCACACCAGTGCCGGCAAAGCGATGTTGAAGCCCCTGGGCGTACTGCGCAACAAGACCTTTAGCAGCACCGTATACGTAGTTGGACTTTCTGCCTCTGTCTCCAGCGACCGAGCCAATCAGAACAATATGGCCGTGATCCAGTGGTTCCATATTCATAGAGAACGCTTCCGCGAAAAGTGCGGGTGATGTGCCGTTCATGGTCAGGGTTTGTTCGCACAAATCTATATCTTTCTCGCAGTCGGCCTGCTCCGGCAGGGTTCCATGTGCAATCAGTGCGATATCGACCGGAACGTCTGAGATGGTTGCAATGGTGTTACGTATTGCTTCTGGACTGGCAAAATCTGTCTGGTGGACGGTGCAATCTGTGTTTGGGTTCCTTGATTCGAGATCTTCTTTGACCCGAATGCATTTATCCCTATTGCGGGCGATCAGGGTGAATTTCACATTTTCCCGCTCCGCCCATAGTCGTGCGCAATGTTCCGCCATGGCCGAGGTAGCACCTACTATCACTACATGTTTCATTACTTTGTTCAACTCCCTGTTAGGCGGCGAGACAGGGAAGAGCTTATCCCCGGGTCCCTGTATTTCATGAATTCCTGAAGATTGGGGAAGCCTTTTTCGAAAAGGTCTCTCGGCATGCGCGCATCTTTGGCGGGATAAAGGCGGCCACCTGTGTCTTTTACGACAGCGTCCAATCGGGAAAAGAGTTTAAGCGTTTCCTGAGCTCTGTTTGGGAAGTCCAGTGCCAGCGTTACGCCTTCCATTGGAAAGCTCATCAGGCCGGGGGATTGCCTGGCTCCGAACGTTTTGAGTACTGCAAGCATGGAGCCTTGGCCAGACTGTTTGATTTCGCGGAGCATTTGTTCGGTGGCTTCTTTGCGGTGCTCATTGGGAATAACGCTTTGGTACTGGTAAAAGCCTCGGCGACCATACGCTCTGTTCCAGTGCTTGATCCGGTCAAGCGGATAGAAGAACGGTTGGTAGTGTTCAACACGTTTGCCGGCGTTGCTGGCTTGCCTGTGAAAATAAAGGCTATTGAACAGCGGAAGGGAAATCCGGTTCACCAAAGACACTGGAGGGGTGATTGGAAACGATACTTGCTCTGTATTGCCTGGAGGGCAGTCTCGCCTCGGGGATGCGTTCCCGCGCATAAATATACCCCTGATGCTGTCGCGGGAAGAGCAGTCGATCCAGGAGACAGTATGCTCCCAATCGTCTTCCGACTCATCTGCCAGCGAAAAGAAATCATTCAGGCTGTAGTATGGAATGCTTTCCGTCGTCAGCCATGGACCATGAGTGCGCTTTAATTGCAGGGTTGCAGTAAGGATCACTCCCGTCAGGCCCATCCCGCCCGAGGTGGCGGCGAACCAGTCTGTGTTTTGAGTCTGACTGCAGTGGAGTACGTCATCTGTGGTACGGGCAAGATCTATTTGCTTGACATGGTCACAGAATGAGCCAGAGCGGTGATGATTTTTACCATGTACGTCGTTGGCAATGGCACCGCCCACGGTGATTAGTTGCGTGCCCGGGGTTACAGGTAGCATCCAGCCCCTGGGGATAAATAGTCGCTGGATGTCTGCCAGCAGCACCCCAGCTTCGCAGGTGAGCTGCCCGAACTCTTCATTGAACGAAATCAGGCGATCCAACGCGCGAGTTTGCCATAGCGTTCCGTCTGCGTTCAGGCAGGAATCGCCGTAACTACGCCCGTTTCCATAGGGCAGGGCCGGGCCTGTGGTGCTTTGGATTCTTCTGAGAGCATCCTCCAGGTCGGGGAGAGGTACCAGGAGGTGGGGTGGGGCATATAGCCGCCCCCAGGATTCCACTCTGTTCACGTGGCCTCCGGGCGGAACACATAACGTTTATCGAGATGGTATTTCGTGACATACCCTATCGCAAGGCCAAGCACGCCGCCAAGGTAGCGCATTTCCTTCGTCTCGAATATCAGGTGAAAACTGAACTCCGAACCCCAGAATATGAGAGTGGTAACAATGCCCGTAATCGAGTAAAGAAAGAAGACCCGGCTATCGTGGGATAGGTTTTTGCTTTGGAACGCAAAAATGTAACGTTTGTCTAGTATGAATTTGACGGCAAGGCCCACACCCGTGCCAGTGATAACTGATAGAATAAGACTCACGGGGCCGTTGTAAATTCTGATTACCAGATCTTGGGCGCCAATATTGGCTGCAGTGGCGATCATGGCGAGAATTGTATAGATTGTTGCGATTCTCATGTTTCTGCTGTGCCTGCACAGGGAAGTGAGTAAGGTGATGTTTTATGGATGATACAGCAGTAACACCGACCCCACTACGGCAAGCTCGAGGGCTAGTTAGTTTCCGTCCATAAACGGCCTGTTTTCAAGGCTACTCGCCCGGCCGGGTCGGTCAAATTGTTTCTCTTGACCCACTTTATCCCGGTCACATCACAACCTGTGGTCTTCCGTCGCCATTTTGACCGCGAATTGGCATTTTTCAGGCACAGGAAAGCCTCGGCCAGAGTGCCGATAAGGCTTTTTGTGAGTGCTCTTGAGTGGCTCGGGCTGAAGCGCTATCTGGCGAGCAGTCGCGAGAACACGGCCAGGTTGTGGGCGACCACAGCCGACCACACGTACGACTTAAAGTGCTCCAGCCCCTTCCAGGTGCAGCGCGACAAACCGTAGGACCGCTTCAGGCAGGAGATGCCCGCTTCGATCCCGGCCCGGAAGTTGCGCAGCTTGCGATAAACCCAGTCGCTCTTCGCCATCTGCTCGACCTTCAGGCCCTTCTTTTTGTGGAAGGCCACATCCTTCACGCCTTTGTCTTTGGCTTGCTGCACGTTGTCTTTGCTGGCGTACCCCCCGTCCGCTGCTATTTGCCGGGGCGCACGGCCATAGATCTCGATCTGCCGTTCCAACAGCGGCATAAAGCGTTCGCTATCGGCTGGATTACCTTCCTCGATAACGGCATCAAGAATCAGGCCGCTACGACCGCTCGTCAGGTTCAGCTTGTGCCCATACTGAATATCACGGCTGCCTTTGATAATGATATCGGTGTGCTCCTCGAACAGACTGAAGATCTTCTCGGTGGCAGGAACCTGTTCACCGTCGATGACCCGCCGTTGCGCCTGGTCGATCACTCCCTCGATCAATCCCCGGTAGTGCTTTACCTGCGCTTCCCAGGCGGCGAGCGCCGCCTCATCGACGGTCAGTTGGCTTAACCTGCACCAGGCCTTATCCAGGTAAGTGAGACCCTTGCGAGTGACCTTGATCAGATCCCGATACCAATTGGCCTTTTTTTCCTTCCCCCGGGAATACTGGATCTGACAGGCACGCTTTTTGGCCACGCGCCGGTGGTTGCACCAGGTCAGTCGCGTCTGCCCAGCCAGCTCTTGCGCTTGCTCCATCAGCCGCACCTGGGTGCGGACCGAATCCCACAGCAAAGTGCTGTCTGTTGGTTCGTGAACCGGTGTCTCCGTGACCGTGCTATCGACCCGGACCACGCGCCCGCGCTCGATTTTCTGAACGTTGGCATCCCGGACCATCAAACGGTGGATCCGCTCCCAGCTGGCATCGCTAATGGCACTGACCCCTTTCTGTAAAACCGACTTCTTTGGCCTTAACCCGAGAGGCAGCCGTGCAAAGGCCTGAAAGGAATGGGAGTCCTCCAGATGAAAGGCCAGTGCCTCGTAGCTGAGCTGACGATGCTGTTTAAGAATGGCGCTACGCACGATCGACTCGACTGACAACCCTTCACGCCCAGTCTCTTTGATTTCAGCCCGGCACAGCTCTGGCGCAATCCAGTCCAGAATCTCGGGATGCTTATCCAACCAATCGGACATGGCCTTCAGTTCGCGTCCGATCTCGTGCTCTGCGTAAAGATCAAATATACTGCCCTGGACGGTGCGTTTTTGACGCATTGTCACCTCCGCGGATTTTTGGTTGTTCTTTTGTTTCAATGGCTTGCGACAAAGAATACCATTTTCCGCTGGAGGTTTCCCTCTCGGTTACTGAATTTTCCTGTTTAATATCAGCTTTTTATGTTTATGGATGGAAACTAGTTAAGCTGATACGGCCAAAGCATTGGGTAAAAAATGGCTTTGTGCTCGCTCCTCTCGTTTTCGCCGGTGAATTTCTCAACCCGGATTCCCTGTTCAGCGCGGTTTTTGCTTTTGCTTTGTTCTGCATTGGCTCCTCGGCCACATATATTTTAAATGACTTAAGTGATATTGACGGCGATAGGCGCCATCCCAGGAAGCGTAAAGAGCGTCCTTTGGCTTCGGGCCAGATTACCCCTCGTGCGGCCCTGACCTTAATGATTGGGCTTTATCTGGTGCTGGCGGCCAGTTGGTTTGTTGCTCCTGCGGTGGTCGCGGTGATCGTAGTGTATCTTGCATTGAATATTGCCTACACTTTTGTGCTCAAACACCAGCCAGTATTAGACATTTTTACTATAGCCATTGGTTTTGTGCTGCGGGTATACGCTGGAGCCATGGCGCTGGCGGTTCCGGTTTCCGGGTGGATGTTTGTTACTACACTTTGTCTGGCACTCTATCTGGCGGCAGTGAAGAGAAGGCAGGAACTCAGCCAAAGCGGTGCCGAGGCCCGCAAGGTTTTAGGCGCTTATAGCGTGGCTCTGGTAGATCGATATGCCGAGATGTCGGCGACGGGCGCATTGGTTTTCTATAGCATGTTTGTCATGTCGGCCCGGCCTGAGCTGGTTGTAACAGTGCCACTGGTTCTTTTCGGGCTGTTTCGTTACTGGTACGTGGTGGAATCGATGGGCGGGGGAGAGTCGCCAACGGATGCGTTGTTTTCCGATTGGCAGTTGCTGGTTACCGTTGTTCTCTGGGTGGGTGCCTCTGGCTGGGCTCTCTGGCCTGAGGCTGCCGCTTGATGAGTTTGTCCTACGCAATAACACCCTTCCTGGCCTGGTTGGTAGCCGGCTGTCTGAAGTTCGTGGTAAATACGGTGCGCGCACGGAAGCTGGCTTTCGGCCTGGTCGGGTACGGAGGCTTTCCAAGCAATCACAGTTCGATTGTCAGCAGTATGTGTGCATTGATTGGCTTTCAGGAAGGACTGGATCACCCGGCCTTCGGCGTCGCCCTGACCCTCGCGTTTATTGTGATACTTGATGCTTCCAGTCTCAGAAGACAGGTTGGAAAACAGGCCAGCTCCATCAACCGCTTGACCGAGGGATTGGAAGCACGGGATCTGCATCGTGAACGTATGGGGCATACGCCGGTCGAGATCGCTGGTGGTACGCTGTTGGGCATAGCAGTGGCTGCGGTTGTGGTGTCCTGGCCGGTCTGACGCCCGTTTGAAAAGTCTTTGAGGGATTTAAATTCATGGAACAGGTTATGGATGATGTCGAAGCCAGGAAGGGAATAAAGTTACTCCTGCTGGTCGTTCTTTCTGCATTGATGGCGGTTGCGCTTTTGCCCTACGCGATGGCTTTCCCATCGCTGATTGTTGAGGATGATGGTTTCTTCTATGCCGAGATTGCAAAAAATATCGCGGCCCTGGGCGCGTCTACTTTCGATGGCCTGCATGAGACATCCGGCTATCATCTTCTCTGGATGGGTGTCATGGCCGCTGCATCCTGGGTACTGCAATGGATAAGTGTTCAGCCGGAGTTCCTGTTGTGGGGGTACCTCACGCTGTCCTTATTTGTTATCTCCGCTTATTCGTTCCTTTTCTTTAAAACTATTGAGGCAAGGCTGCTTGTTTGGGTTTTGTCCCTGATGTGTTCATTGCTGATGGAAGTGAACCTGCTTGTCCTTTTGCTCCTGCCGGTCTATCACACTTTGCTGCAACGCGACGCTGGCAAGGAAGGCGTGCCGTTCTGGCTCTATCTGGCAATGGCCATGGTGCCGCTTGTCAGGATTGATGCCACGGTTATGCTCGTTGTACCGGTGGCATACCTTTTCCTGACAGAACGATCATTAGCCCTTCGTTGCGCGCTGGCTCTGGTGGCGGGTGTCGTTATTCAGTTGCTGGCAATGAAGCTGATTTTTGGCGATGTGTTCTCAGTATCCTCAACCCTCAAGGCCGCCGATATGGAAGGTTCGAGGGTGCTTAGCAATCTGTTGTATCGGGGGCCAGATTATACGCTCCGGAATCTTCTGGCTATCGGGTTGTTGAGCCTGGCATTTGGTCTCGCTCTGCTTCAGAGGAACTGGCTGGGTGTTGCCATCGTCATGTCAGTCGCCGGTTTTTACGCGGCGCATTTTATTTTCAACCACCAAAGACATTGGTACTTTTTGCCAGTGTACTTGCCCGCATTCTACCTGGTGTCGAGGTTCTGGCCGGATAGTGGTTGGTGGATGCGTATCTATAGACCGGGAGCGCTGGTCTCTGCCCTGACGCTTGGGATAGGTTTCGGGCTTGGATATCAGTTAAGTCATATACCTGCACGAATTAATTCACTTGCATTCATAAAACAGGCGAATGTGACCCTGAACGACTCCGATGTTGTCTTTCAGGTTGATGGGTCGGGTTGGACAGGCTTCTTTTTGGACCCAGACGGGGCACACTAGCAGCCTGTCGGACTTAAGGCTGATCTACTGTGCCGGTGGGCTTTTCAATCAATCTACCCAGTTTGCCAGGCGTATCGCCGGCACGTTTTCAAACTTTTTCGTGTTGTTCGTAACAACCACCAACCCCTTTGAACGTGCGTGTCCTGCGATCATTTCATCGTAGGGACCAATCGGTCGCCCTATCTTTCTGAGTTCGGCCCGCAGTTGCCCGGTATGCACTGCCGCATCGTTGTCGTAAGGCAACACGTCCAGACGGGCAGCAAACCCCTCTATGTCTCGCAGGTTACGATCTACAGCCGCTGATGCTTCCGCGCCGTAGATCAACTCCATCAACGTGACTGCTGAAATGCACATCTGTCCATCATGGGCCCTGAAAGCCTCGCGAACCTCCTGCGGCCGGTTCTTGATGGTGTAAATCGCGATGTTCGTGTCGAGCATGTACTTCAGCATCAAAGGGTCTCACGCTCCTGGTGTTCTGGCTGATCACGACTTGCCATGAAGTCATCAGATACACCTTCTCCGTCAAACCAGAAATCCCAGGATTCACCAGCAGGAGTGATAATCCGGGCTCGTCCCTCGATAACAATATCCACTTGTTTCACGGTGTCCGGGTAGGCTACGGGTTTTGGGAGCCGCAATGCCTGACTCTTGTTGCTTTTAAAGATGCTTGCTCGTTCCACGATTTGGGCCTCTCGGTGTAGGTACGTGCGGTATATCCCAGACTAATTTCTGGGTAGGGATATGTCAATGGTATATCCCCGCTTGGTGCAGAGTGGCAGGTTTGGAGACGAGAACCATACCCGTGACATCTGTTCGTCTCCATTGCATTATCTATACCCTCGATCATATTTCCCTGAGAACCCTTCTTGATAAGGCTTCAAGCCCGGTTCATTCGTTCCAGGGGCCGAGTTCGAGTCAAAAAATCAATCCTTATACAATTTTAGATGGGCAGGGAAGACTCAAGATGGATCCGCTGGTGTCAGTGATCACTCCCGCATACAACAGTGTGAAATTTATTCGAGAAACCGTTGATTCTGTTCTCAATCAGACCTATCCCGCCATTGAATACATTGTCGTGGATGACGGATCACAGGACGGAACCTACGAAATACTTCGTCAGTATGAGTCCGAAGAAAGAATCAGTGTCCTTTCTCACGAGAACCGCTCTAATAAGGGGCAGTCTGCTTCGTTGAATCTCGGGTTAAAGACTTGCCAGGGGAAGTATGTCGTAATATTGGACAGTGACGATTTCCTTGATAGAGACAAAATCCGTCAGCAGGTGGGTTTCATGGAGGGAAGGCAGGAGTTTGGTGCGGTTTACGGTCAGGCACAGGTTGTTTCTGAGGACGGCAATCCGCTGTACAAGCTGCCGGAGGATAATCACACTGAAAGCTCTGACCCGAACAATCTGCTACTGGATTGCTACATACCATCCCCCGGTGCCCTTTTGTTCAGGAAAAGCGTTCTCGACAAGGTTGGTTTCTTTGAAGAGAAGTTCAGGGCGAGTCAGGACCATGATTTGCTTGTACGCGTGGCAGAATCAGCTCCGCTAGCTTTTCAAAAGGGTGTGGTTTTTTTCTACAGAAAACACGGTAATTCCATCAGCGAGCTCGGTCTTGAAAAGCGCTGGCTGGCCGGGTTTGAGATCCTGGATCGGGCTTCGAAGAGATACCAGTACAAGCGATCGACAATCCGAAAGCGAAGGGCGCTTCTGAATTTTCGACTTGGGCATGTTTATTTTTCGCAGGAACGATACGGAAAAGCCCTGATGCACATGCTGAGGGCTGGTTTAGGGGATCCGGTGAGATCCACTCGTGTTCTGTTTGGTCTTGAAAAAGTCCTTTAGATTTAGGCTTTTAGCTTCATGACTATCGAGAAGAAAACTAAGGTTTTGTTTGTAATTGATCAAATATCAAGTCCTTATGCTGGGACAGAAGGGCAATTATTGAATCTGATCACAAACCTGCCTGCCGACCAATTCCTGCCTGAGCTTCTAGTGCTTCGGCCTTCCACTTATGTTGAGTCAGGAAAAATGCCCTGCAAAACAGAGGTGTTGGGGGCTTCTAAGTTGTTCAGTATAAAAACGTGGCTGGCCATGTTTCGGTTTGCGCGACGAAAAAAGAAGGAAGGCGTCGCCCTTTGTCATGTGTTTTTTAACGATTCGTCGGTCATCTGCCCGCCGGTTTTTTCTCTTGTGGGTATTCCCACTGTAATTTCACGCAGGGATATGGGCTATTGGTACACTGGAAGGTATCTGCGGGCACTAAGGTTGACCGCACGTTTTGTGCGCGGAGTCGTTGCCAACAGCGAGGCGGTTAAACAGGTGACTGCTGAGAAAGAAGGCTATTCGGCTTCCAGGATTTCAGTGATTTATAATGGTTATCCTGTGCCAGAGGGTGATTCATCGCCTCTGCCGCCTAGCGAACGACCAGCGGTGCTGAGCGCTCTTGGCCTGCCAATAAGCGGTCAATTCGTCGTGCTGGTGGCGAATTTGCGCGAGATCAAGCGCATAGGTGATGCCATTAACGCTGTTGCAATAGTTGCTAAATCGATACCGGATAGCCATTTAGTCCTGATTGGCGGGGGAGACCAGGAACCTTACCGGGTGCTGGCGGAGTCTCTGGGCGCCGGGGACCATGTACATTTTCTGGGAGTACGTTCCGATGTCCGGGACATCCTTCGTGTAATGGACGCAGGTTTGCTTTGCTCTGAATCAGAGGGTTACTCCAACGCGATTGTGGAGTACATGCAGGCACGGTTGCCCGTGGTTGCCTCGGACGTTGGAGGCAATGCCGAAGCCATAGAACATGGTGTTACCGGGTACCTTTTCCCCCGTGGGTATGTCAGGCAGTTGGCCACTTGCCTGGAGGATTTACTGAAAGATAAAGATGGCCGAGCAAAAGCGATGGGCGAAGCCGGTTTTCAGAAAGCCAGCCGTAGGCATGACCTGACAACGATGATCGAGTCTCATGCAGACCTCTATTGGAGAGTGTTGTCGAACCGGGTGGGCCTGCCTGACATGGAGGTGCGGTGAACGCTTCGAGATTGGTAAAACTGGCGGGTAAGTTTGGTGGTTATGCCATGGCCAGGGCAATTACAGCGGGCCACCCCCGTATTCTGATGTACCATCGTTTTTCAAAGGTGCCAGCACCCGGACACGTCGGTGCCGGTGAGTTTGAACAACAGGTGCGCTACATTTCGCGGCATTATAACCCCGTGACGGTATCACGCATTGCTTTGGCACTCTACGAGGGCGAGTCGCTGCCCAGAAACAGCATCGCGATAACGGTCGATGATGGTTACGAAGATTTTTTTTCCATTGCCTGGCCTATATTAAAAAAATACAAAGTGCCCGCCACGTTTTACGTAACCACCGGTTTTGTAAACGGCGATTTGTGGCTTTGGCCTGATCAACTGCGTTATTTGCTGGAGCAGTCGCCGGAGATCGAAAACAGGTTCAATTTCGGTTTGTTTAATGTACAGACCCCGGTAAAAGCAGCCGAGTTTGAGCAGGTGTTCTGGCGAATCAATCAGATCATGCTGAAGGCTGATAACGCGGAAAAACTGCAGTGTCTCGATGCAATGGCCAGCGCCTGGCAGGTAGAATTGCCGGACGAGCCGCCGAAAGGCTATAAAGCCGTTACCTGGGGGCAGTTACAACAAATGCAGGCCGAAGGGCTTGAAGTAGGGGGCCATACGGCAACCCATCCATCGCTCGCCAGGGTTAGCCTGGCGGAGGCTCGTAACGAAATTCTTGGCTGTTGTGAGGCGCTGGAGCAAAACCTTGGTATGACATTGCGTTCTTTTTGCTACCCTAATGGAACTCCAGATGATTTTGTTGGAGAGCAAGTTGAACTGATTCAGGAAGCCGGTTTTTCATGCGCTGCCGTGGCCTTTGCCGATAGCGGGGAACACCGTCAGAGATACGCCATGCGCCGTCACGCCAGCTCTTCAGATCAGTTTCAGTTTCTGAAAGCGGTCTCGGGTATCGAATTGTTGGGGCTGAAGTGGCGAAAGGCAGCGAAAGAGACGCCTTATGAATAAACTGGCAGTCCAATCAAGACAAGGCAGTCAGGCGGCCGAGTTTGGAGCATCGGTAAATGCCTCGGCAAGCCCAGCCACGTTTGGCATATTCATTTTTTTCCTCATTGATTTTTTTCTGCATCTTTCAGCGCGTTTTTCTACCTACGCGTTATTAAGACCAACCTTGCTGCTGGTTCTGATCATAACGATCAGTCTGTATATGCAGCGGGAAAAGTTCAGAGGCTGGACCAATGATCCAATTGTGTCCGCTTTGCTGACGCTTCTGGTCTATCTGGCTATCACTGTTCTGCTGGTGGAGTGGCCAGGCAGTGTTATCAGGAACAATCTCAGCGATTTTGTTAAGGCAATCGTATTTTTCTTTTTTACCGTTCTTTTGGTTGATTCGGACCGGCGACTTAAAATCTTTCTGGCCGTTTTTATTGCTTGTCAGGTCTTCCGCGTTCTGGAGCCGTTGTTTCTGCATATAACGGAGGGCTACTGGGGAAGCAGAACCTATCTTGGCAGCGGTGAGTTTTCGCAAAGGCTGGCGGGAGCACCGTCGGATGTGATTAATCCGAACGAGCTTGGCTTTGTTATTGTTACCATCATACCGTTTCTTCATTACCTATTGTGGTCTTCTGGCTTCAAGGCCAGGCTGCTTTATCTAGCGTTGGTGCCGCCATTGCTTTATGCATTGATTCTTTCGCAATCCCGGGGTGCCTTTCTTGCCCTATTGGTTGTTGCGTTTTTTGTGTTCAAGGAGTCCAGCCGGAAGTTCAGCCTGATCGTCGTAGCGACATTTATTGCCATGGCCGGATGGCAAGTCATGACGGATGAGCAGAAAGATCGCTACCTGTCATTGGTCGGGCAATCCGAGACATCTAACGCAGCGTCAGTGGAAGGTCGTCTTGAGGGTATGAAGAAAGAATTTTTACTGGGGTTAGAACGGCCTCTTGTAGGGCATGGGCTCGGGACCACGCCCGAGGCGAAAACATACGCATTTGGCCGCCGACAGGCGTCCCATAATCTCTACGCGGAACTGCTGATAGAGCTCGGTATTATCGGCACCGTTATCTTTCTGAGGTTTCTTTTCAAGGTGTATAGAGGGCTCGCAGACAATCAGAAATTGATTGTTCAGGCCGGGGATGCCTTGGGCACGTTTTACGTAAACCTGAATAAGGCGATGCTGGCCATATTCTGGATGTATGTTGTTTACAGCTTCAACTACTGGGGCCTTTCCCAGTACTATTGGTATCTGTTTGCCGGAGCTGTTGTTGTCTTTCACCGGTTGACGCAGTTGAACCTTGTTGTCCCGGAAACTTCAGAGGCCACGCCAGTACGAACACTCCGTAAAAACCGTTTCAGTAATCTGGTCGATCTGTCCGGCAGGCGCTGATCGTGCCTCCAGAAAAGGAATTTTGATGCAAGTTGTTGTGTTTGCGAGGCATCCTGGTGGGGGAATCAGAACCTACTTCTATTATGTCTATGGTGATGAAGCGTTAAAGAGCCATGCTTTCAGGCTGGTGTCGCCCCGGTCTGACGCGTTGCAGTCTCTGGTAGGGCCCTTGGCCAACGTCAGTTGTAGTTCTCAGACTTCCGAGGGCTTGATTCCTTTGTTGCTGGCTCTTGTTCGTGAGGTTTTAGCGAACCGGCCGGATCTGGTTCACTCCCACGGATTCACCGCCGGGCTGATCGCTGCATTGCCCCTGTGGCTTTTGCGTATTCCTCATGTGATTACCACCCACGATGTCTTTATGCCGGGCCAGTTCAAGGGCCGGCTTGGCCAGGTAAAGAAATTTGTTATGGCCCGGTTGTTTGCCATGGCAAATCTGGTGAACCCGGTTGGTGAGGACGCAGCGGAGAATTTCCGTGCGACTTTTCCTGCTCTTTCCGCAAAGGGGAAGGTTGTCGCGGTCAGGAATGGCATAAGAACGCGTGTATTCGTTGGGGATGACTCGCGGGACCTGCGAGCCGAGGCTTCGATTCCTGAAAACGCTCTGGTTGTCGGTTTCTTTGGCCGCTTCATGGCGCAGAAAGGATTTGGTCTTTTGGTGAATGCTCTTGAACGCTGGAACGTTTCTCGCTCAGATCGACCTTTACATGTGTGTTGTTTTGGTTGGGGCGGTTTTATCCGGGAAGAGCAGGCCGATATTGAACGGCGGGGGCTCAGAGGATTTTTTCATTTTTTTCCTGCGACGGATTCGATGAGGGCTGCAATTCGAGGCGTGGATGCAGTTGTTATGCCTTCAAAGTGGGAGGCCTGTCCGTTGCTGCCCATGGAGGTAATGGTGTCTGGTCGCCCGCTTATTGCTTCCAATTGCATTGGCATGAATGAGGTTGTGGCGGATTCCCCCACGCTGGTTTTCAGTGTTGGTTCGGTAGACGGCTTACTGGAACAGCTGGAGAGGTTTGAATCGGCGCAGCCGGAGATTGAGGCGAAATTCGATAAATATCGAAAAACGGCGGCTGAGCGTTTTGATGTCAGCATTACCGCTTCAAAGTTGAAACAGGTATTCAAGCGTGTGCTTGAGAAGCGGGGAGACGCGGGGTGATACGTACCCTTCTAGTCAATACGGGCTCAAATGTTCTCGTCATGTTGGTCAAGCTGGCGATCACTTTTGTGATGACCCCGATCTTTGTCTATAACCTTGGCAAATACGATTACGGACTCTGGGAAATGGTCGGGGCCGTTGTCGGGTACATGGGGATTCTGGATCTTGGACTGCGCCCGGCAATAAGCCGTTTTGCTTCCCGGCATCTGGCCGAGAAGGATGAAACTGCTTTGCAGTCGGTTTACATGTCTGCCATGGCATTCATGGTAGTGGTCGGGGTGCTGCTTTTTCTGTTTTTTTTCTTCTGGGGATTCTGGTTCTCGGGTTCGGTAGCTCCGCAGGGTGAGCCCCATCAAAAGTACACCCTGTTTCTGATTTTAATCGGTGCATACTTGCTGATTTCGTTTCCGGGATATGTGGCAGAGAGCTATCTGGAAGGGTTTCAGAAGTACTACCTGAAAAATAATATTACCATTTTCAATTCAATTGTCGGGTCATCACTCTTATATCTCTATATTTCGCCGGAAAACGGGCTTGTATTACTGGCAGGAATTAATGCTATTGGTTTGTCCGTTAAGTATCTCTTGTTTATGTGGATTCTTTCCCGGCCTGCGCATGGCGCGATTCGGGCCCGGCCTGTCAATTTCTCTTGGATCAGGCTTCGGGAATTGATTGTCTTTGGCTTCAAATCGTTCATTCAGGGTATTTCGACACGCGTAGAAAACGCAACAGATGTGCTGGTGATTGGTGTGATCATGGGGCCTGCAATGGTGCCTTTTTACAGTATTCCCGCCAACCTGACCCTGCACATACGTGGTCTCGGGTGGACACTCACCCATGCTTTCATGCCCCTGTTCAGTGGGTTGAGCGCCAAGGAGGAGAACGAAACCATCCGCCAGGTGTTTCTGCTGTCGTCTCGGTACGTAGTGAGCATCCTTTTGGCCATAGGTACCGGCGTACTTATTCTGGGGGTGCCATTCATTTCCATCTGGCTCGATCCGGAGTTTGGTGAAAAAGCGGAACTGATTATTGTCTTTCTGGTGTTCTTTACCATTTTCCCGTTCATCAATCCGTTTGCCAGCCGTTATCTCACCGCAATTGACAGGCACGGTATATTCGCGAAGCTTACGCCCATGGCTGCACTGTTGAATATCACCCTTAGCCTGATCTTGGTGCATCCTTTTGGCCTTGAGGGGGTTGCCTTTGCGTCGGTGGTGCCAGGGCTTATTTTTGTGCCGGTGTACCTGCGGTATACCTGCAAGCATCTCGATCTGCCAGTACGCCAGTATTTGTTATCGGCCGTTGTGCCCGGGGTGGCTCCGGCCGTAATCATGGCGGCGATCCTGCTCGGCATTGGTGAGGTGTGGGTATACGATTCCTATTTTGATATTTTGACGGGTGTGGTGTTCGGCAGTTTTGGCTGGCTCGCTGGTTTCTGGTTTCTGGTGTTGAACAGGGAAGAGCGGGAGTACATTGGTGAGTATCTGTCTCGCAGACTGGGAAGGAATTGAAGAATGTGCGGTTTTGCAGGTTTTGCCGGGGCTGGTCGTAATATTGACAAGGACTCCTGCGAGACAAGGCTCCGGAAAATGGGGGAGGCCATTGTCCATCGTGGGCCTGATGCCGGTGGGGTGTGGCTGAACGATGCCTTGTCTGTTGGCCTGTCCCATCGTCGTTTATCCATTCTGGATTTGTCGCCCCTTGGTGCTCAACCGATGGTATCGGCTTCGGGCCGGTTTGTGATCGCTTTCAATGGAGAAATCTATAATTTCCAGGCATTGGGCGAAGAGCTGCTGGCTGATGGGGCGCATTTCCGCGGCCATTCGGATACAGAGGTTATGCTTGCGGCCTTCGAGGCCTGGGGCGTGGAAGCCGCGCTCGGGCGATTCGCCGGCATGTTCGCCTTTGCGTTGTTTGACCAGCAGGAACGGCGGTTGTACCTGGCCCGGGATCGTATGGGGGAAAAGCCCCTGTATTACGGGTGGCAGGGCAGTACCCTGGTCTTTGGCTCAGAGCTCAAGGCGTTGCAACAACACCCTGAATGGCAGGGCGAAATTAATCGCGGCGCCTTGCCTTTGCTGGTTCGGCATAACCTGATTCCTGCGCCCCACACGATTTACTCCGGTATTTTCAAGCTTCTGCCTGCCTCGTTTGTTGCCGTTGACCTTGCGCGTCTTGAGCCGGGGCAACTGCCGGAACCCTCTCGTTATTGGCGCCTTGAGGATCAGTTTGTTGAATCCGATGATTGGACGGTGGAGGCCGCTGCGGACCATCTTGAAGCGCTGCTTACCAAGGTGATCGGTGAGCAGATGGTGTCTGATGTGCCGCTGGGGGCTTTTCTCTCCGGCGGAGTGGATTCTTCAACAGTCGTGGCCCTGATGCAGAAGCAGGCGTCGACCCCGGTTAAGACCTTCAGCATCGGTTTCAATGAGGAAGGTTTTAATGAAGCAGAGCACGCCGCTGCCGTAGCGCGGCATCTGGGAACGGACCATACTGAACTGTATGTGACTGAGCAGGATGCCCTGAAGGTAATTCCGCTGCTGAGTAAAATGTACGATGAGCCTTTTGCGGATTCCTCCCAGATACCGACCTTTCTGGTCAGCGAAATGACCCGCAAAAAAGTGACCGTGGCGCTGTCCGGTGACGGTGGGGATGAGCTGTTTTGTGGCTATACCCGCTATCCTGGAACGCTTGACGCGTGGAACCGCCGGGGGGCTGTAAAATCCAGAGTGGAAAACCTGTTCTCCAGGTTGCCAGAAAGCCTTTCAGTGCCAGTTGCCCGGGCGTTAATGCCGTCCCAGCGCCATCGCAGCAGCGGTGGTATTAGTTTTCGCCTGGATGCAACCCGGGCGGCGGCGGGCGCGGGTGATCTGTCGGAGTTCTACCGTCGCCGGGTGTCGCTCTGGCCCTACCCTGGCAAGGTTGCGGGAAAGGGTGAAGAACCGGTATATGGCTTGAATGAAACCATGCCGGAGACGGTTCCCGAGACTGGGTTGAAAACGCTGATGTGGCGTGATCTGAACTGGTATCTTCCGGATGATATCCTTGTAAAGGTGGACCGAGCGGCCATGGCTTGCAGCCTGGAGACCCGGATTCCAATGCTGGATCACCGTGTAGTGTCCTTTGCGTTGGGGTTGCCTGCCAGCCTCAATTTAAAGGACGGAAGAGGAAAGCAGGTGTTGCGATCGGTTCTTTATCGCCATGTGCCGAGGGAAATGATCGATCGGCCGAAACAGGGATTCGCTGTGCCCGTCGGCAGTTGGCTTCGCGGCGCACTGCGGGAGTGGGCGGATGCCTTGCTGGAGCCTTCCCGGCTTCGTGAACAGGGATACTGGAATGTCGACACGGTTCGCTGGTTCTGGCTTGAACATTTGTCTGGCCGGGAAGATTATAGCTTTCAGTTGTGGGGCATCTTGATGTTCCAGGCTTGGCTTCAACATCAGTGTGAGGGCTCCCTACATGAAGGATAGAGTTTATGGGCTACTGAGGCGTTTGGGGGTCTTTTGGTTCTCGGGACTTTTTTTCAGAAAGCAGTTGCTGATTCTCTGTTACCACGGAATTTCAATTTCTGATGAGCACAATTGGTGGCCGGGAGTGTTTATGACGGAACAAAAATTCCGGAAAAGACTAGAAATTCTTAAAGAAGGCGGCTACCGGGTTATCGGTCTTGGCGAAGCGCTTCAGAAATTAGACGATAACAAACTCCCAGCGAAATCAATAGTCATTACTGCAGATGATGGTTATCTTAATTCCCCGCAAACTTTTGCTAAAGCCTGCTTGGATTTTGGTTACCCAAGTACAATTTATGTAACTTCGTATTACGCTGAAAAACAAACTCCAATATTCAATGTGACAGTTCAGTATCTGTTCTGGAAAATAAATGAATTAGAACTATGGGGTGATTTTTCAAAGATTGGATTGACCGGTACTAGCTACCTTGATATTTCAACCGCAGAAAAGCGCAAAGAGATCGCCCAGCAAGTGGTCACGTTTGGACGGACCCATTGTAACGAAGAACAGCGGCAGGACATTCTGAGAAATATTTGTGGTTTGGTTGGGCAGGATTATGCAAGCCTGGCAAGGTCCGGAATGTTCCGGTTGATGGGGGCGCCCGAGATCAGGTCTATCGCAAATTCAGGTATCGATGTTCAGCTTCACACTCATCGGCATTCTTTTCCGGTAGATCAGGCTGCGGCTTCAAGGGAAATTGAGGAAAACAGAGAGTTTTTAAAGCCTTTGGTTAAAAGGCCCCTCGAACATTTTTGTTATCCGAGTGGTTTTTGGGAACCTCGTCAATTGCCGTGGTTGCGGGAACTGGGTATTCAGTCCGCGACGACCTGCCGATTGGGCTTTGTTTCCCGGAATTCTGATAAGCTATGCTTAAATAGATACCTCGACAAGCAAACTATAAGTGATCATGAATTCAGGGCCGAAATCTCCGGTTTTCTGAACATAGCTCGCCGGATACGAGGCAAGGTAAAAATTTTATGGAAATAACTGAGAAGAACCTTGATACAACCACTGATATCTTAGGTTTAAAGCGTGAAGATTTTAATTGGGACGATTTCAGACGCGCAATTGAGATTGCTCGTGAGCTTCCGATTAAAGGTGGTTACAATTCCATCGGCGAGCTGAAATATTTTTTCGAGAATATTGAGAAGGAAACAGGACCTGATTACTCGGAACTGATAGCCAGAACATTGTTGTTGGCTTTCATTGATAAGAAATTTTGGAAACCAAGGTGCCAAGTACCTGAATCTGTCGCAATAGAGCTGGATGAAGAACGGGAGCGGATAAAATCAGAGGTGCTGGGGAGTCCCAAGGGACATTATAGTTCGTTGTCGGATGCGTTCTATAAAGACTTTTCTATTCTACGAGGAAAATCGATGCCAGTATATACTGGCATCGTCGATACCTATACGGCGCTATGGAGGCGGCCGCTCGTATTTGGGGCGTTAATTCAACGCGTGAAATTTCTTCGCTTGTTGCTTAAACCTCCATTGGGCAGGCACTATTTTTTTCAGCATCACACTCACACCAGTCTGCTTCGGCGCTTCAATTCAGAGGGTTGGAATCGTACCTACGATTTGGTGGCTGAACTCTTGGTAGCCAACGAAGATCACAAGGGTTTCTGCGGTGCAAGTTGGTTTTATGACCCGCAACTTGAAAATATTAGTCCCCGATTGGTTTATTTAGCTGCGGACCCCATTGCAGGTGGCGCTGAGCGTTTTCATTTGGGAGAAGATCATACCGGCAGCGCACTTAGCAAGTCTAATACGCGGGTAAAATTTTACGATCAAGGGAAATACCTTCCACAATCCTACTTGCTGGTGTGGTACCGAAAATCCATGATATCCCGTATAGGTGCTCAGAACTGAAGCTGAAAAGAAGAATTACTCTCCCGGAAATGTCAACGGTTTTCAACCATTCGGGAGTTTGATCATCGGGCGTGATTGAATAATCATATTTGGCGCCGGGAGCGGTTTGAATGACAAACCTGTACTACTTCGCGCCAGTTTGTGTACGTATCGTTATGGATGAGCACAATGAAAGACTTCAACCCGTTGGTATCGATAATCACGCCAACATTTAATCGTCAGAATTACCTCCCCGTTGCGATCGATGGTGTTCTCTCACAATCCTATAGTAACTTTGAACTTCTGATAATTGATGATGGCTCTACCGATAATACGGGTGTTGTGGTCGCTGAGTATCTGGATGACCCTCGTATAAGATACTTTCATCAGGAGAATCAGGGCCAGAGCGTTGCCCGGAATCTCGCCCTGGAAGTGGCTAGTGGCGATTTTGTGTGTTTTCTCGATTCGGATAACTACTGGCCTGCCGAGAAACTCGCGCAGCAGATTGAGCTTTTCAGGCATCATCCCGATTGCGATGTCATTTATGGGGATATCATTGCTATTGATGAAAACGGCCGGGAAATCACTCGAGAGAACATGAGGCGCTATTCCGGCCATATTGCCAAGCACATGATTCGGGATAATTGCGTGAGCATGAATACGGCTATGGCTCGGCGCAGTTGCTTTGACAGGCTTGGAGGGATAAGTGGCAAGCGGCGGGTTGCGGATGACTACGATTTATGGCTTCGGTTTTCGGCGAAATACCGTTTTCTCTACGTTCCTGAATTCCTAGCTTACTACCGGGTAATGGATGATCAGATTTCTTCGGACAAAACCCGTCGTCTTGATTCCAACTGGCAGATCATCACCGATTTTAGGCGGGACTTTCCAGACGCCATGTCTGAACAAGAGTTCGATGCGGGATTTGCTTTCTTTCACAGCAGGAGGGCTCGCTATCTGGCGAGCCAGTGCGCTAGACGCGAGGCTCTGTTGGAAATGCTAAAAGCATTCAGATTGCAGCCGCTGCGACCTGCGTTATGGCGTAGTCTTGTCGCTGTTCTGCTGAGGTAGATGGTCGCGATAATCGTATTGTGGGCTTTCAATGGCAACTGTTAGCGTAGTGACACCAACCTACAACAGAGCCCGGTTCCTGCCGGATGCAGTCGCCAGCGTGCTGGCTCAGACTTATGCTGATCTTGAGCTCATCATTGTGGATGACGGATCTGTAGACGATACCTGCAAAGTGTTGGCGCCTTTTCTTGCTGACAGGCGAGTTCACTACTTCTATCAGGAGAATCAGGGCCAGAGCTTTGCCCGCAACCTGGCCCTCAATCAAGCGGCGGGGGATTATATTGCGTTTCTCGATTCAGATGATGTCTGGGCTCCGGAAAAACTGGAGAAACAGCTGGCTGTTTTTCGGTCAAATCCCCATGTTGATATCGTCCATGGTGATGAGGCTACGATTGATGAGCAGGGCTCGGTCATCAGCCTGAAAAATATGAGGCGTTACTCAGGTCGTATCACGCGTTATCTTTTGGCTGACAACAGCGTGAGCATCACCACGGCGATGGTGAGGCGTCGATGCTTTGATGAGATGGGCGGTTTCGACACCTCGGTGGGTGTTGCTGATGACTACGAGCTCTGGCTAAGGTTTTCCGCTCGTTACCGATACCATTATGAGCCGGGGATGTGTGCCTCTTATCGGGTAATGGCAGACCAGATTTCGTCCGATAAGCGCAGACGGTTCGCCGCTAACGAGCGGATTATCCGTGAGTTTCTGGCGAGGTACGCTGACGTTCTGTCTCCAGAGGAGCGGCGCTGGGGCCTGGCCCGATTCTACTGCCGCAAGGCCAGATACTTGGCACTTGCCGGTGAACGTCGCGAGGCATTTGGCACCATAATGATAGCGTTCGGCAACGCGCCTCTGGATTCGGCTGTCTGGAGAGCACTTTATCGCGTTTTGGTGTCGCAAAAATGACAGAAGACATTGTCTCTTCCGTTGCAGCATTGCCCCGGTGTGTTCCCTGGCAAGCGAAATACCGGGAAGGAGTCGTCAGGCTGTTCAGAGATGTGCCCTATAAGGATCAACTCTGGACCTGGCAGTTTGAATCCAACCCGTTCGCATTGCCGTTCACCCCTGTTTTGCTCGTAGACAACGACGATCAGGTTGTCGGATTTAATGGCGTGATGGCCGTCATCGCCACGGACAGGGGTGAACAGATGCCTGTTTTGTGGAGCTGTGATTTTTATCTGGCGGAACAATGGCGTGGTCGGGGGCTTGGAACTGAAATCAAACATGAACTTCACACGCAATCACCAGTTATTATGGCGTTTGGCATAAGTGAGCGAGCAAGCGATGTTCTTCGGCATCTTGGCTGGGTTCCGGACACCTCTGTACGAAGTTATCGCATGGTTTGTAGACTAACGAAGTGGCGTAGCCTGGCGTTATGGTGTATCCAACAGGCCAATCGCATTATTGGACGCGCGCGCAGTGTGACTTATGTCGTCGCTGTGGCGAGAGGGCTGGAACTATCGGTGCACTCTTGCCTTCCAGAGCAATGCCGAGTTGATGCGCTAAGCCTGTCGGATTTCTACCGCCAGTCCGTTTCTTTCTGGCCAGACCCAGCCATGGCCCTGGTGGAACCGGGCGAGGGCAGTTATGGGTTGACGGCCCCACTTCCGGGCCGGGTACCCGACAATGACCTGAAAACGCTGATGTGGCGGGACCTGAACTGGTATCTGCCAGACGATATTCTGACCAAGGTGGACCGTGCCGCTATGGCCTGCAGCCTGGAAACCCGTATCCCCATGCTGGACCATCGGGTGGTGTCGTTTGCAATGGGGCTGCCCGCGTCTCTGAATATGGAGGGAAATGTCGGCAAGCAGGTGCTTCGGTCGGTACTGTACCGCCATGTGCCCCGGGAACTGATTGACCGGCCGAAACAGGGTTTTGCAGTGCCTGTCGCGGCCTGGCTGAGAGGGTCTTTGCGGGAGTGGGCGGAGACTCTTCTGGATCCGGTGAAGCTGAGGGAGCAGGGTTACTGGAAAGCGGACATGGTCCGGCAGGTTTGGAGTGAACACCTTTCTGGCAGGGAAGACTATAGTTTTGAGTTATGGGGTATTCTGATGTTTCAGTCGTGGCTAGACTGAGTGGACATCATAATTCGATAGATGGGTTAAAATATTTCGAATCATGGTTAAAGGGCATAGTTGTGGCGAATGAAAATCCGTTAGTTTCTGTTATCACACCCACCTTTAATAGGTCTGATTTTTTGCCTGAGTCTATAGATAGCGTGCTTGCTCAAACCTATCAAAACTTTCAGCTTATAATTGTAGATGATGGCTCAACTGATACCACAAGAGAGGTAGTCGAGCCTTATCTGACGGATCAAAGAATAAAATATTTTTATCAGTCCAACCAAGGTCAAAGCGTAGCGAGAAATAAAGGCATATCTGAGTCCAGTGGAGAGTTTATCTGCTTTCTCGATTCCGATAACGCGTGGCTGCCTAACAAACTTGATCGTTCTCTTCTGGAATTTAGCCGGTTTCCACAGTCTGATATCGTTTATGGAGACGGCATCTTGATTGATGAAAAGAGCGCTGAGATCGGTAAGAATACCATGAAACGTTATTCTGGCCGCATTACTCATCACCTGCTAAAAGATAATTTTGTAAGCATGAATACCACTATGACACGTAGAAAATGCTTTGACGAGTTGGGCAGCTTTAATGAATCAGATCGTGTAGCGGAAGATTATGAATTGTGGCTCAGGTTTTCTACCAGGTTCGAGTTTCGTTATATTCCCGAATTTTTGAGCTATTATCGAGTTATGGAGAATCAGATTTCATCTGATAAGAAAAAGCGATTCTCCAGTAACGAAAGGTTACTTCTTAAATTTCTTGAGCAGTATCCTGATGCTGTTACGAGCAGGCAACGGCGGCAGGGTCTGAGCCACTTTTATATTAGAAAAGCCCGTTATGAAATATCTATTAAATCGTTCCGGGATTCCATTTACGACATCGCCAGGGGGATTAATTATTACCCTTGGTGGCAAGGACCGTGGCGAGCGTTGGGTAAACTACTCCTAAAAAGATAATCGTCATGGATGGCTTCAGGAGCGTGCAATGGCGGTCATTAGCGTAATCACTCCAACCTACAACAGGGCCCGGTTCCTGCCGGCTGCTGTTGCCAGTGTTCTGTCTCAGACCTTCGGGGACTTTGAGTTGATCATTGTGGACGATGGCTCCGAAGACAATACCCCTGATGTCCTGAAGCCCTTTTTTGCTGACAGGCGAGTTCGTTATGTCTACCAGGAAAACCAGGGCCAGAGCCATGCCCGTAATCTTGCCCTCAAGCAGGCGACGGGGGATTTTATCGCGTTTCTTGATTCCGATGATGTCTGGGCTCCAGACAAGCTGGAGAAGCAGCTGGCTGTTTTCCGGGCAAATTCCGAGGTTGATATCGTCCATGGTGATGAGGCCATAATTAACGAGCAGGGTTCGGTTGTCAGCCTTCAGAATATGAGGCGTTATTCCGGCCGGATCACGCGGTATCTGTTGGCTGACAACAGCGTGAGTATTACCACGGCGCTGGTGAGGCGGCGGTGCTTTGATGAGATGGGCGGTTTTGATACCTCGGTGGGTGTTGCTGATGACTACGAGCTCTGGCTGAGGTTCTCCGCCCGGTACTGTTACCAGTATGAGCCCGGCATTGTCGCCTCGTATCGGGTGATGGCGGATCAGATTTCATCGGATAAGCGCAGGCGATATGCTGCGAACGAGCGGATTATCCAGCAATTTCTGGCGCGGTATGGAGAAGTTCTGTCTCCCGGTGAACGTCGCTGGGGGCTGGCCCGTTTCTATTGTCGCAAGGCAAGGTACTTTGCCAGTGCCGGTGAACGTGGCAAGGCCGTTGGTGCCATTGCCGGGGCACTGCACAATGCGCCACTGGATTCGGTTGTCTGGCGAGCGCTGTATCGCGTTGCGGTGCCCCGAAGATGATACCGGGTTCAAAGGCAAGGGTTGTGGCCGCTGGCAGCGGGGTGCCCCGGTGTGTGCCCTGGCAGCCGAAATACCGGGAAGGCGTTCTGAAACTGTTCAGGGACGTGCCCTACAAGGCGGAACTGTGGCACTGGCAATTTGAGTCCAATCCGTTTGGTTTGCCCTTCACGCCCGTTGTGCTAGTTGACGACGAGGACACAGTGGTGGGATTCAACGGCGTGATGGCCGCTCGCGCGACCGACCAGGGAGAAGCAATAAGGGTTTTGTGGAGTTGTGATTTTTACCTCGCTGAGCCGTGGCGCGGGCAGGGGCTGGGGAGTGTCATCAAGCACGAGCTGCATAGGAAGGCGCCTGTCATCATGGCCTTTGGTATCAGTAACCGGGCCAGCGAGGTGCTCCGTCACCTTGGATGGGTGCCCGATGAATCGGTGAGAAGCTACAGGATGCTGCGCCGGCGCAACGGGCTTCGTAGCTGGTTGCTGGGCGGTCTCCAGTGGCTGAACCGTCTGCGGCGGGCGTTCTCCGCCGTGCCGGGCATCTCTGGAATGGGTATTAAAGTGCGCTCAAACCTCCCTGAAAGAGACCGGGTTGATGCGCTCTGGGAGCGTTGTGCACCGGGCTATGGAAGGGTTGTTCAAAGAGACTTTGCCTACCTTGACTGGCGTTATCAGAGGCATCCGTTGGGCCGGTACGGGTTCGTTTGTGCCTGGCAGGATGATGAGCTGGTGGCAACACTGGTTACCCGCTTCAGCCGGGGCACTTTGCGTATTGTCGATTATTGCGGTCCGGCCCGGAACCAGCCACTGAAGCGTGCCCTTGTGGGGGCAGCGGTCCGGCACTGGCCCCATGCAAATCAGGTGTTTTCGGTTACCTCGGATCCGGAACTGGCGGAATCGTTTCTGGCTGAAGGGTTCGTTCAGCTCCGGGGCCGGCCACGTTTCTATATCTATGAACCGGGAGCGGAGCACTCTGCTGGATCGTCTGCCTGGTTTATTATGGCCGGTGACTCCGATGGCGAGTTCCTCCAGGCCGCCAGTGATTTTTATACCACGGAAACCGTGCAAGGTATGTCGTCCGTGGAGCGTGCACCATGCTGAGTGTCCAACCGGTTTCCGAAGCAGGCTTTGCCGCCATGGCGGAGGAATGGCGGATGTGCCTTGAAGCATCTGATGCCAACCCTCTGTTTATGAGCTGGCCCTGGCTGTATAGCTGGTGGGAAACCTGGTCCCAGGTTCTGGGTATGGAACTGGTGCTGCTGGGTGTCTTTGATCAGCGGGGTGAGCTAGTCGGCATTGGCCCTTTCTGTCGCCGGGTTCTGGTGACGCCTGGCGGTGTTCGGGTTGCCCGCCTTTATATGATAGGTAATGCCTGGCGGCTTGCACCAACGGTGCGGACGGAGTATTGCGCAATCATTGCCCGTCGGGGCAGTGAGCAGGCGGTCACGGCGGCGCTTGTTCCGGCGCTGGAACAGCTAAAATGGGATGAGATGATCAGTACCGATGTGCCCGTGGATCAGCTGGAGAGCCTTAAAGTCGGGCGGTTTTATGACCAGCGGGGTTATCGGATGATTCACCGAACCGAAGATGTCGGAATTCGCATCAATACCACTGGCCGCTTTGATGACTGGTTGGCCGGGCTTGGAAAGAATACCCGGCTTAAAGCCTATAACCGCAGATCGTACCTGAAAAAGCAGGGTGAGCTTGATTTTCTTGACCATGAGGAAGGCCGTGATGGGGACTTTTTTGGGCGCCTCAACGCTTTCCATATGAATCGCTGGGGGAAACCGGCGTTCGACAGGGAAGCGCTGAGGTTTCACCGCCTGCTGCTGCAAAGGCTGCATCTGTGTGAAGGTGAGCCGGCGATGAGTCTGATTTTGTACAATGAACACTGTGTTTCTGTTTTGTACGATGTGGTGGTTCGCGGCTGCCGGTATAATCTTCAGGCCGGGTATGAGGAAGATTTCGACCCGAAAGTGTCCCTGGGTTACCTTCACCTGGGGCACGCCATTGAAGCTGCTTTCAGTGACGGGGCAACGAGCGCCTATGATCTGCTCGCCGGTAATGGTAAAAATCAGTTCTATAAATCGCACTTTCATGGTGAGGCCGTGCATTTCTCCACATTCCAGGTAGTTCGCAGCCCTCTGCTCAAGGCTCTGTATCGTATCCAGGCGGCCAGCCCCCTGTTTATGGCGAGGGGGCTCAGTCGTAGGGTGGGATTGTGATCCTGTCGTGGCACAAACCTCGACGGACAGGCCCGATAAGCCGGGGATCCGCTGGCAGGAAAGGGGTGTAGACGTATGGCGATTGGAAGGATTCGTTTTCGTGGCCTGATCCGGGCGGCATCTCCGTTCCTTTTAGTATTTGGCGCCCTTTTCCTGCTTATCTGGCCAACCGTTGAGGGTATTGTCAGCCGGTGGCTCAGGTTTGATGAATCCTACTCTCACGGTTTTCTGCTGCTATTGGTTTCTGTTTTTCTGATATTCCGTGTGCTGAAACAGCGAGCTCTGGTACCCGGTTTTTATCCCTTGTGGCTAATGCCCTTTGTGCTGGCGCTGCTAGCCTATGGAATGGGTGATCTGCTGCGGGTGCAGGCGCTCCAGCATCTGATGCTGGTTCCGCTACTGCTTGGTGCGCTGGCCATTCTTTTAGGATGGAAACAGGTCCGGTTCTTTATTGCGCCGGTAGGGTTGTTGTTTTTCGCGATGCCGGTCTGGGACTTTCTGTCCTGGACGCTTCAGGTCATTACGGTAGAAATCAATCAGTTGTTACTCGGCCTGTTTGATATTGAGTTTGAAATTGAGGGTGTGTTTGTTTATCTCATAGGGGTGGGGGCCTTTGAGATTGCCAATGGCTGTTCGGGTTTGCGGTACCTGCTGGTTGGCCAGTCGTTGTCGCTGATCTATGGCGAGTTGAATCTGCGCACCCTTCGCGCCCGTGTAATCCTGTTTGCGACGAGTGTGTTACTTGCGCTTTTCGCCAACTGGATAAGAGTTTTCGTGATTATTTACATGGGCCACGAAACCAACATGCAATCCTCTCTGATTGAAGACCACGAAAGTTTTGGCTGGTGGGTGTTTGCAGCCACCTTGATTCCTCTGTTCCTGGTGGGTCGACGACTGGAGTCGATGAAGGCAGAGCGGGACTCGGATCAGAAGGTGGAAGCGACTGAACCTTTGGCATCGTTTAGCCGCACTAGCGCCATGCGGCTGAAAGTTGGTGTTGTTATCACCGCACTTTTGCCGGTTCTGGTATGGGCCGCGTTGCCATCGTCGGATCGCGACATAAAGCCGGAACCTCTGGCTTTGGACCTTAAGCTGGTTGGGGAACGTTACGGTCCGCTTTTCTCAACCAACCTGGAGGGCTGGCGTCCAAGGGTTCAGAACCCAGATTGGCTGTATACCCAGACACTGTTTGACCGGAGAGGTGCGGGCGATCAATCAGGGCCTGGTGAATCCCTTTTTGCGGCGGTTTACAGCTACGACTATCAGCGGGAGGGTGCTGAAGTAATCCAGTATTCGAATCGGGTTTATGATCGGGAACGCTGGTATCCAGAGACATTTTTCACTCTGTCCGGGCCAGGGAAAGTCCCCCTCAAAGGCTTGACGCTTCGTCAACGGTTTACCGACACGCGGATACACATTGCCTACACCTATTACGTAGAGGGATTCTGGGAGACGGATAACCTGAGAGCCAAGCTGGCCCAGGTTTGGGGGCTTATGAATTCCCGCAGCGATGCTTCTCTGATCGTATTTGCTGTGTATTGCGAAGACTGTGATGGGAAAAATCGTTTGTCTTCACTAATAGATTCAGTGATGGAAGAGGTGGTGATCGCTGTGAATAAACAAGTTGCGGAAAAGAAAAGAGGCGAGGACTAACGCACTACCTTCCTTGCGCAACAATTACGATGAGTAAAGTACTGTTGTTGCGAAGGAGGGAGAGTGCCACCAAAGCCTACGAACGGTTCGGTATTATGTGGCGGTAGTTATGGCGTCTGTGTCTTTCCGCGTTTACCCCCGGTCACCAAACTTCTCCAGCACCCGTTTTGCGTCCGCATCGCGGCCGTTGGCGCGATAGGCCTCAGCCAGGTGCATGGCAATTTCCTCCGAATCAGGTTGCAGTTCGTGGGCTTTTTCAAGCACGGGCAGGCTTTCTTCCGTTTTTCCCGCCTGGAACAGAATCCAGCCGTAGGTGTCTGCAATGGCGGCGTTGCCGGAGTTCAGCTCGAAAGCTTGCCTGGCCAGTTCCATGGCGCGTTCGTCGCCTTGTTGGTGGTAGATCCACGCCAGGTTGTTGAGTGCCACCACGTTCCGGGGTGTTACTTCAAGCAATTCTTCATAGGGCGGTATTGCCTTTTCAGGTGCCTCGTTTTCCTGGTGTAGTACCGCCAAGCTCATCAGCACCTGGGGGTTCCGTGGAAAAGCCTGGCGTGCGTTTTCGAGGGATTCGACAGCTTTGTCGCGCTGCCCGGACCGAACCAGGGCGCGGGCGTGGGCGACTTCCAGTTCGGCGGTTTGTTCCAGTTCAAGGGCAAGCTGATAGAGCTCGGCGGCTTCCTGATACTCCTCCCGCCTTTCAAAGTAGCGGGCTTCGATGCGGAAGGGCGTTGCGGATTCGGGATGTTGTTGTTTGACGTCTCTCAGGATGTCCCGGGCTTCTTTGGCATTTCCCTGGGTGAACTCAACAACAGCCGCCTGGATACCGATCTCTTCGTTATCAGGGAAGAGTATGCGGCCCCGGCGGAGCACATCGGCGGCCTGTTCCAGGCGTTCACGCTGGGCCAGCTGAGTGGCAATACCGTGGTACACGGAGGCAACCAGTGATTCTGCCGGGGCGGGGCTGGATTCTTCTTTCCGTTCAAGCAGGCCCGCGGTCAGTTCATCGGCCCGTTGGGTGTCGTTGTCAATCAGCGCCGATTCCAGCAATATCAGCCTGGGGCCATACGCGCCCGGCTGTTTCTCCCGGACCCGCTCCATCAGCGCTTTCAGTTCTTCACGCGGCATAACCGAGGAGATCCCCTGCAGTGCCTGACGATTGTCCGGGAACCGTTCAATGGCACGGCGGTAGTAGTCTTTTGCCTGATCTGTCTCACCGCGCAACCGTGCGAGATTGCCAAGGGCGTTAAGCCCGGCAGGGTTCTCGCTATCCGTCTCTACCGCTCTCTGGTAATACCGCCTGGCTTCCTCGATATTCCCTGCGTTGGCGGCGATATTGCCGCGAGTAACCAGTGCGGCAACACTTTTGGGTTGCTCCTTTACCCAGTCGGAAGCCGCGGCGATGGCTGCATCGTTGTCGTTGGCGGAGACATGGGCCTGGACGACCAGCAACCTTGCCCGCTCCGATTCCGGATCCTTCTCCAGTACCCGGTTGGCCTGTTCAATGGCCCTGCCGGTCTTGCCGGTGCGCACCAGATAGGTTGCATATCGCAGCCGCAGGCTGTTGTTGTCGGGGGCCAGATCCAGGGATTTTTCGATGAACTGTTCACCGCTCTCGCTGTCGCCGCTGACCAGCGAGGCGATGCCCACCAGCGCCAGGGTTTCCGGGTCTGAATCCTGGTCTTTGAGATTGGCAAGAATTTCCCTGGCGCCTTCCGGGTTGCGCATTTGGAGGCGGGTGGCCGCAAGCAGTTTCCTTGCCTGTTCGGAGTCTTCCATAGTGGCAACCGGCGCCAGCAGGGCTTCTGCTTCTTCCGGACGCCCCTGGCGATAGCGAATAAGGCCCAGCATCAGTGCGGCCTGTTCCTGGCCCGGTGCCTGGGCCAGTACTTCCTCAAGATAGCGTGCGGCGTTATTCAATTCGCCATTGTTGAACGCTTCCTGTGCCGCTATCAGGTTACTCCTGATGGTGCCAGGCGCTGATTTGGCGAGAATTTCCTCGTAGACAAAGGCTTCAGCGGATTTTCCCTGCTCCCGCAGGACATCGATCAGCGCTGTCATGGTTTCGAACTTCTGGTAAGTCATAATGTCGTACTGGCCGATGGTTTCCAGTGCGTTGGCGTAAGCTTGCTCAGCGTCAGCCCATTGTCCGGCGGCGTGGGCGAGCCTCGCTTTCCAGAGCCAGAGCTCCACGTTGTCCGGGTTCCGCTCTTCAGCCTGGGTAATGTATTTGTCACCCTGCCCGGATTTATTCTGGGTATAGGCCACTTTCGACAGCCCGATCAGTGGCTCAGCTGCGTCGGGATCGATGTCCCGGGCGGTGGAATAGGCCTCCCTGGCGGCATCCGGCCGGCCTGCCGCCAGGTGGATGTCCCCCTTGATAAGGGCGGCTTTTAGCTGCTGGGCCCTGTCCGGGTCCTGCAAGTTCTCCAGGGCAACCAGTGCTTCTTCATGTTTCTGTTGCATCAGCCTGGCCTGGGCCCGGATCAGGGCTGCTTCGTTGAGATTCTGTTGGCTGATGGACTGTTCACCAACGTTCGAGAGAAGTTGATCCAGTTGCCGTTCGGCATTGCGGGCATCACCGGCGGTGAGCAGATTATTAATGATGACAAGGTAAGGCTCTATGCGATCTGGCTGCAATTCAATCGCGCTGCGCGCCTCCAGCGTACTGGCCTTGAGCTCACCCTGGCGCTGGAAAAAACGCGACTGGTCCAGGCGGCTGATATACTGGATCTCTTCCTGGCTCATTTCATTGTTGTTGTCATTGCTGCAACCGGTGAGGGCCAGCGAAATGGCAACTGAAAGAAGGGTGGCACGTACTGCTGACACTGGTTTCATGGCCCTGTTCCTTTCCCCTGTTGGGTTTGGTATTGGATTCCCTGTTTTCTGATCAGGCGCTTGACGATTCCGATGAGGCTTTTATCCGGTATTTGTCGGTCAGGTTGTAAAGTGTTGGCCGGGTGACGCCCAGCAGGCGCGAGGCCTGTGCCATATTGAAACCGCAGGACTGAAGTGCCTGTAAAATGGCCGCCCGCTCGGCGTTTTCACGCACTTGCCGCAGGTTGAGCTGGCTCTCCGGGCCTTCCTCGTCGCAGCTGAGCTGCAAGTCGGCAGCGGTCACCCGTTTTCCATCCGCCATAATGATGGCCCGTTTCACCTTGTTGATCATCTCCCGAACATTGCCCGGCCAGAGGTGGCCCTTGATGGCCTTGATGGCGTCTTCAGTAAAGGCGAGGTTGGGGCGGTCCATTTGTTTGCCCAGGGATTGCAGCAACGACTGCGCGACCACAAGGGCATCTCCTTCCCGATCCCTCAGGGCAGGTACGTCCAGGGTGATTTCGCTGATGCGGTAGTATAGGTCCTCGCGGAAAGTGCCCTGCTTAATGAGCTCCTGAACGTCCTGGTGGGTGGCGCACACCACACGCACGTCCACCGATACCGGTTTTACCGAGCCAACCCGGTCGATCACCCGTTCCTGCAGGAACCGCAGCAGCTTTGCCTGCAGGGCCAGGGGCATGTCGCCAATCTCGTCCAGGAAAAGGGTGCCGCCGTTGGCACTTTCTATTTTACCTTTCTTGCTTTGGGTGGCACCTGTGAACGACCCTTTCTCGAACCCGAACAGTTCGCTCTCGAGCAGGTTTTCGGGGATGGCGGCACAGTTGATGGCGGCAAATGGTTTTTCCCCACGATGGCTCAGATCGTGAAGGGCGCGCGCCAGCAGTTCCTTACCGGTGCCGGTTTCGCCGGTGATCAGGGTGGTTACATCGGTAGGGGCGACTTTCTCAAGGGTCCGGCAAACGGCTAGCATCTGGGGGCTGGCGGCAACAATGCCCTTGATGTTGGTGCCATTACGCTGGAGCGCGAGCTCCCGGTTATCCCTTTCCAGCTCCGCCAGCCGGAACGCACGGTTCACTACAAAGGTAAGGATGTCGGCATCCAGAGGTTTCTGGTAGAAGTCGCTGGCGCCCATGCCAATGGCTTTCACGGCGTTTTCTTTGTCTTCACGACCGGTAACGACGATTACCTTGGTCATCGGCGCCAACTGGAGAATGTCCTCAAGCAGTCTGAAGCCTTCTGTGGCGCCACCCGGGTCCGGTGGAAGCCCCAGATCAAGGGTTACCACCTCCGGCTCCTCCCGCCGCAGGCAGGCCAGAGCCGTCTCCCGGTCCGACGCCAGGGATACTTCCAGGTCTCCGCTGAAACACCAACGCATCTGGCTCTGGAGACCGGGGTCATCTTCTACAATCAAGAGTCGTTTGATCACAACGGCAACAAGTCCCTTTAAAGATACTGCCTCACTACTGATTCTCGGCTGAATATTGGCACTTTGCAATGCTGGTTTCCGTTCCTGTTCAGTGACGACAATTAATTGGCGCTTTGCATGGGGTCCTGAGAAACGGAAACTGGCTGCGATGCCTTGACATCCTGTGTTGTGGGTTTTTCGTTCGCGAGCGGGATCCGGATGGAAAAACAAGTGCCGATATCCGGTTCACTGGTGACATCAATGTTGCCTCCGATTTTCCGGATGTATTCGCGGGCCTGATACGCGCCGATGCCCATGCCGGTCAGCCCCTTGGTGCTTTCGAATGGCTTGAATAACTGACTTGAGATAAATTCTTTGGTCATGCCTGTTCCCGTATCCTGAATGAACAGGACCGCGTTGCCTCTTGCGATTTTCAGGGCAATTGTGATTTCGCCATTCCGCGGGGTGGCGTCCTGGGCGTTTTGAATGAGGTGGCCGAGAACGCTACGGAGCTGCTCAAGGTCGGCCTTGATGATGACATCCGGACTTTCTCCTTCCAGATGCGGGGCTGGCGCCTGATGTTGATGATGCTCGATAAGCTCTGTTACCAGCTTCGTAAGATTTACCGGCTTTAACGGGTCCTCATTATCGCCGCCAGGTCTGCGAATGTGATCCACCAGGCTCGACATTTTCCGCACGGCATGGTCGGTGGTGTTGATCATGTCATCAATAAAGGCGGGGTTATTCCGGTGCTTTGGCGCGTTCTTCACCAGAAGCGACAGCTGGGCAATCACTGTTTTGAGGTCGTGAACCATAAAGGCGGAGGCCTTGCTTACCGCCTCGAACTGCATCGCCCGGGAGAGCCGGTTTTGCGCATCGGCCTGGGCGAGCAGGTTGCAGGTCTGGCGGGCAACCACCTTGATCAGGTCAAAGTTCTCCCAATTCAGGCCCACACGGGTATAAGGGATACCGATCAGTGCCATTCCGTAGAGATCGTTGCCCAGATACAGCGGAATGATCAGCCATCCGTCGGGGGTTTTTGCTATGGCATCCGGTATTTCCATGAGGTTGTAGGCGACCGGGTCTGATTGGTATTCATGCAAATCGACAATCCATTCGCGGTTTGAGAAAAAACGGACCAGCTCCGCATCACTGTCAATAAGGGTGTGCCTGGGGGTGGACAGGTTGACGACAGCTTGCAGGACATAGTCTTGCCCTTCTCCTTTCAGCCAGATTGCACCGCCATTGCTTTCGACCAGGCCCGCCAGAATTCGGATTACACGTTCAGGGAGTGGCGGATCGTTGCTAAGGTCTGCCAGCTCCCGGGTCATTTTCAGCCATTCTTCCCGGTAATCGTATTTGTAGCCGAAAAAGTTCTGGCTGATCCGCACCATCATGCTGGCGCGGATTCGTCGCGACAGCATGAGTGTTGTCAGGAAGACCAGCGAGATCGTGAAAAACAGGACCTGGAGTGCATCGCCCCATTCACCGCCGAGTGCCTGAACATAGTAACCACCCATGGCCAGGAACAACAGATAACCACCTGCGAATACCAGGGTTCCGGCGTGAAATACCGCTGAACGGGACAGCTGGAAATTGACAGGTTGTTTGCGTGTGTTGATGAGGTTGACCGCGAGCAGGGGGGTAAGCAGGGCATTAACGAACCCGCGGGCGTTCCAGAAGGAATCCGCTACCTGCCCAAACAGCAGGGCATCGGTATACATGAAGAAATCAAAACCGAGAATGCTGGCAACGCCAATGCAGACATATTTGATGCTGGAGCGGCCAAAGTTGGGGGAGTTTCTCCAGATCTGCTCCACAAGCGAAAGGCCCAGCAGGGAAAGGCCAATCTGGCCAAGCAGTTTGACTTTGCCGGTGGAGATGTCGACGCTTCCGAAATGCTCGATCACACCGGTGCCGATTAACAGAACAAGCAGAATGACAGCGCTGGCGCGGAGGATTTGTTTCACCTTGCCGGTGAGTCTGTTTTCCCGGAGCCCGTCTTTAAGCAGGGCAAACAGCAGGTAAACCCAGGCGGCGTCCCGGACCAGTTCGGTCAGGTAGCGGACGTTGAAGCCCGGGTGCCCCCAGAGACTCTGGCTAACGATGGCAAGTGCCCATAGGGCCGAGGTGGCCGCTGCGAAAGCAAGTGCCCTGTCCACGCCACGACGCAAGTGGTGCGCGGCTACCAATATTCCCAGTAGCCCGAAGGTAATTGCCGCCAGCGAGTAGCTGAGTACGTCCATGTTACTGAACATGCCCTATTGCCCCGAAAGGTTGCCGAAAAAGGTGCTGAGAAAGATGAACCCCAGTCCCAAAAGATGAACCCCAGTAAGAGCATAGCCGCGTTTCGCGCCCAGGGTAACCTCAACAAACCGCAGAGCGCACTAAACGGGCCTCTTGTTGTCCCGGTAGAACCGGAAAATCTCCTTCAGTGGCCGTTTGGGTTTGAAGCTGAATTCCCTGGCAAACGCCCGCCCGTCAATCACCACCGGGTATTTGAAGAAAGCCAGCAGATAGGACGGAAAGCTTTTCAGCTTCAGGGTACCGAGGATGAATTTCGGCAAAGCAGGTGGAATTGAAGGCACCGGGACGCGCTTGCAGCCACACAGTTTGAGTGCGTGCTGGTAAGCTACCCAGTCCTGTGGGGCAACGTTGTACACGCCCCGTGTCGGTTTTTTATAGGCCAGGACGATGGCGTCTGCCATATCGTCAATATGGATGAACTGCATCATCGGGGAGAAGCCGGCCAGCACCGGTGCCCGCTCACTCGCCAGCAGCGTGCTGATGGTATTGCGCACACCGGGGCCAACGATGTTGCAGGGCCGCAGAATGGTGATGTTCAGTTCCGGGTAACGCCAAAGGTAAATGTTGGCCAGATTTTCCAGCTCCACGGAATCCACCAGATCGGCACTCAGGCCGGCACTTTTCAGCGGTGCGGACTCATCAATAAGCGCAGGGTTGTAGGCCACCGCTCCGTAGACATGAAACGTAGACAGCACCACCACGCGCTTGATGCCGTATTTGTGGCTCAGGTCCAGCAGTTTCTGGGTGCCGAGCACATTCGCATTGTAGCGTCGCATACGGGTGAGCTGGCTGGACATGATGCGGCCCATGTGGATTACGCCGTCAAACCGGTAGCGCCGGAACAGGTCTTCGAAAACGCGTTTGTTAAGATCGATGCAGTAACTGGGGATGTCGTCGCCCAGGTAGACCTGTTCCCGGAAATCCACCGCCACCAGGTCGCAGGTGTGCCGGAGCTGTTTGATCACCTGCTGGGCGAGGGCGCCGGCGGCACCGGTTATCAGGATGTGGGGTCTGCGTTGTTCGGTCATCAGAAAAGCCTTTTCCGTTCGCTCAGTCCCTTGTCGATCAGCCGGCTGATCTCGGCCTTGACCTGTTCCACCCGTTCAGTGACCTGTTCTTCCGGAATTTCCAGGTCGCCAAAAACCATGGGTGCTCCAAAATTCAGGTGCACCTTGGCCGGAAATACCACGGGCAGGGCAACGGGGGCGTAGGGGATGCCGAGGGCTTTGGCCAGGGGCTTGATGTTGGCGATGGCCGGGATGGTTTCCTCGCAGCCCACCACACCTACCGGCACGATGGGCGCCTTGTACTTCATGGCCAGGTGCATGAAGCCGTTGCCGAAGCGTTTGAGCTGGTAGCGATCCTGGTAGAGCTTGCCGGAACCGCGCACGCCTTCGGGGAAAACGATGACGGCTTCGTCGTTGGCGAGCATCTTGGCGCAGTTGACCGGGTCTCCGAGTACCGCGCCCACTTCGTTGAGCAGATTGCCCAGCCAGGGCACGGTGGGGAAGAAGCGTTCGATCATGGCCCGGGGGATGCGGGGATTTTCCTTTCGGGTCGCGAGGGCGTAACCAACCAGCAGTCCGTCAATCGGTAGCTGGCCGCCGTGATTGGCAATGATGAGTACGGGGCCTTCCGCGGGTATATTTTCCACCCCATGAGCTTCTACCCGGAAGTACTTCTCATAAACCCGTTTGGTGATCGACAGGCCATACTTCATGGTTTCGTTATTGTAGCCCCAGGGGTCGTACCCGAGGGTTCCGATGGGTTTGCGGATTCGGTTGATGTGGTCGTCCAGTTCCGCTGGAACCAGTCTGGACTTCAGAAACGATGCCAGGCTCATGCTTTTCTTCCGATAAAAACGCCCAATGTGTGGCTTTGTCCTCTATTAAGCACCCGGTAATCCCCGCCGGCATTGGCGGTTTCGACGCACAGCATCGATTGCCAGGCCGTGGCCGGAAAGTCCGACAGCCTGGCGGCCTTGGCGGGGCCGGGGTTCCAGACCACCGTTGAGTCGCTGCCAACAGCGGAAAGCTTGCGGCCGGCTCTGGGTGTCACGATAGTCACCGGTTCACCGCTCTCATAGATCCGGTCGGTTTCGCCTTCGAAATAGACCGGGCCTTCCTGGTTCCGGTATTCCCAGTTATTCAGGGTGTCGATGTACTGGCTGCCGCCAAGCCCCAGCACCCGGGTGCGGGTAATGTCGCTGGTGGGGAAGTAGCTGTGCAGCGCCTGGCTGAAGGCGAGGGGATCGTTCCCGAGGTTTGTGGTGGTCAGTGCCAGCTGGCAGCCGCGGACCGAGAAACTGAACGTGATCAGGGCCAGGGCGTGACCGGTCCAGACAGCATTGAAATCTTCATTGGCATCCAGGGACAGGCTGATTTCCACCTCATGGGCGCTCTCGCGAACATCCTCCAGCTTCCATAGGGCTGTGCGGGCAAAACCATGGGCGCTTTCGGTATGAATCCGTTTGCGGACCTCCGGCGCGTTCTTGCCAGGATTGCCAAACCATGGCCAGCAAACCGGGATGCCGCCCCGGATGGCCCGGCCCGGTTCAAATCGGGTGTTGGGACTCATCCAAAGCCAGTCCGCTTCACCCTGGGGCGCAAAACCGGCCAGGTGCGCGCCCTGCAGGACAATGGTGGCCTGAAACAGGGGGTGGTGTACCTCAAGGGCTTCCAGTTGCCCGATGGTTTTCCAGCGCGTGAAGGACCACTGGCCCGGAGAGAGTGATATCGGTGGCCTGTTACTGCTTTCTGACATGGTTAGGTACTGATCAAACCTGATTAAGTGTGTTTGCCTACACAGAGAGTAAATTAAAACTGCCGCTCCGGCGAGAATTGCGCCTAAAATACGAGCAAATTCTGCATGAGGCCCGCCGATGGGAGCACCCGTTGTCACCCCCATTCATGACCCGCTGATCGCTCCTGCCAGCGCTGTGCAAGTCGCTGTTGGCGGTGGCGGTATTCAGCCAGTGGGTCCGTTGCATGATCGGCCAGGCGCGGTTTCTGAAATCTGGCTGGATGAGCTGGCGCTGGGGCTGAGCGATCAGGGCTGGATGGCACTGGATGTGCGGGCCCGGCTGGGCAGCGACCTGTTGGCGGCGTTACAGCAGGAAGTGGAAATTCTGGACCGCACGGATGCCATGAAAAAGGCGGGTATCGGCCGGGGCAACGATCTGGTGCGCGACCGGTCTGTTCGCCGTGACAGGATTGCCTGGTTGCAGGGGGTCACTGTGCCCCAGGCCGCCCTGTTTGGCTTCTTTGATGCTATCCGCCAGGGCTTGAATCAACGCCTGTTCCTCGGCCTGAAGCGGTTTGAAACCCACTACGCCACCTATCACCCCGGTGATTTCTATAAAAAGCACCTGGACAGTTTCCGGGGCCGGGCGTCCCGGGTGGTCAGCCTGGTGCTCTATCTTAACGAAGACTGGCAGGAGGCCGACGGTGGCGCGCTTCAGGTGTTCAGCGGGGATATTGAATACCAGGCATGCGGCACTGTGTTGCCCGAGACCGGTCGCATGGCGCTGTTCATGAGTGAAGAGATTCCCCACGAGGTGCTTCCCGCGAATCGCACCCGATGCAGCCTGGCCTGCTGGTTTCGCCAGGATGAGGTGCCATTGCCCTTGTGAAATCGGGTATGTGGCGCGGGTGCGGATTTCTCATTGTGGTCGGCAAACCCTTTTGCTAATATGCGCGCCGCGTTCAGGGAATTGTCCTGAAGCGCCGTTATGGTGGCTCCATTGGTGCCTCCGCAACATGAAACCGTGAACCCGGTCAGGCCCGGAAGGGAGCAGCCGAAGCGGTGGAATTGTGTGCCGGGGTGTCGCTGATGGAGTCACCCCCAGTTTTCCCTTCCTGTTGTTGTTAACGTTGTTATTACTCTGATTTTTCCTCGCTACTCCTAACCTTTGCTGCCTGTTTCCGGGATGAAGTTTGCTTCTTCTCACAACCGGTCCATGCTAAGGTTAAGCCCGTTTTTCACTGCAGTTGACGGAACATGAGCTACCAGGTACTTGCCCGTAAATGGCGCCCACGCACCTTTGAGGACATGGTGGGCCAGGAACACGTGCTCCAGGCGTTGATTCACGCCCTGGAAAGCCAGCGTCTGCACCACGCTTACCTGTTCACCGGTACCCGAGGCGTGGGCAAGACCACCATCGGCCGTCTTTTGGCCCGATGCCTCAACTGTGAAACTGGCGTTACCCCGACTCCCTGTGGGAAATGCTCCAGTTGCCGGGAAATTCAGGAAGGCCGGTTTGTCGACCTGATCGAAATTGACGCCGCCTCCCGTACCGGCGTGGACGATATGCGGGAACTGACGGACAATGTCCAGTACTCGCCAAGCCGCGGCCGCTACAAGGTGTACCTCATAGACGAGGTGCACATGCTGACCAACCAGTCGTTCAATGCCTTCCTGAAAACCCTTGAGGAACCGCCGGAACACGTCAAGTTCCTGCTGGCCACGACAGATCCCCAGAAGCTGCCGGTAACCGTGCTTTCCCGGTGCCTGCAGTTCAACCTCAAGCGGATGACACCGGAACACATTGCCGGCCACCTGAGGCACGTGCTGGGCGTGGAGGAGATTCCGTTCGAGGAACCGGCGCTCTGGCTTCTGGCCCGTGCCGCGGATGGCAGTATGAGGGACGCCCTGAGCCTGACCGACCAGGCCATCGCTTTTGGTAACCAGAAGCTGGCGGCCAGTGATGTCAGCAATATGCTGGGCACCATTGATCAGCGTGATATTGAACGTATCGTGAGTACGCTGGTTGAGGGGGATGGCCCGGCCTTGCTGGCGGAAATCAGCCGGATTTCCGATTTTGCACCGGATTACAGTGTGATCCTGGCTGATCTGCTGTCGCTGTTCCATCGGGTTACCATGGAGCAGGTGGTGCCCGGCAGCGCGGATAACGCCCTGGGCGATGCGGAGCAGGTGCAGTCCCTGGCCCGCAGGCTCAGTGCCGAGGATGCCCAACTGTTCTACCAGTCTGCCCTGATTGGCCGCAAGGATCTGGCCATTACGCCGGATGCCCGTATGGGGTTCGAGATGACCCTGCTCAGGATGCTGGCGTTCCGCCCGGGCGCTGATCGCCGGGAACCGCCTGCGACAAGTTCCGGTGGCCAAACTGCAACGCCCAAGCCACGGGATGAGCCCGAGCCGGAACCAGAGCCAGAACCGGAACCAGAGCCAGAACCAGAGCCAGAGCCAGAACCAGAGCCAGAGCCAGCACCAGAGCCAGCACCAGAGCCAGCACCAGAGCCAGCACCTGAGCCAGCACCTGAGCCAGAGCCGGAAGGCGTTGCTCGCGAACCTGCAGGTGAATTTGTCTGGCACCGGGATTTCTCTGAACTTGGCATTGTCGGTATGGCCGGCAACCTGGCCAGCCACGGGGCTATGGCCCGGGATGGTGACGCCATCACCCTGACCATCGACGAAGGTCACGCCCGGCTGCTGAACAGCCGGCACGGGGAAAAGATCCTGGCCGCCTTGAGAAACCGCTTTGGCGACGCCATTCAGTTACGTATAGAGCAGGGCCATCCGGGGCCGCATACACCGGCGGCCTATGAGGAACGACAGCGAAAGGCCCGCCAGGAAGCGGCGGAAGCGTCCATTCGCAAGGATCCGGTCGTGCAGTCTATTGTTGAACGATTCGAGGCCCGGGTAGTCGAAGAAAGTATCCGGCCGGCAGAGACGCAGAGACAAAGAGGCAAGCAGGAGATGAGGCATGATGAATAATATGGGCGACCTGATGAAAAAAGCCCAGAAAATGCAGGAAGAGATGCAGAAGGCTCAGGAGGAAATCGCCAGGGCGGAAGTCATAGGTGAAGCCGGTGCAGGGCTTGTGAAAGTAACCATGAACGGTCGCCACGATGTTCGCAAGGTGGACATTGATCCGTCGCTGATGTCTGAGGAAAAAGACATTCTGGAGGATCTCCTGGCTGCCGCTGTAAATGACGCCGTGCGCCGGGTTGAGGCCAATCAGAAGGATAAGATGTCTGGTATGATGTCGGGCATGGGCCTGCCCCCCGGTTTCAAGATGCCATTCTGAATTTTATCCTGCCGCAGTCTGAGGACATTTCATGGCGTTCAGCCCCCTGGTTGACGAACTCGTCGAATCCCTTCGTTGCCTGCCCGGTGTCGGGCAAAAAACCGCCCAGCGCATGGCCTTCCACCTGCTGGAGCGGGGTCGTTCCGGCGGCACCCGCCTCTCGGAGGCGCTGAACCAGGCCATGAATGGTGTGCGGCGATGTGAAAGTTGTCAGAATTTCGCTGATGCCGAAATCTGCGGCATCTGCGACAACCCCCGGCGACGCACTGAAACGCTGTGTGTGGTCGAAAGTCCGTCAGACCTTCTGGCCATTGAGCAGGCCGGTGACTACCGGGGGGGCTATTTCGTGCTGATGGGACACCTGTCGCCCATTGATGGCGTGGGGCCCGGGGACATAGGCATCGAACGGCTGTTGAAGCGGACCCGGGATGAAGGCGTTACCGAACTGATTCTGGCGACCAACCCGACGGTGGAAGGCGAAGCTACGGCCCATTACATTGCGGACCGGCTCGATGGCCAGGGAATTCTGATTACCCGGCTCGCCCACGGCATTCCGGTGGGCGGTGAGCTGGGTTACGTGGACGGCTTTACCCTGACCCACGCTTTCCGAGGCCGTAAACCTCTCTCCGAATAAATCTGACCAGGCATTTCTATGGATATTTCTGCCCAGGCCGCTGCCGCTGTTGATGTTCCTCCAGCCCCCGCCAGCATTCACTGGATACGGGAGCCGGAGGCGCTGGATCAGTGGCTTGATCGGGCGCCCGGCAAGCCACTGGCACTGGATACCGAATTTGAACGGGTAAACACCTTTTATCCGATTCCAGGCCTGGTTCAGCTCGGACTGGAGAGCGGGTTTTGTCTTGTGGACCCGGCCGTTGCCGAACAATCCCGCCGTTTCCGCGAGGTGCTGACCAACCCGGAAACGCCCAAACTTCTGTATGCCATGAGTGAAGATCTGGAGCTGTTCCGCCAGTGGCTGAACCTTGAGCCCGCCGGTGTGGTAGACCTGCAGATTGGCGCCGCCATGGCCGGTGCCGGGTTCTCCCTGGGCTACGCCAGGCTGGTGGAAACCCTGTTCGGCGAACCCCTCGACAAATCCGCCACCCGATCCGACTGGCTTGCCCGGCCTTTGAGCGACGCTCAGCAGCGTTATGCCATTGATGACATCCGGTTTCTGGAACCCATGTATGAATGGGTAACCGGCTTGTTGCGGGAGCGGGGCCTTGAGGCTGCGCTGGCGGAGGAATCCACCCGTTTTGCCAACGAATTGGCAGGGCAGGAAGACCCGGACAGACATTACCTGAAGCTCCGGGGCGGCTGGACACTCACTCCGCAGCAGCAGGGCGTGCTCCGGGAACTGGTTCGCTGGCGGGAACTGGAATGCCAGAAACAGGACCGGCCGCGCAACCGGGTGCTGTCGGATGCTCTTTTGATCGCCATCGCCGAGAACATGCCGGGCTCCCAGAGCGAGCTTGCAAATATCCAGGGCGTGCCTTCCGGCGCGGTGCGGCGTTACGGCGACACCCTGATCGAACTTGTTGGCAAGGGAGCAACGGCGGATAATTCCGGTCTTGAGCGCATCGCTCCGCCGTTGTCGAGGGATCAGCAGGGGTTTTTCAAGCAGTTAAAGCGGTTATTCAGAAAAGCGGCAGAAGATGCAGATATTCCGATGGAATTACTCGCGCCAAGAAAGCGGTTAGAGAAAGTGGTGCAGCAGCGCGAACTGGCGCAACATGAATTTTTTCAGGGCTGGCGGGCGCGGATTCTGGCTCCGGTTCGCGCTGATATCGAGGAATTACTGAGGTCATGAAAGAACGGCAATTTGTCTCTGTATTCCGTAGTAGCAAAAAGAGCGACACCTACATTTTTGTCCGCCGTGGCCAGGAATGGGAGGCGCTTCCGGAGAGCCTGAGGGGTATTTTCGGGCAGCCTGTCCATTCCATGGATCTGGTAATGACGCCAGACCGCAAGCTGGCAAGGACAACCGGCAAGCAGGTTCTTGAGGCCATAGGGGAGAAAGATTTTTTCCTGCAGATGCCCGAGGAGAGGGAAGGTTACGTGGTGGACTTCCGGAAGAAGCCGGAGCAGCGCAACCCATGATTGCCCAGGTGGCGTTCTGGCAGCGCAAGCGCCTGGACGAAATGACACCCGGGGAATGGGAATCCCTGTGTGACGGCTGCGGAAAATGCTGTCTGAACAAGCTGGAAGACGAAGACACCGGCGAGGTTTATCACACGGACCTGGTGTGCCGTTACATGGATGAAGAGACCTGCCGCTGCACCGTTTATGGCGAGCGGCTGAAAAAGGTTCCGGGTTGCACAATGCTGACACCGGGCACCGTCACGGACTACCATTGGTTACCCTATACCTGTGCCTACCGAACCCTGGCCGAAAGCCGGCCACTGGCGGACTGGCATCCGCTGCGAAGCGGGGATCCGGATTCGGTGCACGAAGCGGGCGTTTCCATCCGTCACCGGGCTGTTTCAGAGGCCGGGGTGCCGGAAGAGGACTGGCAAGAACACATCATTCACTGGATTCTGTAATGATCGATACCGATGCACAAATGGCCTACGGGATTTTCTGGGCCGCCTACGCCATTGCCTTCGTCGTGTTCTTTTACATGATGAAGAGTCTGATTCGCTTCCTTCCCCTGTACGGACTGAGAACCCTGATACTCGCAGCGCTGGTTGCCCTGCTGCTCACCCCGGTGGAATCCCCGGATCTTGCCGGCTGGTGGATTCCGGCCTGGTTGTTTGGCGGCTATGAAATGATTCTGGGAGACGCCGACGCCTCCGGCCGGGCGCTGTTCAACCTGGGTTTGGCAGGTTTGGTGATGCTGCTGGTCTGGGTGCTGGACCTGGTTCGTTATCGTCTGGTTCGCCGGTAACATCAACCAATAACAAGAACGGATGGATGCCTTGAGAGCGATTAAACCGAGATTGCTTAACCTGTTTGCACTGGTTCTCGCATTCAGCCTGCCCCTGCCGGCAACGGCGCAGGAGGCTGATGATGTTCAGTTGCCCGGACAATCGGATGTGCGGATTGTTGTCGATATCTCCGGCTCCATGAAGGACACTGATCCGACAAACCTGCGCCAGCCTGCCGTACGACTGCTTGCCCGGCTCTTGCCAGAGGGTGCGACGGCCGGTGTCTGGACCTTCGGACAGTATGTGAACATGCTGGTTCCGCACCGTGAGGTGAATGATCAGTGGCGGGATATGGCCATCGAGCGCTCGGAACAGATTAATTCCGTTGCCCTGAGAACCAATCTGGGCAAGGCCATTGAGGTCGCCAGCGATGGTTACTACACCGACGGTGATCTGAGCAGAACCCACTTTATCCTGCTGACCGATGGCAAGGTGGATATTTCCGCCGATTCTGCTGCAAATTCTGCCGAGGAGCAGCGCATCCTGGAAAAGATTGTTCCCTATCTGGTTGCCAGGGGCGCTACGTTTCACCCGGTCGCGCTTTCTGAAGCCGCTGATACGGATTTTCTGCGAGCGCTGGCCACGAAATCCGGCGGTCGCTATCAGATTGCTGAAAGCGCGGACGCCCTGAACCTTGCTTTTCTGGAGGCCCTGAACGCGGCGGTTCCCCAGGAACAGATTCCGATTGAGGGCGACGGCTTTACCGTTGACGACGGTGTTCGTGAATTTACCGCTCTGATCTTCTGGGGTGAAAAAGAAACTACGGCCACCCGTGAGCTTGAACTGATTGGCCCGGATGGTGGCACAGTCAGCCTGGCGGATTCTCCGGACAACGTCCGTTGGGCAAGAGAATCCGGGTACGATCTGGTTACGGTGAATAACCCGCTCGCCGGGGAGTGGCGACTCAACGGAGAGCTGGGTGAGGGCAGCCGGGTGACGGTGGTCAGCGATCTCAGGATGGTGGTCAACCCCTTGCCGCCCACCTTTTTTCCGGAAAAGCCGCTCAGCATTCGCGTTGGCTTTTTCGAGGAGCAGGAAAAAATCACCAATCCGGATTTTCTGGGTGTGATCGAGGTCAGCCTGAGCATCACCTCGGAAGATGGCCGGAGCGGAATCAAGGTCCTGTCCGGTGAGCAGCCACCGGAGGATGGCACCTATCGGGATACGGTGACTCGTTTGCCAGCCGCAGGCGCCTACACTTTCGATGTGGTTGCCGACGGCCAGACCTTCAGCCGCAAGTTCAGCGCCACGGTCGGATATACGGTGCCTGAGGGAGTCGCACCTGCGGAGCTGGCTGATCAGCCGTCAGAGTCGTTGAAACCTGAGGCAACAGGGCCCGAACCGGTCACGGAACAGCCTGGCCCGGAACCAGCGCCGGTGGAAGCTGAGCCAGAACCGCAGATTGCCTCACCGATTGACGTACGCCAGGTAGAAGGGCCGGCGGAACCGGTTGCCGAAGTGCCCGCGCCGGAGGCCGCCGGGCCAGAAGACGCTGACACCACTTTTTTCTTACCTTTGTGGATGTACGGAGCAGCCGGCGGTGGTCTGATCGTGATTGCGGGCCTGGTCTGGTTTGCACTCCGCCAGCGTAAGAAGTACCAACAGGTCCAGGCGAAAGCGGCCTCAGAGCGTGAAACTCTGGAGGATATCGAGGACGAAGCGAAACCACAGCCTGTGCCTGAGCCAGTGGAAACAGCCCCGCCGGAACCCGAGGGCAGTCTTGAGGCCGAGGAGGAGATTCCTGAAGTTACCGAGGAAGCGGCAGAGGACGATATGTCCGAACTGGACGCGGTGATCGATGAGCACGAAGCGGTCATGAAGGCGAAAGACGCATCCCTGGCAGAAGCAGGTGTGGAATCCCCGGAAGACCTGGAAGAAGATATCCCGGTCGCGGATACGCCAGTTGAGCAAGAGGCTGCAGATACGGACGAGAATATTCCGGAACTGGAGGATGTCGCCGATCCGTCTGACGCCGATGCACCAGAAGATGATGAGGAAGAGTTCGGGCTAGAGGATTTCGATCTGTCCGAATTTGACGATTTACCGGATTATAATCAGGACGAATCCGGATTGCCCGATGACGATTCGAAGAAGAAACCTGATCAGAAAGACCAGAAAAAGTAACCAACAGGAACCAGACCATGAAGTTTACCGGTACCGAGAACTATGTAGCCACCGATGACCTGCAGATGGCCGTCAACGCCGCTATCACACTTCAGCGTCCGCTGTTGATCAAGGGCGAGCCCGGCACCGGAAAAACCCTGCTGGCGGAAGAAATGGCCGCAGGCCTTGGCGTGAAGCTGATCCCGTGGCACATCAAATCCACCACCAAGGCCCAGCAGGGGCTTTACGAATACGATGCGGTTTCACGCCTGCGGGACTCCCAGTTGGGCGATGAGAAGGTCAAGGAGATCGGCAATTACATCGTCAAGGGCAAGCTCTGGGAGGCCTTTGAAGCCAACGAGCAGGTGGTTCTGCTGATCGACGAAATCGACAAGGCGGACATCGAATTTCCCAACGACCTCCTGCTGGAACTCGACCGGATGGAGTTCTTTGTCTATGAGACCCGGGAATTGGTAAAAGCAAAGCACCGGCCGATCATTGTCATCACCAGCAACAATGAAAAAGAACTGCCCGATGCATTTCTGCGCCGGTGTTTCTTTCACTACATCAGTTTCCCGGACCATGACACCATGCAGGCTATCGTGGATGTCCATTTCCCGGGCTTGCAGCAGGACATCGTTCGTGATGCCCTGGAAGTGTTTTTCGATGTACGCAAGGTGCCGGGGCTCAAGAAAAAACCCTCCACCTCGGAGCTGATTGACTGGCTGAAGCTGCTGATGGCGGATGAGCTTTCGGCAAAAATATTGCGGGAGAAAGATACCAGCTCGGCGTTGCCGCCTCTGTACGGTGCTCTGGTGAAAAACGAGCAGGATGTGCACCTGTTGCAGAAGCTCGCCTTTATGGCCCGTCGCCGCAGCTGATACTCAGCAAGAGTCACGTTTTATGTTGATTGATTTTTTTCTTGAAGTCCGGCGCGCAAAGGTACCTGCCAGCCTGCGGGAATTTCTGGATTTGCTGGAAGCCCTGCAGCACCGGCTCGCCTTTGCCGACATGGAAGAGTTCTATTATCTGGCGCGTCTTTGCCTGGTCAAGGATGAGCGTCACTTCGACAAATTTGATAGGGCTTTCCAGGCGTATTTCGAGGGCATCCAGAACCTGGATGACCTGCTCGAAGCGCTGATTCCGGATGACTGGCTGCGGGCCGAGTTCGAAAAGCACCTGTCTGAGGAAGAGAAGGCCAAAATCGATTCCCTCGGCGGTCTTGAGGAACTGATCGAGACGTTCAAGAAGCGCATGGAAGAGCAACAGGGACGCCATGCCGGTGGTAACAAGTGGATCGGCACTGGCGGAACCTCGCCCTTCGGTGCCAATGGCTACAACCCCGAAGGTTTCCGGATCGGCCAGAAGAACGGCCGCCATGGCCGCGCAGTAAAAGTCTGGGAAAAGCGTGAATACAAGGATCTGGACGACAGCATTACCCTGGGCATCCGCAACATCAAGGTGGCGTTGCGGCGGTTGAGGAAGTTTGCCCGCCAGGGTGCGGCGGACCAGCTGGATATGGACGACACCATCCGCTCCACCGCCCGCAATGCCGGTTACCTGGACCTGAAAATGGTGCCGGAGCGGCACAACGCGGTGAAGGTGCTGATCTTCTTCGACGTGGGCGGCTCCATGGACCCGCACATCCGCGTCTGTGAGGAGTTGTTCTCTGCCGCGCGTCTCGAATTCAAGCACATGGAATATTTTTACTTCCACAACTTTATCTACGAGAGCGTGTGGAAGAACAACATCCGCCGGATGAACGAGACCATGAGTACCTGGGACATCCTTCACAAATACACGCCGGACTACAAAGTCATCTTTGTGGGTGACGCCACCATGGCGCCCTATGAGATTTCCCACCCGGGCGGCTCGATCGAGCACTGGAATGAGGAAGCGGGTGCGACCTGGTTCCAGCGCATTTCCGATCACTTCCGCAAGGTGGTCTGGCTCAACCCATTGCCCGAGAGCTACTGGGGCACCGGCGGCTCACTGGGCATGACCCGGCAGCTGGTTAACGACCACATGTACCCGCTCACTGTTGAGGGCCTCGAATCGGCCATGAAACAACTGAGCAAATAAAAATAGGGTCAGATGAAAATGGGGTCAGATGAAATTTTCATCTGACCCCATTTTCATCTGACCCCAAATTAAAAAAGCCGATGCGGTTGAGGGCATCGGCAAAGCTCGGCATTTCAAACGGAGTTGCCGGTCAGGCTTTTCCGTCGCCTCCCACTCAGCAATTATGGGGCCAGTTAAATTATGCGTCATGAAATCATTTAGTTGGCGTTATTCGGATTCCGGTTTTTGGCCTCGCCTGTCCTGACCATCTCTGCTTCCGTCAAATAACTCGACACCCGATCTTCCCTTTGTTGGTTCCGCGTTTTCCATTTGGTGATCTGGATACCGTTCTTGGCGGTTACCAGGTGTTACGCTTTCTGCCGATCTGTTACAGAAGTTTGCGTAGGTTACAAAGGCGGGAGGCTTATGTTCGGCATACAACAAGCACAAAAGCGCCGGATTCATGAACACAGAACGCTTACCGGCTGGCTATTTCTGTTATTGCTGTTGCCTGCTCCGACAATGGCGGCGGCGTCGCTGGATGAGGAAATAGAGGAGTTGAGCGTAGAGGTTTCGGGGCACTCTGCCAGCGTCTTTGCCCTTGAGCAGAAACTGCTGCATCCCGCCAATACCCGGCTGGCAGTTTTTCTGACACTTCAAAGCCGAAATCCGCTTGATCTTGATTCGGTGGAGCTGTTCGTAAACGGCCAGCCGGTCGCTTCCCATCTTTATACCGAAAGAGAACGCGCCTCACTGGAGCGCGGTGGCGTTCAGCAGCTGTTTACCGGCAATCTCAGGAACGGCGACCACGAGCTGAAAACGGTTATAACGGCCCGCTCCGCCAATGATGATTTTGTTCGCCGTGAATCAATACACCGTTTTCGGAAACGCCCCGGTACCCTCCGGTTACAGATGAGTCTGGAGGCGCGTGCACCGGACTATGAACCCCGGGTTTCGTTTGTTGAGTGGAAGTAGCCTGCCATGACCTTCCGGCTCCTGTTCATGTCCTTGTCACTTCTGGTCATCAGCCCGCTGACGGTTTCGGCCGCACCGGTATTGCCGGCTGACCTTCGAGACGGCCTGGATGCATTCAGGCAGGCCAGTGGGGTGGGCGTGGACTTGGGCGACAAGCGCCAGCAAGCGCTTTATCAGGATGCCGAGGAGGCCCGTTTGAACGGCCGGACAGACGATGCAGGGCGCGTCCTCGCCGGAATGAAAGAAGGCTACTGGGCGGCTGTAGGTTACCTTAACCTGGCTACCGGTTATGCCAGGGAGGACCTGAATCCTGCCCGCGCGCTGGTCGCTCTGAGGGTCGCTCTGGCCATGCTTGAGGGCGATGGGAACTCCGCCCGCCGTGAACAGCTTCGCAACCGCCTGCTCGCTCGGGCCGGCTACCTTGCATACCAGCATGGGGAATACGAGAAAGCGATCAGTTTTCTGGAAAAAGTAGCGTTGGACAGCTTCAGCACACCGAGGGCGCTCTACCTTCACGGCCTTGCACTCTCGCAGCGGGGTAACCACCGGGCCGCCATGCAGAGCTGGCACCGGGCCAAGAAATACCCATTGGCTTACCCGGGTGTTGCGGATGCCTGGATTGCCATGGGCCGGGGGTATGATCTCTCTGGCTACCTCGGCCAGGCCGGAGAAGCCTACCTGGCGGCCAACGCAGCCTTTGAAAGTGAGCGGGTGACCCTGCGCAAACTGGCTGAAAAAATCCGGGACCAGGGGGCTTACAAGACATTGGTAGAAGATGCCAGGGAAACCGGAGTTAACTGGTTCCTGGCCGACAGCCGCACACTGGCCCAGCCACGCGTGGCCTATTTGCTGGGTTTTATGGAGCAGCCGGCCGCCCAGCATGCCGGGGGAAGGGTCGCCACTCTGGCCGCTCTGGCCGCGAGGCTTGTGGGTTACCAGAGGGATCTGGAGGTTTTCGACAGCGTGCTGGCCGAGCAGATCGGCAACATTCAGCCACGAACTGCCAGTGAAGACACCGAGGGGCTATCCAGGCAGGGGGCTGGTCTCAGGGCCCGGATCGAGCGTTTGTCGGCTGAAGCGGTGGATTCCGCTCAGAAAAACCGGCTCTCCAGCCTGGCGCAAACCCTGGAGGATACCCGGGACCGGCTGGCCGGCCTTGACCGCCAGGCATCCGGGCAACCGGCGGTGCTGCGGGAACTGCGCGCTCAGGCTCTCGCGCTGAAGAGCAGGAATGACGCGCTGGCCTCCTCCGTTAAACGTCTGAGACTGGAAGCCGAGAAGGCCTTGGACAAACTGGCCCTCGATTACGTTGCCAGCCGGGATCAGCAGATGGTGTTCGCCCTCGATAAAACCGAACAACAGATCGCCCACTTGTACGAATACCTTGCCCTACAGAACCTTGCCAACGCTGATCTGCCCGCAGACAGGGCCGGGGAGGGTCGCCCGTGATACGACTGGTTGCAACCTTCTTTTTCACTGCACTTTGTCTCGGCTCACCCGCGACAGCCCAGGAGTCCTTCCGGGTCGAGCTCGGGCGCGATGGCGAAACCATTGGTGACATGCGTCCCGTTTTCCTGAAATTCGAATCCCGCCCCATGCCCGCTATTTCGCCATCGGAAGTGGTGCGTCGCTACCATCGCCTGTTCCTGAGCTCCGGTGAGCCTGAGGTAAGGATCGATGCCCTGAACCGTCTGAGTAACATTCGCGACAAATCCGGTGAGGACATCGACTTCTCTGTGTCTGAGGAACAGGAGGTCTACCGTGAGGCCATTCGTAGCTACGAATCAATTCTGGAACGTGGCTCTTTTGGCGGGCGGCTTGATGAGCTGCTGTATCAGATGGCCAAGGCCCATGCGTTGACAGGCCACGATGAGGAATCCATCCAGCGCCTGAAACAACTGGTCGGGCTTTATCCTGATTCAGCGCTGGCGCCAGAGGCCAGATTCCGGATTGCGGAATCCGCCTTTGCTTCCGGTCGCTATGCAGAGGCAGAAACTGGCTATCGACATCTGGTTGAATCCGGCGAAAACGGAGAATTCAGCACCAAGGCCAGGTATATGCTGGGGTGGAGTCAATTCAAGCAGGGTGCCGGGGCCTGGGACCGGGCAGCCCACACCTTCGTCACGGTTCTGGACGAGTTTCTGCCAGACGCCCAAAGCCTGGAAGGCGTCAGCGAATCCAGTGTCGACACGATTGATGACACCTTCCGCGTGCTTGCCTTGATGGCCGCGAGAAAGCGCGGCCTCGACACGCTGATTTCCTGGCTGGGCGACACCCGGATGCGTCCCTGGACGCACCTTCTGTTTGACCGGCTCGCGGATTATTACGCTGTCCAAGGGCAGACAGAGGCCAGCGTTGCTGTCAGCCAGGCATTTATTCGCTACGCGCCGGATCACGCCAAGGTTCCCGCCTTCATGTTGCAGGTCGTTGATGTCTGGCAGCGCGCGGCTCAGCCCGAGCGGATCCGTGAGGCGAGGGCAGGGTTCGTTGCACGTTTCGGGTCCGACGCCGGCTATGATCGCCTCAACCGGGCCGAGCAGGAAAAATGGCAAAGCTTCAGCCGGCTGCTGGCGGACTTTCAGTATAACCGGGGAACAAATTCGGCTGACGCTGGCGATGTAACCGCCGCCGGGGCGGCGTTTGTTTCGGCTGCGGATTATTACGAGGGGCTTGCCCGGCGGTCAGTCCGGATCGGTGAAATCCTTCGGCTGGCGGGCGACGCCCGGCTCCAGGCAGGAGAGTTCCTCCAGGCACTGGCGAACTTCAGGCGCGCTGCTTATGAGGTGGCGAATTACAGCGAGGCGGCTGATGCCGGGTGGGCGGCCATTACGTTGCTACGTGATGGCCTCAATGGCCGGCGCACCAGCCCGGGATTCAACCCCGGGCTTGAGGAAGTTTCTGCCGAGGCGGATCAATTTGCAGGACGGTTTTCCGCTGATGCCAGAAAAGCCGGCCTGATGGCGGATCTGGCAGCCCGCTGGCTCGCCGCGGGCAAGCACCAGCGCGCCCTGGATTACAGCGCAAGCGTGATCACCGATGCGGAAGCGACCTCCCGGGAACGTTATGCAGCATGGCAGGTAACCGCAAAAGCCCGGCAGCAGCAGGACGAATACGGTCTTGCGGAAAGGGCGTGGAAGCAGGCTCTGGACCTCGCTGAACACGGCGACCTCGGGGATCTTCCCGGTGATCAGGCAGAGAGTGTCCGAAAGCAGCTCGCCACGGTTGTATACCGTCAGGGCGAGCGGGCCGCAGCCAATGGCAAGACCGAAGATGCGGTCCGGCACTTCCGCCGCGTCGGTTCTGTTCTGCCGGGATCAGACCTGGCCATCAAGGGCCGCTACGATGCCGCCAACACCCTTCTCAAAGCCTCGGACTGGTCCGGGGCAATTGAAGATCTTGAGCGTTTCCGGTCGGATTTCCCTGGGCATGAGCTGGTGTCGGGCGTCGCTGAAAAGCTGGTGCACGCCTGGATTGCGTCCGGGCAGCCAGCGCTGGCTGCCTCAGAGCTCCTTCAGATGGCGGCAGGCCAACCCGACCCCTGGCCGCTGCGACTCAGAGCCGCGGCATTGCTCCACGAGGCTGGCAATGTTGTTGAACGCAACGCGCTTTACCGAGCCTATCTGGCCACGGGTGTCGTTGCTGAGGATGGTCCGGGCCACCTGCAACTTCAGACCATGCGTCACCGCCTGATGGAATCCGGCGTTGAGGGGGATGACTGGCGGGAAGCACTGGTTAGCGCGGAGCTGGAAAGCCCCTGGCACAGCCCGGAGACCCTTGAGTGGGCTTCTCGTGCCTCAATGGTTCTCGGGGCCCGTGCCGCAGCCGCTTTCATCCGTATTGAACTGACCCATCCCCTGGAAGAATCACTGGAACGCAAACGGAGCGCACTGGAAGCCGCGCGTCAACGATTCCTGGATGCCGAGGCGCTCGGCGCTGAGGCGGTGCTGTCCGAGTCGCTTTACCGTCGTGCGGAACTGTACCGGGGGCTGGCCCGGGACCTTATGGCGTCGTCAGTGCCGGCTGATCTGAACGAGCTGGAGACCATGCAATACCAGATGCTGCTGGAAGAGGAAGCCTATCCGTTTGAAGAGAAGGCCATTCGGCTGCACACCGAGAACCACCGGCGGATCACCTCCCGGGGATACGACGCATGGATTGGTCGCAGCCTGGGCGTTCTGGCCGATCTGCATCCGGGGCGTTACGAACGCAAGGTGAAATGGTTGAGCTGGAATATGGAGGCGGGTGACGGTGTGTAATAACTGGTTGAAGAACACGTTGGCCTGGAGTCTTCTGCTGGTTCTGCTGGTCGGCTGCGCCGGGCAGACCGTTCAGGAGCCGGAACCCGCACAGACGAACCCGGAGTTGGCAAAACGCTTCGCAAGGGAGGGGCAGTTGGCTCTGGAGCAGGGCCGCAGGAATGCCGCTGCCGAGGCGTGGCAGAAAGCCGTTGAGCTGGACCCGGGCAATGCGGTGGTCGTCAATAACCTGGCATTGGTGATGAAGGATCAACACAGCTTTGCCGAAGCGGCAAAGCTGCTGGAGGCCGGTATTTCGAACTCGCCGGAGGTTGCCGAGCTGCATTACAACCTGGCGGTGATTGCTGAACTGTATCTGTTGGAACTCGACCGGGCGCTGACTCACTACAACCGCTATCGGGTACTGACGGAAGAAGACGACACGCTCGTCACCGGATGGATTGCCGATCTGGAACGGAGGCTGCAATAGATGCGCCATTACTGGCAGATAACCGCAACAGGTGTGCAGTCAGTCGTTGTTGCCGGGCTGATCGTGCTGGCTTCGGCCAGTGCACCGGCAAGTGCGGAAGGCCCGGTTCGTCTGAGCGTTGACGGCATATCGGCCAGCCTTGGCGAGGATGAGCCACGGGTACTTTACATATTGCCCTGGCAGGTGCCGAGCCTGCCAAAACACCCCAGGGCTAAGCTGGATGATACCGCGCCGGAACTGATGCGGCCGGTAGCCCCGGTGACTTTGGAAAGGCATCGCCTGTTTCGTGAAAACCTTAACCCTCTGATCCTGAGCCCCCTCGGGGACTCAGCCGGGACTGTGCAGTAATAACGGGAGAACAACCATGCTGGATACCATCGTACGTTTTTTTCAGGAAGGCGGTCCCTTCATGTACCCCATTGCCGTTGTGTTGGCGCTGGGCCTGGCCATTACCCTGGAACGATTTTTCTACCTCTCCGGGGTGAGGCGGCGTAACCGGGCGGCCTTCGAACAGAGCATCCTGCCATTGCTGCAGAAGCGTGACTACCCGCGGGCCATGAAAGCGGCCAGCAACTCGGACAGCGCCATTGCCTCCATCATGGGCGCAGGCATCGGCCGGCTGCTGAGCAACAGCCGGCGGGAAGATATCGAATACGCCATGGAGGAGGGCCTGTTGGAAGTCCTTCCCCGGCTGGAAAAGCGCACCCAGTACCTGGCGACTCTGGCCAACATCGCCACCCTTCTGGGGCTTTTGGGTACGATCATCGGTCTGATTGCGGCGTTTACCGCAGTGGCAGCCGCAGACCCTTCCCAGAAGGCCAGCCTGCTGTCCGGCAGCATTTCGGTTGCCATGAATACCACCGCATTCGGATTGATGTCGGCGATACCGCTGCTGATGTTCCATGCCGTGCTGCAGACCCGCACCAACGAAATCGTGGACAGTTTTGAAATGGCGGGTGTGAAACTGCTGAACATTGTTTCTGGTCCTGTTTCGAACCCAAGTGCCCAACCATCCGCAGCCTGAGTTGATGCCATGAGACGCCGACACCGCAGGCTGAGTACATCGCCGGATCTGGACATAACCGCCTTTCTGAACCTCATGATCGTTCTGGTGCCGGTTTTGCTGCTGGGCATGGTGTTCAGCCAGGTCCGCATGATTGAACTGAACTTTCCCGGAATGGAGGCCGGCGAAGCTCCGGAAGCCGATGAGCTTCGCCTGGTGGTCACACTGATTCCGGCGGGCATCGAAATCTCGGACAGCGACCGGGGGCTGATTCGTGTGCTTCCGAAAAAGCAGGGTGCCCAGGATTTTGAAGCGCTTGGTGATGTCCTTCGCCAGGTGAAAGCCCGGGTGCCGGAGAAGACCGATGTGGTGCTGGAAGTCGGTCCCGATATTGATTACCAGACGCTGGTCACCGTCATGGATACGGTTCGCTCATACCCGGCCGTGGTGGCGGCCAGTGTGGTGGAGGCCGAGCTGTTCCCGGATGTTTCCCTGATGGATGCACCGGATAATCGCCAGTTGGCGGCCACTGGCCAGGAAGAATCCGGGGAGGGCGCGTGAGAAGCTCCCAAAAGGCCCGCAGGATTCAGCGGCACTATGGCCGCATGCACAGGCCCGGTGGCCTGAACCTGGTGTCGCTGATGGATATCTTCACCATTCTGGTCTTCTTTCTGATGGTGAATTCCTCCGACGTGAAAGTCATGCAGAACACCGCCGACGTGCCGTTGCCAAAATCGACCGCACAGCAGGAAGCCGCAGAGAATCTCACGGTGCAGGTAACCGGCAACGCCATTCTGGTACAGGGAAAGGAAGTGGCCCGGTTGGAGGGAATCGAAACGGGCGATGCCCGTATTTCCGGTTTGTCGGAGGAGCTCACCTGGCGACGTAACCGCTGGGCCGAGATCCCCACCGAGGGACTGGAAGTGACCATCATGGCCGGTCGCAATACCAATTATCGGCTGCTCCGGAAAGTGATGCAGACATGTATTGATGAGCAATACCGGCAGGTGCGGCTTGCGGTGGAAGGGGAGGTTCGCAATGGCTGATACCTTGTCTCCAGCGGGGCATTCCGCTGGGCTGCCATGGGCCCGGGATACTGGTGAGAATCTCCGGTTTGGTGCCATTGTCGGGGTGATGCTGGCGCTGCTTCTGCCTCCGGCACTGTTGATTCCGACACTGGACCTCCCGGAGATTCAACGCAGCGAGGCTGAACGGATTCCACCCAGGCTGGCGCGCCTTGTGGAACGGCCAAAACCCGTGGTGACACCCGAGCCCGTCAAACCAGAGCCTGTCAAACCAGAGCCGGAGCCCGAGGCTCGGAAAAAAGAACCGGAAAAGGCGCCCCCTGAGCCGGTGAAGGCTGAACCGAAACCCGAGCCCCGGCCGGAGCCTGCCCTTGCCCGCCAGGCCAAAATCCGGCAAACCACCGAGCAGGCGAGGGAGAAGGCGTCCCGGTCCGGGTTGCTGGCGATGAAGGACCGGCTGGCCTCCCTCAGGGAGCCTGAACCGGCGCCGGCCAGGCAATTTGTGGTGAATACAGATTCCGACAGCATGGCTCGCACCGTTTCCCCCGGGGATCCTGGGAATGTGTTCAGTGGCAGTGGCGGGGTTACAGACGCTGTGGCCCCGGAAACTTCGGTGAATGTGGCCGGGCATGAAGTCAGGAAAGTTGAAGCGCCCGTAGAAAAAACCCGTGCCGTGGCGGCGCAGCCGGTTGATCCCGGCCCCCCTGTCGGTGAACGGGCCATGAGCAATATTCGCAGGGTATTTGACGCCCAGAAATCCGCGCTCTATTCCCTGTACCGGCGGGAGTTGCGGCAGGACCCAACGCTTGAAGGCCAGGTGTTGCTGGAGTTGGTCATTGAGCCGGACGGTTCCGTTTCCGCCTGCGAAGTGATCAGTTCTGAATTGGGGCATCCGTCCCTGGAGCAGCGCATTGCCATGAGGGTCAGGTTGTTCAATTTTGGCGCCGACAAGGTCGGGACCCGCACGGTTCGTTTCCCGATTGATTTCCTGCCGGGCTGAAAAGGGGGTTCAGGGGCAGCCCCTGGCTGCCCGTTTCGGGCCACTCAGCTTTCGATGGTGATTTTGGGCAGCCGGGGTTTGTGCAGTGACACTTTTTCCGTTGGCGCGATCACTTTCGCCTCTCCGAAGACCACTTGCTTATTGTTCTGGTTGCGCACATCGCACTCAACCACCACCCGGTTTTTCGGTTCCTTGCGAAGGACTTTCAGTTTGACGGTGAGGGTGTCGTCCAGTTTAACCGGGCGTTTGAAGGACAGGCTCTGCTCCAGGTAAATGGTGCCGGGGCCAGGCATAACGGTTGCCAGTGCCGCTGAAATCAGCGAGCCACTCCACATGCCATGGGCAATCCGTTCCCTGAACATGGAGCAGGCTGCAAATTCGGAGTCCAGGTGTACCGGATTGACATCACCGGACACCGCCGCAAACAGCACCAGCTCGTCTTCCGAAAGGGTGCGTGTGAAGGTGGCGGTATCGCCCTCGTTCAGCTCGTCATAAGTAATATTTTCAAGAGTATTAAGGGTATCGCTCATGGTGCGCTCCGCACGGATGTCATATAAGTACAGCTGTTCGGGTAAGAGCCTCGAAAACTACCTCATCGGTTACAAAACTGCTATTCTCTCTCCACTTTTTTGAGGCTGATACTTTTGTCGGGTTGATTTTCTGTTCAGGCTGACATTCGTGAATCGTTGCAAACAAAAGCGCCAGACAGGAGATGGTGATGGATTTTGAGCAGTTCTATCGGGATAAATACCCAGCCGGCGTGCCCCGCGAGGTGGACCTGAACAAGTACAGAAGCATGGTGGAGGTGTTTGAGCAGGCGGTCAAAAAGTTTGCCGACCGTCCCGCATTCAGTGCTCTTGGCGCAACTCTCACTTACCGTGACCTCGACACTCAGAGCCGCAATTTCGCCGCCTGGCTGCAAAACAAGACAGATCTGAAGCCCGGTGACCGTATGGCCGTGCAGATGCCCAATGTCAACCAGTACCCGGTTGTTGTTTTTGGCGCCATGCGGGCCGGCCTGATTGTGGTGAATACCAACCCCCTGTATACCACGCGGGAAATGGAGCACCAGTTCAACGATTCTGGTGCCAAGGCCCTGGTGGTGTTGGCCAATATGGCCGGAAATGCCGAGAAGGTGCTGCCCAATACCGGCATTGAGCACGTCATCGTTACCGAAATTGCCGACATGCACTCGCCGATCCGGCGCACCCTGCTAAACGCGGTCGTCAAGCATGTCAAAAAGATGGTACCGGCGTTCAATCTGCCCCAGGCGCACAAGCTGCCGGCAGTACTCGGTGCCGGCGCCCGTGAGAAATTCACGCCGGTTGAATGCAAGCAGGACGACATTGCTGTGCTGCAGTATACCGGTGGCACGACTGGTGTGGCCAAGGGTGCCATGCTGACCCACGGCAACCTGGTGGCTAACCTGCTGCAGACCCGCCCGATGATGGAAGACATGGTGGTCGAGGGGCAGGAAGTGGTCATTGCGCCGCTGCCGCTGTACCACATTTATTCCTTCACCCTGAACTGCGGCATCATGCTTGAGGCGGGTGCCCATAACGTGTTGATCCCGAACCCGAGAGACATCCCGGGCTTCGTGAAGGAACTGAAGAACCACAAATTCACGGCGTTCCTCGGTTTGAACACGCTGTTCGTTGCGTTGTGTAACAACGAGGAATTCCAGGGCCTGGACTTCAGCAGCCTGAAGCTGACCTCTTCCGGCGGCATGGCCCTGACCAGCGACACGGCCAAGATGTGGGAAAGAGTCACGGGTTGTGAGATTTGCGAGGGTTTCGGCATGACCGAAACTTCCCCGGTGGTCACCTTCAACCCCCACAGTGCCATTCAGATTGGTACCATCGGCCTGCCGATCCCGTCGACTGTTGTTAAAACGCTCGACGAAGAAGGTAATGAAACGCCCCTGGGAGAGCCTGGAGAGCTGTGCGTGAAAGGTCCGCAGGTAATGCGTGGTTACTGGCAGCGCCCGGAAGACACCCGGAAATCCTTTACCGAGGACGGTTACCTGCGCACCGGCGATATTGCCCTGATCCAGGAAGACGGTTACATCCGCATCGTTGACCGCAAGAAAGACATGATCATCGTCTCGGGCTTCAACGTCTTCCCGAACGAGATCGAAGATGTGGTGAGCAGTCATCCGAAGGTGGTTGAGTGTGCCGCCGTCGGTATTCCCGATGCCAGGAGTGGTGAGGCGGTCAAGGTTTATCTGGTGCCGACTGCCGAGGGCGTGACCGAGAACGAGCTCAGGGAGTTCTGTCGCGAGCGTCTGACGGCCTACAAGGTACCCAAGTACGTTGAATTCCGCGATGAACTGCCCAAAACCAATGTGGGCAAGATTCTGCGGCGCGAACTGCGGGACGAGGCCAACAACACCTAAGTGGCTGTCTCTGATACTGAAAAAGTGAGGCTGCGCCAGGCCCAGTACAACACCCTGAGTTTCCCCGATGGGTTGCCGGTGTCCGAGCGGGTGGATGATATCCGGGAGGCCATCGAAAACCACCAGGTGGTGATTATTGCCGGTGAAACCGGTTCCGGTAAAACCACCCAGATCCCGAAAATCTGCCTGAACATCGGTCGGGGCATCCGGGGGCTGATTGGCCACACCCAGCCCCGCCGTATTGCCGCCCGCAGTGTGGCCGCCCGGATTGCCGAGGAAATCGGTGAACAGACCGGCCAGCAGATCGGCTATCAGGTTCGATTCACCGATAACACCTCGGAGCAATCCAGGGTCAAGGTGATGACTGATGGCATCCTGCTGGCGGAGGTCCAGCACGACCGGTTTCTGGATCGCTACGATACCCTCATTATCGACGAGGCCCACGAACGCAGCCTGAACATCGACTTCCTGCTTGGCTATCTGCGCCAGCTCCTGCCCAGGCGTCCGGACCTGAAAGTCATCATTACCTCGGCAACCATTGAGGTGGACCGGTTCAGCGAGTTCTTCGACAAGGCCCCGGTGATCGAGGTAAGCGGTCGGACCTATCCGGTGGATATCCGTTACCGGCCGCTGACGGGCGATGAAGATGACCGGGATCAGGGCTGGACCGACGGGGTTCTGAATGCCCTGGAGGAAATCGAGCAGCACGAGCGCAGTAAGAAGCAACCGCCGGGTGATGTGCTGGTGTTCCTGCCCGGCGAGCGGGAAATCAGGAATCTGAGCAAGGTTCTGCGCCATGTCGATCTGAAGCATACCGAAGTGCTGCCGCTGTATTCCCGCCTGAGCAATGCCGAGCAGAACCGGGTGTTCCAGCCTCACAGAGGCCGGCGTATTGTGCTTTCGACCAACGTGGCGGAAACCTCGCTGACGGTGCCGGGCATTCGTTACGTTATCGACACCGGGGTGGCCCGGATCAGCCGTTACAGCGTTCGCTCCAAGATCCAGCGGCTGCCGGTAGAACCCGTTTCCCAGGCCAGTGCCAACCAGAGAGCCGGCCGCTGCGGTCGCGTGGCACCCGGAATCTGTTTCCGGCTTTACGATGAAACCGATTTCATAAACCGGCCGGAATACACCGATCCGGAAATCCTGCGCACCAACCTGGCGTCCGTCATCCTTCAGATGGTCACCTCCGGTCTCGGGGAAATTCGAACGTTCCCGTTTCTGGAAGCGCCCGACAAGCGCCAGGTCAACGATGGCTACAAGCTACTGGAAGAGCTTGGGGCGGTGGACGACAAGCGCCGCGTCACCCGGCTTGGTCGGACGATGGCCCGGCTGCCCCTGGACCCGCGCCTGGCCAGGATGCTGGTTACCGCCGCTGAGCTTGGCAGCCTGGCGGAAACCCTGGTGATCATTGCCGGGCTGAGCATTCAGGACCCACGGGAACGCCCCCAGGACAAACAGCAGGCAGCGGATCAGGCCCATGCGCCGTTTAATGACAAGGAATCGGATTTTCTGACGTTGTTGAATGTCTGGAACTTCTATGAGGATCAGCGCCAGGAGTTGTCGCAGAACCAGCTCAAGAAAGTCTGCCAGAAGAGCTTCCTGAACTGGATGCGAATGCGGGAATGGCGGGATATTCATCGCCAGCTGACGGTGATCTGCCGTCAACAGAAGTTGACGATCAACAAGGATGCCGCCAGTTACGAGGCCGTGCACAAGGCCATATTGGCGGGATTGCTTGGCCAGGTGGCGGTGAAGGTGGAAAAGAAGGAATACCTGGCAACGCGTAATCGGAAAGTCCTGATTTTTCCAGGTTCCAAGGTGTCGAAGACCGGTCCCAAATGGATTGTCGCCGCGGAAATCGTTGAAACCAGTCGAGTGTTTGCCCGTGTGGTGGCCTCCATTGAGTCAGAGTGGATTGAGCCCCTCGCCGGGCATATTGTCAAACACCACTATTTCGAACCCCACTGGGAACAGAGGCGGGCCCAGGTGATGGGCTATGAGAAGGTCACACTTTATGGCCTGGATATTATCGCCAAACGGCGGGTCCCGTATGCCAAAGTGGATCCGGCGCAATGCCGGAATCTGTTTATCCGTCGCGCCCTGGTGGAAGGGGATTACCGGTCAAAAGCGCCGTTCATCGCCCGTAACCGGGAAATGCTCGACACGGTTGAGAATCTTGAGAAGAAAACCCGGCGGCGGGACCTGCTGGTGGATGACGAGGTGCTGGTGGCGTTCTACAACGAACGTTTGCCTGAGGACATCATCAGCGGCCGGCATTTCGAGAGCTGGTGGAAGGGCCTGCAAGCGGAACAGTGCAAAGACATGGAGCTGACCGAAGCGGACATTCTCCAGCGCCCCGTGGATGCCCAGGCAGCGGATCTGTACCCGGATTATCTGGAGTGGGAGGGTGTCCGTTATCCGTTGAGTTACGAGTTCGAACCAACCAGTGAAAAGGATGGTGTGACCCTGCAAGTACCCCTGATGGCACTTAAACAGATCCCGTCCCGCCGGCTGGAATGGCTGGTGCCGGGGCTGCTGCGGGAAAAGTGCATCGCCCTGGTGAAGTCCCTGCCCAAGGCTTTGCGGCGGAACTTTGTGCCGGTGCCCGATTTCGTGGATGCCGCCCTCGAAAACCTTCAGCCCTCCAACGAGCCATTAACGCTCCAACTGGGCGAGCAACTAAGCCGCATGACCGGGGTGCGGATTGCCCCGGAGGCCTGGTCCGAATCAGAATTGCCGAAGTATTTGCGGATGAACCTTCAGGTTATGGGGGATGGCGGCCGCACCATCGCGGAAAGTCGTGCAATCTCTGATCTGCAACACCATTTGGAAGGCCGGGCCGAGCAGGCGCTGGCCTCGGCCACCAGTGATGACTCGTCAAAGCAAACGGCGGCCGAGTACATCGACTGGCAGTTCGGAGCACTGCCAGAACAGGTTCAGGCTGAAAAAGGCGGGATGCAGGTAACCGTTTACCCTGCGCTGGAAGATCTGGGCAAGAAGGTGCGCCAGTTACGTTGTCTGGACCGGCTGACGGCGGAAGATTCGACCCGAAAAGCGATCACCCGGCTGATCCTCAACCGGTTCGGCAAGACGCTCGATGATCTGGAACGCAAACTGCCGCATTTCAGGCAGTCTGCCCTGATGTTTGCACCGGTGGGCCAATCCAGAGTCTTGCTGGACGATCTCCTGTTGGCGACAGCCATGCAGCACTTCCTGTCGGAGGGCATTCCGAGGACGGCGGAAGATTTTGACCGGATTTTTGACGCCCACCGGGGTGATTTTATTCCGGCCCTGGAGCAGGCCGGCGAGCGGCTATATCAGGCCATGTCCGGTTATCAGGAAGTGGCAAGGCAGTTGAAAGGCAAAATTAACCTGGCACTCGCCAACAGTATGGCGGACCTGAAGTTTCAGCTTCAGCACCTTGTTTATCCGGGGTTTCTGGTGGAAACGCCATCGGAGTGGCTGGCGGAATTCGGTCGTTACTTCGAGGCAGCCCTGATCCGGCTTGAAAAAATGCCCCGGGAAACGGGCCGGGAGCGCGAATTCCTGCATACCATCGAGCCACTCTGGTCCCGCTATGCGGTAAAGCGTGACCAACAGCAGCGCCAGGGTGTGCGGGATCCGGAACTGATGCTTTACCGGTGGATGCTCGAGGAGTTCCGGGTGTCGTTCTTTGCCCAGCAATTGGGCACGGTGATGACGGTATCGGTAAAACGGATGGACCGGCAGTGGGAGAAGACCCGGATTTAAGGGCAGGCAGGCCACGTACCAATCCGGTGACGTTGACTGATTGCCGGCGGGCAAAACCGGGAGACTGTGTTAGTATTTCCAACAGAGGATTTTCCTGACATCCTGTTTTCACAATCATGACGTGGGGTTAGCGTGATTAAAGCCGTTATTAGCGGAACCGGTCTGTACACACCGCCAGCAACCATTGATAACGACGAACTGGTGGAAGCCTTTAACCAGTATGTCGAACTGTTTAATGCAGAGAATGCAGGCGCCATTGCCCGGGGCGAGGTTGTCCCATTGCAGCCATCCTCTTCCGCCTTCATAGAAAAAGCCTCCGGTATCAAGCGCCGCCATGTCATCGACAAGGACGGCATCCTTGATCCGGAGCGCATGGCGCCTTACATCCCGGAGCGCAGTAACGAAGAGCCCTCGGTTCAGTGCGATATGGCCGTCGCCGCTTGCGGCGAGGCGCTGGAACAGGCGGGCAAATCCGTACAGGACGTGGATGCCGTCATTGTCGCCTGCTCGAATATGCAGCGCGCTTACCCGGCGGTTTCCATCGAAGTTCAGGAAGCCTTGGGGATTGACGGTTTTGCCTATGACATGAACGTTGCCTGCAGTTCGGCAACCTTTGGCCTGCAGGCTGCCGTGAATTCCGTGGAAAACGGCAGCGCCCGGTCCGTGCTCGTGGTGAGCCCGGAGATCTGCTCCGGCCACCTGAACTTCCGGGACCGGGACAGCCACTTCATTTTCGGTGACGCCTGCACGGCGATTTTTGTGGAGCGGGAGGAGCATGCCCGCGCCGGACAGGGGTTCGAGATTCTCGGCACCCGCCTGAAGACGAAATTCTCCAACAACATCCGGAACAATTTTGGCTTCCTGAACCGGGCAGACGAATCCGGTATTGGCAAGCCTGACAAGCTGTTTGTGCAGCAGGGTCGAAAGGTGTTCAAGGAGGTTTCACCACTGGTGGCTGAGACCATCCTGAACCAGCTTCGGAGCCTCTCGATTGCTCCGGACGATCTGCGGCGAATGTGGCTGCACCAGGCGAACCTCAATATGAATCAGTTGATTGCCCGCAAGGTGCTGGGTCGTGATGCCACCGAAGATGAGGCGCCGGTGATTCTGGACGAGTACGCCAATACCAGCTCCGCAGGTTCCATCATCGCCTTCCACAAGCATAAGGGAGACCTGGCCAGTGGTGATCTGGGCGTGATCTGTTCGTTTGGGGCAGGGTATTCGATCGGCAGCGTGCTGGTGCGCCGCCGATAGTTTTTTGCCGGGTTAACCGGTCGCCAGCGCTCGCAGGGTCTCTGGCAGCGGGGCCGATGAACGTGTTGCCCGGTCGAACCAGACAATCTTGGCATAACCTTCCCCATAAATGGCGCCGGTATCGACATCTGTCAGCACGTGATAGGTGTCGAGGCTGGTGTTGCCTGCTTTGTCAGCGTATGTTTTCACCTCTATCGTTGCCGGGTGACTCAATTCCTTTAGAAAGGTTGCACTGGTCTTTATAATAATCGGGCCGGTTGGCTCGTCAGGACCACCGAGTTCCAGTGACGCCAGCCATACGATCCGCGCTTCCTCGAAAAAACGGAAGTAGACTGTATTGTTGGCGTGACCGTATGCATCCATATCTCCCCAGCGGAGCGGCATGGTAATCGTGCTTACAAGATTTCCCGGGACTGGCATCGGGTTCCTCCGTAACAGCGGGTTAATAACGATAAATAAAGCGCCGGTATTTTCGGCGAGCCGAGACGAATTAGACAACCCATGAGCCGAAAATGAAACATCTTTTTATCCGACGTTGGTTGATCGCCATCGTAACAGGGCTTGCTATGGCGGTGCTTTTTCCCGTCAGTCAGGCCGCAGCCCAGGCAATGCAGGAGCCGGCGGCGGAAGGCTCAGCGCCGGTTGACCCCAAGGACCCGTGGGAGAACTGGAACCGCAAGGTGTTTGCCTTCAACGAAACTGCTGACCGGTGGTTTCTGAAGCCGGTGGCACAGGCCTACCGCACCTTGACCCCGAGTCTGATTGACCGGGGTATCACCAATTTCTTCAATAACCTCACCGAACTCCGGAACTTCACCAACAGCCTGCTCCAGTTGAAAGGGGAGTCCGCGGTGGTGGCGGTCGGGCGTTTCACGTTTAACACAACCTTCGGCCTGCTGGGTCTGATTGACGTGGCCACGGCTTTCGACCTCCCGGAAAGGCCGGAGGATTTCGGCCAGACCCTGGGCTACTGGGGTGTCGGACCGGGGCCCTATCTCATGCTGCCGGTTCTGGGGCCTTCCACACCCCGGCACTTCACCGGGTTTGTATCCGACGGTTTTGTGCTGCCATCGGCCTGGGATGCCGTGGGAAGCCGTGAGGCTAATTATGCCCGGGCTCTCCAGATCGTCGATAAGCGGGCTGATCTGATTCCGGCGGAGAGTTTCATTTCCGGCGACCGCTATATTTTCCTCCGGAACGCGTTTTTACAACGACGTGAATTCCTGATAAACGATGGAAAAGTGGTCAATGACCCCTTTGCCAGCGGCAATGATGAAAATCTGATGCTGGATGATTTCTGAGTGTCAACGGGGTTGAAAGGAGGTCAGCGGTGCTAGAGGGTCCGAGAATAGCCAAGTTCCGGAAGATGCTGGCGGAGGCGCCAAACTATGAAGTCTGGAAGGCGGCGGCGCTGGAACTGGATTTCCTGGAGGGTAATGCCGAATGGAAAGAGGATTTTGCCTCTGGTTTGTACCACTACGAGCTCATTTATGATCGCCTGAGCAACCTTAAGCAGTACCGCCAGCAGAATGACGTTGAGCGTCTGAAGCGGGCGCTTCGGGAGGGGTTGCACCACGACCTTGGTAACATGGGGAACCCTGCGCTCTATACCCGGTCCCGGGTTGGCACCAAGCATCTGATCGAGGAATACATTGCCCAGGTGTGCGAAGCGCTGGATTTCCTCTGCGACCACTCGGTGCCTGGTTTTCCCGTGGCGGACAAGCTCCAGTTTTTCCGGGACACCCTGACAAGCTACGGCCGGCCGGCATTGCTGCTCAGTGGCGGCGCCACCCTTGGCATGTTCCATTTCGGGGTGATCAAGGCGCTCTGGGAGAAAGGCCTTTTGCCCCAGGTGATCGCCGGTTCCAGTATCGGCGCCATCATTGCCTGTATTCTCGGCGTGCATACCGACGCGGAAATACCGGAAATGCTGGTGCCGGAAAACCACAATCTCAAGGCCTGGAAGTGGCGGGGCCTGCTCAGTGCCGCTCGAGGCGACGGCCTCATGGATCAGGAACAGTTGCGCGGCTGCCTGCGGGCGAATATTGGTGAATACACCTTCGAAGAAGCCTACCAGCGCACTGGTCGCTCCATTAATGTAAGTGTGTCACCGGTGCAGGCGCATCAAAAGGCGCGATTGTTGTGTGGCTATACATCGCCCTACCTGATGGTGTGGAGTGCGGCTCTGGCCAGCGCGGCGGTTCCGGGTATTTTTCCGCCGGTCACCCTGATGAAAAAAGACATCTACGGCAATACCCTGCCTTACATGCCGCGCCTCAAGTTCGTGGACGGCTCGGTGGTCAGCGATCTTCCGATTGACCGCCTGATGCATCTCTACGACGTTAACTACACAATTGTGAGCCAGGCCAACCCCCATGTTGTGCCGTTCCTCGCACAGAGAAGCAGAGACGAAAAACTCTCTTTGGGCAGTCTCCCGATGCATCTGCTGAAATCGGAAATCCAGTTCCACGGCCAGGGGGCATTCGATTACCTGCGCAAACGGGTAAGGCCGGAACTCCTGCGGCAGGTGTCCGGTCAGTTGTACACGATTATGGCTCAGCGGTACTCGGGAGACGTTACCATCGCGCCAACCTATTCGTTCAGGGACTATCGCCGCATGCTGGCTAATCCGGATCCCGCCTACGTAAGGGAAATGATTCTTGCCGGCGAGCGGGCCACCTGGCCCAGGATTTCCATGATTCGCTCCCACGCCCGGATCTCCAAAACCCTTGAGCGGTGCGTGCGTCGACTGAAACAGCAGAACCGGCGCACTGCCGGGCTCAGGTTGGTTGATATCGCGGATTCCGGTACGTCCTGATATGTATTACGACTTTTTCGGCTTTCGCGAACCGCCGTTTTCTATCGCCCCAGACCCCCGTTACCTCTATCTCAGTGCTCGCCACAAGGAAGCTTTGGCGCACCTGATGTACGGTGTTCAGGGCCAGGGCGGCTTCATTGTGATTACCGGTGAAGTAGGAACCGGGAAGACCACGGTATCCCGCTGCTTTATTGAAAACGCTCCGGACAATGTCGATATAGCGCTGATTCTCAACCCCCGGCTCTCTGCGCGGGAGTTGCTGTCCTCCATCTGCGACGAGCTTGAGATTGCCCAACCCATCGGTGCCACGATCAAGGAACTGGTGGACCTTATCAACCAGGACCTGCTGAAGGCGCACGCGGCGGGCCGTCACAAGGTGTTGATGATCGACGAAGCCCAGAATCTGTCCGCGGAGGTACTTGAACAGCTCAGGCTTCTGACCAATCTGGAAACCGCCGAGAAAAAACTGCTGCAGATTGTCCTGCTTGGCCAGCCGGAGCTGCAGGAGATACTTGCCCTTCCGGAACTGCGGCAACTGAACCAGCGGGTAACCGCGCGTTATCACCTGGATGCCATTGGCAAGGACGAGCTGCCGGCTTACCTTCGCTATCGACTCAGCGTGGCCGGCATGCGTGGGGATATTTTCTCGCCCCGGTCCGTTCGGAGACTGTACCGGGAAAGTCAGGGTATTCCCCGGCTGATCAATCTGATCAGTGACAGGGCGTTGCTTGGGGCCTACGCGGAAGGCGAGCATGAAATTTCCGTTGTTCACATTCGGCACGCAGCAAAAGAGGTTCGTGGCCATTCCGTTGGTCCCGGGCCATCGCGGCAAGGTGGCTCACCAGACAGATCCCGGTACCTGATCGTTGCGGCATCCGTGCTTGTTGCCATTATCGGAACCGCCTGGTTGTTTGAGCGCTGGGCCCCGGGCGAGCCGGTTCTCACTGAGCAGCCCCCGCGGGCGCCATTGCAAGGTGCAATTGAACGGGTTGCGGATGAGCAAGGCAAAATGGCTGAGGCAGAAATGCCGGAAGCGGCGGGTTCCGCGAACAACACCGAAGTTATTGAGGCCCAGGCCCTTGCGGAACTGGACGTTCCTGGTCAGTTGCTGGATTCAGTCGACGCCTTCCGGGTGTTGTTCGGGATCTGGGGCCGTAGTTATCAGCCCGCCGATGCGCCAGTGGCCTGTGATTTTGCCAGAGAAAACGGGTTGGCGTGTCTGGAGCGCCAGGGCAGTCGCCGGAGCCTTGAGTTTCTGGATCGCCCGGCGATGTTGCGGCTTCAGGATCAGGCCGGCAACGACGGTTACGTGGTGGTTCGACACCTTGATGGCGATACGGTCGAAGTTGCGTTGCCGTCCGGTAACCTGGAGTTATCGTTCGCCAGTATCGAGCCTTACTGGTTTGGGGAATACCGGGTATTGTGGCGCCTTCCGGAATATCTCACCGGCGACGGCTTCTACAGTACCGGGAACGGCCAGCAGTTATGGATTGGCGCCCGGATGATGGAGCTGGCGGAGGCGCTCAGTGCCGGCCGTCCGGAAAGCGATCAGATCAAGCGGATGAGTGCCGAAGAACAGGTTCGCTGGTACCAGTCCCTCCGGGGCCTTACTGTTGACGGAATTGCCGGCGCCATGACCATCATCCAGATGAACAACGACCTTGAGGCGCCTGTTCCCCGGCTTCAGCCCTCAGTGTCGGGTAACCTGTCGGGAAACCGGGAGTAACTATGTCCTATATTCTTGACGCATTGAGAAAATCCGAAACGGAGCGCCGCCAGGGGCGGGTGCCTGACCTGGGCCAGCAGGTGCAACTGATACACCGGCCAAAGAAGAAACGGGCATCGCCGGTGGTCTGGGTCGCGGTCGCCCTGACGCTCAACGCCGGCGTGCTGGCGTTTGTTTTCTGGCCCGGCTTCCAGCGAACAGATCAGCCGGTCGAACAGGTTAAAGCGCCACCGGTGGCACCGGAACCGGCACCACCTGTGAACCTGCCGAAGGCCGAGGCCGCCGCGGCTCCTGTGCCCCGGGAGCGGCCAACCATTATTGTACCCTCATCCAATCCATCACAGACTTTTCCGCCCTTGCCGGCGCCTGAGCAGGCGGGCAGGGTGCCCCATCTGGTAGAGTTGCCCCTGTCGTTTCAGAAGAGTGTCCCGGATTTGACCTTTAACAGCCATATCTACTCATCGTCCCCGGCGTCCCGCCGCGTCATGATTAATAATGCCTATCTGCGAATCGGTGATTCGTTTGCCGGTCTGCGGGTGGAAGACATCACCGGGGAGGGCGTTGTACTTAGCCTTAACGGTCAACGCTTCCGGGTTGGTGTGGTCCGGGACTGGGTGAGCCCCCGATAATGGCGCTGACCGACGACACCAAGCAAGAGATTCAGCAGGGCTACCGCGACGTACTGACAGGGAAGGATATCCGTGCCCGCTACGGCCAGCGGTTGATGATCGCCGAAATTGCAAAATACATGGGCGAGATCACCGAGAATGATGGCCAGAGAACCTCGCCGGCTTCGGCGTGCGTTGTCGAGGCGGGGACCGGTACCGGCAAGACCCTGGCTTATCTTATAGCGGCGATTCCCGTGGCCAAAGCCCTGGGCAAAACCCTGGTTATCTCCACGGCCACCGTTGCATTGCAGGACCAGATTGTTCTGAAGGACCTCCCGGACCTCAAAAAGCACAGCAGGATGGATTTCAACTGGGCCCTCGCCAAGGGGCGGGGCCGGTATCTTTGCATGTCCAGGCTGGAGGCGCGCCTGCATGACGAGGGCAATGGCGACAGCGACACCATGCCGCTGTTCCTGCTGGATGGCCCCAAGTCCGAAGCGCCGGGTACACGGGCTTTCTTCGAGGAGATGCTCGCCAGTTATGGTTCAAGAAACTGGGATGGCGACCGGGACCACTGGCCGGAGCAGATTCCGGACGATGTCTGGCGCCAGGTTACAACCGATCACCGGCAGTGCACCAACCGCCACTGCAGCTACTTCGACAGCTGCGCGTTTTTCGACGCCCGGAAAGATCTGGATGATGCCGATATCCTGGTGGCGAACCATGATCTGGTGCTGGCGGACCTGGCGCTCGGTGGCGGTGCCATTTTGCCCGAGCCTGAAAACGCATTGTACATTTTTGACGAGGCCCATCACCTTCCGGACAAGGCGCTGAATCATTTTGCCGCCTCGGTTCCCCTGAGCGCCACACGCCAGTGGCTGAAGCAGCTCTCCCAGGCGCTGGTCAAAATGCAGCCTTACCTGCCTGGCGGCAGCCAGGCTGCCAGAAGTCTCGACCGCATTGGCTCTGCGTCCCGGGATGTCGATCTTGTTCTGGCCAGGGTTTATGAGGAAGCGGAGCAGAATACCGGCTGGGAATTCAATGAAGAGCGCCGAACGGCCCAGTGGCGTTACCCGGAGGGTGAGCTCCCCGAAGCCCTGGTGGCTCTGTCGGCTGAGACCCGGATTGCCACCGCGAACCTGGTGCGTCAGCTTGGGGTGCTGGCAGATGAGTTGCAGGGCGCCTTTGATGAGCGCAAGGAACACGAACTGGACCGTGAGACTGCCGAGTCATGGTATCCGGTGATCGGCTCTTTCCATAGCCGTGCTGAAGATCAGTTGAGGCTTTGGGCGGCCTGGTGTGAGGAAGGAGGTAGCCCGCCTCCTGCGCGCTGGGCGGTTCGGCAGCGATGGGATCATGCTGAAGATATCACTCTTTACAGCTCTCCGGTGCTCGCAGACAACCTCCTGTATTCCCGGCTCTGGTCCCGGGCCTATGGGGCCGTGTTGACCAGCGCAACGCTGACCGCGCTTGGCCGGTTTGACCGCCTCAACGCCCGGGCGGGACTGCCCCAGGGCAGCCGCTTCCTGGTGGTTCCCAGTTCTTTCCGTTATGCCGAAATGGCCACGGTAGAAGTGCCGGCAATGTCTGCCCTGCCGACGGATGACGGGTTTACCGATGAGCTGGTCAAGCGCCTGCCCGATCTGTGGGCGGGCGAAAAGGCGACGCTGGTGCTGTTCACTTCCCGACGCCAGATGATCCAGGTGCGTGATGCACTGGCGCCTGACTATCCGGAGCTGATTATCACCCAGGACGACATGGCCAAGGGTGAGGTACTCCGGCAGCATTGCAGCCGTGTAGATGCGGGGCGGCCCAGTGTGCTCTTCGGGGTTGCCAGTTTTGCCGAGGGTATCGACCTGCCGGGTAAATACCTCCACCACGTGGTCATCACCAGGCTGCCGTTCTCTGTGCCGGATGATCCGATAGAGGCAGGCCTTGCGGAATGGGTGACCCGGCGCGGTGGCAATCCGTTTATGGAGATCACGGTGCCCGATGCCTCGATCAAGCTGGTTCAGGCGGTCGGGCGCTTGCTCAGGACCGAGCAGGATACCGGTCGGGTCACCATTCTGGATCGCCGGATCATCGCCAGGCGCTACGGCCAGCTGCTGCTGGATGCCTTGCCGCCGTTCCGGCGGATCATCGAGCGCTGATCCTTCCCGGCACCGTTCTTTCGCGTACGATGCGGTCAGGTGCATAGCCCACCAAAAAAAAAGAGCCAGCCCAATCGGGTTGGCTCTTATCAAAGGGGTCCTTTCGAACCCAGGCGTCGAAATAACGCGGAGCAAGAAATCTGAAGGCCTGAAGTTTCAGAATTCCTGGCGGGGTTTCCCTCACCGTTGAGCAAATGATAGGTGAGCAGGGGGCGTAAACGGATCGTCCAAAGGGCGTAACGGGCTTGGAAAGTTGCCGAAAAATGTGACACTGCTCCCATTTCCTGAGCGCTGCTGTCAGTTATCCAGGAGCCCGAGTTCCCGCGCCCGGGCCAGCGCTTCGGTTCGCCGGCCCACGCCCAGTTTGCCGTAAAGGTTGCGGATATGGGCCTTGACGGTGGCCGGAGCCACACTCATCCGGGAAGCAATCTCCTTGTTAGCATGGCCCTGGTGAATCAGTGCAAGCACTTCCAGCTCACGCTGGCTGAGGGGCTCTGGAAGGGTTTCCGGTGTTTTGGCTGAGCGTTCCGGCGACGTGACGGTTTCAGTCGCCCGGGTTGCTGTGGCCGCGCCCGCCATCTCTTCCTGCTTCAGGAGCATGGTCCGCACGCCGCTGTTCCAGCTACCCGGTGCGTTCAGCGCGGGCAAAGACAGCAGGAGTGAACGGAGGTGCGGGCTTTCTTCTGCCAGCAACCGCATAAACCCGGCTTCGGCGGCCCGGCCGATTGCCCGGGTGAGCATTTGTCGGGACTCTTCGGTGCGGCGCTGAAGTGCCAGGGCCTCGCCATAAACCAGCAGGATCTCTACCAGATGACGGTTGTGGGCGTTACGCTCGGCTGGCTGAAGGAGGGCGCTGAGAATTTCCTGGGCCCGTTCAGGCTGATCCAGGGCCAGCATTACCCGCGCCTCACTGATCCTGTTCTGTTCAAGGTTCAGGGGGTTGGTGAACTCGGCATCCGCCCTTGAATCGAGACAGCCCCGGGCTTTGTCCGGGAGACCGGCGGCCAGGTAGCACCGTGCCAGCAGGGCGGAACTGGCCGGGGGCTCGAAAAGAATCTGTTCGCGGCGTTTCCGGGCGGTCTGGGCGGCGTCCTCCAGCGCCTCGATGGCCTCCTGGAGTTTGCCCTCGCTGAAGGCAAGGTGGCCGCGGACGTACTGTATGACCACGTGCTGCCCGGCTTCAGTGCCCCGTTCCACGTGTTCAAGCAAGGGTTGAAGGTGGCTGGCCGCAAGCTGGGGATGGCCCCGCTCCCGGTGAATTTCGCACAAGGTGCTGTTCTGCCAGCAGGAAATCAGCCTGGGCTGGCTGGGGTCCGCATAGTGCCGGTCCACCCACTGACGGATATCGGTGCAGGTATCCAGCGCCAGGTCGATATCGCCACGGTTGTACTGAATCCATGCCAGTAGTCCGCCGCTGGAGAGAACTGTGCTCGGCTTTTGTTCCACCTGGCCGTAGCGGACGGCGGACTGCAGGGCGTCTTCGGCGTCGGTGAGCTCGCCCTTGCCATAGTAGTCCAGGCCCAGACCGTAATAGGTCACCGATTTCAGGGGGATGCGGGTATGGTCGATGTCTTTCAGGACCTGCCGTGTGAGATCGGTGGCGCTTTTGTCATCGCTGCGGCTGCGGGCCAGGTATGAGCGCATCAGTGAGATCTCGCTCTGGAGCCCGAGCGCGCCTTCGGCATCAGGGTGGGAGTCTGCCACATGCCGGTCCAGGAGATCTTCCAGGGAGCTCAGCAAGGGCGCCAGTGTGTCCACACGGTTGGCGAAGAACAGCCCCCAGATCCGCAGCATCTGAAGTTGTGGATTGTCGGTGACCAGATCCTGGGGGAGGGCGTCGAGCCAGTTCAGAACCGGTAAATGATATCCGCCATGAATCAGGTTGTTGCCATGCTCAGCCAGTACCCGGGCCAGCCAGTGCCAGTCTGCGTGACGAACGATCTGGGCAATGCCTTCCTGAACATGGCCGTGGGCCAGCAACCAGTCTACGGCTCTCTGCCACAATTGCTCTGCCTTCTCGGGTTGGCTATGACGAAAACGAAAGAGCAGGGCATCCCGGAACAGATCGTGATAACGAAACCACTCGTTCCGGGTGTCGAGGGGGATCAGGAACAGGTTCTGGCTGAGCAACTTCTCCAGGATTTCCTGGCTGTCCCCGGAGCCGCGGATGGAATCACATAATGAGGCGCACAGACGCGGGCAGCAGGCGGTTTCCAGCAGAAAATCCGCCAGTTCCGCAGGCTGCTGGTCCAGTACCTCGCTCAATACATAGTCACTGATATGACGCTCGTCCAGATCAATCTGACGGGTTCCTGCTGAGCTTCCTTTGCCGGACAACGCCGACAGCTGCATGGCGGCAACCCAGCCTTCAGTCTTTCGGCAAATGGCCTGGACGTCTTCCTCGGAAATGTCCAGGCCCATGGTGCCCTGAAAAAATTGCCGGCATTCCTCTTCTGAAAACGCCAGGAGTCCGGGATGTATGTCCTGAGCCCAGCGGCTTACCCGCCACCGTGCCAGAGGCAGCGGCGGTTCGGTCCGGGAAGCAAGGGTTACGGCGACGCCCGGTGGCAGGTAATCGACAAAATAAGCGAATTGGCGGTGTATGGCAGGTTCTCGGATAAAATGAAAATCGTCCAGTACCAGGGTCCAGGGGCTGGCATCCCGTGCCAGGGTGTTGATTAGCCCGGTAATCGCTTCGGTGAAGGCCTCGTCGGTGCCGTGGGCCAGTTGCTTGCGCAGCTCACCGGCACCGGTCAGGCCGGCATACTCGAAGGCGCCGGTAACATACTGCCAGAAGCGCCTCGGCTCATCATCGTGCTCGTCCAGGGAAAGCCATGCGGCCGGCGATGAAGAGCGCGAGCACCATTGAGCCACCAGGGTGGTTTTCCCGAACCCTGCCGGTGCAATCACCAGATTCAGACGCTTCGGGCCATCAGGCTCAAGGAGCGCACTCAACCGCTCGCGTTTTACCGCGCGGGGCTCTGAGGTGGGCCTGAGGAATTTAGTGGTCAGCAGCATGATTTCCCTGAAAGGTGGCGCCTATCGGTTAGGGATTGTGTCCTTTGTCACGACCAAGTCAAGGGCCATCGAAACACTCGATCACGGTTAGTCACTCTTAACCTCTCTGAATTACTCTTGTTCACTGCCGGGGTTTTATCAGGGGCTGCGGAAATGCAATTTTGGTCTAAACTGTGTGAAAAGAGTTCTCTATATTAAAAAAGAATGAAAAGCGGTGTTTTTATGCGTATTCTTCTTTAGGGTCCTTCGATCACCAGGGAGCAACAGACTCAATGAAACTTCAACAGTTGCGTTATATCTGGGAAGTTGCGCATCATGACCTGAATGTGTCCGCAACCGCTCAAAGCCTCTTCACCTCCCAGCCGGGCATCTCCAAGCAGATCCGTCTGCTGGAGGATGAGCTGGGCCTGGAAGTTTTCGCCCGCAGCGGTAAACACCTGACCCGGATTACCCCGGGTGGCGAGATTATCATCCGGGAGGCGGGAGAGATCCTCCGGCGGGTGGAGGGCATCAAGAAAATTGCCCAGGAATTCAGTAACCAGCGCAAGGGTGACCTGAGTATTGCCACCACTCACACGCAGGCCCGTTACGCGCTTCCGCCGGTGATCAGTGGTTTCATTGCGGAGTATCCGGAGGTTTCCCTGCACATGCATCAGGGAACGCCCATGCAGATCTCGGAAATGGCCGCGAACGGCGCCGTTGACTTTGCGATTGCGACAGAGGGCATGGAGTTGTTTAACGACCTGATCATGATGCCCTGCTACCGGTGGAATCGCAGTGTCATCGTGCCCAGGGATCACCCGCTTGCGACCTTGCCGGAACTGACGCTGGCCGAGCTGGCGGAATACCCGTTGGTTACCTACGTATTCGGCTTTACCGGCCGTTCAAAACTTGACGAAGCGTTCCAGTCCCAGGGGCTGACGCCCAGGGTGGTGTTCACCGCGGCGGATGCGGACGTTATCAAGACGTATGTGCGGCTCGGGCTCGGTGTTGGGATCATCGCCAGTATGGCATTCGACCCGAAAACCGATACCGATCTGGTCGCCCTGGACGCCCGGAAACTCTTCCGCCCCAGCGTAACGAGAATCGGGTTCCGCAAGGGCACTTTCCTGCGGGGCTACATGTACGACTTCATCCAGCGCTTTGCACCCCATCTCGCCAAGGAGAAGGTAGACGAAGCGGTCGCTCATCAGGGAAGCCGGTCAGAAATTGAGGCGTTGTTCAGGGAGATCGAACTACCCACTTATTAGCCGGTGAAGCGCGGGTGGCTCGCCGCCCGGTCAGTCCCGGGCGATCAGGTTGTCGGCATGAAGGCCGCACTCTTTCCGGGTGGCCTCTTCCCACCACCAGCGACCTTCGCGCTCATGCTGCCCGGGCAGGACAGGGCGGGTGCACGGCTGGCAGCCAATGCTGATGAACCCTTTTTCATGCAGCTCGTTATAGGGCGCCTCGGACATCCGGATGTAGTCCCAGACCTCTTTTGACGTCCAGTTCGCCAGCGGATTGAACTTCACCAGGGTTTTCTCATCGGTTGAGAACGCGGTATCTTCCTGAACAACCGGCACGTCGTTGCGGGTACCCGGGCTCTGGTCCTTGCGCTGGCCGGTTATCCAGGCATCGACCGTGGCCAGCTTGCGACGCAGCGGATTTACCTTGCGGATACCACAACATTCCCCGTGGCCATCCTGGTAAAAGCTGAACAGGCCCTTCTTGTTGACCATGTCCTGAACTTCCTCCGCGTCCGGAAACAGAACCTCGATCTCTATGCCATAGTGTTTACGAACGCGCTCCACAAACTCGTAGGTTTCCGGATGCAGGCGCCCGGTATCCAGGGTGAATACCCGCAGATTGCCGGTAAGCTTGTGCGCCATCTCAATCAGTACCACATCTTCCGCACCGCTGAAGGAAATCGCGATGTTGTCGTATTGTTTCAGGGCGGCCTTGAGAATCGAACGGGGGCTCTGGCCTTCGAGCTCCTCCCGCAAAGTTTGAATATCGGTCATATGCCGGAATCACCTAATCTACATGTGTGAAAAGGCTACCATTAAACGCCTCATAGCCTGAAGGAATGACCATCTATATGGTTATTCCGCCGTTCATCAGGGCTTGGCTTGCACTTGTACGATGCATTCCCGCCCGGTTTTTCTTATCATACGCTCCGTATCCCGGCCGGTGGATTTACCGCTGCTGCCTCGACCAATCAATCAGGAGACCGTTGTGGAACTCGCATGCCTTGACCTTGAAGGAGTATTGATCCCGGAAATCTGGATCGCGTTCGCCGAAAAAACCGGCATTGATGAGCTCAAGGCCACCACCCGCGACATTCCGGATTACGATGTCCTGATGAAGCAGCGCCTGAAACTGCTGGACCAGCACGGCTATGGCTTGCCGCAGATCCAGGAAGTGATCGGTGAGCTGGACCCGCTGCCCGGTGCCCGGGAATTTCTGGACTGGCTGCGTGAGCGTTTTCAGGTGGTGATTCTGTCGGACACCTTCTACGAATTCGCCATGCCGCTGATGAAGAAGCTGGGCTACCCGGCATTGCTTTGCCACAAACTCGAAGTGGCGGGTAACGGGCAGATTACAAACTACCTGTTACGCCAGCGCGATCCCAAGCGCCAGTCTGTCAGGGCCTTCCAACTGCTGAATTACCGCGTCATCGCCGCCGGCGACTCCTACAACGACACCACCATGCTGGGCCAGGCCGAGGCCGGCATCCTGTTCCACGCGCCCCGGAACGTCATTGATGAGTTTCCGCAGTTCCCGGCGGTGCACAACTTTGACGACCTGAAGCAGGAATTCCTCAAGGCCAGCACTATTCGCAGCGCATGATCAGAATTCGGGGTCAGATGAATATGGGGTCAGATGAAAATGGGGTCAGATGAAATTTTCATCTGACCCCATTTTCATCTGACCCCATGTTCACTACTTGATCACCAACTCTTCTAGGAACCGCATCAAAGGCCCGACTTTTGCCAGGGTTTCCTGATACTCGGCCTCCGGATCGGAATCCGCCACGATACCGCCACCGCCCCAGCAACGGATGGTGCCCTGGCCGTCGCACAGCATGGTGCGTATGGCGATGTTGCTGTCCAGGGTGCCATCCAGTCCCCGGTAGAAGATCGAGCCACAGTAGGGGCCGCGCCAGTGGGGTTCCAGCTCCCGGATGATTTCCATGGCCCGGATTTTGGGTGCGCCGGTGATGGACCCCCCCGGGAAGGCATCGAACAGGGCCTTCATGGGGGTTACGCCTTCGGCCAGTTCTGCCCGGATGTGGCTGACCAGATGGTGGACGTTCCGGTAGGACTCCAGGGCAAACAGCTTGCCGACTTTCACGCTGCCGGTTCTGGCGTTCAGGCTGAGATCATTGCGCAGCAGATCGACGATCATCAGGTTTTCAGCCATATCCTTTTCCGAGGTCTGAAGTTCGGCGGCAAGAGAGGCATCCTCATGGGTTGTCTTCCCGCGGGGGCGGGTGCCTTTGATGGGGCTTGTCGTTACCGTGCGACCCTTGATTTCAAGGAACCGTTCCGGTGAGATGGACAGCACGGAGTGCGCTCCGGCACGGACGAAAGCGCTATAGGGCGTGGGGTTGGCTTTTGCCAGTGCCTGAAAGGCGCACCAGGGGTCACCAGTGAACTTTCCGACAAACTCCTGCGACAGGTTGGCCTGATAGCAGTCGCCGGCATGGATGTAATCCCGGATGGCCTGGACGCTTGCCTTGAAAACTTCGGGCGCCTGCCTGGATTTGAAGGGTTCCGTGACTTTCCAGGAGCACGGCTGGCTTTCAGTATGAAACGAAAGCGAAAGCCATGCGTTGATCTGAGTGACCAGGCTATCGGGACACTCCGGATGTATCCAGAGGCAATAGTCCCCGGTTTGCCGGTTATGGCTGGCCAGCCACAGGTAAAGCCCTGCGGCGAGCAACGGCACGGGTGGCGTGGGGCAGATGGGCGCAAGTCGCGGCTCCCGGACATAACCCAGTTCGTAACTCAGAAAGCCAATCCACCCACCGGCGAGGCAGTCAAGGTCAACCGAATAGCCCGCATAGTTGCCCGCTTCCGTTTCCATTTCTTCGGCCAACCGTGCAATCCCGTCACTGTCTGTGTCGCCCGGATACAGAACCCGGTTTTGGACAGCGCCGTACGAAAATCCACTCCAGGTCCCACGCCCCGGGCCTTCACCCACGGTGCCGACATGGACAAAATCACTCTTCCCCGAAGCCTGTTGAAGCAGGATGATGTATTCATCCCGGGAAAGCTGGCGGGTCGTGGCCGGGCTCAAAGTACCTCCGAAGAATTTTGAAAAATGATAAACAGGACACAAAACGGGCGTTGTCGAAATCGCCGGGCCACTGATCTAATGAAAATGGAATAGAAGGGTGGTGGCTGACTTTTCGGTATCTTACCGCACTAACGCCTGCTCTTACCTGGCAAACAATGGACGATAAGGACAACAATGATCATGGGGCATGTGACATCGCTTTTTCTATCCACTCTGCTGATCCTGGCAGCCGTTTCACCCGCTGTTCTGGCGCAAGGTGACGTTGATAAAGGCATACCGGACCGCAACGCTCTTGCCGACGGCCGCCTAACCCAGGATGAAATCAGCAAATACGCCGAACTGGCTGCCAAGCATATCCAGGCTTTGACGGCCGTTGCCCGTGAAGAGGTGGGGGGCGAGCTTAAGCAGAGTGGCGTGGTCATCCCCGCCGCATGGATGATGATGAACGATGGCGAGGTTAAACGGGTCCGGCTGGGTGAGAGTGGGGAGAAAGCTGCCGCAACGATGAAGGTGCTTATGTTCAGGGCGGCTTTAAAGTCCCTGGCCCGGCACGGAAAGATTCTCGCAACCGTAATCGTCTATGCGGGCACCGTGGAAGAGGGTGAGGATACCCGGGTTCTGGCTATCGAGCATGAGCATCGTCTGGGGCTCTCGGGTCTGCAGGTTGTGCCGTATCGTTTTGATCAGGGCGATCTGAGTTTTGGCCAGCCCAGCACCCAGAAAAAGCCCTACGAGCTTTTCTATGATGGCCGAGACGCCGGGAATGAAGATCAGGGCCCGGGCAAAACGTGACGCAAATCCGTTTTGTAACGGTTTGTTTCAGTGTGCTTGAGAAATGTGAGTGCAATCACGGATTCGGACTGTAAAACAATCTTAAATGGATTTGTGGGATCGAAGATCCTGCTTCAAAAAATACAGACTCACACAAGAATAACGATGAGTTTATAAGGAGATAAAGATGAAAGGCCTGAAGAAAATTGCACTTGCTACAGCCGTAGCCGCCGCTCCGTTCGCCGCACAGGCGGAACTGACGGCACTGAATGACACCATGATGGGTAACGTCACCGGCCAGGCCGGTGTGACCATCGAGCTGGAAACCCAGGTAAGCATTGGCCAGTTCAGGTACACCGATACTGACAGCGGTGCTGCCGGCGAGATCGGTGGCGGTTCCTTCACCGTTAACGACATCGAGCTCGGCGGTGCTGGGCTGGTCACCGGTGCGAACCCTATCTTTGATACCGACGGTGATGGAACTCCTGACCTCGCAGCGAGCCAGCTTCTGGATGATTTGGCCATCAACATCGACCTGGCTTCCGACGGTGATGCCGTTATTTCGGTTAAGACAATCAGTGGTCTGCCGATTGACTGGGGCTTCACTGCCTCCTCGATGAACCTCGAGGGCACTGCCGGTGAGAGCACTACCCTGATCTCCGGAATGAGCGCCTGGGGTATGGTGGGCAAATTGGATATCCGGGTTGATACTGAAGATGCCGCAACGACTCTCGGCGGAACCGGTGACGGTTCCCTGAACATCGACACCGCCTTTACCGTGAACAACATGGAATTTGACGTTCCTTTCCTGGCGGTGGGTGTGCGTGGCCTGTCCGTGACCGGTGCTGGCGCCAACTTCGATTACAATGGCGACGGTGTGGTTGATCTCTCGGATGTGGATCTTGATAGCAGTGGCGTTGCCGGAGACACCAAAGAAGAGAAACTCAACATGGGCTTTGCAAACGTCAACATGGACGTATACAAAGGAAACGGTCTGGGCGCATCGGGTAAGACCGACGTGCTGCGGATTGATGTCAACGACGTAATCATGGACGTGAACGTCGCGGGCGTTCTTGTCGGTGGAACCAGCATTGGTTCTTTCACTATGGACAACCTGCATGTTCAGAACACCAGGATGGCCATCTACGGTCACTAATCTGACCTGAGACCAAAGTTGGTGAAATGACGCCCCGCTCCGCGGGGCGTTTTTATTGGTTTTCTAAAAACGTCAGGTCAACAAAAAAGCAGCCAGTCAATGATGGCTGCTGTTTTGTTTCAGGACCAGCGGAACCGGGCGTTACTGATCCGGTACCGCAATGGAAAGATCAAACCCGCCACCCGGCCTTGGCGTCAGCGTAATGGGCCCTTCGTTGATTGCCTGGGGGACCCGGATCTGGTCAATGCCCGGCGGATTGCCGATGCTGAAATTCAGATTCTGGCCATCAAACCCGATCCCCAGTTGATCATTTAGAAAGGTCTGGGTAAAGGGTTCCTCCGGGATCTGGGCCTGTTGCCCGAAAATCAGAGGCGGCAGAGTCGGGGTAAACTCGGCCGGTGGCTGGGCCCTTGCCAGTTCTTCCTGTGGAAGCAGCAGGGCGCGGCGCAGGAATTCTTCCTCGGCACTTTCCAGTGCATCGGTTTTGTCTTCATCCATGTAACGCTGCAAGGCTTGCCGATAGGCCTCTTCCTCGGATTCGCTGAGAACCGGCTCGCCGGGGGAGATCGTGAGGGAGCGGATGATGCGCTGGCGGTCCGCCTCGGATTTCTGACGCGCCTTCGGCACCACAATAACCGCGGAATCCTTGACGTAGGTTTCCACCATCTCATCGGATGTCATGGCCTGAACCCCACCAAAGGAGGGTGAAGACACGATCAGCCCGCTTATGGCGGTGGCGAGCAATTGTCGGCGTTTCATGATGTTGCCTCTTGCTGTGTAAAAAACACTCTCCCTGAAGGGATTATTCGGTTTGTCGGACAAGAATTCAAGCTGCAAAATCCGGGATTGTGATCAGAATCGGTGATTTTTCGGTACTGTTATCAATAACGGCAAAATCATGGTCAGATACCATGAATGTTTCCGGCAATGAGTGGCCTCGGTGACACTATGAAAAACCTGTTCAGAAACCGCTGGCACCGCTGGGTCAACCGAAGGATTCCGCGGTCTGATCTTCAGTTCTTCAGTCATAAAAACATCTTTATCCTGCCCACCGGCGCTGGCGTCGTGTTTGGCCTCTTGTTGGTCATCATGCTGTTAACCGGCATCAATTATCAGAACAGCCTGGTTTATCTGAGCACGTTCCTTCTGGGTGCTGTGTTTGTTGGTGCCATGCACCAGACCCATCGGAACCTCTCTGGTCTTGAAGTGACTCTGGTGCAGCCAGGGGAAGGCTTTGCCGGCGATGACATTCCCTTCCGGTTCCGGCTCAGGGCGGGCCGGGACGATGCCATTGCCATCCTGCTTTCCTGTGCGGAATCGGGCCATGCCCCGGTGCATGTCCACTCCGGGCAGGTGCTGGACGTCAGCCTGCTGGTGCATTCCGCGCACCGGGGATACCTTCGCCCGGACAGGATCCGTATAGAAACCCGGTTTCCGTTTGGCTTGCTGAAGGCCTGGTCCTGGATCCGGCCGGTGTCCGCCGGTGTTGTCTTCCCCAGGCCGGTGCCCGCGCCGGAGGCGTTCAGTACGGTTGAGGGTGGCGAGGCGTCGGCGCAGTCGCGATCCGTTGATGGTAACGATCATGCTGATATCCGGCCCTGGCGGGAGGGGGATCTGAGCCAGCGGGTTTTGTGGAAGCGGTTTGCACGAACCGGGCAGCTGGTTGTGGCAGACTGGGAGGGCGAGCGGGGAAGTCCGCACTGGCTGGATTTCAATGCCTATCCGGGGGCAGATCATGAGTTGCGGCTAAGCTATCTGGCCTTTCTGGTCAATGAGCGTGGCAAAAGCGGGGCCCGGTTTGGCCTGAATCTTCCGGGCCAGGTTATTGAGCCGGATTCCGGGCCCGCGCATGTGGCCCGGTGCCTCAGGGTGCTTGCAACCTGGGGTGAAGAACGGCCCAGGGACGCAATGTCCGAACCTCATGGCACCCGGAAACGCTCTTCACGGACATTGTCGCGGGTTATCACGGAGGGGCGGGTTTGAGCCTTCTGGATCGTCTGAGGGGAAACGGCGCGGGCGAAGCGCACAGTGCACTGGCAACCAGCCTGCCATCGAGAGCCCTGCTGTGGCTGATTGGCAGTTTTGCGCTGTTGTTGACACCCCAGTGGGACCGACTTCCCCTGTGGCTCATCGCGGCCTGCGCGGTACTGGCCAGTTGGCGATGGCTGGCCCAGTATGGCCGGGTCAGATTACCGGGCCGCTGGCTCAGAACCGGAATCATGCTGGTGCTGACTGGCGTCTATGTGGCTACGGTACAAGGGCGCTTTACGGTAGACACGGCTGCATCCTTCTTTGTGCTTGCCGTAGGCCTGAAATGGCTGGAAAGCCGGTCAGTGCGGGATTTCTATGTGCTGTTTTTTATTCTCGTTTACCTTGCCACGGTCAACTTCCTGTTTCATCAGGAGATTCTCTGGGCTCTGGCGAACTTCACCGGTATTGCGTTGCTTTTCGTGGGATTGCAGGTTCTCAATGCACCGGAGCTGCCAGGAGGAATGACATCCGGATGGCGGAGGCTGGGCGCCTTGTTCCTGAAGACTTTACCTGTTGTGGTTCTGCTGTTCGTGTTCTTCCCCCGGATGTCACCGTTGTGGAGCGTCCCCCTGGTTTCGGGTGAGGCCCGGACCGGCATCAGCGACACCATGCGGCCAGGCGATATTTCCAGTCTGGCACAAAGCGGTGAGCGGGCATTCCGGGTGACCTTCGGCGGTGAGATTCCGCCGTATCGTGATCGCTACTGGCGTGGTCTTACCCTGGATTACCTGGACGGCGAAACCTGGAGGCAGGGGCAAACCGAAGACTTCCGTGCGCTTGGCCGGGTTGCCGTCGATGGCGGCGTTGGCCCGCTCAAACCTGAAGAATACGACGTATTGCTGGAACCCACCGACCAGCGCTGGGCCTTTGCCCTTGAAAATTCCCGGGCAGTGTCCGACAACGTGGTTGAGGAATCGGCCGACCTGTTCCGCTTCCGTCGGCCGGCTGACAGCCCGGTCCGTTACCGGTTGGCCCTGGAAGATACCGCCGGCCCAGGTGAGCAGATCGAAAGGGCTGAGCTTCGTCGGTATCTTCAACTGCCCGGGGAAGGCAACCCAAGGGCCCGTGAGCTGGCCGGGGAGCTCCGCCGAAACATGAGCGACGAGCAGATCATCCGTTCACTGATGGCACGGTTTCGCGAGCAGGCCTATTTTTACACTTTAAGGCCGCCTGCCATGCCGGACAACGGCATTGATACCCTGCTGTTCGATGAAAAGCGGGGCTTCTGTGCCCATTACGCGGGCGCGACGACCTTCGTGTTGCGGGCCGCGGGCATACCGGCCCGCGTGGTGATTGGCTATCAGGGCGGTGAGCCCGGTGCCGGGGGGGATTACCTGATCGTACGCCAATACGATGCCCATGCCTGGGTTGAAGCCTATCTGGGTGGCCGGGGCTGGGTAAGGGTCGACCCCACCGCGGCAATTGCACCTGAGCGGATCGAATCCGGCCTCAGAGAAGCGGTTGCCCAAGAAGGGTCGTTCTTCGAAAACGATTGGGCCTCGCCCCAGCGGTATGCAAACGTTGCCTTGGTTCAGTGGGCGAGCCTGCAACTGGACCGCATCAACTATCAGTGGCAACGTTGGGTTGTTGGTTATCAGGGCCAGAGCCAGATGGACTTGATGTCCCGGTTGCCGGGCGGCTTTGGTATGCGCGAGCTGGGGTACCTGACGGCAGGCATTGTCGGGGCCGGATTACTGGTCGCGGGGCTGATATCGGCGTTGCAGATGCGCCGCGGGGAAAAGCGGAGCGCCTTCCGGCGGGTTGTGGATACCTGGCACCGGTTGTGCGCGGGCGCCGGCGTGCCGGTCCGCCATGGCGAGACGCCGTCTGTGCTGGCCAAGAGACTGGCAGAGGCGGAACCTGCGGCGGCGGATTCCGCCAGGCTTTTTGCCCGGATGGTCAACAGCCATTACTATAGCGCAGGCACAGAGGATGAGGGGGACGGGCAGTTGGCACGAATGCACCGGCTACTCGCCACCATGAAGCGACAATTACGCAGATCCAACTCCCGGACAGGAAGGCGCCGTGACTGATATTGCCCAAGACATGCCCTGGCTCAAGCGTGCCTGGCGAACGGTACAGAGCCAGGTGGCCGGGGACAGGCTCCCCCACGCCCTGATTCTCGCCGGGGAGCGGGGTGTCGGCAAGCGCGCCTGGGCGGAGGCCGTGGCCGGGTTGCTGCTTTGTGACACGCCGCTGAACAGGGATTCTGGCCAGCCGATTGCCTGTGGTCACTGCAAGCAGTGCGAGCTTTTCGCGGCTTCCAGTCACCCGGATGTCCGTGTCTATGGGCCGGAGAAATCCCGTATGGTCAAGGTGGATCAGATCAGGGCGCTCTCGTCCTTTGCAGTCGCGTCGCCCCAGGTGGGGCATCACAAGGTGGCCATCATTGATCGCGCGGATCAACTGAACATCAACGCGGCGAATGCGTTACTCAAAACGCTGGAAGAGCCGTTACCCGATGTCACCCTGATCCTTTTGCAGGAGAGCGGCCGTCCGGTCATTCCCACCATTCGCTCCCGCTGCCAGACACTGACCCTCCCGGTGCCCGGTAACGAGGATGCGAACCATTGGCTGACCAACCGGGTCCGGGAACTTTCCGAAGACGCGAGACCATCTGCCGATTTGCTGGCCAGGGCCCTTATGCTGTCTGGCAACGCGCCCAGACTGGCTTTTGACTATGCAACCGGGGATTTCATTGGCCTGCGGGATTCGGCCCTGGAGCGGTTCAGGGAATTCATGAAGTCACGAATTCCGGTAGGGGAGGCCGCCAGGGCGTTCAAGGCCCTGGGCCTGGAAAATACGCTCTGGTTGTTTGAAACCTGGGCGGCGGATCTGGCCCGGCTTATCGCCGGGGGCACACCACAGGACCCCGATGCGGCCGATATGCTCCGATTCCTGGCAAAAACGAATTCGCCCTGGCGAGCCCACGAATTGCTGGATATGGTAAAGGAATCGAGAGCGGCCGGTGTTTACAATGCCAGCCCGGAACTCGAAGCCAGCCGGCTGCTGATAGCCTGGCAAAAGCTGATGCCGGTCAGGCGTCCGGCCCGGCAGCACTAGGGTTGCGCCTTCCGGCCCAACAACTGCTATGATTCCGGAATGAAAGGGGTTTTTGTATCCCGCCAAATGTTACAAACGATCTTGCAGAAAAGGTGTCAGTTATGGGGCCCGGATTCGGTGCGCGCAGTGGTATTCTCACCCTGACGATAAAGGACAAGGCTGTATTGTATGCGGCCTACATGCCATACATTCGCCAGGGCGGTCTGTTTATCCCGACCCAGAAACAGTACCAGTTGGGGGATGAGGTGTTCCTGCTCCTGAACCTGATGGACGAGCCTGAGAAAATTCCCGTGGCCGGCAAGGTTGTCTGGATTACGCCGAAGGGTGCCCAGGGCAACCGCGCTGCGGGAATCGGGGTTCAGTTCAACGGTGATGATGAAACCGCACGCACCAAGATCGAATCCTATCTGGCAGGCTCGCTGAGTTCTGATCGGCCAACACACACCCTGTGAAGGCGAAGCCTGCATGAACGATATTGTGATACCTCCGGGGGCTCTCGACACACTGTCGGGAGACGACGTGACCGGAAGCCAGGACAAACTGGACAAAGACAAGTTGGGTAAAAAGGGTGCGCGGGACTTCCGTGAATCCGAGTGGAAACTCCGGCATATAGCGCTTGCCGGGCTTAGCTGGCAAGCGGGTGAGGGTGTTCACGAAAACACCCCGGTACTGATGCTGCATGGTTGGCTCGATAACAGTCTTACCTTTGTAAAGCTGGCTCCGGAACTGACAGGCCTTGGTCCTGTCTACGCACTGGATATGGCCGGCCACGGTCATTCCGGTCACCGGCCGGAGGGGCAGGACTACCTTTTGATGGATTACGTGGCGGACCTCGCTGAACTTGTGGAGCGTTATTTTCAGGAAACCTCCGACGGGCGAATCAATCTGGTTGGCCATTCCCTGGGGGGCATTGTCGGCGCCCTCTACGCCGCAGCCTTTCCTGAACGGGTACGCAACCTGGTGATGATTGACAGCCTTGGTGCGATCAGTCGGCCGGTCAGCGAAACCGTTCCCCAGATGAGAAAGGCCATCAAGAAGCGTATTGCGGGATCTGGCCGGCAAGTGGTGTACCCGGATATCGAAACCGCAGCGAAAGCGAGGGAGGGTGGGTTGAGCCCGCTGAGTCCGGAAGCCGCATTGACGCTCATTCCCAGGAACATGAAGCCGGAGGAAAACGGGCTCGTGTGGCGGACCGACCCGCGTCTTCGGCACCCGTCACCGCTGATGATGACGGAAGAGCAGGTGATGGCGTCCCTGAGTGCCCTGGAAAGCCGGGTGCTCTTTGTCAGAGCCGATCAGGGGCTGCTGTCGTACAGAAAGGATCTGGATGAACGCACCAGCGTCATTCCGAATCTTCAGGTATCGAACGTGCCGGGTGGACACCACTGCCATCTTGATGGGGAAACCGGTTACGTGGCAGATGCCGTCAGACAATTTCTGGAAAATGAGTAATCGCTTGCTGAAACTACTGTTCACCCGTTTTCTTGCAGCCACTTTTGGTGCGCTGGCCCTGCCAGGTCTTGTTATGGCTGCGACCGGAGATAGTCCGGAAGCCTTCCCGCAGTCAACCCTGGAGACCACGGTTAACATCGAATCCTCCGGCCACCTGGTTCTTTTCAGTGCGGTGCGGGAAGTGAATAATGAGATCCGCTCTGACAGCCTGGCAAGGCTTCCCGTAAGCGGGGAGGGGCGTCTGTACCAGATTGCCCGCGACTCAAACCGGGAACAGGCCAGGGCCCATTATTTGCGGCTACTGGGCAAGAGAAATGCCCAGATTCTGTTTGAGTGCTCCGGCGTACGTTGCGGCAGGAGCAATGTCTGGGCAAACCAGATATTCAATCAGGCGGTTCTGTACGGAGGGGATGCTACCCAGGACTACCTGGTAGCGGGCACTGTCTCTGAGGATGGAACCCGGTGGCTGACACTGGTTTACACCGTTACCCGGGGCAATTTGCGGGAATACGCCTGGGTTGAGCATCTGCGCGTGGCGCCCGGCGCTTCCATTCCCGGGTTCGGGAATCTGGCCAGGCGGGTTGAAGGGCCGGTTATCGTCCCGTGGCAAGGGGGAGTAACCTACCGTTTTAACTGGCAGGCAGGAGATCGGCAGCGTGTAACCGATCTGGCCCGGGTTGAGGGTACGATCATTGCGCTGGTGGGCTATTCTGCATTGGAGGCCGATGAATCTTTCAATGATGCGATGGAGCGCGCACGCAAGGCTGCGGAATCGCTTTCGGAGGTTCTCTCAAAGACCGGTGTTCCCCGTGACCAACAGGAAATCATCGTGGCGGGTCCTGCCGTGGTATTCAGCGAGCCGGACCGACAGGGTAACCGGGTAGAAGTGGTAATGATCTCGAGGTAAGCACAATGGGCAACTCAAAGGACGATGATCGGCGCCGGAAAGGCCCGCCCTCGGAGGACGTGCCCCGGGACAATGTCTCCAGGGTTTTACACAGTTCAGATGTGCCGGCTACCGATGTGCGGGCAAATCCGGAGGCGGTGGGGCGCAGGCACAAGCCCCGGACAACGGTTGCCCTCACTCTGGGTAGCGGCGGGGCGAGAGGCTACGCTCACATCGGCGCCATCGAAATACTGGCAGAGCGTGGTTACGAGATTGTTGCCATCTCCGGTTGCTCCATGGGGGCATTGATTGGCGGTATGTATGCAGCGGGAAAGATGCAGGACTACAAGGACTGGGTAACCGGGCTCGGTCAGTTCGATGTACTTAAACTGCTTGATGTGACCTTTAATTCTGTCGGAGCCATCCGGGGCGAAAAAATCTTTTCGGTTGTGCGGGAAATGTTGGGGGAAACCCGAATCGAGAATCTGCCCGTCGCCTATACCGCCGTGGCAACGGATTTGCTCGCCCATAAGGAAATCTGGTTCCAGGAGGGCCCGTTGGATCAGGCGATTCGCGCGTCGGTCGCCATTCCCAGCGTGGTGACCCCGCTTGTGCTTAACGGCAGGGTTCTGGTGGACGGAGCCCTGCTCAATCCGTTGCCGATTATCCCGACAATTTCCTCCCAGGCCGATATGATTGTCGCGGTCAACCTGAGCGGCGAAGATGACCGCAGGCGGCGTATCCCCGATGCCGCTTTCGCAGCGGCGGGCGAGAGTACCGACACGGACGAGTGGATGGACACCATTCGCGAGAAAGCCTCCCGCTGGTTCGACTGGGATGCCCTGAAATCCCTGGCTGCGCGCAAACCGGACAACGGGGATAGCCCGGAAGACAGGATTTCCAGGGACGTGCAGAAAAAAGAGCACCAGAAACAGGTCGAAAAAAAGGCGGCTGACAGGAAAGCCCATGAAGACCATGAAACCATTGACTGGGACAAGCTGGGAATTGGCAAGTTCGACGTGATGAACCTCACCATAGAGACCATGCAGAGTGCGTTGGTGCAGTACAAGATTGCCGGCTATCCGCCGGACCTGCTGGTAAACGTCCCGAAAAATGCCTGCCGGAGCTACGATTACCACAAGGCTCCGGAACTGATTCAGCTTGGCAGGGAGCGTATGGCAGCGGCTCTGGATCGGTTTGAGAGCAGTCGCAGCAGTTCCGGCCTGCTGGCCATCTGAGGGGATTCTCCGGGGCTGTATTCGCAAGGCTGCAGTCAGGTGGATAAACAGCGTATAATCCGGCGCTGACACGCTCTCGCACAGGATTTACGTTTGTGACCAGCCCTATCGATGATCTCCACAGCGTTCGCGATTACCTTCGCTACGCCTCCTCACAGTTTGCTGCCTCGCCCCTGTATTTCGGCCATGGCACCGACAATGTCTGGGATGAGGCGGTTCATCTGGTTATGCGCAGCCTGCATCTGCCGTTGGAAAACAACACCCTGTTCCTGGATGCCCGGCTTACCCGGCAAGAGCGGGAGTTGATTCTGGAGCGGATTCGGCGGCGTGTGGATGAGCGCGTCCCCCTGGCTTACCTTTTGGGCGAAGCCTGGTTCATGGGCATGCCGTTTCACGTTGATAAGCGGGTGCTGGTGCCCCGTTCACCGATTGCTGAGCTGATTGAGAGCGGCTTTCAGCCCTGGCTGGGTGGCAAGCCGGTTGAGCGCATTCTTGATCTTTGCACCGGCAGCGGTTGTATTGGTATTGCTGCGGCGTCCGTTTTCACCGAGGCGGAGGTGGATCTTTCCGATATTTGTGCCGATGCCCTGAAGGTGGCTGAATCGAACATCGAGCTTCACGGAGTCCGGGACAGGGTTCGCACCGTACAATCGGATGTCTTTGCAAACATCGGCGGGCGTTATGATGTCATTGTGAGCAATCCGCCCTATGTGGACGCCGGAGACCTCGCCAGCATGCCGGAGGAATACCGCCATGAGCCGGAGCTGGGTCTGGCCGCCGGGCAGGACGGGCTGGATATTGCCCACCGGATTATCGCCGGCGCCGCGGATCATCTTACGCCGGGCGGCCTTCTGGTTGTCGAGGTTGGCAACAGTTGGGTGGCCCTGGACGATGCCTGCCCGGATCTGCCGTTTACCTGGCTGGATTTCGAGAACGGCGGTGATGGGGTGTTTGTAATTAACGAGCAGGACCTGCGCCAATGGCAGGCTTCACGTTAACCCTGCTTCTTATGAAGCCTTAATAAGATATTGATTTATGTCAGGAAATACTTTCGGAAAACTGTTTACCGTCACGTCATTCGGCGAGAGCCATGGTGTCGCTCTGGGTTGCATTATTGACGGCTGTCCTCCGGGGCTTGAGCTCTCCGAAGCCGACATGCAGCGCGATCTGGATCGCCGCAAGCCGGGCACATCCCGCCACACGACCCAGCGCCGGGAAGCGGACGAGGTAAAAATTCTCTCCGGGGTTTTCGAGGGCAAAACCACCGGCACGCCAATCGGGTTGTTGATTGAAAATACCGATCAACGTTCGAAGGATTACTCGAAGATATCGGAGCAGTTCCGCCCCGCCCATGCCGATTACACCTATATGCACAAGTACGGTGTGCGGGACTACCGGGGCGGTGGCCGCTCCTCAGCCCGGGAAACCGCGATGCGGGTGGCTGCCGGTGCGGTGGCGCGCAAGTATCTCGAGCAGCGACTGGGTATCCGTATTCGCGGTTACCTGTCTCAGCTGGGGCCGATCAGGGCCGAGAAACTGGACTGGGATCAGGTGCACCAGAACCCGTTTTTCTGCCCGGATCCGGACAAGGTCGCCGAGATGGAGGCCTACATGGACGCCCTCCGCAAGGAAGGCGATTCCATCGGCGCCCGGATTAACGTGGTCGCCGAGGGCGTGCCTCCCGGCCTGGGTGAGCCGGTCTTTGATCGCCTGGATGCGGACCTGGCCCATGCCCTGATGAGCATCAATGCGGTGAAGGGTGTGGAGATTGGTGCCGGCTTTGACTGCATCGCGCAGAAGGGCACCTCGCATCGGGATGAGATAACCCCTGAGGGGTTCCTTTCCAACAACGCCGGTGGTGTGCTGGGTGGTATTTCTTCCGGTCAGCCGGTTGTGGCGAGTATTGCCCTGAAGCCCACATCGAGCCTGCGTTTGCCGGGCCGGAGCATTGATGTGCACGGCAATCCGGTTGAGGTGATTACGACCGGCCGGCACGATCCCTGTGTCGGGATTCGGGCGACGCCGATTGCCGAGGCGATGATGGCCATTGTTCTGATGGATCATTATTTGCGGCATCGGGGGCAGAATGGGGATGTTTCGGTCGCTACGCCCGTTATTGGCCAGCTTTAGGATCTAACTGATGGTGTAGCGAATCCGGGGGTGTGGGCCGTTCAAAAAACGCCCGTAAATACGTCCCTGTAGGGCTTGGTCGCGCCATCCATGGCGCTCCACATTTTTGAACGGCCCACACCCCCGGCTCCGGCCTGGCTTTTCGATAGTCTGGAAGAGGTTTTGCCATTTACTTTCGACTTTCCAATCTATATTTCTGGTTTTTTGCCCTTTTAGGCGGACTCCTGCCTTATTGGTCCCTCTACCTGGAGGGCCAGGGGTTTTCCTACCTTCAGATTGCCACCTTGATGGCGACGATTCAGCTGACCAAGATTGTTGCACCCAGTGTCTGGGGCTGGCTCGGGGACAGGACTGGCCAGCGGGTGCGGCTGGTTCGGTTCGGGGCGATTACCGGTTCGTTGTTTTTTGCCGGGGTGTTCCTGGAGCCAGGGTTCTACGGGCTGCTCCTGGTGATGCTGGCGTTCACCTTTTTCTGGAACGCGATTCTGCCCCTGTATGAGGTGATCACGCTTCGCACCCTGGGCAAGAACCGGGAGAAGTACGGCAAGGTCCGCCTCTGGGGCTCGGTCGGGTTTATCGGGGCGGTGGCGCTGGTGGGTGGTTTGCTGGAGCTGGTTCCGATCCGGAACCTGCCCGGGTTGTTGTTGCCGGTGTTCGCCGGGATTGCGGTGTCTGCGTTTCTGGTGCCGTCCGAGCAGGGGGAGCGGAAACCGCCGGCACCGAAGGGCAGTCTGAAAGCGATTGTCAGCCACCCGGCGGTGGTGACGTTTTTCCTGATGAATTTTCTGCTCCAGGTGTCCCATGGTGCCTATTACACCTTCTTCAGCATTCACCTGGCGCAATATGGTTACGGCAAGCTCTCGATCGGGCTGCTGTGGTCCCTGGGCGTTTTTTCGGAAATTGCTCTGTTTCTGGTTATGCACCGGCTGACCCGGAACTTTGCCTTTCGGCAGATTGCTATCGGCGCACTCACACTGACAATGATTCGCTGGATCCTGATAGCCGAGATGACGGATGTCCTGGCGATTCTTCTGTTTGCGCAGTTGCTGCATGCGGCGTCTTACGGGGCGCTTCACGCCATTTCGGTTCAGTACATCCAGGGTTTCTTCGGGCAGCACCATCACGGCCAGGGGCAGGCGCTATACAGTGGGCTGACGTTTGGTGCCGGGGGCGCGCTGGGCGCCTGGTTGTCCGGATTCCTGGCGGATGGTTTCAGTACCTCAGCGGCGTTCTGGGGCGGTGCGGCGGCCATGGCCATTGCAGTCGTGATTAGCTGGCGTGGCCTTCGGCCGCCGCCGGTTCAAGGCGAAGTCTGAAAGTCAGGCATCTTCCTCTTTCTGAATAATCGCCAGAAGGGCCTTCGAAGCATTGCCCAACTGCCGGCCGGTGAGGCCGATTCCACCCAGGACCCGGGAGACCGGGCGGCCTACCTCCAGCACGCGGAGACTGTCATCGACCATCCGCGAGGGCAGAACACTCCAGCCAAGGCCGACACTGGTCATCATTTTCAGCGTTTCCAGGTAATTGGTTGGCATCTGCGGGTTCAGGTGGAGGTTGGCTTCGAGGAACAAGCGGCTGACCACCCGATAAGTCGCCGTTGTTGTGTCCGGCAGCAGCGCAGGGTGATCTGCGAGGTCTGAAAGCGCCGGTTGACTCAGTGAAGCGAGCGGATGCTCAGCTCCTGTCACAAATACCATCGGGTCCGGCCACTGCGCGAATACCGTAAAGCTGGGCGCCATGCTGTCGCTCAGGGTGACAAATGCCAGTTCCGCATTTCGTTTGCTCATCTGTTCATAAGCCGCATCGGATTCCATGAATTGCAGGTTAATGGATACCTGAGGGTATTCCCGTTTGAACCGCCGCAGCCAGTTAGGCAGGTGGTGAAGACCGATGTGGTGGCTGGCAATGATCTGAAGCTCGCCTTCCACCTGTCCCGAATCCGGGGAAAGGGCAATCCGGGCATTGTGGATTTCGTCCAGGATCCGGCGGGCATGGGGGAGTAGACGGCTGCCGGCATCGGTCAGGCGGATCTGGCGGTGGCTGCGGTCAATGAGAGTGGTGCCGAGCTGGTTTTCCAGGGCCGCGAGGCGTTTGGAGATCGCCGGCTGTGTCAGGTGCAGGGTTTCGGCTGCCTCTGAGAATGAGCCCTGATCTACGATTGTCAGGAAAGCCTTCAGTGCGTTTGAGTCCATGCCTCTTAATCCAGATTTTCAGCTATTGGTGGAAGGCATATGGAGGGGAGAGTCTCCCAAAACACGCCCCCCTGTAGGGATGGCCCGAAACGAGCCCACAGGGATGTGCTTGTAGGCGTGTTTTGAAAGTGCTGGCCCAACCCGGGACCTTCACCCAAATTCTAAAGAATAACCAATTGGAATGCGATGGATGAAAAACATGAATTGAGGTTATCTATGAGTAAACGGTAACATAGAGCAATCGAACGTGATAACCAGAAACCCCCAGAGAGTGAGAGAGAACCATGGCGGGCAAGACCTTATACGACAAATTGTGGGACGATCATCTCGTCAAGCAGCGGGACGACGGCTCCGCGCTGATTTATATTGATCGTCAGTTACTGCACGAAGTTACCTCGCCTCAAGCCTTTGAAGGGCTGCGTCTGGCCGGGCGGAAGCCGTGGCGGATTGATGCCAATATTGCGACTCCGGACCACAACGTGCCCACCACCGACCGTGCCCGGGGCGTGGAGGGCATTGTGGATCCCGTATCCCGGATACAGGTGGAAACCCTTGACAAGAACTGCGATGAGTTCGGAATCCTTGAGTTCAAGATCAAGGACCAGCGCCAGGGCATTGTCCACGTGATTGGACCAGAGCAGGGTGCGACCTTGCCGGGCATGAGTATTGTCTGTGGCGATTCCCACACCTCCACCCATGGTGCCTTTGGCTGTCTGGCCCATGGTATCGGCACCAGTGAAGTTGAACATGTGCTGGCTACCCAGTGCCTGGTTCAGCAGAAAATGAAGAATATGCTGGTGAAGGTAAATGGCAAGCTTGGGCCGGGCGTGACCGGCAAGGATGTTGTTCTGGCCATCATCGGCAAGATCGGCACCGCTGGTGGTACCGGCCATGCCATCGAGTTTGGTGGCGAGGTTATCCGTGGTTTGAGCATGGAAGGCCGGATGACCATTTGCAACATGTCGATTGAGGCGGGTGCCCGGGTTGGCATGGTGGCTGTTGACGACACCACCATTGATTACGTGCGTGGCCGTCCGTTTGCGCCGAAGGACGAGCAATGGGACGCGGCGGTTGACTACTGGCGCACCCTGCACAGCGATGATGACGCGGTGTTCGATAAGGTCGTTGAGCTGGAAGGCTCGGAAATCCAGCCCCAGGTGAGCTGGGGTACCTCTCCGGAGATGGTTGTCGGCGTTGAAGGCAGAGTGCCGGATCCCGAAAAAGAAGAAGACCCGATCAAGCGCGAAGGCATCGTGCGGGCCCTTAAATACATGGGTTTGAAGCCGAATATGCCGATCACGGATATCCAGCTGGACCGTGTGTTTATTGGCTCCTGCACCAACAGCCGGATCGAGGATCTGCGTGAGGCAGCGGCTGTGGTGAAAGGGCGGAAAGTGTCGCCGACGTTGAAGCAGGCGATGGTGGTACCGGGTTCCGGGCTGGTGAAAGTCCAGGCGGAGCAGGAAGGTCTGGACAGGATTTTCATTGAAGCCGGGCTGGAATGGCGTGACCCGGGTTGCTCCATGTGCCTGGCAATGAACGCTGACAAGCTGGGCCAGGGCGAGCACTGTGCCTCCACCTCAAACCGGAACTTTGAAGGTCGTCAGGGCTTTGGCGGACGAACTCACCTGGTGAGCCCGGCCATGGCGGCAGCCGCTGCGGTGACTGGCCATTTTGTTGATGTCCGTGAGTTGATGAACTGATCCGCAGGAGAGAACCATGCGCGCATTTACCCAACACCAGGGCGTTGTCGCCCCCATGGACCGTTCCAATGTGGATACGGACATGATTATTCCCAAGCAGTTTCTGAAGTCCATCAAGCGCACCGGCTTCGGGCCGAATCTGTTTGATGAGCTGCGGTACCTGGATGAAGGCAAGCCGGATCAGGATTGTGCCAAACGCCCGATCAATCCGGATTTTGTTCTGAACCAGGACAGGTACAAGAACGCGAGTGTCCTCTTGGCGCGCCGCAACTTTGGCTGCGGTTCCAGCCGCGAACACGCGCCCTGGGCGCTGGAAGATTTCGGTTTCCGGGTGATTATTGCCCCGAGTTTTGCCGATATTTTCTATAATAACTGCTTTAAGAATGGTCTGTTACCGATTGTCCTTCCTGAGGAAATAGTTGATCGCCTCTTTCAGGAAGTGGAGCAGGGCGAAGGCTATCAACTGTCTGTGGATCTTGAGGCCAGGACAGTGAGCACGCCTTCGGGTGAGACGTTCGGTTTCGAGGTGGATGACTTCCGCCGTCATTGTCTGCTTAACGGCCTGGACGATATCGGTGTCACGCTGGAAGATGCGGATGCCATCAAATCGTATGAAGACAGTCGTCGTAAAACCGCGCCCTGGCTGTTTGGCGCCGGTGGCGGAATCCAATAGAAGACTCTTGCAAGGAAAAACCATGTCCAGAACAGTGTTGATGCTTCCCGGCGACGGTATCGGGCCGGAAATCGTGGCTGAGGCCGAAAAGGTGCTTCATAAAGTCAATGACCAGTTCGATCTTGGCCTGGGCTTCGAGTCCGGCCTGGTCGGCGGCGCGGCAATCGATGCAACGGATAGCCCGCTTCCGGATGAAACGCTGGAAAAAGCGACCAAAGCCGATGCCATCCTGCTGGGTGCCGTTGGCGGTCCCCAGTGGGACAGCCTCCCGATGGCCAGGCGCCCCGAGAAGGGATTGCTGGGGTTGCGATCAAATCTTGAGCTGTTTGCCAACCTGCGCCCGGCCATCCTGTATCCGCAACTGGCCTCGGCGTCGTCGCTGAAGCCGGAAGTGGTATCCGGCCTGGACATCCTGATCGTCCGGGAGCTGACTGGAGGCATCTATTTTGGCCAGCCGCGCGGCGTTCGCGAACTGGAAAGCGGAGAGCGTCAGGGCTACAACACCTACGCCTATACAGAATCGGAAATTCGTCGTATAGGCCGGGTTGCTTTTGAGGCGGCTCAGCAGCGTGGCAGGAAGCTGTGTTCCGTTGACAAGGCGAATGTGCTGGAAGTGACTGTTTTGTGGCGGGAAATCATGAACGATCTGCGCCGGGAATACCCGGACGTGGAGTTGTCCCACATGTACGTGGATAACGCCGCCATGCAGCTGGTGCGCGCACCCAAGCAGTTCGATGTGATTGTGACTGGCAACATGTTTGGTGATATTCTTTCGGACGAAGCGGCTATGCTTACCGGCTCCATTGGCATGTTGCCATCGGCGTCGCTGAATTCGGAAAAGCAGGGTATGTACGAACCCTGTCATGGCTCTGCGCCGGATATTGCCGGCAAGGGTATTGCCAATCCGCTGGCCACTATCCTTAGTGCTGCCATGATGTTGCGGTACAGTCTTAATGAGGAAAAAGCGGCTGAAGCCATTGAGGCGGCGGTCAGCAAGGTTCTGGATCAGGGGCTGCGAACGGCAGACATCATGTCTGAAGGCGCGGCCAGGGTCTCCACCCGGGAAATGGGTGAGGCTGTTCTGGCTGCGCTTTAAAGAGCGGTTTCTGTCCAGTTTTTTGAGACCCGACGGTAGCGGGATGCAGTTGCCGCGGGATCATCCATCCTGTCCCTGCCAGCGATAAAGGCTTCGGGCGGGCATAAAACGAGGTCTGAAGATCGCACATGAAGCGAGTTGGACTTGTAGGTTGGCGTGGCATGGTGGGCTCGGTCCTCATGCAGCGCATGCGTGAAGAAAACGATTTCGCCGATATCGAACCGGTGTTTTTCACCACATCCCAGGCGGGCAAGCCCGCACCGGATGTAGGCAAGGGGGGCGTTCCTGCACTCCAGGATGCGTTCGACGTTGAGATTCTGAAAACCCTGGATGTGATCGTGACCTGCCAGGGTGGCGATTACACCGGTGCGGTTTACCAGAAGCTCCGCGACGCGGGCTGGGAAGGCTACTGGATTGATGCCGCATCCACGCTCCGGATGGCTGACCACTCGGTTATTGTCCTGGATCCGGTCAACCGCGATGTTATTGATGCCGCGCTGGCCAAGGGGGTCAGGGATTACATTGGGGGTAACTGCACCGTCAGCCTGATGATGCTGGCCCTTGGCGGTCTGCTTGAGCGGGACCTGATCGAGTGGGTAACGCCCATGACCTATCAGGCGGCCTCTGGCTCCGGTGCGCAGAACATGCGTGAATTGCTGAACCAGATGGGTGTGCTCAACAGCAGTGTGAAAGCCGAGCTGGATAACCCGTCTTCCGCGATTCTCGAGATTGACCGGAAGGTGACCGAAACCATGCGCTCCGATGGGTTTCCCACCGAGCACTTCCAGGTACCGCTGGCCGGTAGCCTGATTCCGTTTATCGACAGGCAGCTCGATAACGGTATGAGCAAGGAAGAGTGGAAAGCCGGTGTAGAGACTAACAAGATTCTTGGTCGTTCGGACAACCCGATTCCAATTGATGGTATCTGCGTGCGGATTGGCGCCATGCGCTCCCACAGTCAGGCACTGACCATCAAGCTGAAGAAGGACCTGCCGGTTTCAGAAATTGAGTCGATCCTGGCGAAGGCCAATGACTGGGTAAAGGTTATCCCCAATGACCGCGATGCAACTATTGAGGAACTGACTCCGGCGAAGGTTACCGGTACCCTGAGCGTGCCGATTGGCCGCATCCGCAAGCTGGCCATGGGGCCGGAGTATATTTCCGCGTTCACCGTAGGTGATCAGCTGCTCTGGGGTGCTGCCGAACCGCTGCGTCGTATGCTCCGGATCCTTCAGGAGCGTTAAGAATTGTTACGCAGAGGCAATAAATGCCAACTGTGTCCGGTTTCAGTAAACCGGTAAGGGGGCGGAGGCTGATTTCAGCCTCCGCCCCTGTTATTTTCAGGAGCGCTAGGCAGTTCCGCGCGATTGATAAAAAATGGTGCAAGGATTGCGGCTGATTGATTGATAAAAGAGGTTTTATCAACAATACTTGCCGGGCTGACTATTAAAAAGAACACATAATAACGAGAACTATCCAGATGGAAGTCATCCAACCTCGTCCGATTCTGTTTGAAACAAGCAGTAACGAATAACGGAGACTGGAAAGGAAAAAGCATGAAGGTACGCAAGCTTGCGGTTGCCCTGGCTCTGGTGGGAGGGCTCGGATCCGGCGTCGCACAGGCCCTTGGGCTGGGTGAAATTGAACTTCAGTCCTATCTGAACGAGCCACTGGATGCGGAGATTGTTCTGCCCCAGAGCCGAGGCGTTAATCCAGGGGACGTATTCGTCAACATTGCTTCGGAACAGGCATACGAACGGGTGGGGCTGGATCGCAACCAGTTTCTGAGCAAGCTCCGGTTCCAGGTGGTTACCCGTAACGATGGCAGTCTTGCCGTTAACGTTTCCTCGCGCGAGCCCCTGAGGGAACCGTACCTCAATTTCCTGCTGGAAATGACCTGGCCGAGCGGCCGGTTGATGCGTGAATACGCCGTTCTTGTTGATCCGCCGGTGTACGCAGAGGACTCGGGGGTACAGGAGCAGGTTAATGTACCCCCGGCGGCTTCCACTGAAACGGCCCGGCAACCCTCAGCAACCCGCAGCCAGGAGTCCTTGCGCCGTCAGTCGCAGGCCGAGCGGTCACTGGACGCGGGTTATCAGGCGGATACCTTCGGGCCAACCGGGCCATCCGATACCTTGTGGACCATTGCTTCCCGCGTACGCCCCAATGACAGCGTTTCCATGCAGCAGGTCATGCTTGCAATACAGGACCTGAATCCGGGTGCATTCATCAACAATAACATCAATCGCCTGAAGCGCGGCGAAGTGCTCCGTGTCCCCTCCATTGACCAGATACAGAGCCGGACGCGTGCTCAGGCAATTCGCATTGTCAGCCAGCAGAATCAGGAATTTCAGTCGCCCCGGCGTACCATTGATGCAACTGCGAGCCGGCAGCAACAACCTGTATCTCCGGAGCCGGCGGCAGGTGGTGATGAGCTGAAGCTGGTTGTCGCCGGGGAATCCGGTGGTGATGCTTCCGAAGGTGGCTCCGCCGGCGGGGATGGCCAACTGCCTGGTGGCGTTGATGCCGGCACCGCTGTTGCGATGGAAGAGCTGGAAAGCGCACGACGCGAAAATACAGAACTGAACAGCCGGGTAAAGGATCTTCAGGATCAGGTTCAGACACTCCAGCGTCTGCTTGAACTGAAAAATACCCAGCTTGCCGAGATTCAACAGGCAACCGGGGCAGCCTCTCAGGAGCAGACTGTCTCTGGTGAGAGCGAGGCTGCCGCTACTGCGGCGGTGACTGGGGGCGTGACACCTCCGGAAGAGACCGCTGTTGTGGATGAGAAGGTCACCGGAGAGGGTGAACCTGCCGTGCCCGGTGAACAGGCCGAACCCGCACCTGAAACCGCTGAGCTGGCGGGGGCTGAAGATGCACCGGAAGATGCGGCTGCCGATGTTGCCTTACCATCTGATGAGCAGGTCATGGCGGAGGCTGGCGTCGACGCGACTTCCGAAGACATGGGCGAAGACGTTGCCGGGCCAGCTCCTTCGGCCTCTCAGCCTTCGCAGGTGGCAGAGCCCGAACCAAAGCCGGCACCCCAGGCTCCTGTCGCAGAGAGGGGCTTTCCGGCTAATGTGATTGATGCGATCACCAACAACCCAATGTACCAGATTGCCCTTGGCGGTGGCCTGATCGTTCTCCTGTTGCTGCTCCTGCTCCTTGCCCGTCGCAATGCGAACCGGGAAAAGGCGTTTTACGAACAGCTGAATAGCGAAACGGAGGAAGGTACAGATTCCTTTGATCTGAATCTGGATGAGGACGATCAGGAATCCGTTGCCAGTAACACCCTCGAGGAAGCAGACACCTACATTGCCTATGGTCGTCACGACCAGGCAGCACAAACGCTGGAAACCGCAATCTCCCGCGAGCCAAGCCGCACTGATTTGCGTCTGAAGCTGTTGGGCGTATATGCCGACACCCAGGATCGTGAATCCTTTGAAAAGCAGTTTGGTGAAATCGCGGCGCTGGATGACGAAGAAGCCCTGACGACAGCAAATGAGTTGCGGGCGAGACTGGAGGAAGCGGAATCCATGCCAAGCATCGATGACCTTGAATCACAGCTTCGCTCAGATTCCTTCGCGGCCTCTTACCATTCCGGAAAGGCGGCGGATGACGATTCGGTTGATGGTGAAGACAAACCTGTATCTGAAGAGCTCCTGGCGGATCGGTTCGATTCGGAGCAGGAAGAGCCTGCCGAGAACGAATTCGGTGACTTCGATTCCGATCTATCAGACTTTGATCTGAATGAGTTTGAAGAACCGGAAACTTCTGGGTCGGACGGCCCGAAAGAAGAAGGCAAGGATGATCTGATCGAATACGACCTGTCGGGTATTGAACTTGAGTCCGCAGAAGAAAAGACGGCTACCGAAGAAACTCCTGAGCCCGGGGAGTCCGGTGAGTGGGATATGTCCTCGGAGTTCGAGATGGATCTTGATGAACTCTCTGACACAGAAACAAAGCCCGATGAGATCGAAGAAGAACTGGGTCTGGAGCTCGACGAGAGTGATCTGGGGGAAGAAACGCCAGCGAGGGAGTCTGGTGAAGCGGCCGATGAAGTCAGTCTGTCCGGGGAAGACTCCGACGTTGCTATCGATTCTCTGGACGAGTCCTTTCTTGATGAACTTGATGCCGAGCTCGACAAGGTCGCCGGTGAAGAAGACGAGCTGGACGAAAGCGAAATGGAAGAAGCCTCGCTGGATGACCTTGAACTGGATGTGTCCGATGAAGACCTGGCGCTGATGGAGGAGTTCTCTGATTCCGCGGATTTGGCGAATCACGACGAGGAAGAGCCTGCTTCCCTGGATGAGGAACTGGGCCTTGAGGACACCCTTGCAGAGGGCGATGTTCTGGGCGATGCCGAAGAAGCCGGTCCTGAAAAGGCCGTTGAGGGGGCCGAGGAGCTTGAGCGGCAGGGCGTTGCAGATGGCCTTGATGACCGGGTCCTCCCCGCTGATGTCGATGAAATTTCAGATGAAGATCTGGATGTACCCGTTGCATCCGATGAGGTGGCCGGGGAGTCCTTCCGTTCGTCCGTTGCCGATATCGATGAGAACGACCTCGGGGATGACGATGACTTCGATTTCCTTGCCGGTACCGATGAGGCTGCCACCAAGCTTGATCTTGCGCGGGCCTACATCGAGATGGGTGACGCTGATGGCGCCAGGGACATCCTTGAAGAAGTCGCCCTGGAAGGCAGTGAAGACCAGAAAGCGGAGGCACAGGATCTCCTTAAAAACCTGTCCTGATCCGTTATAATCGGGCCTGACAGGCAGCAAGCGCCGGTCGCCGGGTTGATTCCCGGCATCATGCCGGCGCTTTGTTTTTACAGAAACATACTTTCCGGATTCGCACTTGTTTCTTGAAACCCGGCAACTCACCACAGATAACGCCATCGGGGCAGGGCGAGTCGTGCTTGCGTTTGAGTATGATGGTCGCAGGTTCCACGGCTGGCAGCTCCAGAAATCCGGTGTCCGGTCGGTCGAAGCCGAACTTGCCAAAGCGGTGGCAAGGGTCGCCGATCACCCCGTGGATCTGGTTTGTGCGGGGCGCACTGATGCCGGTGTCCACGCGAGTTACCAGATTGCCCATTTCGATACCCCTTCGGTGCGGAACCTCCGGTCCTGGGTGATGGGCATCAACACCGCATTGCCCGAGGATATTTCCGTACACTGGGCCGGAAATGGCGAGGGCGATTTCCATGCCCGTTTCTCAGCCACGTACCGCCGTTACCGCTACATCATCTACAACCATCCGGTGCGGCCCGGTATCCAGCGGGGGCAGGTGAGCTGGACATTCCGTCCTCTCGATGCCGGGCGAATGCATGAGGCAGCGCAGGCGCTGGCAGGTGAGCACGATTTCTCCTCCTTCCGTGCAGCCGGCTGCCAGTCCCGAACGCCGATCCGTTTCCTGGAAAGGATCTCGGTAACCCGAAAGCGTGATTTTGTCGTAATTGATGTGCAGGCCAACGCATTTTTGCACCACATGGTGCGGAATATTGCCGGGGCGTTGATGGCGGTGGGTTCAGGGAAGCAGCCAGTAGAGTGGATTCATGAGATACTGGCCGCCAGAGACCGGACAGTGGCCGGTGTTACCGCGCCTCCCCACGGTCTGTATCTGGTTGATGTGGGTTATCCTGGTGAGTTCGGTTTGCCTGCTGCCGAGTGTGGTCCCGGTTTTCTGAGGCCGTGGTTCAGTCGGGCGGAAAACCGCCCTCTTATGCCCACACATATCCATCCCAAGCAACGGGTACCGAGCCAATGAACGCACGCGTAAAAATATGCGGCCTGACTCGTCCTGAGGACGTGGATGCGGCGGTTGAATGCGGTGCAGACGCTCTGGGGTTTGTCTTCTATGGGCCAAGCCCCCGGTCAGTCAATGCGGATCAGGCCGCAGCTCTGGTTCGCCGCATCCCTGCGTTCGTGTCCGCTGTCGGCCTGTTTGTGAATCCCTCCCGGCAGGACGTCGAGACGGTGCTCGACAAGGTTCCGCTGGATCTTCTGCAGTTTCATGGCGACGAAACTGCCGTTTTCTGCTCAGGCTTCGGGCGCCGCTGGATCAAGGCCGTCCGGGTTCGGAAAGCCGGTCAGATCGAGCGTGCGTTTGAAGAGTTCCGGGACTCTGCCGGTTTGCTGGTAGATGCCTGGGATCCGGAAAAATACGGCGGTACCGGGAAGGGCTTCAACTGGGCGCTGATACCGGAGGACCGGCCACTGCCGCTCATATTGGCCGGCGGGTTGTCATCTGCTAACGTATTTGCCGCGGTAAACCAGGTGAAACCGTGGGCGGTGGATGTCAGCGGCGGTGTTGAACAAGGCAAAGGCATCAAGGATATCCAGAAAATTTCTCATTTTATCAAAGAGGTTCACCGTGTCTGTAAAACTGACTGAAGAAATGCTGAGCGCACTGCCGGACGCGCGGGGTCACTTCGGGGCCTTCGGTGGGCGGTTTGTTTCCGAGACTCTGATGGATTCCCTGATGACACTCGAGAAAGAATATAACCGCCTCAGGAAAGACCCGGAATTTCAGGCGCGGTTCGACAAGGAACTGGCGGATTACGTGGGCCGGCCCACGCCTCTTTACTTTGCCGAGCGCCTGACCCGGGAGACCGGCGGTGCGCAGATCTGGCTCAAGCGTGAAGATCTTTGCCACACCGGCGCCCACAAGGTGAACAACACGATTGGCCAGGCACTGCTCGCCAGTTTCCTGGGGAAGAAACGGATTATTGCAGAGACAGGTGCCGGCCAGCACGGTGTTGCGACGGCAACGGTCTGCGCCCGTCTGGGGCTTGAATGTCATGTGTTTATGGGGGCCGAGGACGTTCAGCGCCAGTCTCTGAACGTCTTCCGGATGAAACTGCTGGGCGCTCGGGTCCATGCCGTGCAGAGCGGCTCTAAAACGCTGAAGGATGCCATGAACGACGCCATGCGGGACTGGGTAGCGCACGTTGATGACACCTTTTACATCATTGGCACTGTGGCGGGGCCGCACCCGTATCCGATGCTGGTTCGGGATTTCCAGTCGGTAATCGGACGTGAAGCCCGTCGCCAGTGCCTTGAGAAGACCGGCAAATTGCCAGACGCACTGGTCGCCTGTGTCGGCGGAGGATCAAATGCCATAGGTCTGTTCTATCCGTTCCTCGCGGATGAATCCGTGGAGCTGTACGGGGTTGAAGCCGGTGGCCTGGGTATTGAAACCGGAAAACACGCGGCGCCTCTCTGCGCCGGTCGCCCGGGCGTGCTGCACGGTAACCGGACCTACCTGATGGAAGACGAGAACGGCCAGATTGCCGACACTCATTCTGTCAGTGCCGGTCTGGACTACCCGGGTGTGGGGCCGGAGCACAGCTGGCTGAAGGACATTGGCCGGGCCCACTATGTGTCGGTCACCGACGATGAAGCCATGGAAGGTTTCCGCAAACTGACCCGCGTTGAAGGCATCATGCCTGCCCTGGAGACCGCGCACGCGGTGGCTTACGCTATCAAAATGGCGGCAACCATGGACAAAGACCAGACCGTGGTCATCAATGTCTCCGGTCGCGGCGACAAGGACATAAACACAGTTGCCAGGCTTGAAGGCATCGAGATCTGAAGAATCAACAGGAGCAGGCATGAGCCGAATCGAAGGGGTTCTCAATACCCTTAAAGGACAAGGTCGCAAGGCACTTATCCCCTACATTACCGCCGGAGACCCGCACCCCGATGTGACGGTGGATCTGATGCACACCCTGGTGGCGGCCGGCGCTGATATTATTGAACTGGGGGTGCCATTCTCGGATCCGATGGCAGACGGTCCGGTCATCCAGCTGGCCTGCGAGCGGGCGCTGGTCCATGGAACCTCCCTCCGGCAGGTTATCGGCATGGTCAAGGAGTTCCGAAAGACCAACGACAGCACACCGGTGGTGCTGATGGGGTATCTGAACCCCATGGAGGCGATGGGCTATGAAACATTCGCGGATGCGGCCAAAGACGCGGGTGTGGATGGCATCCTGACGGTCGATCTGCCGCCGGAAGAGGCCGGCGAGGTGGCTCCTTTGTTTACCGAGCACAATCTGGACGCCATCTTTTTGCTGGCACCGACCACGACCGATGACCGGATTCGTGCAATCAGCGAGCACTCTTCCGGTTATGTGTACTATGTTTCAATCAAGGGTGTGACAGGCTCTGCCACAATCAACGTGGAAGAGGTTGCCGCAAAAGTGGAACACATTCACGAACTGACAGCGCTTCCCGTGGGCGTCGGCTTCGGTATCCGGGATGCGGAAACGGCTGCTGCAGTCGGCCGGGTATCCGATGGTGTAATTGTTGGCAGTGTCCTGGTCGATACAATAGCCAGGAATCAGGCAGATACCGGCCAGCTCAAACGAGCATTGACGGATCTGCTCCACCCGATGCGTGAAGCGCTGGACAGCCTGGCCTCCTGATTGAATCAGGGGTGAGGGCAAACAGGCATCAAAGGACAGGATGAAACCATGAGTAACTGGCTGGACAAGATCATGCCGAGCAAGATCCGCTCGGAATCCAAGCAGAGAACCGGTGTGCCGGAGGGGCTGTGGAAGAAATGCCCCAAGTGCGGCGCCTTTCTCTACAAGCCGGAGCTTGAGAAGAATCTCGATGTTTGCCCGAAATGTAACCACCACCTCAGGGTTAGTGCCCGTCGGCGCCTGGATATATTCCTTGACGAGGACGGCCGGGAAGAGATTTCGGCTGAGCTTGAGCCATGGGATCGCCTGAAGTTCAAGGACACCAAGCGCTACAAGGACCGTCTGTCCCAGGCCCAGAAGGCGACAGGGGAGAAGGACGCCCTGATAGCGATGAGGGGGACAACTCTGGGCGTTCCACTCGTTGCCTGCTCCTTCGAGTTCAAATTCCTCGGCGGTTCCATGGGTCAGGTGGTCGGCGAGAAATTCGTTCAGGCCGCCAACATTGCTCTGGAGCACCGTATTCCCCTCGTCTGTTTCTCGGCCAGCGGCGGCGCGCGAATGCAGGAAGCGATTCTGTCATTGATGCAGATGTCGAAAACCGCAGCTGTTCTGGAGCGCATGAAACAGGAAGGAATTCCCTATATTTCGGTCATGACAGACCCGGTCTTTGGCGGCGTTTCCGCCAGTCTGGCGATGCTGGGCGACCTGAACATCGCCGAGCCAAATGCGCTGATCGGTTTTGCCGGGCCACGGGTCATCGAGCAGACGGTTCGTGAGAAGCTCCCCGAAGGGTTCCAGCGCAGTGAGTTCCTGCTGGAGCACGGGGCGATTGATATGATCCTTCACCGCCACCAGATGCGGGAGCGGATTGCCCACGTACTGGCCAAGTTCACGGGTCAGGAACGTCCGGGCACTGAAGAACCTATCGAGTTTGATGTGTCCGAGAAGCCAGAAATCGATGCCCCCACCGAGTAACCGCTCTGTCCGGCCTCCGGTTTCTCCGGGGGCTGGTGCCACGGTCGACCAGTGGCTTGCCTACCTCGAAGCGATGCACCCAACCGAAATTGACCTTGGGCTGGACCGGGTCCTGATCGTGCTTCGCCGAATCTTCCGTCGCAAACCGGGAGCTCGCATCATCACTGTGGCCGGCACCAACGGCAAGGGCAGTGCGGTTGCGGCAGTGGAGGCCCTGTTGCGGGCCGCGGGGCGCCGCACCGGCGCCTACACTTCGCCTCACCTCCAGAGCTATAACGAGCGTGTTCGCCTGGACGGCACCGATATCCCGGATGAAGAACTGGTGAAGGCGTTTGAGGTGGTCGAGGCCGCCCGGGGAAAGGTCTCTTTGACCTATTTCGAATTTGGTACACTGGCGGCGTTCGTGGCCTTCGCCAATGCGGGCGTGGATCACTGGATTCTGGAGGTTGGCCTGGGCGGGCGGCTGGATGCAGTGAATGTCCTGGATGCCGATTTCGCCATACTGACATCGGTGGACATCGATCACGTCGCCTTTCTTGGCGATAACCGGGAGGTTATCGGATTTGAAAAGGCCGGCGTGCTGAGGCCGGGTATCCCGGCCGTTTATGCCGACAATGATCCGCCCCGTTCCGTGCTTCAGCAGGTTGCGGCACAGAAAGTGGATCTGGCACTGCTGGAGCGCGATTATCACCTGTCACCGCGGCAAGGGCACAGGGGGTCGAACCCCGGTCCGGCCCTGGAATACGGGGGGCAGTTGATTCGCTTGCCGGCCGGGCCGCTGCCGCTGAAAAGTGTCGCTGCGGCAGTCGTGGCCATCCGCAATCTTGAGCCGGAGCTGGATATTTCAGTGATCGAACAGACCCTTTCGGTCCTGAGTGTCCCTGGTCGATTCGAGTTGCTTGGGAAACATCCGGATATCTTGGTTGATGTGGGCCACAATCCCCATGCTGCGCGCTGGCTGTCTGGCCAGTTGGAGAGCCTGAAAACGCCGGGTAAAGAGGTTCACGCCGTTTATGCGGCGCTGGCCGACAAGGATGTTGAAGGCGTTGGCAGAGCCATGGCCGGAGTAGTGGATCACTGGTACCTGGCGGGGCTTGATGCTCCCAGGGGGCTTTCCGGGGCAGTCCTGAAAGACAGGCTGTGGGCCGTCGGGCTGACGGCTGTGAGCGCCTCCGAAACCGTCCTGCAGGCACTGAATACCGCATTGTCGAATGCCTCAGCGGATGATCTGGTGGTTGTTTTCGGTTCGTTCCATACCGCCGCGCAGGCTCGGGAAATTCTGCTTCGCTGTGGTTTACAAAAGCGGGCCCCGGGGCCGACCTGAGTGCCTTAAACTTTGTCCATGGCAGCGGGGCTGCCTTTGAGTTCCGGCTGCCGGGCGGTTAGTATCTGCGGGTAGGCGTCTCTTGCGGCGCAGTCACAACAGCGCGGTCACAACAGCGCGGTCACAACAGATGGGAGCCTGGCAAAGTGGATGGATTGAAACAGAGAATAATCGGGGCGTTGGTGCTCGTTTCCCTGGCGGTTATCTTTGTTCCCATGCTTTTTGACGAGCCTCACCCGGAGCGTAGTTCCACAACCATCAAAATCCCGGAAGAACCCCCTTTCCCTGAGGTTGAGGCGCCTGAAACCGAGGTGCCACCGGCGCCTTCCTATGAGCTCAGGGAGAAGGCACCTGATGTGCCTGAATCCGGCGCAGGGGAGGGCGAGGACTCGCCCGCGTACCGAATTCTTGAACAAGGCTCCGATGCCGCGCCCGCTGAGCCGGAAACGGCCGAGTATGAGCGCTCCCTTGAGGGTGCCTGGGTGGTCCAGTTGGGAAGTTTTGGCAATGAAGACAATGCCCGCCGGTTGCGGGACAAGGTTCGGGAGAAGGGCTATGGCTCTCATCTCCAGGCCGTTGTCCGTGGTGATACCACGCTTACCCGGGTTTTCAGCGGTCCGTTTGCCACCAGGTCGGAAGCCGAAGCAGCAAAGCGAGCCGTGGATGAGGCGTTTGGCGTGAACAGCCTGGTTACGTCCGGCGGAAAATAGCCACGCTCAGCCGGTTTTATGTGGGTCAGGCGGTTTGGCGAACCGGGGTTTCCTGATAGAATTCGCGCTTCCTTTTCTCCACCGGGTTTTCCATGGAAGCGCTGATCTGGATTGACTGGGTCATTATCGCCCTGATTACAGTTTCCACGCTCATCAGTCTGAAGCGGGGTTTCGTAAAAGAAGCCCTGTCTCTGGTGACCTGGGTTGGTGCGTTCATCCTTGCCAGAACCTTCCATCCTCAAATGCAAGGCCTGCTGGAAAGCACGGTAGAAACACCCCTGGCCAGGCTCATTGCCGCCTTCGCCATACTCTTCTTTGGAACGCTCATTGTCGGAGCCATCATTAACAACATGATTGGTCACCTGGTCAGGGTCACAGGGCTTTCAGCCACGGACCGGGTGCTTGGCATGGGGTTTGGGCTCTTGCGAGGTGTTGTCGTCGTGATTGTCGCCATTGCCTTTACCCGATACACCCCGCTGGCACAGGATACCTGGTGGCGAACGTCCATTATCATTGACCGCCTTGCGGTGGTTGAAGACTGGTCCCGGCGGACCCTGGGCGATGAATTTGCGCGTTTTCTGGGGCCTGCGCCCGAGGGTGCGCGAGCCCCGGAACCCGTTACACTGCAGGAAGGCGTGGAACCAGCCTCTGCGTCCCGCTAACATTCAGTTTTAACACTCGGAGAACCCCTTATCCATGTGTGGCATTGTCGGCATCGTCAGTACTTCCAACGTCAACCAGTCGCTCTATGATGCGTTGACTGTACTTCAGCACCGGGGCCAGGACGCGGCGGGCATTGTTACTTTTCAGGATGATCGTTTTTACCTTCGCAAGGATAACGGACTGGTGCGGGACGTGTTCCACACCCGGCATATGCGCCGCCTGGTGGGTAACGTGGGTATCGGGCATGTGCGTTACCCGACAGCCGGCAGTTCCAGTTCCGCCGAAGCCCAGCCGTTCTATGTAAACAGTCCCTACGGCATTACCCTGGCCCATAACGGCAACCTGACCAATGCCGATGATCTCAGCAAGGACCTGTTCCGGACCGATCTTCGCCACATCAACACCAATTCGGATTCGGAAGTGCTGTTGAACGTGTTCGCCCATGAACTGCAGAAGCTGGGTAAGCTCGATCCCACCAAGGACGAAATTTTTTCAGCGGTAAGCGCCGTGCACAAGCGCTGCCGGGGTGCCTATGCCGTGATTGCCATGATCACCGGTTACGGCATTGTCGGCTTCCGGGACCCGAACGGAATCCGGCCGGCCTGCTACGGCGAGCGTACCACTGAGGATGGCCGGAAGGAATACATGATCGCTTCGGAAAGCGTGGCTCTGAGTGCCGCGGGTTATACCCTGGTTCGTGATATTGCGCCGGGCGAGGCCGTCTATATCGAAACCGACGGTACCCTGTACACCCGTCAGTGCGCCGAAGACCCCCATCTTTTCCCGTGTATTTTCGAGCATGTGTATTTTGCCCGCCCGGACTCCATCCTTGACAAGGTGTCGGTCTACAAGGCGCGCCTGCGGATGGGGGAGACCCTGGCCGAGAAAGTCCTGCGGGAATGTCCCGACCATGATATCGATGTGGTGATACCGATTCCGGACACCAGCCGGACCTCCGCCATGCAGATGGCCCACCGCCTTGGGGTCAAATTCCGGGAAGGCTTTATCAAGAACCGCTACATCGGCCGGACGTTCATCATGCCTGGTCAGAAAATGCGGAAGAAGTCCGTTCGCCAGAAGCTGAACCCGATCGATCTGGAGTTCCGGGGCAAGAATGTGATGCTGGTGGACGACTCGATCGTGCGCGGGACCACCTGTAAGGAGATTGTCCAGATGGCGCGGGATGCGGGTGCCCGCAAAGTCTATTTTGCGTCGGCGGCCCCCCCTGTTCGCTACCCGAATGTGTACGGGATCGACATGCCCTCTGCCAGCGAGCTGATAGCCCACGACTGCACCGTTGAAGAAATCCGGGAGCTGATTGGTGCAGACTGGCTGCTCTATCAGGACCTGGATGATCTGGTAACCTGCGTCAGTGATGTGAATGACGATATTGAGGGCTGGGAGTGCTCGGTCTTCACCGGTAAATATGTGACCGGAGATGTTGATGCGGCCTACCTTAACCGGCTGGAAGAACTGCGCAACGATGGCAAACGTTTCGAGAATACCGGAGCCACATCCAGTGATAACGGTATTATTGACCTGTACAACGACGAAGACTGAAACAGCCGTACCTGGCAGGAGACGTTGATGACCTTACGCCGCGAAGAAACTGTCTGGATTCCGGAATCGGATCTTGAGGGTATGTCCGTTGATACCCTGGCGGTGAGGGCGGGGCAGATCCGCACCGGCCAGCTCGAGCACAGCGACGCTATTTTCCCCACGTCCAGTTTTGTCTACGGCAGCGCCGCCCAGGCGGCCGCCCGCTTTGGCGGAGATGAGCCGGGCAACATCTACTCCCGCTTCACCAATCCGACGGTTCAGGCCTTCGAGGCCCGGATTGCGGCCATGGAAGGGGGCGAGCGGGCGGTGGCAACCGCCTCCGGCATGGCCGCAATCCTGAGCACCTGCATGGCGCTGCTGCACAGCGGCGATCATGTTGTCTGCTCTCGGGGCGTATTCGGCACCACCAATGTGCTGTTCCAGAAGTACATGGCAAGGTTTGGGGTGGAAACCTCGTTTGTCAGCCTGACGGACATGGAAGAATGGCGAGCATCGGTTCGTCCGGAAACCCGTATGCTGTTCATAGAGACTCCGTCCAATCCGTTGTGCGAAGTGGCGGATATGGCCAGGCTGGCTCAACTGGCCTGCGACAGCGATGCGCTGTTCGTGGTGGATAACTGCTTCTGCACTCCGGTCCTCCAGAGGCCATTGGAGCAGGGGGCGGATATCGTGATCCATTCCGCCACCAAATATCTGGACGGCCAGGGCCGGTGCGTCGGTGGCGTCGTGGTGGGCTCTGAAAAAATGATGGAAGAGGTCTATGGCTTCCTGCGGTCCGCGGGCCCTACCATGAGCCCTTTCAACGCCTGGGTTTTCCAGAAGGGCCTGGAAACCTTACCGATTCGTATGCGCGCCCATTGCGACAATGCGTTAGAGTTGGCCCTGTGGCTGGAGCAACAACCGGCGGTGGAATGTGTGTTCTATGCCGGTCTTGAGAGCCACCCCCAGCACGACCTGGCAAAAAAACAGCAGAAGGGTTTCGGAGGGGTGTTGTCTTTCCGGCTCAAAGGCGCCCGAGAAGAGGCGTGGGAATTCATTGACGCCACCCGGATGATTTCCATCACCGCGAACCTGGGTGATGTCAAAACCACTATTACTCACCCGGCTACCACGACTCACGGGCGATTGTCGCCGGAGGACAAGGAGCGTGCCGGCATCACGGAAAACCTGATTCGTATTTCCGTTGGGATTGAAGCAGTTGAAGACCTGAAAACCGACCTTGCAAGGGGCTTTCAGGCGCTTCGGAACGCAAGCACCAGCAACGTCTGAGCATTCATGGCCGAATCTGCGAAAGCGAAGAGAGCATCACAGGAACAGGAACTGACAGAGAAGCAGCTGCGCTTTCGCAGACTGGCTGCACAGGGCGCCCGTGAAGGCGCTGTGATTGCGTTAATCTCTCTGTGCATCTACCTGTCCATGGCACTGGTGACCTTCAGCCCTTCAGACCCGGGCTGGGCCAGCATCGGCCACGACACCAGCGTCCAGAACTACGCCGGTCGCACCGGCGCCTGGCTGGCCAGTCTGTTCATGGATTTTTTCGGCCAGGTGGCTTACCTGTTCCCCCTGATGATTGCTGGTTACGCCCTGATGCTTATCCGCCGTCGCAATGATTCCCTGGATCTGCACTGGCCGCTGTTTCTGATGCGTTTCGGCGGGTTTCTTCTGATTCTGCTCTCGGCAACCAGCCTTTTGTCGCTGTACTCGGTGTTCGGTCTTGGCGTATCGTCCGGCGGAGTGCTTGGAACGACGGTGGCGGATGCCATGGTGCGCTTCTTCAACCTTCCGGCAACCACTCTGCTTCTGATTGCTATTTTCCTGTTTGCCCTGACCGTCACTACGGGGTTGTCCTGGTTCTGGCTGATGGATCAGGTAGGTAGCCTGACCCTGAAAACCGGATTGGCGATCAAGGGTTTGTTCAGCGGTGGCCACACACCGGCCAGGCCGGATTCCCAAGAAGGGCCTGCACCAGGACCTTCACCGAAGGCGGAACCACCGGTTATCAGGGATCGAATACCCCCGACCGAAAAAACCGGGACTAAAGACAAGGCAACGGGCCGGCGATGGTGGCAGCACATCCCTGGTTTCGGTCCGAAAAAACCGAAAAAGCCCAGGGCAACTGCGAACTCCTCCGGGGACCGCCTTGAACCGGGTCTGGACGGACTGTCTGCGGCTGTTGAACCGGAGCCGGCGCGGCTCGAGAGCTTCAGTTCGCGGGACGAGGCGCCTGCCAGTGCCATCAAGCCTGAAAAGTCGCAAAACGCAGCGCCCCTTCAGCCGGCAGGCCGCTCACTGAAGATTTCACCGTTCAAGAAAGACGAACAGCCGTCCCGGTTAAACGGCAAGAGCAACAAGCAGCCATCGTTGCTGGAAGATATTGAAAGCCCGATCCCGCCCATTTCCCTGCTTGATCCCCCCGAGGAGCATCAGGAGAAGGGCTATTCGGAAGAATCCCTCGAGCATATGTCCCGATTGCTGGAAGAGAAACTGGCGGACTTCGGGGTTTCCGTGGAAGTGGTCGAGGTTAACCCCGGCCCCGTTATCACCCGATTTGAAATCAAGCCTGCGGCCGGGGTAAAGGTCAGCAAAATCTCTAACCTTGCCAAGGATCTGGCCCGGTCACTGGCGGTGCTGAGTGTTCGGGTTGTTGAGGTTATTCCCGGCAAATCCGTGGTTGGTATCGAGATTCCCAATGAAGAGCGGGAAATGGTCCGTCTCAGTGAAGTGTTGGGCGCGCGGGTATTCCAGGAGTCCAGCTCACCGCTGACCCTGGCGCTGGGTAACGACATCGGCGGCAATCCCATGGTGGCCAACCTGGCAAAGATGCCGCACCTGCTGGTAGCCGGCACCACCGGTTCCGGTAAATCCGTTGGCGTTAACGCCATGCTGCTGAGCATGCTGCTCAAGGCCGGCCCCGAAGATGTCCGCTTCATCATGGTTGACCCGAAGATGCTTGAGCTCAGCATCTACGATGGCATTCCCCACTTGCTGGCGCCGGTGGTCACCGACATGAAGGAAGCGGCCAATGCCCTGCGCTGGTGCGTTGCCGAAATGGAGCGGCGGTACAAGCTGATGGCCAGCCTCGGGGTTCGTAACCTCGCCGGTTACAACCGCAAGGTAAAGGATGCGGTGGCGGCGGGTGAGCCGCTTCCGGATCCGTTCTGGAAGCCGGACGAATACCTTGCCAATGACGAGCAGGAACGGCCGGAACTCGAAACGCTGCCGTTCATTGTGGTGGTGATCGACGAATTTGCCGACATGATGATGATTGTTGGTAAAAAGGTTGAGGAGCTGATTGCCCGGATTGCGCAAAAGGCACGGGCGGCCGGTATTCACCTTATCCTGGCGACACAGCGCCCGTCCGTTGACGTGATCACCGGCCTGATCAAGGCCAACATTCCAACCCGGATGTCCTTCCAGGTCTCCTCCAAGATCGATTCCCGGACCGTGCTGGATCAGGGCGGCGCTGAACAACTGCTGGGCCACGGTGACATGCTTTACCTGCCTCCGGGCTCCGGGTTGCCGGTACGGGTGCACGGGGCGTTTGTGGATGATGACGAGGTTCACCGTGTGGTCAGCGCCTGGAAGGCCCGGGGTGAACCTGTGTACGTGGACGATGTGCTGAGCGGTGCCGAGGGCGAGAGCCTGCCGGGGGTGCCGAACCTGTCCGAAGGTGGCGACAATGAGGGAGATGCCCTGTTTGACGAGGCCGTTGCCTTCGTTACCGAAGGTCGCCGTGTCTCGATTTCATCCGTGCAGCGGAAATTCAAGATCGGTTACAACCGGGCCGCAAACCTGGTTGATGCCATGGAAGCATCGGGCGTAGTGAGCGCGGCGGGCCATAATGGCGCCCGTGAAGTTCTGGCTCCGCCTCCACCAAGAGATCAGGAGTAAGTTGTAATGCGACAGTCATTCCTGAACCGCCTGCTAACGCTGGCGTTTATCGGCTTCTTCGCCAGTGCTGCCGTGGCTGACGAAACCAATTCCAGCGCCGGGGCCGATGAACTGGCCTCCCTGCTGGAAAGCTACGAATCCTACCAGGCGGATTTTATCCAGATCGTGGTCAGCGGAAACGGCAACAAGGTGCAGGAAACCCGCGGGTCCCTGAAAGCCAAGCGTCCGGGCCTGTTCTACTGGGAAACCAGTGCCCCACTTTCCCAATACATCGTGAGCAACGGCGAAACTGTTGAAGTCTACGATCCGGACCTGGAGCAGGTAACCATCCATAAACTGGATGACCGGGTGCAATCCACGCCGGCCCTTTTGCTCAGCGGTGAAGTGGCCAACCTGAAAGAAACCTACCGGGTGTCCGGTCGCCAGATTGGTGACCATACCCGCGAGTTTACCCTGGCGCCACGAAGCCCGGATTCCCTGTTCACCTCCCTGAGGCTGACCTTTTTCAAGGGGGAGTTGCAGGAAATGCGAATGCAGGATTCCCTGTCCCAGATCAGCATCCTGAGCTTTGACCGGGTCAGGCTGAATGAGCCGGTTGAAGCCAGCGCCTTTACCCTCGAATACCCGGAGGGCGTCGATATTATCCGGGACGGGGCCTGATGCAGGACAACCTGTTCATGGAAGCCGGAGGTTTCCGGCCTCTCGCCGCGAGAATGCGGCCGGCAACCCTGGACGACTATGTCGGCCAGGCCCACCTGGTCGGTCCCGGCAGGCCCCTCAGGCGTGCGGTGGAGCAGGGGCAACTCCACTCGATGATCCTCTGGGGGCCTCCCGGTGTTGGTAAAACCACCTTTGCCCAACTGCTAGCCAACGTCGGTGACCTGAGTTTCGAGACAGTTTCGGCCGTTCTGAGCGGCGTGAAGGAGATTCGCGCTGTTGTCGAGCGGGCCCGCAACCGAAAGCAGTCCCAGGGGCGGGACACTCTGTTGTTCGTGGACGAGGTCCACCGGTTCAACAAGAGCCAGCAGGATGCCTTCCTGCCGCACATCGAAGACGGCACTTTCATTTTTGTCGGTGCCACCACCGAAAACCCGTCCTTTGAACTGAACAGCGCACTGCTGTCGCGCACACGTGTCTACGTACTCAAGAATCTCGGGGAAGAGGATATTCTCCGGCTGTTGCGACGTGCGCTGGTAGCCGGGGAGGGGTTTGGCGGCCGCCTGATGGTCGAAGACGATGTGTTAACCCTGATGGCTTCAGCCTCCGGAGGAGATGCACGTCGCGCGCTGAATATTCTGGAGGTGGCTGCCGATCTTGCCGAGCCGGACGAGGCAGGAAACGACCGGATAACGGCGGATCAGCTTGGGCAGGTCATGCAGACCAGCCTGCGCCGGTTCGATAAGGGCGGTGATGTGTTCTACGATCAGATTTCGGCACTGCATAAGTCGGTTCGCGGTTCCGACCCGGACGGTTCGCTTTACTGGCTGTGCCGGATGCTGGATGGTGGCTGTGACCCGCTGTACCTGGCCCGGCGACTGGTTCGTATTGCCAGCGAAGACATCGGCAATGCCGACCCCCGCGCCTTGCAATTGAGCCTGGACGCCTGGGATACCCAGGAGAGGCTCGGCTCACCGGAGGGTGAACTGGCTCTTGCCCAGGCCGTTACCTACCTGGCGCTGGCGCCCAAGAGTAATGCCGTATACACGGCCTTTAACCAGTGCATGGCAGACATAAGGCAGGACCCGGACTATGAGGTGCCGGTTCACCTTCGGAACGCACCCACCAAGCTTCTGAAAAGCATGGGCCACGGTGATTCCTACCGGTATGCCCACGATGAACCCGAGGGGTTTGCAGCCGGGGAGTGCTACCTTCCCGAAGCCATCCATCAGCGCCGGTATTACGAGCCTGTCAATCGCGGCCTGGAAATCAAGCTGGCTGAGAAACGCCAGCGGCTTGATTCCCGCAACACTGAAAGTCCCCGTAAACGCTACCGCTGAGCCTTTCACTGCGGTAGCCAGCAGCGCCAGTGCGGGTATAATGGCCAGTCAATCATTACATCGCTAACCGGAAGACTCAGGATAATCATGCTCGATCCCAAACATGTCCGTGCCCAGACAGAAGAGATCGCCCGTCGGCTGGCCATCAGGAATTTCGAATTCGATACTGCCACCTTCGATCAGCTTGAAGAGCGCCGTCGTGCCATGCAGGTACGTACGGAAACTCTGCAGGGCGAGCAGAACAAACGGTCCAGATTGATCGGTAAGGCCAAGGCCGCCGGTGAGGATATCCAGCCGTTGCTGGACGAAGTGGAAAACCTGAAGACGCAGAAATCCGGGGCGGAAGATGAGCTGCGCGCACTTCAGGAAGAGCTGAACGCCTTCCTGGCCGGCATTCCCAATCTTCCGGATGAAGACGTTCCCGCCGGCGAGAGCGAAGCGGATAATGTTGAGGTTCGGACCTGGGGCACCCCGAAGCACTTCGAGTTCGAGCCCAAAGACCACGTCGCCCTGGGTGAGGGCCTGAACGGCCTCGACTTCGAGACCGCAACCCGTCTTGCCCATTCCCGGTTTGCGGTGATGCGCGGCCCTGTGGCCCGTCTTCATCGCGCCCTGGCCCAGTTCATGCTGGATCTGCACACCGGCGAGCACGGTTACCTGGAGACCTATGTTCCCTATCTGGTGAATGCCGATACGCTCTATGGCACTGGCCAGCTGCCGAAATTCGAGGAAGACCTCTTCAAGACAGAAGGGGAAAAACCACTTTACCTGATCCCGACCGCCGAAGTGCCGGCCACAAACCTGGTGTCTGACAGCATTCTGGACGCCAGAGAGCTGCCACTGAAGATGGTCTGCCATACCCCGTGTTTCCGCAGTGAAGCCGGTTCCTACGGCCGTGACACCCGCGGCATGATCCGCCAGCACCAGTTCGACAAGGTCGAGCTGGTGCAGGTGGTGCGCCCGCAGGATTCCGAGGCCGCTCTGGAAACGCTGACCGGCCACGCCGAGAAGGTGCTTCAGTTGCTGGAGCTGCCTTATCGCGTCGTCGCTCTCTGTGGCGGCGATATGGGCTTTTCCGCCGCCAGGACCTACGACCTGGAAGTCTGGCTGCCGGGGCAGGACAAGTTCCGTGAGATCTCCTCCTGTTCCAATACCCGCGATTTTCAGGCACGACGCATGCGTGCACGTTGGCGAAATCCGGAAACCGGGAAGCCTGAACCTGTTCATACCCTGAACGGTTCCGGTCTTGCTGTTGGCCGTGCCCTTATTGCGGTTATGGAGAACTATCAGCAGGTCGATGGCAGCATCCTGGTTCCGGAAGTTCTGAAACCGTACATGGGAGGCATTGGCCGAATCCAATGAGTGATCAGCCAGAAAGCGCACCAGGAAAGGGCGTTGGTGCACGCCCTGCACCGGCCCGGTACAGGGTTAATCCGGTTACCTCGAATCCGAACACATCCGCAGGTGAGGTGGCCCTTGTCGGGGCCGGCCCTGGTGACCCTGAACTGCTGACTCTCAAGGCCTGGCGGCTGATCACCTCGGCGGAGGTCGTACTCTACGACCGCCTGGTCTCACCGGAAATACTGGCTTTGATTCCCGAATCGGCGGAGATGATCCACGTCGGGAAGCAACGGGCCAATCACACCTTGCCCCAGGATCAGATTAACCAGCGCTTGGTGGATCTGGCCAGGCAGGGCCGCAGAGTGGTTCGCCTGAAGGGCGGTGATCCGTTCATTTTCGGCCGGGGTGGGGAAGAGATTGAAACCCTGGCGGAGGCAGGGGTGCGCTTCCAGGTAGTGCCGGGTATTACCGCGGCCTCTGGCTGCGCCGCCTATGCCGGCATACCGCTGACCCATCGGGATTACGCCCAGTCTGTCCGGTTCGTTACCGGCCACCTCAAGAACGATACCTGCGATCTGCCCTGGCAGGACTTTGTCCAGAATAACCAGACTCTGGTGTTCTACATGGGGCTGGTGGGTCTGCCCATTATCTGCCGGCAGCTGATCGACCATGGTATGCCTGAAGACATGCCTGTGGCGCTGGTATCAAGGGGAACCACGAAAGAGCAACGTGTGGTGACTGGCAATCTCTGCAATATTGTCGACAGGGTGGAGGCGGGCGCGGTTCAGGCACCGACACTGGTGATTGTCGGCCAGGTTGTGGCGCTCAGGGACCGGCTGGACTGGGTAGGTGCTGTGACGGGGAGCTGAGGCTCCCCGTTCTGATGCTGATAAGCGCCTAGCCGATCTTGCGTTTCGGCAGCACATCCTTCAGCTTCTCGCGCATATCCCGGACGGCTTTCTCCGTGGTTGGCCAGTCAATACAGGCGTCGGTCACGGAGACGCCGTATTTCAGGTCGGCCAGATTCCCGGAGAGAGGCTGGTTGCCCCAGTTGATGTTGCTCTCAACCATCAGGCTCTGGATTGAGGAGTTACCCTCAAGAATCTGGTGGGTCACATCCTGCATAACCAGCGGCTGGATAGCCGGGTCCTTGCTGGAATTGGCGTGACTGCAATCGATCATCACGGACTTGCGCAGGCCGGCCTTGTCCAAGGCCTGCTCGCACAGGGCTACACTGACGGAATCGTAGTTGGGCTTGCCGCCACCGCCACGCAGAACAACGTGGCCGTAGTGATTACCCCGGGTACGAATGATGGCCACCTGGCCTTGCTGGTCAATGCCCAGGAAGCTGTGGGGGTGTGAGACAGACTTCATGGCGTTGACCGCCACATCGAGGCTGCCATCGGTGCCGTTCTTGAAGCCGATCGCCATGGACAGGCCACTGCTCATTTCCCGGTGGGTCTGGGATTCCGTGGTACGTGCGCCGATGGCGGACCAGGCGATGGTGTCCTGGAGATACTGGGGGGAAATCGGATCGAGTGCCTCGGTGGCTGCCGGCAGGCCGAGCTCGTTGATGTCCAGCAGCAAACGGCGGCCAATATGCAGCCCCTGCTCAATATCAAAGGTGTCGTTCAGGTGCGGATCGTTGATCAGGCCCTTCCAGCCAACGGTAGTACGGGGCTTTTCAAAATAGACGCGCATGACGATCAGCAGGGTGTCACTGACTTCGTCGGCCAGTTTCTTCAGTCGCGTGGCATAATCCCGGGCGGCTTCAACGTCGTGAATGGAGCAGGGGCCAATGACGACGAACAGCCGGTGGTCTTTGCCGTCCATAATGTCGTAGATAGCCTGGCGTCCCCTGGATACGGTCTCAGCGGCCTTCCCGGAGAGTGGCATCTCCTTTTTCAGCGCTTCAGGAGTGATCAGCGTTTCCTGGCTCGCCACGTTCAAATTCTCTAGTCTGTTGCCCGACATGTTGTTCTGTTTCCCCGATTCTGATCCTTGCAACCCTGATGTGCGATCAATGGTGCCAGCAGAGTTACAGTTTGACGCAAATAACACCGGTGCAAGGTTGCGGTAAATCCCGGCGAGTTGGTTATACTGCGTCATTTACAGGGTCTTTTCAACGCTTCTTGAGTACGGGGAACGGATGTCACCACACAGGCAGAGACCGAAGGATGTGCCTTCCCGCCGGGCTGTTTCGGGCAAAATAGACGACATCCTGGCCGGTATCCGGGTTCCTGACCTTCCCTACCCCGCAGGCAAGCTTGAGCCGGGTGCTGTAAGCGACTGGCGCCCGTTGCTGCTCTCCTGCTGGTCTGAACAACGGGATGAGCGCGTTACCCAGGTTATCTGCTCGGTACATCTGGAATGGTCGGCCCGCCAGATCAACGCTGCCTACGTTGCTGATCGCATCATGGATGTTTTCCTGAAAACCAGCGGCTTGCACCCGGGCCTCGCTCGCAGGATTGCACGGCTCCGGTTTTACCTGGCCTGGCGAATGCACCTTGATGGGAAAAAAACATTCAGCGAAACCCTGCTGGCATGGCTGGACAGTTTGCAGGAGTGGCGTGGCTGGAACGATTCCGGAGGTCGTTCCGGCAAGGTTCTGCTTGACCAGCTTGATGCCCTTGTAATTGCCGTAGCGGCAAGTTTCGAGTCCGGCAGCGTGGAATCCCTGGAAGCCTTTTGCCGGCAGTGGCGGGAAGACGCGGCGAAACGAAATGCCCAGGCCGGAAAGCTCAGGCAGCGGCTGCTGGAGACAGAACAAGGGGCGGCCAGACAACGCAAGGCGGACCAGATTGCAAGGGCGCTGATCGGGCGTGCATTACAGGGGCGCCGGGTGCCTGCAGCCATCGTCCGGTTTATCCTGGATTACTGGCAGGGCCTGCTGAAACAGTCGGTGTGGAATTCCGGCCTGGAGGATGAAACCTTCCGGCACGCCAGCAAGCTCCTTGAATGGCTGGTCTGGATTGGCGACCCCTCGCTCTCGGATAAAGACCGGAACCGGCTCTATCATGTGGGGGAGCAGATCGGAGACCGGATTCTCGACGTCTGGGGCAGGGTGCACGGCAGGCCCTTACCGGCAGATGCGCTGTCCGGCCTTGAGGCCGTTATGGTGTCCAGGCTTCGCGGTGAGGTGCCGGATCTGGTTGATGCTCTTCCGGCGGCCGGCAATTTTCAATGGGATCCGGCCTGGCTGGGGTTCAAAACGCCCCCGGAAGAAGCATTCGAAGCCTTTGAGGGCCAGTGGTTTGTCGAAGGTGAAGGTTCGGGCGAGCAACGCCGCTTTTTCTATGCGTTTCTGGGCGAATCGGCAGAAATTCTCTGGACAAACGGTGCCGGCGTAAAACTGGGGCTTCAGCCCTGGAGTGACTTCCAACAGACCCTGGCTCAGCAGCAGATCCGGCCACTGCCGACACCCACGCCTTTTGGTAAGGTGCTTGCGGAGACCGTGGAACTGTTGGCCCGCGTGTGTAACAAGCAACGCCGGCAACGGGAGCAGGCCGCCGGGGCTGCCAGATTACGGGCGGAAGAACTCCGGCACAGGAAAGCGGCTGCCCAGGAGCGTCGCAGGGAACTGGAGGCGGCAAGGGAGGCGGAACTTGAAAGGCAACGGCAGCTGGCGGAAGAGCAGCGTATGGCTGACGAGCAGGCTGAGCAGGAACGAATCCGAAAGGAGAAAACGCTTCTGGCCGAGAAGCAGGTCGACGGCATCAAGCTGGGAGGCTGGATTGTCGTGCAGCCGGACGACGCTTCGGAAGAGCCGGCAAGGCTGAAACTGGCAGTACGTATCAACGCCTCCAGAAAACTGGTGTTTGTAGACCGGCTGGGGCTCAACCGGCGCGAGTTTATTGAAGACGAGCTGGTAGGGGGTATTGTTGAGGGCCGGATCCGGGTTCTCGGAACTTCCGCGGAATTCGATGACACCCTCAGCAGGGTAGTTGGCCGCATCCGGGTAGGCCGAAATTGATCGCCGATGCAGGAATAACAACAATGACAGATAACGATTACAACTTCGGAACGCAGCACGAACCCCGTATTGATCAGGATAACCGGGCGGATTACCGGCTGACTGCCCGGGCCCGGGCTATTCTGGAGCTCGAATCCGGCCCCCCGGGAATGCCGGAAGACGCGGCCTTTGGTGGCAAAGAGCTGGTATGTGGTATTCGCGATATTTCGGCCGGCGGGCTTTGCCTGTTTTCTGCCGAGCCGCTCTCACTGGATGCACTGCTGCCGGCGATGGTGTTTCTGGGCAATCACGACCAGCCCTTCCGGTTGATGGTGGAAGTGGTCTGGTGTCGGCCCCACGAGTCTGCCTTTTTGGTGGGCTTGCGGATTATCGAGTCCGATGAAACTGCATACGTTGAGTGGGTGGAGGCGGTGGCCAGGGCCATGGCTGAAGGCTGAGGGAGTGCACAGCCATGGAGTTTACAGCCAGTCAGACGAAAAGAGCCGGCATCAAGCCGGCTCCTTCGGTTCAGGGTGAGGAGAAAGACTCAGTCTTCCAGTTCACCCATGCCGGTGATGTTGAAACCGGCGTCGACGTACATGATCTCGCCGGTAATGCCGCTGGCCATGTCTGAGGCCAGGAAGGCTGCAGCGTTACCCACTTCATCGATGGTCACGTTACGGCGAAGCGGTGCGCGCCTGGCATTTTCAGCCAGCATCTTGCGGAAGCTCTTGATGCCGGAAGCGGCCAGGGTCTTGATCGGACCTGCGGAAATGCCGTTCACGCGGATGCCGTCCCGGCCGAGGCTGGCGGCCATATAGCGGACATTTGCTTCCAGGGATGCCTTGGCAAGGCCCATGACGTTGTAATTCTGCAGAACCTTTTCTGCCCCCAGGTAGCTCAGGGTTATCAGCGAGCTGCCTTCATGCATCATGCTGCGGGCGCCCTTGGCCAGGGCGACAAAGCTGTAGGAGCTGATGTCGTGGGCAATGCGGAAGCCCTCGCGGGTGGTCACGTCAACATAGTTGCCATCAAGCTCGTGGCCCGGTGCATAGCCGACGGCGTGCACGATGATGTCAATGTTGTCCCAGTGCTTGCCAAGCTCTTTGAAGACATTCTCGATTTCCTGGTCGCTGGCGACATCGCAGGGGAAGGTCAGCTTGCTGCCCCATTGTTCTGCGAATTTCTCAACCCGTGGCTGCAGCTTTTCATTCTGATAGGTAAACGCCAGTTCGGCGCCTTCCCGGGCGAAGGCCTCGGCAATGCCGTAAGCGATGGACAGTTTGCTGGCTACGCCAACGATCAGTGCTTTCTTGCCACTGAGGATTCCCATGGGTCGTTCTCCCTGTGTTCCTGATTTTGGTGCATTATCCCCGATGTGGGCTGGCCGGGGTAACGCTCAAATAGTCGTAGTTGAATTTTGTTAAATAGTTGAGTTCTGGTAAAAGAACGCGGCATTCAACAGCTCACGGGTATAGTCCGCGCGGGGTGCTTGGAAAATATCGCTCGCGTTTCCGTATTCCACAATCCGGCCATGCTGCAGCACCAGCAGCTTATGGCTGAGGGCACGCACAACGGCCAGGTCGTGACTGATAAAGATATAGCTTAGACCATAACGGGCCTGGATATCCCGCAACAGCTCAATCACCTGCTTCTGGACGGTGCGGTCCAGGGCGGAGGTCGGTTCGTCGAGAATAATCAGGTCCGGTTGCAGTACCAGCGCCCGGGCAATGGCAATCCGCTGGCGCTGGCCCCCTGAGAATTCATGGGGGTAGCGGTGTCTGGCTTCCGGATCCAGGCCAACATCGGTGAGCGCCCGGATCACTTTCCGGTCATGTTCACTGGGGTTTTGCCGATCATGAATCTCCAGGCCTTCACGGACAATTTCGGCAATCGACATCCTCGGGCTGAGGCTTCCGAACGGATCCTGGAACACGATCTGAACCCGGCGGCGCCAGGGGCGGAACCCTTTCTGGTTGAGAAACGCCAGCTCTTGCCCAGCGAGGCGGATGCTGCCGGTGCTGGCGGTGAGCTTGAGCAGGGCGTGGCCAATGGTGGTTTTGCCGCTGCCGCTTTCACCGACAATACCCAGGGTTTCACCGCGGTTCAGCTCAAATCCGGCGCTCTGTACCGCATGGAAGGACTCTTTCACTTTGCCAAACAGGTTTTTCCGGATAGCAAAGCGAACGTCCAGCTGGTCAACGGCGAGCAGTGTCTCGGCATTCTGCCCCAGTGCCAGAGGCGCTTCTGGTGGTTCCGCATCCAGCAGCTTTTTGGTGTAGGCATGCCGGGGGGACGAAAACAGGTCTTTTGTGTCTGCTTCCTCCACCAGTTTGCCGCGTTCCATCACCGCAACCCGATCCGCGTAGCGGTGCACGATGGTGAGATCGTGGGTAATCAACAGAATCGCCATACCCAGCTTTTCCTGCAGATCCCGGAGCAGTTCGAGAACCTGTTTCTGGACAGTAACATCGAGCGCGGTCGTTGGTTCGTCCGCAATCAGCAAATCCGGTTCATTGGCCAGGGCCATGGCGATCATTACCCGTTGTTTCTGCCCGCCGGACAGTTGATGGGGGTAAGCGCCCAGCTTGCTCTCCGGGTTCTGAATGCCAACCAGCTCCAGCAACTCCAGAGAGCGCTTCCGGGCCAGCGGGCCGCGCATTCCCTTGTGAAGCTCGAGCGTTTCACCAATCTGCCTTTCCACCGTGTGCAGCGGGTTCAGGGAGGTCATTGGTTCCTGAAAGATCATCCCGATCTCCCGGCCGCGGATCTGGCGGATGCGTTTCACGTTAGCAGTGAGCAGGTCCTCACCCCGGTACAGGATTTTGCCGCCCGGATAACTGGCGTGTCGCTCATCCAGCAGCCGGAGTATCGAGAGCGCCGAGATGGATTTCCCAGAGCCACTTTCACCCACCAGCGCCAGCGTTTCGCCTTCACGAATGGCCAGTGACAGTGAATCGACCGCTGTCGGGCCCTGATCAAACCGGATAGAAAGATCGGAAATCTGAAGCAGGTGGTTCATATCAGCTCTTTCTCGGATCAAAGGCATCACGAACGGCTTCGCCGACAAACACCAGCAGGGTGAGCATCAGTGACAGGGACACGAACGCGGAAATCCCGAGCCAGGGTGCATGGAGATTGGCTTTGCCCTGCGCGATCAGTTCGCCGAGGGATGGCGAGCCCGAGGGCAGGCCAAAGCCCAGAAAGTCCAGGGAGGTTAGACCGGTAATCGCCCCGGTCAGGATAAACGGTAAAAAGGTGAGGGTGGCCACCATGGCATTGGGCAGGATATGCCGGAACATGATCTTGCCGTTGTCCAGCCCCAGGGCCCGGGCAGCCTTCACATATTCGAAATTACGGGCCCGCAGGAACTCCGCACGTACCACATCCACCAGCCCCATCCAGCTGAAAAGCAGCATGATCCCCAGCAGCCACCAGAAATTCGGCTGAACAATACTGGAAAGAATGATTAACAGATACAGCACTGGCAGGCCGGACCAGATCTCAATAAAGCGCTGACCCAGCAGGTCGATTTTGCCACCATAAAAGCCCTGAATGGCGCCGACAATGACTCCGACAATGCAGCTGGCGATGGTCAGTGTCAGACCAAAGAGTACAGAAATCCGGAAGCCATAGATGACCCTGGCCGCGACGTCCCGCCCCTGGTCGTCGGTTCCCAGCCAGTTCTCCGCGCTGGGCGGTGCCGGTGAGGGGACCTCAAGATCGTAATTGATCGTGTTGTAACTGAACCGGATGGGTGGCCAGAGCATCCAGCCATTGGCCTTGATCTCACCGGCAATAAAAGGATCCCGGTAATTGGCCTCGGTAGGCAGGAAGCCGCCATAGGTTTCCTCCGGAACCGATTCAACAACGGGAAAATAAAACTCTCCCTTGTAGGAAACAATGAGAGGGGAATCGTTAGCGATCAGCTCAGCCACCAGGGAAAGGCCGAAGAGAGCGAGGAAAAGCCAGAGAGACCAGAATCCCCGTCGGTTGTTCCGGAAGTTTCTCAGCCGTCTTTGCTGAACAGGTGTCAGAGACCGGAAGCTCACGCACCCTCCCGGCTTTCAAAGTCGATTCGCGGGTCCACCAGTACGTATGTGATGTCGCTGATCAGCTTCAGTATCAGGCCCATCAGTGTGAATATGTACAGCGTACCGAAAATCACCGGATAGTCCCGGTTCAGTGCGGCTTCAAAGCCAAGGAGCCCCAGGCCATCCAGGGAAAAAATGACTTCGATAAGCAGCGAGCCGGTGAAGAACAGGGCAACAAGCACGCCGGGCAGGCTGGCGATAACGATCAGCATGGCGTTACGGAACACGTGCCCGTAAAGCACATCTTTTTCATCAAGCCCCTTGGCCCGGGCAGTCACCACATACTGTTTTCCGATTTCATCAAGGAAGGAGTTCTTGGTGAGCAGAGTCAGCGTGGCGAAACCGCCGATAACGTTCGCTGTAACCGGCAGTGCCAGGTGCCAGAAGTAATCACCAACCTTCTGGTACCAGGTCAGCTCCTCGAAATTCGAGGACGTGAGGCCCCGCAGGGGGAACCAGTCGAAATAGCTGCCGCCGGCAAACAGGACAATCAGCAGGATGGCGAACAGGAAGCCCGGAATGGCATAGCCGATCACGATGGCCGAGCTGGTCCAGACATCGAACCGGGAGCCGTCGTGGACGGCCTTGCGGATGCCCAGGGGAATGGAAATGAAATAGATAATCAGGGTCGACCAGAGGCCAAGGGAGATGGACACGGGTATCTTGTCCAGGATCAGATCGATAACACTTCTTTCCCGAAAGAAGGAGTCTCCGAAGTCAAAAGTGGCATAATCGCCAAGCATCTTGAAAAAGCGCTCGTGGGCCGGTTTGTCGAAGCCGTACATCACTTCGATTTCCTTCAGAAGCTCCTCGGGAATGCCACGGGAGCCGCGGCTGTCGCCGGAGGCGTCCGCCACCTCACCGCCGCTGCCACCGCCGGACGCCCTGGCCAGGGCGCTGCCGCCGTGACCTTCCATTTCCGCAATGAGCTGCTCAACCGGGCCGCCCGGCGCGGCCTGCACGATGACAAAATTGAGCAGCATGATCCCGATCAGCGTGGGGATAATCAGCGCCAGACGCCTGAGTATGTAGATGCCCATTTATCGGCGGATTCCTCAGGGCTTTGCCCACCAGTTGTTCAGATCAACGCCGTTTTTCGGGGTCTCCGCGGGACGCTGGAGGAAATTCCAGTAGGCGATCCGGTCCCGGGTCAGGTGCCAGTGAGGAATCACGTAATGGCCGTTCAACAGGACCCGGTCAAGGGCCCTTACACGATGTACCAGCTCTTCCCGGTCTGGTGCCTGAATGACCATACTGACCAGCTCGTCGACAACGGGATCACTCACGCCCATGTAATTCCGGGAACCTTTCGCGTCTGCCGTTGAGGAGTGCCAGTACTCCCGCTGCTCGTTACCCGGGGAATCTGACTGACCGATAACCTGGGTAATCATGTCGTAATCGAATTCACGCAGACGCTGGATATACTGGTTACTGTCCACCAGACGAACAGCCATATCAATACCAAGGCGGGCAAGATTGTTCTTGAAGGGCAGGACAACCCTTTCAAAGCTTTTCTGAAACAGCAGGATCTCGAAAGCCAGTGGTTCTCCGGTTTTCCCATGTACCATCTTGCCGTCCCGGATTTCATACCCTGCTTTCCTGAGAAGTTCCAGCGCGGTTTTCAGGTTCTGCCGCAAGCCAGACTGACCGTCTGTCTCTGGTGGTGTGTATTCTTCGGTAAAGACATTGTCATCGAGCTGGCCCCGGAAAGCTTCCAGTATTTCCAGTTCCCGGCCTCGCGGAAGGCCTGTCGATGCCAGTTCACTGTTTTCGAAATAGCTGTCCGTGCGGGTGTACTGGCCGAAGAACAGGTTTTTGTTGGTCCACTCAAAGTCGAATCCATAGGCAAGAGCTTCACGGACCAAAGGGTCGAAAAACACTTCTCTGCGGGTGTTGAAGGCAAAGCCCTGCATGCCGGTTGGCCGATGATGCTCAATGGCCTCTTTTATAATCGTGCCGTTTTCGAATTTTTCACCGGTATAGGCGGTGGCCCAGTTCTTGGCGGAGGACTCGAGGCGGAAGTCAAAGCTGCCGGCCTTGAAGCCCTCCAGGGCGACGGTGTCGTCGGTATAGTAATCGTAGATAATCCGGTCGAAGTTGAACCGGCCTTTGCGTACACCCAGGTCCCGGGCCCAGTAGTCATCCACCCTCTGATAGGTGATCGAGCGCCCGGCCTCAAAGCTGCCGATGCGGTAAGGACCACTGCCAACCGGCGGAGTAAGTCCGTTCTCTCCGAACTCCCGGTCTTTCCAGTAATGGGCCGGAAGTATGGGCATCTGCCCCAGGATCAGCGGCAGTTCCCGGTTACTGGTGCCGCTGAAATCAAAGCGGACACGGTGGGAGCCTTCAATGGTGACCTTGCTGACGTCCGCGTAATAGTTTCTGAAAAAGGGGTGGCCCCTGGTGGTAAGGGTCTCGAAGGAAAACTTCACATCTTCGGCGGTAATCGGTTCGCCATCCTGAAATCTTGCCTGTTGCCGTAGGTTGAACACCACGTAACTGCGGTCGTCAGGTGTTTCCAGGGATTCCGCAATCAGGCCATAGGCTGAAAACGGCTCATCGTCGGAGGATTCCAGGAGGGTGTCGTAAAGGTAGTCGCTGATGCCCGCAGCGGCCACGCCACGGATATCGAAGGGGTTGAAGGAATCAAACCCATTGGCAACCACGGCCATCTTCACGGTGCCGCCCTTAGGCGCCTCCGCATTCACATAGTCGAAGTGACTGAATCCGGCCGGGTATTTCGGCTCGCCGTGCATGGCAATGCCATGCTTCGGTTCAGCCGTTCCAGCGGCGGAAGCCGGGGAGAAAACGGGTATGGCGACGAACGCCAGTACGGAAAAGAGTGACGTAAGGGTTGAGGCTTTCCGTGTTCTTGTCATGAGTCTCGCACGTCAGGGACTGTTTCGGATATCAACGTAGAGTACCAGACTTTGTCCGGGTTGCAGATAACGTGACATCTTCAGGTCGTTCCAGCTTGCGATGTCCTGCACATTTACGGAAAAACGGCTGGCAATACGGGCCAGGGAGTCGCCTTTGCGAACACGGTAGCCCACCTTCCGAACCATCGCCTCGCCCCGTGAGCTGCTGGCTGCCAATACCGTCGGTTGGCTGGTCTTCGACCAGATAACCAGCTCCTTGCCGGGCATCAGGGGGTCTCCCGGTGCCATGCCATTCCAGGCCGCAACCTCGCGAACGGACACCCGGTGCTCCCGGGCAATGTCCCAGAAGGTATCGCCCTTGCGAACGGTATACCGAACCTTGCTGCCGTCCCGCTCCCGGGACTGTTTACGGTCAAGGCGCTGGGAAGCGCTGAGTACATAGGCGTCACTGCCCTTGGAGGCAGAGGGAATAAGCAGGCGCTGGCCGATCCGGATCAGGTCACTGTTCAGGTTATTGACCTGCTGAAGCACCTTCGGTGTTGTCGAGAAGCGCCGGGAGATGGAATTCAGGCTATCGCCGGATTTCACCACATAATTGCGCCAGGAAACCCGGTTTTTGGCCGGTATCTGCGCCAGTGCCGACCGGAAGGTTTCCGCATTTTCAACCGGCACCAGCAAACGGTGCGGGCCTTCAGGGGTGGTTGCCCAACGGTTGTATGAGGGGTTGAGCAGGTAGATTTCATCAATGTCCACGCCGCCCATTTCCGCCGCCTGTGCAAGATCCAGCTGGGATCCGGTTTCGACGATCTCGAAATAGGGTTCGTCCTTCAGCGCGGGCAGTTCAATGCCATAGGCCTCCGGGTTGTCAAAGATCTTTGCCAGCGCGATCAGTTTCGGTACATAGTGGCGGGTTTCGCGCGGCAACTGAAGTGACCAGAAATCGGTGGGTCTGTTGCTGTTGCGATTACGGCGCAGGGCACTGGATACCGTGCCACCACCGCTGTTATAGGCGGCCAACGCCAGCGTATGGTCACCATCGAACCGGTTTGCCAGCCGTTCAAGATAGGTAAGAGCCGCATCGGTGGCGGCCACAACGTCGCGCCGTTCATCGTGCCACCAGCTTTGTCTCAGGCCGAAATGTTTCCCGGTTGAGGGAATGAACTGCCAGAGGCCGGCTGCGCGACCATGAGAGTAGGCGAAGGGGTCGAAGGCGCTCTCAACAACGGGTAAAAGGGCGTATTCCGCTGGAAGCCCGCGCTTTTCAGTCTGCTTCAGAATGTAATACAGGTAACGGCTTCCCCGCTCGACCACCCGGTCGATGTAGCCCGGGTGGCTCGCATACCAGTTCAGTTGATCACGAACACGCTCGTTGTCCACGTCATGATTCAATGCAAACCCGGAACGGAGTTTTGCCCAAAGATCTTTCTCAACAACTGCCGCCTCAGGGGAGGGCTGGACCGGATTATCAAGCTTGTCGCGGGCATTTCTTGCCGTGGTCTTGAGTTCGGGCGCTATGGCTTCATCCAGCGGCTCATTACGGGCAGCATCTCGCTTCTCTCCGGATACAACGGACTGTTTGAGGCTGTCGTCTCCCGCGGCTACAGTGACTTTTTCAGAGTCCAGGGGATTATCCTGAGCCTGTCCGTCCAGGATACTGCACCCGCTGATGAGGGCTGCGGTGAGAAACAAAAACGACATTCGTCTGACCGACATAAGAGACATCCGGTTCCAGGTTGAAGCCGGGTCCCGCGTCTGAAAATCCGGCATATTGAACAATTTACGGTCACAAAGTTGAAACGATTCTATGGGACCGCTTTTCAAGGGGCAAGAAACCTCTCGTTACGTCGATGAGAGGATTTGTTAATCGCGTACACCCCGGCGTCAGAAGTTGTCCTTGCCATGCCGGATGGCGGAAAATATGGCGCTGTCCGAATCGGCCGGCAGCCCCTGCCTGGTGCAGTAGGACCGGGCGGCATCGATAACCGCGGGATCGTCCCAGCGCAGAAACGGGTTGAGGCGCTTTTCATCTGCCAGAACGGAGGGCACTGTCGCTTTGCCGGCGTTCCGCGCTGTCTGGCACTGTTCCTCAAAATCTTTCAGTGCTTCGTCCTGGGGTAGCCAGCTACGGGCGAAGCGAAGGTTCGCCAGGGTGTATTCATGAGCGCAATAGACGGCGGTCTTTCCGGGCAAGGCCCGAAGGGTCTGCAGGGATTGGTGCATCTGCTCCGGCGAGCCCTCAAACAAACGACCGCAACCGCATACAAACAAGGTGTCGCCGCAGAACAGAACCGGCCGGCCTGCAACCTCCATATCGGTAAAGTAGGCAATGTGGTCGAGGGTATGGCCCGGAACACCGAGCACCTGGAAGGTAATGTCTTCCCAGATCACCTCATCTCCCGGGTGCACCTTGCTGGTGCTGCCCTGGAAGGGAGAGTCCGCCGGGCCGGTCACCCGGCAGCCGGCGAAGGCAGACTGCAGTTCCCTGACGCCTCCCACATGATCCGGATGGTGATGGGTCACCAGAATGGTATCCAGAGTCAGATGCTGTTCGGCCAGGTGGTCCAGAACCGGTTGCGCCTGCCCGGGGTCCACGATCAGGGCTTTGCCATTGGCGGCGTCAGACAGACACCAGATGTAGTTGTCGCTGAACGCAGGTATCGCGGAAATGGTTAGCATAGGGCCCCACATGTGCTTGTCGAATGTGACTGATATGATAGAGCATTAAATACAAGGCCCCAACCACAGGTTCGGCCTTCACGGAGTGGCGCAACGGTGAGTGATTCCGACGCAGTGGATTTTTCGGCCAGGCATGAGAGTTTCGAACGCTGGTTCCAGACCCCCCTGGGAAGGGCGCTGCTCGCCGATCAGCGGCGGTTTGTCGAGGCAGAGTTGCAGCACCTGACCGGGGCGAGGCAGCTTCAGGTTGGCGTGAGCCACCGGCTTCCCCTGGCCACCGGCACCGATTTTGCCCAGCGAATCATGACAACCCCCCGGTGGCATCCCCAGATACCCGATGGCGTTGCCATTTGTGACGCCGACGAGCTGGCATTTCCCGGTGATTCCATGGATCTGGTGGTGCTGCATCACACCGCGGATTTTTCACCCTACCCTCACCAGGTTATCCGGGAAGCTGCGCGGGTGCTCAGGGGGGAGGGCACCATGGCCCTGATCGGTTTCAATCCCCTCAGTCTCTGGGGGATGCGGAAACTCCTGTTCCGGAGCAAAGAGGGTCCCTGGGGTGGTCGTTTCCTGCTGCGGGGGCGCATGGAGGACTGGCTTCACCTGCTGGGCTTCAACGTTGAGGCCTCCGTTACGCGTTTTTTCCGGTCACCGCTACAGAGAAGTGGCCGGAAGACCGTCAGCCGGATTGATAATCGGCTATCCGGGAACAGGTTCCTGCCAGTGGGTGCCTATTACTGTATCCTTGCCAGGAAGCGCGTACCTGCCCGGCTTCCCAGGCGACCTGTCTGGCGCCAGAGCAAGGTGATCAGCGTACCGGGCACCGGAGCGGTCGGTGCCTCACGGGGTTGCAGCCGGGGGCGTGCAGCCGAAACGGAACACCGATGCATAAAGCGGAATGACACATCGATTGACGGATCCAGGAGAGCGAATGGCTGGCAAGGTAATCCTTTACACCGATGGCGCCTGCAAGGGCAATCCGGGCCCGGGAGGCTGGGGCGTTGTATTGCGTTACGGTGATAGCCGAAAAACGCTGCACGGCGGCGAGGCAGGAACCACCAACAACCGAATGGAGCTTATGGCGGCTATCCGGGGGCTGGCGGCGCTTAAGCGCCCCTGTGAGGTGGAGCTGTTCACTGACTCGCAGTATGTCCGCAAAGGCATCACTGAGTGGATGGCCGGGTGGAAGCGCAACGGCTGGAAAACGTCAGCCAGAAAGCCGGTGAAGAACGAGGATCTCTGGCGCGAGCTGGACGCCGAAGTCGCAAAGCATAAAGTCAACTGGCACTGGGTCAAGGGGCATTCCGGCGTTCCCGACAACGAACTGGCAGACGAGCTCGCCAACCGAGGGGTTGAAGAGCTCGCCAATGCTTGATTCCCCGATGAACAGACTGCGGATAACCGGGTAGAGGTAATGAGACAGATTGTACTGGATACAGAAACCACGGGCATCGACCCGGCAAAAGGCCATCGGATCATCGAGATTGGCTGTGTTGAATTAATGGAGCGCCGGCTCACAGGGCGCAACTACCATGTCTACATTAATCCGGAGCGTGAGGTCGAGGCCGACGCCATCACCATTCACGGTATTACCAACGAATTCCTTGTCGACAAGCCAAAGTTTGCCGAAATTGCCGACGAATTCTTCGCGTTTATCAAGGGGGCCGAGCTGGTCATCCATAATGCCGCGTTTGATGTGGGCTTCATGGATGCCGAATTCGCACGCCTGAAACCGCTGCGAAAAACCGCTGATCATTGTGGCGTTGTGGATTCCCTGGCCATTGCCCGGGCCCGGCATCCGGGCCAGAAAAACAGCCTGGATGCCCTGTGCAAACGTTACGGTGTTGATAACAGTAACCGGGAGCTTCACGGAGCGTTACTGGATGCCGAGATCCTGGCCGATGTCTATCTACTGCTGACGGGCGGCCAGACCGCTCTGTCTCTGGATGCCAGCGCAGAAAGCGGCGGCGGTGCCAGCGGTATCCGCAGATTGTCGCCAGACAGGGAGCCACTGCCCGTGGTCCGGGCTTCCGTGGCGGAATGTGACGCCCACAAGGAATTCATGTCCCTCCTTGAAAAACAGGCCGGCAAAACCGTGTGGGGCAAACTCCGGAGCGCGGAATGAGAACTGGGTCGGCCTGTACCAAATGTTACATTCCGCCTTTCTTGAGCTACTTGAGTTTTGTGTTATAAGTAATGATAAGTTCGCCAGTTTTTTGTGAACTTGCTTTGGCCGGAAAAGGGTTCGACCGGCTCACAACAAAAAGGCCTGGCCCGCCATTACCGGGCCAATGTCCATCAAAGAGGGTGCGGTAGCCTCCGCAAAGTTAACGGGAAGCGTTTATGGTTCAGTCGTCTCTCGCGACGAAATCGCAGTCGTTTGATCTGGTCAAGAGTGAAATAGAACAGACCATCAAGCAGGCAGAATCCAGCCTTGAACGCTTTCAGGAAAACCGCGAAAGGGGTGAGGATCTCCAGAACTGTGTGGATTTCATCAACCAGCTTCGGGGCATTTTCATTCTCGTGGAGCTGCGGGGCGGAACCCTGCTTTGCCAGGAAGCGGTGACCATGGCCAACGACGTACCTGTTGGTGCCAATGACGATAAAAATATCCTGCTGACCACACTGAACAGCGCACTGTTTATCCTTCGCCGTTACGTGGAGTACTACCACCAGCAACGGGAAGATCATCCCGAACTCCTGTTGCCGGTTATCAACGATCTCCGGGCAGCCCGCAGGGAAAAACCCTATCCCGAATCCTGTTTTTTTGATGTCGATGTCAAGGAGCGGCCGGATTTCTGTGCCGGTTTTTCCGTTCAGTCTTTCGAGGGTGATGAGGCCGGATACGAAATACTGGCCCGGCGCATGCGTCTTACTTTCCAGGTTGCACTTCTGGGGATGCTTCGTGAGCGTAACGATGCGGTGAACAAAAAACTGATCGGCCGCGCGGCGCGAGGTTTCGCCCGTCTGTGCCAGGGCGCACCCATGGGCCAGATGTGGTGCCTGGTGGGTATCGTGGCTGACGCCATGCTTGATCGGGCCATGATGATCACCAAGGCACGCAAGCGCATGTTCATGCGGATTGAAAAGTACGCCCGGGAAGTGGTTTATGTCGGCAAGGTAGCGACAGCCAAAGATGCACCGGATTCGCTGATCCGTGATCTGGTCTATCTGCTTTACCGAAGCGGCTCGGCCAACCCGGAAGTCATCCAGGTACTTTCTGCCTACCATCTTGCTCCGGCCGACTACTCGGATGCCAAGCTCGAGGCCCACGCCCGTCGCCTGTATGGCCCGGGTACCGACGTGCTCAAATCCCTGTCGGAAGCCCTGCAGGATGAACTGAATCAGCTTAAAGACAAGCTGGATATCATCGAGCGCGGAATTGAGCCAGATCTTGCGGAGCTGTCTTCCATTGCGGACGCGCTGGAGCGCCTGGCCAATACCCTGGTTATGCTTGATCTGAACAAGCTGGCGGCTGTTTCAAGGGCGGAGGCCGGCAAACTGCGTGGCTGGGAAAAAGAGTCCCGTCTGCCGGGTGACGACGAGCTCTATCGCCTTGCCGACTCGGTTCTGGATATCGAAAACGCGGTCATGCAGATTGTAACCCGCGGTATTACCTCGGAGACCGATGCTCTTGCCAGCGGCGAAAGAAAGCGGGAAGAGTCCGTGTATCTGAGGGAAGCCCTTTACGTGGTTGCCGATGAAGCCCGCGGCGCGCTGACCCTGGCAAAACGGGCGATAACCGCCTTTATTGAATCCGGTTACGACAAGCTCCACCTCGCCAACCTGCCGGCAACACTCCACAGTATCTGGGGCGGTTTGCAAATGGTGAACGATCCCGCCTCTGCCAGTGTTCTCGAGCGGGTTGCAGCGTCAATCCAGGAGCGCCTGCTGGATGCCAGGGAAGCCCCGGCCGATCAGGTGCTGGAGGCACTGGCGGATGCCCTGACATCCCTGGAATATTACATAGAAAGCATGGGCAAGAGCGAAGACCGGAACCTTGACCTGCTTAAACTCGCCGAATCGTCGCTCGACGATGCAGGGCTTTGAGCAGGCGAGGGCAGCGGTCCAGTTCCGCGGCCAGTAATTGATTCCGGGTATAAAAAACCTGCGCAAAACGGCAGGTTTTTTATACCCGGTCAGGGCTGTCAGCCCATCCTGAACAGTTCCCCCAGTTTGGTAGCCAGCATCATGTCGCCTTCAGCACGCAGCTGGCCGGCCATGAACGCCTGCATGCCGTCAGTCTCGCCAGAAACGATGCCCTGCAGGGTTTCGGAATTCATGATCAGGGTAACGGAGGGGTCGCCATGGGCACCTTCGTGCATCTTGCAGGTGCCATCGTTGATGACCAGATGGTAGGTTTTGTCGTCTTCGATGTCGAACTGGAAAACCAGGTCCAGGCCCTGCGCTGCGTCTGCGTTGAAATTCTGTTCCAGCTTTTCAAATACCTGAGCTACAGACATTGTTTTACCCTTTTTGATGGTTGTCTTGTCATGACGGCGGCTTGATGTCCCTGGGTTCACGAGCCTTTTCGGGTGCCCGGGTGGAGCCGACCTCGCAATCCGACTTTATGGTCAGTGGTCGGTTCTGTCAAGGTTGATCGAACGCTTGTTTTAATTTTTTTGCTCTCCTTATCACCACAAATTCGGTAAGTTACACTCTTGTCTTTGCACACTCAGTTGGAGAAGCACTTTGGAGTTCCTGACAGAATACGGTTTGTTTTTGGCCAAAATCGTAACCTTTGCAGTGGCTGCGCTGGTCGTGATCTCTGTCATCATATCGGCAGCCCAGAAGGGCCGGGGCGATCATGAGGGCGAGGGAGAGCTCAAGATTGAAAAGCTCAATGAAAAGTACCGCAAATTGCGCGAGGTCATTCAGGCCAGACTGATGTCTGACCACGAACGCAAGGCGTTTGAAAAGGCCCGGAAGAAAGAACAGAAAGCCGAGAAAAAAGCGGCCAAGGTGAAAAAGCAGGAGAATAATGCCAGGGAAGAGAGCCGAGGGCGGGTCTATGTGCTTGATTTTGATGGTGACATCAAAGCCAGCGATACCGATCCTCTACGCAGGGCCATCACTGCCATACTGAGCGTAGCCGACCCGGAAAAGGACGAAGTCGTCATTCGCCTCGAAAGCGGTGGTGGGCTGGTTCACTCCTACGGCCTTGCAGCCGCCCAATTGGACCGTATCCGCACCAAGGGCGTCCGCCTGACCGCCTGTGTCGACAAGGTCGCCGCCAGTGGCGGTTACATGATGGCCTGCGTTGCCGACAAAATCGTTGCGTCACCCTTTGCCATCCTGGGGTCTATCGGTGTCGTTGCCCAGCTTCCCAATTTCCATCGCTTCCTCCAGAAAAACAATGTCGATTTCGAAGTGCTGACAGCTGGCGAGCACAAACGGACCATGACGATTTTCGGTGAGAATACAGATAAAGGCCGTCAGAAGTTCCTCGAAGATCTTGAGGATACCCATGTTCTGTTCAAGGAATATGTCAGTGAACGTCGGCCGGGACTGGATATAACTGCGGTAGCCAACGGCGATATCTGGTTTGGGAAGCGCGCACTGGAGGTAAAACTGATCGACGAGATCAAGACCTCCGACGAATATCTCATTGAAGCCTGCGACAGGGCGGATGTAGTCTCAGTGGCCTACCAGCGCAAACGGACGCTCCCGGAAAAACTCGGGTTGGCAACCAGTACAGCGCTTGAACACACCGTCTGGAAAATACTGAGTGCGTTTCGCAACCAGAAAATCCAGTAGCCTACAGAAAGCGGGGAACAATCATGACAAACAACACCGAATTCAAAGCATGGCGCGTTGAGGAACAGGGCGGAGAATATGTCGGGGCAGAAAAAACCCTCAATACCTCAGACCTTCCGGAAGGTGACGTGCTCATCCGGGTTACTCACTCTTCCCTGAATTATAAGGATGCGCTGTCGGCTTCCGGTAACAAAGGGGTTACCCGTTCCTTCCCTCACACCCCCGGCATCGACGCCGCCGGCGAAGTGGTGGAATCAGCCACCGGCACGCCCAAAGAAGGCAGCCCGGTTATCGTCACCGGTTACGATCTGGGCATGAACACCGACGGCGGATTCGGTGAATACATCCGTGTACCTGCTGGCTGGTGTGTGCCCATGCCTTCCGGCTGGAATGCCAGAACCGCCATGATCTATGGCACCGCCGGTCTTACTGCCGGCCTCTGCATTCAGAAACTCCTGACCATGGGTGCGAAACCCGCACAGGGTAAGGTCGCGGTTTCCGGCGCCTCCGGCGCAGTTGGTTCTGTCGCGGTGGAACTTCTGTCGAAGCTGGGCTTTGACGTTGTTGCCATCAGCGGCAAAGCCGACCACGCCGACGACCTCAAAGCCCTGGGTGCCAAAGAAGTCCTCGGCCGCGAAACCCTGGCCGAAGAAAAGAAACCGATGGTTAAACCAATCTTCGCTAACGCGGTAGACACCGTCGGCGGCGGCCCATTGGCCGAACTCCTCAAACAGATCCTGCCAGGCGGCTCCGTCTCATGCTGCGGCCTGGTTGCCGGACCTGGGCTGCAGACGACTGTGCTGCCGTTCATCCTGCGTGGTGTGAACCTGCTAGGCGTGGATTCCGTTGAGATCCCTCTGGCGGAGAAAGAAGCGGTCTGGAAGAAGTTCGCGGGTGAATGGGCCTGTCCGAAGACTGAAGCTTCGGCCCGCGATATCGGACGAGGTGAGCTGGATAGGGCGTTGAAGGCGTTCTTGAAGGGTGAGTCTTCCGGGAAGATTGTTCTTGATCACTCGAAGTAAGAAGCAAGATTGAGGAAGAGGCTTCCTGGTTTGTCGGATTACGGCTTCGCCTGATCCGACCTGCAGCTACCGGGAAAGTCAGGAAAAAGAATTCCCTGGAACCAACCGAGTAGCTGGTCGAGTAGCTGATATAGTAGAGAGGGAACTTGGTTTCCAAAACTGTGCGGAGCCATGGATGGCGGAGCCCAAGCGTCACAGGGATGTGCCGCAAGGAGCGTGTTTTGGAAACCAAGTTCCCTCTCTTCGTACTCCCAAGGCTTATTAAGAGGCCCGGCGCCGGAATAGGGGAATGTCGGTATCGGTAGCCGCCTGATACCCAAAGCTGAAGAAGTTCAGGCACCTCTCCGCCTTGGTAATATCCTTGTCAGGTCGAAGCACATAGGCATCGAACCCGCACCGCTTCATGAACTGAAGCTGGTCCAGCAGCACATCCCCGATGGCCCGCAGCTCACTCACATAGCCGAAACGTTCCCGCAGCAACCGCGCAATACTGTAACCGCGGCCATCGCTGAACTTCGGAAAATTCACCGCAATCACCGGCAACTCATTCACCCGGCCATCCAGGATCTCCGGCTCGTCATGGCTGTCGAACCACACGCCGATGTCCTGGCGGCCAGCAAAATGCTCATGGCCGGCCAGCCACAGATCCGCCGGGATCAGCGCCGGCTGGTCAGCGGGAATATCCAGTGACTCGCCCTCAGCAGGGCGGGGCACCACAACCCAGTTGTCGTGACGGATGCTGCCATCCCGGGAAATAACGTTAGGCATAAACCCGCTCCTTGAAAGGATCAATTCCAACACGGCGATAAGTGTCCAGGAAGGTTTCTTCCTCGGTGCGCTTATCCACGAACACATCAATGATCTTGGCGATCACCTCGGGCATCTCGTTCCGTGCAAACGACGGCCCCAGGATCTTGCCAATTGAGGCATCATGGTGGGACGAACCGCCCAGACTGATCTGATAGAACTCCTCACCCTTCTTGTCGACACCGAGAACTCCGATATTGCCAACATGGTGGTGACCACAGGCATTCATACAGCCGGAAATGTTCAGATCAATATTGCCCAGATCGTACAGGTAGTCGAGGTCATCGAACTTTCGCTGGATGGCTTCGGCCACCGGGATCGATTTGGCGTTGGCCAGGGCGCAGAAATCACCACCGGGGCAGCAGATCACATCCGTCAGTGTGTTCAGGTTAGCAGTGCCAAACCCCATGGGCGTGATGGCCCGCCAAAGCTCCAGCAGCCGATCCTGGCGGACATCCGCAAGTACCACGTTCTGATGGTGGGTTACCCGGATTTCGCCAAAACTGTATTCGTCGGCCAGATCCGCGATCTGTTCAAGTTGCCGGTCAGTGACATCACCCGGAGGCGTCCCGGTCTTCTTCATGGTCAGGGTAACAATGGCATAACCCGGTTTTTTGTGGGTGTCCACGTTATGAGTCAGCCACTGGTCAAAGCTTCTGTGCTCGAAACGCTGGCTAGCCAATAAGTCCGTGGCATTCTCGAGTGCTGCGTAATCCGGCTCGGTGAAGTAGCCCTGGATACGCTCAATGGCGTCGCGGGTCAGACGGGTCGGGGAATCCCTGATGTGGGCCCACTCGGCTTCGACCTTTTCGGCAAACCCTTCCGGCGTCAGTGCTTTGACCAGAATCTTGATACGGGCCTTGAACTTGTTATCCCGGCGACCGTACCGGTTATAAACCCGGAGCACGGCTTCCAGATAGGTGAGCAGATCCAGCTCGGGAAGAAATTCACGAATCACCGGCCCGACCATCGGTGTGCGGCCCAGGCCACCGCCAACATGAACCCGGAAACCCAGTTCACCGGCATTGTTGCGGACCATCTGCAGGCCGATATCGTGCACCTGAATGGCCGCCCGGTCTGTATGCTCCGACGCATTCACGGCCACCTTGAATTTGCGCGGCAGGAACGCAAATTCCGGGTGGAAAGTAGACCATTGGCGAATGATTTCGCAATAGGGCCTCGGGTCTGCAATTTCGTCAGACTGAACACCGGAGAACTGGTCCGTGGTGGTGTTCCGGATGCAGTTACCGCTGGTCTGGTTGGCGTGCATCTCCACTTCGGCCAGTTCTGCCAGAATGTCAGGGACATCCTCAAGCGCAGGCCAGTTCAGCTGCACGTTCTGACGAGTTGTGAAATGGGCGTAGCCTTTGTCATAGTCACGGGTGACGCGTGCCAGCCTGCGAAGCTGGTCAGAACGCATCATGCCGTAGGGAACACAGATCCTGAGCATCGGGGCAAGACGCTGAATGTACAGGCCATTCTGCAGGCGCAGGGGAAGGAACTCATCTTCAGCCAGTTCGCCGGCCAGGGCCCTCTCGGTCTGGTCACGAAACTGGGCAACCCTCTCAGCAGCTAACTGCTGATCGTGTTCATCGTATACGTACATAGTAGGAAGATCCTGCTTGAAAGCGTCATATCCGGGCCGACGGCCTTATATCTGCAGTGAAGGATAACAGCGGCCTTTTATTCTTAAAATGATTATTTCAAAATATGTTTATCGATTCAGGCGATAAGCAGGCAGAACAGTGAACTGGACGAATATCAATTTCCTGCTTAACTTAAAAGCGTCAGCGGAGCCGTTGCACCTCGCTGGAACTTCGATAACAAGAAAGCGACATTGAACCCGGAAAGAGGAAAAGACATGAAGAAGACCGTGCGCTCAGATAGCCAGGCGGATGCTGTTGCCGCCGTTCTGCTGGTCATGCTGGCTGTAGCATTGGCGGTGGTCTGGGTCTCCAGTCAATAACCTTACCGGCTGGCCAGAACCAGCTGCACGATCGCAATCAGTGCCACCACAAAACTGACGGTGAATAGCACGCCGGCAATAATGTAGGGCCAGGGGCTGTGGTTTGAAAAATCCTCTTCCCGGCGCTTGTCGGACTGAACCCCGAAAGCGCCAGCCAGGATGCTTTGCATGACTTTCAGAACGCCGGGTCCTTTTGGTTTTTGTTGATCCTTGTTTTCCGCCCCGGAGGATTCCCTCATAAAGCCGCCCCTGTTATCAGTCGAATCTGAAGCTTACTCCGCCGGATCGTATGCCAGGCTGGGCGCCAGCCAGCGTTCCGCTTCAGCCTTGGAAATGCCTTTGCGTGCAGCATAGTCCTCAACCTGATCCGCGCCAATTTTCCCGACCGCAAAGTACTTGGATTCCGGATGGGCAAAGTACCAGCCAGACACCGCTGCCGCCGGGAACATGGCAAAGTGGTCAGTCAGTTGGATACCGGCCTTGTTGGTGGCATCCAGCAGTTTGAACAGCGAGGCCTTCTCAGTGTGATCCGGGCAGGCGGGATAGCCTGGCGCAGGGCGAATGCCCCGATAGCGTTCCTTGATCAGATCGGCACTGCCCAACTGCTCGCCGGCGGCGTAGCCCCAGAATTCCTTCCGGACCCGCTCATGCATGCGCTCGGCGAACGCTTCAGCCAGCCGGTCGGCCAGGGCCTTGACCATGATGGCGTTGTAATCGTCATTGGCGTCCTTGAACTCCACCGAGAATTCCTCGGCACCCACGCCGGTGGTTACCGCGAAACCGCCCACATAATCACAGGTTTCCGACCCTTCAGGGGCCACAAAATCGGAAAGGGCCATCATTGGTTTGCCTGGCGCCTTCTCGTCTTGCTGGCGAAGATGGTGCAGGGTAGCCAGCTCTTCGGAGCGGGATTCATCCGTGTACAGTACAATGTCGTCTCCGCGCCGGTTCGCCGGCCAGAAACCGATGACGCCACGGGCGGATACCCGCTTTTCGTCGATCATCCGGTGGAGAATCGTCTGGGCGTCGTCAAACAGGTGCCGCGCAGCCTCGCCACGCTTGGGGTCATCAAATATGGCCGGGTACTTTCCGGAAATATCCCAGGACACGAAAAACGGCGTCCAGTCGATGTAATCGATCAGCTCGTTGAGATCATATTCCTCAAACACCCGGATACCGGTGAAGGCTGGTTTTGGTGGCTGGTAACCCTCAAAGCGGATGTCCGGCGCGCGATCCCGGGCTTCCTTCAGGGAGACCAGTCTGGTGCGGTCGCCCCGGTTCTTGCGGCGTTCGCGGACCTGGTCGTATTCGGAACGGGCGGCGCCCACCAGGTCGGGTTTGGCGGTCTTGCTGAGCAGTTGCGAAGCCACATTCACACAGCGGGAGGCATCCGAGACATACAGAGCGATGTCATTTTTGTACTGGGGTTCGATCTTGACAGCGGTGTGGGCCTTGGAGGTGGTAGCGCCACCAATCATCAGCGGAATGTTGAAATCCAGACGCTGCATTTCACGGGCGACGTGGACCATTTCATCCAGGGAGGGCGTGATAAGGCCGCTAAGGCCGATAATATCGACGTCATGCTTTATCGCCGCGTCCAGAATCCTGTCGCAGGGCACCATGACACCCAGATCAATCACCTCGTAGTTATTGCACTGAAGTACCACGCCCACGATGTTCTTGCCGATATCGTGGACATCACCTTTGACCGTGGCCATCAGGATCCTGCCCTTGGCTTTCTGGCCTTCGGTTTTTTCGGCTTCGATGTAGGGTATCAGGTGTGCCACGGCCTGCTTCATGACCCGGGCGCTTTTGACCACCTGGGGCAGGAACATCTTGCCGTCGCCGAACAGGTCACCGACCACGTTCATGCCGTCCATCAGCGGGCCTTCAATAACCTCAATGGGGTGGTTGGCTCTCTGGCGACAGGCTTCCGTGTCATCCACGATGTAGGTGGTAATACCCTTTACCAGAGCATGTTCCAGTCGCTTTTCCACCGGCCACTCACGCCAGGCGAGATCCTCTTCGTGGGTTTTGCCGCCTTGGCCCTTGTAGCGCTCGGCGATTTCAAGCAGGCGGTCGGTGGCGTCATCGCGGCGGTTCAGAACAACGTCTTCCACCCGTTCTTTCAGTTCCGGGTCGATCTCATCGTAAATGACCAGTTGCCCGGGGTTTACAATGCCCATGTTCATGCCGGCCTTGATGGCGTGGTAGAGAAACACGGAATGAATGGCTTCACGCACTATATCGTTGCCCCGGAAGGAGAAGGACACGTTGCTCACTCCGCCGGAGACTGAGGCGTAGGGAAGGTTCTTTCGAATCCAGCGGGTGGCATTGATAAAGTCCACCGCGTAGTTGTTGTGTTCCTCGATACCGGTGGCAATGGCAAAAATATTCGGATCGAAAATGATATCGCCGGGGTTGAAGCCGATGCCCGTCAGAACATCGTAGGAGCGTTTGCAGATCTGTGTCTTGCGCTCGTAGGTGTCTGCCTGGCCCTGCTCATCGAACGCCATAACCACAACGGCGGCGCCATAGCGCATGCAGTCCCTGGCGCGTTTGATAAACTCCTCTTCGCCTTCCTTGAGACTGATGGAGTTCACCACTGCCTTGCCCTGGATGCAGCGCAGGCCCGCTTCGATAACATCCCACTTGGACGAATCGATCATGATGGGAACCCGGGAGATATCCGGTTCGGAAGCCACCAGATTCAGGAAGGTAACCATCACCTCCTTGGACTCCAGCATGCCCTCATCCATATTGATATCAATAATCTGGGCGCCATTTTCCACCTGGTCCCGGGCGACGCTCAGGGCTTCTTCGTACTGCTCTTCCTTAATCAGTCGCAGGAAGCGTTTGGAGCCGGTGACATTGGTACGCTCGCCCACGTTGATGAACAGGGCGTTTTCATCGCCGGTGAACGGCTCGAGGCCAGACAGGCGCAGGGCCTTCGGACGCTCCGGAATCTTGCGGGGCGGGTACTTGGCAACAGCCTGGGCGACGGCTTCGATGTGGTCCGGGCGGGAGCCGCAGCAGCCACCGATGATGTTCAGGAAACCGTCCCGGGCAAAACCTTCGACAATCTCGGCCATTTCCTCCGGGGTCTGGTCGTATTCGCCAAACTCGTTCGGAAGGCCGGCGTTGGGGTGGGCGCTGACGTAGGTTTCGGCCTTGGCGGACAGTTCCTCCACATAGGGGCGCAGGGCGTCGGCACCGAGGGCACAGTTCAGGCCTACTGAAATTGGTCTGGCGTGAGCCACTGAGTTCCAGAAAGCTTCGGTCGTCTGGCCCGAGAGGGTGCGTCCGGAGGCATCCGTAATGGTGCCTGAGATCATGATCGGCAGGGTGACGCCGCTGTCTTCAAAATATTGCTGAGTCGCGTAAATCGCGGCCTTGGCGTTCAGTGTGTCGAAGATGGTCTCGATCAGAATCAGGTCGCAACCGCCTTCAACAAGACCTTCTATCGCCTCGTAATAGTTATCAACCAGGGTCTGGAAATCGACATTGCGGTACCCCGGGTTGTTCACATCCGGTGAAATCGACGCCGTTCGGGATGTGGGACCAACCGCGCCTGCCACAAACCGTGGTTTGGCCGGGTTCTTCGCGGTATATTCGTCCGCGACCTGCCGGGCCAGCCGGGCCGCCGACACGTTCAGCTCCTTGGCAATTTCCTCGAGGCCGTAATCCGCCTGGGACAGCCGTGTGGAGTTGAAGGTATTGGTCTCGATAATATCCGCGCCGGCATCCAGGTAATCCGCGTGAATATTACGGAGCAGGGCAGGCTGAGTCAGGTTCAGCAGGTCGTTGTTGCCCTGAACCTCCCGCTCGTAATCGGCAAACCGGTCGCCCCGAAAGGCCTGCTCGTCCAGTTTCAGGTTCTGGATCATGGTCCCCATGCCGCCATCAAGAATCACAATGCGTTCCTGCAGGGCCTTGTGGAGCTGGTCGAGACGGGTGTTACGATCAGTCATAGGATTACTTCCGGGTGTCGTTATTAACGCTGTATTGAAGTCAATGGCGCGGGATCATAGCAAAAATGCCTGAGCCCGTCTTAGTGCCAATGACCATTATCAATTGCCTTCCTGAAATGAGCTTGCATACGGGAAATTCATCACCCCTTGCAAAGCCCGACTATTTTACTTGGTCTTTCATGTTCCCGCGAACTGCCTTAAAATAGTTGCAAACTTTCAAATGGGTTGAAAACATGGCATTGGTTACTGTGACAGATCCCGCACGGGACTACCTCGCGCAACTTATCGAAAAACAGGACGTGGAAGGCATGGGCGTACGGATCTTCGTGACCCAGCCCGGCACTAAAAATGCCGAAACCTGTCTGGCCTACTGCCCGCCCAACGAAGTGGTTCCCACGGACGAGCAGGTAGACCTCGAGAAGTTCACCCTGTACCTGGACCACAATTCGGTGCCTTTCCTGGAAGAAGCGTATGTGGACTATTCAAAAGACCAGATGGGTGGCCAGCTCACCATCAAGGCGCCGAATGCCAAGGTGCCCAAAATCGACGACGACGCCCCCCTTCCGGATCGCGTCAACTATGTTCTGGCGTCTGAAATAAACCCCAATCTGGCGTCCCACGGCGGCGAAGTGTCTCTGGTGGAAATCGTCGATGGGTCCGTGGCTGTTCTTCGCTTTGGCGGTGGCTGCCAGGGCTGTTCCGCGGTCAGCCTGACCCTGAAACAGGGGGTTGAATCCACCTTGAAGGAGCGGGTGCCGGAAATCACCGCCGTGCGGGATGTAACCGATCACTCCTACACTGAAAACGCATACTACCAGTAAGCAGTAAGCAGTAAGCAGTAAGCGCTCCTCACCGTGAGCTACCGCGTCTCCTGGGCTGCGGTAGCTGCCATCCAGGCTGCCGTAATACCGAGTTCACAAAGGCGGCACGGCCAATGTTGTGACCACTCGGTTGCTTTATCATTCGTCGCACAAACAGAAACAGCACACGGGTACAATCGTGTGTTTGTTGACGGATATATTACCGGCTTAACCGGATTACACACTCAAACCGGGGTCAAACTTGTTCGACGTTGCGCTTCTGTCATTGCCGCTCACGGCGGCTGTGGTTGGCTGGTTCACCAACTGGCTTGCCATCCAGATGTCTTTTTATCCCGTTCAGTTTACCGGCGTAGGGATTGTCGGCTGGCAGGGCGTTATCCCTCGCAAAGCCGAAAAAATGGCTCATATCTGCCTCGACAGAACCTTGCAGCAATTTGGCGACCTGAATGCGGTCTACCAGAAGCTTGAACCTCAACGCATTGTCGAGCAGGTTATTTCCCAGGTCACGCCCCGTATGGATGAGTACATTGATGAAGTCATGTACGAAATCCAGCCGGTGCTCTGGGATAACCTCCCCGTATTTCTGAAAAACCGGATTTATCAGTGGGCGAGGGAGCAGTTACCGTCCCGGATTGAGGATCTGGTGGAGGATTTTGGCGACGATCTGGATGAACTGGTGGACCTCAAGGCACTGCTCAGCCGGGAGCTGGCAACCCATCCGGACCTGATGAACCGGATCTTCAGGCAGGCGGGAGCGGTTGAGCTCAGGTCCGTGATCAACCGGGGCGCCATTATTGGCGGTATTCTGGGTGCGGTTCTGGTGCCGCTGTGGTCCAGGTATCCGGAGCCCTGGCTGCTGCCGCTCGGTGGCTTCGTGATTGGCTTTGTTACCAACTGGATCGCCATCAACCTCATTTTCGCACCGCTCAAGCCCCGGCGGTTTCTGTTCTGGAAAGTCCAGGGCCTGTTCCTGCGCCGCCAATCCGAGATCAGTGATGTCTGGGCGAAGCTGGTGGCCGAAGAACTGATGACAGTGGAAAAAGTGGCCGATGCCATGATAAACGGCAGTCACGGTGACCGAACCCGGGCTATCATCCAGAAGCACCTGCGGCCTTTGCTGGACAACTCTGTCATTATGAAACTGGCAGCGCAGGTAACCGTGGGCATGACGGGTTACACGGAACTGAAAAAGGCCATGAACCAGAAAGCCCTGCTGGCAACCCATGATGTGTTCAGTGATCCCGCCTTTAACCGCGAGCGGGCGCCGGTCGTGGCGGAGGTCCTGTCAGGCCAGATGAAAGCCCTGGAACCCTCCGAATTCCAGGACATTCTTCGCCCGGCTTTCCGGGAGGAGGAAAGCCAGCTGATGATCGTTGGCGGCATTTTCGGCGGTCTGGCGGGACTGCTGCAGTTCCTGTCCCTCACATACCTGACATTCCAGGAAAACTACGCCCTGTTCCTTTGAGGGCGTACTAAGGAGGAAGGCCATGCCTCTCTGGGCATCACTTACCGTTCAGGCTTTGGTTACGGCTGTCGCCGTGTTTCTCGTACTTGGAGGGTTCTGGCGCTTCGTCGTTCGTCCTTATCTGGACCGCAAAGTCGCCGAACTGATCGAGGCATCCCGGGAAATTGAACCGGCGGTTACACAGGGAGTGAAAAAGGGTGTGGCAGACACGCTGCGAGAACTGCCCGAGAGGGCCCTGGACGGTACCGTCAAGGAATCGACCCGCCAGTTTCTGAAGTTCGGCTCCGGGCTGTTTGAAAACGGGCTGAGCAGTTTCCTTGGGACTGCGGCAGACCTTGAGCGGGATAAACGGGAAAACCCCGGCAAGCCCTCCGAGCGCCCTACAGACAGTTAGTCGGCCGGGGCAGCCCGGCAATCCGGCAGGCGGTTTTTGCAGGTGTGCCGGGAAACAGCTGCATCAGGTAGATGCTGTTGCCCTTGTTCTCTCCAAGTGCCTCCTTCACGGCCTTCACGAACAGCCTGTTTGAGGGTGGCGACATTTCATGTTCCTTGTAAAAATAACGAAGGAACATTATGATTTCCCAATGATTTTCACTTAACTGAATACTATCATCCGCCGCAATCCTGATCGCGATGTCTTCCGTCCAGGCGCGGGCATCCTCAAGAAATCCTTCGTTATTGCGTTCCGGCATCGTGCTGCTTGTCATGGCTTACCAACTGATTACCCGTTGGGCCTGAAGCGACAATGCCACCATATCGCCAAACTCCACCAATGTCGCATCACCAATCGTATTACCGATACCACGGGCGGAAACGTCCGGCGAAAGTGCGAATACCTTGCCCATAGCCGGCAGGCTCCCTGCACAGAGCAACAAAACGCCGTTTTCGGTCAGCAACAGGGCATCTCCCTCGGATAGCAAGGCGAGGCATTGCGCTGCCCTGGGGTGCTGCGGGGATTTATTCAGAATATGCAGGGTATTGAATGAGCTCATGTCCGGTTAACCTGCAAACGCGGTGTGGTTGTATTGATCGAGCAGGGCTCCGTTGGCATCCACCAGAGTCACGCCGGTAATAAGCGAGGCCTCATCCAGCCCATACCTCTGGCAGGCTGAACGGTCTGCAAGGATCGCCTCAATGCCGAAAATGGGCGCTGCCGACAGGTTTTTCTCCACCGACTTCTGCGCTATGCCGGCCGCATCCTGTGCCCGCTTCAGCCAGATGACTCCCGCACCGGTAAACAGCAGCGATGCCGACTGGTCGAACGCAGCGAGGGAGAATGCCATGTCCAGTGCTTCTCGCCCGTTCCAGGTGCCATAGGGTGGCTGGTCTATCATGATCAGGGTGCTCATGGTTAGCCTCCGGCGTGGAAATAGAGTGTTCGTGTAGACATCATACGGCCCTCAACCCATTCGCCCAGGCCGGCGATTTCGAAAGGGTGAAGCAGGTTGGAACCAGGTAACGCGTAGCGCTTCTGCTCGGTTTCGTTCACCAGACCCCGGCGCAACGCAGAAGCAATGCAGGCTATTCCGGGGATGCCATGGTGTTCGAGAAAGCCCGCCCATTCCTTTGGCCAGTGCGTCTCGTCAGAGGGGGGCGCACTCAGTGCCGAGGCGAGATGAACACCGTCACCGTAGAGGAAGATGCGGGCGATGCGGTGGCCTGCGTCCGTGGCAGCCCTGGCGAAGCCCAGGGCCGTCTGGGGGGCCTGGGAGGAATAAGGTGCGCCAGTAATGACCAGGGTGAAGGTTTCAGATGAGGTATCGGCCATGATTCTGGTTCGTTTGTGGTTATGGATGTTCCGGGTGTTTTCAGTGTACCTGAAGCAAAAACCCCGGCAACTGCCGGGGTTTTGGAGCGGGTTATTCCAGCCCGGTATCAGTTGTCGCCACTGAACGCGGACAGCAGGTTCAGCAGGCTGAGGAACAGGTTGTAGATTGAAACATACAGGCCGACCGTCGCAATAATGTAATTGCGCTCGCCGCCCTTGATGATCTGGCTGGTCTCAAACAGGATCATAACGGATGCGAAAATGGTGAAGCCTGCGGATACCGCCAGTTGCAGGGCAGAGCTTTCCATCAGGAAGGCCAGTAGCATGGCGCCGATCAGCACAAACGCGCCGGCGGTCAGGAAGCTGGACATGAAGCTGAAGTCTTTCTTGGTGATGATTGCCGTTGCGGACAAGCCCACAAAGGCGATTGCAGTCAGCGTCAGCGCTTGAGCAACGATCTGAGAGGCTCCGGCGGCAACGAATGCGCCAATGATCGGGCCAAGGGTGTACCCCATGAAGCCGGTCAGGGCGAAGGTGGTCACGATACCCCAGGGGCTGTTCTTCAGCTTATAGGTCGCGAACAGCAGACCGATGTATCCCACAATGGTGATCAGAAAACCCGGATGGGTTCCGTTCATGTTCAGGAAAGCGGTAAGCGCCGAGAAGGCGAGGGTTATACCCAGTAGCATGTAGGTGTTGCGCAACACACTCATCGCGTCAGCGCTGATTCCTGTGGTTGCACGCTCGGTCTGGGGAGCAGAATAGGCTCCCTGAGAATTTTGAACGCCGAAACGTTTGTCTGCCATTGTCATCTCCGTTTTATAACGACTGGATACTGTATCTCATCATAGTGTCAGATACGCAACTTTCAATCGTTTACGACATGAAACTGGCCCCTGGATTCCATTAAAGACCGTTAATGTTGGAAAATACGGTGGGTTTTATGCAGGGCGTTGACAGCACAGGCAATTCCGGTATCATGCTTCCCGCTGTCGCAATGGCGGCAATGGGAAAACGGTGGGCTGGCAGAGTGGCTTAATGCAGCGGTCTTGAAAACCGCCGACGGTTAGTAGCCGTCCCGGGGTTCGAATCCCTGGCCCACCGCCATTTTATATTTTCCTCGAAAAATCAGCACTTTACACAGCCCCTGTTGACCTGTTGTTGACCATTTCCGACACCATAAAGTGTATATTCATGGCACCGGATTCTGGTCATCCATAGCCAGACAAAAAGCTCTCAAACACGCCGTTTATGGACGGAAATTAGCGAGTCTCTGGCACCTGCTCATCTGTCAGCTTACGCTTTGCCCCTATCTGTTTACCTTTGGCCTTAGCGGCTGCTATGCCTTCCCGCTGGTGCTCCCTGATCATCGACCGCTCGAACTCAGCAAAGGCTCCTATCATCTGAAGCTGTAGCCGCTGGAATGGGTCAGCTTACTCAAGTGGACACTTTGCCGAGCAGGCTTGGCCCCAGCCCTTTCCCGTGAGGCGCAAAGCCTGAAAGAACTCGCCAGAGGTCGAAGCATGGGCGGGTACCGGGGAAGCCAGATGTTCACGCGATTAAAGAATACAGACGAATTTTGTGTTAATTTTCGATTCGGTTGACTGTCACGGTAGATGGCACGGAGTCTTGTCGCGCTCGCAGAAACGGAAAAGTAACAACACATGGCTTCATCACGCAAAACGCAAGAAAGACCAATTGGCATTGACCTGTTCGCAGGTGCTGGTGGTTTATCCCTGGGCTTCGAACAGGCCGGTTTCGATGTGGCGGCTGCCGTAGAGATTGACCCAATTCATTGTGCTACGCACGAGTACAACTTTCCGTACTCTAAGGTCATCTGCGCGAGTGTCACAGATCTGACAGGTGAGGACATCCGGCAGCGTGCTGATCTGGGAAATCGACAAATCGATGTCGTCTTCGGCGGAGCGCCGTGTCAGGGATTTTCACTCATCGGTAAACGCACTCTCGATGACCCCCGGAATCAGCTGGCGTCAGACTACGTGCGCCTAGTTTACGAACTTCAGCCCCGTTACTTCGTGTTTGAGAATGTTAAGGGCCTGACAGTTGGCAGGCACGTGAAGTTTCTTAAAGACATGATCAAGGCCCTAACGGACTCGGGCTATGATGTGGTCAACCCTTACGAGGTGCTGAATGCGGCTCACTACGGTGTCCCGCAGTCGCGCCAGAGGCTATTTCTCATGGGGGCCAGGCGTGGCCTACCCCTGCCTGTATATCCCGAGCCATACAATGGAATGGTCACTGTCAAGGAAGCTATCGGTGACCTGCCGGACGCTAACGAATTCCCTGAACTTGTCGATTCAGACACGGTTGCGACTGACTGGGAAACCACATCGACATATGCACGAATCCTCAGGGGCCAACAAACCGATGAGTCAGACTACAGCTTCCTCCGTCGTTTTGATAACTCACTGCTGACATCGAGCTTACGAACAAAACACACGGAGTTATCCCAGTCTCGATTCCTTGCTACTGAACCCGGCAAGACGGAGCCAGTGAGCCGTTTCAGAAAACTTGATCCTGAGGGTCTGTGCAATACCTTGCGGGCCGGGACCGATAGTGCGAGGGGTGCCTTTACCTCACCACGACCGATCCACCCTGAGTTACCACGGGTCATCACCGTGCGTGAAGCTGCGAGGCTCCATTCTTATCCCGACTGGTTCAGGTTCCATTCAACAAAATGGCATGGCTTCAGGCAGGTCGGAAACAGTGTTCCGCCCATGCTGGGAAGATCTGTGGCCAGGCAAATTGCAGAGGCGCTCCGTTATACCCCGGTTCATCCCGCTGAACACATTAACCTCGGTGCTGACGAACTGCTTCACATGGACATGAGCAGGGCCGCGAAAAAGTTCGGTGTCCCAGTCCACACCATAGCTCAGAGGACACGAAAGACTGCTAAAGCTGTTGAGCAAGCGGAAGATGCGGAACAACTGACTCTGGCCCTGCAAGCTGCAATCACTGAGGAAGCTAATGCCTAAGAAAAAGCAAAACCGATACAGCGCCCTGATCGCGGAAATATTTGGTAACCATTACCAGCCCGGCATAACTGAGTTTGTCTTCGAGCGGAGTGAACTGATTGATTGTGCAAACAAACTACAGGTCGAGCTCCCAAAGAATCCCGGCGACGTGATTTATTCCTTCAGGTATAGAAACGACTTCCCTCAAACCATTCAGGAAACTGCGCCCGATGACCTTGAGTGGATTATTGTAGGCGCGGGCCGCGCAAAGTACCGTTTCAAGCTCGTGAAACTCAATCGCATCGTACCGCGCGACGACCTAATAAAAGTAAAGATTCCAGATTCAACACCGGAAATTATCAACGCATACGCTCTAAATGACGAGCAAGCTCTCCTTGCGAAAGTCAGGTACAACAGACTGGTAGATACTTTTTTGGGAGTTACTGCGAACTCGTTGCAAAACCACCTCAGAACTACCGTCAAAGGGATGGGTCAGATCGAAATTGATGAAATTTATGTTGGCCTGAACAATCATGGACAACACTTCGTAATTCCGGTGCAGGCAAAGGGTGGAAAAGACAAACATGGATCAGTCCAGACATCGCAGGATATCCTGCTCTGCGGGCAAAAATTTCCAGACCTGGCCTGCCGTGCTGTGTCCGCGCAGTTCATGGATGATAACCTTATCGCAATGTTTGAGTTGGTGATGCAGGATGACGAGGTGTGTGTGGTGCAGGAAAAACACTATCGCCTCGTACCCGCTGCAAGCATTACGAAAGCGGACCTGGAGCTATACGCGAGGTCCGAGTGAGCCCCACTGAAGAAACTGTGAGGGAGCTTGCATTGTTTGAGGGTGATGATGAATAAAGATCACCCTCACGGAGCTTACTGTTACTCTGTTATTGGCACACGGGGATGGTATCGACTGCGGCTTTCAGTTCCGACACGGCCTTACCTTTGGAGTACAGGCCACAGGTTAGCGAGAGGTTTCGGGTGAGCCCCATGGTCCATGCAGCGGTGCTTTCTTCTACGCCGCCTCTCTTGTATGTGCCGATCCAAAGGCGCGGTTATTTGCCGCTGCTCTGCATTAGCAGCCTGACCCTTCTTTGCTGATGGGGTCCACTTCACATCATACCCACCGGAATCCCGCATTTCCCGTGGTTTCTGGGGTTATAGGGTGTCGGCGCAGTTTCCTGGCCCACCGCCATTTTTCCATCTTCTTTAACCTGAAACTCCCGACTTCAACTCACTTTCCCAGTGGTTTTCCCTACTTGGATTAACGTCAGGGTACCCTCACAATGGGCGTCGTGATATCGCGAGGGCTCGTTATGGCAGACTCACAAAACCCCCGGCAATTCAAAGCCAGTTCGGCGGAATGTCGTGACCGGAAGTTCTCTGTGTCGGTGAACCGGGGCAAGGCCAGCCAAAAGATCCGGTACGTTGAAGCCGGCGGCGCGGCGGTGAACACCGGTGCGTGCACTCTCTGCCAGTCGATGCCTGACCTTTCCGGGGATAGTCAGGAGGGAGAAGACCGGAGCAACTGATGCTGCCCCGTATTTCCAATAGCAGCAGCTCAGAGGTTCCGGCCGGGATAGATCCGCTCTTTCTGCTCGTCTGCCCTCTGCTGGCGCACAGCCACTGCTTCCGGCTCGTTCCTGGGTACCTGCCAGCCCTGCAGATTCTCTTCGATCAGCTTCACCAGCGCTTCTATGTGCCCGGGCGTGGCGTTCAGTGCCGTGATATAGCTGAACCCCTCGCCGCCCGCCGCCAAGAAATATTCACGGTTCTCCCCAGCGATTTCCTCAATGGTCTCAAGGCAATCGGATGAGAATCCCGGGCAGAACACGTCGATGGATTTAACGCCTTTGCCAGGCAGTGATTTGAGCGTCTCGTCCGTGTAGGGCTTTAGCCATTCCTCCTTGCCAAACCGGGACTGGAAGGTGGTCATGTAATCTTCTTCGCTCAAACCAAGCCGCCCGGCCAGCAGCCTCGATGTTTTGTGGCATTCACAGTGGTACGGATCGCCCCTGGTCAGGTACTTCAGCGGAACCCCGTGGTAGGAGAGAACCAGTTTCTGGTTGCGCCCGTGGTTGGCCCAGTGGGCCTCTATGTGACGCGCCATGGCCTCAATGTAAGGCGGGTAGTCCGGGTAGTGGGAAATAAACCGGAAATCCGGCAGCCACCGGCGTCTGGTGAAATCGCGGGCAACTGCATCGAAGGTTGATGCGGAGGTAGACGCCGAGTACTGGGGGTACAACGGAAGGATTAGAAGTTTCCGAACACCCTGCTCCTGCATTTCGTCCAGAACGCGGGAAATCGAGGGGTTGCCGTAACGCATGGCAAATCCAACCACGACATTGGCGCCGTATTTGCGCTTGAGCGCTTCCCGGATGCCCTCAGCCTGTTTCGCAGTGTGCAGTAGCAGGGGCGAGCCCTCTGGCTGCCAGACACTGGCGTAGGCCTCTGCACTGCGCCTGGGGCGAATCCGCAGAATAACGCCGTGCAGGATCAACCACCACACAGGCCGGGGCAGTTCCACCACCCTTGGGTCCGAGAGAAATTCAGCGAGGTACCGGCGCAGTGCGAAGGTTGTAGGGGCGTCCGGGGTACCCAAGTTGGTTACCAGCACGCCCAGCCTCTCAGGCTGTGCGTGGCTGAAATTCTCTGAACCTTTGAATTGCATGCGGTCGATCCTGAGCGTTGGTTTTGCGTTGTGAAAAGGTCAGCCTTTCTCTCCGGCCTGCCGAGCCATACGTGGTGCCAGGCCAGTGATGTCGTAACCGGCGTTGCGGGCCTTGGTGAAGATTTCGTCGGCTGAGGTGTTTCGGGCCGAACTCAATGCCCAGAGCACGGTGCAACGGGTTCCGGAACGGCAGAATGCCAGTACGGGCTTTTCAGCGTCCCGGATCACTGGCGCGAACCGGCTTACATCGTCGTCGGTGATATTCCCGGACTCCACCGGCATGAACACCCAGGCCAGGCCGTGCTCGCGGGCTGTTGCTTCGATATCAGCCATGGAAGGTTGCCCGGGCTCCTCCTGATCAGGGCGATTGGCTACCAGGGTTTTGAACCCCAGCTTTGCGACCTCTGCCACGTCTTCAACGGAAATCTGCGGAGCTACCGAGATGTTGTCATCAATCTTTCTGATATCCATGGGGTTTCGCCTCCGGGATGGGTGGGGGATGAGCATATACCCATAGGCGATAATACCAAAAAAAGCCCGGCAAAGGATGCCGGGCAGAGGCGTGCGAGTAGTATCCATGAAAGACTTCCAGACAAACCGGCATCAGCAGGGACACCGGTATAGGGAAGTATTGACTAAATCCTGAACACTTCAAGCGAGAGCCACTTTCGTTTGAAAACATTTTTTCATATCGGATAGGCCTTTATACTGCGCCCTTTGACTGAGCGGTTTTCAGGCCGACTGAAATCCCGCCCAAGCTGTAATACAATAGGCTTTCAAGAGAAATATCCGCACCCGAGGTTGTTACATGTCTGAACAAAACGACGATAAGCCGGAGAATGATGCGCAACTGGCCGCAAAAATCAAGGGTTCCGCGCGCCAGATCTGGTTGGCGGGGCTGGGTGCCTATACCAAGGCCGAGGAAGACACCGGTCGTTTCTTCGACCGACTGGTTCAGGAAGGCGAGCAACTGGAGAACAGAACCCGGGGTGTCGTTGAAAAACAGATCAAATCCGTTGAAGACCGGGTTGAAGGCGTTCGCGAGAGGGCGACGGGCACCTGGGACCGTCTTGAACACATGTTCGACGAGCGGGTATCGGGCGCCCTCAGAAGGCTCGGTATCCATCGTCGCGATGAAATTGACTCCCTGGCACGCCGGGTCGAAGCGCTTGAGGGGGAACTGGCACGGCTGCGTAAACAGGCTGAAGACGACGAGGAAGAATAACGCCAGCGATCACCAGGGCCGGTTGTCTTTAAAGGTGGTCTTTAAAGATAGTCCCGGCTCATCAGCCGGGCTTCTTCCCGGTCGGCTGGTGCCAGGTAGGGAAGTATCAGGTGCATCATCTGGTAAACGCCCCTGCCGGGGTCTACCGACTCCCGGTCGTCCAGATGGGAAAGCGTATCGAAAGCGCTCCAGTAACAAGCGGTTAGCGTTAGCTGCTCACACAGGGAATCAAGCTCTTCCTGATCGATTATCAGGGTGCCTTGCCGACGGAAGCTTTCGCAGATTGCCCTGAATGCCGACGTTTTTTTCTTCTGAATCCGCTTGAACCGCACCCGCAACTGGTCGTACCGGGACAGCACATTCACCAGATCCTGATAAAGAAACCGGTAACGCGCCACCGTCTCAAACAGCAGGTGCAGAAAGAACCCCTGCTGGTCCAGAGAGATGTCAGCGTCTTCGGGAACCGTCAACAGATCCAGCATGTCCAGTTCGTACTGATCGAACAGTTCCCCGACGATGTCACCCTTGCTCTTGAAGTGGTAGTACAGGTTGCCCGGGCTGATATCCAGTTCGTCGGAAATCAGCAAGGTTGTAACATTGGGCTCGCCAACGCTGTTAAACAGCGCCAGGCTGGTTTGCAGGATGCGGTCTCGGGTTTTGATTTTTTTCATATCGCGCCGGGCCAGCCCCTAGAGCTCGAAGCTCGCCCAGACCGGGCAATGGTCTGACGGCCGCTCCATGGCACGGATGTCGTAGCAAACCCCCGCTTGCCGGGCTTTCGGCAGCAGGCTGTCGTTGGCCATGATCAGGTCGATTCGCAGGCCCCGCCTGGGGTCGCGCTCAAATCCCTTGCTGCGGTAGTCAAACCAGCTGAAGGTGCCGGCCTCGTCCGGATGAAGGTGGCGGAATACATCGGTGTAACCCCGGGCTTCCACCTGGCCGAGCCATTCCCGTTCCTCCGGAAGGAAGGAACATTTGCCGGTGCGCAGCCAGCGTTTGGCGTTGTCCGCGCCGATACCAATGTCCTTGTCGGTTGGAGAGATGTTCATGTCACCCATGACCACCACATGGCCGCCGGCCTTCTTGAGCTCGTCCAGGTAGCGCATCAGGTCGGCGTAGAACTTTTCCTTGGCAGGAAACTTCACCGGGTGGTCACGGCTTTCGCCCTGGGGAAAATAGCCGTTAATCACCGTCAACTGCTCGCCGTTGACATTAAAATGTCCGGTAATCAGCCTGCGCTGGGAGTCCTCGCCGTCCCAGGGGTAGCCTTTGACTACCTCTTCCGGTTCCACCTTCGAGAGCAGGGCAACGCCGTAGTGGGTTTTCTGGCCGTGGAAATGCACGTGGTAGCCAAGCTCGCGGATTGCCTCGACGGGAAAGTCATGGTCCTGAACCTTGGTTTCCTGGAGGCCGATAAAATCGGGAGCAAGAGCGTTAGTGACGGCTTCAAGCTGGTGCAGGCGGGTACGGATACTGTTGACGTTGAAAGACACGAACATCATTGCAAAAAACTCTCCGGCGTTGGTTCCCGCCGGAGTTTAACACACTGACTCCCGGGGTCTGCCCTGGCAGGGGCAACAGTTTCAGGGGGTCAGTTCACAATCCGGGTAGGTGTCTACGGAATAGCGAATGTGGGCGGTATAATTTTTGTCCTGATTTTTCCGGATATTGGTCAGGCCAAGATAGTCGGAGAGGGCACCGGAGTCGCTGTATCCGAGTACAATGGGGTTCACCAGAAACCTCAGCACCATGCTCGTGGGGCGTATCTGGACCACATGGTCGGCATCAACCCTGTCATTCTCCGCCGATTCGAGCACAAAGCCATAGTGTTCGCCCCGGGTGGGCCCAAGGAAGCGGAACTCGACTGACTCGCCTGCCAGAAGGCGCTGCCAGTTCCGGCGGACAAAGTTATCGAAACCGGCGTCGACAACGGTGTTGGGCGGATACGCCACCTCGAAGCGTTCCGAATCGCCGCGGGGCGTCTGCCAGTCAATCACCAGTATTTCCGGCTCGGGGTAGGTGACCACCATTTTTTCATCGAACGTCGGCTGAACAAAGTCTACGGTCGGGCGAAACACTGAGGCGTCGTATTCAAGCGCCTTGCCGGCAAATGACTCCGCTGCGTCCGGTTTGTGATAGGCCACTTCATGCTGTTGGGGCCGGAACACGCCACCCTCACAAGTGCCGTCAACCGAGTGGCGTTCCTCGTAGATCACGTCGCCATCCTCAGTGCTCGCAGTTCCGGTAAAGCGGAAATCCTGGGCCATGGCAGGCAGGGGTGCTGCCATCAGGGCAAGACAAACAGTGCAGAAAGGGGGTTTCATCGCACCAGCTCCGGATAAAGCGTTCTGCGGGCATACAACAGCAGTGGGAATACAACCAGCCAGCCAAAACCAAGGGCAATCAGTGATGGCACCAGCTCCGGCAGTTCCACCGCACCAAGCTGGCTTGCGGACCAGTAGGCAAATGGGCCGGCGAAGGGCGCAAGCACGAAGGGCAGCCACGCTTTCTTGCTGATCCAGTCAAGTGAATGGCTCAGGGTCGTCATGAAAATAGCCCAGATGGCCACCAGCCAGGGTGGTGTCAGCATAACCTGGCCGGTACCGTCGTCCAGGATGCCGGTCCTGAACCAGATGCCATCAAGAACGGAGCCGACCACGGTTCCGAGGCCGATAAACTGCAGCTCGGTTAACCTGGTTTGACTAACCAGCACAAAATGCAGGACCAGAAACACAACCACAATACCGGCACCGATCAGGTTCGGATAAAACACGCAGGCAAACCAACCTACCTGAAACAGAAGGAAGTTCAGTATGTTACGAGCTGTTTCCGAGGCAATCATACGCTCAGAATATTCTCGCGCTTGTTGCCGGGCTTGGCGAAGACCAGCTGGGCTACCCCGATGGCTCGCTCGCTGAAGCCCGCTTCACAATAGGCAAAGTAAAAGTGCCACAGCCGTCGGAATGCCTCGTTGTAGCCCATGGATTCCAGCTTGTCGCGCTGGGCCATGAAGCGCTCACACCAGTCTTGAAGCGTACGTACGTAGTGGAACCCGGTGTCTTCGGCATGGGTCAGCACCATTTTGCTTTCCTTGCGAACCGACTCCAGGATGGCCCCGAAGGAGGGAATAAAGCTGCCCGGGAAGATAAAACGCTGGATAAAGTCCACGTTCTTCAGGGCTCTCTGGTAACGCTGTTCCGGCATGTTGATGGCCTGCACAAGCGCCAGGCCATCCGGCTTGAGCAGGGCGTTGATCTGGGAGAAATAGCTGTCCAGGAATTGCGGGCCCACGGCTTCTACCATCTCGATGGAGACCAGCTTGTCGAATTGGCCTTCCAGATCACGGTAATCGTCAAACAGGAGGGTGATCCTGTCTTCCAGGGCTTCCTGTTGGACCCGTTCTTTAGCCAGCTCCAGCTGCTCCCTGGAAATGGTCGTAGTAGTCACATGGCATCCGTAGTGTTTAGCCGCATGAATCGCAAAGCCGCCCCAGCCGGTGCCGATTTCAATCACCTGGTCACCGGGCGCGAGATCGAGCTTCCGGCAGATGGTGTCCAGCTTGTGGACTGCGGCTTCTTCGAGCGTGGAACCGGCACTCGGGTAGATCGCCGAGGAATACATCATGGTCGGATCGAGGAAAGTCTCGAACAGATCATTGCCCAGATCGTAGTGGGCACTGATGTTCTTCCGGGAGCCTTCCCTGGTGTTCCGGTTCAGCCAGTGCAGGCCCTTCAGCGCGGGCTTGGTGACCCAGCTGAACCGGTCCTCGAATTCGTTCATCCGGTCGACGTTACGGGTGAAGAACCGAAGCAGGGCAACCAGATCGGGCGTCGACCAGTCACCGGCCACATAGGCTTCGGCGGCGCCGACGCTACCGCCGGTCAGCAGGTCCCGCCAGGTGCTGTGATCATGGACAATCAGTTCTGCAGGCTCGTATTGGCTATTGCCGTCTCCGAAAATCAGGTCTTCAAACCCGGATTCCCTTACCGTCAGCTGGCCTTCGCCCAGTAACCGGAGCTGCTGAATCACCAGGGTCCTCGCAAACCGGCTGAGAGCCGGCAGGCTGCCAGAGCCGGATGAGGTGTTTTCAACCGAAGCATTCAGGTTCTCCATGAGCTTACCCTTCCACGAGTCTTGTCATTGTTTTCCGCACGGGTGACGTCCAGCCCGGAATCATCATGTCCACGGCGGCAGGCACTGTCGTCTTCGGAAAGTTTGTCCGGGTGAGTGTAGAACGGCGCCCCCTTGAGCTTGAGGCGCAGGGCATGCCAGTAAATACCTGCCACAACCTTGAAAGCCTCAAGCGGAAACTTTCGAAGACTCCTGTGCATATCTTTACGAGTAAGGGGGGTGCGTTGGACTACCAGGGTGGCATCAAAATGTTTGCGGCCTTCTTCCATAACATTCATGTGGATCCTCAGCTCCGGCCCCCGGAAACTGAATGTCCACTCGTAATGCTGGTTCATCCCGTTGAACGGGGACACATGAAAGCGCTTGCTGAACCCAAAGTGTTCGGTGCGCCAGCCGGCCTGGTTGGGTTCCGCTCCCGTGGTTTCCAGGCAGTAGGCATGGCGATCATGCCACGGCGTGTTGGTAATCTGGGCCACGATGACCTTGGGAACCGCGCCTTCAGCGGGGCAATCTCCAGGCCGGTAGCAGAAATAGAAACTGACCGGGTTGAACACATAGCCGAAGTAGCGGGGATGGGTGATCAGCTCTACTTCTCCGTCCGGACGCCATCCGGTGGCTTCTTCTGCGTGATCACGGACAGCAACCGACAGGTCTTCTGTGTCCGGACGAAAGTAATCCCTGCGCTTCAAGGACATCCAGTTAAAGCGCTCCAGCGAGAAAAGCGGGCTGACCCTGGCAACCGTGCCCCACTCATCGGTATCCAGGGCCAGCATGCCGGTGCTGTAGCTGAATTCGTGTTGCACCGGGTACTTCCGCCTGTGCCGGACAGTACCCTCCAGCCACTGACTGTTCATGGTCAAAGCTCCACCCCGAAAGCCCGGGTTACCCGCAGTGCGCTGCGCACACCGTCCTCGTGGAAGCCGTTAAACCAGTAGGCTCCGCAGAAGTGAGTGCGGTTCCGGTTACCGATCTCGTCATATCGCTCCTGGGCGGCCACCGCATCCAGTGTGAACACAGGATGGGCGTACCCGAAGCGTTTGATTACCTTATCCGGGGCGATATCGTGGCTTCGATTCAAGGTTACGCAGAAGGTTTCCGGCGCATCGTGGAAATTCTGCAGAATGTTCATGTTGTAGGTGACCGACACGGGCTCAGTGCTGTGGGCAGGAATGAAATAGTTCCAGGCCGCCCAGGCGCGCCGGTTGTCTGGCAGTACGCTAGTGTCGGTGTGAAGCACAACATCGTTATTCTGATACCCCATGGCTCCGAGGATATCCAGTTCCTTGTCTGTCGGGTCTGCAATCATGGCGAGGGCCTGATCGCTGTGACAGCCAAAAATCACCTGATCGAAGTGATGTTCCTGGCCCCTCACAGAAACCGTTACGCCATCTTCATCCCTTACCACCTTTTTCACCGGACTGCTCAGGTGTGTGGCATCGCCAAGGCGTTCCATCATCCTGGTCACGTACTGGGCGGAACCGCCGGAGATCACCCGCCATATCGGGCGGTTCTCCACCGACAACATGCCGTGATTGTTGAAAAACTGCAGGAAGAAGCGGATCGGGAACTGTTCCAGAACAATCTCCGGCGCCGACCAGATGGCCGCCCCCATCGGCACGATGTAGTAATTCCTGAAATAACGGGAATAGCCATTGCGTTTCAGGTACTGGCCCAAGGTTTCCTCGTTGTTGATATTACCGGCCTCAAGGTCCGCCCGGGTTTCCTTGTTGAAACGCAGAATCTCGCGCACCATTTTCAGGAACGGCAGATTGAACAGGTTCCGGCGTTGGGCAAACAGGGTATTGAGGCGGGTGCCGTTGTACTGTAGCCCGGTGCTGCTGCAATCCACACTGAAGCTCATGTCGCTGACTTCCGACGGCACGCCAAGCCGATCCATCAGTTTGATGAAATTGGGGTAGGTCCAGTCGTTGAACACGATAAACCCCGTGTTTACCGGCCAGGTTCTGCCACCGGCTTCGACCTGTTCGGTGTTGGTGTGACCACCGGCGTAATCCCCCGCCTCAAAAACCTGAACTTCGTGTTTCTCGGCCAAAAGCCAGGCAGCCGTGAGGCCGGATACGCCGGCCCCAATGACAGCAATTCGCTGACGTTCACTACTCATCCAGTGTTTTCCTGTTCGGTGTTGCTTTTACGGGCCATGGAGGCCGACATCCGGTCAATCAATGGCCGGGGAAGTGCGCCCAGTGCCTTCAGCATCCAGGTGAACCGCTTTGGGAAGGCAATTTCGTTCTGTCCACGGGCCAGACCACTGACAATCCGTTCCGCCGCATCCTCTGCCGTGACCAGAAAGGGCATGGGAAAATCGTTGCGGTCGGTCAGCGGGGTCTTCACAAAGCCCGGTGATACCACTACGACATCAATACCTTCGGCGGCGAGATCCGCCCTGAGGGCATGGCCAAAGTAAGTCAGGGCAGCCTTGGACGCGCCGTAACCTTCTGCCCGGCCGAAGGGAAACCAACAGGCCGAGGAGCTGACAATGACCAGGGTTGCCGGCTGCCCTTTTGCCCGACTGCGACGCAACGCGGGCAGGGCGATATCCAGGCAGCGGGCCGTGCCAATCACGTTGGTGTGAATGTTCTTCTCGATCACATCACTGCGGTAATCAGCGATGTCCAGATATTCACAGGTGCCGGCGTTGAGAATCACCATGTTCAGGTCCCCGTGATTCTCCAGGGTGCTGGCAATGGCTTGCAGGTCCTGCTTGCTGGTGGTGTCTGCCGCGGCCGGGATAATGCTTTCGGGCGCTACAGAGGCAAGCTCCTCAAGCGCACCCTGGCGTCGGCCGGTAATGACCAGCCGGTGCCCCCCGCGTGCCAGAGCGCGGGTTACAGACTCGCCAATGCCCGAGCTGGCGCCCGTAATCCAGATATTTGAGGTTTCCTGAAGTCGATCTCTCATCCTGCCTGATCCCTGATCCAGCGAATGGCCCTGCCAATCACCGGCAGGTTTTCGTAGAGCATTTCCCCCGCGTCAAAGTAATCGCGGTGGTAGCACACCATACCGTCGCGGATTTCCAGGTGGCTGATCCCCTGCACCTGAACTTCACGGCCTTTGCGGAGGCGCTTGTGACGCAGGTGCATGACCCACGGAACCGCCGCACACTCATCCTGAACAACGGCTTTACCAAACTCGAAGCGGCAGGAGATGACATTGGCATAGGCCCCGGTAAAATAACGGGTAAGCTCATCCAGCCCCTGAACCCTGCTCAGTGGGTCCTGAAACCGGATATCCTCACTGTAGACCCGGGAAAGTTTATTGAGATTGCCCTTGTCGAGTTCGTTGAACAGCGCCCGGAAGCTGTCGAGCGTTGCCGGCACCGCCGGGTTACGCGCACCCACTTCGATTTTTGAAGCGGTTGTCATTGTCTCCTCCTCCTCACTTTATCCAGCTCGCGTGTTTCTTCCTGAATGTGTTTGGGAATCGGGTTTAGCTCCCAGATTATGCCCAACCTGGACATTAGCCAGAGCCCGTACCAGGTGATGTCAATTTCATACCAGCGGAACCCCTGGCGCACAGACTGGGGCCAACGGTGATGGTTGTTGTGCCAGCCTTCACCAAGGGTCAGCAGAGCCAGCCAGAAGTTGTTCCGACTGTCGTCCGATGTCTCAAACCGGCGCTTGCCCCAGACATGGGACAGTGAGTTGATCGAGACCGTGGCGTGGAACAACGCAACGGTGGAAACAAAGAATCCCCATACCAACAGCTGCAGACCATTGGTTCCCAGGCCTGGCGCCCAGGCGGCCAGGGCTTCACCAAGCGCGTAAATACCGACAGCGGCCAGGGCCGGTACCAGGGAATCGAACCGATTGATTAACTTAAGCTCGGGGAACTTCAGCCAGTCGCGGATGCGCCGTTCATCAGTCGCGAATCCTGCGTCACAGGTGAACCAGCCCATATGCGACCACCAGAAGCCACCATGATGGGGAGAGTGAAGATCCTGCGCCTTATCGGAATGTTGGTGGTGATGGCGGTGATGAGCAGCCCACCAGAGCGGACCGCGTTGAGCGGCGCTGGCACCCAGTACAGCGAACACAAACTGGGCTGGGCGGCTGGTTTTAAAGGTCTTGTGGGCAAAGTAGCGGTGGTAAAATCCGGTAATTGCGAACATTCGCACCAGGAAGAAGGCGGCCGCGAACCCAACGGCGAAGGCACTAACCCCAGTATAGAAGGCCAGCAAGCAGGCCATGTGAAGCGCTATGAACGGTATAACACGTAAGGCGCTGAATGACCGGGACGTGGTGTCGATGTGATCCGGGCCTGCCTCGGAATCGAACCACCTCAGAATGTTTGTAAGCCAATGTTGCACTCGGGTCATACCCTGATTGCCCTTTCTCATTAATAAAAGCATTGGTAACGGAACCTTGATCACACGATCAGCCCGCCGGTGGCTGAACCTCTTTCACGAGAGGTAGTACGATCTCACTACCGGAATTGGATGCACGATAAACCATGTTTAATTAAACCGTTGATTCGCCGGTTATGCGCCAGCAAGCCTGGTCGTGATGACAGTGGTCAGTAGTGGGTGCTCCACGCCAGCCCGGCCTGCACGCAAGGCTATTTGATACGCCCGCCGAAGACGTTGCCAGCGGGCTTCTGGGTGCTTTCCGCGAAGTGACGGGGTTGGTTACCGGGCCCAGAATGGCATTGTCACCCATCGCTGGCGTTATGGCCGCTCAGAGGGCGGCGAACAGCCAGGGCTTCTGTGGTTCCCGGATTGCGGGCTCGGGCTTGCGGGCGACTGGCTCAGCGGTGGCCGGGTGGAGGGCGCGTTCGAAAGCGCATGTGGACCGACCGCCGGAATGACTGCGGTGCCTACTGCTCAGTGAAAGCATCCTGGCGGCCGGTGGTCACATCCGGGCGGGTGTAAAAGTGGGTGATGGTACCGTCGCTGAATTTACTGAAGAAGGCGCTGACATCGGTGATCTTCTTCAGCGACCGGTTGCGGTGAATGGGCTCGCGCACCAGAACCTTGATGCCGTTGAAGTTGTCCTGGATGTTGGAAAACCGCGCCCGCATTGAACAGGTCACCACCTGAGCTGGATTAAGGGCAAGTTCCCCGGCCAGCCATGTGCTGTGTCTCTCAATACCTTCGGCCGAGAGGTCTTCGCGGGTGTCCAGGTGGTTCAGCTTTACCCGGTTCACAATGCAGAAGGAGAAACTCTTCGGGTGTTTGCGGGCCACTTTCCGGAATGCCTCCCAGAAGAAGTTGTCGGTGAGTTCCGAAAAGTAGGCCATGTCGCTTAAACAGGTATCCACCCACTGGAAATTCTCCGGATCATCCAGCACCTCGTTAATGGCCTCTCGCAACAGCCAGTCAAAGCCCAGAGCCGTTTTGTGGGCGTACACCTTCCGGTACATCTGGTGGCGGCTGTAAACGAAGTCTTCCAGTGCACCCAGCCCCTTCTGGGTGATGGCAAGCCCGAGCCAGGGTTCCGACACATCCCAACCAAAACGCAGGTTGCTGAGAAGATGGTCCAGATTGAATCCACCGATGGTGACCGATGAGTGAAAGCCGTCACGCAGCATATAGTCGGCCCGGTCGGCATCAATCTCACCGGATACAATCGACGAAAGAAGGTCCATCACCAGCCCTGGAATGTTGTCGCTCAGCGGCGAGCCGGCGGCGGCATCTTCACCCGCGATAAAGGCCCAGAAGGTTCGGGCATGGCGGCAGAAGGTTTCGCTGGGTTTTACCTCTGTGGTCTCCATGATGCCGATGACGTCCCGGGCGTGAAGGCCGGCACCTTCCAGGCCCACCGCCATCAGTACGTCGTGGCCGACACGCACGGAGTAATGTTCGTGCTCCAGTTCCCGGGGTTCTTCCGGGTGATAAGCGGAGTAGTCCAGGCCCCGCCAGAGGTCCCTGAAGCGACCAGGCCGCGACATCAGTTCCCGGATGCGCCGGGCCTGGGTGAACTGATGGGAAAAGCTGGAATGTCCGCTGTCATGCAGCAGGCAGCCCAGCCGGATGGTTTTTGCCAGGTAGTCGATGGCATCCAGCTGGCTCAGGCTCAGATCGGTCTGATCGCTGAGCTGGCGTTCCCGCAGATAGGCGTCGATCATCGAGCGGAACATGCGGGTGCCCACATGCATGACACCAATACTGTGCAGGAATCGGGAGTGGGTGGCGCCGGGGAATACCAGGCTCAGGATGTCGTTCTGGCAGATGTTCCGCAGCCGCTGGAACAGCGGATGGTCAATCACCTGGATCTCGTGCCGGTAAAGTGGAATACCACCGTGAACCGGGTCCATGATCAGCTTGTCATAGGCTCCGAGAAGATCATTAACGGCACGTCGCATCAGATGGAGTCTCCCAATTTCATGAAACTGGCCTTGTTATATCACAGGGGCGTGCCAGAATAGGCTTAATCAAGCCAATTTATCGTTTATCGCTGGTAGTTTAGGGCAGTCACCATGACCTCGCGCACCGAGCGCATACTTATAATAGACGCCGATGAAAAAGCCCGTACGGATCTCGCCCGGTACCTTGAAGCGAGGGGTTTCTACGTGACTGGCTACCCGGATCTCGCCAGCGCAAAGGCACTGTTTGACGATAACATTCCCGACATCATCTTTGCAGATCTGTCTCCAGAGGTCATTCGGGACCTGGCCAACCGGCTTGAAGAAGCAGAGACCTTCACGCCGATCGTGGTCTGCTCGTCCAGTGGTTCCAGTACCGATGTGGTCGGCGCCTTGCGGGCAGGCGCGGCGGATTTCGTCCTGAAGCCCTGCAACGACGACAAGGGCGCTCTGGATGATGTCATAGAAAAGCTGTTTGACCGGGTTCGGGTCAACCGACTGAACCAGCTTTACCGGCAGGAACTGGAAGAGGCCAACCGGGATCTGCGGGACGGCATTGCAGAGCTGCGGGCGGATCAGCGCGCAGGCCGCAAGGTCCAGTTGCGGATGCTGCCAGAGCGTGAGCAGGTGATGAGTAGCCTGCGCATAGACCACCTGATCAAACCATCGCTGTATCTGAGCGGCGATTTTCTGGATTACTTCCGGATTTCCGACGACAAGGTTCTGGTCTACATTGCCGATGTGTCCGGCCACGGAGCCAGTTCCGCGTTCGTTACCGTGTTGCTGAAGAACCTTACAAACCGGCTGCAACGCAACCTCCGCCGCGGATCGAGTGACGACATACTCTACCCGGACCGGTTCCTTCAACGTATCAACTCGGAACTGCTGGATACCGGGCTCGGCAAACACGTAACCGTCTTCGTTGGCATCATTTCCGTCAGTGAACGCAAGCTACAGTATGCGGTTGGCGCGCATTTCCCGATGCCGATCCTGTCATTTGAAGGCGGCGAAACCGCTTTCCTGGAGGGAAGCGGGCTACCGGTGGGACTTTTCGAAACGCCGGAATGGGAAGTTTACGAGGTGCCACTGGACAAACCGTTCCACCTAACCCTGTTTTCAGATGGAATTCTGGAAGTAATCCGGGAAAAAAGTCTTGATGAAAAGGAACAGACACTACTTGAACTCGTATCCGGAGGTCGTCACACTATCGCAGCTCTTAGCGAAGCTCTGAATCTCGAGGAGATCACAGAGTTGCCGGACGATATCGCTATTGTGTCGGTTACTGATACTATGGATGGGTCAGATAACACCTCGTCAAAATAGTGGCAGTGTGAAACATGGCTGGTTACAAGATCCTGCAAGCTGAAAAACAGGGTATTTACGTCCTGAAGTTTATCGGTGAAATCCGGCTGAACCTGTGTTCGACGCTGGACAATCTGGTTGAGTCCATCACTCAGGACCCCCAGTTCAGGACCGTGGTGATCGATCTCACCGAAACCGAGATCATCGACAGCACCACGCTCGGCTTTCTGGCCAAAATTGCCATGGCCGCCCAGAAACAGAGCCATTTCCTGCCCACGCTGGTTTCCACCAATCCTGACATTACCCGCATTGTCACATCGATGGGATTCGACAAGATCTTTATCATTGTCCGTGAACCCGCGTCCCGTATTGAAGAACTTGAAGAAATTCCTGTTCTCAGGGCCAGCGAACAGCAGGTTCGGGACAAGGTTCTCGATGCCCACAAGGTTCTGATGGGTCTGAACAAACGCAACAGGGAAGAGTTCAGGAATCTGGTGCGCGCCCTGGAGTGTGAAGAGCCCGGTTAACGCCACTCGCCTGCTGCGCCTGGCGACACCGGTTTCACACCCGACCTAAAAAACGGAAGAACTATGTCTGAAAAAACGACGCCTCAAAACAACGAGGCAACAGGGCCGGTGCATGACGTGGCGGTTCTCGGCGGCGGCAGTTTTGGCACCGCTATGGCTAAAGTGCTTGGAGAGAACGGCCACCGCGTTCACTTCTGGATGCGTGCTGGGGCCCAGGCCAGGGAAATCCGCACCACCGGCATCAACAGCCGGTATATGCCGGGCATCGAACTGACCGGCGATATTCAGCCCACCACGAACCTTGCCGACGCCGTCAGCAAGGCAGAAATCGTGCTGGTTGCCATACCCAGCAAGGCTTTTCGTGCCGTTATCCGGGAGAACTGCGATAAATTCCGCGACGACCAGATTGTCGTCAGCCTGACCAAGGGCATCGAGGAGTATGGCTTCAAGCTGATGAGTGAGATTCTCCAGGAGGAGATTCCGCGCTGCCGTATCGGCGTGCTCAGCGGGCCGAACCTGGCTGCCGAAATCGTTGGCCGGGACCTCACCGCCACCGTCATTGCCGCCAAGGACCCGGATGTACGCCGGGCTGTTCAGGACCTGCTGGGCTGCGAGTATTTTCGCGTTTACGCCAACGTGGATGTCTATGGTGTGGAACTCGCCGGCGCCCTGAAGAACATCTACGCCATTGTTGCGGGTCTCGCTTCCGCTCTGGAGATGGGTGAGAATGCCAAAGCCATGTTGATCACCCGGGGCCTTGCTGAAATGAGCCGGTTCGCGGTAAGCCTTGGCGCCAACCCTATGACCTTCATGGGCCTGGCCGGCGTTGGTGACCTGATCGTGACCTGCACGTCCCCCAAAAGCCGGAACTTCCGGGTGGGCTACGCCGTGGGGCAGGGCCAGAAGCTGGACGACGCCGTGGCGGAACTGGGGCAGGTGGCCGAGGGTATCTATACCCTGAAACTGGTAAAAGAAAAGGCTGAAGCCATTGGTATTTACATGCCGCTGGTGCGTGGCCTTTATGAGATTCTGTATGGTTCCGCATCCATCAAGGCAGTCATTAACAGCCTGATGATGTCGGTCCAGAATTCCGACGTGGAATTCATACTACCCCGCACCATCACCCAGTAGCCGGCCATTTAGTGGAGGTTGCCTTTGCAATTGCTTATCATGCGCCACGGTGAAGCCGGCTGGCACACCCTGGATCAAGAGCGGGAACTGACCGAATCCGGCAGGCTGGGAGTGGCAGAAGTGGCGTCCGGGATAGCCGAATCCCCCTGGCGCCCGAAACTCATCTGGAGCAGCCCCTTGTTAAGAGCCCGGCAAACCGCCGCGATTGTCTCCGAGATCCTCAATTGCCCGGTGGAAGAGAAAATGTTCATTACCCCGGACGACGACCCCGGGGAATGCCTTGATGCGCTGATTGAGCAGCATCAATCACCACTGATGATTGTTTCCCACATGCCCCTGGTTGGCAGCCTCGCCACACTGCTGGTGGATGCCCATCGCCGGGGCATACCCTTCATGACCTCCCAGGCGGTTATGCTCGACATGCCTGTGGTGGGGCCCGGCTGCGCAGACTTGAAAGCACAGTTTCTGCCCTGATAGTCCGAATACCCGCTAACGGAATCCAGGCGAATCGAGTCAGGCTATGCTTCGGGCGGAATGGATGCGCGGGTTGTAATTCACTGAACCGGGAGCCCCCATTATGCATACGAATCCGGAAACTCTTGCGCACCAGGTAGGGGAAACCGTGAAAAATCCCGGAAATCCGCCCCTTGATCAGTGGCGCCCCGAGCTGTCGGGCGACATGGATCTGCGAATCAGCCGCAATGGTCAGTGGATCTTCAGGGGTGAGCCACTGGCCCGCGAGGCCATCGTGCGGCTGTTCTCCACTATCCTGCGCCGGGAAGAAGATGGCGAATATTACCTGGTCACGCCGGTCGAGAAATGGCGGATTCAGGTGGAGGACACGCCGCTGCTCGCACATTCCCTGCAGGTCACCGGTGAGGGTGACTGCCAGGTGATTTCCCTGACCACCAATGTCGGCGAATCCCTGGAAATCGGGCAGCAGCATCCGCTGGCGGTTGGCACCTATCCCTGCTCGGAGGAGCCAAGACCGGTTGTGGCGGTGCGGCATGGCGTGGAGGCCCGGTTGGTGACCGCCGCCTACTACGACCTGGTGGCACATGTGGTCGAGCATAACGAAGACGGCCACCCGGCTCTGGGCGTGTTTAGTCACGGAATTTTCTACAAAATCGGGCAGGGTGGTTGAAAACCCTTACCAAGCCCCAAGAATTGGCGGTGGAAAATGCACTTTGTCACTTGTTAAACTGTGTTTTCGTACTTGTTACGAGCCTGGTTCTCTAACGAGGCCCGGTGGTCGTTAGTCCCTCTGTGCAGTCTGGCTGTTCAAGATCACTTTCGATTGCCTAAATCAATTAAACAGTCATTGCGACACGCAAGGAGATCACATGGCCCAACCTCGTGTTGTCACCATCCATTACACGCTCACCAACGATCAGGGAGAGGAACTTGACTCCTCCCGTGTAGAAGGTCGCGAGCCGCTGTCTTATCTGGAAGGTGCACAGAACATTATCGGTGGACTGGAAAGTGCATTGAACGAAAAGAATGCAGGCGATCAGGTCAAGGTTGCTGTAGAACCTGCCGAAGGCTACGGCGAAGTTAACGAAGAGCTGGTTCAGCCTGTTCCGCGTTCTGCATTTGAAGGTGTCGATACCATCGAGCCGGGCATGCAGTTCCAGGCGCAGACCCCGGGCGGCCCCCAGGTTGTTCGCGTGGTTGAAGTCAGCGACGAGACCGTTACCATCGATGCCAACCATCCGCTCGCCGGACAGACTCTTCACTTCGACGTAGAAGTGGTAGAAGCCCGCGAAGCGACCGACGAAGAGCAAGAGCACGGTCACGTTCACTAAGCTTTTCCGAAGCGCTAGCGAAAAAGGGGTCAGATGAAAAGTTCATCTGACCCCGAGTTCACCGGCTATCCGGCAGATCGAAAAAAGGGGTCAGATGAAAGGTTCATCTGACCCCAGGCTCACATGTTCGGATAGTTCGGGCCTCCGCCCCCTTCCGGCGTCACCCAGGTAATATTCTGGGCCGGGTCCTTGATGTCACAGGTCTTGCAGTGAACGCAGTTCTGGGCGTTGATCTGAAAACGCTTGCCGCTGCCGTCGTCTTTCTCAACCACTTCGTACACACCCGCCGGGCAGTAGCGCTGCGCGGGCTCGTCGTATTTCGGCAGGTTGTCCCGGATTGGAAGCTCCGGATCAGTCAGCTTCAGGTGTACCGGCTGATCTTCCTCATGGTTGGTGTTGGAGATAAACACCGAGGACAGGCGGTCGAAAGTCAGTTTGTTATCCGGCTTGGGATAGCTGATTTTCTTGCACTCAGAGGCCAGCTTCAGGGTGGCATAATCCGGCGTGGTGTCGTGCAAGGTGAACGGTAGGCTTCTGCGCAGAATGTTTTGCTCGAAGAAGGCGACCGCGCCGCCAATCACGTTACCGAACTTGTGCATGGCTGGGCCAAAGTTACGCTCATCATACAGCTCTTTGTATAGCCAACTGTCCTTGAAGCGATCCTCAAAGCTGGTAATTTCCTCACCGCTCTTGCCATCCTTGATCGCCTCAAACACAGCCTCGGCGCCCAGGAGGCCGGATTTCATGGCCGTATGGGAACCCTTGATCTTGGAAAAGTTCAGGGTGCCCGCGTCACAGCCCAGCAGCAGGCCACCGGGGAAACTCATTTTCGGCAGGGAGTTGAAGCCACCCTTGGTAATAGCTCGGGCACCGTAGGCGACGCGCTTGCCGCCTTCCAGATATTTTTTCACTTCCGGGTGCAGCTTCAGGCGCTGAAATTCTTCAAACGGGCTCAGGTGTGGGTTGCTGTAGGAAAGGTCAGTGATCAGTCCCACATAAACCTGCCCGTTTTCCAGGTGGTACAGGAAAGAACCGCCGGTGGAACCGGTTTCGTTCAGCGGCCAGCCGGTGGTATGTACAACCAGCCCCGGCTCGTGTTTGGCCGGATCGATGTCCCACAGCTCTTTGATGCCAATTCCGTAGTGCTGCGGATCCTTGCCTTCATCCAGTTTGAAGTCATTGATCAGGCGCTTGCCCAGGTGACCACGGCAGCCCTCAGTAAACAGGGTGTACTTGGCGCGCAGTTCCATGCCTGGCATGTAGCCGTCTTTCTCGGACCCGTCACGGGCAACGCCCATGTCGCCGGTGATGATGCCTTTAACCTGGCCGTCCTCAACAATGGTTTCGGAAGCGGCAAAGCCCGGATAAACCTCAACACCCAGGCCTTCAGCCTGCTCCGCGAGCCAGCGGCAAAAGTTGCCCAGGCTGATAATATAGTTGCCATGGTTGTGCATGTTCCTGGGCACAAACGCATTAGGGATCTTGGTAGCGTTTTCCTGGTTCTTCAGCAGGAAAATGTCGTCACGGGTAACCGGCGTGTTGAGCGGGGCACCTTTCTCTTTCCAGTCAGGGAAGAGCTCGTTGAGGGCAGTGGGCTCGAATACGGTGCCGGCCAGAATGTGAGCGCCGATCTCAGAACCTTTTTCTACCACGCATACGGTGAGTTCTTCGCCAGCTTCCTGTGCCAGTTGCATGACACGGCAAGCTGCCGACAGGCCCGCCGGGCCGCCGCCGACGATCAGAACATCAAATTCCATCGATTCGCGTTCCACGTTGGTCTCCTCAAACTTCTTTAATGGATATTATGTGCCCGCAGGCAGAATCTTTCTGGGTCGCCATCATACCGGTAAAACTGCCTATAGACGACTGGCACAAGTCAGCTAGACCGACTTGTTTACAGCAAAGAATACCGTATTTGATGAATCAAACAAACGTTTGTTTGAAATTTGGTCTGTCCTTTGGCATTGTAGGAGCACACTGAAATATCGTGTGTTTTGAGTCGAAACCAAGTATCGTCTCACGGCCATTTCCAGTCAATACCGGGAAACTGGCTGAAGCATCAGTCCTGGCGCGTCGTCTGAGGCTATTGATTCTGCTGAGCGTTGCCTCCATCATTAGTGCGCACGGAATTTCGGCAGGCTTCGTGTGAGGACTGCAAGTCATAAACCCATCGTAGAAGAACGAGGAATCTATGAAGGTTCTGGTCGCTGTAAAACGAGTAATCGACTACAACGTAAAGGTGCGCGTCAAGCCGGACAACACCGGTGTTGACCTCGCCAACGTCAAGATGGCAATGAACCCGTTCTGCGAAATCGCTGTAGAAGAAGCGGTTCGCCTGAAAGAGAAAGGTGTTGCCAGTGAAATTGTGGTGGTATCCATTGGCCCGAAAGCCTGCCAGGAGCAGATCCGTACTGCGCTGGCGTTGGGTGCGGACCGTGGTATCCACGTCGAAACGGACGAGGAGGTTCAGTCTCTCGAAGCGGCCAAGCTGCTGAAGGCTGTTGTTGAAAAGGAAGAGCCTAAGCTGGTCATCCTCGGCAAGCAGTCCATCGATTCCGATAATAACCAGACTGGCCAGATGCTGGCGGCGCTGACCGGTATGGGCCAGGGCACCTTCGCATCCGAAGTGGTTGTTGACGGCGGCAAGGTTAACGTAACCCGTGAGGTAGACGGTGGTCTGGTGACCGTTTCCCTGGACCTGCCGGCGGTTGTCACCACGGATCTGCGTCTGAACGAGCCGCGTTACGCTTCCCTGCCGAACATCATGAAGGCCAAGAAGAAGCCGCTGGACAACATGAGCCCGGCCGATCTGGGTGTCGACATTACACCGCGCCTCTCCACCCTGAAGGTTGAAGCGCCTGCTTCCCGTCAGGCGGGTGTAAAAGTGGCCGACGTTGCCGAGCTGGTCGATAAACTGAAGAACGAAGCGAAGGTGATCTAAATGAGCATCCTTGTAATTGCTGAACATGACAACAGCAGCCTGAAACAGGCGACCCTGAATGTTGTAGCGGCTGCCAAGGCCATCGGCGGAGACATCGACGTACTGGTTGCCGGTGAGAACTGTGGTGCGGTTGCTGAAGCAGCCGCCAAGGCCGAAGGCGTTAACAAGGTACTGGTTGCTGATAACGCGGCTTATGGTCACTTCCTGGGCGAGAACCTGGGTGAGCTGGTTGCTGAAGTGGGCAAAGGCTACAGCCATATCCTGGCCGCTGCCGGCACCACGGGCAAAGACTTCATGCCGCGCGTTGCTGCGCTGCTGGATGTTGCCCAGATATCCGACATCATGCGCGTTGAGTCTGATGATACCTTCGTTCGCCCGATCTACGCGGGTAACGCCATCGCGACTGTGAAGTCCAGCGACAGCATCAAGGTCATCACCGTTCGCCCCACTGCGTTCGATCCTGTTGCAGCCGAAGGCGGCTCCGCTGCTGTTGAGCAGCTGGACGTGGTCAAGGATGCCGGCCTGTCTTCTTTCGTAAGCGAGCAGAAAGCCGAGTCTGACCGTCCGGATCTGGCCAGTGCAGGTATCGTTATCTCCGGTGGCCGCGGCATGCAGAACGGCGACAACTTCAGGATGCTGGAGCAGATTGCTGATCTGCTGGGCGCTGCCGTTGGCGCATCCCGTGCCGCTGTCGACGCCGGTTTCGTACCGAACGACATGCAGGTTGGCCAGACCGGTAAGATTGTGGCTCCGCAGCTTTATGTTGCCGTTGGTATCTCCGGGGCCATTCAGCACCTGGCCGGTATGTCTGATTCCAAGGTGATCGTTGCGATCAACAAGGATGAAGAAGCGCC
>TARA_R110002124_G_scaffold87407_1_pt1 | contig 243734 bp, 229 predicted proteins | sample TARA_R110002124 | Tara Oceans TARA_R110002124 (sample SAMEA4397445) | marine metagenome | biome: Polar Biome; feature: [SRF] surface water layer (ENVO:00010504); material: water (ENVO:00002006), including particulate matter (ENVO:01000060) such as... | depth 5 m | reverse complement strand
TCCGGTTAGGTGATTTCTAACCCGAAGTGCAGCAGTAAATACATCGGCTCTGCTTTCCGAAGACATTGGACTACCCAAAATAATGAAGTCTCTTCCGTCTAAGGCAGGGGTGTTGACAAAAACATTGATCGTACCATTGTTTGTAACTGTAGCATCATCATCAACCTGAACAACATTTGCAGTATGGAAAAGGTTTAAGGTTCCATTTACGGTGATATCGTTTGCAACAGACAAGAAATCATTCTGATTAACGATTAGAGTACTTCCTGCATTCACCGTTAAAGCACAAGCAGTTATATCTCCATCGTCTGCAGTATTATAGTTACCGGCAATAATTACGGTATCGGTGCTACCCGGAGCACCCGCAGGACTCCAATTCGTTCCATTCCATGTTTTAGTAACTCCGGGACATTCGATATAATAAGAAGCCCCTGTTACAATTACTGTAAAATCCTGTGCTGCAGAAAGTGTTCCTTTGTGCGTTACTGTTAATGTATATATTCCAGATGCACCGGTAATATCAACTCGTTCAAAAGGATCTACTGTATTATCACCTGTACTATTTGTATTAACACCGGTTAGTCTCCAGGGCGAAGATGTAGTCGCTCCCTGAGTAATTGTGATGTCCAGATCGTTGACTAAAGCAGCGGTACTACTATTAGTTCCGAAATTACGAGTACCTGCGGGATCTGTCCATGAGATAGATGCTAATAAAGGATCTACACCATTTGATTCAATTTCAATAGAATAAGACCCTCCATTCGTTAATGTTCTTTCGTCAATGATCGCTAATCCGGTATCACTATCTGAAATTGCTTCAGCAGCAGCTTTTGAGTTCATTAGTCCCCAACCCGTTTGTGCATCGGGACCCACAGGTGCAACATCATCTGCTGTGTGCAGAGCAAGACCTTTTAAAGTTGCTGCACGCATAAATACTCCGTTCAGATCATCGTAGTGTTCTTGTAATAAAAGTAAGCTACCTGCGACGTTGGGAGATGCCATTGAGGTACCACTAAGTGCTATATATGCATCATCTGCAGTTTCACCTGTAGATGCTAGTCCGGTTCCATTCCCCATTATATCCGGTTTAATACGAAAATCGTCTGTAGGACCTTCACTACTTCCGGGATTTCTAACAACGGAATTTAAACTACCGTCTGGGTTAATCACGGCATCTTCTCCGTTGGCAACCACCATATTATTCTTTGCCGTTGCATGTCCTGATAACTTATCGTATGCAACATTTCCACTAAGAGGATCCGCATTTGAAGTATTATCTTCTCCGTCATTTCCGGCAGCTACCACCATAAGGTAGTACGGCGAGTTGTACATAAGATCATCCCAGTCTACGGCATCTTGACCGTATTGTCCGAACCAGCCATCAGGAATATTTGCGGCTATATAACCATATGAATGATTAGAGATTAACATATCATATCCATTATTAAATGAACCTGATCCACTTCCGTCACCTGCCTGAGAAGCAGCTTCGGCTAGATCGTCATTCCACATATATCCACGAACTTGTGTTTGCCATGCCATACCTTTTGAGGTGCCATATGGCGCATTAAAAATTACTACACCTTCGGCACAAATTGTTCCTGTAACATGTGCCGCGTGAAAATTTAACTGAGTACCTCCTTCAGTACCGGTATCCATAAGTGTTACTCTGTTTGTTCCACCCGGTCCGTCATATTCCTGATGTGTTATCCTTGCATGACCGCCATCCCATACATGTGCGATAAGACCATTACCGTTTAGATCTAAGGAAAGACCCCCTCCGGTATTTAACCAATCGGTACGTGTAGATTCTGCTGCGTCAGAGTTAAAAGTCCTGTAATAGATCGGGGTTCCATCTTCTGCGATTCGTTGTAATTCTGCAACTCCTCCGTCTTCCAATTCCATTTTCAAGGAGATACCGTTTTTTAAAGCAAAGGCATTTGCTTCGGCTTTACGCAATGCATTTCTCGCTTCAAATTTATCTTGAAGCTCATCTAATTTAGCTCGACGTTGTTCAATTTTTTGTTGTTCCGAATTATTAGTATCGTTCTGTCCATTAACTTCGATTGTGAATGTGAAGAACAATGTTAAGAGGAACAAGCCTTTTAGTAAAAAAGTTTTCATTTTCGGGGGTTTATCTATATACGATTGATAACTCTGTAGTATATAATGGTTTAATGATTTATCAAAAATAGTGTTTTGTCGGTAAAAAACAATTATTATCGATTAAAATGTTAATATTATGCTAAAATATGATATCACAAAAAGCAGATAAGAACCATATATCTATTTATCAGTTACTTACACAAGTTTACAATAACCAGCCTCAATTCAACAAAAATTGGGTTATAAAAAAACCCGTTTAGTTACAACTAAACGGGCTCAATGATATTACTACTTTGCAGGCTATCCTCCGAAATCGTCGAAACGAATGTTCTCATCCGGAATACCAAAGTCCTCTCCCATTTTTTGAACGGCCTGGTTCATTAATGGAGGACCACAGAAATACAATTCAATATCTTCGGGTGCTTCATGATGATTCAAGTAATTGTCTATTACCACTTGGTGAATAAAACCTACGAAGCCATCACCCGGAGCATCTATATTCTCTTTTACTTTCCAATTGTCTTCTTCCATTGGTTCTGAAAGTGCCAAATAGAATTTAAAATTCGGAAATTCATTTTCTAACTGCTGAAAGTGATCCAGATAAAACAATTCTCTTTTAGAACGTCCTCCGTACCAGTACGTCACTTTTCGTCCGGTTTTTAACGTTTTAAAAAGATGATATAAGTGAGATCGCATAGGTGCCATTCCGGCCCCTCCTCCAACATATAACATTTCTGCTTCCGAAGGATTAATAAAGAATTCACCATAAGGTCCGGAGATTACTACTTTATCTCCTTTCTTTCGGTCAAAAATATAAGAAGAAGCGATTCCCGGATTTACATTCATCCATTGATTTTTGGCTCTGTCCCATGGTGGTGTTGCAATACGAACATTCAACATAATCTCTCTTCCTTCAGCAGGATAAGAAGCCATAGAATAAGCACGTTCTACAGTTTCATTGTTTTTCATCACTAATGGCCATAAACCAAACTTATCCCATTCTGCTTGAAACTTATCCGGAGTATCATGTTCTTCGGGGTGTGCAGTGATATCCATATTTTCAAATTTCACTTCACACGGTGGAATTTCAATCTGGATATATCCTCCCGCCTTGTAATTCATATCTTCCGGAATCTCAACGACAAACTCCTTGATAAAAGATGCAACATTATAGTTACGTACTACAACAGCATCCCATTTTTTAATTCCGAAGACTTCCTCAGGAATATGAATATTCATATCCTGTTTAACTTTCACCTGACAAGAAAGTCTTGCACCTTCTGCCAGTTCTTTCCTGCTAAAGTGCGGAGTTTCGGTAGGAAGCGCTTCCCCACCACCTTCTAAGACGTGGCATTCGCACTGAATACAGGTTCCTCCTCCACCACAAGCAGATGGCAGGAATATTTTATTATTTCCTAGAGTTGAAAGCAAAGTACCTCCGGATTCTACCTCAATAACTTTTTCATCATTGATGGTGATCTTTACCGGCCCCGATGGTGACAACTTCTGTTTTGTAAAAAGCAAAAGTGCAACTAAAAGCAACGTAAGTACCAAAAAGGCAACTACGGTTGCAATAATAACTCCTAATGTGCTTGCTGCTAAAAACATATTACTGTTGTGTTATTTCTGAAACTTCTGCTGTTTCAATTAATGCTGTATTTTCTTTTTCTTCTGAAGTACTATCTACACCTGCCGCTCTAACTTCCGAGTCTGGTGCTTCTTCGTCTCCTCCTGTTAACATACCTCCGAAACTCATAAAACCAATTGCCATAAGTCCGGTGATGATAAATGTAATTCCCAAACCTCTTAATGGTGCAGGAACATTACTGTAACGAATTTTTTCGCGAATCGCTGCGATGGCAACTATCGCTAAGAACCATCCAATTCCGGAGCTAAATCCGTAATTTAGTGCTAATCCTAAACTCGCAATGTCGCGGGATTGCATAAAAAGTGATCCTCCTAAAATGGCACAGTTTACTGCAATAAGTGGTAAGAAAATTCCGAGTGAATTATACAATGATGGAGAAAATTTCTCTACTATAATTTCAACTAGTTGCACCATGGTTGCAATGGTTGCTATAAACAGGATGAATGAAAGGAAACTCAGGTCGTAATCTGCATACTCTTCACCTAACCAAACCAATGCTCCTTCCCGAAGTATATATTGATCTAACAACCAGTTTAACGGTACCGTTACTGTAAGTACAAAGATAACGGCAGCACCTAAACCTACAGCAGTCGTAACCTTTTTGGAAACCGCAAGGTAAGAACACATTCCGAGGAAATATGCAAATACCATGTTATCTACAAAAACTGATTTAAAAAATAACTCTATATGTTCCATTTTATAAGATTTTAGACTTTAGATGTTAGATTTGAGATTTTTATATCTCAGATCTATAATCTTATATCATTTTAATTTTCTTCTATTAATTCCTTATTTCGGCTACGTTGTACCCAAATGATCAATCCTACCACAATGAGTGCCATTGGAGGAAGTACCATAAATCCGTTGTTTTCGTAACCAAATTGGTAAAGACCGGATTTCTCAACCGGATCTCCTAGTACTTTAAAACCGAATAAAGTTCCCGAACCCAAAAGTTCTCTGAAAAATCCAACAATGATCAGGATCACACCATAACCTGCCGCATTTCCTATTCCGTCAAGAAACGATCTCCATGGACCATTCCCTAATGCGAAAGCCTCAAAACGCCCCATGATAATACAATTCGTAATGATCAAACCAATGAAAACTGAAAGTTCTTTACTCAGTTCGTAGGCAAATGCTTTTAACACCTGGTCCACAATAATCACAAGTGTTGCCACTACGATTAGCTGAACAATAATTCTGATTTTCGATGGAATAATATTTCTCATTAGAGAAATTACCACGTTTCCTACACCTAAAACAAATACTACGGAGATTGCCATTACTATAGATGGCTTTAACTGCGCAGTAATTGCCAGAGCCGAACAGATCCCCAAGACCTGAATAGTAATTGGATTATTATCTGCTAACGGATCTAATATTAATTTACTGTCTTTCTTTGATAGTAGTCCCATGGCTTATTGATTTAAATTTTTGAAATAAGGAACGTACATACGAACATCCTTTTTTAACATTGCCGAAACCCCGTCTCCGGTAATCGTAGCTCCTGCAAGTGCATCCACTTCATTATCTGATGTATCTGTGTTTTTCGGGTCGTTATTTCCCTTTGCGACATTTATTCCTTCGAACGCATCTCCGTTTAAAAACTTTTCACCGGTGAAGTCATCCATAAAATAGCGTTGCTTGATCTCGGCTCCTAGTCCGGGTGTTTCTCCCTTATGATCGAAATATACACCTTGTACCGTCATTGATTTATCTACAGCGACGAAGCCCCATATTGCATCCCAAAGTCCTTTGCCACGCACCGGAATCACATATACTTCCTTTCCGTCCTTTTCTCCAATAAAAAGTGGTAATCGTCTTGTATAACTCTTATCTTTTGCCTTTGTCTCCTCCTTTTTTAGGTCGATCAAAAAGGCTTGATCATCTTCAGTGATCTTATCTCCCTGAATCACAAGTTGCTTCTTGATGTATTTGTTAAACTCTTCTTCTACTCTATCGGTAGGAATAAAAGTTACATCGTTAGGACCTTCGTTTTCGTTTACGTTCATAGCATACAAAATGTTTTGCTGCTTTTCGTATTTTTCATTCGCTTTGATCAATGGCTTCAATCCACTGGCAAAACCGGCCAAAAGAGATCCAACCACGAGTACCATGATAACGGCGAAGACAATAGTGTAACTATTTTTATCTGTGTTAATTGCCATAATTATGCTGTTTTAACTTTTAGACGTTTTGCTCTTCTCTTAATATTACCCTGTAACACATAATGATCTATAGTTGGAGCGAAAACATTCATTAATAGAATTGCAAGAAACACTCCTTCCGGATAAGCAGGGTTAAACACTCTTATAAGTATGGATATAAAACCAATTAAGAATCCGTAAATCCATTTCCCTTTATTTGTCTGGGATGCAGTTACAGGATCTGTGGCCATATAAACTGCTCCAAAAAGAATACTACCTATAATAAGGTGTTGCCAGAAAGGCACTGTCATTAATCCGTAAAATTTACTTGTTTCTGAAATCCATCCGGCATCAACAACACCATTAAATATAAGTCCCATGGTTAAAGCACCTATTAGAGTACTTATAATAATTCTCCAGCTTCCCACTTTGGTAAAAATTAAAAACAAAGCTCCAATAATTATAAGTAGTTTAGATGTTTCACCTACCGAACCGGGGATAAAGCCCCAGAACATATCCCAATAGTCATAAACCACAGAGTTATTTTGAGCGTAGCTTCCCAGAATAGTCTCACCCGAGATGGCATCGACATTAGCTCCTGCAGCAATCTCTTTAGTACGTTCTACCGCTCCGTGTACCCATACTTTATCTCCACTCATCCAGGTAGGATATGCAAAGAACAAGAATGCTCTTATGGTAAGTGCGGGGTTCAGGATATTCATCCCGGTACCTCCAAATACTTCTTTACCAATAACAACACCGAATATAACGGCTACAGCCAACATCCATAAAGGAATATCTATTGGTACGATTAAAGGCACCAACATCCCCGTTACCAAGTATCCTTCTTCAACTTCATGACCTTTAATAACGGCGAACAAGAACTCGACCGCCAGACCAACACCGTAGGATACGATCACTAATGGAAGTACTGTCCAGCATCCCATGATAAAATTATCCCACGTAAAGAAATTTGCTACTGGTGCAGCACGTAAAGTTTCATCTAAAGCGGCATAATGTTGATATCCGGCATTAAACATTCCGAATATCAAACAAGGAACCAGTGCAAGTATAACTGTATTCATTGTACGCTTCAGGTCGTCTGCAGCACGTACATGACCTCCAGAATGAGTCGTTTCGTTTGGTAAGTATAAAAATGTGTGCAACGCATTAAATGCAGGAGCCATTTTCTTGCCTTTATACTTTTCCTTTAGCGTATGTAATTTTTGTTTCAATCCCATATACTGCGTATTTTTCATTTTTTACAAAATGAATAATTATCCTATTTCTTTATACATTAAGTCAAGACCTTTACGAATGATCTCCTGATGCGGTTGTTTAGACACACAAATAAATTCTGTCAATGAAAAATCTTCGGGAGCAACTTCATACATTCCAAGCGCTTCCATAGCATCCAGATCTTCAACCATACAAGCTTTCAAAATTTGCAACGGATAAATATCCAAAGGAAAGACTTCCTCGTAATTCCCCGTAAGCACAAAAGCTCTATGTTCTCCGTTAGTATTAGTATCTAGTTCATATTTTTTCTTCGGAAACATCCACGAAAAAGTTAAAGCCCGTGAAGTTGAAATTTTATTAAAAACCGGCTTGTTCCATCCAAAAAATTCATAATCGTCACCCTCCGGAATTACCGAAACTGTAGTATTATAATAACCTAAATGGCCCTTCGGATTGGTTTTAACACCTGTTAACACATCACCATTGATCACTCTTACATTTTCTTCATCCAATCCGGAATCATATAAGAAAGTTGAAACCTCGGCTCCTATAGTAGTACGATAATATTTAGGTGTTTTTACCGAAGATCCAGCTAAAGCAACGATCCTTTCAGCATTAAATTTTCCGGTTAACAGTAGCTCACCTATAATAACAAGGTCTTGTGCCGCAACTGTCCAAACCGTTTCTCCTTTGTTTACCGGATCTATTTTTGCGATCTGTGTACCTACGTTTCCAGCCGGGTGTGGGCCCGAGACCGTATGCAAACTAATATCCCGAAGTCCTTTTAATGGTGAATTTCCTTTTTTGTCGACCGAAACATGCACCAAACCATCAGTAAGTTTACTTAAGGCAGTAACTGCCGCCTGCATTTCGGGTTCCTTATTCGCCAAGGTAAATTCCAGATCGGCTGCCAATGGCGCACTGTTGAATGCCGAAATAAAAATAGCCTTTGGCGCTACTTCAGGGTTGGCGATAACAGCATACGGACGTTGTTTTATAAATGGCCAGCATCCCGAAGCTAGTAAATGATCTTTGATTTCTTCAGGCTTCATTGAATCGGGATTTACGATCCCAAAATCTCTGTAAGTGTCCTGAGGCTCTCCTTCTATCACAATTTTTGTGATCACTCGCTTTGCTCCTCTTTCAATAGTTGTAAGAGTTCCGCTAACAGGGGAAGCGAATTTTATCGCTTCATTACTTTTTGAATAAAAAATAGTATCACCTGCCTGGACTTTAGCACCTTCTTTAACTACCATTTTAGGGGTAATTAAATGAAAGTCTGCTGGTCTAATTGCGAAGGTTCTGGATCGCGGAGCACTGGAAAGAGTTTTGTCTGCTTCACCTTTTAGGCGAACTGTAAGACCTTTTTTAATCTTAATGTCTTTAGACATAGGATAATTGTATTAGATTCTCTTTTATAACCCGTCTCGATGGCTATCGGGATTAGGGAGTGCAAATTTATAAATTTAATATAGCATCACATAATAAATATTTATAATTTTCATATTAAAACAATTGTGCCATTTCAGAAACAATTTTAAGGCATAAATTTTGTTTATATTTAGTCCCACAAAACAACGTATATGCTTAAGAAATCTTTTTTCTTTGTCTTCCTTATAATGTTAACAATTCCGTCAATTGCGCAGGTACAGGAAACAACCGAACCATACTTTATTAGAACAATTCAGTTTAGAGGTAACTCAGCACAAAGCGAACTTCCTATCGTTAACTTAGGAGAAAGAATCCAGCTTTCCTTTGATGATATTAATGGTGACGAATCCGATTATTATTATAAAATCACACATCATAATTTCGATTGGACGCCAAGTGACTTATCTAAAGGCGAATATTTAGACGGCTTTGATGATGTAAGAATTGAAACGTATCAAAATTCCTTTAACACCCTTCAAATTTATTCTCATTACACTGTTTCCATTCCAAACAGAGAAACGAGAGGGCTTCAAAAAAGTGGAAATTACCTTATTAGCATCTATAACGATGACAATGAACTCGTATTTTCAAGAAAGTTTATGGTAGTAGAACAACTTGCAGGCGTGGGGGTAGAAATTAAACGCTCTCGGGATATTAAGCATATTCATACCAAACAAGTGGTTCAATTTACGGTTAATTCGCAATCCTTGCTACTTATAAATCCGAAGCAAACGGTAAAAACACTGGTACTTCAAAATAGCAACCTGAAAAATGCGATCACAGATTTGGTTCCACAATACACCATTGGCAGCGAACTCATTTATCGTTACGATCAGGAAGCGGCATTTTGGGGTGGAAACGAATTTCTAGCCTTCGATAATAAAGATGAGCGATCAGCGACAAATGGGGTACGGAGAATTGAAGTTTCAGATGTTTATGAAAACATATTGTATTCAGATATTTCAAGAGCCGATCGTCCCTACACTTACAATCCCGATATCAATGGTAATTTTGTGGTACGAAAACTCGGAGTTCAGAATCAGGATATCGAAGCCGAATACGTCCGTATGCATTTCAATCTCATGTTTTACGAAGATATTGGTAATAAAGAACTACATGTTCATGGAAACTTCAACAATTGGACAATAGACGAAACAACTTATATGAAATACGACGAAAACACCGATAGCTATAGAAACGAACGTCTTTTTAAACAAGGTTTCTACAACTATAAATATGTATTAGTAGATCGGGACGGCAGTGTAGACGAGGGTGCGGTTAGTGGCAACTTTTGGCAAACTGAGAACGAATATACGGTATTAGTGTATTTTAGAGATCTGGGCGCTCGTTTCGATAGAATCATTGGAATGGGACAGGCAAATTCTACGAACATCAACAATAACTAATTCTTTTTTGTAAGTTTTCTTCGGAAAATCCCTCATATTGAAAAAATAGATATGGAAAAAGACCTCGCTCTTTTCAACAAACTGGCTTCTTTACTTTTGAAAAATGAAGCAGAACACCCTGTAACTGCGCCAATTTCACCAGAATCATTGCACCTGTCCCTCAATCTTTCTTTGGAAGAGAACCCCGCTTCTGAAGCATTTTTTGAAGAAACTCTCGAAAAACTGATCCTAAATACCCCAAGAACCACCACCCAATTATTCTTTAATCAATTGTTTGGCGGAAGAAATTCGAAAGCAACTCTTGGAGATCTATTAGCTGTACTGCTTAATAACAGTATGTACACCTATAAAGTTGCCGGCCCACAGGTTGGTATAGAAAAGGAGATCTTACATAAGATCTGCAACCTTATAGGCTACGCAAAAGAAAGCGATGGCACCTTTGCTCCGGGTGGCTCAATGAGTAACTTTATGGCGATGATCATGGCAAGGGATAGATTTAACACAGCCATAAAAAACACGGGGGTGCTACAAAAAATGACCCTTTATACTTCTTCAGAATCACATTATTCAATTCCTAAGAATGCAGCTTTCATGGGGATTGGCAGGGAGCAGGTTCGTTATATTGAAACAAATGAGTTCGGACAAATGCTTCCGAAGCAATTAGAAAATCAAATAAAAACCGATATCGATAAAGGATTTAGTCCGTTTTTTATCAATGCCACCGCCGGTACAACAGTGTTGGGAGCATTCGATAATATAGAATCGCTTTCAGAAATAAGTAAAAAATACGATCTCTGGTTGCACGTAGATGGAGCGTATTGCGGTGGAGTTATTTTCAGTAAAAAACACAGACATTTAGTAAAAGGGCTTGAAAAATCTGATTCTTTTAGCGTAAACGCTCATAAAATGCTTGGCACACCTCTATCCTGTAGCATTTTGGTTACTCAATATAAAAAGTATTTATACGATTCTTTCTCTAATGACGCTTCTTACTTATATCAAACCGATGGCGATGATTATAATTTAGGCAAGACATCATTACAATGCGGACGACGTAATGATGCCTTAAAATTATGGACACTCTGGAAGTCGGTTGGAACTAACGGACTAGCAAAAATTGTCGATAAGCAGTTTGAACTGGCAAAAATTGCCAGAGATTATATATCGAACAATCCGGACTACACATTATATAGTTTTGACGAATCGATTTCGGTTTGCTTCAATTACAAAAATGTACCGGCGCACCTATTGTGTACCGAACTTTACGAAAAAGGAAAGTTGATGGTTGGGTTTGGGACGTTTAACAACATTCAGTTCGTGCGCTTGGTTACGATCAACTCCGGCAATGAGAAAGAGGACATCTTACACTTCTTTAACATCATTGAAAACTTTGTCGCTGCCCATAAAACTTTTAAACAGCCGGAAATTTTTGAATAATTTTATCTAAAAACCTACTATCTTTACTAGGTGAGTAAAAAGATACCCGTAAAGAATACAAGTAGAAAAGCCACGATATATCGAGGCGTAAAATGTCTTAACTGCGGTCAACCATTAGACCTTAGTGATAAATATTGCTCTTACTGCGGACAATTAAACACCACCAAGCAACTTTCGTTAAAAGATTTTTTTGGCGAGTTTATAGGCAGCATATTAACATACGACTCCCGACTCCGTTATACCCTTAAAGATCTCCTCTTTAAACCCGGTACAATTACTAAAAATTATGTTCAAGGGCAACGATTAAAATACGCTAATCCTTTTAGATTCTTTCTCAGTATCTCTATTATTTTCTTCCTGATTAGCGGCTTGATCACTTCACTGAATAATGGCAAAAGTTCTTTTGTTAATGTTAATAACACATCTTCATCAGATACTTTAGATACCGATTCGATCCTCACTGCAAATAACATCTATTACAACGCCGAAAGCAATGATCATATTCCAAAAATGTCATTTACCGATAGTACTGTTATAGTAGATAAGGATACTATTCCCATTTCAGATAAAAAGAAAAAGGAGATCGAGTTTATTGCCGAGAAAGATCTGGATACCCTGAGTTGGGGAAACAGGATCGTTAAAAAGTTCATGCTGTATAACGATTTCTATGATAAAACAGAAATAAGGAACCCCTCAGAGGCTTTAGACAGTTTAAAGCATAGTAAAACAAGAATGAATAAATGGATCTATGAAAAAAACGATGCTATTAAAAGAATAAAGGAAAAACCATTGGAATTTTTAAATTATATGTTGGGTAAAATACCCTTTTTCTTATTCTTTTTTACTCCGGTATTTGCATTGTTCTTTTGGCTTATTTATTCAAAAAAGAAGTTTACATATATGGAGCATATGATATTCATTTTTCATATTTTCAGTTTTGTCTTCCTCGGCCTCTTTATATGTTTACTCCCCGATGCACTTATTGGTTCAGATATATTTATGTCTATACTACTTGGTCTAATTGGTCCGTTTTACTTTTACAAAGCGCTTCGAAATTTTTACGGGCAGGGACGCTTGCTAACAATAATTAAATTTGTATTTTTAAACGTATTCTTTTTTATTAGCGCAAACATCGCAGCGACTTTGTTTTTTGCAATCACTGCTGCAGTATACTAACAATGGTTCAACAGGTAACACAGGGCATCAAAGTATCGGTAAACACCGGTTTCGAAGGGACTTTTTATAAGAATAATAAAAAGCAATACGCATTTTCATACACTGTAACCATTGAAAATCAAAGCAAAGACGCGGTACAATTAAACTCACGCTATTGGAGGATCAGTGACGCTTTAAACGATTTAGAAATTGTTGCAGGCGAAGGTGTAATTGGCGAAAAACCAATTATTCAACCCGGGGCACAGCACAGCTATAGTAGTGGCTGCTTATTATTTTCTCCCTTTGGTTCAATGCGCGGACACTACAACATGGTGAACCTTTCCACAACCCGAAGATTTAAAGTGGGTATTCCATCTTTTAAGCTAAGTGAACCTTCTGCAATGAACTAATATAAGTTTCATAATTAGCAACTCTTTCAAATTTTATCTTTTTTTCCTTCTGAAGTATATGGCAGTACGCACAATGTGAATCGTAAGTGAATGTATAGGGTATATGCATATCAAACTCTTCCGAAGCTTTGTAGATTCCATCGAAATCTACTTCACAATTTTCATTATATCTTTTTATTCTGAAATGATTTTCGGGGAAGTGTTCCTCTTGTAATTCGAACCAGGCACTGCTTCCGGTTCCATATAATTTTTGCGCCCTCTCAGACAGCTTAGACTTCTGAATAGTTATGGGTTCGGGTTTTTTCTTATGGAAGTAATTTCTCAGGTTCTCTTGAAGCGCACTCCCGTTAAATTTCGAGATTTTGCCATTATAAATTTCAAAAATATCTTTAGCTAAACTTGCTTTTTCAACATTTCCCACTGTACTAGGCGTAAATTTCTTATTAAAACTAAGGGCCTTTACTATCTTTAAATTGGGTGTTGCTGCCAGTATAGTTTCGGTTACGAAGCGCGAACAATTACTGCCCGTCTTATCAAAAGCTCCGTACGGGATACTTCCTTTTTGTTGAAGAGTACGTATAAAGTTATAAGCCTTGTTGTGATCAATTTCATCACAAACCGATGCCAATAATCTGCCATCTCCGTGAGTTTTATCGGGGTTTCCATCTAACCAATAAAAAAATGCATCACGGTTTTGCAAAACCCCTTCCGACGAAATTTTTGCAATAATAGGTATGTGTAATTCGGCATCAGTATTGGCTCCTCTCACCCTGCCATAACCCGGCGGTGTAACATATCTTCCAAAGTCAAAATACCGGGCTTTTCCGGTTTCATTATTAATTAAAATCAAGGCAGCATGACCCGCTTTAATATGATTTTTTGTACCCAAACCCAGATATGGTAATACTTTGCAGATCCACTCTGTACTAACCTTTACAAAAGTATCGGGATAAGCCAAAACAATTATCTTTCCTGTTGCTTTCAAAAATCTACAACGGTTATTAAGTTAGTCTGTAGATCTTCATAACGCATACTCGATGGCTGCGATTTTGAAAATTGAGTAATACTCTTGGTTTTTACAAACCCCCGATCCATAATTATCCCGTTTTCCTTATTTCCACTACCTGCAGTTTTATGAAAATCGAGGATTTTCGCTTCAGAAGGACTTAGGTTTTTAAAGACAAAATCTGAAAACCACTTTTCACGTTCTTTTTTTACATTTTCGGTATACAGTAAAGAAGACGACCAAATATGCGGAGCCAAAGGCTTTTCGGTGAAATGAGCCAAATTTCCATCCCATACTAACTCATGTAATTCGAGAGAATCTTTCCAGTTTACCATGATGATAGTAAACGGCTCAATGCCGTTAAAGTCAAAATTTTTAATGGTATGATCAGCCCTTTCCGAAGTAAGTAATTCCTTTACTATTATCCCCCGGCTCATTCGGTATTGCTCTTCACGTTCGTGGGCAGTAAAACCTCCATTCAACAAACAAATAAGTCGCTTTTGAGAACTTACTCCAATCCAGGTACCACCGGCTACTTCATCTTTGGGATACAAAAGATTCGTGTTTTTTTCGCTATAAATTTCAGGAGGGATCGTATTTCGAAGTGGAGCCTCGTCTCTATTGCTAGTTAGCACAAAAGCATCGAGCGATCTGGGAAGAAATGTTACTGTACACATACTTAGTAAGGTCTGTCTTTTCTTCCGAAACTTACAAAAAACTATTCAGTTTAACAGAACAAACCCAAGCTGAGATTGTAAACTCCTTTGACCATCTTCGTTCTATTTTATTTGTACCTTTGCAACTCTTAAAAATTTATATTAAAAATAAGTATCATGGGTAAAGGATTTTTTGAAGTACCAATTGCTGTAAATGACCCTATCAAGGGTTACGAGCCGGGTTCTCCCGAACGTGCCGAAGTTTCAGAAACATATAAGAAAATGTATAATAGTACGATCGATGTTCCATTGTATATCAATGGGAAGGATGTAAAAACCGGAGATACAGGAACTATGTCACCTCCTCACGACCATAAACATAATTTAGGTACGTACCATAAAGCTGAAAAAAAACATATTGAAGATGCCATTGCAACAGCGTTGGAAGCACGCAAAACGTGGTCACGAATGCCATGGGAACAACGCGCAGGTATCTTTCTTAGAGCAGCCGAGTTAATAGCCGGTCCGTACAGAGCAAAGATCAATGCTGCTACCATGTTGGCTCAGTCAAAAACAATTCACCAGGCAGAAATTGATGCTGCCTGCGAATTAATAGATTTCTTACGTTTTAATGTACAGTACATGACAGAAATCTATGCCGAACAGCCCGAGTCAACATCAGGAACATGGAATAGACTAGAATATCGTCCACTAGAAGGATTTGTTTATGCCATTACTCCATTTAATTTTACTGCGATCGCAGGAAATCTTCCGGCTAGCGCTGCCTTAATGGGCAATGTGGTGGTATGGAAACCAAGTGATAGTCAGGTATATTCTGCTAAGGTGGTTTTAGACGTATTTAAAGAAGCCGGGGTTCCGGCAGGTGTAATAAATATGGTAATGGGTGACCCGGTAATGATCACCGATACTCTCCTTGCAAGTCCCGATTTTAGTGGTATTCACTTCACCGGATCTACGAATGTATTTAAGGACATCTGGCAAAAAATTGGTAAGAATATCCATAATTATAAAACTTATCCGCGTATTGTAGGTGAAACCGGTGGAAAAGACTTTATTGTGGCTCATAAGACATCAGATCCTAAACAAGTTGCGACGGCAATTGCAAGAGGAGCCTTCGAATTCCAAGGTCAGAAGTGTAGTGCCGCCAGCCGTTGCTATATTTCTAAATCCATTTGGGGGAAAGTAAAAGAACACCTAATTGCAGATGTGAAGTCATTTAAGATGGGATCGCCAGAAGATATGAGTAATTTTATTACTGCAGTGATCCATGAAGGCTCATTTAATAAACTGGCAAAGTATATTGATCAGGCTAAAAAAGATGATAATGCTGAGATCATTGTTGGGGGTAATTACGACAAAAGCGAGGGGTATTTTATAGAGCCTACGGTAATTGTTACATCCGATCCTAATTATGAGACTATGTGTACAGAGCTCTTCGGACCAGTAGTTACCATCTATATCTTTGAGGATAAAGATTGGGAGAAAACGCTACACTTGGTTGATGAAACAGGCGAATACGCATTGACCGGTGCTGTATTTAGTGAAGATAGATACGCTTTAGAAGCTGCGGTAAAGATTCTTGAGAATGCCGCCGGAAACTTCTATATAAATGACAAGCCTACAGGAGCCGTTGTTGGACAACAACCATTTGGTGGAGCTCGTGCAAGTGGAACTAACGACAAGGCAGGAAGCAAACTAAATCTTTACCGATGGATCTCACCTAGAATGGTAAAGGAAACATTTGTATCTCCAACAGATTATAGATATCCATTTTTAGGATAGAAAGTTAAATTTATTGTGAATAAAAAAACCGAAGCTCTCGCTTCGGTTTTTTTGTGTGATCGTTTTAAGTTATTCAAAACCTTTATTTTCGTTCACCTCGGCAAACTGAGAGTTTCTCGCTGTATTGTCTGCACTTACTACCATTGCCACAAGACTCAAATTATTTGAATTATAATCTGAAGGGATCGTAGCAGTAAATGATTTGCTATATGTCGTAAAAGCCGCAGTAGCCGGGATGTTATCACCAAAAATCCCCGTCAAAGACTGTCTAAGCACCTCATTGTGCTCAAAATCCGGAATTGGATTTCCTGCCTGATAATACGGACTTGTTGGATCTGTGTTGTAATAATTTGTCTGATCATGAATAATTCCGTTTTCCAGCAAATAAAGCACGAGCTTGTCGCCTGTAATAGAACCTGTCTCATAGATCACATCTACTTCCACGGTTAATGTACTTCCGGTAAGCTGAGAACTGATTCCTATTGCGAAATCGGTTTCTTCACCGGCCATTCCGGTTACATCTGATGGGTTGTAAGGACTACTCCAGGTTCCGGAGAACCGGATTTCAGAACTCCGTTTGGAACTGCGATTGCCGGTCAATCTAATTTAGCAGGATATCCTGCAGGTACAGTTAACCGTCAGGTTTTTCCTGGTCAAGGACAAAATGGAAACAGTACTGCGATGAGTCGTGGTCAATGGACAAGCGCATCAAATGCGGTCATGGCCGAAGGTTCGCACGTAAATGTTGGAGTTGAAGCCGTTATAGACATACAAACCAGAGAATTAACGGTTCATGTTGAAGCGTATTACACAAGTGATAGTCCACAGTCAACTAACTTATTAAATGTTGCCTTACTACAAAATAACACCTTAGGGCCTCAAACAGGAGGGAATTTAGGAAACAACTATGTTCATCAACACAGATTGGTACACATGCTTACCGGACAATGGGGTGAAGCGATCAATACTACGACTACCGGAACTTTTGTAGATCGTACATATACTTATACAATTCCTGCAAATTATAACAACGTTCCTGCAGAATTACCTGATATGGAAGTAGTAGCTTTTATAACTGAAACTCAGCAAGATATTCCTAGTGGAAGTGGAGCTTACCCAACATACACAGGTATTACCAATGCAAATGATGCAAGTCTTACGAACATTGAAGAAATAACCTTTGACTGTGCTACAGAAATTGGACCAACTATTACCTTTGAGAACTTAGGACAAGATCCTATCACCTCACTACCTATAGAATATTCAATAAACGGAGGTGCCGTTGAAACTTACACCTGGACTGGAAATCTAACTACTTTCCAGGAAGAAACCATTCAATTACCAGCCATTGGTTATGACATACAGGAAACCAACACATTAAATGTAACAATGCCGAATGATGACGATAATTCCAATAACGACGGAAGCATTAGTTTTGAAGGTTTTGTGGAGAGCTCGGGGTTATTAACGCTTACTTTAACTACAGACAACCAAGGAACAGAATGTCGTTGGAGACTGAGAGAAGTTAATGGTCAAACGATCGCTCAAGGTGGTCCTTACGGTAATAACGAAACTATTACCGAAACTTTTGCCTTAGAAGCTGGTTGTTACTCATTCTCTTTACTTGATTCTGGTAACAATGGAGGTACTGTAGCTACTATTTTAGATGCTAATAATCTTGAAGTCTTTAGTACAGATGGTAACTTCACATCACAAGTAATTCAAAATTTCTCAGGAGATGGCGTATTAAATGTTACTAACAATGAATTTGATTCAGTAGTGATTTATCCAAATCCGGCTAATACTGTACTAAATATCAGAAATGCCGAAAATTCGACTATTCAGGTCTTTAATATCTTAGGACAAGAATTATACTCGAAGTCTAACATTTCTCTTAATGAAGAAGTTGAAGTATCACAATTTAATACAGGTACTTATTTCGTGAAAATTTCAAATGGTGAAGCTGTCAAAACAAGCAAGTTCATCGTTTCCAGATAATATTTATTATCATCCCTAATTAAAAAAACTCCTTCAAAATTTTGAAGGAGTTTTTTATTTTAGTTAATCAACCTTTGTATTTTTGAGGTAGATAAACCACCTTTTTGGTATCGAAAAAATCTTCTTCAAAATAATCTGTCAAGGAAATAATTTTTGCGGTTCTATAATGGGCTAATTCTTCTGAAAGATCTCCACCTTTTAAGTACAGAATTCCATTTTTAAGTTCGTGAACATTATTTTTAGCAATCCTTCCTTTTACCCAATGAACGAAGGTATCCATCTGTGCCACTGCGCGACTAACGATAAAATCGTACTGATCGTTAATAGTTTCTACACGAGCATTTGTAACACGAACGTTTTTTAGTTCCAGTCCTTCGGAAACTTCGGTTACCACTTTAATTTTTTTTCCAATACTATCTACCAGGTGAAACTGTGTTTCAGGAAAAAGTATCGCAAGAGGTATTCCGGGAAACCCTCCTCCTGTTCCAACATCCAATATCTTCGAATCTGGCTTAAACTCCTGTACCTTCGCAATTCCCAACGAGTGCAGAACATGCCTTAGGTATAATTCATCAATATCCTTTCTGGATACCACATTTATCTTCAGATTCCAATCTTTATATAATTCTGAAAGCTTTTCAAACTGATGTACTTGTTGTTCAGAAAGTTGAGGGAAATATTTTAATATTAGATCCATAGTAAGTTATTAACCGCAAAAGTAAGTTAACTTTAATAAATTTATGAATTCAAATAAGGGATTTAAACAATAGAAACGTATTTTTGCTGTTTCCTAAAGGAAATCTCTTTAAAACAAACATCGTGAGAAACCCACAAATTACCTTCTCCAGAGTTGATTCAGCGAAATTTTTTCGAACGCTTAATAAACGCGTCAACAATTACTTCAAAGAAAATAACATTTCCCGAAATGGGAACTGGAAATTACACCTTAAAACGGTGATCATGTTTTCAATTTACTTAACACCGTATTTTTTATTGTTAACCCTAAATTTTCCTACCTGGGCTCAAATATTGCTAACCATAGTGATGGGCGTAGGCATGGCAGGAATAGGAATGAACGTGATGCATGACGCAAATCACGGAGCCTATTCCTCTAAAAAATGGATTAATAAGGTCTTGGGTAGTAGCATCTATATCTTGGCCGGAAATGCCTACAATTGGAAAGTACAACACAATGTGCTGCACCATACCTATACAAACATCCATGGACATGATGAAGATCTGGATGCCGGACGTGTTCTTAGGTTTTCAAAACATGCAAAATGGCACAGGTTTCATAAATTTCAGCATTATTACGGAGTATTGTTATACGGCTTATTAACCTTCAATTGGGCATTGACGACAGATTTTCAACAAACGTACAGATACCTGAAGCGTAAGCTTTCCTTCGGAAAGTTCCCTAATCCATCTACACAATGGAGTATTTTAATAATTACCAAGATCATCTACTTCGCCATTTGGATCGTTGTACCTATTTTGTTCTTTAACATCGCCTGGTGGAAAATATTAATTGGTTTCTTCATTATGCATTATGTTGCGGGTATGATTCTCAGTATCGTGTTCCAGTTAGCACATGTAGTTGAAGAAGCAGATATGCTGTTACCGGACCCTTCTGGTACTATGAAAAACACCTGGGCAATTCACCAACTTTTTACTACTGTTAATTTCTCTACGAAAAATAGAATTATGAACTGGTTTACGGGAGGTCTTAATCATCAGGTAGAACACCATATATTTCCCAATATTAGTCATGTACACTATACAAAGATCTCTAAGATTGTTAAGGAAACAGCCAAGGAATTCAATCTGCCTTACAACGAATACAAAACAACACGCAAAGCAATAATTGCGCATTTTAAACACCTTAAAGAAATGGGGCAAAATCCCGCTGCATTACCCGCCTAGATCTATGAATCCAAAACTTTCTAACCGAGTTAATGAAATGGCCACCTCTGCCACTCTGGCAATGGCTGCTAAAGCACGTGAGCTAAAAGAAGAGGGAAAAGATATAATAGGATTAAGTCTTGGCGAGCCGGACTTTACAGTACCAGAATTTGTAAAAGAAGCGGCAATAGCTGCTGTAGAAGCGAATTATCATGCGTATACACCAGTAGATGGTTACGGAGACCTTAAGCAGGCAATTATCACTAAATTTAAAAGAGATAATAACCTAACTTACACCCCATCCCAAATAGTTGTTTCTACCGGAGCTAAGCAAGCACTTGCAAATTTAGCCATGGTATTGCTCAATGAAGGTGACGAAGTGCTATTACCGGCGCCATATTGGGTAAGTTATAGTGATATTGCGAAACTTGCGGGAGGCGTACCAAAAGAGATAAAAACTTCCATTGAAAATGACTTCAAAGTTACCGCAAATGAGTTGGAAGCTGCGATCACTCCTAAGACCAAGTTAATTATTTATAGTTCTCCTTGTAATCCGAGTGGTTCGGTTTATAGCAAAAAAGAACTTCGGGCTTTAGCCGATGTCCTAGTGAAATATCCTGATATTGTCGTGATAAGCGATGAAATTTACGAGCATATTAATTTTGTTGGCAAACATGCCTCTATGGCCGAATTTGACGATATGTATACTCGCACCGTCGTAGTTAACGGAGTTTCAAAGGCTTTTGCAATGACAGGATGGCGAATAGGTTATATAGGAGGTCCGGAATGGATCGCCCGCGCCTGCAACAAAATGCAAGGACAGATCACAAGTGGAGCAAATTGTATCGCTCAACGAGCAACAATTACAGCCCTGGAGAATCCGCCGAGCAAAATCAAGTATATGGTTGATGCCTTTAAGGCGAGAAGAAAGCTTATTCTGGATCTGCTTTCTGAAATCCCGGGGATTAAAACCAATGAGCCTGAAGGTGCATTCTATGTGTTTCCCGATATTTCTTATTACTTCGGAAAAACCCTTCGCAGCAAACATATTAACACCGCTTCAGATTTTTCATTGTACCTCTTAGAGGAAGCACAAGTTGCTACCGTAACGGGAGAAGCCTTTGGCGATGATAACTGTATTCGTATTTCCTATGCGGCTTCCGAAGCAGATATTAAGGAAGCCATGAAACGTATTAAAGAAGTTCTTTCAGAATAAACCTTAAAAATAATGTCAAAGATCTTACTTCTTGGAAGTGGAGAATTAGGTAAAGAATTCGTTATTGCAGCACAACGCCTTGGCGAAACAGTGATCGCAGTGGATAGTTATCATAATGCACCCGCTATGCAAGTTGCGCAATACAGTGAGGTTATTAATATGCTGGATGGCGACGCTTTAGATAGCCTAGTCGCAAAGTATGATCCTGATTTTATAGTACCCGAGATCGAGGCCATACGCACCGAGCGCTTTTATGAATATGAAAAGCAAGGCTATACAGTTGTACCTTCAGCAAAGGCAGCTAATTTTACGATGAACCGTAAGGCAATTCGTGATCTTGCAGCCAAAGAATTAGGACTAAAAACAGCCGCATACAGATATGCTACCTCAACAGAGAGCTTAGCCGAAGCTGTAAAACAAGTTGGTATGCCATGTGTGGTAAAACCACTTATGTCTTCAAGCGGAAAAGGTCAGAGTACCATTAAAACCGAAGCAGATATTGAAAAAGCCTGGTTGTATTCTCAAGAGGGTTCAAGAGGTGACGTTGCCGAAGTAATTGTTGAGGCTTTTGTTAATTTCAATTACGAGATCACACTTTTAACGGTAACACAACGCAATGGCAATACACTTTTTTGTCCGCCAATTGGGCATCGCCAAGAGCGTGGAGATTATCAGGAAAGCTGGCAACCTGCGATCATGGCAGACCACCACTTAAAAACGGCTCAGGAAATGGCAGCAAAGGTGACTACTGCACTTACAGGGGCCGGCATTTGGGGAGTCGAATTCTTTATTTCCGATGATGGTGTTTATTTTTCTGAACTTTCTCCAAGACCACATGATACAGGTATGGTGACTTTAGCAAATACGCAAAATTTTAATGAATTCGAATTACATGTTAGAGCTGTTATTGGATTGCCTATTTCTGAAATAATCTTGGAACGAACCGGAGTAAGCGCGGTTTTACTTGCCGAAGGTAATTCGGATCATCCAACTTTTGAAGGGTTAGAACATGTAGCTGAAGCTTCAAAAACAGATTTCCGGATTTTTGGCAAACCTACCGCCCGTCCCTTCCGAAGAATGGGCGTGGTCCTTACTTACGACCATGTTGACGCAGATGTTTCCGAAGTAATTAAAAAAGCCAAGTTACTAGCTCAAAAAGTGAGTATAAAACTATAGAAACAATAGATTTCGTTATTTTTATCTTATCCAATCGGAATAAAGGTGAAAAAGACAGTTTTCTTACTCTTACTATGTAGCATCTCGTTATTTGGTCAGGATACCGAAAAAAAGTTTTCGCTATACTACGAAAATGATCAATACGAGCTCACTCCTCAACATTATGCATTGCTGGACAGCATCCTTTTAATCGATAAGAAATCATTGGTCGATGTACATATTAGAGGCTATACAAACAGCGTTGGGGGCGAATTATATAATTTAGAACTTTCCAGAAAACGAGCAGAGAACGTAAAAGAGTTATTGAAAGAATTTACTATCATTTCGTCTAATGGTTATGGTGAATTAGGCTCTGAAGCTGCCAATAATAGACGAGTAGACATTCTTGTTCATAATAAAACCGACCACATTCCCGAAATAGGTGAGATTGTTGAAGAACCGGTTTCTGAAGCTATTAAAACAACTACCATTGCTACCTACACGCAGCCTAAAAAAGGAGATAAGATCATATTAGAAGGAATTCGTTTCTATGCAGATAGGGATGTGATCATGGACGAAAGCAAAGAGGCACTTGAAGAACTTCTCGCTTTTGTAGAAAGTAACCCTAAAATGCGTTTCCGACTTATTGGCCACATTTGTTGTGGAGACTGGAATAATCCCGGCCTTGATGTAAAAAATATGCGTACAGGAAAGAATAATCTCTCAGAAGCCAGGGCTCAAGCCGTTCATAATTACCTTGTTAAGAAGGGTATTGACAGTAAACGAATTAGATATATTGGTATGGCGTACCGCTACCCTACCGGAAAAGGAGATAGATTTGACAGACGTGTTGAAATTGAAATCACATCGATAGATTGACTATCGATTTCTCCAGAAAAAAGGTGTTAGTAAGATTAGTACTGTAAAAAGCTCCAAACGCCCAATTAGCATTAGAAAAGCGGACCACCACTTGGCAGCCGCAGGTAAATTGCCAAAATTATTCACAGGTCCAAGATCTCCTAAGGCCGGCCCAACGTTCCCCAGAGTGGAAGCAGCTCCACCTAGTGCAGTTTTAAAATCTAACCCCAACCAGGAAAAAACTAAGGTTCCCACGATAAAAGAAAGCATATAGAGAATAAAGAATCCAAGAATATTAAAAACAATGGGTTGTGGAACAGCCTTTTTATTATAACGAACAGGAAGAACAGCGTGTGGATGTAAGGTTCTTCTAAATTCTAAAATACCATTTCTGATCATAATAATATGACGCATGATCTTGATTCCCCCTGCTGTAGAACCCGCCGAACCTCCGAGAAACATCAATCCGAAGAAAAAAATCGTTAAAAAAGGAGTCCAAAGCGTATAATCTGCACTCACAAAACCGGTAGTGGTTACTATTGCAAGCACCTGAAAAGCCGCATGCCTTATAGCACTTTCAAATTCACCGAAAACCATGGGGTGTTCAATACTCGATGCCGAAACATCTGCTTGAAAGTAGATTAGGAGTCCGGCGATTATAGTAAAACTAACTATTGCCAGAGCGTAATTTTTGAATTCTTCATCACGCAGTACTTTATTAAACTTCAGCTTAAAGGCAAAGTAACTTAGTACAAAATTAGTACCTGCCAGGAACATAAAAAACATTATAATATACTGTATGAGAGGCTGATCGTTCCAATAAGCTACACTGGCATTCTTGGTAGAAAACCCACCTGTACTCAGGGTACTTAAGGAATGATTTATTGCGTCGAAAAAACTCATTCCGGCTATTTTCAACAAAATAGTTTCTGCGACGGTATATCCCACATAAATTAGCCATAGTCGCTTTGCTGTATCGGTAATTCGAGGATGTAATTTATCTCCTGCGGGTCCGGGAGCTTCGGCTGCAAACAACTGCATACCACCAATACCAAGTAAGGGTAATATGGCAATGGCAAGCACGATAATCCCCATACCTCCAATCCAGTGAGTGATACTTCGCCAAAACAATACTCCCTTGGGAATAATTTCGATGTCATGTAAAATTGAAGCTCCGGTGGTTGTATATCCACTCATTGTTTCAAAGAAAGCATCGGTGAAATTGGGTATGGCCCCTGTAAATAAATAGGGTAAAGTACCCACCAAAGACATAAAGATCCAGCCAAAAGTTACAATTATATAACCTTCTCGCTTCTTAATTTCTTTCCGGTGATTTTTAGTTGCAAACATGATAGACCCACCTATGGCAAGTGCCACCAAACCGGCGAATAGCATTTCTCTGCCAACACCATCTGCATATATAAAACTAACGATGCTTGCCAGGAGTATAAATCCGCCGTTTACAACTAACAAAAGCCCCATTAGATGGGAAATTATTTTGTAGTTAAGTTTTGTAAAAGAGCCCATTATATGAATAGCTTTTCCACTTTGCTTATTGATTGAGGAAGGCAGCATACCACGATTCGATCGCCACTCTCTATTTGAAAGTCACCTAGAGCGATGATTCCTTCACCGTTTCTAATTACTCCGCCAATAATAGCAGATCGAGGAAAATCAATATTTTTTACTTGCTTATTACACACCGCAGAAGTTTCAGAAACAATAAACTCCAACAACTCTGCATTCATGTTATTTAGCTTAGTCATTGCAACTACTTCTCCTTTTCGCACGTATCGGAAAATGTTATTCGCTGCCAGTAGTTTTTTATTAATAAGCGTATCAATCCCAATAGAATGTGATAATTGAAAGTAATCCATATTTTCAACCAATGCGATCGTCTTTCTAACGCCTTTCGATTTTGCGACAAGACAAGACATGATATTCGTTTCACTATTTCCGGTCACTGCAATAAAAGCATCCATATCTTGGATAGACTCCTCCTGAAGAATTTCTACATTCCTACCATCTCCATTTATAACCAAACAACTTGGGATATCATCAGCAATTTCGAAGGCTTTATCTTTATCACTCTCGATCAATTTTACATTAAAACTACTCTTACAAAGATCCTTAGCGGTCTTATACCCAATGTTACTCCCTCCCAGGATCATAACATTTTTGATATCTTCCTTTACTTTTCCGGTAAGCTTGTATATTTCTTCAACTCCTTTCTTGGTTGTCGTAAAGTAAACCTGATCACCTTCTTTAAATTGAGTATCACCACGAGGAATTAGCGTGTATTGTGTCCCGTAACGTTGAATAGCAATTGGTACGTACTTAAGTGTAGGGTACAATTCGCCAACTTCGCGAACTGTTTTACCAACAAAAGCAGTAGTTCTGGACAGACTTAATCCAATCATGGTAAGGGCACCATTTTCAAACTCATAACTGTCGTTAAATGCACTTTGATTAAGAAGCAACTCAATTTCGTTTGCTGCTAACGATTCGGGGGAAATAAGTTCGTCTATCCCAAACTTTGTAAATTCAACTTCATCTTTTTTATCTATAAATTCTGTATTCGAAATTCTTGCGATCGTACGTTTGGCTCCAAGCTGTTTAGAAAGCACACAAACCGTAATATTTGTAGTCTCACTTGAAGTAACGGCAATTACAAGATCGGTGCCATCTACTTTAGAATCTTTTAAAACTGCAATTGAAGTTGCGTCACCACGTACCACGCGGATATCCAGATGTGTGTCTGCATACGCTAAAGACTCCCTACTGGTGTCGATTAGTGTAATATCCTGGGACTCGAAAGAGAGGAGTTTTGCTAAATGAAATCCTACTTCACCGGCACCGGCAATGATAATTTTCATCTGTAAATTTTAATTGTTTTTTATAACTAATAAACCAGTTACATTGATCATAGAAGGCTCCAATACTTCAATTTCACCACTCATCACCATATTACCATTATCATTAGTTGGTTATTCATTACAAAATAACTGGTGCAAATGTACAAATTTAGACACATGAAACCACAGTGAGTGAAGAAAATACGAATCATGTAAAATGAAATTAAATGTATTTATAGAATAAAAAAGTCACTGCTTAAGACTAAATACCTTGGATTGAGATTTTCTTTTAAAAAGTACGTAGATTTGCAGCCCTGTACAATAATGTACAAGTGTTTATGGAAAAAAAAGTTAACCCTTATAAAGATTCTTCGCTCAACAAGAAGAAACAAGTGGAACAGATGTTCGATACCATTTCAGGTAATTACGATGGTCTTAATCGGGTAATTTCACTTGGGTCCGACATAAAGTGGCGAAAGAAGGTAGTTAAAATGATTGCCGGTCAGAAACCGGAAAGTATTCTTGACATTGCTACCGGAACCGGGGATCTAGCAATTAAATTTGCGTCTAAAACCGAAGCGTCTAAAATTGTAGGACTGGATTTAAGTGAAGGGATGCTGTCTGTGGCAAAGAAAAAACTGAATAGTACATCGTTCTCTAACAAGGTGACTTTTGTGCAAGGTGATTCGGAAGCCTTACCCTTTGAAGACAACACCTTCGATGCTATAACGGTTTCCTTCGGAATAAGGAATTTTGAAAATTTAGAGAAAGGACTTTCCGAAATACTGCGCGTGCTTAAACCAAAAGGACTCTTTGTAATTCTTGAAACATCAGTTCCCACTAAAACTCCGTTTAAACAAGGGTACAATTTTTACACTAAAACAATTCTCCCGGTAATTGGTAAGATTTTTTCAAAAGACAAGGTCGCCTATCGATATTTAAGTGAAAGTGCTTCTGTTTTTCCACATGGCGAAGTTCTCAACAATATTTTACGAAAAATTGGGTTTATAGAGGTGGAAAATAACCCACAAACTTTTGGTGTTGCTACCATTTACACTGCAACAAAATAATTATGAAGAAACTTTTTTTTATACTCGCCCTTATCTTGTTCGCCCAATCGGCACAAGCTCAGCTTTTCAGCAAAGAGCGACTATCTAATCTAGAAACTTTTGATAACCGTTTTCTAACTTGGGGTTATTTTCTCGGTTTTAATAGTTATGACTTCAAATTTGAATATGTAGAAGAAAGAGGCTATACCACTACCGATGTCGCAGTTGAGGGTCAGACGGGTTTTAACGTCGGACTTATTGGTGATATGCGTATCAACAATTATATTAATCTTAGACTGGAACCGGGTCTTTTTTATACTCAAAGAAACCTTAGGTTCCCCGGGTTTGAAGAAGAAAAAGATATTCTTAGGGAGGTAAAATCCACCTATATCCATGTTCCTCTCCTCGTAAAAGTTTCTACAAAACGCCTCAATAATATAAAACCATTTATTGTGGGTGGAATCTCGACCTCTTTAAATTTATCGAGTAACCAGAACAATCCCGATGATAACTTTCAAGGAGAGTTTAGGATGACAAAGGGCACAAATTATTACGAACTTGGCTTTGGGATCGATCTGTATCTTTATTACTTTAAATTTACTCCTTCCATTCGTGGCGTCTTTGCAATGAGTGATGAGCTAGTTAAAGATGCCGATCCAAATAGCCCCTGGACAAGAAATATTAATTCGATGTCTTCCCGCGGAGTATTTATTAACTTTACTTTTCAGTAGTACGTTTAAATTCACTAAGCAAAATTGCTGTTGCCGTGGCGACATTAAGACTTTCAGTTTCTTTCTCAACACCAAACTGCGGAATAGTGATTGGATGTGTTATTTGTGCTAGAATTTCTTCGGAAATACCCTTCCCTTCATTTCCTAATACAACAATAGCAGGACTTTCCAGCGCTTCAGAATAAACAGATCTCCCGTTCATAACTCCTCCATACACCGGAAGACTAGTACTTTTTATATATTCCGTAAGATCCAAATAATGCACTTGAACCCTAGCTATTGAACCCATTGTAGCCTGAACCACTTTGGGGTTGTAACAATCTGTCGTATCTTCTGAACAAATGATTTGCGTTATCCCGAACCAATCACACAAACGAATTATGGTACCCAGATTTCCGGGGTCTCGAACAGCATCCAGCGCAACGATAAGTTCATTGTTGGATATTTTTTTTTTTGATGGAATTTTGAAAGCACCCAATACCTTGTTCGCATTTTTCAGAAAACTTATCTTCTTTAGATCCGATTCCGAAATACGCTGTACCTCACTTTTTTCTAATTCTGAAATGTCTTCCGAAGAAAATAAAACAGATGGCACCATTCCTGCTTCGAGTAAGTCTGAAACAATTTTAGGACCTTCCGCAACAAATAGTCCGTTTTTATCTCGGTACTTTTTTTGCTGTAAACTTGTTATTAGTTTTATTTGACTTTTGCTGACCAAAATATAGTATTTTTGAATTGAATAAATCAATGCGCTTGACCCAAACCCTCACAAAAATATCACTATTTTTAGTATTAACTGTGATACTAAATTCCTGCAATGCCGTAAAACACGTTGCCGACGATAAATTTCTTCTTACCCAGAACACGGTCATAGTTGATGGTGAAGAGGTAAAAGACGCAGGGGTTGTAAGTCAGTTATATCAAAAACCAAATCCGAAAATCCCCCTTATTGGGAGTCCGTTAGGCCTTCATATTTATAATTTAGCAGATCCACACCCGGATTCTACTTTCACAAAATGGCTTCACCGTAAACCTAAAAGAGAAGAAAGATTAGTTCGCTTTATCTCGAAAAAACAAGTAGATGAATTAGGCAATAGTTATGTTGGGTTCAACAAGTGGCTGCAAAAGTCTGGTGATGCACCTGTTGTAATTGATGAGGAGCGCACTCAAAAATCTATTAACAGACTAAAGCGATACTACGCTAGTTTTGGATGGTTTAATACCGAAGCTGATTATACGATTGAACCTAATGAAACAAAACCAAAACGAGCTTCCATCACATATAATGTTGAACGCTACAAGCCGTATTTTGTAGATTCAATTAGAGAAAGAATTGGATCTCCGGTGGTAGATTCACTCTTTCAGCTAACTAAGAGTAGATCTTTTATAAAAGAGGGAAAACAGTATTCTGCAAACGATTTTAATAATGAGCGAGACAGATTGACTATTCAATTCAGAAATTCCGGGTTGTATCATTTTGATCAGGATTACGTTGCATTTGAAGCCGATACGGTAAATACCGGACACCGGGCAAATATCACTTATATTATTCCTGAACGAACAGTTGAGGTTGGTGACACAACGATCACAGACGCTTTTAAGGTTCATAAGATAAGTGAGGTGCGGGTGGTAACCGATTATTCTTTTGCCAACCGAAACGAGAAGTTTAAAGATTCGGCTTCTTTTAAAGGATATAAGTTATACAGTCATGATGAACTGGAATTTAGACCTAAAGCAATTACCGATGCCATTTCCATTACCCCGGGAATGATTTATAAAGATATAGACAGGACGCTCACTTATAATCAAATTAGTGATTTGCGCATCTTTAAATATCCAAATATTAGCTATCAGGAAGATCCAAGAGATTCAACTAGAACAGATCTGATAGCGACTGTACTATTGAGTCCGAAGAAAAAATACACCCTCGGGGTTTATTTCGACACATACACTTCCACAATTCAACAGTTAGGGATAGGATTTAGCACCACTTTTTTAACACGAAATGTCTTTAGAGGCGCCGAAACTTTAGAAATTTCGGGTAGGGGTAGTGTTGGATCATCCAAAGATGCTTCAGACAATGAGCGGTTTTTTAATATTTCAGATTTTGGAGGAGATGTGAAGTTAAGGATTCCAAGAATATTATTTCCGCTAAATACAGATAAGCTGATACCAAAATATATGTCACCTGCAACGAGTATTAGTCTGGGAATAAATGCACAAAATAATATAGGCTTAGACAGACAGAACTTTAATGCAATTTACAGCTATGAGTGGAAGCCATCCAAAATTCGCACTAATAATATCGACTTGTTTAATGTGCAGTATGTAAGAAATTTAAACACCGAGAACTATTTCAATGTTTATAAGAGTTCGTACGAACAATTAAATAGTATAGCACAACAAATAGAGACCGCGAATCCGGGAACTATCGACCCAGCTTACTACACCTACGATGATGATAACGATCTAATATTAGAAATACCCGATGGCGCTGATGCATTTATTGATGAAATAGGCACAGGATTAGTTCCCGATGCTCCAAAGGGATCGGACAATTTCCTGAACGTTAGCAATATTGAGGAACGAAAAACGCGTCTAACCGAGGAAAATTTAATTTTCGCCACAAATTATACCTGGACCAGAGATACTCGTGAAAATATTTTCGATAATAACTTTTCGCGACTGCGATGGAAAATTGAAAGTGCAGGTAACCTCCTCTCCGGGATTGCAAACGTCGCCGGGTTAGAAAAGAACAGCGCCGGAAATTACGAGACTGTAGGTGTTGTTTTCTCTCAGTATCTGAAAGGTGAAATTGATTATATAAAACACTGGGAATTGAATGACAATAATGTATTTGCCATCCGTGCTTTTACCGGAGTAGCCATACCTTACGGAAATAGTAATAGTATTCCATTTACCAGAAGTTATTTCGCAGGTGGCGCTAACGATAATCGTGGATGGAGGGCTTACGATCTTGGTCCGGGAAGCAGCGGTAGTTTACAGGATTTTAATGAAGCTAATTTTAAAATAGCACTTAATGCAGAATACAGATACACTATTTTAGGTGCTTTTAAAGGAGCACTTTTCGTAGATGCTGGAAATATCTGGAATCTGGCCGATAATATTGAAGATGAAGCTTCGAGTTTCGATGGAGTCTCAGACTTGAAGGAAATCGCAATTGCTTCGGGATTAGGCTTTAGATACGATTTTGGATTCTTCGTATTTAGATTAGACGTCGGATTTAAAACATACAACCCGGCACTTCCTGAAGGCGCAAGATGGTTTAAGGAATACAATTTGAGAAATGCTGTGTATAATATAGGGATTAACTATCCCTTTTAAACCGCTAAAATTTGTTATTTTTGCCTTTAAAGTGAGAAGAGTAATTTTGCAGAAAAAAATAACTGAATCCTTCTATACACGATTATAATTAGTTCACACTAACAATTTCCAAAATAGAATAAATTAATCAATTATGAGTCATTCCATTAAACCAGGTGTCGCCACCGGAAAAGCAGTTCAGGAAATACATAAATTAGCAAAAGAAAAAGGCTTCGCGATGCCGGCGGTGAATGTAACGGGGACCAGTACTGTTAATACTGTTATGGAAACAGCTGCAGCACTTAATTCGCCTGTAATCATTCAGTTTTCTAATGGAGGTGCCCACTTTAATGCCGGGAAAGGTTTATCTAACGATAACCAAAAAGCCGCAATTGCCGGCGGTATTACAGGAGCCAAGCACATACACGAATTAGCAAAAGTATATGGCGCTACGGTTATATTGCATACAGATCATTGCGCAAAGAAGCTTTTGCCATGGATTGACGGGTTATTAGACGCCGGGGAGCAGTTTTTCAAAGAAACCGGAAAACCTCTTTACAGTTCACATATGATCGACCTTTCGGAAGAGCCCATTGAAGAAAATATTGAAATTTGCAAAGCGTATCTTGAAAGAATGAGCAAAATGGGTATGACCTTGGAAATAGAGCTGGGAATTACCGGAGGTGAAGAAGATGGAGTTGATAATACAGATGTAGATTCTTCTAAGTTATACACTCAACCGGAGGAAGTAGCATATGCTTACGAAGAATTAATGAAGGTGAGTGACCAATTTACGATTGCTGCTGCCTTCGGAAACGTACACGGGGTATATAAACCCGGGAATGTAAAATTAACTCCTATCATTTTGAAGAATTCTCAGGAGTACGTTCAGAAGAAATTCAACACGGGAAACAATCCAATTGATTTTGTATTTCATGGCGGAAGCGGCTCTACGGTTGAAGAAATAAGAGAAGCAATAGGATACGGAGTGGTTAAGATGAACATCGATACCGATTTGCAATTTGCTTTTACCGAAGGTGTTAGAGAATATATTGTTGATAATGTTGCGTATCTTAAGACTCAGATTGGCAACCCTGAAGGTTCCGATCTACCAAATAAGAAATATTACGATCCAAGAAAATGGTTGCGAGAAGGTGAGATCACTTTCAGAAAGAGATTAGAGCAGGCTTTTGAGGATCTCAACAATGTGAATACTTTATAGAAAGTGATCATATACTTAAGTTTATAATTATAAAACTCCCCTAACCGATATAAGATATGGCTTGGTTTAAAAGAACAAAAAAAGGAATACAAACCCCAACTGAAGACAAAAAAGATGTACCAAAAGGACTTTGGTACAAATCACCAACCGGAAAGATCGTTGATTCGGAACAACTGGAAAAAAACTTCTATGTGAGTCCGGAAGACGGATACCACGTAAGAATTGGTAGTAAGGAGTATTTTGAAATACTTTTTGACGATAATAAGTTTAAAGAATTAGATAAAGGACTTACATCAAAAGATCCGTTAAAATTTGAAGATAACAAGAAATATGTCGATCGCCTTAAAGACGCTCAAGACAAGACCGGATTAAAAGATGCAGTAAGAACTGCTGTTGGAAAATCGAATGGTGAGGACATAGTGATTGCATGTATGGACTTCAGTTTTATTGGTGGATCTATGGGAAGTGTAGTTGGTGAGAAAATTGCCCGTGCCGGAGAATACGCCCTAAAAAAGAAACTACCCCTTGTTATCATCTCAAAAAGTGGGGGTGCAAGAATGATGGAAGCCGCTCTTTCTTTGATGCAGCTTGCAAAAACCAGTGCAATATTGGCTAAACTAGCTGACGCTGGACTACCGTATATCTCACTTTGTACAGATCCTACTACGGGGGGAACCACGGCATCGTTTGCGATGCTGGGAGACATAAATATTAGTGAACCGGGTGCTTTAATTGGATTTGCGGGACCACGTGTTGTTAGGGATACAACAGGAAAAGAATTACCCGATGGTTTTCAAACAGCAGAATTTCTTTTAGAACATGGTTTTCTGGATTTTATCACGCACAGAAAAGATCTTAAACGAAGAATCAACCTTTATTTAGATTTGGTTTTAAACAGGCCACTTAGAGAGAAAATTGCTTAAAATAAAATAATGTGAAATAAAAACCCCCATCTGTTAGTTAAGATGGGGGTTTTTCATTTTAATTAAATAATTATTACTTAATTCCCAAGAATAACGGGAAATTCGTATCCATTTATGGTTAAGGTAGCTGCGTTGTCGCAATCTCCGCTACCCCAGTCTATCGTACCAACAAATCCTTCTTGTTGAATCTCTAGAATTCCACTTACCAAATATAGACAGTCTAGTTTCCGTACCAGTGTTTCTGTAACCTCACCGCTTCTTTCAAAACCATTAGAAAACACTGTATTCCAGTTTCCTGTAATATAATATACATTATCCACCCATGTACCGGATCCGAAACCTTCAGCCCACTCTACTGTTCGTGTACCTTCTCTTGTAGCAGTAATGGTCGTATTAGGAAAACTCACAGTAATTGTTTCATCTACGGTAGATTGAGGATTTCCGTTTTGGTTAGAAATCTGTCTAAAAATAACGCCTCCTCCTGAAACACCATTATTATTGTAAGAGTAGTCTTCGAATGTATAATTTATGGTTCGTGTTCCGCCAATGATTGGTCCATACTCCAGGCGAATTATTCCCGAAACAACGGCTCCATTATTCAATTGGCACGATTCACCGAAATCAATTACTATGGTTCCACCATTTCCATTTGGTGTAATGGTAATAGTAGTACAATTTGGAAATAAAGAAACGTTATTTAAAGGAGAAGTAGTGCTTTCGTCAAACGCGGCTTCCATTATATTGAACGTACCTTCGGCGACATCATCTGCCTGTGCAGCCTGAGCTGTTCTATCTGCCGAATAATTCACCTCTTCTTCCTGAACGGGGTCGTCTTTTACCTCACAACTAATCAAGAAGAAGGTAGTCAAGACACCAACTAACAAGGGCATTTTTTTTACAATGTTTTTCATAAGTATTTGTTTATTTGTTAGATTGTTATAAATATGAGAACGTTATAAAATCCGTTTCAGTATATTAATAGAAAAATTACTGAAGATCTTATCTGTTAATTTGAATAGATTTCGTACTTTTGCGCCTTGATTACCAAAGAGGTAGTCTGTACATAAAAATCATTTAAATAATATTGGCATGTATTTAGCACCAGAAGAAAAAGAAAAAATTTTCGCAAAACACGGAAAGTCTAAGACTGACACGGGTTCTGCAGAAGGACAAATTGCACTTTTCACATATAGAATTGAGCACCTAACTAAGCACCTAAAAGATAATCACAAGGACTACAATACAGAGCGTTCTTTGGTAAAACTAGTAGGAAAGCGTCGTTCTCTTTTAGATTACCTAATGAAAAAGGACATCTTAAGATACCGTGCGATCGTTAAAGAATTAGGATTACGTAAGTAATTATAATAGGGACTCTTTGGAGTCCCTATATTTTTTCCGCCTATGTGGAAATTTCTTCAGGTAAAATTGAAGAGTTTAATTATGAGATTCCTGCCTGTGCAGGAACTATAACAGAAAAGCTACCCTTAGGTTTTTCATTGGTCAACCACAACAACACAACAACACTGCGACCGACCACCGGTCGTTGACCAAATTTAACCATACTCCTTTGCGAATGCCATGGAGTATATAATGAAAAACAAATAATGATACCTAAAGTATTTAAAGAGGTCATAGACCTTGGAGACGGTAGAGAGATCTCTATCGAAACCGGAAAATTAGCAAAACAAGCCCACGGGTCTGTAGTTGTTCAATCAGGAAAATGTATGTTGCTTTGTACAGTAGTTTCTAACTACAAACAAAGCGATGTGGACTTTCTTCCATTAACCGTAGATTACCGTGAAAAATTTGCAGCCTCAGGACGTTACCCGGGTGGATTCTTTAAAAGAGAAGCCAGACCAAGTGACGGAGAGGTTTTAACAATGCGCTTAGTTGATAGAGTTTTGCGTCCGTTATTCCCGAAAGATTATCACGCCGAAACTCAAGTGATGATTCAATTGATGTCACATGATGATGATGTAATGCCCGATGCTATGGCCGGATTAGCTGCTTCTGCTGCAATTCAATTGTCAGATTTCCCATTCGAATGCGCAATTTCTGAAGCTCGTGTAGGACGTGTAAATAGTGAGTTTGTGATCAACCCAACGAGAGCACAATTAGAAGAATCTGATATCGATATGATGATCGGTGCTTCTGCAGACTCTGTGATGATGGTTGAAGGTGAAATGAAAGAAATTTCTGAAGAAGAAATGGTTGAGGCTATTAAGTTTGCTCATGATCACATTAAAAAACAGTGTGAAGCGCAAATTAGATTAGCCGAAGCTTTTGGAAGAAAAGAAGTTCGTGAATACGAACCGGAGAGAGAAGACGAAGAGCTTGCTAAGAAAATTCATGATATGGCTTATGACAAGGTTTACGCGATCGCGAAAGCCGGATCTGCCAAGCACGAACGTGGCGCAGCATTTTCAGAAATAAAAGAAGAAATTAAAGCTACTTTCTCTGAAGAAGAATTGGAGGACATTGGAGATCTTATCTCCAAATATTACAGCAAAGCTGAAAAAGCTGCAATTCGCGACCTAACCTTAAATGAAGGTTTACGATTAGACGGTCGTAAAACGGATGAAATTAGACCAATTTGGTGTGAAGTAGATTACCTTCCTTCAACGCACGGTTCGGCAATATTTACAAGAGGTGAAACTCAGGCGTTGGCAACTGTAACCTTGGGTACATCGCGAGAAGCGAATCAGATCGATATGCCATCTTTTGAAGGAGAAGAAACATTTTACCTGCACTATAACTTCCCTCCTTTCTCAACAGGTGAGGCACGACCAATTCGTGGAACTTCTCGTAGAGAAATAGGACATGGAAACTTAGCGCAACGTGCTTTAAAAGGTATGATTCCTGCAGATTGTCCTTATACGGTTCGTGTTGTTTCTGAAGTATTAGAATCTAATGGTTCTTCATCAATGGCAACTGTTTGTAGTGGTACAATGGCACTTATGGATGCCGGAGTTCAATTAATCAAACCTGTTTCAGGAATTGCAATGGGATTGATCTCTGACGGTGATAGTGGAAAATACGCAGTTTTAAGTGATATCTTAGGTGATGAAGATCATTTAGGTGATATGGACTTTAAAGTTACCGGAACTGCCGATGGTATTACCGCTTGCCAAATGGATATTAAAGTTAAAGGTCTTAGCTATGAAATTTTGGTAAATGCTTTAAAACAAGCTGCTGCCGGAAGATTACATATTCTTGAGAAATTAACCGATACGATTGCTACTCCTAACGCCGATGTAAAAGGACACGCTCCAAAAATGGTTACTACAACTATTCCTAACGAGTATATTGGTGCACTTATTGGACCGGGAGGAAAAGTGATTCAGGAATTACAAAAAGAAACCAATACGACTATTGTTATCAACGAAGATCCTGTTACCGAAGAAGGAATTGTTGAAATTCTGGGAACAGATCAGGCCGGAATCGATGCTGTTTTAGCAAAAATTGATTCTATCACGTTTAAACCGGTTGTTGGAAGCGTTTACGAAGTAAAGGTCATCAAAATGTTAGATTTTGGTGCTGTTGTCGAGTATGTTGACGCTCCGGGGAATGAAGTACTTTTACACGTATCTGAATTAGCCTGGGAACGCACAGAAAATGTTAGTGATGTGGTGAACATGGGTGATGTATTTGATGTGAAGTATTTTGGTCAAGATCCTAGAACGAGAAAAGAAAAAGTTTCTCGTAAGGCATTGCTGCCAAAGCCGGAAGGTTATAAAGAAAGACCACCTCGCTCCGACAATAAAGGGAGAGACAATCGCGGTAGAGACAACAGAAACCGGGACAATAAAAGAAGGGATTAAACCTGTTTTAACTTAATTTTTAAAAAGCCTCCAAAAATTGGAGGCTTTTTTTTGTTTTTAGGGACATATTAGGAAATTATAAAAAATATTGTATTTTAGTCTTTTGAAGGAATTTTCCTTCAATAAAGTAGTATAGCCCAAATACTTATGAATACTTTAATTAATCGTCTGTTCACTAGAGACGAACCAAACTATGCTTGTAGTCCGTTAGCACAAGGTGCCAGGCTAGACCTATTACAATACTTATGCAACAAAGGCACCACTTCAAATAAGTTAAGAAAAAAAAGTGCAACGATCAATTCACTCACCTTTTCAGACAATGATTTCATTGCCAACTTACAGTTGATACAGCAGTATCTGGAAATTGAGAATTATCTTGTTTATCACGATTCACGATATATTGGTTCTGAGATTATTTTAAGAAGAGAGGTGCAAACCAAGTTTCCGAAGGTGGTTAATATGAATGTCTTTAAGCCACTATTTACAGCATCTAAAACTCAGGAGATATACCTTGGGATTCAGTTTCTGGAATATGTATTACATATTTTTATTTCTGAAAACAACTCGTTATTAGTTGCAAAAAGACTTCAGAATTCGCTAAACGAAATTTACGAAAACAAACAAGTTACACGTCTGATTGATCAAATCAATCAATTGAGGTCCCTTAAAGAGCAGTCGAATGAAATTTATGATCAGTTAAGCAAAACTACCGATAGAGATCTTGTTGATACGATTTATTTGCGGTCATATAATGAATTTACCACTTACTATTCAATTTTGAAAAAATCGAAAACTATTGAAAACCTTTTGCCCGAACATATATTGCTTAATGGCGCTGAAACTGATAACAGTATTATAAACGTAAAGTCCCCTACAGCGACAATTAAAACCGATAACAGAGTTAAAATTGATGATTTATCAATTCTAGACAATATTTTAGATGCTTTTTTGCTTTTTAACAGGGAAGGAACAATTCTTAAGCACAATTCTAAAGCTATCAAAATTTTTGGAGCTCAACCGCACGAGTTAGAGAATAATTCTATTTATAATCTACTTCCGGAGCACATTGTAATTGATCTTAGGCACGATCTTGAGAACAGAAATCCAGTAATTGCTAATAAGATTATTGGCTCCAGACGGGAAATTGAAGTAAATGATCTTTCAGAGCATAACAAAGACTTTGAGATTACAATTACCAATAACTATTCTAATGACATGGACACGTTTAGTATGTTCATTAAGAATATTTCTAATAAAAAAGAGACTTTAAAAGCCATAAGTGACGCTAAAATAGAAGCCGAAAGAATGGCTAAAGCCAAATCTACTTTCTTGTCTAATATGAGCCATGAAATTAGAACTCCTCTAAATGTAATTCTTGGCTTATCGGAAATTATTTTAAAAGGTGATATTAAAAATCACTCTTTGTTAAAAACTAACTTAGAAGGAATCGATTTCTCTGCGAGAAATCTTTTGGCGATTGTAAATGATATCCTCGATTTCTCCAAAATTGAAGCCGGTAAACTTTCTATACAGGCCATAGATTTCAACCTGCATAAAGTCGTAACCAGTCTAACGAACGGTTTTGCGATCAAAGCGAAAGAAAAAGGACTTGTACTCGAGACACATATTGATACTGAAATTCCAGATATTGTAATAGGTGACCAATACAGACTAAATCAAATACTGACTAATTTAATTGGAAACTCCATAAAATTTACGCAAAAAGGGAAGGTTTCGGTAACCGTAAAATTGGTTTCAGAAGCCGATAATGAAATTGCATTAAAATTTCAAGTAAAAGATACAGGGATAGGTATAGAAAAGGAAAAGTTATCACATATTTTCGACAGTTTCTATCAGGTAGAAGATCCAAACAATTCGAAAATTATTGGTACAGGACTCGGATTAGCAATTACAAAGGAATTAATTGAACTTCAAAATGGAATTCTTCATGCCGAAAGTTTAGTAGGAATGGGGTCTATCTTTGAATTCATTTTACCACTAAAAAAGAGTAAACTCAAAAAAATTACGGATCTCTGTGAAAACCGAAAATTAAAGACGAAAAATCTAAATGGGCTCAAAGTTTTAGTTGCAGAAGACAACAAAATGAATCAATTCTATATCAAACAACTTTTGGATGGAATGGAAGTAGATGTTGATATTGCCGAAAATGGTGCAATAGCAGTTGAAAAATTCAATAATGCGGAAGTTGCTTACGATTTAATATTGATGGATATGCATATGCCGGTTATGAATGGTATTGAGGCAATTAATATCATTAGAAAATCTAATAAAAACTCACTCAAGAAAGTCCCAATTGTCGCATGTTCTGCAGATGTCTTCCCAGAAGCAAGAAAAAATGCGATCAAGGCGGGAATTGATTTTTATCTAACTAAACCATTAAACGAAGATTCTATTAAAGAAGTGCTTTTTTGGTTAATTTCCGATAACGAATTTGAACCTGAATTAGCAATTATAAATGCTGATTCTGATAGAAATGAAAATTCACCGCGTAGCAGTAATGTCGATATCAATAAACTAAAGGTTACTTTCGATAATGATTACGAATTTATTTCTTCACTACTCGAAATATTCATTAAAGAAACTCCCGAAGAGTATAAAAGTCTGCGCCACTGTATTGATCACGAATTTTACACAAGGGCAAGTTCCCTGGCTCATAAGATGAAATCGAGCTTTATGAATCTGGGAATGACTCAACACGGACACCATTTACAGCAAATTGAAACCGGCATTCTAAGAAAAGAAACTCTTGAAGATGCTAAAAAGCACATGGAGGCATTTAGTAAAATATATAACAAAATTCTCCTTGAAGTAAACTTATTACTAATCGAATTAAGACAATACTAAACACAGATATCAATTTATTCATTTTTTTCACGCAACCTTTTACTTCTTCACAGACTATATAAAAAGAAGAATAAAAAAATTGCTATGAAAAAGATCTTTAAATCCTTACCCCTACTCCTAATCCTCATTTTTAGTTCGTGTGAAGATGAACCTATTGGGGATATGAACATCAATTTTGATGTATTGGACGAAGAGTTGTACAATTTAGTCGCTTCTGTGTCTGACGATAATGGAGAAACCGCAATAAACTGTATAGAGTTTAACTACTCCTTCGCAGTTTTTGTTTTTGACGAAAATCTCGAGTTTATTGAGGCTGTTGCTATTACAGATAACTTTACATTTAGTAACTTCTTAGGCAACCTTAACGAAAATTACAGTATTAGTATTAATTACCCTATAACAGGAACACTACATAATGGGGATCTTGTTGATATCAACAACAATGCTGAGTTAAAAATGGCGATAGACGACTGTGTAAACGATGAAGAACGTCGTAGATGTAATAATACCCTTGTTGATTGTGTATGGCAAATTAGGTCACAAACCGGTGCTCCTAACGAGTTTCAAGGCGCCTATTTTAAGGTAAACACTCTTGGAGTTGTACAATTTCATTATAATAATGATGTTTACTTCGGAAACTGGGTTACCCTTTTTATTGGCGATGATCTTTTCTTAAATATCGACCTAAATGACGATGCAGAAATAGAAGAGTTCTGGGATTTTAACTGGAAGGTTAATCTTTTAAGTGATCGTATAATTGATATTACCAACAATAACTATCAGGTTCGAATAGAAAAGGATTGTAGTATTCCGTGTGAAATTGGCAAATATCAGGTTTGTGAAGACGAAAACAATCCGGGAGTGGGAGAATTCGCGTTACAAAAATTCACAACTTGTATTGGTATTCCTCCTACGCACGACGTCGTTTCATCTATAACGTACACTTTTTTCGAAACCGAAGAAGATGCATTAAATAATACTAATGCCATTTCGCCAACCTCCTATCAAAATATCGAAAATCCACAAACTGTATATGTTCGAATCGCTTACCGCGAATCGGGAGAATTATTATTTATTACGAACATTATTATAGAAACAATGGTTTGTGATTAGAGATGGGCGTTTGCCCAAAGCAATAACCTTGGGATTTCGTGCCGAAAATCCCATTGGTTTTTGCTATTTTAGAAATATGATGATAATGTAAATCGATCAACAACAAACATTGAAAGAACAGGAATTAATAAGGAAATGCATCAAAGGTAATCGCAAGGCACAAAATGAGCTCTATACACACTATAAGGACAGTTTATATTTCTTATCCTTAAAATATAGTAGAAATGCTGCCGAAGCCGAAGATAACCTGCACGATTCTTTTGTAACCATCTTTCAGAAAATAAAAACATATAAAAACAAGGGTTCTTTCGAAGGCTGGATGAAACGTATAACGATCAATAAGGCGATCGATAAATATAAAGAAAAGCGACCCGCAGCAGTAGAAATAATTGACGATATTCTTGAAGATACGTCTATTGAAGAAGATTTATTTGAGTTACCTCTGGAAACCTTTTTAAAGGCTATACAGGAATTGCCGGATCAATACCGACTCGTTTTTAACCTATACCAAATGGATGGATATTCACACAAAGAGGTGGCTCAACTCTTAGAAATTTCGGAAGGCACTTCGAAATCGAATTTTCACCGGGCAAAAATACTTTTAAGAGAAAAATTAATAAGGCTTACAACGGCATCTAGGCTCTAATATCATGAAAATGAAGCACAAAGAAGACATAGGAACTCTTTTTGAAAGAAAATTTAAAGCGGCCGAAAAAGCACCCACAAATGAACTTTGGACCCGCATTGACGCAACTCTGGAATCGGAAAGTAAAAGGCGTAAAAGGTTTTTATGGTTCTTTTATGGTAGTGTGGGCCTCCTGGGTGTCCTTTTATTACTTTTTATCGTAAATCCGTTTGCGACAGAGAGGGTCTCAAATTCGACAAGCCCTGTTTTACCTGTAATTTCTTCGGAAGACAACAGCGAAACACCAGCAAATAACAATCAGAATACTGTAGTTACTGATACCGTTCTGGAAACTAATTTGCAAAATAGATCTCCCAAAAAATTAGTACCTGATGTGAAAATTAGTGACGTTTCTGAAGAATCAGATTTAAAGCGGAAACCAAAGATTAAGAAACCACGGCATGTAAAGAAGTCGGAAAAAATTACAGATGAATTTTACGAAGTAAAAACCACGTATTATTATTATAATAGTGAACTTGGAAAACAAGTGAAAACCACCAATAAAGCTCTAATTGACAGTTTATTACAAAGCACTACGAATCACCTGGATTCTACTATAGAGTATAAAAAAACAATCTATAATAAGAAACCAACAGACAGTGTGGATTAGAAAAAACTGATTTCGTTAAATTTTGAATCCTAATCCGAGCTGCGCTCCTAGTTCGTTTTCTATATTATTGAAATTGGCATAGGGAGATAATTCAACTAAAAACACTTTTCCAATCTTAAGTGATGCGTAGGCACGCAGATAACCACCAAATGCTGTTTCGGTAGATCCAAATGAATTGGCAATTACATAGGGGCCAAAACTCCCGGAAGCTTCAGAATAGGTATAGGTAAAAGTTCGTTTTTTAATCAATGCCAAGGAGGGTCCGCCCTGAAACTCGAACGCAATATGTTCATTAACATCAAATCCCTTGGAAATAAAGGCAGAGATCCCCCAAAACTTATCTTTTTCCGATCCGTTAATTAGCAATTCCGGAATTGGACCATCTGTGGCAGGATCGTAGTTAGCTATTTCGTTGGCGCCGGGGTTTACATTTAAATTTGGTGACTCATATATACCATTTGTACGATCAAGTCCGAATCCGAATAATTTCTTAGTTTGTAGTTGTGTGTTTAGTGTTGCATTGATCCCCTCGGAAGGGTGACCTATAAAAATCCCTGCGCTCTGTCTAAAAACCAATTTGAATTTTCTTTCAATTTCCGGCTCTTGTGGCAGTTCTTGTTCCTGGGCAATGGCAGTTGAACTCACCGAACAAACCATAATTGCTAAAAGTAGATATCTTCTCATAACTATAATTTAGAGTTTCTAACAAAAATGGGGGCGTACTGTAAAGTAACGCTTTTTAATTGAATTTGTTTTATAAACACACTATATAATAGATTGTTAACGAGGCTTTTGCATTAGTGATAGTAGTGATAGCTTGCGGTGAGCGGCCTTTGTCGAGCCGCAACTACTAACGAATAGCGCGTTCGTAAAGTGAGCTTCGCTCTACTTTACGAAATGCCCAAATTAAAATAAAGTTAACTTTTTGTAACTTTTTAAGATGTTTCTACGTATAACTTAATACGCAACTCAATTAAACACTCAAATCGTACATGAGACAACTTAAAATCACCAAGCAGGTTACTAACAGAGAAACCGCTTCCTTAGACAAATACCTACAAGAAATTGGGAAAGTTGATTTAATTACCGCAGATGAAGAAGTAGAATTGGCACAACGTATAAAAGCGGGTGATCAACGTGCTTTGGAAAAATTGACAAAAGCGAATCTTCGTTTTGTTGTTTCGGTGGCTAAACAATATCAAAATCAGGGATTAACCCTTCCCGACCTTATTAATGAAGGAAATTTAGGGCTTATTAAAGCAGCACAACGTTTTGATGAAACCCGTGGTTTCAAATTCATTTCGTATGCGGTATGGTGGATTAGACAATCTATTTTACAGGCTTTGGCAGAGCAATCGCGAATTGTTCGTTTACCACTTAACAAAATTGGTAGCATCAATAAGATCAATAAGATGTATGCGTTTTTAGAGCAGGCTAATGAGCGTCCGCCGTCTGCAGAGGAGATCGCAAAAGAATTGGATATGACGATCAATGATGTGAAGGAATCTATGAAGAATTCCGGGCGTCACGTATCTATGGATGCGCCTTTAGTTGAAGGAGAAGATTCAAATCTTTATGATGTTTTACGAAGTGGTGAATCTCCAAATCCGGACCGCTCTTTGCTTCACGAATCTTTGCGTACTGAAATTGAGCGTGCTTTAGAAACATTGACTCCTCGTGAGGCAGATGTAATACGGTTATATTTTGGTTTAGGCGATCAACACCCAATGACCCTAGAGGAGATTGGAGAAACTTTCGATCTTACCCGTGAGCGTGTAAGACAGATCAAGGAAAAGGCAATTAGACGTCTTAAGCATACTTCAAGAAGTAAAATTTTAATGACATATTTGGGCTAGTATTGCCCATTGAAGGCAACAAACAGTATAGATTCCTGCTTGCAGGAATGAAAGCTGTTCGTTTTTTGATTGATGAATGACCTCCGGCTGATTACCGGAGGTTTTTTCTTGGATATTGCTCATTATTGACACATTTAACTTTTTCGTATATTGTTAGTTTAAGTAAATGATATGAAGCACACTATATGTTATGTGAGCAAACTGCAAGAAGGTGTTACAGAGGAAGAGATCAATAGCATCTTCAATATCACTCAAACAAACAATCGCGCCAGTGGAATTACCGGAATTCTTTTATACGGCTTTGGAAACTTTTTTCAGGTACTTGAAGGTGAGGAAAAACAGATTGTAAAGCTGTTTCAAACTATTAAGGATGACTCTAGACATCATAAAATTGAAACTCTTATTGATCACCATATAGAATTTCCTATTTTTGCAAGCTATAGTTCGAATTTTAATGTTGTAAAAACTAAAACCGACTTAGCTTCAATAAAACGATATTTAGATTTTTTTAATGCGAAAACACCGTTTTCAGACAAAATAACAAGATTAATTAATCCTTTTTTATACGCTCCATGAGTACAACACTTATTGCCCCATCTATTTTAGCTGCCGATTTTGCCAATCTTCAACGTGATATTGAATTGGTTAACAATAGTGAAGCCGATTGGTTTCATCTGGATGTGATGGATGGCGTTTTTGTGCCCAATATTTCCTTCGGAATGCCTGTGATTAAAAGTATCGCAAAGCATGCTAATAAAACCTTAGATGTACATTTAATGATCGTTGAGCCCGACAGATATATTAAAACGTTTGCCGATTTAGGAGTAAATGTGCTAACCGTTCACTACGAAGCTTGTACTCATTTGCACAGAACATTACAAGCGATCAAAGCTGAAGGAATGCAGGCAGGAGTTGCTTTAAATCCGCATACCAATGTAGATCTGTTACGTGACACAATTAACGATATCGATCTTGTATGTATGATGAGTGTTAATCCGGGATTTGGTGGACAAAGTTTTATTGAGAATACATACGATAAGGTAAAACAATTAAAGACTTTGATAAACCAAAAAGGAGCCTCAACAAAAATTGAAATTGATGGTGGTGTAACCAATAAGAATGCTAAGCAGTTAGTTGATGCCGGTGCCGATGTTTTGGTAGCGGGTAGTTATGTTTTTGGCGCCAATGATCCTTCGCAAACCATAAAAGACTTAAAAGCATTACTCTCTTAATGTTAAAAGGGTAAAATTTATAATTTCATACCTTTTTCAGTCTCGATTTGTCTAATTTTAATCCTTAAAATTAGACATGCAACCTTCATTAGATACATGGACTTCACTTTTTTTGCTGGCGGTAGCTATGGGTATATTTCTATTCATCGTATTAATTACGAGTGATAAAAAGAATCGACCTATTGCATTCCTTATATTGTCTTTCTCGGTTATCTTGTTGCAATATGTATTATTTTGGACCAAATACCAGAACCTCTTCCCCTATTTAATAATGATTCCGCCGGTATGTTACTATTTAACAGGTCCTCTGCTATATAAATATTTTCTAAATCTTTACACCAAGCGTTCCGGTTTTCATTTTCTCCTGCATTTTTTAATTGCCTTGATAGCACTTATCCCTAATATAATGGTTTGGTTTAAATATTTAGGTATCATTGATCCTATAACGAAACTCCCATTTACTTTTCTGGTTAACGGACATTGGATCATTTCGGGGCATATGTTGTTATATATTGTCCTAATTATTAATTTGATTAAAAAACATCAGCAAAAAGAAACAGAATATCAAAAACTTCGATATAAGTGGTCTAAGGTTTTAATTGCTCTTTATCTCCTCTTTGTACTCTCCTATATCTCCTATTATATATTAGTGAATTTCGAGTTTTTTAATTCTCAATGGGATTATTCAATATCGCTCATGATGAGTCTTTCCATTTACGCAATGGGTTATTTTATAATTAAGGAACCTTCTATTTTCAACGGAGAATTGCTTTCTAACATTTTTTTACCGGTACAAAATAAAGGTGAGACTTTTGAAAACTCCCTTCTTAACGAATTCTTCGAGAAAATAGTAAAGTATATGGAGGTTGAAAAACCCTATAGAGACAACGAACTAAGGCTTGTACATTTAGCAGATCAGTTGGGGTTTAGTACACATTTACTCTCAAGAGTAATCAATAAAAAAGCTGAAAAGAATTTCAATCACTTTGTTAACGATTACCGCCTAACCGAAGCAGAAAAGCTAATTTCTGAAAACTCTTCAGCAAAGATCAAGTCTATTTATTTCGATGTAGGTTTCAATAACAAAGCAACTTTCAACAAAGCTTTCAAAGAGCGGTTCCATTGTACTCCTTCAGAATATAAAAAACGCTTAGTCAAGAGCTAAGTTGGTCATAATACAATCGATATATATAAATTTCGAGTATAGTTTTATAATATCATACCTGTGTTTTTACAATTTATGCGAGCTTTAATTTTATTAATTAAAAAGCATAACTATGAAAACTAAAAAACTACTTATTTGCTCGTTGGTGTTATTCCTAACAGTACAGATGTCTGCTCAAAATTTAGCGGTTTATGTAAGTGATGCGGCAAATTTTAATTCGGGTCCCTGGAACATCTCGAAATTCGATGACAGTGGAAACTTTGTTGGACAGCTAATAAATGCCGACGACGGAATTGTCTGGCCACAGGACATAATTTTTTTGGACAACGAAGAGGCTGTTCTTATTTCCAATCTCTCTGCTGCAGGAATCATTTCAAAACACAACTGGGCGACCGGGGCACTTATTGAAAACTTTGCGGAAGGATTAGGGGGACCAACCCGAATGAAAATAGGTCCGGATGGTCTATTGTATGTCATTCAATGGAGTACGACCAATAATAAAATACTTAGGTTTCAATTAGATGGCACCCCTCTGGGTGAGTTTACTCAAATTGGCGTATCTAACAGTATTGGAATAGATTGGGATGCAAATGGAGATCTATATGTTTCTTCCTATGGAACTTCAACCATACACAAATTTAATGGAAATGATGGTAGTTATATTGGTGTATGGAACGACTCCGATCTACAGGGGCCAACTAATATTTGGTTTGAAGATGATGGAAATCTAATTGTGTTAAATTACAATAGTGGAATTATTAGAAGGTTCGATCCTGCCGGAAATGCGATCGCAGATCTGGTAACAGGGGTTGCGGGGTGTGAAGGTTTCGATTTCTTTCCGAATGGAGACATTTTAATAGGTGTTGGCTCCGACGGCTCGATTAGAAAATACGATAGTGATTTCAATTTTATAGAGAACTTCCATAATCCTGACCCCGACGTTCTATTAACTCCTAATGCGATCGTGATACGACCAGACGTCCCTCTCTCTGTTTCTGAAAAAGCAATAGATTCAACATTTATTATTCCCACAATTGGAAGCAGATTTCGACTCTTAGCCAATCCTGCAGTCACCACGAAAACCTTTCAAATTTTTGACAGCCAAGGTCATCTCGTTGAAACAACTAAACTAGAAGCAGATGTGGTTTGGAATGCTCAGGCTTATATGGAGGGAGTATATTTTATTGTGGCGAAAATGTCGGATGGTAAACAATTTACTCAAAAAGTGATCGTAAAGAAATAGTTTTTTCGTGTGGTTTCTAAAAGCCCATTTTCTTAAGAGAAGATGGGTTTTTAATATCCCGCAAATCTAAAATTTAGTAATTTTTGGGTGTGTGAATATAACTTCGGAAAATGCATCTTAAAATCGGAAGGAGATTCAATAAAGTATTCGGCTAAGACTGCCATAAACTCATATTGATTGGTAAAAGCATAGGCTCTGAAGTATCTCGTTTCATCTAGTTTATCTTTTACTTCCTGTTGTGTTAACTGAAGCAGAATATTTTGAAACTGTTTTCCGAAGCGATCTGCATCAATATCCTTACTCTGCATCGCTTCAAGTTGCATGGCATGCATAAATTCGTGAATCCCCAGGTTAATATTATCATCGGTAATTTCGTACCCTTCTTCAAAATCTTTCCAGGATAGAACTAATGCTCTCCCCTTCGGATTAAATTCTCCTTTATGAAATTTTTCATTTACAGCGCTATAGAATTCTTCGGGGTAAACCAAAATAAAATCGATTAGAGAATACTCGTAGTTCTTTCTCCCGAAGCTAAGCATACACCCTACTGCCGATATAAGAATTTTCATTCGCTCGGTTACTTCCAGTTCCTGACGCCCAACAAATTTTTTATCAGACATAAATGTCGCTACTCTGTGTTGAAACTGCTTTTTCTGTTTTTCTGAAAGCTTTTGGTAAAAAGAAAAGTCGGTTTCCAAAATCCTCTTTTGAGTACTCGACAGCTTTTTATAAACGAAATAATGCCTAAAAAGCGGTCTGTCGAAATTACTCGCATACCAGTTTTCAAAAACCCTGAATAAAAAAAAAGCAAAACCCAAAAGCACGATGGCGTACGCATACGGCGCCAGCCATTGGATGTCATCGTTAGGTTGTAGTAGTAACATCATACAGATTTGGGATAAGAAAGGTACCGATTATTTAAGAATAACCACTATTTTACTATAAATTAACGATTTATACAATTAATTTAGTATAAGCAGTACGTGAATTGGTAAAAATTAATTTCTGTTTAAAATACTTAAGATATACCAAAAAAGTAACATCAAGGAAGCAAAGAGACCTAAGGATGCAGCTACATATTGATCCTCACTGTATTTATGAACCATGTTAGAGGTTTGATACAATATTGATCCTGAAGCCAAGATTACCATTCCTACACTAAACCAAAGTCCAAGGTTAAAGCCAAATAACGTTCCCGCAACTATCAACCCCAGAGCAACGAAGAAACCTATAGCCAAAATAGATTTTAAAAATGAAAAATCTTTTTTTGTTAATAGAACTACTGCCGATAGACCTGAAAACAACGAAAGTGTTAAAATCGCTGCTTGATTAAGAATATCGAAGCCACCATCATCGGCAATCATCATTGCTATAAATATTAATGGAATAAATATAAATGCTTCGGCAATTACATATAGCAGTAAGGCTAAATACTGCTTATTTCTATCATGACTCGTAAGCGCCATTTTTTCGGCATAACTGGTTACTAGCATAAAACCTCCAAGCATTAGCAGCCAAAGCCAACCCTCTGTTAGTGATAAAGCGAATTCTAACAAAGGTGGAATTTGAAAAAATAATGTTTCTACCAAAATAAATAACAAAACCGCAAGAGCCAGATGCGTATAAGTCTTTCTATAGAAAGCGGCTTTCGCATCAGTCGCTAGATCTGAAATAAGTATTTGAGGTTGTGATTGATTTAATTCTTCCATGATTGTTTTATCCTTTAGGGTTCTAACTATTATTCTATTTCAGAAATTACGATCACATTATTTAGAGCTATCGCCTTTAAACTGTTGTGAGTTATTCTTGAAAAGCACATTAAATGTGGTAAGGCTTCCGTAACATCTGGTTATATATTGCTGAAGATCCACCTTATCCTGGTCGTCAAGGGATTTATTAGAGTTTATTTTTTGTTCCATAACGCGTAAACGATCTCTCAACATTACTATTTTATGAAAGAAGGTCTCAATAGGCACTTCTTTATTAGATAGGTTGGTATCCTTTGGTTGTAAAATGAGCGTTCCTCCCCGGTATTTATCTGCAATATGAACTACCTCACTTACATCACTCCATTTTTTAAGTATTTCACGTAGACTTGCTTCCACTTCATAAAAACTTACCGTATCCACTTCGTCTTCAGCGGCTTCTATGATCTCAAATTCGTCTTCTACTTCTATCGTTTCCAAACCGCTTTCTATAAATGTTACCCAATACAGCTTGGAAGTAACATTTGTGACTACACCTTTTCCGTATTGCGGATGATTAATTCTTGAGCCTATTCCTAAAATTGCCGCCATAATTCTAATATTTCGAAAAGTGAAAATACATAAATTTTGAGGTATTTAAAACCAGAATAAATCAAATACTTTTTCAAAACACCTATTTAGAAAACAATTGGTTTGTATATTTTGTGTATGTAACATCTGTTACAGAACTAAAGTACTAATCTGTTTAATTTTATATAAAATTATAATATGGTGAAAAGCTCAATGTTTTATAGTATTTTTTTTCTGAAATGTCCCCGATGTAGACAAGGTGAGTTCTTAGAGGCCAACCCTTACAGAATTAATAAAATGAACAAAGTTAAGGATCACTGTGAGAAGTGTAATTTGAAATATTCTTTGGAACCAAGTTTTTATACCGGTTCAATGTATGTATCTTATGCTGTGGGTATTGCTGTAGCTGTCGCAGTTTTTGTTTTACTTTTAATTTTTGATGAAATTAGAGATCCCTTGTCAATATTTGGAATAATTGTTCTGGCATTAGTACTTTTAATGCCATACATTGGAGCAGTATCCAAATCCATTTGGGCACATTTCTTTTTTAAGTATGACAAGGAAATTGCTGTTAAAATTCGAAAAAATGTTACAAGAACTTAAAGATAATTACGGTTCTCAATTTGAACCCGCCCTAATAGAGGAAATGGGAAGAGTTGGAACTTTTATGGAAGCTCCTGAGGGGAAGGATCTAATAAGACCGGGACAGTATATTAAATCGGTTCCTTTATTGCTTTCCGGAAGTATAAAAATTCTAAGACCTGATGCCAATGGTGACGAATTATTATTATATCATCTGGAAAAAGGCGATACCTGTGCCATGACCCTCACTTGTTGTATTGGTAGCACTAAAAGTGAAATTCATGCAATTTCCGAAACTGATGTAAAATTATTAATGATACCAATTGGTAAAATTGAAGAATGGGCAAGTAAATATAAAACGTGGAGAAACTTTGTTTTTAGCACGTATCAAACAAGAATGATGGAAATGCTTGAAAGCATCGACAATATTGCCTTTCACAACATGGATGAAAGACTTAAAAGCTATCTAGAGAACAAGATCGAGATCTTAAACAGCAAGCATATCTATATAACTCATAAGGAAATAGCGAGTGATTTGCATACAAGTCGCGTCGTAATTTCAAGACTACTTAAAAAAATGGAAAACGAAAATCTAATTAAACTTCATCGCAGTTTTATTGAGGTCGTATAAATTATGGAAATTATCGAAATTTTTGGTTACGTAGGAGCATTGATCATAGGATTGGTTCTTGGTTTGATTGGCGGAGGTGGATCTATTTTAACAGTTCCAATCTTGGTATATGCGCTCTCATTGAATCCTATCACCGCGACCGCCTACTCACTTTTTGTAGTTGGTGTAACTTCCTTAGTAGGAACCATAAAAAACTTGATAAAGGGTAAAGTCGATGTTAAAACAGCAATTATTTTCTCAATACCGGCGTTTATTGCCGTTTACGCTACACGCCGATTTCTTATTCCCGCTATTCCAAATGAAATAACCACTATTGGTGAATTTGTTCTTACAAAGAACTTAGCCATTATGCTTTTTTTCGCGGTAATAATGCTACTGGCATCTATCTCAATGATTAGAAACCCGAAAAGTAAAAAGCCCGAACCCTCGGCTGTTAAATACAATTATACCCTTATTATTATTGAAGGTCTGGTTGTTGGAGTAATAACCGGAGTAGTTGGTGCCGGTGGCGGTTTTCTTATCATTCCAGCCCTTGTTTTACTTGCAAAACTACCTATGAAAAAGGCAGTTGCCACTTCCCTCCTTATTATAGCCATTAAATCTTTAGTAGGGTTTTTAGGTGATGTAGAAAATCTCGATATAGATTGGAACTTTTTATTGATCTTCAGTTCAATTTCCATCTTAGGAATTTTCATTGGAATTTGGCTTAACAAGTTTATTGATGGTACCAAGTTGAAAAAGGCCTTCGGGTGGTTTGTATTAATTATGGGCATCTACATTATTTATAAAGAGCTATTTGTGTAACAATGGTTACAACTCAAAATCTGTTTAGATTGTAATTTTACATCAAACAAAAGATGTAAGTACAATGAAAATAGAACAAATATATACAGGATGTTTAGCTCAAGGAGCTTACTATATAGAAAGTAACGGTGAAGCCGTTATTATTGATCCACTTAGAGAGGTACAACCTTATATTGATAGAGCCGAAGCAGATGGCGCAAAAATTAAATATATTTTTGAAACACATTTTCATGCCGATTTTGTTTCCGGACATATTACACTTTCAGAAAAAACCGGAGCGCCCATTGTTTATGGACCAACCGCCGATCCAAACTTCAAGGCGATCGTAGCTACAGACGGACAAGAGTTTAAATTGGGTGATGTCACGTTTAAGGTTTTACATACACCTGGTCACACTATGGAAAGCACAACTTTTCTTTTGAAAAATGAAGAGGATCAAGAGTATGCAGTCTTTACCGGCGACACCTTATTTTTAGGGGATGTTGGGAGACCGGACCTAGCACAAAAGGCTTCGCATCTAACAAAAGAAGACCTTGCCGGCAAACTCTACGATAGTTTGAGAAACAAAATTATGCCTTTAGGTGATGATATCATTGTGTATCCGGCACATGGCGCTGGTTCTGCTTGTGGTAAGAATATGATGAACGAAACGGTTGACACTTTAGGCCATCAAAAACAAGTAAATTATGCCCTGCGTGCTAATATGACAAAGGAAGAATTTATTGATGAAGTCACAGAGGGGTTACTGCCTCCACCTGCTTACTTTCCAATGAACGTTAAAATGAATAAGGAAGGTTATCAAAACATTGATGAGATCTTAAAGAAAGGTCAGAGTTCCCTAAGCCCTGAAGCTTTTGAAATAGCCGCTAATGAAACCGGTGCTGTAATATTAGACGTGAGAACCGAGGAGGAATTCGCTAAAGGACACATTCCGGGTTCTATATTTATTGGACTCGATGGAGATTTTGCCCCCTGGGTTGGTGATTTAATAAAAGATGTCATGCAACCCATACTTATTATCGCCCACGAAGATCGTGTTGAAGAAGCAATCATCCGCCTCTCACGCGTTGGTTTTGATAAAACTATTGGATACTTAAAAGGTGGATTTGAAGCCTGGAAAAAGGCTGCAAAAGAGTACGATATGGTAACTTCAATTTCTTCGGAAAAATTTAAAGAAGAACTTAATGCAACAGAAAAAACTCCAAAAATAGTGGATGTTAGAAAAGAAAGTGAATTTATTTCCGAACACGTCGTTAATGCTATTAATATCCCATTGTCGGAGCTCAATAGTCATTTATCCGAATTACCACAAACTGAAATTTTCTATGTACACTGTGAAGGAGGCTATAGAAGCATGATCGCGGCTTCAATATTTAAAAATCGCGGCGTTCATAATTTAATTGATATAAAAGGCGGGTATAATGCCATTAAGGAAACAGGTATAAAGACTACAGATTACGTATGTCCCACAACTTGAAAATAGTGTTTTGAGGATTGATTGAAGAGGACGATTGGAAACGATCGTTCTCTTTTTATTTAATATCAGCTTGTGTAACTTCTGTTACTGTGGTTATTAAGCTTTTACTATAATTTTACGTTATAATATTAAACAGAGATACATTATGGAAACAATAGAAAAAGAAATAAACTCAATACCAAGAATTGGAGATCATGCTCCAGATTTTAAAGCAACTACTACGAAAGGTGAGATTCAACTCTCAGATTTTGCAAAGGATAAATGGATTGTATTATTCTCACATCCGGCAGACTTCACTCCGGTTTGTACTACTGAAATGAGTGGATTTGCGCAGAGAAAATCGGAGTTTGATGATCTTAATACCGAATTACTAGGTTTAAGTATTGATAGTATTCATTCGCATTTAGCATGGGTTAATAACGTTAGAGAAAAAACGGGAGTATATTTCGATTTTCCAATTATTGCAGATATTGATATGAAGGTTTCAAAACTATATGGAATGCTTCAACCCAATGAAAGTGAGACAGCCGCGGTGAGAGCAGTGTTTTTTATAGATCCATTAAAAAAAATTAGGTTGGTCATGTATTACCCACTAAATGTAGGTAGGAATATGGACGAAATTTTACGAGCCCTAGAAGCTTTACAAACTTCGGATAAATATAAGGTGGCGATGCCACTAGATTGGAAAAAAGGAGACAAAGTGATTGTTCCTCCACCAAAAACTCTTGAAGAAATGCAGGAACGTATAGATAACAAGGCCTACGAAAAGATCGATTTTTATCTCGCAAAAAAATCATTATAGAAGAGTTTCTATCCACATCGGCGATCATTTTCGCCGATGTGGAACTAATAAATGCAAAAAAATGAAAAAGGTATTTTTACTTATCTTACTTACAACTACCCTGTTAAGTGCAACTGCACAAGAAACAAAGCGAATTGAGTTGTTGAATCCGTTGCAATTTGAACAAGCAATAGACGATAAGAATGTACAATTAATAGACATTAGAACACCTCTCGAATATGCTGAGGAACATATTGAAGGATCTGTAAATATCGATTTTTTAAGCCAAGAAAGTTTTAAAACGGCAGTTCAAAAACTAGACAAAACTAAAGCCTTATACATCTATTGCCGCTCTGGTGCCAGAAGTGAAAAGGCCGCCAAACAACTTCAGGGTTTAGGTTTTGAATTGATCTACGATTTGCGGGGAGGATTTTTAAACTGGAACAAATAACATAATTATGAAACTAACATTTATTACTCTTTTTGTTACAATCCTAATGGTGAATTGTAATAATAAACCTAAGGACAGGTATCAATCTGTGTTAAATCTGAATTCTAACAGCGCATCAGGTGTAATATCATCTTCAAATGGGAAACAATTAATGGAGAATAATTGTTATGCATGTCATAATCCTAAAACTTCTCAAAGCGATATGATAGCTCCTCCTATGATTGCCGTGAAAATGCATTATATTTCTGAAAATACGACTGAAGAAGAATTTATTAATTCTTTTTTATTATGGACTAAAGAGCCTTCCGAAGAAAATTCTAAGATGCCCGGAGCTATTAAGAAATTTGGTCTTATGCCCTATCAACACTACTCTGAAGAAACCATAAGAGCGATTGCCCACTATATTTATAATAATGAAATAGAAGAACCGGAATGGTTTGGTTCCCATCATAATGAAATGCATGACGAACGACCGGGGTATGGTAAAAGAAAAAGAAATGCTGATAAAATACAACGAGTAAATACAGAGGACAAACCAAAGACTATCACAGAACAAGGCATGCTAATCGCATCTACCACAAAAGCAGAATTAGGAAAGAAATTGATGGGACAGGTTCAGCGAAACGGTGTTTCGAATGCAATAAAGTTTTGTAATTTAGAGGCATTATCTATAACCGATAGTATGGCAAGGTTTCATAATGTGACCATTAAACGAGTAAGTGACAGGTATAGGAATCCGAAGAACATTGCAAATTATGAAGAAATTGGCTACATTAATACATTTAAGAAACAGATAACTCAAGGAGATGAAATTTCTCCAATAATAACCGAAACTAACAATGAAGCGGCATTTTATTATCCAATTATTACTAATTCAATGTGCCTAAAATGCCATGGAAAACCCCATGATGATATTGCGACTCCTGATTTAAATAATATCATGAAATTATATCCAAATGATAATGCTTTTGGATACGATGTTAATGAAGTAAGAGGCATATGGAGTATTCACTTTAATAGTAACTAATGAACTTCTATGAGACATTTTGGAATCATAAATACTTAACGAGTGAGACTGGTTGGGACATAGGTTATGCATCTACTCCCTTAAAAGAATACTTCGATACATTGACGAATAAAAGTCTGGAAATTCTTATCCCGGGTGCCGGAAATGCTTATGAAGCGGAGTACCTTTTTAAAAATGGCTTTACAAATATTACAGTAGTCGATATCTCTTCGGTCGCAATTAAGAATTTTGCAAAACGAGTTCCTAATTTTCCTTCCGAAAAATTAATTCACGCAGATTTTTTCGATATTACTGGTAACTATGATCTTGTAATAGAACAAACTTTTTTTTGTGCGATAGACCCTACTCAACGTTACGATTATGTGGAAAAAATGCATCAAATTATTAGATCCGATGGTTACCTTGTTGGGCTATTATTTAATATTCCGCTTAATACTGACAAACCGCCGTTTGGTGGTGATAAAGATGAATATAAAGAACTCTTCAAGGATAAATTTACCACTATAAAGATGAAGACTGCTTATAATTCAATACCTGAGAGAGCAGGTGATGAACTGTTTTTCATAATGAGCAGCAATAAAACAATTAAGTAAAATTTATCAAACAAAAAATATCAAGTACAATTAAATAATCTATAGTAAAATTATAAAGTAAAAACCTCGAGTTTAACAACTCTTAACCTTGTTTCGTAAAGGTTTTGTGTATTAAAATTCCGCAAATGGAAGACATGCTTTTTTATGATAGAATGCAATTCGCATTTACTATCACTTTTCATTATTTGTTCCCTCAACTTACAATGGGATTATCTTTGATCATAGTTTTTTTTAAAGGAAAATTTCTTTACACTCATATTGAAAGATATAATGAGGCAGCGAAATTCTGGATGAAGATTTTTGCTCTCAATTTTGCTATGGGTGTCGTTACAGGGATTCCTATGGAATTTCAATTTGGCACTAATTGGGCAAAGTTTTCTGAACTTACTGGTGGAATCATTGGACAAACTCTGGCAATGGAAGGGATGTTCTCTTTCTTCTTAGAATCCTCCTTTCTAGGACTGTTTATTTTTGGTGAAAAACTATTAGGTCATAAACTACATTTTATAACAGGCTTTTTAGTATTTCTTGGTTCCTGGGCTAGTGGATTTTTAATTATAGCCACTCATTCTTGGATGCAGCATCCGGTAGGATATGAAATTTATGAAAACGGAAAGTTTGTCCTTACCAACTTTTCAGCTCTTTTTTCCAATCCCTGGTTGTGGCCATCATATTTGCACAATCAATTAGCTTCCATAGTTACTGCTTCCTTTGTGATATCGGCAGTGGGTGCATTCTACTTATTAAACCAAAAACATATCGAATATGGCAAAATCTATTTGAAAACAGGCGTTCTATTTGGTCTTTTTGCTTCCCTACTTGTTGCTTTTCCTACGGGTGATTGGGCTGCTAAAAATGTAGTAGAGCACCAGCCTGTTACATTTGCGGCAATGGAAGGTATCTTTGAAACAGAAAGTGGTGGTTCAGAAATTGTATTAATTGGTCAACCCGATATGCTTGAAAAAAAATTAGATAATAAAATAGCGGTACCAAACATACTTAGTTTCTTAACATATCAGAAATGGGATCAAGAAATAAAAGGGCTTAATGAATTCGATGAATCACTTTATCCTACAAATGTACCGGGGCTTTATTATGCTTATCACATTATGGTTGGTCTTGGAACCATCTTTATAGCAATATTGTTTCTAGCAGCAATTCAAATGTTCAGAAAGAGACTTTATAACACTAAATGGCTTCTTTGGTCATTAATGCTCATGCTGCCGATGCCTTATATTGCAAATACAACCGGTTGGTACACAGCCGAATTAGGAAGACAACCATGGCTTGTTTATAATTTACTTAGAACTTCTGATGGAGCATCTCCCGTAGTATCATCCGGAAACACATTATTCACGCTCTTAGGTTTTATAGGATTGTATTTACTTTTAGGAATACTGTTTTTATTATTGGCTGGAAAGATCATTAACAAGGGCCCAAAGCTTATTAAATCTTAATTATGGAACTATTTTGGTATGTAGTTTTAATGACTATGTTAGCTATTTATGTAATTCTTGATGGCTATGATTTTGGTGCAGGAATAATTCACTTATTCTTCGCGAAAACTGAAAAAGACAAGAAGGCAATTACCAATGCCATCGGACCATTTTGGGATGCCAATGAAGTTTGGCTAATTGCGGCCGGAGGAGTACTCTTTTTTGCTTTCCCTACCTTATATGCATCTTCATTTAGTGGTTTTTATTTACCATTAATTATGATATTATGGTTGCTTATTTTTAGGGCCATCGGACTCGAATTAAGAGGACAAATACATAATTCATTGTGGGAAACGATTTGGGACAAAGCCTTTGGTATTTCAAGTTTGCTGTTAGCACTTTTCTTCGGAATTGCATTAGGCAACGTTGTACGTGGAGTAAATTTAGGCAACGTCGTAAACGGGGTTTCCACTCAGGAAGCACATTATTTCTTTCTACCCTTGTGGAATTCAACTTTCAGTCCGAGTGCCGCCCAACTAGGTATAATAGATTGGTTCACGCTCTTGCTTGGAATTATTGGCGTAATTTCGCTTACAATTCATGGAGCGAGCTGGATTATTTTTAAAACAAATTCTGGTTTAAATACAAAACTCAAAAAAGTGGTTTTTAAGCTCAATTTTATTGTTCTCACTCTCGTTATCGTTTCTCTCCTTGTATGGCATATTATCGAGCCAAAACCTTTCCATAACTTTATTGATATTCCTTGGTTGTGGATTTTTCCAACCATAACTTTTATAGGATTAATTGGTCAGTTTAGCGTTAAACGCTTTAAAAAAGATGGATACGGTTTTTTGTTTTCAACTCTTTTTCTGCTTGGAGGGTTTGCTTCTACCGTGGCTTCCATTTTTCCAAAAGTTTTACCTTCTTCCAACAACGTGAACCCTTCGCTTACTTTATACAATGTAGCCGCCCATGAGTACGGACTTTCTGTAGGAGTAAACTGGTTCATCATAGCCGCGATTTTAGTCATTGTCTATGTTATTATTCAATATAAGGTGTTTAAAGGCAAAATGGATGATGTAGGTTATGGCGAACATTAATTTTGTGTTTTTTTCTTTTCTGTAACAAATGTTACGAAGTCTAGCCATTATTTTCTACACTTTTACTAAGTCTAACAGACTAATAACTATATGATTAAAATCATTTAGAGGTTTAACTTTTAGGCCTAATTTAGACAAGTTAAAATCATAAAAGATGGCTAAGATTGTAATATTAGGTGCAGGGATCGCAGGACACGTTGCGGCTTCTCATCTTCGTAGAAAACTAAGTAAAGAACATGAGGTAATTGTAGTTTCTCCCAATAGTAATTACCAATGGATTCCTTCAAACATTTGGGTTGGGATTGGTAGAATGAAGCCTAAAGACATTCTATTTCCTTTAGCTCCACTTTACAAAAAGAAGAATATTATATTCAAACAAGCCAAAGTGGTTAGCTTTCATCCAGAAGGAGATCATAAAATAGAAAGTCCGTTTGTTATTGCCGAATATGTTACCGAAGAAAACAAGGGTCAGTCAGAAAAAATAACCTACGACTATCTCATTAATGCCACCGGGCCAAAGCTCAATTTTGAAGCCACTACCGGACTAAACCCGGGAAAAAATAAGGCCTATTCTGTATGTACCTATACCCATGCCTCCCAAGCTTGGGCTGGATTAAAATCGCTGATTGACGAAATGAAAGCAGGAAAGAATGTGCGTATCGTAATTGGGACCGGACATGCTAAAGCAACGTGCCAAGGAGCTGCATTCGAATACATCCTAAATGTTGAACAAGAACTTCGAAGACAAAAAGTTCGTGATAAAGCAAAGATTACATGGATTTCTAATGAATACCAACTGGGAGATTTTGGCATGGATGGTATGCTTCTTAGTTATGGAAATAATATTATGAAATCCCATGAAATGGTTGAAATGGTCTTTGAAGATCGTGGTATTGATTGGATCTTAGGTGCCGGAGTCACAAAAATAGAAGATGGCTTAGCCTATTATGAAAACCTTGCCGGCGAATTCCAGTCCATAGCTTTTGATTTCGCAATGCTGATTCCGTCTTTCTCAGGACACGGTTTTAAAGCCTTTGATAAAGACAATCTTGACATAACAGAAAAACTTTTTAAAGGATTTATGATTGTTGATGCCGATTATACCACTAAACCTTATGAAGAGTGGACAGTACAGGATTGGCCTGAAACGTATCAAAATCCAAATTATAAAAACATTTTTGCCCCCGGGATCGCTTTTGCGCCACCGCACAGTATCTCAAAACCCAGAAAATCAATAAACGGTACCGATATTTTCCCTGCACCGCCCAGAACAGGTATGCCTTCAGGAATTACCGCAAAATTAGTTGCCGATAATATTATAGACAGTATAAAAGCAGGAAATAAATTGTTAGACCATAAAGGATCAATGGGTAATATGGGTGCGGCTTGTATAGCCTCTGCAGGATTCGGATTAACGAAAGGCAGCGGCATTAGCATTACAACGTTTCCTATAGTTCCAGATTACAAAAAATATCCCGAAACTATGGGACGTAAACTTGGAAAGACATTTGGTGATATTGGATTGGCAGGACATTGGTTGAAGCTAGCACTTCATTATGCTTTTATATACAAAGCCAAAATGAAACCCTTTTGGTACTTAATTCCAGAATAAAACTACATATTATGACAAGGAGAATTTCAAAATTCAAACGCTTTACAATGATGAACCCTATTATACAGTTTTTCAAATTCATCTATTTAAGTATTAAAGTACTTGTAGTTGTTGCCGGAGGGCATGGGGGAACCCGGAAAGCTTAATAAACAAATTACTTGCTCGTAGGTTCTACCTTCAATAGTATAATATTTGAGTGTTTTGAATTTATAAAAACCACCATGCTTATCAACAATATGATAAGCATGGTGGTTTTTAAATTTTATATTAAAACTTGTACTGCACAAATGTTGATAAATTCCTGCCGGGGTCGTTGATTGGAACCCTCTCAAAATTCGCCTGATTCGCAAAAGAAAAATTAAGGTGATTGTGATAGGTCTTATCAAAAACATTCAGTGCTGCGACTCCTAGTGTAAGATTATTAATAGGTACAACTCCAATACGGATGTCCATAACTTCATAACCGGGAGTAGAAGTTTCACCAAAGGACTCTGAAATATTATTCTGATCGGAAGTTAAAGTATAGTTTACACTAGCCCAAAATTTTTCACGTTCAAAACCAAGCTTTAAACGTGTTACCAATGGAGGTACCAGAGGTAGTGATTCGTTTAGGTCTTTGTTCTTTGCATAAACGTAGGCAACTTCAGTCGTGAAATTAAAATCCTCTAAAAAGTCGAAACCTGCATAAACCTCAAAACCGGTTTTATATGCCTCATCCAAATTTCGAAAAACCTTTGGGTTAACAGGCTCTTGATTTGGCATAAATTTTCTAACAAGTGTTTCATCGACAACAGCTACAATATAGTTGTTATAAAATGAATAATAAAACGAACTTCCATAGTTGAAACTATTGAAACCATTTTCCATTTCTAACTTTCCCTTAAATCCTACCTCAAACTGATTATTCACTTCCGCATCCAGGTTTGGGTTTCCAATATATTCATATGAATCCTGACCTACAGTGAAATGGTTGATAACTCGTTCTATCATATTTGCAGAACGCACACCTCTTCCATAGGCAATTTCCATAATAAACTCACGAGACATCATGTATTTCAGAGAGGCTGTAGCACTAATATTATGCTCGGTTCTCTTGTCTAAATTTGGATATAGCTCTAGAAAATCGGCTTCAGGATCTTTTATTTCAGAAGTAACTAGATCATATCGTAATCCTGTGGTAAACATTGTCTTTTCTGTTATAGGATATTTCCCTTCCATAAAAACTCCAATGTCCGTTATATAGGAGTCCTGCCAAATTTTATCTGTAAATTCTATCGGAGTAGCCAATGGTCCCATCGCATTCCTTTTTACCAATCTGTTTCGTTCGCCGTCCCTAGCAATATGAAGCGCATCTAATCCGGAATAAAGTGTAAATTTCTTTGTAGGTTTTAACTTTAACTCAATTTTTCCTCCTGTTGTTATCGCGTCTATTGACGAAACAGCTTCTGTCATCATGAAAGTAGGTCTGTTTACATTAGACATGATGTGATCTACATAACTGTAATATGCTTTTGCATCGACTTGATTGATGATGCCCTCCAAATCTTTAAGACTATAATCTAATGAGAGAATGGAACTATTATCCTCTTCTGTATCCATTGGTAATCCCGCATGTAATACGTCTCTACCATAAGACTGCCTCCAATGTGCCTGTAAGCGTTGATCTTCGGTTAAATTATATCCTAACCGGATTCCGTAATCAAGACTCCTAAAAGAAGAAGGAACTTCAACTCCATCGCCATCCTCATAGTTTCCAAAATCTCGATAACCAATATTTCCTACTATATCATAATTTTCGGTGGCTTGTTGCAAGCGTGCCATAGAAACCAAAGAATTTCCATTTTCTTCATAGCCGGCATGAACACTACCTGAAAGACCATAATCTTCAGATTGTGGTTTTTGAGTTACCAAATTGACGATTCCCCCAAAAGTAGCTCCATAACGCACAGTATAGGGTCCTTTTATAATTTCTATTTTTTCAATTTCTTCAGGGATAACGTGAGTTGTAATGGGATCCATACGATTAGGACATGCGTGCATTGCCTTAGTACCTCCATCAAACTGAACATTTAATTGTTCGTATTGAGTTGCTCTAAAAGTTGGATCAATTGCATAATTTCCACGTTTTATTAACGAAAAACCATTTATATCGTTAAACAGATCTGCTACATTTCTAGGTTGTACAATTTTCTTAACATAATCATTAGTTTGTAACGAAAAAACCGGATCTGTTTTATTATTACCCTTAATCAATACACCACTAATTTTAATGGGAGTTTCTACTAATGAGAATTTATTCCAATCTTCGCCGGGCATAACAAATTTCTGAATCGTTTTAAAACCCAGATATGATATTGTAATAGTAGTCCCGTCTTTAGGTATGTTCAATAAAAACTTACCCTCTACATCACTATAGGAAGCCCTCCCCTTTTCGGGTATAATATGAGCTTCGGTAATTGGTTCACCATTTTTATTCGCATTAATAATTCCTTTAAAATTTTGAGCGTTAATTGATTGCCCGAGCACAAGTAGCACGAGCATCAGCCATATATTTATTTTCATTGTTGTTTCTTTAAAATTATAAATTGATACATTCGAAATCGCACGAAAGTCGATTCGAATAGTTAAAATCAGATATATAATTTTAAACCTTTGGAGGATGAGCTATACGCTCACTAAAATTGAAACTATAAAGATTGTGATATTCAACTGCGACTGTAGAATTAATTGTAGCAACTAAATATTCGGTGTTTATTAATGCTTTAAAAAAATAGACAATCTCATATTTTAAAAAAGAGGAACTAAGCGGTTCCTTTTTCTCTTCATTTTCCTGTATTAGCATTTTCGATAGGGCACATTTCCCGTTACACTCAAGCTGGGGTCTGTCTTTATTTATACAGAATTTTTCTACAAAACTATCGGTAAAAACTATATAATACCCTAAAAATCCCGCCACCTTAAAACTGTTAAACAAGATGATTGAAAGCAATAAGAATACTTTCATGGAATGAGATGTTTTCACAAGGCAAAATTACTTTCACCATAGATCATTAAAAATGATATTTGTCACTTAAAGTTGTTTACTGATAAATAATAATTGCGATTACAAATGTATAAAGTTCTACTTGCCAACACTATCAAAATCTCAACCTAATCGCAATTGATTAATATTTATTTTGAGTAACAAAAGTTACCAACTCCAATTGTTTATACATCATATATTTGCACAAAGAAAAAACAATGAAGATCAATTATTTAGTCATTTTTTTTGGATTGCTTTGGGCGCCAGTTTTTGCACAGCAAATAGTTCCCATTTCAAAAACTGAAGTACTTGAGAAAGTAATGCAGAATAATCATACCCTAAAGATAAGTGAGCAGGAGGTATTATCTGCTAAAGGCGATTATTCACAAACAAGAGCGGCTTTTCTACCCAATATAACTGCCTCACATACAGGAATGGCCACCACAAATCCGTTGATGGCATTTGGATTTAAGCTTAATCAGGGGATTGTTACACAAGGTGATTTCGATCCAAACAAACTAAACGATCCTTCACAACTTGAGATATTTGCTACAAAGATAGAAGTTCAGCAACCTATTTTTAATTTAGACGGTGTTTACCAGAGAAAAGCAGCCAAAGCAAAATGGAGAGCCACCCAAATGCAATTAGAACGCAACGGTGATTATATCAAATTAGAATCTGAAAAAGCTTATATGCAATTGCAATTAGCATATAAGAATCTTGACGTTTTAGAGGTCGTTCTAAAATCGGCTAAAGAGAATCTTCGCCTTACTAAAAATCGTTTTGAACAAGGGTATCTTCAACAAGCCGATGTTTTGATGGTAGAAGTACGAGTAACCGAAATAGAAAATCAATTACAATACGCTAAAAGTAATATTTTAAATGCTTCGGAATACTTAGCACTGTTAATGGACGAGAAATTGGAAGCCTTATTAAAACCTACAGATTCTTTAAAAGTTGCCAGTAATCTAATCACTTCTGAAGGTTTATCTGCAAACCGATCTGATATTAAGGCAATGGAGTTTGCTCTGGAAGCATATAAAGAAGGGTATAATGCAGAGAAAATGACTTTCCTCCCGCGTTTAAATGCCTTTGGAAGTTACGAGTTGTACGATGATCAAATTTTTCAAGCCGATGCCGATGGTTATCTTTTTGGTGCATCGTTAACCTGGAATCTTCTCGAGGGCTCAAAACGATTTGGTAAAACACAAAAAAGTAAAGCCGAGTACAACAAAGCGAATCTTCAGCTGGAACAGTACAAAAGTGAAAGTAGTATCGAGGTAAAGAAAGCAAAACGTATGTACGAAGACACCAAGAACAACTTAAAACTAACCCAACTCGCCCTGGAACAATCTAGGGAAGCTCTTCGAATTAGAACGAATAGATTTAAAGAAGGGCTTGAGAAAACTTCCGATCTATTAATGGCCGAAACACAAGTGGCTCAGAAAGAGTTGGAATATTTCAATACCATTTTTGAACACAACTATGCACTTGCATACCTTCAATTTTTAACCAAGAATTAAAATATCATGAAAATATTATACACATTTTTTCTCATTTCGGTATTTATCAGCTTAACTGCCTGTACTAATACTTCCGAAGAAAAAAACGAAACACAAACTCCCGAAGTTTCAGTAATAACAAGTTCTGTTATTGAGGAAAACAATACATCTTTTCTCGCTGCAAGTGGAAAAATTGAAGCGACGAACAGCACAACCTTAAGTACCCGAATGATGGGATTTGTTGATAAAGTGCATGTAAAAGTAGGAGACAAAGTGAATAAAGGTGAGCTCCTTATTAAGATTAACAATGCCGATCTTTCGGCAAAGCGCGCTCAAACAACTGCCAGTATTAGTGAAGCTCAAGCAGCCTTTAACAATGCAGAAAATGATTACAAACGCTTTCAGAATTTATTTAAGGACAATAGTGCAAGTACGAAAGAGTTGGAAGATCAACGAGCGAGATTCGAAATGGCAAAGGCACGTTTGGAAGCTGCAAAACAAATGAGGAATGAAGTAAATTCTCAATTCGCTTATGTAAATCTCCGCGCTCCTTTTAAAGGTGTGATAACTAATAGATTTATTGATGAAGGAGATATGGCTTCTCCTGGAAATCCACTTGTTGCGATCGAAGGTCCGGGTAGTTTCGAAGTTACCGCGACAGTCCCGGAAAGTGAAATTTCGAAAATAAATCCGGATTCTTTAGTACAAGTCCAAGTGAAAGCTTTAGGTATCAGTCTTCCCGCTACTGTTACAGAAGTAAGTACTTCGGCAAAAAATACGGGAGGTCAGTATTTAGTAAAAGTCGTCCTCGATAAGACCGATCCAAAATTACTTTCAGGCATGTATGCTACGGTACAATTTCCGATTAAAAAGGAAGAAACTTCAACTGCGATCTTAGTTCCACAAAGTGCAATTATGCATAAAGGACAGTTAACCGGAATTTACACCGTAAGTGAGAGTAATACAGCGTTATTGCGGTGGTTAAGACTTGGGAGAACTTTTGGAGATAAAGTAGAGGTTCTTTCCGGGTTGTCTGTAGAAGAAAAATATATAGTTTCAGCCAACGGAAAATTATTCAATGGTGTGAAAATAACTGAGAAAAAATAGAGATGAAAGACGGATTAGCAGGTAAAATCGCAAAACTTTTTATAGGCTCAAAGCTTACAGTTCTGTTAATGATCGTTTTTATGGTCATTGGAGTGTACAGCTCATTTTTAATTCCGAGAGAGGAAGAACCACAAATTGATGTACCTATGGCAGATATTTTTGTGGGATATCCCGGCGCGAGCCCTTCAGAAGTTGAATCGAGGGTAGTTAAACCTCTCGAAAAGTTAGTTTCGAATATTCCCGGTGTAGAATATGTTTATTCAACCTCTTCCGAAGAAGGAGCCATGGTCATTGTCCAATTTTATGTAGGAGAAGACATTGAACGTTCTTTTGTGAAACTTTACAATGAAATGAACAAACACATGGATCAAATGCCGCCTGGGGTAACTATGCCACTGGTAAAACCTCGCGCGATAGATGATGTTCCAATGCTCGGATTAACACTTTGGAGTGAAAATTATGACGATTTTCAGTTAAAGCAAATAGCAGATGAACTAACTCAGGAAATTGAGAAAGTGACTAATGTTTCTGCTACTAAGAAAATTGGTGGTAGAAATCGCCAAGTTCGTGTAGTGTTAGATAAAAACAAGCTCTCGGCAAGTGGTTTAGATTTCCTGAACGTAGCCGAAATGATAAAGGCAAGCAACCAACAAATGAGTTCGGGAAGTTATACAAAGAACGATACCGAATTCTTGGTTAGTACGGGTAATTTTCTTCAGTCTGTCGCCGATGTTGAAAATTTAGTAGTTGGTACGCAACAAGGTCAACCCGTGTATTTGAAACAAATTGCTCAGGTAATTGACGGACCGGAAATTCCTAATAATTATGTATCCTTCGCACTTGGTCGAGGGAGTGAGCTAGTTTCTCATTTCCCTTCTGAATATCCTGCAGTTACAATTTCTGTGGCAAAAAGAAAAGGAGCAGATGCAATGAAAATTGCAGACATAATTTTAGACAAAGTTGAGTATCTAAGAACCAATTTAATCCCCGATGATGTTCAGGTTTCGATTACGCGAAACTATGGTGAGACTGCTTCTCATAAAGTATCTGAATTACTTCTGCACCTCATAGGTGCGATAATCGCTGTGACTTTAGTTGTAATGTTGGCTATGGGATGGCGTGGTGGATTGGTAGTGTTTCTTTCGGTACCTATTACTTTTGCTCTTACCCTTTTAAGTTACTATCTTCTTGATTACACTTTAAACAGAATTACACTTTTTGCATTAGTTTTTGTTACCGGGATCGTAGTAGACGATTCCATTATTATCGCAGAGAATATGCATCGTCATTTTAAGATGAAGCGATTGCCGTTTAAACAAGCAGCTATTTATGCGATAAACGAAGTAGGTAATCCCACGATCCTGGCAACATTTACAGTTATTGCCTCGGTATTGCCCATGGCTTTTGTCTCTGGACTAATGGGGCCCTATATGTCTCCCATGCCAATTGGAGCTTCAATCGCTATGATACTCTCACTTTTCGTAGCCCTAACCATTACTCCATATCTGGGATATATATTCCTTCGGGAAAAAGAGTCTAAAGGTGGAAAAGTGAAGGTTGAAAAAACCCTGGACAATACAGTTATTTATAAGGTTTATTCAAGATTAGAAACGCCTCTTATTGAAAACAAAACTAAACGTTGGGTCTTTTTAGGCGTGACAGTGGTATTACTTTTTGGTTCTGTTGCAATGTTTTTTACCAAATCTGTTGCAGTAAAAATGCTTCCATTCGATAACAAAAATGAAATGCAGATTGTAGTCGATATGCCGGAAGGTACTACTTTAGAACGAACCGCTGTGGTTACTCGTGAAATTGGTCAGTATTTATCTACGCATCCAATGGTGGCTAATTACCAGAACTATGTGGGTACTTCGGCACCTATTACATTTAACGGACTCGTAAGACATTACGATCTACGTGGTGGGAGTAATATGGCAGACATTCAAGTAAACCTTATAGACAAAAAACTTAGAAGCGATCAAAGTCATGACATCGCCAAAGAACTAAGGCCGCAAATTCAGAAAATTGCTAAAAAATTTGGAGCCAATGTGAAGTTAGTTGAGGTTCCTCCGGGACCGCCGGTTTTATCGACCATTGTTGCTGAAATCTATGGCCCGGATTACGATCAGCAAATTAAAGTCGCTAAAAAAGTTGAAGGTATTTTAAATAATACACAGGATGTGGTAGATGTAGATTGGATGGTTGAAGCAGACCAGAAGGAATACAAATTTATCATTGATAAAGAAAAAGCGATGCGTAGTGGAATAGTTCCTCAACAAATTGTCTACACAATGAATTCGGCACTTTCTAATAAACCTACTACCAATCTATATGATGAGAATGCCGCAGATCAAGTTGGAATCGTATTATCTTTAGCTGAAAAGGAAAAATCTACAATTCAAGATATCGCTCAACTGAAAATTAAATCGAATCAGGGAATAATGGTTTCAGTAGGAGATTTGGTTGATATTGTTGAAACTACTCGCGCAAAAGCAATTTACAGAAAGAATCAAAAACGAGTAGTTTACGTAATGGCAGATATGGCTGGTGAACTTGAGAGTCCGGTGTATGCAATTTTAGGGATGACCGAAAAGTTAAATGCACTGAGTTTACCTGAAGGATATACGATGAATGAACTTTACCTTGAGCAACCGGAATTTGAAGATAATTATACGGTTAAATGGGATGGAGAATGGCAAATCACATTAGAGGTATTTAGGGATCTTGGTATCGCTTTTCTAGGTGTAATAATCATTATTTACATTCTAATAGTTGGCTGGTTTCAAAATTTTAAAGCTCCCATTGTGATGATGGTCGCCATTCCACTCTCGCTTATCGGAATCGTATTAGGGCATTGGATCATGGGTGCTTTCTTTACGGCTACATCGTTTATAGGTATGATTGCCTTGGCGGGAATTATGGTAAGAAATTCTGTACTCCTTATTGATTTTATTAATCTTCGTGTCGCAGACGGCGTTCCGCTTAAACAGGCTGTGATAGAAGCTGGTGCGGTGAGAACAACACCAATATTATTAACTGCCGGAACAGTAGTAATAGGAGCATTTGTAATATTATTCGACCCTATTTTTCAAGGACTGGCGATCTCACTCATGGGTGGAACCATAGTTTCAACAGTACTCACTCTACTTGTTGTACCCCTTGTATATTACATGATAGAAAGAAAGAATCTAAAATAATACAATGATGAAATTACTTATAGTTACTGTTGTTGATCATTTTCAAAAAGATGTCTTACAACTCTTCAAAAAAGCAGCAATTGAAAGCTTTAGCGAATCGGATATTGAAGGGTATAAAAGTGCCTCTTCCTTTATTATGAATTCCAGTTGGTTTCCTTCTGAAAAAAGCGGTGCCGACAGCACGATGTTTTTCTCTTTTACTGAAATTTCTAAAATTGACATTTTCTTTGATCTGGTTGTCGAATTTAACAGTAAAATAGAAACAAACAACCCTATTCATGCGGTTGTAGTACCAATTGAACGGAGTATATAATTTAAAATTTAAAAAATGATTAATAGATATATAAGAGCAATTGCCGGAACTTTTATTTTGATAAGTCTAATTCTAGCAGTTTATGTGAATATCAATTGGCTGTGGTTTACGGCCTTTGTGGGAGCAAATTTGTTACAATCGGCTTTCACTAAATGGTGTTTAATGGAATTAATTCTCAAGAAGTTAGGAGTTAAGGAAGAAGGCGATTGTTGTTCGTCAAATTAGATCTACAAGAGAGCTACACAATTCCTTTAGAATGGAATCTTTCTATGGGGTTACTATCGTTATCCTTACTACGCTCCCCTTGGCAAATACTAAGTCCGCACGCCTCTGGCGTTGCACTTTTTGTTTCCAAGAGAAATAAAGCAAGCCTATAAATAACTTAGTTCGGGATTACTATCGTGATCCCTACTACGCTCCCCTTGGCAAATACTAAGTCCGCAACGCCTCTGGCGTTGCACTTTTTGTTTCCGAAAGAAAAATAAAGCAAGCCTAAAAATAACTTAGTTCGGGATTACTATCGTGATCCCTACTATGCTCCCCTTTGCAAATACTAAGTCCACAACGCCTCTGGCGTTGCACTTTTTGTTTCCAAGAGAAATAAAGCAAGCTTTGATATCTTTCGGAAACAAAAAGTCCTGCAACCATTGTTGCAGGACTTAGTGCTTGTAGTGACCGCGGAGGGATTCAAACCCCCAACCCTCAGAGCCGAAATCTGATGCGCTATTCAGTTGCGCCACGCGGCCATAGTAATAATTAATATCTAGTTTTCAAATCGCCTTTCATAAAAAATTTATAATCCATATGATCGTATAAAACCAAGTCGCCGAAACCTGCCTGCCGGCAGGCAGGTCTGATGCGCTATTCAGTTGCGCCACGCGGCCGGTTCGTATTTAATATTCAAACGTAATCTGTATCCTTTGGCAACCTACTACTACCCACAATAAACATTCTATTTAAGGCCATAATTTACTTTGCACTCTATAACTTTAAGATAACCTCGCTTTCACAACTGTCGAAATCGTTTTTCCATCTGCCTTTCCTGCTAATCTTCCATTTGCCATCCCCATCACCTTTCCCATTTCCTTCATAGAGGTGGCTCCGGTTTCAGAAATAATAGCGTCGATGACCTCAGCGATCTCCTCTTCACTCATTTGTTCCGGCAAAAACTGCTCTATTACGGCTACCTGTGCCAATTCTGGAGCTGCCAAATCTTCTCGACCCTGCGCTAGAAAAATAGCAGCACTGTCCTTACGCTGTTTTACCTGTTTTTGCAAAATTTGCAATTCCTGAGATTCACTCAATTCTTCGTTTGCACCACTTTCAGTCCGGGCTAACAACATCGCAGATTTTACCGCTCTCAACGCCTCAAGCGACGAACTATCCTTTGCTTTCATCGCAACTTTCATTGCTTCCATTACTTGCTTCTGTAAGCTCATATATTCAAAATTATAGATTGCGAAGATACGTATTAAACTGCTATTGCAAAAAGAGTTTTTATTTCAAAAAAAGAAAATCCGAATGCAAATACAAACATCCGGATTCTCAAGCATTATAGATAAAATTTTCTATAATTGGTAAACTATTTAATCAACATTATCGTGTAAGAACGAATTATTACTTCGCAAATTAATATCGTCATCATCTGTGTTGACAGAAGTTCTCGAAATATCCGTTTTGTTGTCTTTTGCATCATCTAACTCAATCCCCATACGTTTATACGCAGGTTGTTTCTCGATATCTTCTATTTTAGAAGAACTATTTCTAAATTTATAGTTGAATTCCTTCATCTTTCTTTTTCGTTCTTCGGTGCGATCACGTAATAGCTTAGATATTGGCGTATTCATAGGATCTTCCGTCTCATCCGATTCCGGTTCCGAAGTATCAGGTACTGCGATCGTTTTAGTTTCAAAAACTACTTCTTCTTCGGCGGCTTCATTCTTTTTAGTCGGCTTCGCATTGCTTAAATGACTTTCCATTTCCTGATAATCATCAAGACTGTATCGCTTTATTCCTTCGTCAGAAAATTCGGTTACAGGAACCACTTCCACATGATCATTTACTTCTATATCTTCTATTTGTGAAGTAATAGTTTCAAATTCTTCGCTTTCTTCTTTAGCGTGCGATTTACTTTCCGAAGAACTATTTACCGGTAAGTCAAACATCAAGATCTGATCTTCCATTACTTCCTCCTCCTTAGATGAAACAACTTCTTTTTCAGAAGGAATTTCAGAAATAACTTCCTTTTCTTTTTTCTCTTCAGAAGGCTTCGCTGTTTTATTCGGGTCTACAATTACAAAATCGTTTACATCGATCTCATTAATCAATATTTGCTCAAATTCTGCGATATGATGAATGTCAATTTCCTCATAAGCTACGTCCATATTTTTTATCAATTCTGAAGTCTCAATGTATCCCTCAAACGGTAGTTTCATCGTTGTGGTTTCATCTTCATCAAACAAGGTATGTTTTATTATTGGACCTGCAGAAGGTGCTGCTGGTTTCGAATCTACATCTTTCTCACCGCTAAGTGGTTTCGGAGTTAAATTGTGCTCGGCCTTTTGCTCTTCCTCTAAAGTATGAATGATCTTCTTGGCTTCCGTATTTACAATTTCATTTTGCTGTTCTACATTAAATCCGGTGGCGATTACCGTGATCGCGATCGCACCTTCAAGAGATTCATCTTCCCCAACACCCATAATAATGTTAGCGCTATGTCCGGCCTCATTTTGAATATGATCACTAATTTCACCAATCTCGTCAATTGTGATCTCTTCATTTCCAGAAACGATCAATAATAATACATTCTTCGCCCCCTTAATTTTATTATCGTTTAATAGCGGAGAATCCAGTGATTTAGTGATTGCCTCTTGAGCACGATTTGCTCCACTGGCACTCGCACTACCCATAATAGCAGTCCCACTATCGGCTAAAACAGTTTTAGCGTCACGTAAGTCAATATTCTGAGTATAGTGATGTGTAATTACCTCTGCAATTCCACGTGCTGCGGTTGCCAAAACCTCATCGGCTTTAGAGAAACCTGCTTTAAATCCAAGATTACCATACACCTCACGCAATTTATTATTGTTGATCACAATAAGAGAATCAACATTTCTACGTAAATTTTCAACACCTATCTGAGCCTGATCGTTACGCATTTTTCCTTCAAACTGAAATGGAATGGTCACAATACCCACTGTAAGTATATCCATGTCCTTCGCCATTTTTGCGATAATTGGCGCTGCACCCGTTCCTGTTCCACCGCCCATTCCGGCAGTTATAAAGATCATTTTAGTATTAGTGGTGAGCATAGATTTGAGTTCTTCAAAACTCTCTACAGCAGATTGTTCCCCAATTAACGGATTTGCCCCTGCTCCTAATCCTTCGGTTAGTGAAACTCCCAACTGAATTTTTATGGGTACCGGACTATTTTCCAATGCCTGTGAATCTGTATTGCAAATAACAAAATCTACACCTTTAATCCCTTGACTAAACATGTGATTAATGGCATTGCTACCACCACCTCCAACGCCAATAACTTTAATGACGTTAGACTGGTTCTTTGGCAGGTCGAACGAGATATTATCAAATTCTTTTTTGCTGCTCATATAGTAATATTTGTGAGGTTTATTCCGAGCTATACTCGACTTTATTTATTTTATTCTTTATCTATTGCTAAGTTCATAAGACTATGGCCTACTCGGCATTATCTAAAAACTCCTTAAACTTTTCTGCCCATTTATCAAAAAATCGCTTACGCTCTTTCGTTGGCTCTTCGGTCATGTCTTCTTCTTCATTTGTATCACTTTCAAAATGTTCGCTACTCTCATTCTCGACTTGATGGTACATTTTCGCCTGTGCCGTTTTCTTCTTATTATCCAGACTATTCATCACCAATCCAACAGCCGTAGCGTACAACGGACTGGTAGTTTCACTATCACTATCCCCGGCTAAATGCTCGTTGGGGTATCCTATACGCGTATCCATACCGGTAATATATTCTACGAGTTGCTTTAAATGCTGAAGTTGTGCTCCACCCCCGGTTAAAACAATTCCTGCGATCAATTTTTTCTTTTGCTCTTCATGACCGTAATTCTTTATTTCCAGATAGATCTGTTCAATGATCTCAACTACCCTGGCATGAATTATCTTAGAAAGATTTTTAAGAGTGATCTCTTTTGGCTCTCTCCCTCTTAACCCGGGAATTGAAACAATTTCATTGTCCTTATTCTCGCCCGGCCAGGCCGAACCAAACTTTATTTTTAATAGTTCTGCTTGCTTTTCTATAATAGAACACCCTTCCTTAATGTCTTCGGTAATTACATTTCCACCAAATGGAATTACGGCAGTATGCCTAATAATCCCATCCTTAAAAATTGCCAAATCTGAAGTTCCACCACCTATATCGATTAGCGCTACTCCTGCTTCTTTCTCCTCCTGACTTAACACCGCTTGTGCAGATGCTAAAGGCTCCAGCGTTATTCCTGAAAGCTCTAAACCGGCACTTTTTATACATCTTCCAACATTTCTGATAGAAGATACTTGCCCAACAACTACGTGAAAATTCGCTTCTAATCTTCCGCCATACATCCCAATAGGCTCTTTTACTTCGGCTTGCCCATCAACCTTAAAATCCTGCGGAAGCACGTGCAAAATCTCCTCTCCGGGAAGCATTACCAGTTTATGAACCTGATTGCACAATCTATCTATATCTTCTTCATCGATAACTTCGTCACTATTACTTCGTGTGATGTAATCGCTGTGTTGTAAACTTCTTATGTGCTGTCCGGCAATCCCAACAACCACATCTTTTATTTTCATCCCCGAAGATGTTTCTGCATCCTGTACTGCTTGCTGTATAGATTGTATCGTTTGTGTAATATTATTTACCACTCCTCTGTGCACGCCAAGACTTTTGGATTTACCAATTCCCAATATCTCCATCTTCCCATACTCATTCGTTTTACCTATCATGGCAACGATCTTGGTGGTTCCTATATCTAATCCTACAGCTATGTTTTCGTTTTCCATGGCCTTTATCTTTTTGTGGCTACTACCTGACTCTCAAATTGTAAATTCACAAGACTATAGCCCGATAGACTACTGTCTTGTTTTGTTTTTTGATAAAATGCTTTAAAGTTTTGAAACTTTTTTTCGACCGCTTTTGCTTTACCGAAAAGCACTTTAAAATTATGTTTCCGCAATCTCAATTCTATATCTCCATTGTTCTTTACATGCAATCCTACCACGCTCTTTCTCATAAATTCATCTTCATTCATTTTAAGCAGTAACTGTGTTATTTCATTAAACCGCTCATCCGGTTTTCCGGTGATTAATGGAACTCTCGCAGAGTGAACTGTTGATAACGGCATCTTATTTCCATCTTTATCCAGATAAAAATCGGGAGTACTCGACACTCTTGCAATAGGTGTTCGTTGTTCAATTTTCGCACCTAACACCCCATCAACGGTTACAAACACTTGAGCATCGCGAATCATAGGATTTTTAAGGAGCCTGCCCTCCATCTCATTCAAAACTAAAGTTTCTTTATGGATGCTCGTAACGTTATCATAATTTTGTATCAACAATTTATTAACTGTAGATAAGGTGATAAAAGGGTCGTTTTCATCGACAAATTCTATGTCAATTTTAGCCAATGAACGCTTGTCATTTCGGTTTTTTGTAAAGCCGAACAAAAACACGATCAGTGTTAATATCAGTAGAAACTTTATGATCACCCAACTACCTTTCATCTTCCAACAATTTTGTAATTTTCGATACTTCTACTCCAATATCTCCTGCCCCCACCATTAATTGAATTCTACAATTAGACGCTATCATTTTTTGCGCTAAATTTTCCTTTGTTACTAATTTTTTATTATCATTCTCTATTCTCTCCAACAACCAGTTAGAAGTTATTCCCGGCATGGGATTTTCACGAGCCGGATAAATCTCAAGAAGTAAAATCTCATCGAATCTGGATAAGCTTTTCGCAAACTCATTTCCAAAATCCCTGGTTCTACTAAACAAGTGTGGCTGAAAAACGATCAACGTCTTTTCATTTGGATACATTTCGCTCACGGCCTGATACAGCGCATCTATTTCGGTAGGATGATGTGCATAATCATCAATCAACACTAAATTATCACGCTTTATCCGATATGAAAATCTACGTTGCACACCTTTAAAATTAGATAAAGCTTTGGGAAGGCAATCGGTTGGGGAACCTGCTAAAATTGCCATACCCAAAGCCATTATAGCATTGTGTAGGTTGTGGTGTCCGGGCAAATAAAATTGTAAATCTGTTAGGATTTGATTAGGTGTTTTCAGGTCGAAAATATAGGCTCCGTTTTCAATTCTAACATTCTGTGCTTCAAAGTCGGCCGATTCTTCCACCGCAACTGTATTCCCATTCAACGGAAGGCCTTTTTTAAAGAGTAAGTTTTCTTTCTTCAGAATTAATTCTGAAAAATCTCTAAAAGCACTTTCAATAGTTGATGCGTCTCCATAAATATCCAAATGGTCAGCATCCATAGAAGTTATACAGGCAATATCTGGACGCAACTGAAGAAATGAACGATCAAATTCGTCTGCTTCAACAACCGTTATTTCATGACCAATACTTATAAAATTAGAATTATAATTCTCTGCAATACCGCCTAAAAATGCCGTTACGGGCATGTTACATTCGGCCAATAAATGTCCAAGAATTGCCGAAGTGGTTGTTTTACCATGGGTGCCTGCAACCGCTAAACACAAGCTATTTCGGGTAACTTCACCAAGAAGTGCTGCTCTTTTTAGTAAATTATATCCTTCCGAAGTGAAAAAGTGCAACAACTTGTTTTCCTTCGGAATAGCCGGTGTATAGACAATAAGTGTTGTTTCTTTTTCTAATACTCCCGAAGGTATTGCCGAAATATCATCCATAAATCCAACTTGAACCCCTTCAGAAATAAGTGCATCTGTTAAAGCACTTGGTGTTTTATCATAGCCGTAAACATTTTTACCCATACCATTGTAATATCGAGCCAGAGCGCTCATTCCAATGCCGCCTGCTCCAACAAAATAAAGGGTCTTTATGTCTTCCAGTCTAATCAATTCTTTAATAGTTTTTCAATTTCATCCACGATATCAATTGTGGCGTTGGGTCTTGCTAATTTCTTTATGTTTTCTGAAAGCTCTCGCTGTTTTTCTTCTGAAGTGATCAAATCTTCTAGTTCTTTATCGAACTTAGCCTCTAGCTCACTTTCTTTTATTAATAACGCTGCCTTTTTTTCAGAAATTGCCAAAGCATTCTTGGTTTGATGATCTTCTGCTACATTTGGTGACGGAATAAATATCACCGGTTTTCCAACTATACATAATTCGGAAACGGATAATGCTCCCGCTCTTGATACAATTACATCTGCAGCGGCATACGCCAAATCCATTCTATTTAAAAAAGTATGCACCTGAACAAAATCGTTACCCTTATCTTTATAGTTAGCTTCGTAAGACTTTCCGCATTGCCAAATCACCTGACACTTTAATCCTCTAAATAACGAATAGGATCTTTCAATAAGTTCATTTATTTTTTTTGCTCCTAAACTACCTCCAAGCACGAGAATTGTCTTTTTCTCACGCTTCAGATTGAAAAAATCTAGCGCCTCATCTCTTCTTGAATCTACTTCCAGCAGATCCTGTCTAACAGGATTACCCGTAAGCACAATTTTTTCCGAAGAAAAAAAGCGATCCATTCCTTCGTATGCAACACATATCTTTTGGACCTTATTTGCTAACCACTTATTGGTTATTCCGGCATGACTATTTTGTTCCTGTATCAAGCACGGTATCTTTTTCATAGATGCGATCCTCAACAATGGAGCACTCGCATAGCCTCCCGTTCCTACAGCAGCATTGGGTTTAAAATTTTTAATTATGGCTCTTGCTCTAATCAAACTTGATGCTAATTTTAGAGGAAACATTAAATTTTTTACCGTCAGATTTCTCTGTAATCCCGATATCCATAATCCTTCTATCTTGTATCCTGCCTGTGGCACTTTCTCCATCTCCATTCGATCCTTTGCACCTACAAAGAGAAATTCGGATTCGGGATAGCGTGATTTTAATTCGTTCGCAATCGCAACTGCCGGATAAATATGCCCCCCGGTTCCTCCTCCACTTATGATGAACTTATACGGTTTCACTTAAAATATCTAATGGGTTTACTTCTTGTTCTTCTTTTATTGCTACTTCTCTCTTTGCACTTACACTTAACACCATTCCTAATGCCAGACAGGTCATCCAGATTGAAGTTCCCCCACTACTAATTAAGGGAAGTGTTTGTCCGGTAACGGGAAACAACTCTACGGCTACCGCCATATTTATCAACGCCTGAAAAACTATTGGCAAGCCAACACCAATAACCATTAGTTTACCAAACATCGAGCTGGATTTGTGTGCTACTATCACTAACCGAAACAGTAGCAATAAGTATAAAAACAATAGTGTTAGTGCTCCAAAAAGTCCAAATTCTTCAACAATGATCGCATAGATAAAGTCTGAAGAGGATTGTGGCAAAAAATTCTTCTGTACACTTTTTCCTGGACCGAGTCCGGTAATTCCTCCGGATGCGATTGCGATTTTCGCCTTTTCAATTTGATAATCTGCTTCAGTGTCTTCCTTATCTGTAAAGTTTTCTATCCTACTCATCCAGGTATCCACCCGGTTAGGAAAGACATTTGGAAATGCTTTTGCGGTTAAAACGAAAAGCGTTAAGCAAAGTAACCCGGCACCTAAAACGACACCTAAATACCGTAAAGGATACCCACCAATAAACACAAGTACGACTACCATTGCAAAGATTATTGCCGTGGTAGAAAAATTAGCGGGTAAGATTAACGCAAGCACTAAAAATACCGGCAACCAAAGTGGCATCAGGGTTTCTTTAAATGTAACTTCTTTATCTTTAATTCTTGATAAATATCGGGCAACATAGGTCATTAACACCACCGCTGCTAATGTGGAGGTCTGAAAAGTTACACCCACAAACGGCACCCGTATCCATCTACTGGCGTTTGCACCTTCGATCGTAGTACCTTCTGTTATTGTGATGAGTAAAAGAACTACAATAATAGGGAGCGCGATAATTGAGAGTCCGCGAAAATAATGATACGGTATCTTATGAACTCCATATAGAATTGCAAAACCCAACATTAAATGTGCAAAATGTTTAAGCAGGAATGGCAAAGTACTTCCGTCACCATATAGATAAGCCAAATTACTACTGGCACTGTAAACAGGTAAAAATGAAAACAACGCCAATAGGGCGACTACTGCCCAAATGGCCCGATCTCCTTGTATGTATTGGAATATATTTTTCATTCTAATAATCTCATATTAATGCCTTAGCGTAAACTATATTCACTAAAGATTTCTTACTGCCTCTTTAAACTGACGACCGCGATCTTCATAACTATCAAACAGATCGAAACTCGCACAGGCTGGAGATAGTAGAACACTATCCCCTCTTTCGGCTATTCGGTATGCAACCTGAATTGCCTGTTCCATAGATTGAGTTTCTACCATTGTATCTACTACGTTTACGAAAGTGTTTACTATTTTATCGTTATCAAGACCCAAACAAATAATCGCTTTTACCTTCTCATTTACAAGCGGCAGTAACTCTGTATAATCATTCCCCTTATCAACACCACCGACGATCCAGACCGTTGGACTTGTCATACTGTCAAGTGCATAGAAAGTTGCATTTACATTTGTCGCCTTAGAATCGTTGACGTACATGACATTATTGATCTTAAGAACTTTTTCTAAACGATGTTCGACCCCTTGAAAGCTTTCCAAAGATTCACGGATGGTATTCTTTCTTATTTTTAATAAGGTGGCTATGGTGGAAGCCGCCATTGCATTTTTCTGATTGTGTTGTCCTTGTAGTCCTAAACTTGCGATTGGCATAGTGAGATTGTTATTATCTATTGTTATTATTATTTCTTTGTTTTTTATATATGCGCCCTGTTTCAATTCTTTTTTTACTGAAAAGGGCAGTTTTTGAGATCGTATTGTATGTTGAGCAAGCCATTTTGTTATTTCCTCATCGTCGGCATCATAAATAAAATAATCTTCCTCCGTTTGATTCATAGCAATTCGAAACTTGGAAGCGATATAATTTTCATACTTATATTCATATCTATCTAAGTGATCCGGACTTAAATTGGTTAACACCGCTATATGTGGTGCAAAATTTTCAATTCCATCTAACTGAAAACTGCTCAATTCCAAAACAAAGTTTTGATACTTATTTTCAGAAACCTGTTCTGCAAAACTCTTTCCTATGTTACCACCCAAAGCGACATTTAGCCCTCCTTGCTTCAATAATTCGTAAGTAAGTGTTGCGGTTGTGGTTTTTCCATTGCTTCCAGTTATTCCAATTATAGTTGCTTCGGTAAAGGTTGAAGCGAACTCAATTTCAGAAATAACACGAATACCGTTTTCTTCAAGTTTTTTTACAATAGGCGCAGAATCGGGTATTCCCGGACTTTTCATAATTACATCTGCCGAAAGCACTTTTGCTTCGCTATGACCGTTTTCTTCCCATTCGATCTCATTATTTAAAAGAACTTGTTTGTACGTTTCCTTTATCTTTCCGAAGTCTGACACAAACAGATCAAACCCTTTTTTTTTACCTAAAATCGCTGTTCCAATTCCACTTTCTCCTGCTCCTAAAATCACTAATCGTTTACGCATCGTTTTCTTAAATTCATTCAAAAGTGAAACAGCAATTACTTTATCTAATTTTTAGCGTGACAATGGTAATAATCGCTAAGAATATCCCAACGATCCAAAACCTGGTCACAATTTTACTCTCGTGAAAACCTTTAATCTGATAATGGTGGTGCAAGGGTGACATTCTGAAAATGCGTCTACCTTCACCAAACTTTTTCTTTGTGTACTTAAACCAGCCTACCTGCATTACTACAGATAAATTTTCCATTAAGAATATTCCACAAAGTATGGGGATAAGCCATTCCTTTCTAATGGCGATCGCGATCACAGCGATAATACCTCCAATGGTTAAACTTCCTGTATCTCCCATAAAAACCTGAGCCGGGTAAGCGTTATACCATAAGAAACCAATGAGCGCTCCAACAAATGCCGTTATAAAAATTGTCATTTCCCCGGTGTTTGGGATGTACATGATGTTTAAGTAATCTGAAAACACCACGTTACCCGAAACCCAGGCGAATATTGCCAAGGTTATAGCTATAATGGCGCTTGTCCCCGCCGCCAGTCCGTCAATACCGTCCGTGAGATTTGCGCCATTAGAAACAGCCGTGATAATAAATATCACGATAGGGATAAAAACTAGCCAAGCATAATTCTTATAATCATCTCCCGCCCAAGAGATTAAATTTTCGTAATTAAATTCATTTTTTTTAACGAATGGAATCGTAGTTAAAAGTGTTTTTTCTGCCGGGTAAAATTCTCTAGTTGAGTTCTGAGTAATTAGTTCGGTAGTGTTCTCCGGATTTATTTTTTCACGTTTCACCGTAATATCGGGATGAAAGAACATAGTGGCACCAACTATGATCCCGAGACCAACCTGACCTACAACCTTGTATCTTCCTGCCAACCCTTCTTTATTGTTTTTGAATTTTTTAATATAATCATCAATAAATCCAATTAACCCCATCCACACTGTAGTAATAAGTAATAGTATTACATAAATATTTTCAAGTTTGGCGAATAACAAAACAGGAATAATAGTAGCCAAAATAATGATCACACCTCCCATGGTAGGAGTTCCAGCCTTCTCGTTTTGTCCTTCTAAACCAAGATCACGTATGGTTTCACCTAATTGTTTTCTCTGAAGAAATTTAATTATCTTCTTACCGTAAACTGTTGCAATAAACAGAGATAATATAACTGCTAAAGCCGCTCTAAACGTGATAAACTGAAAGAGACTTGCTCCCGGCAACTGATATGTTTTCTCTAAATATTCGAACAGATAGTATAACATACTTTACTTTTTTAAGGCTTTTAATAGTTGGTTCACAATTTTAAAATCATCAAAATCGATTCGCTCTCCTTTTATCTCCTGGTAAGTTTCGTGACCTTTTCCCGCTACCAGAATAATATCGCTCTCACCCGCCATGGAACATGCAGTTTTAATTGCTTGTTTTCTATCGGTTATCGCTAATGTCTTTTTAAAGTGCTCCGGTGAAACCCCTTTCTCTATTTCCTCAATGATCAGCTCTGGATCTTCGCTACGCGGATTATCACTGGTAAAGATGACCTTCGTACTTAACAAGGACGCTATATTCCCCATTTTTGGGCGCTTCGTTCTATCGCGATCTCCACCACATCCAACTACTGTAATTAATTCTTCATTCCCGGTGCGAATAGCATTTATGGTTTCGAGCACATTTTTAAGCGCATCGGGCGTATGAGCATAATCCACTATCGCTGTGATATTTTTTTCTGAAACCAGATACTGGAACCTACCGTCAACACTTTCTAAAGTGCTCATTAACTGAAGTATCTCAATCTGCTCTAATCCCATTAATTCTGCGGTGGCATAAATTGCCAGCATATTATAGGCATTAAAATCCCCAATAAGTTTAACCCACAACTCGTTACCATTTATTTTGAGAAGTAAACCTGCAAACTGATTTTCCAGGATCTGCGCTTTGTAATCGGCATACGATTTTAACGCATACGTATACTTTTTTGCGGCTGTATTTTGAAGCATGACCACACCATTTTTATCGTCAACGTTTACTAGTGCAAACGCCGATTTTGGCAGAGCATCGAAAAAAGATTTTTTAACATCCCGGTACTCCTTAAAATCTTTATGATAATCTAAATGATCATGAGAAAGATTTGTAAATATTCCACCCGTAAAGTGTAATCCTTCTGTTCTTTTTTGATGTATTCCGTGCGAACTAACCTCCATAAAGCAAAATTCTACTCCGGCTTCAACCATTTCGCTCAAATACTTATTTATGGTGATAGAATCAGGGGTTGTATGAGTCGCTTTGTACTTTTTATCACCAACCAAAACTTTTACGGTAGATAGTAAACCTACTTCGTAGCCGGCTAGTTTAAACAAATTGTACAATAATGTTGAAATAGTTGTTTTTCCATTGGTGCCCGTTACCCCGATCAACTTTAAATTCTCGGAAGGATTTTCATAGTAGTTGGCAGCCATTATAGCTAAAGCTCGTTGCGAATCGGCTACCTTTACGTAGGTTATGCCATTGATCAAATTCTCGGGCAAATCTTCACAGACCACTGCAATTGCTCCTTGATCACAAGCCATCTTTATGAATTGATGCCCATCACTCACAGTTCCTCTGGTAGCAACAAAAACATCATCCAATCCAACTTCTCTCGAATCAAAAACTAAATTTCGAATCGCAACAGCAGTATTTCCCACGACCTTCTCCAGGGTCACCTTATATAATATGTCTCTTAATACGATCACGATAATTCTAAAACTATTTGTTGCCCTTTTTTTAGAACGGTTCCCGATTCTACCGACTGTTTTTTCACAGTTCCATTTCCTTTCAATTCTACCTTTAGCCCTAAATTTTCTAACAAAGCGACAGCGTCCATTCCTGCCATTCCCGATACGTTTGGCACTTTTTGATAATTGGCCTGTGCCTTCTTATAAAATCCTTCAAAATCTTTTGAAATTGTCGCGTCCTCAGCATTGACATTTGCGATTTCAGCAATATTTGGAGAATCGGTAAAGATCTTCTGAGCAATTCTTTTAAACACAGGACCGGTAACATCGGCTCCATAATATCCTTTTTTGGTGCTTGGCTTATGAATTACTACGATACACGAATATTTTGGGTCTTCTGCCGGAAAATAGCCGGCGAAAGACGAGATATAGCGTCTGTTTTGCTGCCAATCTTCCGCAGCATATTCGGTTCTGGCTGTACCTGTCTTTCCCGCCATCGAAAAATTTTCAGAATACAATGACGTTCCGGTACCTCGTTTTACGATATTTTTTAAGACTTCTTGAATTTTGTTTACGGTGCTTTCCGAAGCAATCTTTGGATGGATCACTTCTGTATCGAATCGTTCAATTGGCTGGTTCCAGGCACGTACTTCACGAATAAATTTTGGCTTTACCATTACCCCATCATTAGCAATAGCATTATAAAAGGTTAACATCTGCAAAGGTGTCATTGAAAGGTTATAACCATACGCCATAGATGGCAATGCATTTCTACTCCAACTGGCATCTCCCGGCTCATATATTTTAGGATCTCCTTCTCCTTTAATCGGGATCCCTAAGGGCTTATTCAACTTCCAATCGTACAGTTTATCTACAAACTTTTGAGGGTTCTTACCGTAAGCTTCTTCAATTAATCTTGCAAATCCTATATTAGATGAAACTTCTAACGCTCGTGCTGCACTAATCTCTCCATATCCACCGCGTCTGGAATCATTAATTGTTCTACCATACAATCTATACGAACCATTTTGAGTATCGACAACTGTAGAAGTATCTATCACTTTATCTTCCAAAGCAACCGTCATCGCAATAGTTTTAAAAGTTGACCCGGGCTCAATAGACTCCCATATAGCATAATTGAACTTTTCGTAATAAGTACCTTTTGACGTACGTCCCAAATTAGAAACTGCTTTTACCTCTCCCGTTTTTACCTCCATTACAATAACACAACCGTGCTCTGCTTCATAGTATTCCATTTGTTTTAGCAAAGCGTGATGTGCAATATCCTGTACATTCACATTTATTGTTGAGATCACATCGTAACCGTCCTGTGGCTCAACTTCATTATCATCGTAGACAGGTTTCCACTGACCCTTTGCAATTTTTTGCTTAAGACGCTTTCCTTCTTTTCCCCGCAGTTGTAAATTAAAGGCTCCTTCCAGTCCAACTGCGTAATAACCCGGATTGTTACGATCTTCGTTTCCAACCATTCTTTCCCCAATTCTACCAATTGGATGCTCCCTTACCGTACGCTGATCTACGATAATTCCTCCTTTGTAAGGACCCAGATTGAATAGAGGCATATTTTTGACCTTTATATAATCTGAATAACCCAGGTTTTTAACCACCATCATGTAGCGGTTTTTGTTTGCCCGTGCTTTTCTGAAGGTATTTTGATAGTAAGAAGCAGGCTTACCAAACATTTTGCTAAGTTCTTTGGAAAGTGGAACCAGATGTTCTTTGAAATTTTCGGAAGAGACTGTTACCGCATCAAAACGGATGTCGTATTTAGGAACGGATGTAGCTAACAAACTTCCGTCATCTGCGTACACATTCCCTCTGTTCGCAGGAATTGTAAAATTCTTTGTAGTATTTTTATGAGCGAGGTCACGGTACTTTTCACCATCTACAAATTGAATGTCTACTAATTTAACGATGATAAGCAGCGCGAAGATAAACATACCTCCGGCGATGAAATACAAGCGGTTTAATATGTTCTTTTCTTCAATTGCCACCGCGCTAGTCCTTTTTACTGATTCTTATTTTTTGAGGCGGCGTTTCTGAAGGTTGCAAACCCCTTCCCGCCATTGCCGCAATTATCTTACTTTCCATTTTCGTTTGCATCAATTTCATCCTTACGTCCACATATTCACTCTTCAACTCCTTTACATCATTGCTGAGCCTGGCGATTTGATGCACTTTTTTATCGGCAGAATGCGAACTTGCGATCATAACCAATGCAAGGAGTGATAGAAAAATGATAAAACGCCAATTTTTAAGTGCATCGTCACTTACTAAAAACTTTCCTTTAATTATATTATAAAAGTTTTGTTTCATAACTTAACTCCTATTCTAAGCTTGGCACTTCTTGCCCTGCTGTTTTCTTTTATTTCTTCTTCGGAAGGAATTATAAACTTTCCTACCGGCTTCATCGGCACTTCTACTCTTCCGAAAACATCCTTTTCAGGCTCACCTTCGAAAAGTCCGTTACGAATAAATCGTTTTACCAAACGATCTTCTAAAGAGTGATAGGAAATTAAACTTAACCTTCCACCCGGCTTCAAAACTTCTAGCGATTGCTGTAAAAACTCCTTTAATGCATCCAACTCCTGATTTACCTCTATGCGAATCGCTTGATACACCTGTGCGAGTATTTTATTTTCTTTATGCTTAGGAAGAAATCTGGAGATCGCCTTTTTTAATTGTTCACTCGATTTTATCGCACCGTTGTTTCTCGCCTCTACAATAACACGAGCCATACCCGCTGCAGATCTTAACTCCCCGTACTGAAACAACACATCTCTCAGTTGAGACTCATCGTACTTATTAACCACATGGTAGGCAGAAAAATCTGTATCCTGATTCATTCTCATATCGAGATCAGCTTCAAAACGTGTAGAAAAGCCTCGTTCGGCAACATCGAATTGATGCGAAGAAACTCCAAAATCCCCAAGAATTCCATCAACTTGAGTGTAACCATGGAAACGCAAAAAGCGCTTGAGAAACCTAAAATTTTCATTTATCAATAAAAACCTTGTGTCGTCGATAGCGTTCTCAAGCGCGTCTTTGTCCTGGTCGAAAGCAATTAATTTTCCTTTTTCACCCAATCTGCTCAAAATCTCTCGCGAATGTCCGCCGCCGCCAAAAGTCACATCCACATAAACCCCATTGGGTTGGATGTTTAACCCGTTAACTGTTTCTGTTAACAAAACTGGATTATGATATTCCATCACTGTCACTTGCGTCACCCATTACCTCTTCAGCCAGATCTGCGAAATCATTGGCAGCATCATTAATGGCCTGTTCATATTTATTCTTATCCCAGATCTCTACAATATTAATTGCAGATGAGATTACTATTTCCTTACTTATTCCTGCAAACGACATCAAATCTTTTGGGATCAACAATCTCCCTGTTCCATCTAACTCCACCGTTTTAACTCCTGCCGTAAACCTTCTTATAAAATCATTATTCTTGCGATTAAATCTATTGAGCTGTCCCATTTTCTCCATCAATGCGTTCCACTCGTCCATAGGATACAATTCCAGACAAGGCTGAAAAACCGCACGCTTTATTACGAAGCCATGAGTCATCACAGGAGTAAGCTGCTTCTTCAAAGGAGAAGGCACCATCAGCCTTCCTTTGACGTCTGCTTTGCACTCGTATGTACCTATTAGGTTCAGCATTAAGATCTTAAAATTTGCAAATTATAGTTTCAAATATATCAAAACTTTACCACATTTTACCACATTTTACCACATTGTTGATAAGTTTTACCACTGTTAGTTTTTTTTAGGAAAAAAGAAATAACAATTGTCATGTCACAAACAATTCTTATAAATAGCGTTTCACTAAATTTTGATTACTTTTGCGTTTGTTAATTGCAGTAACCAGAATGACGGAAAACTTAAAGCAAGAAGGGAAATTCTCTTATTTCGAAGTGGGCGAAGGCACTCCAATAATAATCCTACATGGATTAATGGGTGGTTTGAGCAATTTTGATGGTGTATCAAATTTTTTCCCGGAAAAAGGGTATAAGCTTTTAATTCCGGAGCTACCCATTTATAAAATGTCTTTGATAAAAACCAATGTGAAAAACTTTGCAAAATATGTAAAGGAATTCATTGATCACAAAGGTTTTAAAGAAGTAATTTTATTAGGAAATTCACTGGGCGGACACATTGGGCTGCTTTGCACCAAAATGTATCCTGAAAACATTAAAGCACTTGTAATTACGGGAAGTTCGGGACTTTACGAAAGTGCTATGGGCGAAAGTTATCCAAAACGTGGGGATCGCGATTACATTCAGAAGAAAGCAGAGAATGTATTTTACGACCCTAAAGTTGCTACTAAAGAGATCGTAGATGAAGTTTATGCTACCGTCAACGACCGAAACAAACTGATTAGAACTTTAGCTATCGCTAAAAGCGCTATTAGACATAATATGGCGAAAGACCTTCCTAAAATGAACACTCCAACGTGTATTATATGGGGGAAAAACGATAACGTAACTCCGCCGTCTGTTGCCACCGAATTTGACGAACTACTTCCCGATTCAGACTTGTACTGGATAGATAAATGTGGTCATGCAGCGATGATGGAACATCCCGATGAGTTTAATACTTTGTTGTATGCCTGGTTACAAGAACGCGGATATTAAATTCTAACTTGGACTGCCCATAAATAAAGGCTCCACACAAGTAACTATTAATTTCTACAATAGCTAAGATATGCAGATCAAATCGGCAGAATTTGTAATGAGTAACAGCGACGTTTCAAAATGTCCTAAAGACAGACTCCCTGAGTATGCTTTTATTGGAAGATCTAACGTTGGCAAATCGTCGTTGATAAATATGTTGATGCAGCGAAAAAGTCTCGCCAAAACCAGCGGAAGACCCGGAAAGACTCAATTAATCAACCATTTTCTGGTAAATAAGAACTGGTATCTGGTCGATCTTCCAGGATACGGTTATGCACGGGTTTCAAAAAGCTCAAAAAAGGTATTTCAGAAATTTATCACCAATTATTTTGAGAAACGAGAACAAATGGTCTTAGCATTCGTACTTGTTGATTGTCGTCACGAGCCTCAACCTATCGATATGGAATTTATGCAGTGGATGGGAGAGAATCAAATACCATTTTCCATTATTTTTACAAAGGCAGATAAACTAAAACCGAATGCCTTAAAACGAAATATTGAAAGTTACGAACAAAAAATGCTCGAAACCTGGGAGGAAATGCCAAGCTTTTTTATAACTTCATCCAGTAATGACACCGGGCGGGATGAACTGTTGGGTTATATTGGGAGCATAAATGACGAACTAAATAGCAACTAATTGAACTAGCTAAGTATCACACCTTTTCTACGATAAAGTTTTAATAGTATTTATTAATTCTGAAACATCCTGTATTTCATTTAACCTTTCAGAAGAGATAAAAATTTGAAATTCGTTATTTTCTTCGGAAAGAATTACTGGAAAATCAAACTTTGACAACCATTTAGATCTAAATTGTTTCAGAAATTCATCTTTGTGATAAAATTCCATTTTAACATCCGAAGCTTCTCTATAAACCTTCCATTCCTCCCGCTCGTTAAACCTTCCGAAGGTAAGAGCACACAGATTGCAATTATAAGTGCTTGGACTTATAATTTTATGCACACTATCCATCACAGAATTCAACTTTCCGGAGTTAGCATTGTAAACGAAAATAAGACGCATTACTTCTTTTTAAGCTCCAGCTTTTCTGCAAAGTAATCACAAAAATCGCGCATAGTGGCGCTCATTTTTTCATCGCTCGTAGCGCGCTCAAATGTATCTGCCATCGCGGTAAGCGTTTGATGAAAGAAAACTTTCATTTCATCTAACGGCATATCCTTAGTCCAAAGATCAATACGCAGAGATTCCTGGTTTTTATGATCCCAAACCGACAACAACACAGCCTTTGTCGCCTCATTCATCACTCCGCCGTCCTTTGCCGTCCAACGCATCGCCTCGGGAATTTTATTTTCATCTACGACAACTTGTATTTTTATTTCTGAAGTCTCATTCGACATATTCTTTTCTATTTTTTTGGTTTGTATTTCGATTCTGTAAAAAGATCATTTGCGTTTTTAACTAACAACTGCTCCACCGTTACCTCGTTGTTTTTCATATATGCCCTTACAATTTGCCATCCCAGATATCGCCCTATCATCCCCGGAGATTCGTTGTCTATTTCAAGATAGAATTTAGAAAAGGGTGCCGGACTAATAAACCGGGCAGGTAGCTTCGCATCTGTGCTGTAAAGAATTTCATTTTCAACAAAATATCGCCACATTTCTGCTTCATTTTCAGTCGCCCATGCCAGTTGTTCTTCGGTATAACCAATTTTTTCAGCATCGCTGGTATTTGGCAACCAAAGATCCTTTAAATAGAGTTCCTTTCCGAAGAAAATCATCTGTGCTAAAAGTGAACGCTGCCTCGGTTTTGAAACCAACTGACGAGCATAGGCTTCTGCCACGTCGGGAGCAAGCTGACTTTCCTTTAAATTTTGAGCAATATACTTTTTAATTCCTCCGTAAAACTCGTGCTCTGTTCCTAAATAATTATCTAAAGACAGAATGAGAAGTGAATCAGACAGAATAACTTTATTGTTATAATCCACATCGGAAGTTGTGGTTAGGATCGTGGGCGATCTAAACTGTGGAAAATAGTATTTAATATGCTGAAAAAGCGGGTAAAGCTCATCAGCGATCATTTCTTCGGAAGGAAATTTTTTGACCACTTCTTCACTTAGTTGTCGTTGAAGCGTATCGCTCATACGAAAAAGCCATATACTGTCGTGAAATTGCTTCGGAAAGAAAACAGGAAACTCACTTTTTAAACGCTCCAGGTCTGAAGGTCCGGCAGTAGCAAATTCCTTGTCAAATCTAATAATATCCACTGTCACAGGAATCTTTTCAATTTCCTTTTCCAATTCACTTTTAGTATTACAGCTAAATACAAAAAATGAGATGATCAGTAAAAATGCATATTTCATATAAATTATTATTTGGCTTTGGTTTAACGCAAATACCTTTTTTAAATTTTACTTTTACCTTATTTTTGTTCGCAAAGGTACAGCTATAGATTTATTTTTCGGAATTATTATCGCGATCAAAACGCTGTAAGCTTAAAGGTAATACAACAGCATTCCCAATATGAAAACAGAAAAGGTAATACAACACATCGTAAACTGGTTAAAAGAGTATGCTACTAATGCAAAAATGGATGGATTTGTGGTTGGAGTGAGCGGCGGTATAGATTCGGCAGTAACATCGACACTATGTGCAATGACAGGTCTTAGAACACTTTGTGTGGAAATGCCAATTCACCAAGCTCAGAGCCAGGTTACCCGTGCCGAAGAACATATCGCTCAACTTAAGAAAAGATATGCAAATGTTTCAGATGTGCGTGTAGATCTTACTCCTGTTTTCGAGAGTTTTAAGACACAAGCCCCCTTTACTGCAAACGATACTTTTCTCGATCTCTCATTAGCTAATACGAGAGCTCGTTTACGAATGACCACCTTGTATTATTTTGCAGGTCTGCATCGATATTTAGTTTGTGGTACCGGAAATAAAGTAGAAGATTTTGGCGTAGGCTTTTATACAAAATACGGTGATGGAGGAGTTGATATAAGTCCGATAGCAGATCTTATGAAAAGTGAGGTGTATGCAATAGGAAAACTAATAGATGTACCACCCTCAATTTTAAAAGCAGCTCCAACCGATGGATTATTTGGCGATAGCAGAACCGATGAAGATCAGATTGGAGCAAGTTATGACGAATTGGAATGGGCAATGAAAATGAAGGATGAAGGAAAAGAATTACACGATTTTGAGGGTCGAAAAAAGACTGTTTTTGAAATTTATACACGCTTAAATAGAGCCAACCAACACAAAATGACCCCCATTCCGGTTTGCGAAATACCACCAAATTTGAAAGAATAACAGTTTTTAACGAGTATTCTTGGATTTAAACGAAAAGAAAACAAAGAGTTTCAAGTTTTTTTTAGATTTGATTTGTAGTATAAATATTACAAAAAACCTCACACTTATTTCATTCCTTGAATTGAGTGCTATCATTTTGATAAAGACGAAAAGAAATGAAGAATATCTTTATAGCAGATCATCACCCCGTTACCAGAAAAGGTATCGCTTGCTTGCTCAAAAAGAGTAAGAATTTCAAAATTATTGGAAAAGCGACCAACGGTAATGAGTTGTATAAAAATTTAAGAGAGAATACACCAGACATTCTAATCATGGAAATTGATATGCCGCAAATAAATGGCATTAATGCTTTGAGAAGCATTAAAACTGAATTTCCCGAAATGCGAGTACTAATCTATTCTACTCATCCCGAAGAAATATACGCATTGCGTTCAATTAAATCTGGTGCAGCGGGTTACGTACCAAAAACAGCATCCACAAAACAATTTTTAAAGGCACTTAAACAAATTGCTAAAGGCGGTATCTTCCTTAATGAAGAACTCACTTCTACTTTTACAAGCAGAAATGTTGGTGAAACCAGTGCAATTAGTCGCTATAAAAAACTATCGTCACGTGAGATCGAGGTATTGAACCTACTATCCAGTGGCAAGAGAAATAAGGATATTGCGAATGCTTTAAATATTAACGAGAAAACTGTAAGCACATACAAAACGAGACTGCTTAAGAAATTGAAAGTTGATAATTTGGCAGATCTTATCCACCAATCCAGAATGTTTCAGTTTGGGTAAATTATAAAACCCGGTTAAGTTTCTCTGAAAGAACCTTTTTTAAAGTAATATAGTCTACAATATCTTGTAGGCTATTTTCTTTTTGGGCAGATTCCTGCGACTTTATTTCTTCCGAAAGTTCATTGATCTTTTGAGCGACCAAATGCCTGCGTAAATTTAAGATCGTTTCACTTACAATTTGAGCGATGGTATGCTTTTTCTCCTTTACGTATATCTCTTTACCTTCCCAGTTATGGAGCGAATATCGCTCTTCATCCATTAAAATATCTGTAATTGCTGAAGCTTTATCAGATTCCAACTGATTAACAAACTGATCTAATTGAAATTCCTGTTCCTGGTTCAGCTTGGTGATGATCTCATAATAAAGAATTTTAAAATCTTCATTCGCAAACTCTATCTCATCATCCTGCAGGTCTAAAAACACCTTCTCAAAAACTTTAGCCTTAATAATTTCGGGCTTAAAACCAATATCTCCTTTCTCATTAGTCTCCAAGATTAGATCTTCAAATTCTTCTTCAACATTCCCATAGAGCAGTAACAGCTCGATTATCTTACGTTCAAGCTCATAGAGCGCATCAACTTTCGCGATTGTTTTCTTTTCAGAAGGAATCACATCGAACGCCTCGCTAGGGGTCATATTTTTTCTTGAAGCATCCTTTCTTCCCTTCTGAAGTATTTGTGCCAGAGTATTAAAAAGGACTTCCTCACTAATATCCATGATTCGGGAGCATTCTTTAATATACACCTCGCGTTTAATAACATCAGGGATCTTAGAAATACTCACTACCATATCACGGATGGTTTCCGCTTTTTTCACCGGATCGTTTTTCGCTTCGGAAGCTAACAATGAAGCCTTAAAATTGATAAAATCCTGAGCGTTTTCTTCGAGGTATAAAGCTAAGGTTTCGAGTGAATTATTTTTTGCAAAACTATCGGGATCTTCACCCTCCGGAAAGGTACAGATCTTTACATTCATACCTTGTTCAAGAATGAGATCGACTCCTCTAATTGAGGCGCGCAATCCAGCAGCATCACCATCAAAAAGCACGGTAATATTTTTTGTAAGTCGGTTGACCAAACGTATCTGCTCCGGTGTTAATGCGGTTCCCGAGGAGGAGACAACGTTTTTAATTCCGGTTTGGTGAAATTGAATAACATCGGTATATCCTTCAACTAAGTAGCAATTATCTTCTTTTGCAATACTTTGTTTGGCCTGAAAAATTCCATAGAGCACTTTGCTCTTATGGTAGATATCACTTTCCGGCGAATTTAAATACTTTGCTGCTTTTTTATCGTTGGTAAGAATTCTGCCTCCAAAACCCAGGGTTCTTCCACTCATGCTAAGAATTGGAAACATCACACGCCCCTTAAACCGATCAAATTGTTTCTCTTCTTTAACAATGGTAAGCCCTGTTTTTTCTAAAAACTCGAGTTTGTATCCCTTTTTTATTGCTTCGGAAGTAAATGCATCCCATTGATCGGGAGAATAACCAAGCTCGAAGGTCCTGATCGTTTCATCGGTAAAGCCTCTCTCCTTAAAATAGGTAAGTGCAATAGCTTTACCTGCTTCCGATTTCAACAAGGTGTTATGAAAATAGGTTTTGGCAAACTCACTCACCAAATACAGACTCTCGCGTTCGTTTGCTTGTTCTTTTTGTTCGCTGGTTTGCTGGGTTTCTTCAACTTCAATACCATATTTCTTGGCTAAATACTTAATGGCTTCAGGATATGTAAAATGCTCATGCTCCATTAAAAAGGCCACAACATTTCCACCCTTTCCGCTAGAAAAATCCTTCCAGATCTGTTTTACCGGAGAAACCATAAAACTTGGGGTTCGTTCATCGCTAAACGGACTTAGTCCTTTGAAGTTACTACCCGATTTCTTTAAATTAACAAAATCACCTATCACCTCTTCTACCCGAGCGGTTTCAAAAACGTTGTCTATGGTTGTTCTGCTAATCATTTTTCAAAGATGTAAAATTATACAGACAAAAAGCTTTTCAGAACCCAGTTATTTATTAACAAGAAAAAAGGCTCCTTCTACTATAAAGGAACCTTTTCAGAATATAAAACAAAGTAAAATAGCTAATCCATGTCAAAACGAACCCCTAACGATACATTTCGTTGTGAAACCGGGTTGTCTTTAAAAATATCATTGAGGTCGTATTTCGCATATAGAGCAGTACCACGCCAACCTATATATCCACTAATTCCGTAAACAAAGTTATTTGTGTTATAGTTGGCCTTCAATTTTTGCTTCACGTCTTCACCTTCTTGTTCAAATTTAAGTTTTTGTCTGGTCCCCAGGTTAATTCCGGCGTAGCCACCAATACCAACTTTTAACTGATTATAAGTTGAATACCTGAAATAGGTTTCTTTTTCAATCTTTTTCGACGGACCAAACTCAAAATGAATAGGCACTACTAAATTGTCGAAACGTATTTTAGATTTGTCAAGATCTAAAGGGAATTCCTGTAACTCGGTTTGTGAACCGGTGTCGACAAAATAGCGATTATCTGTAGGCTTCAACCCATTAAACTGAAAGGAAAAACCATATTTTATTCGCAACCAGTTACTGTTTTTAAAGACCCTTGTTTTCCATGCCCAACCAATTTCGGCAAACCTGCTTCCCGCCACTTTAAAATCGGAATCACTTAAAGACTCCCCTTCGGTGATGACGTTGTTAAGTCCGAAGGCAAACACAATATCTGAAGTCGTTCTCCGGTCGTATTTTCTTTTTCTATTCTTACTTCCAATGTAAAAAACATTATCATCCTCATCGTCTCCGGATCCAATACGAATTTCGAATCCGTCGTTTTCGTCATCCAGATCAAATTCATCATTTCTCTCCAAAAGTGCAATTTTATTTTCTACGATCGCCAGTCGGTTCTCAATGTTTAACGCACGTTTTTCGGCAACCTGCGTTTTGAGTTCTGCGGCTTCGGTCTCAGTAATATTGTTACTCTCTAGCCTATCATTAATCGCCTGAACCTCCTGTTTAAGCGCCTCTTTTTCTTTTTCTATGATCTGTTCTTTAGAATTCCGCAGCAGTTCCAGTTTCGTTTCAATTTCCTGATTGGTTTCCTGTGCGATAGAATAAGTCACAGCGGTGACCCACATCGACAATGCGATGAGATAAGTAATGATTTTCATAATGTTCGTGATTTTGTGCTTTCATTTTCAGAAAGCGTGATTGATGAATAATTAATTGTTGCGTTCTACAACAGCCGTTCGTATTTTTTGAAATCCGTCTCCCAGCGCATCGAAGACTTTGTCCCTAAAACTACGTTCCAACTCAAACTCTACATCTAACAATAATGCCGTCGCATCCACTTTTTGAGATGATAAAATTCGTTGAGTCGCAATATCCTTTTGTGCACTTTGCAGCAGTGCGTCAATTTCTTCGGCGGTAACAGTTCCATTATTATTTTGCAATGTCATCACTTCAGCGACGACTCTGTCTACCTTAGTATTAAAAATAATTTCTTCCTGTGTAAGGTTAGATTTCTTTATAATGCTGTTTACTTCGTCATTTTTAACAGCTTCCATCTCTTTACTAATAACAGGTTCCATATCGTTCTTAGCAATATACTTTGCAGGTGTGACAACAGTTTGAGTTACGACCTTGGTGCTTTTCTGAGTTTTCTCTTCGGAAACTTCTTCAATGGCAGCAACTTCTTTTTTCGGAATAGCTTCGGAAGGATTGGTAAAGACTTTATTTTCTACATCCTTTTGAAGTCTCTCATTGGTTTGAGTTTCTTCTTTTACCAGCTTATCGTTTTTTTCCGAAGAAATAGAACTATCATTAATAAACACTGAAGCGGCAACTAATGCTCCAACTATAGCCGCAGCAACTGCAAACCAGATAAATTTGTTGCCTTTCTTTTCCGGAACATCATCCAGTTGTGCACTCAACTTGTTCCAGGCGCTATGCGAAGGCTGCATTTCGCGAGCCTCCAGCTTTTCTCTTATATTTTCTTCAAATTTAATTGGTGCCATAACTTAATTTATTTTCCTTATTAACCATATTCTGCAGCATCTTCCTAGCCTTAAACAATTGCGACTTCGATGTACTTTCACTTATTTGCAAGAGTTCGGCAATTTCACCGTGCTTGTAACCTTCTACAGCGTAAAGCACAAAAACTGTTTTATATCCATCGGGAAGCGAATCGATCATCTTCTGTATTTCGGTAACTCCCAGCTCACTTTCTATATAAGCCACATGATCCATGCTGTTTTCGATCTCTTCAGTATCATTAAAGAGCAGTTTTTTATCTCTTCGCAGTTGAGTTATTGATTCGTTCACCATAATGCGACGTATCCAACCTTCAAAACTACCTTCTCCTTTAAAACTTTCCAGATACTTAAAGACCTTAAAAAAGCCCGCGATCATTACATCTTCGGCAATATCACTCCGTTTAATATACTGCCTGCAAATACTCAACATTTTTGGCGCAAAGAGATCGTACAACTGTTGTTGCGATTTTCTATTGCCTTTTTTTGCTTTTGCAATAAGTGTAGAATAGTTTTTATGTAGTGATATTATTTTCACAATATGCGCTTCGCTTTAGCCTTCTATTTAAAAGACGACTAGTTTTAAGAAAAGGTTGCCTGAGTTCTAAAAAAAATATGAATTCTGAATAATTCTGCCCGTCCAATCTACTTTTTACGGTCTATAACATAGTTCACCATTAGTTCTAAAGACTCCTTATAAGGTGTTTCGGGATACTCTTGTAGTAGGCTTAATGCCTGTTGCTGATAGTCCTTCATCTGTGCTACAGCGTATTCCAATCCGCCGTTTGTCTTCACAAAATCGATCACTTCTTTTACCCGTTTCTTATTTTTATTATGATTCTTTACCGAATTGATCAACCAGCGTTTATCTTTTTCCGAAGCATTATTGAGCGCATAAATAAGTGGAAGTGTCATTTTTTGCTCTTTAATATCAATTCCCGTGGGCTTCCCAATTTGCGTATCACCATAATCGAAGAGATCATCTTTTATCTGAAAGGCGATCCCGATGAGTTCTCCAAATTTTCGCATGTTCTCTACTTTCTCGACAGGCGCATTTACAGACTGTGCCCCCATAGCACAACAAGCTGCAATAAGGGTAGCAGTTTTCTGACGAATAATTTCGAAATAGATTTCTTCAGTAATATCGAGATTTCTGGCTTTTTCAATTTGAAGCAACTCCCCTTCGCTCATTTCACGCACTGCCACCGAAATAATTTTCAGGAGATCGAAATCATTATTATCAATAGACAAGAGCAATCCTCTGGAAAGCAGATAATCTCCTACCAACACCGCAATTTTATTTTTCCAAAGTGCATTAATGGAGAAGAAGCCACGTCTTCTATTACTATCATCCACAACATCGTCATGAACTAAGGTCGCCGTGTGTATCAATTCTATTACGGATGCGCCTCTATAGGTGCGGTCGTTAACATTACCGTTGTTACTCATTTTGGCAATAAGGAAAACAAACATGGGGCGCATTTGCTTTCCTTTTCGATTTACTACATAATGAGTAATCCTGTTAAGGAGTGACACCTTTGAAGACATAGAAACGGAGAACTTTTTTTCGAAAAGCTCCATCTCGTATTCGATGGGTAATTTTATTTGAGAAACTATCTTCATCTAATGCGTCAAAAATAAGCGAATTTAGACGAAGTGTATGCTGTCTTTATAAAATTATTATAGGAGATCAATTACTACTCTTTGGTCTCCTGTACAACCCGGGTTCGGTATAAGCTCGAATCGATACAACTTTTCATTTTAGAAACATCCAGTTCTACACCAATTAATGAGGCTATTCTTTGAATGGACTCATCCGGGTTATTCAACAAGTCCTGATAATCCACATAGACCAATTCTACCCCCGGTTCTTTTTCTTTCCACACTTCAATATGATCTAATTGATCGTAATAGGCGTTGAGCAAAGAAATTGGTAGTGTTTCAGGATTTTTTCCAACCATTTTCTGCTGTGATTTTACAACTTCATGTAAATCTCTAGTCATGAAAATAATTTTGTACCTGTACTTCGGATTAATATGTTTTAATAAAGGCGCCACTACTTTCAGCGCTTTGTTCTTAGCATCACCCAACCATTTATTATCCCGGTGTAGAGACATAACGGGTTCATATTCGTAATATCCTTTGGGGTTTGAAATGTCTGCCGCCCTTTTATCATCCTGTAATATATCCAGTCCGCCTTCATCAAGCATTTGCATCATCAGGGAAGTACCCGATCTTGGGAGTCCCGAGACCAAAACTATTTGGTCTTCGCGATAAGTATTAACCGTTTTATCTGTTAAATCTAGAGAGGCTAGTAACTTCTCCTCAATATTTTCGATGGCTTTTTCCGCTCTGTGAAAAGTTCTCGGTTTTAATCTCTTTGCAGTTTCGTAAGCTAATTTTGCATTTTCGAGATCACCTAGTTTCTCTAAGGCTTCGCCGAGTGTATAGTGTGCATCTGGAAAATATTTTACCAGCTCTATACTGGTTAGTGCGGTATCAACAGCTTCTTCATATTCTCCCAATCTAACTAAAACTTCGGCTAAGGCTCGATGATATTTAGCTCTATCCGGCTCGTACTGAATAGCATTTTCATAAGCTTCCTTAGCTTTTTCAAACTGACTTGTACGTCTATACACTTTTCCTATCTGAAACCAGATCTCGGGGCTGGGTTTACGTTCCAGAGCTTTATTAAGCATTTCGAGTGCGCCGTTTATATCTCCTTTCCCCAACAATATTTGAGATTCAGGGAAGTATGTGGTTAATTTAAACTCATCATCCAGGGATCTCAATTTTAACAAATATTCGTGTGCCTTATCAAAATTTGAAAATTTTAATTCAATCGTTAACAAATCCATATAGAAAGGAATCACATCTATTGGGTCCGGTTCTTCAAGCAATTCGAGTAAAATTTCTCTCGCCTTCTCATAATCTTTCTTGCCCAGATACACTCTGGCAAGGTTATGTTTTAGGTCACATCGCGTTTTTAAGATAGCCGTTTCAATTTTTTCATCGGGCCGCTCAATATAACCAAGCTCAATTAGTTGCTCCATGGTTTCATTGTCGGTAAGTTGATCGGTTTCCCGCTCCTTTTTAAGTTCTCCGAAATCACCTTTCACTAGATCCCAACTATCGATATACTTTACTTCGTTTGGCTTTTTGAAAATATCTAGTGCTACTTTTCCATCCATATCTTTACCAACAGGCAATCCAAAATGATTTAAGATGGTGGGAGCCATATCGATTAGACCTAAACCAAATATCTTTTCATTCTTTTTAATATTTGGACCACTAGCTACAAACATCCCAAATTGCCTGTGCTCCAAGGCAGGCGCCGCAGGATATTTAGGCATTTGGAGAATTCTGTTCGGTCCTGATTCAAAGCCGTGATCTGACATTATCATAACCGTGGTATCATCGTCAATAAGATCCAGCGTTCGCTCCAGCATCATGTCTTGAAATTTATACGCCCCATTGACCACATCTTTATACATCTCATAATGCCATTGAGGCACTTCTTTTAGCCGTGGAGGATGGTATTTCATAAATGCGTGACAAAAATGATCTATTAGATCATAATACACTGCCATAAAATCCCATTCGGTATTTTGCATGGTATAGGTGGTAGCAGCATGTACAGAAACATTTTCGGCAAAAAGCTTCGAAAAAGTCGATAAGGCTTGATCCTTTTCTTGATTTATCTCTGCCGCGTGCGGTATGAATGGTAAAATATGCTGGTCTGTTACTTCGTAAGGTCGTAATCTAAGGTCTCTAATTTTTGATAAGAATTCTTTCGGGTGAATTGTATCCGGGTGTATTGGATTCTTCTTTTTAGGATCTTTATTGATCTTTTGAAATTTTTCTGAAACAACTACACCATTAATTGGTTCGGCCGGAAAACTTGGCCACCAACCCACTAAATTGCTTTTTAATCCTTGATTATGTAATATATTCCAAACAGCTCTGGTTTTTCGAGAATTTGTAGTAACCGGTCTCACTCCCTTTAGATCGGGAGCAAGCTCGATAAACCCTAAAATACCATGCTTGTCCGGGGTTTTACCCGTCGCAACACTTGTCCAAAGCATTGGAGAAAAAGGTGGATTCATGGTACTAATATTGCCATAAACACCATTATCAATTAATCTTTTTAAAGCAGGCATTTCGCCTTTCGCCAGTAATGGCCCAATTATCTTCCAATCTGCAGCATCCCAACCTATTAATAATAGTTTATTCTTCTTCATCAATTGTATTTTTTGTGTGTGCATTTCTAACTTTTCTCCACTCGCGCAAACCAACATCTCCTAAGGCCAATAAACCCAGTGAACCTTCTGGTCTTATTACATAATTATTGATGGGGTTAGAGTTACTCGTCTTCTTCATAGATTTGTATTTGTTTAATTAAAAACGTAAGTTTATTGCGAATTTATAATTTTTATGACTTATAAATTCATTTATAAACTTTAAATATTGAACCTATGAAAAAAATTACTTCAAAAAAAATTGGAAAAAAATTGGCCTCTTACGGAGCGCTTTCTGCTGCCATTCTTGGTGTTGCAGATGCTTCTGGTCAGATAATCTACACAGACGTTGATCCAGACGAGGTTTTAACGGGAACAAGATTCTTATTAGATCTTAATGGAGACTCAACTGTGGACTATGAAATTAGTAATGACGGTGTATTTTCGGGTGTAACTCCGGGAACAACTGCTCGTGTATATACTAGTAACTCAAGTTCCATTTTAGGTATGAACGCAGGAGGAAATTACAACTATCCTTTCGCACTTAATGAGGGAGATCCTATTTCTTCTGGAGGAACCACATGGATCACTAACTCTAACTATCAAACTCTTAACTGGATGGGGTGTGCTTATACAAACAGCCAGTGGTGTGATGGACAAGTGGATAAATATTTAGGATTACGTATTACTGTTGGATCTGATATGCATTATGGATGGGTAAGACTTGATATCCCTGCTGATGCTTCTAGTATTACTGTGAAGGATTACGCTTTTAACAGTGTTGCAGGTGAGCCTATAGATGCAGGAGATCAGGGAGTAATCGTAGGTCTTGAGGATCAGATATTCGAAGGATTTACTCAATTTGTAGATGCTAATAAGAACTTACAGCTTTCGGCAGCAACTACAATGGAGCGAATTGTTTTACACAATATTCTAGGTCAGCAGGTAATTACTAAAGACCTTAATAGTCAAAATGAAACTGTTAGTTTAGCGGCTCTAAAGTCGAATATTTATATCGCTACAGTTACTATTGACGGAAGATCAAAATCTTTCAAATTAGTAGTAAAATAGGTTATTATATTTAATATTATAAAAAAGCGACCCGGTTTGGGTCGCTTTTTTTATTCATAAATCTTAAAAGGAAAGAAGAATATTTCGGGGAGTTCGATCAACACATTACACTCTTTTTCAGACGTTTTGAGAGTTGTATGCCACACGCTTTAAAGTGTAGATTTCTTTTAAGAATTGCTTTTCTTTACTTATCTTAGCATCTTAAACAATTTTAAAAGCAAACAATTATGAAAAAAATTACTCTATTGGTAGCATTAATGGCTACTATTTCTATGAATGCTCAACTTATCTTCGAAGGTTTCGATGATATTACGAGCTTGGTTGACTATACTGTATACAATGTAAGTGATTCACCAAATACGGATATCTTCCAAGGTAATGATACTGTTTTCCCATCACATGCGGGAGCATCAACTGCCTATTTAGGTATGAACTTTAACGCTACGGCAGGTTCTACGATCGATCTTTATTTAGTTTTACCGGCGGTTGAATTAGAAAATGGAGATGTAATGACATTTTGGACAAGAACAGGAGAAGGAAGTACTTTCCCAGATAGATTGGAAGTTGTATTAGACCCTGATGGTTCTGCAACTCCACCAACATCTACAGACCCAGGTTCTTACACTGAATTATTACTTGAAATCAACCCTACCCTAGCAACTGGAGGATACCCAGAAGCCTGGGAATTACAAACTGTTACGGTTGCCGGTCTTTCAGGTCCAACAACTACAAGTCTAGCTTTCAGATACTGGGTTACTGATGCAGGTCCTTCAGGATCTAACTCAAACTATATCGGTATCGATACTTTAGAAGTAAACGAAACTTTAGGTGTTGATGAGACTGCACTTGATTCTTTCAGATATTTTGTAGACTCAAATAATCAATTGAATCTTGCTGCTGCAACTGCAATGGAGAGTATTGTTTTACACAATGTTCTTGGTCAACAAGTAGCTTCTCAGAGATTGACTAGCAATAGCGAAGTTCTTGATCTTTCTGGATTTAACACCGGAATGTATCTTGCAACAGTTACTATTGATGGTAACAGCAAAACTGTAAAGATCATTAAGAAGTAATTCTTAAGATCATAAAAGTAAAAAGAGCGACCAAAGGTCGCTCTTTTTTTTTATTGCTTATTCGCTAGTTGACCACAAGCTGCGTCAATATCCTTACCTCGGCTTCGCCTTACGGTCACCGGTATTCGGTTTCGTTCTAATGCATCAATATAATCCTCGGTCGCTCTTGCAGAGGCCTGTTTAAATTCACCGTCATCAATGGGGTTATATTCTATCAAATTTACCTTACAGGGTACATATCTGCAAAATTGCACTAAGGCATCTATCGCATCCTTCGAATCATTTATCCCTTCCCACACTACGTATTCGTAAGTGATCTTTCTATTCGTTTTTTCGTACCAATATTCTAAAGACTCACGTAAATCGGGTAGTGTAAAATTCTTTGCAAAAGGCATGATTTGCTCGCGCGTCTCTTGAATAGCAGAGTGCAATGAAACCGCTAAATGAAATTTCACCTCGTCATCTGCAAGTTTCTTAATCATCTTAGGCACTCCCGAAGTAGAAACTGTGATCCGTTTAGGAGACATCCCTAAACCCTCTTCCGAAGTAATCTTCTCTATAGATTCGAGTACGTTTTTATAATTCATTAACGGCTCTCCCATCCCCATAAAAACAATGTTACTAAGAGGTCTATCGTGATATAACCTACTCTCTTTATCAATTGCTACGACCTGATCGTAGATTTCATCAGGATTGAGATTACGCATGCGTTTTAACCGAGCGGTAGCACAGAATTTGCAATCGAGACTACAGCCAACTTGAGACGAAACACAAGCTGTGGTACGCTTTTTAGTAGGAATTAGCACCGATTCTACTATAAGTCCGTCATGAAGCTTTACAGCGTTCTTCACTGTACCATCGGCACTCTTCTGAAGGCTATCCACTTCAATATGATTAATTACGAAATTTTCTTCAAGGTGGGCCCGGGTTTCTTTACTAATATTAGTCATTTCCTCAAAGCTATGAGTGCCTTTATTCCAAAGCCATTCATAAACCTGGTTACCCCTAAAAGGTTTATCACCAATACTTTCAAAAAAAGCACGAAGCTGTTCTTTAGATAAGGATCGTATATCTTTTTTATCTGAAATCATAAGAATGCAAAAGTACAGATTAGTTGGGAGTTGTGATCACAATTCAAATAATTCCTTCGGAAGAGAAGAGGGAAATAATATTAATTGTACACCTTATAGATTATTGACGGTCGATGATAATTTTCTTTGTGGTTTCAGAATCACCTTCACCATCTACCAAACGTAAAAAATACATTCCTTCTGAAAATCCATCAACATTGATTAGACTCATCGAATTGGAAGCGTTTCCTTCAATAAGAACCTGCCCTATTGCATTGTAGAAAGTATACGATAAATTAGGATAACGATTGTTGAGAATGGTAATTTCACTTGACGCCGGGTTAGGGAAAATCTGCAATGTACCGGTTACTTCAATATCCGGAACGTTCAATAGGTTTTGCAACGAACCAATTGTAAACTGCCCGGTATTTATTGGATCTAACCATTCCTTAAGTCGGGAATCCTCTGTGGCACCGGCGTCCCAAGACACGCCAAAACGCCCATAAATATCGTAATCGTTATTATTAACAAGACCGTTACAAAATGACTGACCCGCATATAACTGACCAATTAGTCTTCCATTTTGATTGAACAACGGAGATCCGGAAGAGCCACTCTCTGTAGTTCCAATTTCCCAACCATCTCCTGTACCCTCAGTAACTCCGCCAATTAACCACACTTCGGTTCCATTGGCATTCTCTTTAACGGCTCCAGAATCATCCCGACATATTTTCATAATATCCCCATTAGGATGGTGAATTCCTACCTCAAAAACAGGAGGTGTATCAGACATGTCCCAACCGGAGAATGCGATGTCCCAGGAGCTGGGAATAAGATTGTACAATTCTACGAGTGCAAAGTCGCTCAAGGCATTGCTCGCTTTGTATTCTGCACCACTCATAGTAAAATTTGTTTGTATATCAACACTGTCTTCGCCGGTCCCACAAACCGGATTAGGGCTCATCCAGTTAAATCTGATTGACCAAAAGGAGGGATCACTATTTTCTAAACAATGGTTTGCGGTAAGCAAGTAAGGTGTTTTATCTTCCCGAGTATTATTCATTAACACTGCTGAACATAAATATCCATTGCCCAGACTAAGTAATGCGACTGTTTTCTTTAAAATATTCTTTTCGTTTTCAAAATCTCCACCTATAGGACAATTTACATCGTAGTTACAATCACCGGAATCATTCAAGCCTCTGCTACTATCAATCAACTGATTTACCTCCCCCATTCGATACCCATGAATAATACTTCCAATTTCCAATTGAACTTCTTCACTCACATATTCAGGTTCAAAATATTCGATCCAGATAACATCACCGGTTATAAACCATGAGCCGAAAAGTCGGTTAGGCGTGTTTTCATTATTAGAGATGGTTTTAGACAAATCTGAACCATCACCATTGTACAGGTGGAGTCGGGCACCTTCAGGTAAATAAAATTTATCGAACTTGATACTTAGGTTTAAAGCGTTTGGAGATTTAATTCCAACTTGCCATATTCTGCCACCCTCGGGTAAACTAGTCCAAACTCCATCGTTGACTAGATCGAGGTTTACAGATCGCTCAATTCCATAACGCCATGGGAGACTCTTGTCAAGGTCATTGATACTGTCTTCTTGGGCAATGTTGTGTAAATTGAGAGGAGGTAGATTAACAGGACTCATCCTGTTGTGAATGTTGTATTTCCAACTAGCAGGCAATTCTATAACTTCTTCCTGCGAGAAGCAATTCAGAAAGAAAAAAAGAATAAAAGAAAAGAGTAAAATTTTCTTCATGTAATGATTAGTTGGCATAAGTCATTACTAAAATACCTAATTATTTTGAATTCTGTTAATCAAATCGTTACAAATCAAAAAACCCCGATAAAGTATCGGGGTTTTAAAAAATTTATTTTTTGCTATTCTTAGATAATGAGCATCGCATCTCCGTATGTGTAGAAACGATATTTCTCTTTAACAGCTTCAAGGTATGCTTCTTTGATAAAGTCATGTCCGGCAAATGCAGAGACCATCATCAATAAAGTCGATTTTGGCGTATGGAAGTTCGTTACCATTGCATTGGCAATACTAAAATCATACGGTGGAAAAATAAACTTATTTGTCCAACCCGAATACGCATTTAGTTTACTATCTGAAGAAACCGAACTCTCAAGAGCTCTCATTGCCGTTGTACCTACTGCACACACTCTTCTTTTTCGTTCAATTCCGGTGTTAATGATCTGAGCTGCTTTATCGTCGATACTCATTTCCTCAGAATCCATTTTATGCTTTGACAGATCTTCTACTTCAACAGGACTAAAGGTTCCTAAACCAACATGTAAAGTGACTTCAGCAAAATTAATACCCTTTATTTCAAGGCGTTTTAAAAGGTGTTTTGAAAAGTGTAAACCGGCCGTTGGAGCGGCTACTGCACCTTCATTTTTTGCAAAAATAGTTTGATAGCGTTCAGCATCTTCCGGCTCAACGTCTCTTTTTATATACTTTGGAAGTGGTGTTTCACCAAGTTCGGTTAGTTTATTTCTAAACTCTTCATAAGACCCATCGAATAAGAAACGAAGGGTTCTTCCACGTGAAGTGGTGTTATCTATTACTTCGGCAACAAGAGATTCGTCATCACCGAAATACAACTTATTTCCAATTCTGATCTTACGTGCAGGGTCAACTAAAACATCCCAAAGGCGAGTTTCCGGATTTAGTTCACGTAATAAAAATACCTCGATACGCGCACCGGTCTTTTCTTTATTCCCAAACAACCTGGCAGGAAATACTTTGGTATCATTAAGCACTAGTACATCATCTTCTTCAAAATAATCGATAAGATCTTTAAACATTTTATGCTCAATAGTCTTTTCTTTCCGATTTAGGACCATTAAACGTGCTTCATCTCTATTATCTGCAGGATATTCGGCTAAAAGTTCTTCAGGTAAATCGAAGTGAAAATTAGAAAGTTTCATTCCCATAGGTGTGTGTGTTTTGGTGTCAAAAAGCTGCAAATATACAACCTCAACATAGGGGTTGTCAAGTAAATGAGCATTTATTATTGGATTAAGCTGCCCTCAATAGGGTGTAAAGGTGTAAGTCCGAACAAAAAACTCAACAGGAATCATCGCACCCGTCTATTAATCAGTTGCTTACATTAACCCTCAAGCATATCGACGTCAAGCCCCACTTTAGCAATATCCTCCCAAAATGTTGGAAAGGACTTAGTAACCACCATAGGATCTGCAATTCTAATGGGTACTATCATTGCCATAGGAGCAAATGCCATTGCCATTCTATGATCGTTGTAAGTATCAATAACGACTGATTTTCTAATCTTTTCTGAAGGCTGCACCGAAATCGAATCTTCGGTGATCAATACTGTGGCTCCCAGCTTTTCCAATTCATTTTTTAGCGCTGCCAGTCGGTCGGTTTCTTTAATCTTCAAAGTGTGTAAACCCGTTAAGCAACATGCAATCCCTAGTGCGAAGCAAGTAACTGCGATAGTTTGTGCGATATCAGGAGTATTGATAAGATTAAGCGAAATGGTTTCAGGAATTGGCGTATTGTTTTTAGTTAAATTAATTGAAGTGTCTTCACTGTTATAAGAGGTTTCAATTCCGAAGGTTTTGTAAATCTTTGCAATGGCTGCATCGCCCTGAAGACTATTTTTCTTATAGCTCTTTAATGTAATAGAAATAGGGTCTTGTTGTACGGCAGAAGTTTCAGTAAGGGCTAAAATACTGTAGAAATAGGATGCCGAACTCCAATCTGACTCAACGATAATCGATTGCCCGGGAATTGCTTCCGAAGAAGAAATACAAATCCTGGTATCCCTAAAACTTGTATTTACCCCTATCTTTTTAAGCAGGGCGAGCGTCATTTTTATATAAGGCACAGAAGTACATTCCCCTTCTAATAGAATCTCGAGACCGTCGGGAAGTGAGGGTGCAATTAGCATTAATGCCGAAATATATTGGCTACTTACATTCGCCTTTATAGAGACACTTTTTTCTTTGATCCCACGCCCTTTAATTTTTAATGGCGGATAGCCTTCGGTGTTCTCATAGGTTATTTTCGCTCCTAACTGATGTAACGCATCTACCAGGATCTTAATTGGACGCTGTTGCATACGGTCGCTCCCTGTAATAATTACTTCGGAAACGTTTGAAGCAGCAAAATATGCTGTTAAAAATCGCATCGCGGTCCCTGCATGATGAATATCCAGGAGTCCGACGCCCTTTTTTAAGCAACTCTGAAGGATTTTCGTATCGTCACTTTCTGAAAGGTTTCCGACGTTTAGTTGCGGATAGAGGGCTTTTAAGATAAGGAGTCTATTCGATTCACTTTTGGAGCCTGTAATGGAAATGACCGGAAAATTCTCACTCGAATTCTTGCGTTTCAGTGTTGCGATCATTTCACTTTATTCTTAGATTTCAGTTTTGCTCTAAACTTTCCGAAGGTTACAAAAAAACCATAAATGAAACCGGCTATTAAAACTCCAGCGAGGAATTTCAGGATATTGACTTCAGAAAAAAAGTCCATATCAAATCCTGAGATCGCCCATTTAAACAGTACGAATAACACAGCGAAAGCCAGGTTTAAAGAAAAAACCGATTTCCAAAAACCTTTATGCGAGATAACTTTTTGAAACATTATTTCAATTTTTCGTTACTGTGATGCCTGTCGTGATCACGTTTTGTTTTTAGGTCAAGTTTCTTGTCGAAAGATTCCTGAAGATCAACGCCGGTCTGATTAGCGAGACAAAGTACTACAAAAAGTACATCGGCTAATTCTTCGCCAAGATCTTTCCCTTTATCGGTTTCCTTTTCACTTTGTTCTCCGTAACGTCTTGCGATGATCCTGGCAACTTCACCAACTTCTTCGGTGAGTTGTGCCATATTGGTAAGCTCGTTAAAGTACCGCACCCCGTGTTCCTTGATCCATTTATCTACTTCGAGTTGTGCGTTTTGAATATTCATAATGTTACACTTTAGACAAAACTACTTTTTCTTTTTCTTTATCGATTAAAAGTTGATAGAATTTTTTAAGATCGTCGTAGATCGTGGCCGGAATAACCGCCTCGTTGATGGATAGTTCTACCGAGATCTGCAAAACATCTTCCGCCTGAGACACCATATATCTAAAGTTACCGGCATTTTCAACCAATGCAAAAGCAGCGTTTTCGGGAATAGACTCTACTTTATAACCTTCAGGAATCTTGAGTTTTACCATATATCGGTTCCGGCGTGAGAACTGAAAATCTATCGGATAATTTCTTACGTCCAGTTTAAAAGGATTTTCTTTTGTTGTTAAAAACATCAAAGGCGAAAAATAAAGTTTTCCACCTATATTTTCAAGACCTTCGGTGGTTTCAAAATCATAGGATAGCTTGACCGGCTGATACAATACTTGTAAGTTTTCGAACTCAATGTTAGACAGATCAATCTCCCCTTTATCTTGCTTTAAATTCTGGTGGACCTCTTCAGCACTTAAATTAGCATATCTACCTCTGTACGATTCACAAAAATGACCAGTAAATAAGTTCTGAGACGAACCTACAATGTTATCATCCTCATCTATGGTAACATCGAGTAAAATATTTTGTACAGCCGGTTTCTGCGGGGTTAGAGAGATCCATTCAGAGCTTCCGTCTTCGCGAATCATTCTCCCCTGCCAGTTGAGCAACTTGGGTTGTAAAAGATTAGCTTCGCCCATTTTATTTGTGGCATCAAATAAGACAATGCCATTATTTGTTTCAACACCTGCGATCACATAGTTAAATCCGTTTCTTGTTGGCAATATTGGGATCCCATTATCTTTAGTACTAACGAGAATAGGGTTTGCTTTTAAGCGAGCATATCTAAACATCGCGGTGAGCAACAAATTGATATCGGCCACATTACCTGTTTGGTCTTTGTAAGCATCCCGTATTCCATTATTTGTAACGACTCCGGTATACTGATTCCAATTTACTTTTTGTTTTACAAACTCGAAAATGCGGATCATTTTTTCTTGTGGATCTGTAATTCCGGTTAAAATTGCATCGACATCGTCTTTAAAGAAACTGTTTTTATCTAACTGTCCCCCAAAGCTGGTTGAATTATATATGGATTTGGTTACTGCTTCCCAACTGGTTGAATAAGTATCTATCGTAGCATTAGGAAAATCTGTATAAGACAACTCAAATTTTAGTGAAGAGCTATAGTTTTCCAAGTTACCGGCATATGCTTCTTCTTTTAATGCAGGAACATTTTTTAACTCTACCGCGGTGATGTTTTCATAGAAATTCAAACTTCTTGAACCATTCTGTCCAGAACTTGCCAGCGCTACATTTCGTTCTCTTCTATCGGTATCGATCTTTAATGGAAGCCAACCTTTCTGATGTGTTTTATAGTTAAAATACTCGGGAGCATCAAAACGAAGGTCTACATAATTAACGGGAATCTTTTCTTGAAAACGATACTCTGTGATATCGGCTATAAATGGAGATTTTATAGTGTACTTTAGTTCGATCACACATCCTTCCTGAACATTAGGCATAGTAAATTTAACCACGTTTACATATTTTGATGCTTCTTCTTCGAAGATGCCGTTATTTCTCAATTTTTCTTCCTGGATCTTTCCGGAAGCATCTAAATAATAGGTTACCGCCTTTAATCCTGAAATATCCTCTTTATCATTTCCTTCTCCTCTATATAAGTTTATTCGTTTACTCGCCCAGTCGTAACCTTCCTTGTTATAGATCTTGATTCTCTCAAAGACTTCGGTTAGCACGGTGAAACCGCTACTCTCATTAAACGGGTAGTAGGTTCGGTATTCTCTATAAAGTATAGCAGCGTTAGCGTCCTTTTCTAAAGGGTGAACTTTTTCACTCAATTCTTCTTCGGAAACTTTTCCGAATTTATAATTTTGAGCCAAAGATGTTACGCTCAACATCGTAATTACAGCTAATAAATATGCGGTTTTCATAATGTGATTTTTATTTAAGTTAGGCCTTTATCAATACAATTTTTTCTTTTTCTTTTTCTACGATCAGGTCGAATAGAGATTTAACATATTCATAATCCTGAGCAACGATAATAGGGGTATTCACTTCCAATGCAACCGAAACTTGTAAATTCGTACCAGCTTCCTGGACAAGATAAGTGTACGAAATCGTATCATCGGTAAGATTGGCTTTAGCTCCGGTAGGAATAGTACCTACTTTATATCCTTCAGGGATTTTAATTGTTATAGTAAATTTATGACTCTTCGGATAATCGAAGAACAGAGGATATGTTCGCGATTCTTCTTTAAATGGATTTTCAGACCGTGCAAAGAAAAGCATGGGAGAAATGTAAATCTCTCCATTGAGATTTTCTACTAAGGAAGTAGATTGCGCTTCATAGCTTCTGGTAATATTTGGCTTTAGGGTGTTAAGTTCATCCACCTTAAAATCACTGATAGTAACATCTTCCGAATTCTTATCAATTCCTTTGATCTGGGATTCGACATTTGTATTCGCATATTTATCTCTATAATCTTTTGCATAATGTTGCCCTAATCTTTCTCTAACCTTAATATTTGCAATATCATTTGAGATTTCGGCCTGAACATAGGTAAGTTTTTTCGAAGTATAATTAGGATAGAGTCCAACCCAATTAGATGTCCCGTCCGGTCTAATAAGTCTTCCTTGCCAGTTCATTGCTCTTTCGGGTAATAACCCAACATTTGAAGTAGGGTCTGTTGCATCTAATAAATAAAGTTTTCCACCGGATTCCACGCCTGCAACCACATAATTGAAACCATATCGTGTAGGAAACACAGGTATCCCGTTTTCACGAGTACTTATCAAAAGAGGGTTCGCATTTAAGTTTACCGAACGCAACATAGAGATAAGCATGAGGTTAACATCGCCAGAATTCCCAACACCTTCTTTATATGCCTTTCTAACACCAAATTCCGGGAAGAATCCATGACCATTATTCCATTTTACCTTCGACTTGGCCAAGGACAAAAGTACACTCATTTTACTAAGAGGGTCGTCGTTTCCTGCAATGGCAGTTGCAACATCTTCCTGGAAATAGTCTGTTTTGTTTAGCTCATTTACGAAATTATCATTCTCATAAATGCTTTTTGTCACCGCTTCCCAATCTGTTGCATACGGTTTTGGGACTCCATCGGGATCGTTGATCATTATGAGTTCCCAAATCGATTTAGCCTTATAATTATCGAGATTATCTACGTAACCTTCATCTTTTAAAGGCGGAACATTGGTTTCATCTAAGGTATATTTCTTTTCTTTATAAGTAACCAATCTGCTTCCGTAGCCTTTGTTTCTATCTGAACCGAAAGAATTGTAATCTACGGTTCCCAATCCGCTTCTTCCTCTTATTTCAATCTTGACATCTTTAGATTCTTCATCAAACTGAAAACTTAGGTTAGATTGTGGATTATTATAGTTTCTGAAAACATAGAACTCCGGAACTTTGATCTCAACGAACTCTTTCTTTATCGGAATTTCATATTGAAGATCTACGTTGTCGATACTGTAAAATGGAGATGTGATCTTATATTCGTATTCAATTACAGAGCCGGGTTTTAAGTTTGGCATTGTAAACTTATGTCCTTTATAGTAGTTGTTAATTCGTTCTTCAAAGACTCCGTCACTTCCTAATTTGTCTTTTTCTATAGACCCGTCAACAAGGTTATAAGTCACTCCTTTAATTGTACTGATCTCCTCCCGATCTTCGTTGTAATTATATACTTTCACGCCTCGAGTTCCCCAGTTATATCCTTCAGGATTATAAATTTTTATCCTTTCGTAAACTTCGGTATTTAAAGTAAAGCCAATACTTTGCTGAAATGAATAATAGACTTTGTATTCACGATATAAAACAGTTGCATCTGCATCGGGATAAGCGGGGTTTACTTTTTCCTGAAGCTCCTCTTTTGATACTTTCCCGAATTTATAATTCTGTGAATAGGCAAAAGTAGAAAGCAAAAAAGATAATAGTAGTAATGTCGAGAATTTCATTAGATGGTTAATTTTATAGTTTTGAAAGAACAATTTTTGATTTTGAAATATTTACATATTCATCGTACAGCCGAGTTAATGTATTGTAGTATTCTGCCGAAATTAAATAGTCATTCAGCTGTATAGCGAGTGAAACTTGAACATTCCCTCCTATTTGCTGCGTATTGAATTTAAGGGAACCTATATCTTCTTCAATTTGAAGATGCTTAGGTTGGGGTAGGCTTTCCACCTTATATCCTTCCGGGATCTTAAAATTGATTATATAATTTTCAATTTGAGGAAAATCTAGATCGATAGGATAAATTCTGTTGTCCTCGTTAAATAAATTTTCTTTAGATCCCAGATACAGCAGAGGTTCTAAATATAACACCTCATCTATTTTTTCAATATAATCTTCATATTGAAAGTTGTAAGCAAGGGTTAGCGGTAAATTGGGATTATCTACATTTTCTGTTTCGAAATTTTCAACCGTTAAAAACTCAATTTCATCTAACTGGTCTTTATAAGTTCCATCTTTCGCATCCTCAAAGAAATCTCGATATTTCCACGCGAAGTAATTTGTTATCCTTTTTTTAACCTCACCGGTTACCGATAGGTCTTCGGGATTGATCTGAGTACGTACAATAAGCGTATTTTTTGAATGGTCCTTTAATTTTAATGGGTGAAATTCTGAATCGTTATCGTAAATGATAAAACCGTCACCATTGATAAAATCTGTTGGGATTTGGGCAAATGCTGCATTTTTTCGAGACGCGTCAAGTAGATAAGTTTCATTATCTACTTTTACAGCACAAACTACCGCGTTAAACGCACGAACATGAGGAAACATAATCCGCCCATATCTTTTTGTTGCTACAAGCATTGGGTTGGCATTGATCCCTTGGTCTCTTAAAATGGCCGTAAGCAATAAGTTTATATCTCCAGAGTCTCCCTCTTTAGAAGTGTATATTTTTTTAAGGTTTTCACTACCCCTGCTATAGTAACCATCCCAATTTATTGTTTCTTTTAAATAAGTATCAATCTTCTTAGCTATTTTTAAGGTATCGGTTTCATTTTTCACCAGGTTTCTTATATCACTTCTAAAATAACCCGAACTTCTTGACAATTCTTTACCAAACCAGTCCACATTTCTATAAATGCGGGCCACGAAGCCCCAGGTAGTAGTGATATAACTGCGGTAAAACTCAATTAATATTTTCCCTCGGTAATTATTAATATTTCCAACAAACTTTTCTCTCTTTAGAGGAGGAATATTTGTCCCAGTGAATAATTGGTTGTGCCCGGTGTTTATTTTTTTTATCGGTAAAGTGACCAGAGGATTTTCTCTTATATTTAAGTTGATCCCTTTAGGGTTATAGATATTTACTCTTAGTTTTTTTATTGGTAAGAATTCCTGTGTATAAATAGTATTTAAACCAACGAATTCGATATTATAGGTTAGTTCTATGATCGATCCTTCTTTTACATTTGGAAACGACAGCTTCTGAATTTCTTCATCTTTCGATACCTTTTCTACGAAAATATTCGCTCTGGAAACTTCAGAAACAATAATCTCACCATTTTCGGCATTGTAAGTACTCGCTTTAAGATCCTTTACATTCTCGTAAGGAATTATCCAATCTGCATATTCAAAACCTTCCGAAGAATAGACCTTTATCCTTTCATGTACTACCAAAACCCTTCCGTAGTTAAAATCAACATTCTTGTAGAGCACGATTGCATGCTCATCAGGAAAAACATCATCTTGCTCCTGAAGGAGATCGTTTAAAGTGACATCCCCAAAAGTAACTTTCTGACTGTAACCTTGCAGCACGCTCAAGGTCAATAATAACAAAATATACCTACTCAACTTTTTGTAGTATTATTTTAGACTTGTCCTTTTTAACCATTGATTTGACAAATGAAATATAGTTTTCGTAGGATTCCTTCGGAAATCTTCCTGTTTTCTGAAGCACTTCTCTTCTGTAAATTACTTTGGAAGAATTAACCTGCTCTAAGGAGCTTTTATATGAACCAAATTCGGTTTCAATTTCTTGAGGTTCAAAAAGTGATTCTATGGTATAACCTGTTGGCAGCAGTATAGTGATTTCATCCTTATAAGTACTCCCTCGTCTAATTTCCACTTCCTGCGACCTCTTCTTACTATCATACGGAATATAATTAAAACGGTTAAAGATATTGGGATTCATAAGTATTCGATCCCCGGCCTTGCTCACATAATTGTCTGCTTCAAAAGTCAGGTTTTCTGAGAATGAAATTACATCTTTATCATTGATAAAACCGATGTCACTTAATGCCATATTATTAAGATGTCCCCATCTTTCTTTATAATGCATAGTAACCTCATCGGTTTTGTAAGTCTCTAATCCAAAAGCTCTGTCGTATTGCAGCCCTGTCGATAATTGGTTCACTTTTCCCGAGATCTTAAAATCATCGCTAATTACAACCGTAGCTTTAAAGTCACGCATATTATCTTCTGCCGAATACGAGTGAGTCTTCACAACCTTTCCACCTTCGGGAGTTATCATAACAACTTTACGATCGTCTGTATGTGTCCCGATAAAATTAAAAGGAACCAGCTGATTCGTACATTCTAAAAATACCATTTCATCTTCTAACGGAACAGTTAATATCACGTGATTCCCCTGTATCGCAACAAAATCCTCATCGATGTCTTGTCCGTCCTCTCCGGCATTTACGATAGTATAATAAGATTCGATACCCTGACTCTTCAACAACGCTTTGGTATAATTGGTTAACCCTTTACAATCACCGTAGCTCAACTTGTCGACCTCTTCTGCTGTCGATGGTTGCCAACCCCCTATTCCAACTTGCACACTTATATACCTGGTCTTATCCTGCATATATTCATAAATTGCCTTCGCCTTTTCCCTGTCTGTTTCATAATTACTAACCAAATTTGAAACCTTTTGAATGGTTTGTTGAGGTAAGATATCACGATTGTATAATAATTTCTCATTTTGCCACCTTCCGAAGTCTTCCCAACTACTAACTTCTGCATAGGTCCCTTCAAGCATAAATTTTTTCAGAGCAAACTTAACAACAGGAGTGAATTCGGTGTAATGCGGACTCAAATACTCACGTTCTACAGGAGGAACATTTTCAATAGAATAACTATACTCTGTAGGAGTTTCTTTAACGTTTACATTAAAATCCTCTAAATTGAATTTCCTGGTAACCAACGGAATCTCCTTTTCGTTTTTTAAGGTGTATTTTGAATACTGAACACTTACTTCATAAATGGGTGAAGGATCCCAGCGAGGCAGAAAACCGGTTGACGACGATTTTTCTTCGGTTATAAACTCGAAAGTAAATGGATACTCTGTGGGCGTGTAATGAAGATAAAGCATTCTATTATCTGTATAGAGGTTCCCTCCCGACACACTGACGTCTATAAAATCTCGTTTTTTGTATTTTTTGATCTCATATCCGTTCTTGTCATATACCCTGGCCCGGATGTCCCTAATACTTGATGACGCGTCATAATATGACTCAGACACCACTGCAGACAAGCCTCTTTTATTGAATACCGTAACCACATAGTGATAATTTGTACTCATTTCATTATAATCGTCCAAGGTAACCACTGTTTCATTTAAGCGAATAACGGCATTTGCATTGGTCTTCAGTTCGGTAGGAATTTCTGAAACCGAAAAATTAGTTTGAGCATTCGCTATAAACGAAGCGATAAATAACAGTGTAGTATAAAATTTCAGCATTGAGGCAGTTCTTTGGGGAGCAATGTAAAAAAAATAATGTTCTTCTGAAATAAGAAAAAAAAATTACTCCCGATTTTTTGAATCAATTAATATTGTAACCGGACCATCGTTGATAAGACTAACATCCATCATCGCACCAAACTTACCTGTCTGTACTTTATTCTCCATCGATATCTCCAAAGACTGTATAAAACTTTCGTAAAGAGGAACCGCTGTTTGTGGCTTAGCAGACTTGATAAAGGACGGTCTGTTGCCTTTTTTTGTACTTGCAAAAAGTGTAAACTGACTTACAACAATAATATCACCACCTACGTCCGAAATTGAAAGATTCATGGCGCCATTTTCATCACCAAACACGCGAAGTTTTGCTATTTTTCCGGTTAACCAATCTATATCGTCCTGAGTGTCATTATTTTCTATACCGAGAAGTATCAGGAATCCTTTTTCAATAGATGAGATCACCTTATCCTCAACGACTACTGAAGCTTGCTTAACCCTTTGAATTACTATTCTCATTATGTAAGTTTTTATCGTCCACGATAATCCGAATCTTCTTCTCCTTCCAATATCTGAACATAGCTATCATATCTGGACCACGGTATTTCATTGCGTTCCAAAGCATCTTTTACGGCACACTTTGGTTCTTCAAGATGCAAGCAATTGTTAAACTTACAATCCTGCTTTAATTCGAAAAATTCAGGGAAATAATCCCCTAATTCTTCTTTTGCAATTTCAACGACGCCAAAACCCTTTATGCCCGGAGTATCAATTATTTGTGCCCCAAATGACAAATCGTACATCTCGGCAAAGGTAGTAGTATGCTGACCCTGCATATGTTGCTCCGATATTTCAGAAGTTTTTAAATTGATCCCATCCTCGATCACATTGATCAAAGTTGATTTTCCAACTCCGCTGTGACCCGAGAACATAGTGACTTTTCCCTTCATCATCTCTTTTACCTTGTCAACATTTTTACCGGTTTTAGCAGAGATACCAATACATTCGTACCCTATATCTCTATACATAGCCGCGAGAATTTTTACTTCTAACAACTCATCTTCGTTGTAGGTGTCAATTTTATTAAAAAGTAGCACGGCTTTGATGTGATAAGCTTCTGCAGTGACTAAGAAACGGTCTATGAATTTGGTAAAAGTTGGCGGGTTATTGAGCGTTATTAATAAAAAGGCAATATCGATATTGGCAGCTATGATATGAGTTTGCTTAGAGAGATTGACAGATTTTCGAATTATATAATTCTCCCTTTCTTCAATTTTATTTATAACCCCTATCGTTTCATCACCTTTTGTTTCAACTTCAAAAAGCACCCAGTCTCCTACCGCTACCGGATTAGTACTTTTAATTCCTTCGATCCTGAATTTTCCTTTGATTCGGCACTCGTAAAAATCTCCCTCTTCAGATTTAACTGTGTACCAACTTCCGGTAGATTTATAAACAAGACCTCTCATAGCGCAAAGTTGCAAAACTTTTTAATCATTAATAATCTTTTTTTGATGATTAATGGATTCCTGATGTATTGCCTTATAAATGCGTAGCATAAATTCTTCACTAAGATTGTTTTCTTCCCCTTCCAGAATCATTTTTCCTAAGATCTCATTCCATCTTCTATTCTGCAAAATTGCAACATTGTTTTGCCTTTTAAGCAAACCGATCGCATCTGCGATCTTCATCCTCTTCCCCATCATTTCAACAATTTTATTATCGATGACATCTATTTGGGTCCTTAAGGTATTTAATTCATTTGTGTAGGCAATTGCGTCATCTTCGGTTTTACGTATTCTTAGATCGACCGTTATCTGGTCTAGTGTTGCCGGTGTTATTTGCTGCTTAGCATCACTCCAGGCATTATCCGGATCAAAATGTGTTTCGATCATTAAACCATCGTAATTTAGATCAAGTGCTGTCTGACACAAATCGAAGATAATATCTCTTCGTCCGGCAATATGCGAAGGATCGAGTATTAAAGGCAGATCCGGGAATCTGCTTTGCAAATCGATAGGTATTTGCCATTCGGGATTATTTCGGTACTTTGTTTTTTCATAAGTTGAAAATCCTCTGTGAATGACACCTAAATTTTTAATCCCTGCTTCATAAAAGCGTTCAACAGCTCCTAACCACAAGGATAGATCCGGGTTTACCGGATTCTTAATAAGAACAGTTTTATCGGTTCCTTTCAGGGCATCTGCGATCTCCTGAACTATAAATGGGGACACCGTGGTACGAGCTCCAATCCATAAAATATCAACATCGTGTTTTAAAGCTAGCTCCACATGATTTGCATTTGCTACTTCGGTTGTGGTAAGCAAACCTGTTTCTTGTTTAGCTTTTTGTAACCACTTCAATCCCAAAGCTCCAACTCCTTCAAAGTTGCCGGGTCTTGTTCGAGGCTTCCAAATACCCGCTCTAAGAACAGTTGTGTCCGTTTCCTTTAGTTGATGTGCTATTTTAAGCACCTGGTCTTCGGTTTCGGCACTACATGGACCGGCGATTACTAATGGGTGTTCTAGCTTAAAAGCATCCAACCAATTTCTTAAATTCTTATTATTTTCCATGTACCAATTTGTTCTCTAGTTTGCTGGGAGTATTTTCGATATTATAATTGTAAACGCCCAATATCTTCAGTTCCTTCACTGCCTTTTGTAAAACTTCAACAACTTCGTTAAACAAAGTAAGATCATCGAACAAGACATCTACAAAGAAAGCATATTGCCACGGTTTTCCAATGATGGGTAAGGACTGAATTTTAGTTAAGTTTATATTGAATGTGGTAAAGAGCTGAAGTACGTTAGAAAGGCTTCCCATTGTATGGTCTAATTCAAATTTTAAGGTTGCTTTATTCGCATCTTGATCTTGCATAAAACCATCTTTCCCAATTAACACAAAACGCGTATGATTATCTGAGTTATTCTGAATATTACTTCCTAAGATATTCAAATTGAATTTTTCGGCGACTTGCCTTCCGGCAATTGCGGCTACTCCCTTTATATTATTCTCTTTTATTTTCCTTGCTTCGGAAGCGGTATCCTTGCCTTCAATTATCTTTAGTTGCGGTGGCAGTTTCCGAAGGTAATCCATACACTGAAGCAATGCAACCGGATGCGAATGTATCTCTTCTATATCATGAATGGTCTCCCCTTCTAATGCCATTATATACATCTGAATATTTAAGAAAACTTCATCATAGATCACAAAACCACTTGAATCAATTAGATTATAATTGGGCAAGATAGAACCTGCTATGGTATTTTCGATCGCTAATACACCGAGATCTGCGCTAAAATCTTCGATACACTGAGTTACTTTTTCGAAGGATTCGCACATGATAAGTTCTATTTCGGTATCCGGAAATAATTGTCTAACTGCCAAATCGTGGAATGAACTTTCAATTCCTTGTATTGCTATTTTCATAAGCTTCAATTTAAAATTAGTATAAAAAAAAGTCCCGGAATTGCTTCCGGGACTTTAAATAATTAATATGTTAATTAACTACACAGCAATCCCGGGTCGTTCCGTAAAATAGAAAAACCAAAAATTGAAATATGTACTTAAAATATTCATTGTGCGTTTATAGATAGCTAAAGTAACTAAAACTTTAAAAGGACAAAATCTTTTTTCAGCTTTTTTAATTATGTAGCTTTGTTTTGTAAATAATATGTCGATAAAAGTTTCAAATATTACTAAGGAATACGGAGCGCAAAAAGCGCTTAACAATGTTTCTTTTACTATAAACAAAGGAGAAATTGTAGGGTTTCTAGGTCCAAATGGTGCCGGGAAATCGACTATGATGAAAATACTTACAACTTATTTAGTTTCTTCGGAAGGGCAAGCGATAGTAAACGACTTTAATGTTTCGGATGAAAAGATGAACGTCCAGAAGAGTGTGGGGTATTTACCGGAGCACAACCCATTATATTTGGATATGTATGTACGGGAGTATCTTCAGTTTAATGCAGAAATTTACAAAATTTCAAAAACTGAAGTTGAAAATGTCATTCAGCGCACCGGACTTACACCTGAAGCCCATAAAAAGATCGATCAGCTGTCAAAAGGGTATCGCCAACGAGTTGGATTGGCGTGCGCCTTGCTTCACGAACCGGAGGTATTGATACTGGATGAACCCACCACCGGTTTAGACCCAAAACAACTTATTGAAATTAGACAACTCATAAAAAATGTTGGAGCTCAAAAAACGGTCTTGTTATCCACGCATATAATGCAGGAGGTTGAAGCTATTTGCGATCGTGTTATCATAATTAACAAGGGAGAAATCGTGCTTGATAAAAAGTTGAGTGACTTAAAAAAGGACAAACAACAAGTTGTAGAGGTAGAATTTGATTACCGAGTAGAAATTGAAGCTTTAAAGACACTTCCGAAGGTAGAAAAAATAACAAACACAATAGGCTTCGTATATCAAATTCAGTTTAATACTCAGGAAGATATGCGATCGAAGGTTTTCGATTTTGCGCATGACAACGGCTTAAAAATTCTTCAGCTTGATCAAAAGAACACATCCTTAGAAACTCTCTTTCTAAAACTTACTACTGAAAAATAAGCGTCCCCGTGTAGAGTTCTTCTACTTCAACGATTGGGGGTCTGTTAACCGAAATAACATCTCCTAAACCTCTAATTTGCCCACGAAGTCTCTCTATAGGGTTTACTATCAGTTTATTAGTGCTCCTATGAATAAACCCTACGTCTAATACCTCCAGGTTAGCTGCCTCAACACGCACATCACTATCATATAATCCGAAGAAAGCCGATCTTACATTTCCGTCGAGATAGAATTTTGACAAGCCATTGGCATCGACATTCAGAGAATTCACATCTAAGGTTAGTCGGAAATCACCATCCTTGTGAAAACCATCTTCGTTAAATCGATCTTCAGATACCAAAGCAAGCTCATCAAAGGTTAAAATACCGCGACTTTCAACAGTAAGTCCGGAGCTATTTCTTATTTGTCTAATATCGGGAGTAGTTACAAAAACCTTCGTTATGTCGTAATCCCGAGAAAAATTACAGCTATTATAATCACTTAATTTAAGGATGCTGTCTTCAACTCTAACATTAATTTCGTTCAATAAGTTTTTTCCGGTCTGAATTACAACCTTTTGTTCATCTCCTTTTTGAACAATTAATTGAATTCGTTTAAACACGATAATATGCTTAAATTCGTCTACTTCAACTTCCTCTTCTACTATTGTTCCTGCGTTTTGCAAACAATCGAATGCACTATCCGGTCCGCAACCCAAGCAGAAAAACATTAAAATCACATACCATACATTCCTCATAATCCTTTTATAATCTAATCCCCAAACCAAATTCAACCCCTTCTGCTTTCGCATAATGAGCTTTCACCGTAACGGCTACAAAAATTTTGTCTTTGTAAAGATATCTTTTTAATCCCAATCTGTTATAGACTCTATTTTCAAATTCATAAGGCCAATAAACATAATATCCCAGTTGCGAAACAAAAGCGATCTTATGAAATCTAAGTTCATGGCCAACAAATACCCCTATTCTTCTATAGTCTTCATCGCCGGTGAGCCCGTCCTCCGGGAAGGCAATACTTCTGTATTCTATTAGTTTATCTAAAAAAGCGGAGAAAAACACATCCACCCCGGCTTGAAATGTACTTTTGTAATTAATGCGTTTGTCTGCAAATGCAGAGATGGTCATAAACGGAAACTGCCCCAGACCATTAACATCTGCCTCATTCATTCCTCCACGCAATACGAGGTTGTACTTTATTCTCTCAGCATAATTTGAACTACGCCACGAACCAACAGGAATGTAATTTGGAAAGCTTATCTGGTTAAATGTATAACTCATCCCGGCGTTAAAATAGAGGGTGTTCGTACTATTATTTGGCGCCTTAAAATTCGCATTCGAATAATGAATAACTCCCAATCCTATATTCACTCCCAGTCCTTTAAACAGGTTTTCTTTTACATAACTCGCTCTTAAAAGAGTTGAACTTAAAAACTTACTTCCATATGCATTATTCTGAAAATTAGTTTCAGGGTCATACGGATTCGAAGCATATGCTATACCCTGTCCTATTCCTACCGATATATTCCGATTTAAAAAATAGAAATTAAAATGTCCATATAACGAATAATTCTCTCCTAGGTATGGGTTTTTCATATCCTGATAGATGAAAGTAACACCCCAATCTGGATAGTTGTATCTACCTTCAACTTCTTCAAAACCATAAGTCTTACGATTATAGGCCAATATTAATCCCGAAGGGTGATCTGTGATAAGATGTGATATATCGGGATTGTGCTCCAGAATACTCCCTGTAAAGTAATTTGCCTCAATTGAATGAAACTTCAATTCGTTCTCTTGAGAGAATGTTCGCGAACAAAATAAAAACAGAATTACAACCGGAAAAAAATACTTCATGTTAATTTTAAGAAGCGTAAATATACATTAATCCTGAAACAATAATCGCCCTGTAAAGTATTCTTCAACCTCGATGATATTTGGTCGGTTTAGAGAAATAATATCGCCTGTTCCGCGTATTTCACCAAAGATCTTTTGTTGGGGATTGACTATCATTTTATTAGCACTTCGCTGGAAAACTTCGAGTTCTTCAATAACAAGATCTTCCCCTTCAAAACGAGGGTTCTCATCTGTAAATTTAATAGCTGCTTCATTCACCATTCCGGAAATATAAAATACACTTTGTCCGTTGGCAGACACGTCGAGTTTTTCAGAAGCGATCTGCAAATAGAAATCACCACCTTTACGCACATTTTCAATACCTCCTTCGGTATTACTTGCCAACGAAATTTCGGGAAAGCTGAGGATGCCATCACTATGAACATCGAAAGTAGAACTATTTCTAATTGCTGTAAGTACAGGGGTCGATACCACGGCTTGTGTAATTCCATAGTCACGAAATAAATTGCAGTAATTTGTATCTTTAATAACCAATGTCTCCCCTTCTACTAATACAACAACGTCATTTATAAGGTTTTCACCTGTCTCGACCATTACATTTTGGCTGATGTCTTGTTTAATGATCAAGGACACCTCGCCTTCGATCCTAATTTTAGAAAAATCCGCAACATCATAAGTCATAGCAATTATGGAACCTTCCGCTTGAAAGCAGTCGTTTCCGTTCTCAGAATTACATCCAAAAAAGGCAATGAAAATAACTAAAGCGTAAAATCTCTTCATAATTTATATCCTTATACCAATTCCAAATTCGATGGCTTCAGCCTTCGCTCCATGTGATTTTAATGTCACTGCTCCAAACAAGTTCTTACCTAAATTGTAATTTAATCCTGCTCTTATATAAGTTCGTCCTTCAAAATCGTATGGGTAATATACATAATATCCAAATTGTGTTACAAAAGACAATTTATTAAAATGTAACTCGTGGCCTGCAAAAACACCAACTCTTTTATAATCTTCGTTACCAGTTACTCCCGAGCCCGGAAATGCTACAGCCACATACTCCGCTTCTTTCTCTAAAAATTTCGAAAAGAAACCGTCTGCACCTAATTGAATAGAGCTTTTAAAATTTAACCGCTTGTCTGCATAAGCCGATAGAACTGCAAATGGCTGCTGTCCCAAACCTATATAATCACTTTCATTAACTCCACCTCTCAAGACAAAATTAAATTTAATGGGCTCCCTGTAACGCTTATAGGGCTTTAGAATATACTCTGAATCATGCTCCCTATCCAGATCATAGTTTACACCAAAATTCACTGTAAATGCGTTCGTACTTGAGTTAGGAGCTCTTACATTTGCGTTAGAGTAATGTACCAAAGAGATTCCTGCCTGTATTCCGAAGCCATGAAAAATGTTCTTTTTGTTATAATTAAGCATGACATATGTTGAACTTAAAAGTTTACTTCCGTACGCGTTGTTCTTTGGATTCTTGTCCAGATCGAAAGGATTCGTATTGTACGCGATTCCTTGTCCCAAACGTAAAAACAAATTTCTTTTAAGAAAATAGAAATTATAGTGACCGTAGATTCCGAAGTTATCGCCCAGTACACTACTTTTCGAATTTTGATACACAAATGAAATTCCGAAATCGGGATAATTATAAGTTTGTTCCCAGCGTTTGTTTCCGAAGGTCTTCTTATTAAAACCTATTATTATCCCTTCGGGATGGTTTTTCACTAAATGCGAAATATCTTTATTATGCCTTAAAATAGTTCCGTAGAAATAATTGGCATCTACAAAAAAGGTATTATCCTTTGAATCTTGCGATAACAAAGTTGTAGAGAAAAAAACTATTAAGAGGAAAAGCCTTTTATACATGACCGCAAATAAAAGAATTATCAGACTTATTAGAAAGGTAAGTTTGACAAATCGACGTTTCCACCCGATATTATTATTCCTACTTCTTTCTTCTGAAACTTCTTCTTACTTTTTAATAATGCTGCCAGAGCCACAGCACTTGACGGTTCTACGACGATCTTTAATCGCTCCCAAATAAGTTGAAGAGCTGCTATAATTTCGTTTTCCTCAACACAAATAATTTCTGAAACAAACTTCTTTATGATTGGAAAATTCTTGTCTCCAAGATTGGTTCGCAGGCCATCTGCGACCGTATTTACAGAAATATTAGTTTCTATCTTTCCGCTTTGTAGAGATCTGTAGGCGTCGTTTGCATTTAGCGGTTCACCCCCAACCGATTTACAATTTGCACTAAAATACTCACATACCATGGAGGTTCCGGCAATTAACCCACCTCCACCAACCGGGGTAAAAATATAATCGAGATCGGGAAGATCTTCTAAAAATTCGAATGCGGCAGTCGACTGACCAAGGATCACATTAATATCATTAGATGGGTGTATAAAAACAGCTCCTGTACTTTGCTCAATTTTATTTGCCTCAGCTTCTCTGGACTCTAAGGTTGGAAGAGATTGGGTAATAATACCACCATAGCTCTTTACGGCTCTTTTTTTAACTTCAGGTGCATTTGAAGGCATTACTATATAAGCTTTAATACCTAAATTTTTAGCAGCCAACGCTAGTGCCTGAGCAAAATTACCTGAAGAATGCGTAACTACACCGGCAGATTTTTGAGCCTCGGTTAATTGTAATATCGAATTGACCGCTCCACGCATTTTAAATGCACCCATTTTCTGAAAATTCTCACATTTAAAATAAACCGTTGCGCCACAAATTTCATTAATTAAACGAGAAGTAAGAACAGGGGTTCTGTGTACATGAGAAGAAACACGATTATATGCCGATAAAACCTCATCTTTTGAAGGAATTTTATTTGTTTCCAAGACTTTTTAATTTTAAAGCTATAGGTCTATAAAATCTGCTAAGGAAGTGTTCTCCAGAATCTTTAAATTTTTATCGCGCACTTTGATCATCAGGTTATGAACACTGCATAGATCTTCGTCCGGACAATCATTGCACTTTTCATAAAAATTTAAACTAACACATGGCACTAAGGCTATAGGCCCTTCCAAAACCCTGTATAAAGCAGCAATGGTTATATCATTCGCATCCTTCATAAGATAGTAGCCTCCGCCCTTTCCTTTTTTAGAACCTAAAAACCCTGCCTTTCGTAAGGTAAGTAATATACTTTCTAGAAACTTTAGTGAAATATTCTCCGAATTAGAAATCACAGAAATCTGTACGGGAGTACTATCCTCCTGACGAGCAAGGTAGGCTAATGCCTTTAAACCGTATTTTGTTTTCCTTGAAAGCATATTTTTATTTAGTCAATAAAGTTACTAAATTAATGATATTTTCAGCCATACCTTGTTAAAATAACGAAGATGCTACTGCTTTAACCGAATTACTCTTTCCCATAGAATAATAATGTAAGAAGGGAACACCCCAGGATATCAGTTCTTTACTCTGTGCAATGCACCATTCTATTCCTACCGCTCTCACCTGCTCATTGTTTTTACACTTAAGTACTTCTTTTATAAAAGATTCGGGTAATTCTGCATTAAAACGATGTGGAATTAAGTTGAGTTGTTTTTTGGTAGTTAATGGCTTTAAACCCGGAATAATTGGCACCGTAATACCTTCGTTTCTACATTTTTCAACAAAATCAAAATACTTTTTATTGTCGAAAAACATCTGTGTCACCACATACGACGCACCATTTTTTATCTTTTTCTTTAAAAAATGAATATCGCTATCCATATTTGGAGCTTCAATGTGTTTTTCAGGATAACCTGCGACACCCACACAAAAGTTAGTTTTCGCATGATTTTGAAGTTCTGCATCTAAATATTTGCCTTCATTTAATCCTTTAATCTGGGTAACGAGTGAAGAAGCATAGTGATGTCCATCTTTTTCGGGCGTGAAATAAGTCTCACTCTTCACAGCATCCCCTCTTAAAGCCATCACATTATCGATACCTAAAAAATCGAGATCGATCAAAAAGTTCTCGGTATCCTCTTTTGTAAATCCGCCGCAAAGGATATGCGGAATCGCATCAACATCGTACTTGTTTTGAATCGCAGCACAAATACCAACCGTTCCCGGTCGCTTTCGAACCACTTTTTTTTGCAGTAAACCATCTTTCCGCTCGTGATATACATATTCTTCCCTATGGTATGTTACATCAATAAAAGGTGGTTTAAATTCCATTAGAGGATCGATCGCATTAAATATCGATTGTATATTCTCCCCTTTTAACGGGGGAAGTATTTCAAAAGAGAATTGTGTTCTTCCCTTGCCGTTTTCTATGTGTTCCAGTACTTTCATTTACTCTGCCGTATTTGGTTTTAACCATTTTTTAGCCAGTTCGAAATCAATATTTTTGCGCTTTGCAAAATCCCGGATCTGGTCTTCCTTTATTTTACCCACTCCAAAATATCTAGCTTGAGGATTTGCAAAATAATAGCCTGATACCGAAGCCGCAGGCCACATTGCCAGACTTTCTGTTAACTCTACTCCAATGCGTTCTTGTACACCCAACAAATCCCAAATGGTCTTCTTCTCTAAATGATCCGGACAAGCAGGATATCCCGGAGCTGGCCTGATTCCTTTATAGTTTTCCATTATTAATTCTTCATTAGTGAGGCATTCCTTTTTTGCATATCCCCAGGCATTGGTTCTTACATATTTGTGTAAATACTCTGCAAAAGCTTCCGCCAGGCGATCGGCAAGAGCCTTTACCATTATCGCATTGTAGTCATCCAGTTCGGCTTCGTATTTTTCGGCTAATTTTTTTGTTCCAAAACCCGCGGACACACAAAAACAACCTATATGATCTCGTTTACCACTATCCTTCGGAGCAATAAAATCTGATAGAGCGATATTTGGCTTTCCAACAGCCTTTCTACTTTGTTGCCTAAGTGTTCTAAAATGTCTTTTTTCTGAATTTTCTTCGGAAGATATGGTAACTTCAATATCATCTTCATCAACCGTATTTGCTTCAAAAAGACCAAAAACCGCTTTCGCTTTTAAAAGTCTTTCAGAAATAATCTTCTGAAGCATTTTTTCGGCATCATCATATAATTCGGAAGCTTGTACGCCTACAACTTCATCATTCAAGATCTCAGGAAACTTGCCGTGTAAATCCCAACTTCTAAAAAATGGCGTCCAGTCTATAAATTCTTTGAGTAATGAAATATCAAAATCTTCCAACACCTTAATTCCAAGCTCATTGGGTCGAACTAATTCTGTCGCATTCCAATCAATTTTATATTTGTTAGCTCGTGCGGCTTCAATTGTGAGATATTCCTTTACTTTTTGTCTTTTTAAAAAATTATCCCGAAATCTGGAGTATTCCAGTTTTAATTCCGACTTAAATTTGACAGTGGTGGCATCCCGCAACAAATCGCCCACGATCGTTACGGCTCTGGACGCATCATTAACATGTACAACTGCACTATCGTATTCGGGATCAATTTTAACGGCTGTATGCGCTTTACTCGTAGTAGCTCCACCAATAAGTAATGGCACTTTAAATTCTTGGCGTTGCATTTCTTCTGCCAGAAAAACCATCTCATCGAGGGATGGCGTTATCAAACCACTGAGACCTATTACATCTACTTGATGTTTTTTCGCTTCAGAAATAATTTTTTCGGGGGCAACCATCACTCCAAGGTCAATAATTTCATAGTTATTACAAGCAAGTACAACACTAACAATGTTTTTACCAATATCATGTACGTCACCTTTTACAGTAGCCATAAGTATCTTACCGTTAGAACTGGCAGCACCATTTTTTTCAGCTTCAATAAAAGGCAGCAAATAAGCAACGGCTTTTTTCATGACTCTAGCCGATTTAACCACTTGTGGAAGAAACATTTTTCCACTTCCGAAGAGATCGCCCACAAAATTCATTCCTATCATTAAATGGCCTTCGATCACTTCAATGGGTTTAGTAACCGAGATCCGTGCTTCTTCTATGTCTTCAATAATAAATTCGTCAACACCTTTCACCAGTGCATGCGTAATTCTTTCCTGTAAAGGATTCTCTCTCCAGGAGAGGTCCACTGTTCTCTCTTTCGAAGTTTGTTTGACGGTTTCAGCAAAATCCAACAATCGCTCTGTGGCATCTTCACGCCTGTCAAGCATGACATCTTCAACCCGCTCCAGTAGATCTTTTGGAATATTATCGTACACTTCTAACATCGACGGATTTACGATCCCTATATTCATTCCTGCCTTGATGGCGTGATACAAGAATACCGAATGCATAGCCTCACGTACGGTGTCATTTCCTCTGAAACTAAATGAAACGTTACTTACGCCACCACTTACACTACAATGAGGTAAATTAGCTTTTACCCACTTTGTCGCTTCTATAAAATCGATGGCGTTTCTTCTATGTTCATCCATTCCTGTTGCGACGGGAAAGATGTTCAAGTCGAATATTATATCTTCTGGTTTAAATCTGACCTTTTGCACCAATATATCATAACTGCGCTTAGCAATTTCAATCCGCCGTTCGTAATTATCTGCCTGCCCCGTTTCATCAAAAGCCATGATGATAACAGCGGCACCGTAGCGTTTAATTCGAATAGCTTGTTCAATAAATTCCCGTTCACCTTCTTTTAAACTGATAGAATTTACAACACATTTACCCTGTACAACCTGTAGTCCTGCCTCGATGATCTCCCATTTTGAGCTATCTATCATAATTGGAACGCGAGCTATGTCGGGTTCGGCGACGAGAAGATTTAAAAATTTCACCATCGCCTCCTTCCCATCTATCAAACCATCGTCCATATTCACATCAATGATCTGAGCTCCGCCCTCAACCTGATGTCTTGCAATTGAAAGAGCTTCCTCAAATTTTCGAACCTTTATTAAACGTAAAAACTTTCGAGAGCCCCCAACGTTGGTTCGTTCACCTACGTTTATAAAATTGCTTTCGGGAGTAATAACTAAAGGTTCAAGCCCCGAAAGTTTCAGGTATCGACGATCTTTATTAGAAGTTTTTAATTCTTGCATTTTTTCTAGACTACTCGATTATGATTCACTGTTAAATTGTCTCGGTTTATACTCTGATGCGATATTTGCAATGGCTTTAATATGTTCTGGAGTTGTTCCGCAGCATCCTCCTATAATATTTATTAATTTCTTATCGAGATACTCACGTATCTGCTCTGCCATAATAGACGGAGTTTCATCGTATTCACCAAACGCATTTGGCAACCCGGCATTGGGGTATGCCGAGATCGCCAATTGTGTGCGCTTGGCTATTGCCTCCAGATGAGGCGAAAGTTGTTTTGCCCCCAATGCACAGTTAAAGCCTACACTCAACAAAGGAATATGCGAAATTGAAATCAGGAACGCCTCTGCTGTTTGTCCCGAGAGTGTTCGCCCGGACGCATCGGTGATCGTACCACTTATCATAACGGGAATTTCAATATTTCGTTCTTCTTTTATTTCTTCGATCGCAAAAAGGGCAGCCTTAGCATTTAAAGTATCGAAAATGGTTTCTACAAGCAACATATCTACATCACCATCTATTAAAGCTTCAGCCTGTAATTTATATGCCACTCGTAACTCATCAAAAGAAATTGCCCTAAATCCGGGGTCGTTTACATCTGGTGACATACTTGCTGTCTTGTTAGTTGGTCCCATTGCGCCGGCAACGAACCGGGGTTTCTCCGGTTGTTTTTTATTGAATTCTAACGCGACATTTTTTGCGATTTTAGCCGATTCATAATTTAGTTCGTACACCAGATCTTCCATGCCATAATCGGCCATAGCAATAGTGGTACCCGAAAATGTATTTGTTTCCACAATATCCGCGCCTGCTTCAAAATACTTACGATGTACCTCGGCAATAGCCTGTGGTTGGGTTAAGGAAAGAAGGTCATTATTACCTTTTACTGAATTCTCAATATGCTTAAAGCGCTCACCTCTAAAATCTTCTTCCGAAAACTTATAGCGCTGAAGCATAGTCCCCATAGCACCATCCAACACCAAAATCCGGCTCTTTAATGCTTTGATCAATTCACTCATATTGGTTTTCCGTTTAAAACTATACTGTAGGTAACCTCAACACAACCTACTAATGTTAGTGAAACCGAACAATACTTCTCGAAACTAAGTTCGGCGGCTCTTTTAGCTTTTGCTTCATTAATAGTTCCTTCTAAAAAAATGATTACATGAATGGCCTCAAAAGGTTTTGCCTCTTTAAACTTTTTGCGCTTCCCCTCTACCTCTATTTTATAGGATGTTACCTCCTGACGTTGTTTTTTCAGAATAGAAATTATATCAATCGCATTACATCCTCCAACTGCCATAAGTACTAATTCCATAGGACTAGCACCTTTTACGGCATCGTTGGTTTTGTTGTCGATTAAGACCGATATATCATTTGCTCCTATGGCTTCAAAGAGAAAATCATCGTTAATTCTATTAAGCGTAACCTTCATAATTTTATATAGTTTAATTTATCACTTAGTCGCAATATATCTCCAAAAACACCCCGGGCAGTCACTGTGGCACCTGCTCCCGCTCCTTGAATTACTATAGGATTTTGCCCGTAACTTTCGGTGTAGATCTCGAAAATAGAATCACTCCCTTTTACCTGACCTAACATACTATTTTTGGGAACAGAAACCAACTTAACATCTAAGATCGCTCCATCATTTTTAGTAAGATCGCCTCGCAAATCTGCCACGTATCGCAGCACATGATCTTTCAACTGATTGTTTTTTTTTATATGAAAAGGAATATTAAACTCTTCCAGACTTTTGAAAAATTCCTCCTTCGGAAGTTTTCGTAAGGATTTAGGAATAAGGTTTTCAATAACTACATCATTAAATTCATTGTGTAAATCGAGTTCGCGAGCTAGTATCAGCAATTTCCTTCCCACGTCATTACCGCAAAGATCTTCTCGCGGATCCGGTTCGGTAAAACCTTTTTTAATAGCCCTTTTAAGCACTTTGCTGAACAATTCATCTTTTTCAGAATACTCATTAAATATAAAGCTCAACGAACCCGAAAACACACCTTTAATTCTCGTTATATTTTCCCCGGAGAGATGTAATAGTTTTATAGTATCTACTAGTGGCAATCCGGCTCCAACATTAGTTTCATACAAGTAATCCTTGTCATTTTCCAGAAGTAACTGCCTTAATTCTCTATAAAAATCCAATTCCAACGTATTTCCAATCTTATTTGAAGAAACCAAACTAAAACCTTGTTTTACCAAATAATGATAACCCTTTGCAAAAGCCTCGTTTGCCGTATTATCTACAGCAATTAAATTCTCCAGTTGGTGTAACTTCGCATAATCGATCACATCCTGCAAATTATATGCAGCTCCGTTTTTAGTCTTCACTTCATCCCAATTCTCACCAACACCATCCTTTTGCAGAAGAACTGTGGTCGAATTGGCGATTGCGAAAATATTTAGATCCAGATCCCGACGCTCCGAAATAACTTCGCTGGAAGCAATAATTTGATCTATCAAAATTTTTCCCACATTCCCATGACCAAAGATCGCCAGGTTTATTTGCTTCTTTCTAATCTTTTTTAGGTCTATCCGTTTGGTCGCTCTTTCTTCCGTAGTGATATTCATAACGTTTATTTTATACAAAAAGAGCCTCTTTTTGATGTGAAGTCACTCTAAAAGTTTCTTTTAGGTCTGAAATTAGATCCTCAACATTTTCGATTCCGCAGGAAAGTCGTATCAACGAATCCTTAATACCTGCTTTAAGTCTGATGTCTCTGGGAATTGAAGCGTGCGTCATCTGAGCCGGATGACAGAGTAAGCTTTTTACACCTCCCAGACTTTCGGCTAATTTAAAATAGCGTGTATTGGTAACGAAACGTACCGCAGCCTCTGCCGTATCATCTTTTAATGAAAATGAAATGATCCCGCCAAAGAGTCCGTTTTGTTGCTCTCTGGCGATCTCATGATTTAAATGACTTTCCAGACCGGGATAATAAACTACATCTACTTCTTCTTGTTGTTCAAGAAATAGAGCAACTTTTAGCGCATTTTCACATTGTTTTCTATAGCGTATATCCAGTGTTTCTATGCCTCGAATGGTTAAGAAACAGTCCCACGGACCCAAAATTCCACCCGACGCATTTTGTATAAATTTCAGTTTTTCTGAAAGTTCTTCCGTTTTTGTAACTACTAGGCCGGCAACAAGATCGCTATGGCCACCAATATACTTTGTCCCGCTATGAATCACGATATCTGCGCCTAAATTAATGGGCAACTGTGCGATAGGTGACGCGAAGGTATTATCGACAACCAAAAGCGCATTTGACTGTTGTGCAATTTTAGAGATCTCCCTTATATCTGAAATCTTCAGTGTTGGATTTGTAGGAGATTCGATCCAAATTAGTTTAGTGTTCTTTGTAATTGCATCGGCAACATTTAAAGCTTTAGTCGTATCCACATAATTGATGCGAATACCAAGCTTTTCGTACACATGAGTAAATAAGCGATAAGCGCCTCCGTAAATATCGTCTACAGCCACAATTTCATCGCCGGAGGAGAGAAGTTTTAGAACGGCATCTATTGCAGCTAATCCGGTTGAGAAAGCAAAGGCCGAATGACCTCCTTCTAAGTTAGCCACAACATCTTCCAGTACTTTTCGTGTAGGATTGTTGCTTCTTGCATAATCGAAACCCTTGTTTACGCCGGGTGCCTCCTGAATAAATGTTGAAGTTTGGTACACAGGTACCGAGATCGCCCCGGTTAAAGGGTCACTCTGAATTGAATGAATAATTTTTGTTGCACTCATTTTTCTTAAATTTTGAATTAAAACTGATTAAAACAAAAAGTCAAAATGCGCCTTATGGCGTACTTCAATAGAAAAATGTTATTAAGAATTGATTTGGCAATTTTTGGAAAAAATTGTCGTGTCGTTATCTATCATCAATAAAAATTGTGTAGAATGTAGCACCTTCTTTCAAGTGAAAGGGTTGCTAAGGCTTCACAGGGTCTAATCCCTCCGCCTTTCTTGATAACATTTCAATAAAGTTTTGAACTTTGTGAATACAAATGTTGCAAAACAAATCTTAGAAGTCCAAAGGTTTTTCATTATTTTTCAGAAAAATTTTCAATTAACTATCGTAATATGCTGTTTTTTAAGTACTTATCAATTCTAATAATTTTCTTGTTATCGATGCTTTCTTCCGAAGCACAGGAAAAAAATATCTTGAAATTTCCCGAATCTTACTTCGGAAAGTATATTGGAACCCTTAAAATGAACTCTAAAAAAGGAACAAAAGAATACGCAATGGAGTTTCACTTATTGCCAACAGATTCTGTCGGAAAATATAGGTACACGCTCGTTTATGGCGAAGGGGAACAAAGGCAGGAACGTTTGTACACGCTATATACACAAGATGCCGAAAATGGAGAATATGTGGTCGACGAAAACAATGGAATCGTACTTGACGATAAGGTTATAGATAATAGAATGTACGCCTTATTTGAAGTTCAGGGTACACTTCTTACCACCTTCATTACTTTTGAAACAGATCATTTGTTGTTCGAAATTGCGGTGGCCAAACGTGAGGATAAAAACATCTCGGGTGGCCAAGATAGAGATACACCTCAAGTAATTTCTTACCCAATAACAACCGTTCAAAGAGCAGTGTTAATTAAACAATAATCTATTTTGAAGTTTTATTTTATTCTGTACATTTGTGCCCTCAAAGAGGAAAGATTTGACTGATTGCAACCTCTCGCTCGATTAAGAAGCGATACTCATATGAAAGTGAGTATTAAAAATGCTAAAGGCAGTGTAAACTTCCTAAGACGATTTCGTCAAATCGACCTCCAACATTTAATTTAAAACCATTTTTTATGGCCTATTTATTTACTTCGGAAAGTGTTTCTGAAGGACACCCGGACAAAGTCGCAGATCAAATTAGTGACGCTTTGCTCGATCATTTCTTAGCTTTCGACCCCGAATCGAAGGTTGCTTGTGAAACTATGGTAACCACCGGACAGGTGATCCTTGCCGGAGAAGTTAAGAGTAATACCTACCTGGACGTGCAAACCATTGCCCGAGACATTGTAAACAAAATTGGATATACCAAAGGAGCGTATCAATTTAGCGGTGATTCCTGTGGTGTTATTTCATTGATCCACGAACAATCTCAGGATATCAACCAAGGGGTAGATCGATCGACTAAAGAAGAACAGGGAGCGGGAGATCAGGGAATGATGTTCGGTTATGCTACTAAAGAAACCGAAAACTACATGCCGTTGGCATTAGATATTTCGCATAAAATACTGATAGAATTAGCAGCATTGCGAAGAAAAGGTAATGAAATTCCTTATCTGCGACCGGATTCTAAGAGTCAGGTAACCATAGAATACAGCGACGATAACATTCCGCAGAAAATCGTATCGATAGTGGTTTCAACTCAACATGACGATTTTGATGAAGATGTTGCAATGCTACAGAAGATCAAAAAAGATATTATTGAAATATTAATTCCGCGTGTTAAAGCACAATTGCCGGAGTATGTTCAGGAGTTGTTTAATGATGACATAATTTATCATATTAATCCAACCGGAAAATTTGTAATAGGTGGTCCACACGGGGATACCGGTCTTACCGGACGTAAGATCATCGTTGATACTTACGGGGGTAAAGGAGCTCACGGAGGTGGTGCTTTTAGCGGAAAGGACCCGAGCAAAGTGGACAGAAGTGCCGCTTATGCTTCCAGGCATATTGCCAAAAATTTAGTAGCGGCGGGTGTTGCCGATGAGGTTTTAGTTCAGGTTTCTTATGCTATTGGTGTTGTAGAACCTACTTCAATATTTGTAAATACACATGGTACATCTCACGTAGATCATACCGATGGTGAAATTGCAAAGATTGTAGCTAAAGTATTCGATATGCGTCCATCGGCTATTGAAAATCGATTAAAACTTCGCAATCCAATTTATACGGAAACTGCTGCCTACGGACATATGGGAAGAAACCCAGAAACCATATCGAAGGTATTTGAGAGTCCGTATAACGGAACTGTTACAAAAGAAGTAGAATTGTTTACCTGGGAAAAACTCGATTATGTTGACAAGGTAAAAGCGGCATTCAATATTTAATTTTAAAATAAAAAAGACTTCCAAATGGAGGTCTTTTTTATTAGATGATATTATGGTTTTTCGCTTTTTGTACGGCTTCCATCTTACTGTGTACCTGTAATTTCTTATAAATATTCTCGATATGTTTTCTAACCGTACTTGGTGAAAGGAACAGATTATCTGCGATCGCAGTATAGCTAAGCCCTTTACTTAATTGCTCCAGCACCTCTACTTCGCGTTTCGATAAAGAAATTTCTTCCTTATCCCTTGGGTTTTGAATTGTGATAGGATTGCGTAATAATTTCAATGTTTTTAATGCAATCGACGGATTCATTGCCGCACCGCCATTAAGCGTCTCTTTTATACCATTATACAAATCGTCCGGATTTATTTCTTTAAGCAAATAGCCATCGGCGCCCGCTTTGATCGCATTAAAAATATGTTCATCATTGTCGAAAGCCGTAAGCATAATGATTTTGATCTGCGGATACTTTTGTTTCACCATTTGCGTGGTTTCAATTCCATTCAAAATCGGCATTTCAATATCCATTAAGATCAAATCTACGTTGTGATTCTCGTCCAATTTAGTAAGTAATTCGCTTCCGTTTAAAGAAGTATGTTTAACAGAAATCTCATCAAAAAAGGATAGTTTTTCCTTTATTGCGTGAATTAGAAAACTATTATCATCTACTATTGCGATCTTTAATGACATATTTAAAAAATTAGTGTGGTTTGAAGTTACAAAGATTATTCTTTGCACTTCCTAATAATAGTGCGCACCACAGTTAATTATAACGGAAAGCGAAACGAAATACCGGTTCCAATTTCCTTTTCAGAATCTATGGAAACCGTTGCATTTATCTCTCCCGCTCGTTTATTTATATTTGCTAACCCATTCCCTTCTGTTACTTCTGAAATATTAAACCCCTTACCATCGTCCATAATTTCAACTAGTAAATCATCCTCGGATCTAGAGAATTGCACCACAATTTTATTTGCTTCAGAATACTTTAATGCATTGTTTACAGCCTCTTGAATGATGCGATAAATATTCATACCTTTAACTGAAGAGAATTTATAATCGGGATCCACTTCCGAAGTTAACAAAAAAGAAAAGTTCACACTTTCGGAAGCCATTCTTGCCTTTTCAATGAAGTTGCTAATTCGGGCTTGTAGATCTTCGAACGTTATCTCATTTTTGTTCATTGCCCAGATCGTATCCCGCAACTCGTAAATCGTTTGGGATGTAAAAGTGCTTATTCCGGTAAGTTTTTCTGAAAGTTTATCTCCCATATCCTTGAAACCATACTTTAAATTATCCAGACTTGAAATGATAAAAGTTAGCTGCGCGCCAATATTATCATGCAGGTCACGTGAAATACGGAGGCGTTGTTCTTGCAATTTATTCTGTGTTTCAATTTTCGCCAATGCCGTTTTCAACTCACTTTCCTTTTGCAATTGTCGGTTTTTCAGTAACTGCCTACTGTAAAACAGGTAGCCTAAAAGTCCCAGGACAACGGCGAGACCAATCACGCCATAGATTAGGGTATTCTTGCGTTTCACCTCCAATTCCTTTTCTGCTAACTGAGCGCGTTGTGCTAAAATTTCCTTTTCCTTTTTCTCGGTTTGATATTTCGCTTCGGTTTCTGCTATTATTTCCGAATTCTTTTCATTTAAAATTGAATCTTTTACAGCAATAAATTTCAGAAGGTATTCATTGGCTGTTTTAAAGTCATTTTGTCCTTTATATACTTCCGAAAGCCCTGCATAAGCTTCCTTAGCAGATATTTTAATTCCGTGCTCTTCGGCAAGTAGTAGTCCTTTTTTAAAATATTCTGTGGATTTTTTCAATTGCCCTTGAGTACGATAGTGTTCACCAAAAGCAACAAACGTATTGGCTAGTCCGTTATAATCGGCAACCTCTTCTCGTAGTTTTAAAGAATTTGTAAAAAAAGCGTCCGCATTTGTAAGATCCCCTTTCTTGGAATATGCCAATGCAATATTGGAAAGGTTAGAAGCTTGTTGCTTTTTGTCCCCTAACCGTACACTAATTTCATGCGATTTAGTGTATGCCTTAATAGCTTCATCGTACTTTTTTTGATAATCGAAGATTGCCCCGATATTGTTATAACCGTTTTGCAAACCGGCGATATTGCCTAATTCTTCTTGTATTTCCAGCGCCTTAGTTAAATATAAGGTAGTTTTATCAAAATCCTGTGTGTAGTAATAAACCACTCCAATATTGTTATACGCCTCAGCAATTCCGATTTCATTTCCAATTTTTTCTTCTGCTTTTAAGGCTTCAAATAATTTGGATAATGCCTCGTCGTATTCCCCCTTACGGATATGAATTGTAGCGATGTTATTAAGGATGACCGCAAATCCACGATCACTCTTTAACTCCTCAACAATTGAAAGAGCATTGTTATAATGAAGCATTGCATTGTCGTAATCTGTCTTTCTCTCATAGTAATTTCCCAATACATTCAAATTTTCCCACTGTCCGGATCGATCGCCTGTTTTCTCTGCCAGCTCAACCCCTTTTACTGCATATGCTCTCGCACTATCGAGATGTGCAATATTGTAATGAGATGCTATTTTGGAATACAAATTTACTTTTACAGAATCCGATTTGCTCGTTTCTAAGGCAACTAAAAGACTGTCTATATTTTTCTGTATTTGCTGTGAAAAGCAGGACAATGTTGAGAAGAGAATAAAAGCGAAAAGTAGTTTATATCTTGGTTGCATTGGTTGATTTGTGCTAAGTTAAATTTCGATATCAAATTGTGGTCGGAGGGCTTCCGAAAGATTATACTTTAAAAAATTGTAAGTATCCAAATTCTTCTCCCTAAATAAGAGTTGTCTTTTGTTCAGACTAAAATCACCCCTAAGCGACGCCATTTTTTGCGAATGTCTATTTTTGAGAGTTTTCATTTTCAGAAGAAAAAAAACTAAAATAGTAACTAATATCAAACAATACGATATGATAATCAAAACCATAGATATGAATTTTGTATAAATGTACGCAGATAATAAGAATCATATTATAAGACAATTGCCTTATTTTCTCTACTAAAAGGACACTATTTAAAGGGTTAAACATAAAAAAGACCGCCATGGGGCAGCCTTTTTCCAGTTGTAAAAACTCCTCAATTTAGTACAACTAAAAGTAATTTGGTTAGTAATTACTTAAGATTATAAGCGTAGATCGAATTAGCATCTGCTTTATAGTATAGAATTCCGCTAATTTCATCTACTTGATATTCCGGTTTTTTATCTTTTAAAACGATCTCCTTTTCTTTAGAGCCGGTATCCTTGTTTAGTTTTACCAGTCCAACTCCGTCATCAAGTTTCGTTAGCACGAATTGTGCATTCTCGGTTGCTGCAGTAGCTTTAAATCTTTTAAGCATTTCGGCTATAGAGGCTCCAGTAGCCATAGCCATATCTCCTCCCAGGTTCGCATATCGCTGTCCTCTGTCTGTATAGCTCCCCAGTTTATTTCTATTCTGATTGGCTGCATTATATGCGGCAGCTGCCGAGGCCGCAGTCGCAACCGCCGTCACCCCTGCCAGAATGGCTCCCATTGCACTTTTACCAGGTGCGCGATAATACTCATGCCATTGTTTTTCACCATCCCAGTTTAAATTCATGAGATTTTGGTCGCTGGAAAGTAGAATTCCGTTATCTCTTATTTCAATACTGGCAGGAGCTTCCTTTCCTTCAAATTTTGACTCGGCTAAGGTGCTAACTTCACCACTACTGGCATCAATAGCAAATAAAGTTTCATCTGCGCTAATTAAATAACGATCCTTATTCTTGTCGTATGTCGAACTAATAGCATCGGCTCTTCTGTATTTTAACGGTTTATTCCAAACCTGTTCCCCGGTTTCAAGATTTACAATATTGGCGTCTTCCGAAGTGATGTAAATTAGTCCCTGTGGCGTATTTGCCATTGTCAATATATTCTCGCCGGTTTTCAAGGGCTTTTTGAATAACGTTTTTCCATCGAAAGAGATCTTATTAATTCCTCCTTGATAAATTCCGAAGAGAATACCATCATCCATGATATAAAAATGCTGCACATAACCCTTGGTCTTAGGCGCTTTCTCCCAAAGATCCTCCCCATTTGCAGCACTTAGAAATCCAATTTCCGACTCATTCTTGGCTGCAAAAACGCTATTGCTACCCCCATCGTCCTTATTACTCACAATTGCCAGACCTTGCGGAAGAATTTCGAAATTGACCACGCTACCTTTCACTTTAGCAGGATCTTTCCAAAGTTCGGCACCCGTGTTACTTACTTTATGAACCTTCGTATTGTTCCCATTTGCCGAACCTTCAAAGGCATAAATATCCTTTTCATCGGCATCTGCAACAAGCCAACTCACATTTTTAATTTTAGTATCCCAAAGTTCCTCTCCGGTATGTGCTTTTTTAGCAACAAGCCCTTGAGTTGTAGGTATTACTAAGCTGTTTTTCAGCAAAAGTGGTCGTCCGGTAACCGCGTATGTTTTTGCAATTCCTACGCGATTAGGATTATTTAAGTTAAAACGATAATCTTCTTTTCCGGTATTGAGATCGTAAACCGCAACAGCCGAGGCGTATTTTTCTTCAGACCTCCGTGTTCCACTCACTACCAGCTTATTTTGTGGCATCATCACATCGCAAGTAGTCACTGTTTTCCAACCGTTACCTTCGGTGTTAAACAGTATTTGTCCCGACATATAATCGATCACAGTCTTTTTTGAAGTAAGATTAGCAAATCCACCTTGTGCGATCATAACGTACGGTGCATCAGGAATAAAGGTTAGTTCTTCAGGTTTTACCCGCCCGTATTCGGTAAAGTTGAACAAAAGGTCATTACTACCCGGCTTAATCCCCACTAATCCGTCGTTAGTAGCAACAACCATTGTCCCACCTTGTGTTAAAGTCATCTCATTTATTTTAGCTCCCACATCGTATCTGAAATCCGGTGTTTCAGCTTTTTGAGCAAAGGTATTCGTGCAAATTAAGAGCATCACACAAAGACCTGCTTTAAAAGTTATTGAATATTTCATAATTAAGGTTTTTAGTTATTGTTGACTCAAAGATGGGTTAAAAGAAAAGTGAATTCAATAGGGCAACTGACGTATTCGCAAGTGATTAGCTTGCAACTTTAAAGTCTTGAATCGAGAAACCTAATGGAACTATGAAGGGTTCCGAAGAAATTATAAACTACGCAAGTCGGAAAAAAAGCTAAGCTTCTTCCCCGACCTAACGTAAAAACCTCAATGAAGAGATTCTTTTTAAACTCTTAGTTTTGAGTTAAGGCAATATTGAATGAACCGTTCGATACTGTAGAAGTATCATTAGGGTCATTAATGTTATATCCTGTAAATGAAAATGTTCCCTGAACATTTGTTGAACTGTAACTTGAAATATTGATCTCTCCTGCATTTCCCGTTCCATTAACCGTACTATAGATCACCACCGAGTTTGGATCGGGGTTCGATGGATCGGGCAGATAGCTATAAGTTCCAATGTTTAAAAGATTGAGTGGATATGTCCCTACTCCGTCAAAATTCTGAACGATCATTTGTAAGTTTTCAGAATTGATAGTTCCTGCAGAAACAGCTATAACCCGAACTCCACCCGAATTTGTCTCTTGTGCTGCTGTGGTTCCTTCCAGAGATTGGAAGTTATTACCATTAACCGTAGCCGTTAAATTACCTTCGGTTAATCCACTTCCCATACCTCCGTCGTCATCTTTTTTACATCCTGTAAATACTAAGGTCACACACACTAAAGTTGCGAACATTGTTTTAGTAAAATTTTTCATAATATTGGTTTTTAAGTTATTAATGAAGCAAAGATGTCTTAAAAACCGGGTGTTAATCAATAGGGCAACTGACGTATAATTATAGAATTGTAAAGTATTTGATTAAAAATTTGCTTTAAACTGACCATTCGTAACAGGAATCACAATATTTTGAAAATTATATCCATCGAATCGGAACGTTCCTTCAATTGAAATACCGTCATCACTAGTTATTAGTATTTCGCCCGGTGTAAAACCAGCTAGATTTGAAATACTATTTGAGCTATAATATCTTACGTTTCCAAAAATAATACTAAGATCGGCATTATTTGTTGCATTCGCTCCGGAAATATACACTCCCGGTCCCGTGTAGTTTTGAATAACAGCATCAAAAGTTATATAGTTATTATTAGGTCTATCTTGCCTGGCAATTATTCTCAGGTATGGAAGATTACTAACATTTGTAATATTTGCACTAATAAACTGCACTTCATTACTGTCCTGCGTAGCTGTAAAGGTTTCACCATTACCATAAGTTGCATTGGCAAACTCGGAATTAGAATTATCTACATCGTCTTTTTTACAAGACGTTATGGTTCCAACCAATATTAAAATGACAAAAGAAGTAATAAATTGTTTCATGAATATAATTTAAGCGCCAAATATACTATCTAAACTTAATACGCGGAACCATATTTTGAATGTTTTCTATTTTCTTCTGAAGATCCTTCAGAAAAGCCTGATGAGCCTCACTTTGTTCATTAAAGGGTTTGTGTTGTAAACCGGACTGAATCACTCCAATCTCCTTCTGAAGCGATTCTGTTTCCGAAGAAATCCAAACCAACTTAAATCGTTCCCAGATAATATTGATCGCCACATTGCCCGGATGTATCATATCCTCACCATAAAAACGATAGTCGCGCAACTCATCCATCATAATTTCGAAAGAGGGAAAATAATGTACTTTTTGTCGAGGATCCACTATAGTATGTATTCCGGAAATTAAATGGGCTTTACTAAGCGTATTCTCCACAAATCCGTCTTTTATATGCCGAACGGGTGAAACGGTCGTTATAAAATTCACATCGTGGTTTATATCCCGAATCAAAGTGATCGTATTATCGAGAGATCCTGCTATATCTTCCGGGGAGAGCAATTCCTTTAAAAATTTTTTCTGCGGAATTTTATGGCAATTGGCAACCACAGTATCGGTTTCAATATGTCTGTACACGTGGGAAGTTCCGTATGTAAAAACGATATGCGAAGCAGCAAGTATTTGCGCTTTTAATAGTTTTAAAGCCTCGTTCAAGTTATTCAGAAATGTGTCTTTTTCTGAATGGCTTATTTCTGAATGCACCTCGAAGCAATGCCATCTCTCATTCTGAAAAAACAAATCGTCATCAACAAATTCTGTCGCGTTGATCGCACGTGTCACTAATTTCTCAATGGCAAGAGGGTGAAAAACAATTCCGAAGGGATTACAGCAGTTCTGAAACTTATAATACTCGAGTTTCCGACCAATATTCTCAACAAAACAAGATCCCAGCAACAATACTTTTGAAGCATAGTCTATCTGGTTTCTTTCGGGCTGTAGTGATATTTGAGTTTGTAGCTTCATTTTTTTCTCGCCATGATGCGGAGACTATTTCAAATACTCTTTCGCTTTCTCTAACGCTTCAGCAATTCCTTCGGGTTTCTTTCCTCCGGCAGTAGCAAAAAATGGTTGTCCGCCACCACCACCCTGGATAAATTTCCCAAGTTCGCGAACTATCTGACCGGCATTTAGATCGCGCTCCTTTACGAGCTCTTTCGAGATATAACAGGTTAGCAAAGCTTTTCCATCGTTATTAGAACCAAATAAAATAAACAAATTGTCAATTTCATTACCCAGTTCGAAAGCAAGATCTTTAAGTCCGCCGGCATCAAGATCCAACTCTTTTGCCAGAAAATTAACTCCGTTAACTTCCTGAACTTCAGATCTTAGATCTCCTTTCAAATTCTTCGCCTTATCCTTTAGAAGTTGCTGAATCTGTTTCTGAAGCGAACTGTTTTCTTCCTGCAAAGAGGTAACTGCCTTTACAGGATCCTGAGCATTGTTCAGCGTTTTCTGAAGTTTTTCAAAGGCTTCGCTTCGTTCAATGAAATATTGTTTTGCCGCATCACCGGTTATCGCTTCTATTCGTCTAATTCCTGAAGCGACAGCGCCTTCAGAAGTTATAATAAAGTGCCAAATATCGTTGGTGTTGGGAACGTGTGTACCTCCACATAATTCCATCGACTTACCAAATTTTATAGCTCGCACGCTATCCCCGTATTTCTCTCCAAATAAAGCGATCGCACCTTGGTCAATTGCCTGCTGATATGGAATATTTCGTTTTTCATCAAGTTCTATTCCCTCACGGATACGTGCATTGACAAAATCTTCGACTTCTTTAAGCTCTTCGTCACTCACTTTACTAAAATGCGAAAAATCGAAACGCAAATTTCTACTGTGCACCATTGAACCTTTTTGAGTAACATGAGTACCTAAAATATTTCTTAGTGCCTGATGTAGCAAATGTGTGGCTGTATGATTTGAAGCCGTTCTCGAACGTTGAGTTTCATCTACAACTGCATTAAAGGAATCGCCGGGGTTACGTGGCAAATTCTTAGCGAAATGTACAATGAGATTGTTCTCTTTCTTTGTATCGATAATATAAACTACTTCACCATTCTGACCTTCAAGGTACCCCTTATCCCCTACCTGTCCGCCGCCTTCAGGGTAAAAAGGTGTTAGGTTGAATACCAATTGATACAACTCGCCATCCTTTTTCGTTTCAATTTTACGGTAACGTGTAATTCGCACCCGGGTTTGAAGCATATCGTACCCTACAAATTCCTCTTCGGTATCATCCAGCAATTCGACCCAGTCACCGGTTTCCACTTTGGTTGCGGCTCGTGATCGTTCTTTTTGTTTCTGAAGTTGTTCGTCGAACTCCTTTTCATTTAGTTCGAACCCTCGTTCCCGAAGAATCAATGCAGTAAGGTCTATTGGAAAACCGAAAGTATCGTATAATTCGAAAGCCTTTTTACCTGAAATAACTTTAGAATCACTGGCATTGATCATGTTTTCTAACAAAATCAATCCTTGATCCAGGGTGCGTAAAAATGAATTTTCCTCTTCTCTTATTACATTGGTAATTATATTCTTTTCTGAAATTAACTCAGGGAAAGCATCCCCCATTTGTTTACTAAGTGTGGTTACCAATTTGTAAATAAAAGGTTCTTTGGTATCTAAGAATGTAAAACCATAACGAATGGCTCGACGTAAAATTCGTCTAATTACGTAACCCGCACCTGTATTGCTGGGCAATTGTCCATCGGCGATGGAAAAAGCCACCGCTCTCACATGGTCACTAATCACCCTAATAGCCACATCCACTTTTTCATCTTTTCCATAGGTAGAATTTGTGACCGCCTCAACTTCGCGAATAAGCGGTGTAAAAACATCTGTATCGTAATTACTCTGCTTATTTTGAAGAACCATACACAAGCGTTCAAACCCCATACCGGTATCTACATGTTGTGCCGGAAGCTTTTCGAGACTACCATTTGCTTTACGGTTAAACTGCATAAATACGAGATTCCATATTTCTACAACCTGAGGATGATCCTGATTCACTAAAGAAGCACCGGGTACCTTAGCTCTTTCTTCTTCCGACCGAATATCAACATGAATCTCACTACATGGTCCACAGGGTCCCTGATCACCCATTTCCCAGAAATTATCATGTTTATTTCCATTAATGATACGGTCTTCGGGGACAAATTTCCTCCAAAGATCATAGGCCTCAGTATCGCGCTCCAAGCCTTCCGAAGCATCCCCTTCAAAAATTGAAACGTACAGAATATCTTTGTCAATTTTGTAAACTTCGGTAAGTAATTCCCATGCCCATTCTATGGATTCTTTTTTAAAGTAATCACCAAAACTCCAGTTTCCAAGCATTTCGAACATAGTATGATGGTACGTATCCATCCCCACTTCTTCCAAATCGTTGTGTTTACCACTAACACGCAAGCACTTTTGTGTATCACTCACACGATTATTTTTGGGCTCTTTATTTCCGAGGAAATACTCCTTAAATTGGTTCATTCCCGCATTCGTGAACATTAATGTTGGGTCGTCTTTTACAACCATAGGTGCCGAAGGAACAATAGCATGTGACTTCGATTTAAAAAATTCTAAAAACTGACTGCGTATTTCGCGAGACTTCATAGGTATCATTTTGTTCTGTAAAAAGGATGTTAGGCGAATGCGGAAACAATTTCTATATTTGTGTAACGTTTCAAATACTTGCACTACCTATCAACGAGCAAAAATATGATTTTTTAGCGTATGTCTAAGGTTAAATATTATTACGATAGTGAAACTCTTTCCTATCGTAAAATTGAAAAAAAGAAAGGAAGAAAGCTTGGGATTTTTCTCCTAAGCTTGCTAGGTATTGTATTGAGTGCATTTATGCTCTTGATCATCTATCTCAATCTACCTTATGTTGAGACACCCAAAGAGAAATCTTTAAAGCGTGAGTTGGCAAATATGGAGCTTCAATTTGATCTTCTAAATAAAAAAATGGATCAGGCTCAAAATGTACTAGCCGAAATTGAAGAACGAGACAACAATCTTTATCGCGTTTATTTTGAAGCAAATCCTATTCCGGCCGAACAGCGTAGAGCTGGCTTTGGAGGGGTTAACAGGTATAAAGACCTTGAAGGTTTTGATAATTCTAAGTTGATTTCGTCTACGAGTCAGCGTTTGGATGTGCTAACTAAGCAAATCGTGGTGCAGTCGAAATCCTTAGATGAAATTGCAGTTTTGGCAGAAGAGAAAGAAAAATTATTAGCTGCCATTCCGGCGATTCAGCCTGTAAACAATGAAGACCTTACACGTATGGCGTCGGGTTATGGTTATAGAACCGACCCCTTTACAAAGGCACGTAAATTTCACTTCGGAATGGATTTTACAGCTCCTCGTGGTACCCCGGTATATGCTTCGGGTGACGGAAGGGTTTCACGTGCAGACAATAGTGCATCGGGTTACGGAAACCATATTAGAATAGATCACGGCTACGGTTATGAGAGTCTATACGCCCATTTATACAAATATAATGTACGAGTAGGGCAACGGGTAAAGCGTGGCGACCTCATTGGTTTTGTAGGAAGTACGGGACGTTCGGAAGCTCCGCATTTGCACTACGAAATATTTAAAGATAATGAGCGGATCAATCCTATCAATTTCTATTACGGAAACTTAACTCCGGAAGAATTTGCCGAAATTTTAAAGAAATCTCAGCAAGAAAATCAATCGCTTGACTAATGCATATAGAGCTACCCGAAAAATTGTATTATGGAATTGGTGAAGTCGCCGAAGCCTTCGACGTGAATACATCTCTTATTCGTTTTTGGGAAAAAGAGTTCGATGTCCTAAAGCCAAAGAAAAATGCCAAGGGCAACAGAAAATTTACTCCACAGGATATTAAGAACTTAGAGTTAATCTATCATTTAGTAAAAGAGCGCGGATTTACCCTGGAAGGAGCTAAAACCCACTTAAAAGAAAATAAACAAAAAACACTTGAACGCTTTGAGATAATTCGCAAATTGGAAACAGTGAAGGCAGAATTGCTCAAAATAAAAGACCAACTTTAAAAAACCTCCACATGAAAAAATGGCTTATTCCCGTAATTATTATTGTTGCTTTAGTATTGCTAGCTGGTGCCTGGCTTGCCAAGGTGAATAATGAACTCGTACCTCTTGAAGAAAATGTTTCGGCTCAATGGGGAAATGTAGAAAGTTCGTATCAAAGACGTGCCGATCTTATTCCTAATATTGTGAATACGGCCAAGGGATATGCTGAATTTGAACAGGAAACATTGATAAAAGTAACTGAAGCCAGAAGTGAGGCGACCTCAATTCAAATTGATCCGTCTAATATCACGCCGGAGCAACTGCAACAATTTCAACAGGCACAATCCGGATTGACATCGGCATTATCAAGGCTTTTAGCCGTTTTTGAACGTTACCCAGATCTTAAAGCCAATGAAAACTTTAAGGAACTGATCAACGAATTGGAACGTACTGAAAACCGAATTAATGTGGAGCGAAATCGATTTAATGATACCGCTCGAATTTTTAATACCGAGATAAAGAAGTTTCCAACAAATTTCGCAGCGGGTATTCTAGGATTCGATGAAAAGATCTACTTTCAAGCCGATGAAGGTAGTGAAGACGCACCGGAAGTTGAATTTGACTTCGGAAATTAAAAGTTATGTCTAAAGTTGAAGATTTCTTAAGTCGGAAGGAAGAAGCCGAAGTAGTTGAAGCCATCCGTATGGCCGAAAAGAACACATCGGGTGAGATTCGTGTTCACCTCGAAGCGCATAGTGAAATTGATGCGTTCGACAGAGCTGCCGAAGTATTCGATTTTCTACACATGAATAACACCAAACAAAGTAATGGCGTTCTTATTTATGTTGCGGTTGAAGATCGAACACTTGTAATTCTGGGTGACAGCGGTATAAACGATGTGGTTGCGGCAGATTTCTGGGAAAGCACTAAAGATGCCATAATAGCTCAGTTTAAAAACGGCAATACAAAGCAAGGACTTGTGGACGGTATTATAAAAGCCGGAGAACAACTCAAAATGCATTTTCCATATAAAAAAGGAGACATCAACGAACTCCCGGATGAGATTTCTGTAGGCTAACATCTCATTTTAGGTTGTATGCTTCGGAAGAACAACATAAACAATAAAAATTGCTCAATTCTCTTTTGAAATATCAACTTCTAGTATCATTATTTATTTGCGTTCTTTTTTCTGAAAGTCTCTCAGCGCAATTCGATATTCCCCAAAAACCTAAGGTTCAAACTTCGGTATACGATTATATCGATTTGCTTTCGGAAGGACAAAAAAATACGTTAGAAAACAAGCTAATTCGTTACTCCGATTCTACCTCAACTCAAATCGTGGTAGCAATTATTGGTAGTACCAACGGGGAAGATATTTCACTTTTAGGTGCCAACTGGGGGCAAAAATGGGGGATTGGACAAAAAGAAAAAGATAACGGGATCTTAATAATTCTCGCTACCGAAGATCGCAAAATTGATATAAACACAGGCTACGGAATTGAATATCGCATTACCGATCTAATGGCCGAGCGTATCATTAATCGGATCATGATCCCTGAATTTAAAAGTGGTTCATACTACAACGGACTCGACAAAGGTACAGATGCTATTTTTGCAGCGCTTAAGGGAGAGTTTGACGAAGATAGGGAGTTTGATGATAATGAAGATGGTAATTTTCGACACCTTATAGTGATCATCATATTCATTATTATCGTCATTGCGCTCAGTTCTAAAAAAAATGGACGTGGTGGAAAGGGTGGAAAAAGAAGAGGCACTAGCTTGTTAGATGTTATTATTCTAAGCAATATGGGACGGACCGGAGGCTTCGGCGGAGGAAGTTTTGGCGGCGGAGGAAGCTTTGGAGGTGGAGGCTTTGGCGGTGGCTTCGGAGGTGGAGGCTTCGGCGGAGGTGGTGCCAGTGGTGGATGGTAGCATAAATAATCAAGGTGCAATGGTAAGTATAATTCACTTCTGTGTAAAAGGTAGAATAAATAGTCATTCCAACTAAGGAGGAATCTCAGATAAGATGTGATTTCTCAGTCGCACCTCCTTCGAAATGACTGCCGGACAGAATTTAGAATAATTGTTTCTGAATCAATTTATTTTATAGCAGCAATTAATTTGTGGCGAACATACTATTTAAATGTTCTAATAAAGTTACCTCTTTTTTATCTAGATTCATTTTTTTACTAATTCGATATCGCTGACTTTCAATAGCTCTAACAGTCCGATTTAAGAATATTGCTATTTCCTTGTTTTTAAATCCAACGTACAAATGATGACATATAATTATATCCTGATCATTTAACTCGGGATACTCACTTCTAAGTGCTTCAAAAAATTCCAAATCAAGATTTCGCATCAAATCAAGATGATTTTCACTTGTATCAATGATCGTTGGAGATTCTATTTGCAAAGTTTTGTATAATTCTTTAATTCTTATTCTTTGAGATTCTAAATCTTCAGAAACAGCTATTTTTTTAATCTTCTTCTTTAATTCTACAATATACTCTTCTAAGCCAATAGATTTAACTTTTAGCTTTTCATTAGAGGATTTAAGATGTGTCAATTTCTTATTTTGATTGATGAACCCTGTTAGCTTTCTCTTTAACTTACTGTCCCGTACAAAAAACACCACACCACCAGCGATCAACAATAATACTAAAACAATAGAAATATTTCGATTAAGAACCTTAGCTTGAGCTTCCTCCTTTAAATTTTCTTCAGATTCAATTAAAAAAGTATTGATTTCCAAACTAGCGTCCATGGTATCACTTAACATCTTTGATTGAAAATTCTTTAAGGAGTCTAGATAAATTGAACTTAGACTATCTTGGTTAACATATTTATATGCTTTTGAATACGTGGAGAAATATTCTTCGGTAGTAGGAAAACCCATTACACCTCGTAACCTGGAGGCTTTTTCCAGATAGGAAAAAGCAGAATCCATTTGCTTCTTTTCCCTATAAATTGCAGCCGTACAAACATTCAGAGTAACTTCATAAAAATTATAATTATATGCCGCGATCGTTGGATTTGACTTTAAGGACCGAAATTCTTTTAGATATTTATTTCCGTTATTTAAATCCCCCATATGAATATAATTTGAGGCCAACATAAATACCGCAAATAAATGATAATAAGCGTCATCCTTAATAGCCCTATAGGTATCTATATTTTCAAGTATCAGCTTGTTACTCGCATCGTAATTATCATTCAAGAATTCGACATAAGCGGGCATTTGGAGTACTTCGGTGAGCCCGTTCTCATTTTCTGCCAATGAATAAAACTTCTCGGCAGATTCAAGATACTTATATGCCGAAGTGTCCCTGTTTATTAAATATATATTCGTAAATAATTCTAAACTTGCCTGACCCGCTACATTGTAATTTTTTTCTTTCTCCCCATACTTTAAGGCTTGCAGATAGTTTAAATATAATTTCGCTTGTTCGTTTTCTTTATCATTGAGCAAAGCTTTAAATAGATAGTATTCACCAATTCTCCCATTTATCGTTTCAGTAAAAGGAGTTTGTACAGAATCCAAATATCGTTGAGCCAATTCGGGATTAGCAACAATATGTATATCTGCTGAATCAAGAAGGTAATATGATTCTTTTTCATTCTGACTTACAGCAGGATTTGAGGTGAAAATAACAATGTAAACAACTAAGGCCGAAAACAAATAGTTACGACCCCATAAGATTCTAAATAACATATATCTTAATAAGTAATAGCAATTCTAATTATTCCAAAATTACTTCATTATTATTTAACACAATGCCTGTAAAAATAATTTCTATTATTATATTAAAAAATTCTCGTATATACCATAATTGCAACAACCAATCTACAAAGGATAGCTTATAGCCAAAGAAACATTATATAAATACAATAAAGAATTATACTCTTTTTTTAAGTTGCGTAGTTAATGCGTAGTAGATTATTTGTATAAAGAAACTCATTTTTCGAATTTCGCCTTAAGATGTAAAGAAAACAGATTAACTAAAAATAAAGTAAAGCATGTCTCAAAAATTTACTCGCAACCTTATAGGATTTTTATTTCTACTGGCAATTTTGACTACCCAAATGGGATGGTCACAAAACAACAAAACACAAAATTATAAATCTAAGGTTTCAAACTCTGATGCTAATTTTTTTGAAATTGTTGCCCAAAAAAGAGCAGAGTTTGCTCAAATGGATTTGAGCATTAGAGCAAATCAAAAAGCGTATAAGCAGTTTGAAAGATGGGCTTATATCTGGCGAGATAAGGTGAATAAAGATGGTTCATTTCCAACCGAAGCGAATAGATTATTATCTACAGAACAATATATTTCTACTGTGATGGAGTTTCAATCTGAAAATCGCTCATCAACTACTTCCCCATGGTTACAAATTGGTCCAATTAACAGGCCAACAGTAAATGGATATGCAGGATACCCCGGTAAAGGAAGAATAAATGTAATTGCCGAGGACCCAACAAATACTCAAATAATGTATGCTGGTTCGGCGGCAGGAGGAATTTGGAAAACTACTAATGGTGGAAATTTGTGGAATCCAAAATCTGATTTTCTGGCAGGAATTGGTGTTTCCGATATATTGGTAGATCCAAATAACACCAACATTATTTATATGGCAACAGGTGATGAAGATGGTGAGCACATTTCTTCTATTGGAGTATTTAAATCGTTAGATGCAGGAGAAACCTGGAACCCCACAGGACTAACCTTTAGTCTTAATGAAAACGAATATATTAGAGATTTGGAATTTGCTCCGGGTAATACTTCCAAAATATTTGCACTTACCAATGAGGAAATTAAAGTAACTACAGATAGCGGAGCTACTTGGACAAATATTCCTGTAACGTATCCGTTTAACGCATTTACCGAATATTTTCAAACGATTATATTCGATCCCAATGATGCTAACAAAGTAATTGTATCCGATTTTTGGGATGCTATTTATATTTCAACCGACGGAGGTGCTAATTTTGCAATGCATGATATTTATCAGGGAGGAAATAATAAAAAGCTTCTTAAGTTGACAACAACCGCCAATGATAATGATTTCTTTTACGGTTTGTCTCAAGATGGTGAATTCAGAAAATATAGATTCGCAATAAATAACACAGCAGCAGATTTAATAAGCACAACTACAATATCAGGTTTTAATTCACAAAGTGGGTATGATCAGTGTTTGGCTATTTCACCAACCAATAAAAACAATATTATCGTTGCCGGAGTTAATGGATATAGATCAACAGATGGCGGAACAACTTTTTCAACGCTCTTAAATGCTTATGATAGTCCGCCGGGAGCAGGATTCTACGTACATGCAGATCATCACCACTTATCGTTTCTCGCCGATGGTGTAACAGTTTTAAACGGTCATGATGGAGGAATTCATGTTGGTCCCTTCAATGCTACCTCAGCAACACCCTGGGCCGACTTATCTAATACCCTAATAATAACTCAGCCGTACAATATTTCTGTCACTCAAGAATCCAGTGGGGATAATTTTATGATGGCAAATCAGGATAATGATGGATTTTCAAAAATTCTGAAAGACGGAACACGTCAATGGGTTTCATGTCTTGCCGGAGATGGTACTTCAGCCGCAATTGATATTAGCGACTCGAATATTAGGTACCTGGGAGGCACAAATGGTAATTTGAATCGCTCAGATAATGGATATTCGGTATATTACGATTCTGCTGTTGAAATATTACCAACTCTTTCCAGTGCGGCATTCGTTTCACCTATGTCTGTACACCCAACAGTTGCAACAACAATTTATGCCTGTCATAGTGATATAAAGAAATCTACAGATCGCGGAGAAACCTGGACTGCTCTGGGAACAGGCTTAACAGGTACAAAATTTATCGACGTGACGCAAAATGGTGCTTCGATTAGAATTTATACTATTGGTGAAAACGGAACTGCGAAACGAAGTGATAATGATGGTACCAGCTGGGTTACTGTGAATCCTCCCTCGGGACAAGTCTTTAACAGTTTTTCGGCTGTGCCTAACTCAAGTATTGTATATGCAACGGTTAGTGCATATAACGCAGGAAATAAAGTTTTCAAATCTACCGATAACGGAAGCACATGGACTAATATAAGTGGCGATCTTCCTAATATCGTGATGAAAAAAATACTTTATAATAGAAGTCAGACAAATGAAACCCTTTATTTAGGAACCGAACTAGGTCCGTACACCAAAGATAATACATCGACAAATTGGGTTAAAATGGGTACCGGACTTCCTAATGTAAGAGTTGATGATCTTGAAATTAACTATACAGATCAAGAGCTATATATCGGGACCTTTGGGAGAGGAATGTGGAAAACATCCATCTTTAATGGCGCTTGTGCCGGAGGCACTAAAACATGGACAGGTATTTGGTCTCCTCCCGGTGCTCCTAATGGAACTCACGAAGTTATAATTGACGCACCTTATAATACCGCTACGCACGGCAATTTGGAAGCCTGTAGTTTAACGATCAATAATGGAACTGCTCTTACTATTACCGCCGGTAACTTTGCAAAAGTTATAGGAAATATTACTGTAGATGGCACTCTTGAAATAGGTCATGAAGGGAGTTTGGTACAGGTAGATAATAATGCTACAGTAGTTAAAGGTGCTATGGGCGTTATAAATGTTTATAAGACAACTCCTAATATTGCCGCACAATCCTTTATGATAGTTGGAAGTCCTATGTCTTCGGAAACGAGAGAGGGCGTTTATGCCTCTGGTTATATAGTTAGAAACCATCTCACCGGAAACTTTATTCCAAATCCGAATGTCGCAGCAATGTTCCCGATGGCTAACAATTTTGCAGATGACAACGGAAACAATTGGATTAATCACACCGGGGCGTTAAATGTAGGTGAAGGTTATATGGTATTTCCTCAGCCAGACGGAACATCTAGCGGAAGTTATACCCATACATATTCACAAGGAACACTAAACAATGGTATTGTAAACCGAACCCTGATATTTAATGGGAATCAAAATGCAAGTCCTAATATTCTGGCAAATCCATATCCATCGGCTATTGATGCAACAGCATTTTTATCAAATTTGAACAATAACTCAAGAGTCAACGCGCTATATTTCTGGGAACACCTTACACCACTTTCACCATCGTATCCCGGGTATAATGCTGCGAATTTTGATATGGGCGATATTTCAGTATATAGTTTAATGGGTGGAGTCGCTGCAGCTAACGGAGGTCAGACTCCTACAAAGGTGATCGCGTCCGGACAAGGATTCGGTGTAAAGACCTCATCTGCCGGAGATCTGGTATTCGACAATACGATGCGAGTTACCGGACCTAACGATACATATAGAACTACACTTGAAAATAGAAATCGTTTATGGGTGAACGTTTTCAACGAAACCTATGGTTTAGGAAGTACGACTCTGATAGGTTTTTCTGAAAATACCTCAGACGCATTCGAAAATGCAACCGATATCACTCGAATTGCAACTCCTGTATCGATCTATTCAGAATTAAATACCGGGGAACAGTTAGCTATTAATTCATTAAATTCATTCGATACAGACGATATAGTTCCATTGAGTTTTTCAACCCAAATTGAAGCATCTCAGAACTATCTAATTTCACTTCAGGACTTGGATGGAGATAGTATAAGCGGAGAGTCTATATTTCTAATTGATCAGGAACTAGGTACGACCACCAACTTAAGAGAAACCGATTACACCTTTGAAAGTAATGCAGGAACTTATGTACATCGGTTCCTAATCGTATTCAATAATTCACCTTTGAACATAACCCAAAGCAGTCTGGATCAAATTGGCATTTTCCCCAATCCAACCGAAAATATCTTAACGATATCTTCTCCGACTCTAATTGTTCAGAATGCAATTGTCTATGATGTGAGAGGCAGAAAACTTATGGAAGTTACCTTCTCCAACCGTAATTACACCGTAAACTTGTCATCGCTGGAAAGTGCTATGTATTTTGTACAGATAAATACAAAAAGTGGTTCATTAACGAAACGAATCCTGAAAAAGTAAATGCTTGCAACTTCAAGGCTATGAACAGTGTAAATCTTTCGAAAGAAACCATCCTTTTGAAAAAATCATTTATCAATCTCGATAGAATATTTAACTCAATGGATTTTAAGAAAGACGAATTGAGTATTCAAATTAGTTCACTGGCATCTTAATAGCAATCTTTAAAGATAGACCCGGATTCCTAATCCGGGTTTTATTTATCATCTGAATCTGAAAAACTATTCTCAGAAATGCTTTATGACCTACATTGAAAAAGAAATATTTGAAATAAGTAAAAATTCTGAATGGATTTCTCTACGTCCCAATGGATTCGTCAAATACTATATCAATCCAATTAATGTACATGTGGTAAAGAAATGGCGAATTAGTGATCGTCTTAAAATCGCCATAATGAAAAATAATTCGGAATACCCCATTAAAATTAAAAATGCTACTGCTTCAAATTTTGTCTATGCAAAGTTTAAATAAGCTGTTGACACTAATTTAAGCGCATTTTTCCCTTCCAAAAATCTTAGAATTATTTTTTTCTGAAATATATAGTAACCGGCACCCCCGTAAAGTCAAATTTCTCGCGAAGCTTGTTCTCTATAAATCGTTTGTATGGGTCTTTAATATACTGGGGTAAATTACAGAAAAAAGCAAAGCACGGATGCGGAGTTGGCAACTGTGTGCAAAATTTGATCTTTACATATTTGCCTTTATAAGCAGGCGGCGGATAAGCCTCGATTATATCGAGCATGGTCTCGTTTAATACACTGGTTTTTATCCGTTTACTTCTATTCTCATATACTTCAACCGCCGTTTCTATGGCTTTGAATATACGTTGTTTATTTAATACCGACATAAATACAATGGGTACATCGGTAAACGGTTCACATTGTTTTCTTATATATTTCTCAAAATCTTTTACCGTAGAATTGTCCTTCTCTACCAGATCCCACTTATTCGCTAAAATTACTACACCTTTATTATTTCGGTGAGCCAACCAAAATATGTTTTGTACTTGTCCGTCAAATCCTCTCGTAGCATCAAACACAAGGATCATTACATCACAGTGTTCTATAGCCCGCACACTACGCATTACAGAGTAAAACTCCAGATCTTCCTTAACCTTACTCTTCTTTCTAATTCCTGCCGTATCAACTAAATTGAATTCAAATCCGAAACGATTGTACTTGGTATCAATACTATCTCTTGTTGTTCCTGCAATATCTGTTACGATATATCGGTCTTCGCCAATTAAAGCATTTATAAAAGACGATTTTCCTGCGTTTGGCCTACCTACTACTGCAAATCGTGGTAAGGATTCTTCATCTCTTTTTTCTTCGTCCGGTAGTACCTTCACAAGGTCATCTAATAGATCACCTGTTCCACTTCCACTAATGCTTGAAAGAATGTAATATTTATCAAAACCCAATGAGTAAAATTCCACGGCATCGTTTACACGATTGGCACTATCTACCTTGTTAACCGCTAAAAAAACCGGTTTTTTCGACTTTCGGAGTAGTTGTGCTACCTCTTCATCCATACCCGTTACACCGCTTTCTACGTCAACCATGAAAATAATTGCATCGGCTTCCTGAACGGCAAGTTCTACCTGCTTATCAATTTCCGCTTCAAAAATATCGTCACTACCCACTACGTATCCCCCGGTATCAATTAATGAGAATTCTTTACCGTTCCAATCACTCTTCCCATAATGACGGTCACGTGTCACGCCACTCACTGCATCTACAATAGCCTCCCTACGCTGAATTAAGCGATTAAAAAAAGTGGATTTTCCAACATTCGGTCTTCCAACAACAGCAACAATACTCATAATCTTAATTTAAGGTGCAAAAATAACTAATTTTAAACGAAGGATGACAGTTGTCAGTTTTTGTTTACTGAAAATACAATAATTTACCCCGTTAATTTTAAAGCATATGCGATTAACCAATGAAATTGTTCTAAGACCCAGATTTAAAACTGAATTAGAAATTGGAAACCAAGAGGCCTTGGCTTTATTCGAAGCTCATAAAAACGATCAATCCAGGTTTGTAATCTCGAGGGTGGATGATCATGTATTTATTCGAATTCCGAAACACCTACAACACTTTTGGTCTCCACAGTTACACCTGGAAATAATAGAAAAGAATAAGGAGTCATCAACTTTACACGGACTCTTTGGACCGAACCCAACCGTTTGGACGCTGTTTATGTTTCTGCATTTCGCTGTTATCACCTTGTTTATCGGCTTCGGAATTTGGGCGTATACAGATTACACCTTAGACAACTCGATTATTATGCAAATAGCTGTTATGATCTTTCTAATTATTAGCTGGTTCGTACTGTATATTGCCGGTAGAATAGGTAAAAAAGCCGGAACTGAAGAAATGCATCTCCTCTATCAATTTATGAAAGAGACGCTTGCTATTAATTCTTAAAGATTTCCCTTCGGGCAGGGATTGAGGCATTGTTTGAGCTCTCCAGAGGCTTGAGTCTGGAAGCGAGTGCCGACCTACCCGCGGTAGGTAGAAAGCCCGACCCTTTTCCTGCAAGGTTTTTAAAAGGGTGCCCGCCAAAAATTAATTATTGTTATATCCAAAACGCTTTAACTGCCGAATATCATTACGCCAGTTTTTATTCACTTTCACATACAACTCAATATGAATCTGTTTCCCAAAAAATTTCTCCAGATCCTTACGCGCTTCAATTCCAACCCACTTAATCGCCTGACCTTTGTGACCAATTATAATACCTTTCTGCGACTCACGTTCCACCATAATCACCGAACGAATTCGAATAATATCGTCATCTTCAAAAAATTCTTCGGTATCTATCTCTACCGAATATGGAATTTCTTTTTTATACTGCATTAAGATCTTCTCACGAATCGCCTCATTTACGAAAAATCGTTCAGGTTTATCGGTTAATTGATCTTTTGGATAAAACGCAGGAGATTCCGGCAACAATTCTATGATCCTGGTAAAAACTTCAGGAACTCCAAAGCCGCGGAGTGCCGAAATAGCAAAAATTTCGGCATTAGGTACTTTTTCCTGCCAGAGCTCTAACGCCTCTTTAAGCAGCTCTTCATTCCCATTGTCAATTTTATTGATGAGTAAAAGAACAGGAATTTTTGCATTCGTGATCTTTTTAAAGAATTCTTCGTCTTTTAGCTCCTTTTCACCTAATTCAACCAAATAGAGCAGCACATCGGCATCTTCGAATGCCGATTTAACGAAATCCATCATGCTTTCCTGCAACTGATATGCGGGCTTTATAATACCGGGAGTATCACTCAGCAATACCTGAAAATCTTCTCCATTTACAATTCCCAGAATTCTATGTCGGGTGGTTTGTGCCTTCGAAGTAATAATAGACAAACGTTCCCCAACAAACGCGTTCATTAAAGTGCTTTTACCTACGTTTGGGTTCCCAATTATATTTACAAATCCTGCTTTGTGAGCCATAAAAATTCTTTTAGGCAAAGGTACGTTAAAAAAGCCGAGTTGGTAGCAGAGAGTGGGAAACTCACAACTCATTCTTCACTGATCACTACTCACTATCCACTATTCACTATTCACAATTCACTACTCACTATTCACAATTCACTATTCACTACTCACTATTCACTATTCACTACTCACTATTCACTATTCACTATTCACTAAGCTACCTTAATCCAACTTCTTTAACAGCTTTTGCGCTCTCTTATACATATCTGAAGATTCGGGAATACTTTCTAATAACCAGATAGTCGCTTCCATATTGTCTTGTTTCAGCTTGCTTAAGGCATGATACCAAACTGCTTCGTATTTATAAACCGAATCGCCTTCGGCTATCTTTCCGAAGATGGCATCGGCACTTTCAAATTTATCAGTTTCCAATAACGAAATTGCGTAGAAAAGTTGATATTCCGGATTGGTGGGGTCGTTCGCAACCAAAGTTTCAAAATAGGTTGATGCATTCTGAAAGTCTCTTTGATTAAAAGCATTTTCTGCATTTCTAACCATCTCATTAGCATCACCCCTAACGGTTAAGCTAATTTTGTCATAATTGTTGAAATCGGAAAACGACGGACTGGAAAACTGCTGAAAAAATGTGAATCCTATCAGTAATAACAAACTCGCGGCGATCGCAAACACAAGAGGTTTGCTCTTTAACCCCCGGTTGGTTTCCTTGTTTACGGCTTCAGTCTCTTCTAAGAATATGGTGTCTACCACTTCTTCTTTTTCAAAATGTTTATTTGATATTTTCTGAAGATTGTTCTTGAACGCTTCGGAAGAAGCCTGATTATCAAATTTGTTCTCCAGGTAATTTGAAAGTTCTTTATAAGTTTGAAAAGTTTTTTGAAGCTCCGGGTCATTTTGCAAACGTTGCTCGAACGTTTGTTTTTCTTCCACGGTCATTTCTTCTGAAAGATAAGATTCAAACTCTATGTAATTTTGCTCTTCCATGGCTACAGGGATTTAATATTAGCATACTTAGGCGATTCTTGCGCCATTTTGGTTAATTGTCCTATGCATAACGATTTTTTCTTTCTCGCATAAGCGTACGAAACTCCCAAGGCATTAGCGACCTCCTCCATCGACTTGATCTGAAAAGTTTTGGTCAATAACTCTTTACAAGCTTTTCCCAATTTATTAAAGACCTCATTGAATAATGTCTGTTTCTGATCAAATACCTCGGTTTCAAAAACCATTTCTTGGACGTGTTCTCCTGTAGATACTATTTCTTCATTTATTGTTACCTCTTTATTTGAAGATTTTTTTAATTCATTATACCATTTTCGTTTACATAGCAGGAAGAAATAAGCGTCAAACGGACAAGTAAGTTTAAGTCCTTTATTTTTTGCCTGATCATAAATAGTGATCATCACTTCCTGAACAACATCCTGCGCCCTGTCATTGTCGCCGCTATTATTCTTAATAAAATTGACCACTTTTGGAACAAACTTATCGTAAATAGTTTGAATGATAAACGAATTGTTTTGAGCTAGACCATCGATATATTTTTGGTCTTCATGAAGTTTTTGACTGCTCATAAATTACTGAATTTCAACACTAAGGTAAATATTTTTCCAAAGCTAGGGTAACAAAATACAAAAGGATTTTATATAAAGTTGAAACAAAGAAATACAACAGCAAAAAATTATAATCACTTAAAACCCTAGAAATGATGAAAACATTACACAAATTATTAGGTCTTACAATTGCCACACTTACTTTGATAAGCTGTGCAAAAGACGATTCACTTCCTGTAGAGGAAGTAACACTATCGGTGCCAACTGCACTAGAATTTAACAGTTTGCGAAGCGATGCCTGGAACTCACATATACAAACAATTCAATTTAATGCTGAAGACGGAATATCCTTCACTTCGGCTAAAGGCGTAAAACTAAACATTTGGCCGGGGTGTCTTGAAAATAATGGGAATCCCGCGACCGGAAGTACCACTCTGGAATATGTAGAATTATTCGAAAAAGGCGATATGCTTACTACAAACAAAGCGACCATGGGATTAATGCCCGACAACAAGCGCGCTTTGTTGAAATCTGGAGGTGAGTTTTATATCAACGCAAAACAGAACGGAGTAGCATTAGAGCTTTCTTGTACCATGACAATCGAAGTTCCTGCCCAGTTAACAGGTGGTCCGGATCCTGCAATGACTTTATGGGACGGAAGCGTCGCTGCTAATGGAGATATTGTTTGGGAAGAGAACACAGAACCAAACACCGGAGTTTTTATAGAAAACAACAATTACTTCGGTCAGTTGAGCGAATTCGGATTCAAAAACGTAGATGTATTTGCCAGCGACCCGCGTCCAAAAACTAAGCTGAAAGGAAAAGTTCCACAAGGATATAACTATGAGAATTCGGCCATGTACCTGTCCTTTAACGGTATCGCATCGGGATTAGCACAATTAGACACTTTTGATGTCACTAGTAATAGTTTTTCTGAACACTACGGACAAATTCCTATTGGACAAGAACTGAGTGTAATATTCGCTACCGAAGAAGACGGCATGTGGAAATACGCAATTAAAAGTGTGACGGTACAAGAAAATGATGTGTACGAATTTACCATCGAAGAAACAACGACAGGCACCAGAGCAGATTTTATCGCTGCTATCAACGCATTGCCATAAAAAAAAGGATCGGTTTAGATTCCAGCCGATCTGTTTTGAGGGGAGTCGTGAAGATCCTGCAGATTAATTTCTGTGGGGTTTTCTTCTCAAAATGAAATGTTTAGATAAAAAATTCATAATTTTAATGTAGAACTAAGAAACTCAACTCGCGTGAAATCCTTAAAACTCATACTAACCTTTTTCTTGGGATTCGCCATTTTTACTGGTTGTGAAGAATGCGAAGAAACTGTAGAAACTAGTAATGGCACCCCCTTTGAAGCTCCAACAGCACAAGAATTTAACGCCCTCCAATTAAATGTTTACCAAAATTTAGTGCAAACAGCGCGTCTAGACGTTGCTAACGGTATTAATTTTATTTCGGCAGCAGGGGTAACACTATTTATTCCGCCGGATTGCTTAATTGCAAACGGCACGGTAGTTACAGGTTTTGTTGATCTGGAATTTTTCGAAGTCTTTGATCGTGGTGACCTACTTACCACAAACACCACCACCGTTGGGCAACTGCCAACCGGAGAATTAGATCTACTAATTTCGGGGGGTGCATTTTATATTAATGCTTCCCAAAACGGACAGCCTATAGATCTCATCTGTGAAGGCTTTTTAGGAATTCCAACGGATTTAAGTGGAGGCGATGATATAGAAATGCGTCCCTTTGATGGTACTCTCGATGCTAATGGGAATCTTCTGTGGACCGAAGCCAATCGTTTTTTAGAAATTGACGGCGGACCCCAAGGCTCTACTTATTTTACATCAATTGCTAGCTTCGGCTGGTTTAATGTTGACAAGTTTGCCAACGATCCGCGTCCCACCACGGCAGTGCAAGTGAGTATTCCCCAGGAATTTAATCAGGAAAATACAGCAGTCTATCTCGCTCTAGTTGGAGAACCCAATTCGCTAGCGTACCTATACGGAGAACTCCCAATAGGACTGGAAGCGTATTTTATTTTTATTTCTGAAGAAAACGGCGATTTCAGATACGCGATAAAGACTGTGACGATAGAGGAAAACCAACAACTGATATTTACCCGACAAGAAACTGAAGTGGTTAACCTTTCAGAAATAACAGCTATTATTAACGCCCTACCTTAAAAACCATCTAATGATCAAACGTTTATTACTTTGTATGTTTTTTCTGGTAATTAGCTTGAGCTACGGGCAGGTTAAGATTGTTGATCCTGCACAACGAACGGCAAATATTATCATGGACGTCAACGGAAATTTAATTTCGCTACGCCCGGACACACCGCCCTTAGAACAAATAGCCGGTGCTCCTAAAGCATATTACAGTTATTATTGGGAATTCGATGATGGAAGTTACAGCACCGAAAAAGAACCTAAGCACGTTTACAAAGCCAAAGGCGAATACAATGTGAAACTATGGACTACCAATCATTACGACTCGGGTAAGACCCCGGCAACCCGTCCGAAAAAAGTCACAGTTAATGATCTTTCCCAAGAATATCAAGATGAGGCTTCTATGGAAAGCGATCTCGACCTAAAGAAAAACAGAGACCCAATTCCCGAAGAAGAGATGATCTTAATTATGAGTTATAAGAATTCTAAATCGTATGTCACAGGCGGGAAACTCTATCTTTTTTATAACGAACATCAATATAAAGCAAATAACTTTGAACTTACCGACGTCCGAACCTACCATGGAGAACGAAAAGTTACAGATGGATTTACGAGTGTGCAAAATCTGCCATCTCTTGATGACACTTATTATGCTTCAGCGAAAAACGAATTACTATCCATTAGAACCCGGGCGATCGATACTACCGAAAAAAATAATCTGCCACTCACATTAGAAGAATCGCACGCCTATTACAAAAATTCGGAAACTTATGAATTTGATGCCATGGAACCCGGAGAAGAACGAAATATCTTCTTTACTTTAAAAACTACTCCGGAAATGCTAAAAGATACCAGCGCTATAATTAGTGTTCGCAGTATTTACGTTCCCGATAACAACAGTCCCGGACATAAGGTAAAGGACCTTGAAATGGAGGTGGTTACTTCGCACGACCCCAACAAAATGTCTTCTAACGCCACCCTTATGAACTATCGTTTTGTACGTTTTAAAACTTTTAAGTTTAAAATTAAGTTTCAAAATAACGGCGAAGGTCCCGCCAGAACCATTCGTTTAGAAACCGATATCCCAGACATGTTCGATAAGAATACCATAAAAATTACAGATCAATATCCCGAATGTCCCATTTGCCCTAAATACAAAGAAGTGAGTTACAGTTGTCTCGATACAACCTATACCAAATCGCAAGCGATTTTCACTTATAAGAATATCTACTTACCTGGAAGCGAACAAAAAAACGTAAAGGAATACGACTCTACCAAGGGATTTGTTAAGTATGAGATAAAACTTAAAAAGGACTTTCATAAAAAGAAAACTAAGAGCAGAACAGCAATTATATTCGACAAGAACGAACCGATTATTACCAATTACGCCACTACTCGATTTATACCGGGACTCTCAATTGGCGCAAAAGCCGGTTACAGCTTTAACACAGATCAGGAAAATGCGAAAGAATACTTCGCAGGAATCACCCTATCTCCCTACAAATCGTATCGGGGCTACTTACAAGCCGAATTATTCGTTTCGGCAGGATCGTTTGAGGAATTCGACCAATTTACAGAAGAGACTTCTAACGGGCCCTTTATCAACAGATTTGATTTTACCGAAACCTCTGAAGTAAAAAACTTCACAGGGTATTTGGTCCCTGTCTCTTATCGATACAACCTAAATAATTTTGCAGCTTTAGGGGCGGGAATTCAGATGAAACTCAATATTTCTCAAAAAACCACCACCGAATCATCGGGAGAATACTCCTTGGTCATTCCATCCGAAAATACCGTGATCCGTGATGAAACCCAGGATGTTTTTACCCGAACCACTACCGACTGTGATTGTGTAAACTTTAAAACAGGACTGTTTGCCGGATTTAATGTGGGTGCTGCACGAATTGGTCCGAGTGTTGGCGCAAGATATGTGTATTATTTTGACGAAGACAATCAACAGATTCAGGTCTATGGTATCTGGAAGTTTTAAATTTTTTTGGGCCAGGCTTTCGGTAGTCGCTTCCTTTCTTTTTCAGAAGGCAGGAGAGCTCCAACACTTCGCAGATGCTCAGTGTAAACAATACCTCAATCCTTTGCGCAGCTTCAGCCTTATATTCTTCTTACTTCTAAGTCCGACAATTCTTTCACAAGAGCAAGAAAATTTAATTTACAGAGAACTGGATCAATTTATCGAAGATCCTTCCGAAGAAAAACTACAAGAACTTTCAGAAAAAGAAAAGGAATTCAGTAAAGGGGTGAACTCAAAAGCAGATCAGCTTGCATTGGTGATTTTAGATTGCAATATGGGGTATTACTATCAGAAGTACTCTCAATTACAAATGGCAATTAACTACTATGAAAAAGCATGGACACTATTTGAAACCAATCAACTAAACGATTACGACATCACAGAATTTTGTCTTAAACCTCTGGGCAATCTTTACACCATAACCGGTGCTTTTACCAATGCCGAAACCACCATAAAACAGTATCTCTTTCTCGCAGAAAAAAACAACGATCAGGGACAGGAAATCGCCGGAATCCTTAATCTTTCGGTCGTTTATCACAATACGGGAAATTATACAACGGCAATAGGTATTTTACAAAAGGGACTAGGCAAAAGTGAGCTTACCACAGCACAGATCTCCGCTTTGGAAAATAATCTAATAACCAATCTTTTTGCTGCAAAACAATATGAAGCTGCAGAAAATCTATTGCAGGAAAGTATTAAAAACCAAACGGCAACTTTTAAAACCTTTAAAAATGCAGCACAATTGGCATTACAAAGGGATGATTTTGTAAAGGCAGAAAAGTTTCTACTGTTAAGCGAAAAGCAACTCAAAAAACAAACGAATTTCGCCGCTCGTGAGCTTGCACAATTGTATACCGAAAAAGCCCAATTATATCTGCTTCAGAATAAAACTGATAAAGCGCAGGAGCAATTACAAAAGGCGCTTCAGGTTTTACTTCCGGCACTGGATATTAGTGTATTTCCGAAGCCAACAGATCTATATCCGGAGAATACATTTATCTCAATTTTCGACACCTTTGCACAATTGAGCGACAATATCAGTGAAGCACTGGAATATTATGACCTAAGCTTTTATGTCGCTTCCCTGCTTCAACAACAACTCGATTCGCAGCAATCGAAAATATTGCATCAATTAGATAACCGACTGCGAAGTGAAGCCTGTATTGAATTAATATTCGAGTCATACAAAGAAGCTAATTCCGCCAATTTGCTACAACTGGCATTTAATTATGCCGAAAGTAGTAAGGCAGCTGTACTTACCGAAACTCAAAATAAAAGATCACTATTAGAACAACACCCGGACGATGAATTGTTAAAAAGAGAACAACAACTGGCATCTTTACAGGAAGGGCTTATTAATGATCTAGTGCGTGCCCAGTTAACAGAATCCAAACCAGGAGTAATCAATGAAATCACTAACACCCTAAATAAATTACATTTAGAATTAAATTCCTTGAGATCTCAAATAATCGATAAGTATCCTAATCAACCTCTGCCCATACTAAACTTAACCGAAGTACAGCACAAACTTTTAGAAGACAACGCGACCATGTTGTATTTTTTCTACGGAAAGACCTCTTTATACAAATTTACAATTACGAAAGATAAGGCGGTATTAGACCGGATCGAGCTAAACAAAAACTTTCTTGAATCCCTTTCAGGCTTTATTGGCTGCTTCGAAAATGCTTCAGTCATCAATAATGCAATATCCAATTTTAAAGAGGTAGCATTTTCACTATTTGAGAATTTAAAAATAAACGATATGTTTTCAGAAGAAAACCTGGTAATCGTTCCCGATGGCTTACTAAATTTTGTTTCATTTGAAGCACTTTTAACAGCCAAGACCGAGAGTAATAATTTTAGTGAAATGCCTTTTTTGATTCGAAAACAAACAATTGGATATAATAGTACAGCACAGTTTTACACCAAGTCTTACACTATATCCGGTGAAAACTCGGTTCTGGGAATTTTCCCTGTGTTTGAAGGTACCGAGAAGGAACTTGAATATTCTGTAAATGAAGCGGAAGATCTGGAAAAATCCCTTAATAGTAAGCTGTTTTTAAATGATGAGGCCACTAAGAAAGCTTTTACGGCTAATGCCACTAAATTTCCGATCCTTCATCTTTCTACGCATGCTAGCGGTGGAGATTTTGTAATTCCAGCGAATATAGAATTTGCAGACGATGTAATGTTACTCCACGAATTGTATGCTATGAATTTAAGTAGTAACCTGGTTGTTTTAAGTGCTTGCGAAACCGGTATTGGTAAATTACAAAAAGGTGAAGGTGCGATGAGTATTGCCAGAGGCTTTCAATACGCCGGCGCACAAAACCTGCTTTTCTCACTGTGGAAAGTGAACGATCTTTCTACCGCACAATTAATGAGTTCGTTCTATAAACACTATGCTGGGTCAGGCTCTGCTATTAAAGCAAACCACGCTTCAAAAATTGATTATTTAAACGATTCGAATAAAAATAATGCAAAAAAGTCTCCATATTACTGGAGTAGTTTTGTCTATTACGGGACCCTTTCAGAGATAACAATGCCACAAACTTATAACCGGGCTACTTCGCTCATTATTATCGTGGCTTTTGTGATAGCCGTGGGTTTCTTGTTTTGGTTTTTCCGAAGAAAAAAACTACCCCATAATCTTACCTTGTAATTTTTGAATAAGCTTTCCAACGGTTAATCCTTGAACTAAGATGGAGAAAACCACCACAATATAGGTGATCACTAAGAACAGGTCGCGGTGCATTGCTTCGGTTAAACCCAATGCTAATGCGATTGAAATTCCGCCTCTAAGTCCGCCCCAGGTCATGATCAAATTGGTATTTGGAACAAAGTCCAAACGTTTTTGAAAGAACTTTATAGGAATTGACAGCGACGCAAATCTACAGGCGAGGATTATTGGTATTGCCAGCAGACCGGCGAGGATATAGTTTCCTTCGAATGCGAGTACCAGCATTTCCATTCCAATTAATACGAACAGTACTGTGTTTAACAGAATGTCCATAAGTTCCCAGAATTTATCCACATAGGTTTCGGTAGTTTCAGACATAGCGCTGTGACGTACAGTATCCATCCCTACCATTAATCCGGCAGTTACCATAGCCAGAGGTGCGGAGAGGTGAAAATGTTGTGCGATCGCCGTACCTGCCATTACTGCAGCCAGTGTGATGATCACTTCGATATCGTAATCATCTATAGATTTCATTAGACTGTATGTGATCCACCCAAGTATGAGTCCGAGTCCTATTCCCCCTATAACTTCTTGTCCGAAAAGCTTTATGATATCTAAAGGTTCTACAGCACCAACTCCCATATTGGCAATTTGAAAAATGGTTAAAAAAACCACTACTCCCACTCCGTCGTTGAAGAGAGATTCTCCTACTATTTTTGTCTCCAGTTTTTTAGGTGCTCCGGCTTGTTTTAGAATTCCCAGAACCGCTATTGGATCGGTTGGGGAAATCAAGGATCCGAATAACAAACAATAAATATAAGCCACATCCAAACCAAGGACTTTCAGAAGGTAAAACATTACAGTACCTACCAGGAAAGTAGAAATTAGCACTCCAATCGTTGAGAACATAAACACCGGCCAGCGTTGAACCTTTAGTTGTTCGAAGTTGGTATGCAATGCTCCGGCGAAGAGAAGAAAACTAAGCATTATATCCAGCAGTACGGTTTTAAAATCTATTTGAGTAATAATGTATTTCTCGGCATCTAACAATGTGGTATCGAAGTAACTTAATCCCAGAACGGCAAGGGTGAAAACAATAGTTATTAGCATTAAACCAATAGTATTAGGTAGCTTTAAGAACCGGACATTTATATAGCCGAAAAGTGCTGAAAGCGTCACTAAAATGGTAATGATGAGAAAATAATTCATAAGTATCGGTTGAATTAGCGGTTACCAAAGAGTTTGTTCAAAGTTAAATTAAAAATGAGGCGATTAACTTAAATGAAGCTATTTTGTTAGTAAAAGTTCGATATAAGTTATGAAAAGTGCGATGTTCTGCTTATTTTAGCAGTCATACTGTAATTAGCAAACCTAACTTACAGATATTATTTGGGCTGGTATCCTCTTCTTTTTAGAAGGGGATATCTTTTTAAGATACTTTTCAGCCTTGTCACACTCGTTATATTTTTTTGTAAAAATTCTTTTTTCTGAATTCGGACGGAGTTATATTATAGTGATCCTTAAACAATTTTGAAAAGTAGCTCTTACTTGTGATTCCTATTCTATCTGAAATTTCTCCGAGACTATAACTTGTATTTCTCAGTAAGCTCATAGCGTTTTCGAGACGGGTTTTCTGAATAAAGTCGTGAACTGTGCAATTATATAAAGCCTGAAAACCGCTTTGAAGTTTGTTCACATTTAATCCAACTTCTCTTGCAAGATCTTCAATCGTGCCAATATCGGCAACGTTAGATTGGATTATAATCGCAGTTTTTTCGATGACAAGGATCTCATTTTTTCGTAAAAGGGATCTGCTGCCTTCGTTTTGGCGGTCATCTTCAAACTGTGAAATTTGTTTGGTCAATATTTCATATGCTTTTGCTTCAAAGAAAAGTCTTCTTGCAAAATCCATTTCCCGGTAGTGTTCCATTTCACGAAACAGAACTGCAAATTCTAAACTATAATAGCCTTCGTAATAAAAAGAATTACCTGCGTGTACATCAAGAAAAAGCTCCTGAAGTTCAGGATTGAGGCTTTTCATCTCACAATCTATCTTAGGTTTAAAAACTTCTCTATTCACCTCTAAACTATGAATAACAGTATGTACCCCCTTTTTGAAATACAAGACATGTCCATTATTGTTGTCACTGGCCACAATGGAACTTTGGTAGGTATTTATAATATGTTTCTCTGAAGTGTGCTCAAAACTATGATCTACATTTCCTTCCAAACAATACAGGAATTTAAGTGGATGTACATAATTTACAATAAACTGAATTTCCAGATCATCATTAAACGTACAATCGTACGATATAAATCCTAATCCGTCATGAAAACTCACTCCAATAATAGTTCCTTTGCCAATATGGTTTGGCAATTCGATATGATATTGCCCACAATCCACGAAAAAAGGGATATCCAAGCACTTTGCCATATCCTGAATTACCTCATGAATTGGGAGGGAGCTTACATTTATGGTATTCAAAGTAGTGTTGTTAGGTTGTAAAAAACTGATAGCTAATTTACGCTTTTTAAAAGAACTAATCTACGGTTAAAATATTCTATGTTGAAGTTCCATGATTTCTATGACGACTTTATAATTCCACTTTTTTCTAAATTAAAAAGCCACCCAATGGGTGGCTTTTTTAAATACTACTATAAATAACTCTTATTTATTGATAATTCTCTTAGTAGCTTGATATTCACCACTGTTTAAGGTAACAAAGAATACTCCCGCCGGTGCAGCAGAGAGGTCCAGTTTAGTAACATATTCGTTTCCTTTATTTTCTAACATCCCTGAAGCTACGGTTTGTCCAAGTGTATTGTAAACGTTGTAATTTACATCACCGAAATCTCTGGTAGTCGTAAAGATAAGATCGTAAGTTTTTGAAGAAACCGGTAATATTAAAAACTCGCCAGCATTAAACTCGGCATCGTTGGTAGATAATATTGTGTTATCTACAAATACAGTAAAGGCGTTGTTAGGGTTATTTTCATCTGTCGTCAATGTTGTTCTTGCCTCGATCTCATAAGTTTGTTGCGGAGTGGAAAGGTCAACTGTTTGAGCAAATACAAAATCTGCCTCTTCAAATGGCTGCAATGTTCCGGTAAATGTTTCGGTCGCCACTAGATTTCCATCTACTCTCAACTCTACATCAAAATTAGATTGAGGGTCATTTCCGAAGTTATAGATTTTTACAGAAACAGTTTCGGCTGTTCCCAAATCACCGTCCTGCGGACTATTAAAATTAAACACTCCAACATCGGCATCCAGTCCATTGTTTAGTCTAAAAGAGGCTATTCTTGTTCTCCACTGATTTACGCCTACGAAATATTCAGAAGTATACCAAAACGTTAATCCGTCGGGATCCATTGTTAAATGTGAGTAATCTCCAAATCTGTTTGTATTGGTTTGTCTTCCTGTACCATTAATGATCGTACTCTCCGGAAAAGTCATTACTCCAAGGTCATCACCGTCAAATCGTCCTGTAAACTTGATACTGGCCGAAGTATTCTCACTTCCAAGATTATAACCCATAGCGATATTTCCATCAATATCAATAGCGGCACTACTTAAAAATCTTCCTTCTCCATCATCGGGAGCATAAGTTCCTTCCTGATAAATTTCCCAATCGTTCGTACTGTCATTTCTCAATTCTATCCAACGAACACCTGGTGTTAAACCACCTATATCTGTGTTAAAGGTGATGATCCAGGAATTGTGATCTGTAAACTTACGGTAATTGGCTGCGTAGCTAATAATTCCACTTATAGCATCATAACGATTTGTTGTATTAGGTTGCTTAATATCCCCTTGTCCAAACGCACGTAAGAATGAATCGAAATCTGCAGTTGGTAATTCTAACGGAGTGGCACTAATAGTCGAGTTCCCAGGAGTAGCGAAATCTACATCAATTTCCCATATTTTAAGATGATCAAAAGTAACCCCCGGCCATTGGTTATCCTGAAGATAAACAATATAACCCGGCGTTCCCGGATCAAAATCTGTTCCTAATAAATTAGCAGGCTCCGGACTAAAAACCGCAAAAGGATTTCTAACAACTCCGGGTAAATTAAATCCAACAATAGCAGGATTAGGATCGCCATTTAAAAGTGCTTGTCTATCTAGTACATAGGTCGTATTACCATTAAACTTATTGGCTGTTAGGTAGTATCCATCAGGCCATATTGCATAATGTGGGTAATCCGGAAATGCATCTAATGGGTATTCATAAACATTATAACTTCCCGTCGGGTCGGGAGTATCAGAAATTCCGATGATCAAAGCATTATTTGAAACCCTAAATTGACTCACAAAAAAGCGATCTGCCATCTCATCGTACATCACGATAGGATCTCCGTTATTGTTTCCACTACCTAAAAAAGTACCTAAGAAGGTTGGTCCGGCAAGTAGCCCTCCCGTTTTATCAAAGATCTTAACAACTAAATTTACAGCATGAACATAATGGTTAGGACCTACTGCCCCAGACGGATCGGGAGGTATTGCCTGTCCTTCCTGTACCGTTGCACCATCAAAATTTTGAATAGTAGTAAGAAGATTTCTCGTTCCTTGTTCTGTTTGGATCACGGGATCGGGAACTTGATCTATAGAACCTTTAGTTCCGGGAACCACACCAGGCTGTGTAGGGTCAAAACGCTGCTTAATCTCTCTAACATTTTCAAAACCCTCCTCTTTTAATTCAGATATTGTTGGCATGTCACGAAGAGGAATCGTTTTACCAATAAATTGACCGTGAGCAATTACCGTAGGCGGGTTAGTGTCCTGAGCAAAAATTGCAGTAGTACAAAATAACAAAGCTACTGCACTTAGAATATTCTTAAAATTCATAAAAAAGTATTTAGTTGTTTTCAAAGTTTTGCAATTTACGGCATATTTATTAAGTTTTATATATTAAAAAGATCATTTTTTGGCTTTAAAACACTTTATTAGAAGATATTATTCTTTTTACTTACTTTTTCTTCTGAAAAACAAGAAGGTTCTATCATATCCGTCAAATTAATTGAAATAAATTGCGGAAGAACTATTTTTTCAATACCCTCTTCCGAAGCTCAATTCATTCAGAAAATGTTTTAAAATCATCATTTTTATGATATAACCCTCTTTGTAAGGCATGAATTGATAATACAGAACTGTACGAACTCGGAGTTAAGAAAATTTCACAGCGACCTTTTAGAAGCCTCACTAGCAATTTTTACAGAACACTATAAACTTATAAGGCGATTTTCTTACGTTATAGATTAAGAAAATGTGCACTTATTTTATCATAGCTAATTTCGTTAAAATTCGAGATCACTTTATCTGCCTTAGAATAATCCTGATTTGTTGAATGTTTGCTATTATAACCAACACAAAAAATACTCGCGTCTTTAGCAGCTTTTATTCCATTTGTTGAATCTTCTATCACCATACAATGTTGTGGTTCATGACCTGATGCCTTGGCAGCTTTAATGAAAATTTCAGGGTGAGGCTTTGAAGCTTTAAGATCTGCCCCGCTTAATTTCGCTACAAAATATTGGTTTAGATCGAAGCGGTTAAAAATACGATCAATGTTAGGCATTGAGGCCGAAGAAGCCAAAACTAAGGTCAATCCGTTGCTGTGATAATCCTTAATTAATTCTAAAACACCCTCCAGAAGATCCAGCGACGCATCGTTTTCAAATAGATACTTGAAATGCTTCCTTTTAATACTCACAAGGGTTTCCGGTTCATGAGAGAGCGCAAATTCATCGCATAACCTACGGCAAATATTGATGGTAGACTGCCCCGTAAAACTATCGTATAAAGCTTCAGTAACATTGATATCAACATCATCGAACATTTTAAAATACGCTTTACGATGCAAAGGTTCTGTATCTACAATTACCCCATCCATATCAAAAAGTATCGCCTTTAACATATCTAAATTATTTTTTGCGAAGATACTATTTGTTCTATTTTCTTCGGAATAAAACAACCGCTTAATTTTAGTTTGCCAAGCTGAATTAAAGTTCAAACTGACAAAAATCATATTATATCTGAAGCGACAGATTTACTTTTGAACAAACTTAAAAACCATGTGTAATACCTTAGTTGATAAATACAATGTCGCGGGACCAAGATATACCAGCTATCCCACAGTCCCGTATTGGGACAATGCCGGTTTCTCCTTAAAGGCGTGGAAAGAGACACTTAAAAAAAGTTTTATAGCTTCAAACAGTACCGAGGGGATAAGTTTATACATCCATCTTCCGTTTTGTGAGAGTCTTTGTACTTTTTGTGGCTGTCATAAACGAATTACCAAGAATCATTCGGTTGAAATTCCATATTTAAAAACACTATTAAGAGAGCTTGAACTTTATGTTGAATTATTGGGTGAAAAACCCAGAATAAAAGAATTACACATTGGCGGTGGTACGCCTACGTTTTACAGTCCGGAGAATCTGCAAATGCTACTTGAAGGTCTTTTCCGAAGAACTATAAAAGCACCTAATGCCGAGTTAAGTTTTGAAGGGCATCCCAACAACACCACGAAGAGTCATCTTAAAACTCTGGCATCATTTGGTTTTAAACGTGTAAGTTATGGCGTTCAGGATTACAATGAAACTGTTCAAAAAGCAATTAATCGTATTCAACCTTTAGATAATGTAATCCGGGTGACAAACGAAGCTCGCGAGCTTGGGTATGACTCTGTTGGGCATGATATTATCTTCGGACTCCCATTTCAGAAGAAAGAACACATAATTAAAACTATTGAGGTCACCACGCAATTACGTCCCGATCGTATCGCTTTCTATAGTTACGCGCATGTCCCCTGGATGAAAGGGAACGGACAAAGAGGTTTTAAAGATGCAGATCTCCCTACAGCCGAAGAGAAAAAAGAACAATATGAACTAGGCAGAGAGTTACTTCTTAAAGCGGGATATATTGAAATTGGAATGGATCATTTTGCATTACCCACCGATAGTCTTAGCAAAGCTTTAGAAAATAAAACCATCCACCGAAATTTTATGGGATACACCAATTCTAAAACCCAGGTGATGATTGGGCTTGGAGCATCCGCAATTAGCGATAGTTGGTTTAGTTTTGCTCAAAACGAAAAAGGTGTAGAAGCTTATCAGGATTTAGTGCATCGCGGTATTATCCCGGTTTTTAGAGGTCATATTCTTTCAGAAGAAGATCTAATTGTAAGAAAGCACATCTTAAACATCATGTGTAACCTCAAAACCTCTTGGAATGAGGAAGCCATGTATTTTGATGCCCTACCTTCCACTCTATCGAAGCTAGCCGAAATGCAACAAGATAAATTAATTGAAATACGCAAAGACAGTTTAATCGTCACCGAAAAAGGGCGTCCCTTTGTAAGAAATATATGTATGGCGTTTGATGTGTTGTTACAACGCAACAAACCCGACACACAAGTTTTTTCTATGACTATTTAAAGTTTAGTTCTGATTTGCAAGAGGGAAGTGAGCATTTATTTACTTCCCTTTTTTTATGGGTATATTGTATTCAATATTTTGCACCCAAAATCTACCGTAGACAAATTCTCCATCAGGATAATGCCAGATGGCTTCACCATAGCTTGGTAGATTATAACCGTGATAATTCTTGTAGTGGCTTGCCGGAGTTGAAAATCGATATTTTTTCATATCATCAATATCATATCGATCATCGGAAACAAAATTAACTAACTGTCCTATGTCGTTAAAGTGTAACACGGCAGAAATAGTAACCCCCTGATTTTTAAAGTAAGCTCTTACCGATGTAGCATCAATAATTTCCCATTCAATCCTCTCGTCTATGAGTGCGGCAGGCGCGAATAAACAAAGGTCATTAAAATAAGTGACCGTTTCGGTTGGAAAAAGCTCGGGAGTATTGTTGGAAGCCACGGGTATTAACGAAAGTAATTTAATGCGCATAGATGCAGTGTCGTTCCTGTAAAAATGATAGCCCGAAGTAGGTAGCCCTTTTACCTTTGCATCCATAAAGAACAGTCTCGCAGGCTCATTAAAAGTATTAATTTGTTGAGAGGTAAAGGAAAACCAATCATTTTTTTTACTTCGCATCTCTCCTTTAAAACTCAATTTCATATTGAAGATCCCGGGTTTACCTAAAACATCTGTATATCTCAAATATTTCTGAACAGGCTCCGGTAAATTCTTAATATCATCTTCAGTGATCACAGTTTTGGAAACACCAGAAACTTCAATAACTTTAGATACATCCATCATATAGGTTTTCTTGAAATTCCGGGTTGAAAGTGCCATTAGAGCAGCCACCAAGATGATAATATTAGCCAGCGTTCCAAATTTGGCATCTTGCCAATAGATTACGATTAGAACCTGTGAAAGAACGCCGCCCAGGATCGCAACTACGATCCACAGTTCACTTTTAAAAATAAAGAGAAGAAATGAGGCTATAAAAAATAGTCCTGCAAATAAAAAAAGCATTCCCATGTTCTTCGAAATGCTCTGCGAAAGTTGTGATATTTCGGCTATACTAAAGGCCTTTGCAACACCCATGAAATGGATTAGACCATGAACCAGAAGTAAGATTCCAATTATATACTTCATCGCTATTAAAAATTAAGGATACATATCAAAATTAAAATGCAATCTCCTAATTTTCAATGACAAATATCATCACACATAACATCAATTATTTAATCGAGTGAGTAGATCTTTTATTTCCATCACATGTACTGAAATATTCTGGAAATGAAATAAGATATTTATTCGTCCTCCTTTTTTTTACCACTTTGAACCATTGAGTAAATTACTACAGATAGGATTACACAAACTACGGCGAATACAATGATTATAGCGGTTCCCATGCCCCAATTCACCTGAGGAATAAAATTTGAAATCATATTTTTTAATTATTTAAGTTAGTAACTTCAGTAAGATCATCGTGACATTGATAGTTAGAATCTACAGTTTCTACCATTTGTTTTGGTGAGATATATGGAATTCCCAATCCCATACCTCTTAAAATAAACAAGCAGCCAAAAATAACCACGAATACAGGAATTGCTCGTCTAATTTTACTTTTTACAGATCCGGTGATTATAGATCCAAGATAAATTGCAGTTGTCATTAAAGGAATGGTTCCAACACCAAAAAGTGCCATATACAAACTACTTTCCCAAACATTCCCTAATGCAACCGAAGCGAAAATTGCAACATACACTAATCCGCAAGGTAAAAACCCATTCAGAAAACCAATGGTTAAAAACGTATCAGGGGTTTTCTTTTTTAGTTCTTTCCCCAAGGCAGTTTTTATTTTTGACACAACACGAAACATTGGTTTCGAAAAATTATAATTACTAATAAATTTTTTCGGAAGTAATACAAAAAGGATCATCAGGATCCCGATCACTATAGAAAGCTGCTGTTGCATTCCAAAAATAGACGCACTTTTTCCTATCAGTCCAAATATGAGTCCAATGCTACTATACGCCAGAATCCTTCCAAAGTGATATAAAAATATCTGAATCGTTTTTCGCAGTGGATTACTCCTGTCTACAGGTAATAAAAAAGCGATGGGACCACACATACCAATGCAGTGAAAACTACCCAAAAGCCCTAATATTATTGCAGACCATAACATATTAATACACTATTTCATTTTTATAGAGGTACTTATTTTTGTCTAAACTCCATGCGATCGTAATGTTCCAGCGACCGTCTAACAAATTTTTGTCAGGTATGAGCAAATTTGATCCCGAACCTTGAATGGGTAATTCAAAATCCAGTTTCTTGTTAGACGGTCTATAAAGGAACACTGTACCTTCCACTTCCGAAAGATCTATTTCGTTGGGAAAAGTTAATTGCCAACCTGCCGCGACTCGCTTTCCGGTTATTTTTTGTGATAGCGATAAACTGTTCTTTTCGGCATCGATCTCATCCTGATATGCCAATTCCCGCTTATAATACTCTTCGGTCACCAAATCGTGGTTCAATTTGTCGTTTGTGGTCATTTTTACCACCAAAAACACAATGAAACCAATAAAAAGCACCATTCCAATTACCAATCCTGTTCCCCAATTTATCTTCATAATAGTTCTCTTTTAGAGTGTATTAGTTTATTCATTATACGGGCCACTTCTTCGCCACTATTGCGGCTACGTAGCGTCAGGCTATCGCTTCAATTCCTCACAGCTAAAGCTGCTGCGGGATTTCTCGCTCTATCCTTGCCCGGGATTTTGGGCTTACTTGTAGCTACGCGGACCTAAAAACGCAGCCGTGGTCTTTTCAATTAATTTGTCTCCACTAAAAACTCCGATCTCCACTCTGTCTTTATCTCCACTCAAACCACTGGCATTGATCTCTATAAACAGTGTACCTTCCGAAAGACCTTGCGCAGGGACCACAAAATCATTATGCGCAACTAAATTAATCGATCCCTTATGCGAAAGCAGTTTAAAATTCACATCGTCAATGGCAGACGTGGTCTTGTTTACTAGTTTAAATGTGTAAACATTGCTAATAATATTATCGGCCTTACGTTCGTATAGTTGTCCGGGAAGCCTTAATACTCTGGCCTCAACATCGTTCCTTAAAAAAAGCATACCAATTAACACCCCGATCAGGATCACCAATACTGCGGTATAACCCTTTAATCTGGCACTAAATTGAAATTTCGCTTTCTTTTCAATATTGTCCTCACTTGCATATCTAATTAATCCCTTAGGTAGATTAACAGACTCCATCATATGATCGCACGCATCTATACAAGCCGTACAGTTTACACATTCCAGCTGAGTTCCGTTTCTAATGTCAATCCCTGTAGGACAAACATGCACACATTGAAAACAATCAATACAATCCCCTTTTCCCGTAGCAGCCCGATCTTCGTTCTTTCTAAACTTGGCTCTTCCTTCCTCCTTTTCACCTCTTTTATGATCGTATGCAACTACGATAGACTTGTTATCAAGTAACACGCCTTGTAATCTTCCATACGGACAAGCTATAATGCAAACCTGCTCTCTAAACCAGGCAAAGACAAAATAGAATACAGCAGTAAATATTAGCAGAGAAATTAAGGTGCTAATATGACTAAAAGGACCATCTTGTATATATTGTAGTAAACGATCACTTCCTATTAAATAGGCAAGAAAAACATTGGCTATTAAAAATGAAATGATAAAAAAGATAAACCATTTTAAAGCTCTCTTTCTAATTTTTTCGGCATTCCAGGGCATTTTATCCAATCGAATCTGCTTCCCTCTATCCCCATCGATCCAATATTCAATTCTTCTGAAAACCATTTCCATAAAAATGGTCTGCGGACAAATCCATCCACAAAATATTCTTCCGAAGGCAACAGTAAAGAAAATAACGAACACCACCCCTATGATCATCATGATAACGAACAAATGAAAATCCTGTGGCCAAAATGGAAATCCGAAGATATTAAAGCGTCTTTCCAGAACATTAAACATCAGGAATTGGTTGCCATTGATCTTTACAAATGGAGCAGCAAATAAAAATGCTAAAAGAACGTAACTTACGTATTTCCTATACTCATAATACTTCCCAGACGGCTTCTTCGGAAACACCCATGCGCGTTTACCTTCCTTATTTATAGTGCCGATACTATCTCTAAATCGTTCTTTTTCCGGGGTTTCCAATGGAAATATGCTTTTAGGTTAATTTTCGTCTGTAGAAAGATCCATATCTATAGGATCATCGGTTATGATCATTTCAATTTTGGTAGAATCAATCACTTCCACTTTTACATTATCAATTGGCGCATCGGGATCGATCCAAATCTCTCCTTCGGGTTCTTTAGGTTCTGCCGGGGTTGTTCCGTGAAAACTGAGAACATAACTCGCAACTTGTGCCATTTCTGCAGGTTTCAGGTCGGTTTTCCATGCAACCATTCCCTTTCCATCACGACCACCTTCAGAAATGGTGTTGAATACATTCTTAATTCCACCACCAAGGATCCAGTAGTCATCGGTAAGGTTCGGACCTATTCCTCCACCCCCATCAACTTTATGACAAGCCACACAGTTTGCAGCAAAGATCGTCTTACCTGCATTGAGATCACTGGCATCTGTTAGAAGTTCAACCGTATTAACGTCAACCAAATCCTTCGCCGTTCTTTTATACTCTTCAATTTCAAGCTTTGCTTCGGCAACTGCGATATCGTATTCTTCTATCTGATTGGTATCGTTAAAGATTTCATATCTAACAAGGTAAACTACTGCAAATAAAATTGTGGCATAGAACATATATACCCACCACGGCGGGAGGTTGTTGTCAAGTTCCTTTATACCGTCGTAATTATGATCAAGGACGATCTCACCTTCATGTTCTATTGGTTTACTGCCAAGAAGCTCCTTGTATTTTGCCTTGATCCAACCAAATTGCTTATCTTTCTTTACTACTTCCTGCTGTTCAAAACGCTGTTTGGCTTCGTCTGAGAGTCCGTTGTACAAAATACTTTTTAAAGTTTCAGAAATAACTTCAATGGCGATCGCAAAAAGTAAGACCATAGCAAGAACAGCCCAAATAATAGGGTACTTCTCAATTGCCATTTGATCCCCAGAATCTATAGTAAACTCAAGTAAATAAAAGGCGAGAATCATAAACCCTATTACTCTTAAGTATGACATTCCTGTTTTCATAATACGTCTTGGTTTTGTTGGTTGTTATCTAATGGTATATTACTAACCTCCTCAATATGTTCTTTCTTTGCTGTGAACACCCACCAGAAAAGTGCGGCGAAAAAGACAAAGAATATTAATAGAGAAAAGATTGGATAGATTTCTACGCCATCAATGCTTTCGAGATTTCCTTTTATAAATCGTAACATAGTTATTCGTTTTTAGCTGAAGCTTCAGTATTGTTTTCTACTTTAATATCGGTTCCTAAGCGCTGTAAATAGGCGATCACGGCAACCACTTCACGATTTCGCATTTCTATAAATTCTTCCCCGTTGTCTGCAGCATACTGTTTATCGGCTTCATAAGTTTTTACAAAATCGGGATCACTGTATAAATTCTGCTCTATTTCAGTGCCCTGCTCGGTCATCCATTCCTGAGCTCGCGCTATTTCTTCTTCGGTATAAGGAACACCCAAGGTCACCATCGCTTCCATTTTAGACGCCGTTAAGCTCTTATCCAATTCACTGTTTATAAGCCATTTGTACGACGGCATGATCGATCCGGACGAAGTACTTTGTGGATCGTAAAAATGGTTTAAGTGCCAGTTATCACTGTACTTACCTCCAACTCTGTGCAAATCGGGCCCCGTACGTTTACTACCCCATAAGAAAGGGTGATCGTACACATATTCTCCCGATTTTGAATACTCACCGTAACGTTCTACTTCACTTCTAAACGGTCGGACCATTTGTGAGTGACAGGACACACATCCTTCGCGAATGTAAATATCCCTACCTTCAAGTTCTAAGGGTGTATAAGGTTTAACGCTCGATATTACGGGAACGTAGTCATCTACGAGAAGTGACGGAATAATTTGTACCATACCTCCAATTAAAATAGCGATCGTAGCATAAATGGTAAGTTTTACGGGACGTCTTTCTAACCAGGTATGATAACCCTCTTTGGCAGTTCTTCGTTTTGTCACTCGTTCCAGGGGAGCCGCCTCTGCTAATTCATCGGTAACTTTGCTGCCTTTTCTAACTGTTTGAACAACATTATAAAGCATTACAAAAGCCCCGACAATGTACAAGCTACCACCAATGGCACGCATCCAATACATGGGTATGATCTCACTTACGGTTTCCAGAAAGTTCCCGTAGGTAAGCGTACCATCGGGATTAAATTGCTTCCACATAGAAGCTTGTACGAACCCTGCAACATACATGGGTAATGCGTACATAATGATTCCTAAGGTACCAATCCAAAAGTGGGTATTAGCGAGTTTAGTTGACCATAATTTAGTTTTGAAAAGTCTTGGAACTAACCAATATACCATTCCGAAGGTTAAGAAACCATTCCAGGCCAAGGCCCCTACATGCACGTGTGCTATGATCCAGTCACTAAAGTGTGCAATTGCATTCACGTTCTTTAGGGACAGCATTGGTCCTTCAAAGGTAGCCATACCGTAACCGGTGATAGCAACCACCATAAATTTCAAAACAGGATCTGTACGTACTTTGTCCCATGCACCTCTTAGAGTAAGGAGTCCGTTGATCATTCCACCCCATGAAGGGGCAATTAGCATTACTGAAAATGCAACTCCAAGATTCTGTGCCCAATCCGGCAAAGCAGAATACAATAAATGGTGAGGACCGGCCCAGATATATATAAAGATAAGTGACCAAAAGTGAACAATAGACAATCGGTACGAATACACAGGTCTGTTTGCAGCTTTAGGTACAAAATAATACATTAAACCCAAGAAGGGAGTTGTAAGGAAAAATGCTACAGCGTTATGTCCGTACCACCATTGCACTAAGGCATCTTGAACGCCCGCATAGGCCGAATAACTCTTTAAAGCACTTACAGGAAGCTCCATACTATTAAAAATATGCAATACGGCAACTGTTACGAAAGTGGCTAAATAGAACCAAATGGCAACGTACAAATGACGTTGTCTTCTTTTTATCATAGTACCAATTAGGTTGGCACCAAATGCAACCCAGATAATGGCAATAGCAATATCAAATGGCCACTCCAGTTCTGCGTATTCCTTAGAAGTTGTGTAACCCAAAGGAAGTGTGATCGCAGCACCAACAATAATCGCCTGCCATCCCCAAAAATTGAGATTACTTAAAAAATCACTCCACATTCTTGCTTTTAACAACCGCTGAGTTGAGTAATACACTCCCGCAAAGATTGCGTTTCCAACGAAAGCAAATATCACGGCGTTAGTGTGAAGGGGTCTCAAGCGTCCAAAACTTAACCATGAAATACCATCGGTCATATTTGGAAATAAGAACATATAGGCTACTAATAGTCCTATAGACATACCTACAATTCCCCATACAATGGTTGCCCAGATAAACTTTTTAACGATTTGGTTGTCGTAATAAAACTTTTCTAATTCCATATTATTTGTGATTACTCTTTATTATTGATTGGTTTATTTTCTTCCTGGTTCTCTGAAGCTTTGCCTGAATCTTTCACTAATTCATCTTCAAAAAGCATTCGCACAGATGGGGTGTAGGTATCGTCATATTGGCCTCTCTTTACCGAAAAAATAAATGCTGCGAAGAAAATTAAAGCAACAAAAACGCTTATTGCTAGCAATACATAGATGATACTCATACCTACCTGAATTATGCTGTAAAAATATAATTGACCAATTGCTCAAAATATGATAATTGTCAGATTTCCTTATTTAGTTTCAATTTAAATTCCTTGTTATATATTGAGTCGCTAAAGTGGTAAACACCACAATGCTTATAGAACTCAAAGGCATTAATATAGCTGCAACTACGGGCATTAAATTTCCTGTTACGGCAAATGTTAAACCAACGATGTTATATAGCAACGAAAGGACAAAGCTCCATTTTATTACATTTATACCGCGTTTTGAGATCTTCATAAAGCTAGGGATCACTTTAAAAGCAGAAGCATCTAAAATTCCATCGCATGCGGGTGAAAAAACATTGATATCCTCAGAAATCACGATTCCCACATCGCTTTGCTTTAAGGCTCCGGCATCGTTAAGGCCATCGCCCACCATCATCACTTTTCTGCCTTCTGTTTGTAATCGCTTTATAAATTCTAATTTATCCTCCGGTTTTTGATTAAAAAGAAATTTGGTAGATGCCGGAAGGATACGTCCTAAATGCTCTCGTTCCCCATCGTTATCCCCCGATAAAATAAATAGTGAATTATCCCGTTCCAATTCGGCAAATAACGCTGCAACTCCGTCCCGGTAATCAGTATCAAAGGCGTAGTAGCCCTTATATTCATTGTTACTACTAACATGAACGGTTGTTTTGTTTTTTGAAAAGGGCTCCTGACCCAACGGTTCAACATTCTCTACGTAACTTTCGGACCCAATTCTAATTTCCGAATCTTTCAGTTTTGCAGTAATACCCTTACCGGTTTCTTCTTCAAACTCATCAAGTGTCTGAATATTATTCTTATCAAGTAATTGATATAACGCCCTACTCAAAGGATGATTTGAAGCTCGTAGTGTACTTGTTAATAAGGATTGTTCTTCCGAAGAAAGAGCTAAACCTTCGTAAGTAATTCTATTTTTTTTGTTTGAAGTAATGGTTCCGGTTTTATCAAAAACCACGGTATCAACCTTCGCCATTTGTTCAATTATAGACGCCTCTTTTAAGTATAATTTTTTCTTTCCGAAGATCCTTAACAAATTTCCCAGCGTAAATGGCGATGCCAAAGCAATGGCACACGGACAAGCAACGATCAAAACTGCAGTAAACACATTAAAAGCTTTAGACGGATCGATGACCAGCCAAATAATTGTTGCAATAAGTGCTACAGAAAGTACGCTAATGGTAAATCGCCTGCTAATACTATCGATTAAAGATTGAAATATTGGTTTAGCCCCATTATTAAATATTTCATTACTCCAAAGCTGGGTGAGATAGCTTTGAGCTACCGGTTTTAATACTTCAACTTCAATTACCCCTGAGAGTTGTTTGCCTCCCGCAAATAATTTATCTCCGCTCTTCTTTTGCACCGGCTCGGCTTCTCCAGAAACAAAACTGTAATCAATAAGTGCATTTCCTCTTAACAAGATCGTATCTACAGGGATGATTTCGTTATTCCGAATAAGGAGTCGGTCGCCCTTTACAATCTCATAAACTTCGGTTTGTTCTTCTATTACTTTTTCTTCGGAAGTACGATTTAATCGGGTTACGGCGATAGGGAAATAAGATTTATAATCTCGCTCAAATGATAAAAAGGCATATGTTTTCTGCTGAAAGAACTTACCGAGCAAAAGGAAAAATACCAATCCCGTCAGGCTGTCAAAAAAACCACTCCCCCAATCGAAAACAATATCGATCGTACTTCTAATAAATAAAACTGAAACCCCAATAGCGATGGGTACGTCTATATTCAAGATACCACTTCGTAAACCTTTATAAGCGGAAACGAAATAATCTCTTGCCGAATAAACAACTACGGGCACCGAGAAAGTGAACATGAGCCATCTAAAAACACTTTTAAATTGAGTAAGCCAAAATTCTTCCTCACTTCCAGAGAGATCAAAATACTCGGGAAAGGAAAGAAACATTACGTTTCCAAAGGCAAAGCCGGCAATGCCGAGTTTGTAGATCAAACTTCGATCGTATTTCTTTTCTTTTTTTGTGGATTGCTCAAGCGAGATATTAGGTTCATACCCTATTCTACTTAATAGTATTACCAGATCTTTTAAACTAGTATCCTTTGGATTAAACGTAACTCTAATGGTTTTTTCGGGGAAGTTTACCTGTGAAGATCTAACTGCAGGAGCTAACTTATTTAGGTTTTCAAGCACCCAAATACAAGAACTACAATGAATTGACGGAATTAGAAAGGATACGATCTGGGTATTTTCGTCACTAAACTCAAGTAATTTCTCAACTATGGATGGGTTTTCTAGAAAATCGAATTTTTGTGAGTTTTCGGTTGGAGAGATTCCGGGTGTTTTTTCAAGGTCGTAGTAATAAGTTAGATCGTTATCATTAAGGATATCATAAACCGTTTTACAGCCATTACAACAAAAAGATTTTTCCTTATGTTTTATTTCAATATCCAAACAGGGATCACCACAGTGAAAACAGTTTACCATCGACCAAAAATTTGCTCATTATACCTTTGGCAAAGGTCATACTATACATTGGTGCAGCAAATGATAATTATCAGTTTTCCCCGTGACCTTTCAGATGAGTAAAAAGTAAAATTCCAATTGCAACAGGAAAAAAACAGCTAAACACAAACAGATATATATAGTAACTTTGAAAAAACGGAATACCAAACCATAATACTATAGCCTTGTAGAAAATTAATGCTTCGGTAGTAATAAAAGCAAAAAGGTAAAACCAAAGAAAACTTTTTGGAAGACGAATCAATTTAAAATACTGTAGAAATGCTAGTAGGGATGTAATTACAATTCCTAAGAAAACTAAGTGCAGATAACCAATTATAAAGTCTTTAAGTTGGTAAGCCAAATCTGCCACATAAGGAATTGCAGAAAGTACTTGCAGTAGTAATTTTGCACAAAGTAGGATTCCGGCAATTTTCAGGAGGTAAAAAACCTTTGGCTCAAATATTATCCTCATTGAGCTAAGTTCATTCCTCAATAACAAGTAAAGTTCATAAAAAGCTAAACCTTGCGTGAGCGCTCCAAATAATCCTAATACATAAAAAACCAAAGGTGGACTAAACCAAAGTCCCGAAAGAAATGCAGTAAACACTACCCCAATATTTAAAATAATAAAGATTGATCCCAACTTTCTACGGTCAAATTGAAATCCTTTTTCTTCGAGAATAAAAAACAGAATACCTAGTAACGTGATTATAAACCAACCGTTATATTGAAAGTGAAGGTAAAAATAGATCGCTGTTTTATACCATATCGACCCGGTACCCAATGTCGCCATTATCACGCCTATAGCCCAGGGACCAATACTGGAAATAACGAGATAGTAAAGAGAGGTTTTTATAAGTTTCCAAGAAAAACGGTTTTTAAATTTAAGTGTAACATATTTTAAAGCAAACCATGTAAACCAATACGTAACAATTAAGAACAAAGTTGAAAAAGTAATAGAAAAAAGTGCATAACCCTGTATTGGAAATGTCACCAGCATTCCTAGAATACAAAAATTGGATACTAGAAAAATACGTTTGTAAAGTTTTGGCTTCTGTGCTTCGGTAAGGAAGATCTTATAAATTAAAGTCGTCAATCCCAAATAGATCCAGCCCAGGAGTGCCGTGTGCGAATGCGCATGTAAAATATACTTATAATTTAGAGCAATTGGAGTTACGAAAAAAGATCTAAGCAACACGCCCAGTAAAGTGACGATTAAGAAATACACTAGGGCTATGGTAACATGTTTTTTGAGATCCATCTGTGGGTTAAAAATAAAAAAACAGTCCGAAATTAAGCAACATACACTAATGTACTTAAATATTCGGAACTGTTTTAAAACCAATCAAAATTGGAGTTGGGGATAAACATGAGGGATTCTATTTATTAGCTAAGGCCTGTTCCAGCTTCAAAGCTTTTGGAAAAAGGATGTTATTCTCCAAATGAACATGTTGGTGCAAATCTTGCTCAAACTCTTCTAATTTTGAATAAAGAGCCTTATAGGTGTTACACGCCTTTTGAGGAGGAGTGTAATTATTAGTAAGCCATCTAATTTGCCTCATAATTTCTCCGGCCTCTTCATGCTCGGCTTCCATCATCTTTATAGGATTTTCTACCGTCCCGAATGGGATCATGGGAACACTTCCATTTTCTCTCTCTGCCGCAACTAGTTTTTTGATAAACGGAAAAAGTATTAACTCTTCCTTTTTCATGTGAGTAGCCAACTCCTGTACTACTTTTTTTACCAATAATTCTATTTCATTGAGTTCTGTATAATGATGTCCGTGTACTTGATTAACCCTTTCAGAATACTGCAATAAAAGTGTACTGCTTTCAGATACATATGTGTGATGTATATTGATTATATGATCCGCTAAAAAATCTATCTTCCAATTATCATAGTCGGTAGTACTATCCTTTACTACGTCTAGGTTTAGCAGATCTGCCTCCAAAAGGGAAGGGTTAATTTTCGCCTTATCGCATGCTTTTTTAATACTTATCCCGCCACCACAGCAGAAATCTATTCCGTATTTTTTAAAAATGTGTGCTGCTTTTATATTTTCAGTCACTATTTCACCAACGGTTTTTTCTTGAATTGTTGTCATTTTCCAAAGATTTAAAATACTACAAGACAAATTTCACAAATACTGAAGTGAATAAATATGATTGAAATCACAAACGAAAATTTTTCTGACTAAATAAGAAGGACGAAGACTTAGTGGTAGTTCACAGGAAATTAATTTTCCCAAAAAGTATCGTGATACTCTTTTCTTAGCTCCGGTTCTTTGTGAATTTCATTTATTTTTTGAAGTTGTGCTTCAGTAGCCACCCTTTGTATTTTATTAAAGAGAACTCTTTCCTCGAAACGGATATGAGCTACGAGTTCTTCCTCCAATAAACTAAGAGATTTATTCATATCGTCTGCATCTTTGAAGAGTCGTTCAATTCTTCTATGTTCTTTTAAAGCTCTAGCAATTAATTTGTCATCATTGTTTAAAATTGAAAAAACATACTTTTCTTCGGCTTCAAAATGCGGTTTAATTTCTTCCCGGAAAAACCATTGTGCGTAATCGTGAAGTCTTTCAATAGCGATCTTTTTACTGAATCCTTTGCGAAGCTTCCAGCTAAACAATAAACCAAAATGATGTTGTCTGCTTAGTGGTTGTAAGGCTATATGACGCTTTAATGGTTTTCTTTCTTTCATAATTCAGTGATAGTTCAGTTAAATCTTTTTCTGGCCTCTATTTCCAAGGCTTCACGATGATTTGGATGCGCAATCGAAATAAGTGACTTTGCTCGTTGTTCCAGGCTCTTTCCGAAGAGATTTACAACACCATATTCTGTCACAACATAATGAACATGAGCTCTTGTAGTGGTTACACTAGCTCCTTGTTTTAGAAAGGGTGTGATCTTGGAGTAACCTTTTGAAGTCATTGAAGGCATCGCTATTATTGGTTTTCCGCTTTGTGAAAGCGAGGCACCACGAATAAAATCCATTTGTCCTCCTACGCCTGAATATTGATACGCACCAATAGAATCTGCACAAACCTGTCCGGTAAGATCGATCTCAATCGCACTATTTATTGCGGTCACTTTTGGGTTTTGCCTAATAATAGCAGTGTCGTTTGTGTATGCGGCTTCCTTGAAATGAACAATGGGGTTATCATCCACGAAGTCATATAATTTTTGCGTACCCATAGCGAAACAGGTGACGATTTTACCGGTCTTTATCTGTTTATCTTCTCCTGTAATAATGCCTTTTTCAACCAGTGGTAAAATTCCATCACTGAACATTTCGGTATGAATCCCTAATCTTTTATGATTTGTGAGATTACTTAAAACAGCGTTAGGAATATTCCCTATCCCCATTTGCAGTGTTGCCCCGTCTTCTATTAATCCGGCTACATTCTGTCCAATCGTGGCCTCAATTGAAGTGGGTTCGGTTATAATTGAAGCATGAATTTGATGATCAACTTCGACCCCATAATTAATATTGCTTATATGAATAATTCCATCGCCGTGGGTTCTTGGAACATTTGGATTAATAAGTGCAACTACTTTTTTAGCCGTTTGAATTGCCGGTATAGTTATATCTACAGATACACCAAGTGAGCAATAGCCATGTTTATCTGGAGGCGACACCTGTATAAAAGCAACATCTAATGGTAAAATGTTTCGTCTAAATAACCAATGGATCTCACTTAGAAAAACCGGAATGTAATCTCCTCGATGACTCGCCACACCTTCTCTAACATTTGTACCCACAAAACAACTATTAAGCTTGAAAGCATTAGAATAAGGAGCACGCGTATACTTAGCATCCCCGTGCGTGTGAATTTGAATTATCTCAACATTTTCAAGCTCTTCATAGCGCTCGCATAAAGCATCGATAAGAAGATTAGGAGTCATTGCCGCTCCCTGAAAAAATACTCTGTCATTAGATGAAACTAATGAAACGGCTTCTTTTGTAGTAACTAATTGTAAAGTTTTTGTCATATCTTAAATTAAAAGGGAAAAATTATTCTGAAACTTTCTCAGTCTCAATTGAAGTTCTCACCAACTTAACCAAATCGTCAACAATAGCGATCCCCTTATCATTATTATACCATACTTGAAGATCCTTTTTAAACTCCGCATCGAGCATACCATGATTTTTTTTATAGGTGTTTACCAGTTCAGTCGCCTTTGCCGACCTTGGGCCCCAGCTACCTATTACTTCAAGATCTTTATCCAAAATGATCAGTTTTGGGATTGATTTTGATCCATTGGTGAGGAACTCGTTCATCAAGCCTTCATTTTCGTCCCGTAGCACGAGTTTGAGATCAATATTGGGGTTTAAGGCTGCAATTTTATTTAAAAAAGGAAGCGATTGTGCGGCATCACCACACCATGGTTCTGTAATTACCAACCATGTTTGTGGACGAATTGGCGCCTTAAAAATAGCTTCAGCCTTCTTTGCCAGAGTTGCCGTTTTATCTAACCTTTTAGACCTGCTCCAGTTTAACTTTGTAAAATCAATTTTTTCAGGAGTTTGTTCCTTGCCTGTGGTTCTGCCTTCTTCAACCAATTGTTTGAAGAGCATATTATACTCAGTATAGGTAAGTCCTTTTTGCACATAATCCTTTAGATCAATATTCATAAATCATCTTTTTAAAGTTCTTCATTAGTTGTAAAAAGAATTGAATCCTTACTCTTGAGGTAGGGTAGCAATTAATGTCAATTTCAATCTTTTCTTCGGAAACATCTTCAGAAGGATTAAAAATCTTTTCTTTTTGCTTTTGCTTTTATGAGCCACACCGGAAATACAACCCATGAGATTAACATGATCCCCGAAATGATGATTCCGTAGTTAGTTCCGAAGAATTTCTGAAAAACCGCTCCGGTATATCCTAACAATGCCGAAATATCTAGTTTTAATAAAATAAGGACCCTTGATAAGTCTATTGGATTCGCCATGGTGCTTACCAACGAAAATGTATCTAACGGATATTCTTCGAAAGCGATCAATGACATTAAGAAGAGTCCGTCGTAAATCACGGCCATAAACAACCAAAGTAAGATCGCATAACCAAAGCCTTTAATTTTGTTTTCATTAAAAAGGGCAATATTAAAGGCTAATGCCGTGAAAATAAAGGTAAGAAAAGAGCCGGTTACCAGCAGTAGTGAAAAATCCCAAATTGCTGAAGATTTAAAAATTCCGTAGAGCATAAAAGGTAAGCCTAGTCCTACTATCAAACTTAATGAGAGTGAGAGTGCAACGCCAAAATACTGTCCTAAAAAGATAGATGATCTTTTCACCGGTTGTGCCAAGAGCAATTCGGTAAATTCTTTCGAATTGTAATAGTACATCACGCCAAATATTGTTCCAATGAGCGGTACCAGAATTATGATCACATTCATCAACGTTATAACCGCCTTAGAAAGATCATTGTTAAGAAACAATAAGACCGATCCCAATAAAAGATAAAAGGCAAAATAGACGTAACTCCATCTACTTCTAATAAGGTCGTAACAACTATATTTAAGTATTTTAATCATAGCTTTGTTGTAGAATTGATGCTATCGCATGTTCAAAATCGGGTTGTTTCGTCTTCGTTTTCAGCTCGGTAATACTACCTTTAAAGTAAATTTTTCCTTCGAGAAGAAAGACAATATCATTTGCCACCTGCTCTACGAAATTCATAATATGCGATGTGATCAGTATCGTTTTTCCTTTTTCCTTTTCAGAAGTAATTAGATCCTTAAGCCTTATTAGGGAAATAGGATCTAATCCGGAGGTAGGTTCGTCCAGAATAAGCAGTGGATTATCGCACATAAACGTGAGAACGATATTCACTTTTTGTTTGGTTCCCCCGGAGAGATTCCCTAGCTTCTTCTTTAAAAAGGGTTCAAGTTTGAAAAGTTCAATAAGTTGATCGTCCTTGGCGTTACTAGAAGATCGAAGGTCTTTTATCATCCCTATAAGTTCTGAAACGGTAAGATTTGTAGGAAAATTTGCAATTTGCGGTAAGTATCCAATTTCATTTCTGTATTTCCATTCCCTCTTTATCACCGTATCATTCAGCTTTATGATTCCGGAATCCGGAATGACCATCCCTAAAAAACTTTTTATAAGTGTCGTTTTTCCGGAGCCATTTGGACCCAGAATCGCGAAGATTCCACCAGATTCGATCTTCAGATCGATTCCTTGAAGTACTTTATTCTTACCAAAGGACTTATGAAGGTCTATTACTTCAATCATGGGTATTTCTTTTCATTAAAGGATTTTTATCGACAAGATTGTCTGGTGTAAACACGGGTGAAACTTTTTCAGAAAAATCGATGATATCTATAAACAAACTCCGAAGTAATATTATAGCTTCGGGGGTTCTATTTGCTATATAAGAAAATAGTTTTACAGGTCTGTAGGGCACATCTCCAATACCGTCCTTATTCAAGTCGTAACCGGTATAATTACTCCAATAATTCTTATCGAAGTAATTATCATTGATATTGCTATTATATGAAATATCGAATGAGTTGTACAAAAAATTATTATCAACAAAACTATTGCCGTAGCAAGCCCCTCTCACTTTCATTGCCCATCCATTACTTATAAAATCGTTGTTTTTATAAACGATTCGGTTGGTGCCTTCAATGTTAATTCCAACGGTGTTCTCTTCAAAAGTGTTTCCAATTATCTCTGCATCGTTGATCTCTTTAAGTAACATTCCGAAGGAAGCTGTACCCCAGTTATTCTTAAAAGTGTTTCGATACATTTTAATATGTTTTGAAAACATGACCGCTACGCCGGCTCCATTATTCTCAAATAAATTATCCTGGTAAACATCATAATTGGAAAACATAAAATGCAGTCCGTAGCGCACATTATTAGTACTAATGTTATTGCTAATAGTGATGTTGTCTGAGAATTCTAAATAGATTCCATCTCTTACATGCTGAACTATATTTTGTGCTACCTCAACATTTTTACAGTACCAGAGTTGGATACCGTTACCTGAGTTAAATTCTTCGACGGCATCTCCAATGATCTTATTATGAAACACTTTCCCATTGTTAGATTTTTCGAGGTAAATTCCGAAGAAAAGCTTTTCTAAAACTACATTCTGAATTAAAAATTTTTCACTTTTAACTACTCTAATTGCTGCATAATCTGTGGTATAACTAGTCCCTACGTTTATAATGAAAAAACCATCTACCGTTACATTATCTGATGAAACAGTAATGATTTCACCTTTATCTTCTCCGTCGATTACCGGATAATTTTGACCTTGAAGCGTGAGGGGTTTGGTAATTTTTATATTAAACTCTTTGTAAGTCCCTTTTTTTACCAGAACGGTATCGAAATCCTGAGCCTGCAAAACTGCTTCATTGATGGTTTTATAGTTGCAACTTTCACAAACGGTGATAGTTCTGGAAAATGCCGTTTGCATAATAATTCCCGAGAATAGAAAAACTAAAGTGATTTTTAAAGGCATATATATTGCTTCGGAAAAATTATCTGATGATTAGGAATTTAGAGTTGTCATTAGCTTTTACCCAATGCGAAACCTCTTTTTCGAACTGAAAATGTTGCTGATCAAAAAGCACATATTCCTTCTCATTGATATGAAAGGCTATTTCTCCTTCTAAGACGATTAAGTTGGCATCTTTGGGAGAGGTGTGTTTGGGAAAAACAGCTCCCTTTTCAAGGGATATAAAAATTATTTCCGACTGTGATTCGGAAGTTATCTTTTTAACTTTTAATCCGTTATACGGCTCTAAAGCAATGATACTGTTTACTGTATACATATATTTAATCTTTTATTTCTAATTGTAAAGAATCCCAGGAATAAATATCTCCACTGTACATAGCTTGAGTCTTTTTAGCTATTTCTTTCGAATTGAAAGCAGAGAGGAAAGCGCCCATCGGACTTGATATCTCAGGACTAATTAGATATGAAGCTGTTTTTGCATCGATCAACTGTCCAGGCTCCTTAAAGTCGGCAACCAAAACGTGAGAATAGTCTGTTCCATTTTCATCTTCCATATAGTGAACCATACATTCTATAGCATCAAATTTATAAACCTTCCCTTTCGTTGTTACCAACTGAGAGGCATGTTGTCTATCTACAATTGTCATTTTACAAAAATGACATCCATCTTGCCCATATGCAATTGGTTGTGGTCCATTTGAGCAGGAAAAAGCAATTAGTGCAGTAAAAAGAAGTAAAGTGAGTTTCTTCATAATACTAAAGTTTATATATGTTGATTCGAATGTCATTCACTTCGCTTTTTTATTTCTTTTTTCCCGACAAAAAATGCAACTACCGTTAACATCATACCAACAAACATCATATATGCTCCGGTATGTGGCAATGAGTCTACATCGAAGTTAAGCATTTTTTGGTGACCAAATAATGGGGGTTTGTAACTCATAGGGGTACCGTCAGGGTTTTGAAGCTTCATAATTGCATGAGGATCGAGATTTGTTCCATAGTCTATTAACCAATTATTAAAATCGTACATCCCCAATATTCCAAGAATCGACATTAAAGCAAACCAGCCAATAAACCACCAATGATTAACTTTTCCGAAGAAGCCAAGCAATCCTATCAAAACGCCTAATGTTACCATCCCGCCAATTACTGTGGGAAACACATTAAATTCCCACATTTCTGAAGGTTTAGGAATGGTTTTCATGCCTATATAGTGATTTAGCCCATCGATATTCTGGATATCGAATTCGCTTACACCTTTAATACCATCGATATAGATATCCATGCCAAGGGGTTCGGGGTATTGAGGTGCCCCTAGCATAATATTCCAAAGTGGAAATTTAAAAAGTCCCAATAACAATAATGAACCAATGATCATTATAATCCCTGCCTTCTTCATTTGTACCTTTTTTTAGTTGTAATTAAATGGATTATTTGTTGTTTCGGTGATCTTTGTTAAAGACGGGAGCAGTCGAAAACTCCCGTCTTTTTAGAAATACAATTAATCACTACCTATCATATTTCCAAGAATTAATCCTCTCCTAAAGACCAACTTAATTCCAGGTTTGAAGAAGCCGGAGATACTCTTACATATCCTTGCATTTCCTGATGAAGTGCAGAACAGAAATCTGTACAGTAAAAAGGCCAAACACCTACTTGTTTAGGTTCCCAGATAGAAGTCTTAGTTTGACCGGGCATTACTAATAATTCGGAAGTATTTTGACCGATTATTGAAAAACCATGAGGTACATCGAAATCTTGTTCGTGGTTGGTTATATGGAAGTAAACCTTATCGCCAACCTTGATCCCTTCAATGTTATCCGGTGTAAAGTGACTACGAATTGTTGACATATATATATGAACTTCGTTGCCTTTACGTTCTACACGAGCTTGATCTGGGCTAAGCACAGCATAGGGGTGCTTATTCTCATCTAATCTATAGATCTTTTGAGATTTAGGCGCTAGTATACTCGCTGGAATTCCCGCTGCATAATGTGGTTCACCATGAGTGGGAAAATCGTAAATTAGCTCCATTTTCTCACCTGTGATATCATAAATTTGAGCCGAATGTTCCATTTCAGGACCTGTTGGCAGATATCTATCCTTTGTAATTTTGTTCATGGCAACCACGTATTTTCCGAACGGTTTTCTAGAGTTCCCTCCCGGGATCATAAGGTGTCCTACCGAATAGAAAGTTGGCTTTCTATCAATAACCTCCCAAGATCCTAACTTCCATTTTACTACTTCCGAAGAAATAAAGAATGTTGTGTAGGCATTCCCTTGTCCGTCGAATTCGGTATGTAACGGACCTAATCCACCACTTTTTACTGTACCTGCAAGTACGTCTTCAAATTTCAGGATAGGAATCCCATAAGCTTCTCCATCAAACTTTTCATTTTCAATAGCATCCAACATTTTCGTAAAGGAGTGTACAGTTAAATCTGCAGATAATTTACCATTTCCAATGATGTATTCACCGGAAGGATCTACATCACAACCATGAGGTGATTTAGGTGTTGGTAAGAAAAATACCGCACCCGGCACTTTAAGCGGATCAACCGTTAATACTTCTTTTTTCATTGTAGTTGTAGCGGTATGTGTGGATTCATCGTACACATTGTGCGCATAATTAGCAGGCATTTTTGTTCCGCCGCCATTGTTCACATATTCCTCAATTTTCTTCCAATTGACCGCTGCAATAAAATCTTTATCATTTTGAGAAGCGTTAACTTCTAATAAAGTATTGGCTTCTTCGGTGTTATAGGTTGTAAAAAAGAACCAGCCATGCGATTTATCACGTCCGGGATGAGAAAGGTCATAATCGAAACCGGGCATCATCAATTGAAATTTAATATCCATATGTCCGTGTTCCGGATCTACGCTGATAAAAGACAAAGCACCTTTAAAATTACTTTTGTAATCCTTGATAGAAATATCACGTTGTGGTACCGGAACAGAGAATCTGGTTCCTGCCACTACATATTCTGTGTTTTCGGTTATAAATGAAGAACTGTGGTTTCCTGCACTATTTGGCACCTCTATGATCTCTTCGGTTTCGAAGGTCTTAAGACTAATACGTGCAATTCTTGGCGTGTTGTTTCCATTAATAAATATCCATCTTCCATCCAATTCTCCATTGGTTTGAGAAATGTCTGGGTGGTGAGCATCATCCCAAGGTACGAACCCGTGAGAAGTCTCAAGCATGGGTTTGGTTTCTTCTGAATATCCGTAGCCCGAAGTTGGAAATTGAGAAAATACAGGGATCTCTTTAAACATTCTCCCTGAAGGCAGGCCATAAACAGTTAAGTTCCCGCTATAACCCCCAGACATAAAAGCGTAGAATTCGTCTTGCTCTCCCGGAGCTACATATACCTTTTCGGCAGCACTAGAATTAAGCGCTCCACCGGAAGACGAATTATTGTTGTTTCCACAACTAGTTAAAAAAAGTACTGCACTAAAAAGCGACAGAAGTGAAATTTTATATGTTTTCATTGGTTCTATTTTTTAATTCTTATTGGTTAAATAGTTTAATTTGAAGGCGGTAAAATGACCTTATCCACAACATGAACAACTCCGTTACCCGCATCTATACTTGCAAGAATCTTGGCACCGCCCACAAATACATCATCCCCCTTCACCTCTACGGTTGTACTTTGATCATTTGCCTGCCCTAGCTTTTTGAATTTCTTTAAGAACTCTTTAGAGTAATTACCGGCAGTAACATGATGCTTTAAGATATTGGCCAGCGCTTCTTTATTTTCCGGTTTCAGCAGATCTTCTACTGTTCCTTCCGGAAGTGCGTTGAAAGCATCATTGGTTGGCGCAAACACCATTAATGGACCTGCATTTACCAATGCATTTTCTAAACTTGCCGCTTGTACAGCTGCGACCAATGTTGTGTGATCCGGTGAATTAATCGCTATTTGCAGTACATTTGGAGTAGAACTATCATCCTCGATAAAAGCTTGTCCTTGTTTGGTATCTGCTGTTGTTTCAATCTCCGATGAAGTTGTAGCCGCATTGCTTGTCGTCTCGTTCTTACAACTGCTTAACGCCACAATAAACAACAACATCACGATTGTCTTAATAGTTGGGTTGGTTTTCATATCAGTTTATTTTAATGTTCTGAAGTATTCTAAGATATCGCGAGCCTGAGCCTCGGTCATATTCTGGTTTGCCATCGCAGCACCATTAAACTCTACTAACAGATCTTTTGCACATTGATCCTGTTCTGCCATAAGTTTCGGATCTAAGATCATATTCATGATCCACTCCGGACTTCTACGGCTCATAATTCCACTAGGTGACGGTCCAATAAAACGTTTACCTATTTTATGGCAAGCAGTACAGTTTGTTTTAAATAATGCTGCTCCTCTATCCACCATCGCCTGATCAATTGTTGGGCTGAGGTCTATATTTTTGATCACACCCACCCCCTTATTATCCAATGTGATACGTTGTGAGGCCGGAACTTCATCCGAATTTGAAACAGGCGTTTTTGTTTCTACCTTTTGCTTAGTTCCAATTTTCACACTCTCTTTTTCCTTTTTTTCATCTCCGCCTCCGCAACTAATGAGTAAGGCAGAAAAAATAATCGTCAGTGTTTTGATAAAATATCTCATGATATATGTTGATTAAAATTATAGGTCAAAAATACCTGTGGAGTAGTGATTAAAAAATGATAAATATCATATAAAATACTATTTTGTCTTTTATTTTCTACATTTGCATAAAAATGTCTCAATGCTTTCTAATCCATCTAAATACGTCGTTAAAGCTCTTGTTTATCTTGTAAATAACTCTTCGGAAACACACAAAGTACAGGCAATTGAAATAGCTTTGAACTGCGATATTCCGAAACCTTTTTTATCAAAATTGTTACGGCAACTCAGCTCAAAAAATATGATTTCTTCAACCAAAGGCCCCAATGGAGGTTTTTATCTTTCTGAAGCGCAACTAAAGGGATCTCTCTTAGATATCATTGTTGAAGTTGAAGGAAAAGATCGCTTGAAGATGTGCGTCCTGAATTTTGACAAATGCAACGCACAAAATCCCTGCCCGATACACTTTTTAGTATCGCCTGAAAAAGATGAATTGAGAAATAAATTCAAAAATATTAGATTAGAAAATCTGCGGTAGGAGTCATAAAAATCTCTGTATGACATTTATCATTGTTGCCGGGTGGATTTTCGGTTAAATTTCAACTAAAATTCTAGTTAATTATCACAAGATGAAAAATATACTCTTACCCACAGATTTCTCTGAAAATTCATTAAACGCCATTGAATACGCCCTGGAGTTCTTTAAAAATTGGGAATGCGAATTTTATGTATTAAATGTTCAGAAGCCTTCCGAATATATTACAGACGATATAATGACTGCTTCTCCTTCCGAATCAATTCACAGTGCGATTGCCGGTGACAACAAGTCGAAATTACAACAACTCGTTAACGACCTTAATAAGAAATACGCTAGTACTCCTTTTAAAATAAACATGCTGTTTGATTTCGATAATCTTTCCGAAGCAATAAATCAAATAATTCAAAATCATTCTATTGAACTGATCGTGATGGGAACTAACGGAGCCACCAATGCACGAGAAGTAGTTTTTGGAAGCAACACGATTCAGGTGATAAGAAATGTTAACTGTCCTATTCTAGCAATACCTCAGGACTATAGATTTAAAGGAAACAACAAAACCTTACTTTGTATTCCTAAAGAAATAGACTTGCTTGATACAATTTTAACACCGTTTAAAGATCTGATGCAAGTGCACAATTCGGAGCTACATATTATCGAATTCGATGACGATGCTCTTGCTGTTTCGGAAGGGCAAGAAAATAGTGAATTAAAAAAATCGTTTAACGACTATCCTTTCGACTACTACTGTTTAAACGAGCAAATTGAGTGGTCTGTGATAGATACTGCAACTCAGTTACTAAAAACCGACTTGAATGCTGTTTTTATAGAGAAAAAGTCATTCTTCGAGCGTCTAATTTTAGGCACTGAAACACCAAAGATCACCTATAGAACGAAGGTTCCGGTGCTATTTCTTAAAAAATAGATACAAAGAAAGCATTACTATTCGAAGATAAGAATGTTGTTATCTTTAAGCGTATTGATTAGGATCTTAATATAAGCGTTTACATTCTTATTTAGTTTCTCAGCATCGACTACTTCAATCTCACCTGTCCAGAGCAATTCTCGTTCTTTACCCGGACAAATACAAAATAACGAAGTTTCGGTAGTGTATACTTGATATCGTTCTTCTTGTTCCTTAAAATATAGATGTTGATTGCCGTAATAATAGTCTTCAAAATTTTGATAACTCTTTGCAAAACTTCGATAAGAATCCACTACGGTCATCCTACTTTCCTGGCCCGTAACTTTAGAAAATAAGATCGCATCAAAACCTGCATCGAGCAGTTGACTTTCAATTTTGTTGAGTTGGTCTATCGATTTTTTATTTTCAGTAAACGATTTCTCAAAGAAATCAATACTTTTAACAGCGATCACATCCTTCTTTTCGAGCTCTTCTGTCATCCGTTTTTCAAAATTCCGACGAATTTCTTTATCGCCGGTAATTCCAACAACCAGTACTTTGTTGGCCATAAAGTTGAAAGACTCCGGGTTGGTGTATTGCTGTACGAGCTTCGTTGATGTACAATTTACCGTTAAAAGAAGCACCGTTATAAGGCTTAAGTATAAAAAGAGTTTTTTCATGGTAGTTAATTTCGTTCGTTCGGTTATTGCAGTCGCTTTGCTTTACTTTTTTTCATAATATCTGAAAGCATGGAGAAGATATCTCGCTTCGTTCGCTTAACATTGGTATGAAAATCCATAGTATCGATCATAAGATTGTAGTGCATTTCTTTATAATCACGCAACTCATTAGGTACATCTATATCGTCCATTAAGACCTTCAATTCGTTTTTATGATCTTTTAAACTTGTAACCAACTTATTCAATTTTTTTTTGTGCTTCGAAATTTGTTGGGCGATCATTCTACTTTCTTCGAAAGGCTTTCCATAGATAAGCTCTAAGGTATGGTCTGCGACGAGATCCTGCAAAAACTGAAGTTCATCCTTTAAAAACGCCAACTCAGACAATGTTTGAAGGGTGTCTTCATGCAGTCCTTTGGTATCTCGCCATTCAATATATTTAAAATGTGTTTTCATAACGTATAGTCCGGAAAGGTTGCTGAAATGATGAAAAGTAAAATTATCTAACTAAAAAAGTTTGTGAAATGATAAATATCAGTTTCTGAACAAAATAGAAATATTATATTTGTTAACCATATGGTTAAACCTAATAGTTATATTATGGCAAGGACGAAGAAAAGTCAGGATACGGAAGGAAAAATACTAGATGCTGCAAAAGAGGTTTTTCAAAAAAAGGGTATGGATGGGGCTCGTATGCAGGAGATAGCCGATGAAGCAAATATTAATAAGGCCATGTTGCACTATTACTATCGTAGTAAGCAACTACTTTTCGAAGCGGTATTCAAGAATGCATTTGCTTTACTGGCGCCACAATTGAACAAGATTCTAAACGACGATTCTCCCATCGAAGAAAAAATAAAAAACTTTACTTACAGTCAGATTTCATTTCTGGGAAAATATCCATATCTCCCAAATTTTATTATTCAGGAGCTCAACAGAAATCCAAAATTCCTTGAAAAACTACAAAAAAACCCTTCTTTTCCTTCGCTCGATAAGTTTAAGCAACAGGTTGCTGAGGAAGTAGATAATGGAATCCTAAAACCAATCGACGCCGAGCAACTTTTTATAAACATTATATCATTAAATATATTCTCCTTTTTAGCAAGTCCTTTAATAAGAGGGGTTCTAAAAAAAGACAAAAAAGAATATGAAGCACTAATGGAGCGACGAAAAACAGAAGTTTCTAGTTTTATCATCAACTCAATAAAAAAGTAGCTTATGAAATGGATTGTTCTCTTACTCATCGGAATCTCTTCATTCCTAGCATCTGCCCAGGAGGTTTTAACTTTAACCGATTGTTACTCATTGGCAGAAAAAAACTATCCACTGGCAAAGCAAAGTGTATTATTGGAAGAAAAGACACTTTCAGAAATAAAAGTTCTGGAAAAGGAAAAACTACCCAAATTAGATCTTAATGCTCAGGCCACATACCAATCAGACGTAATTGAATTCCCATTCCAAATTCCAAATTCAACAGTAGAACCTCCAAATAAAGACCAATATCGCGCTTCGCTGGACGCAAACCAATTGATCTACAACGGTGGAAATATTGCCGCAGCTAAGAAATTAAAATCTGCTGAACTTGCAACACAACAACAAAAAATAACCGTAGATCTTTATACTTTAAAAAGCCGAATCAACCAAAGCTACTTTAGTATTTTGCTTTTTCAGGAGCAGGAAAAACTATTAACTTCAAAAATGGAACAGCTACGTTCCCGCTTGAAGGAAGTGGGTACGGGTGTGAAATATGGCGCAATACTTCCTGCTTCCCAGCAAATTCTGGAAGCAGAAATTTTAAAACTAGAGCAGCAGTTTTCGGAAGTAATAATTGATCGGCAAAAAGCACTAACCCATCTCTCTTTACTTCTTTCTATAAATTTAGATCCAAATACATCATTGGAGAATCCAGAGATTCTAGTTTCATCTAAAAACCCCTTTAATCGCCCTGAATTGAAGCTTTTTGAACTGCAGCAGAACCAGTTAGAAACTTCAAAAGAGGTACTATCAAAATCCAAATACCCGAAACTGCAAGCCTTCGCTCAGGCAGGTTATGGCAACCCCGGACTCAATATGCTAGATAATTCCTTTCAGGATTTCTACCTGGCCGGGTTAAAACTAAATTGGAACATTTTTGATTGGGGAAGAACAAAGGAGAAAAAACAAATTCTCGACATTTCGAAGGAAATCATCACTACCGAAAAAGAAACCTTTTTACTGAACAATCAAATGCAGCAGAAAGAAGCTGAAAGTGATATCAGGAAATACACAGAATTGCTTCAAAAAGACGAAAGTATAATAGTACTGCGCGAGAATATATTACAGGCAACAACATCACAATTACAGAATGGTACTATTACATCCTCCCAATATATTACCGAGTTGAACAATTTGTACGAAGCAAAAATTGAAAAGCAGTTGCACCAGATTCAGCTAACACTCGCAAAAGCAAATTATAAAGTGATCTCAGCAGATTTTAATTAAATAGTTACTATGAAAAATATAAAAATATTGTTTTTGGTAAGTCTCTTCGGAAGCCTATTTTCCTGTGCTAACGGGGAGAAAGCAGATGGTTACGGTAATTTTGAAGCCACGGAAATTACGGTTTCATCTGAAGCCAACGGAAAACTGATTTTTTTCAATTTGGAAGAAGGTCAGATGCTGGAAAAAGGAAAAATTGTTGGGTTAGTAGATACCCTTCAGCTCCATTTAAGCAAACAACAACTTTTGGCATCAAAAGCGACGGTTGCATCAAAATCTGGTGGAGTTTGGTCTCAGGTTAGTGTTTTAAATCAACAATTGGAAACAGCAAAAACCGAACAACAAAGAATCCAAAATATGTTTTCTGAAAATGCTGCCACTCAGCGTCAGGTAGATCAGGCGAATAGCCAGGTGGATGTATTAAAAAAGCAAATCAGAAATGTTGAAACTCAGAACGAGCCTATAATGAGCGAACTTAAATCTATTGATGCCAAAGTAGATCAAATCGTTGATCAAATTTCTAAATGCTCAATAATAAATCCAATAAATGGAACTGTGCTGACGAAATTTTCGGAAGGTGGTGAGATTGTTTCCTTCGGAAAACCCCTGTACCAAATTGCAGATCTAGTAGATATGACCCTTCGCGTTTATGTTAGCGAAACACAACTCGCAAATATTAAAATTGGGCAAGAGGTTACCGTAAAAATTGATTCGGGCGAAGTCATGAAGGATTATTCAGGAACTATAAGCTGGATTTCCGCAACGGCAGAATTCACTCCAAAAATCATTCAAACTAAGGAGGAGCGTGTAAACTTAGTTTATGCGGTAAAAATAACCGTTAAGAACGATGGGAGCTTAAAAATTGGTATGCCTGCAGAAATGTGGATTGAACATGAATGATCAAGATTCACTGTTCAGGAAATAATAGAAAAAACGTTTATAAATAGGTAATAAGAAACAATAAGATTTTATGGAAACTAATACAGAGAACTTAGACAGCTATTTAGACAACCACTATATACATCGCAGTAATTGGTTAAGAGCGGCTGTACTTGGAGCGAATGACGGAATCTTATCTACCGCCAGTATTGCTATAGGGGTAGCGGCCGCAAGTGACATGAGAGATCCTATAGTTTTGGCGACTTTGGCGGGACTAGTGGCGGGAGCATTATCTATGGCAGCAGGAGAATATGTCTCGGTAAGCTCTCAAACCGATGTTGAAAAAGCCGATATAGAGCGTGAAAAAATTGAACTGGAACAAATGCCTGAAATTGAACTAATCCGATTGGCAGAGATCTATGAAGAACGAGGATTAAAAAAAGAGACAGCACTAACTGTTGCAAAAGAATTAACCGAGAAAGATGCTTTGGCAGCCCATGTTAGAGATGAATTAGGAATCAACGAAATTAGTCAGGCAAAACCTATTCAGGCAGCATTGGCTTCTGGTGCCTCATTTATAGTTGGGGGAATTCTCCCACTAATCGTAACTCTGTTTCTTCCTTTAAAAAGCATGGAATATACATTATATGGCTCAGCGATCTCTTTCTTAATATTATTGGGCATTGTAGCAGCCAAAACCGGAGGTTCAAGCATCCGGAAAGCAATTATAAGAATTACCTTTTGGGGAACAATAGCTATGGGAATTACCGCGCTAGCCGGTTATTTATTCGGCATAAACATTTAAAAAAAACTAAAAAAGCAACCACAATAATTTAAACTATAATCTATGAAAAGAGCATTTCTTACAACAGTTATCGTTTCAGCATTACTAGTTAGCTGCAACGACACCAAGCACAAACATGAAAACACAGAAACCGAAGGAGGGTTGGAAGTCGTTGAACAGCACGAATCAAATGAAATAGCCTCTGAAAACCATTCAACAAACAATTTGTGGGTAAATGAAATCAATTTAGACAATGGAAATAAATGGCAGGCCAATCCGGAAACAACCGTAGGAGTGAATAATATGCTAAAATTGTTGAAATCAGGCGATTTAAAAACCGTAGCCGACTATCACAATTTGGCATCTCAATTAAATGAGGAGAAAAATTTTGTAATTAAAGAATGTACAATGAAAGGTGCTTCACACGACAATCTACACATTTTTTTGCTTCCCCTCATCGAGAAAATCGATGCCCTTGGGAAAGTATCAACTACTACCGAAGGTTCTGAGATTACCGCTAGCATTGAAGAAAACCTCAACGGTTATTACAATTATTTCAAATAAACAAAATATTGAAAATCATGGAGAAACACACTTATAATGTAGACATTAATTGGAACCAGGACAGGAAGGGAATGATGTGCTCACCAGAATTGGCTGAGGGTAATAAACCTTCTTCCAACTGTATTGAGGTTGCCACACCACCTGAATTTCCAAAGGGTATCCCACATATTTGGTCACCAGAACATCTTTTTACTGCTTCTGTAAGCAGTTGTCTAATGACCACTTTTTTAGCCATTGCTGAAAACTCTAAGTTAGATTTTATCGGTTTTAGCTGTAAATCGAAGGGTATCCTGGACAAATTGGACGGAAAATATGCCATGACCGAAGTCATTCTTGAACCCACAGTAACTATTAAAACCGAAAAGGATGTAGAACGTGCCCAACGAGTGCTTCAAAAATCGGAAGCCGCTTGTCTCATCACTAATTCGATTAAATCGAAAGTTAGTATGAACCCTAAAATAATAGTTGAATCTTAAATAAAATGAGTATTTCCCTGCGCCATATCAGCAAATCCTTTAAAACGGTGCAAGCCGTAAAGGATATTTCGTTTGAGGTTAATTCTGGTGAGCTCTTCGGACTCATAGGTCCGGATGGAGCAGGGAAAACTACACTCTTTAGAATTTTAACGACCTTGTTATTGGCAGATCAGGGTAAGGCATCGGTAGCCGGAATGGATGTGATAAAAGATTACAAAGCGATTAGAAGCTCTGTGGGGTATATGCCGGGGCGATTTTCGCTTTACCAAGATTTAACCGTAGAGGAAAACCTGAAATTTTTTGCCACTATTTTCGGAACTACCATTGAAGAAAACTACGATCTCATTAAAGATATTTACATACAAATAGAGCCTTTTAAAAACCGCCGGGCTGGAAAACTTTCCGGAGGAATGAAACAAAAGCTCGCTCTTTCCTGTGCTTTGATCCACAAACCGAAAGTACTGTTTTTGGACGAGCCAACCACGGGAGTTGATCCCGTTTCAAGAAAGGAATTTTGGGAAATGCTGAAAAGATTGCAGGAAAAAGACATCACGATGCTTGTCTCAACCGCATATATGGACGAAGCTAGCCTCTGCGACCGCGTAGCGCTGATACAGGATGGTACAATTTTAGAAATTGACACGCCTCAGCGGATTATAGAGAAATTTCCCAGAAAGATCTATAATGTAAAAGCTTCAGAAACATTTCGTCTTCTAAAGGATCTAGAAATTTATGTTTCTACTCATAGTGTTTATCCATTTGGCGAGCACTTGCATTTTACCAGTGAAGACAAAGCGTTTTCTTCCGAAGAATTAATTCAATTTTTAAAAGAGAAAGAACATACCAATATTGAAGTTTCTGAAGCTATCCCAACAATTGAAGATTCGTTTATGAGACTCTCTAAAGAAAACACTGATGGAAGCCGATAATGCTATAACTGTCGAAAATCTCAGCAAACGCTTTGGTGATTTCACTGCTGTGAATGCCATAAGCTTCCATGTAAAAAAAGGAGAGATTTTTGGGTTTTTAGGCGCCAATGGAGCGGGGAAAACAACAGCTATGAAAATGCTCATCGGTATTTCAAAACCTACCGATGGTATCGCTATCGTGGCCGGATTTGACGTAAAAACCCAATCGGAAGCTGTAAAGAAAAGTATTGGTTATATGAGTCAGAAGTTTTCGCTCTATGACGATTTGACCATTAGAGAAAACATATCGTTTTTTGGAGGTATTTACGGTTTAAAAAAGGAAAAAATTGATAAAAAAACTCAGGAGCTTATAGACGAGCTGGGTTTACATGATAAGGCAAATGATCTAGTGCGTTCTCTTCCTTTGGGATGGAAACAGAAAGTGGCTTTTTCTGCAGCTTTATTGCACGAACCTAAAATTGTCTTTTTAGATGAACCTACCGGAGGAGTGGATCCAATAACGCGCAGACAGTTTTGGGAAATGATCTATCGTGAAGCTAATAGAGGCACGACCATTTTTGTTACAACCCATTATATGGACGAAGCCGAATACTGCGACCGGGTTTCTATTATGGTGGAAGGGAAAATTGAAGCATTGAACACCCCTAAAAATCTTAAGAAACAGTTTAATGTTGATTCTATGAATGAGGTGTTTTTGAAATTGGCAAGAAATATAGAATCATGAAAAGATTCAGAGGATTTGTTATTAAAGAATTTTATCACATTTTTAGAGATAAGCGCACATTGGTTATTCTCTTTGGAATGCCCGTGGTACAAATTCTGCTTTTCGGTTTTGCGGTGACCAACGAAATTACGAATGTGAATATTGCTATTCTGGACCACTCTAAGGGTAGTGAAACTAATAGGATAATTAGCAATATTGAAGCCTCAAAGTATTTTAGAATCACAGATCTTATTGAAGAAGAAAAGCAAATCGAAACTATTTTCAAAAAAGGAAATGTAAAAGCCGTATTGGTTTTTGAAAAGAATTTTGAAAAGAATCTTACTGCATCAAATGCAGCAAACGTGCAAGTAATAACCGATGCTACCGAACCCAACGTGGCCAATTCTGTCAATAACTACCTCACTTCTATTCTACAACAATACCAAACCGACCTTAACCGAACTCGAAAAGTCCCTTACCAAATCGTTCCTCAAACACGAATGTACTATAATCCTGAGCTAAAGAGCGTCTTTATGTTCGTACCAGGGATTATGACAGTGATCTTAATGTTGGTCTCGGCAATTATGACCTCTATTTCAATAACGCGCGAAAAAGAACTGGGTACCATGGAAATTTTGCTGGTCTCTCCTTTAAAGCCATATCAAGTTATCATGGGAAAAGTATTTCCCTATGTTTTTCTTGCCATCATCAATGCGATCGTTATTTTGATGTTGGGGTTTTTCGTATTCAAAATGCCTATAGAAGGCAGCTATTTCCTTTTGGCTTTTGAAACGATCCTCTTTATTTTTAGCGCTCTGGCATTGGGAATCTTAATTTCAACAGTTTCTGAAACACAACAAACCGCGATGATGGCCTCACTAATGGGCTTGATGTTACCCACAATTCTACTTTCCGGGTTTATTTTCCCCATTTCAAGTATGCCGATGCCGCTACAGATTATCAGCAACATTATCCCTGCAAAGTGGTTTATTATTTTAATCAAGGGTATTTTATTAAAAGGCGTAGGACTCGAGGTATTGTGGAAAGAAACGTTGGTTTTAATTGCGATGATAACTGTTTTTATTGGTTTGAGTGTCAAGAAATATAAAACAAGACTTGAATGAGAATTATAGGCTTCATATTGGTGAAAGAATTCAAGCAAATTTTTCGCAACAAGTCGATGTTGCTTATTATTTTTGTATTGCCACTCATTCAATTATTAATTCTCTCTAATGCGGCTTCCTATGAAGTAAAAAACATCAAATTTGCCGTTGTTGATGGGGATCATTCTTCTTATTCGAGGGAATTATTAAGTAAATTTCAGGCTTCCTCACAATTCGATTTTATCGCAGTATTTCCTTCAGAAAAAATTGCAACAGAGGCAATGCAGAATGGGCAAGTTGATGTTGTACTATACATCCCTTTACATTTTGAACGTTCTCTTCAGAAGGATAAAACTGCAACGGTCTTAACGACAATTAATGCGATTAATGGTTCTGCAGCTGCTGTAGAAAATATATATGTTACTTCCATCCTAAAGGATTTCAATAAAGCGATTCAATTGGAGTTAATTACCAGAGAAGCCACATCAATTCAACCGAAGCAACTTAATATTAACACCCTTTTTTGGTTCAACCCGGAATTGAACTATAAAACCTTTATGGTTCCCGGCATTTTAGTACTGTTAGTTACAATGGTTGCCCTTTTTCTTTCAGGGATGAATATTGTGCGCGAAAAAGAATTAGGTACTCTGGAACAGATAAACGTTACTCCAATTAAAAAAAGTGAATTTATTATTGGTAAGCTTCTCCCCTTTTGGATCTTGGGAATGTTTGAATTAGCCATCGGACTCATCATTGCCAAAATAATTTTTAATGTCCCAATGGTAGGTAATCTGGGTCTTTTATTCCTATTTGCCTCCGTATACCTTTTGGTGGTTTTGGGTATCGGAATGTTCATTTCGAATTTTACCAACACTCAGCAACAGGCCATGTTTCTATCGTGGTTCTTCGCCGTCATATTTATTTTAATGAGTGGTCTTTTTACCCCGATAGAGAGTATGCCTGTATGGGCACAACTAATTACCGAAGCCAATCCGGTGAAGTATTTCGTGGAGGTAGTACGAATGGTTATGCTGAAAGGATCTTCACTACAGGATATCTTACCGCAACTCATGAAACTGAGTATCTATGCACTGCTCATAAACGGGCTTGCCGTTTGGAGTTATAAAAAAGTAACCTAATGAAACCCGAAACCAAATATCATTTAGAAAAAGGAGAATCCAGATTCCTTCAAGGTCCCCGCTCAAGATTTAAAGAACTTCTTTTTACATTTAAAGTGCAATACAATTTTATTGTTGCCTTTAGGAAGATGCACTTTATTGGGCCATGTGTAACTGTATTTGGATCTGCACGATTTCCCGAGTCTTCAGATCATTATAAAAACGCAGAGAAAATAGGGGCTGCATTGTCGAAACTTGGCTTTGCAATTATGACCGGTGGCGGCCCGGGTATTATGGAAGCTGCTAACAAAGGAGCTTATGAAGCCGGTGGCTACTCTGTGGGAGTTAATATTATCCTGCCTTTTGAACAAAAACCCAATCCGTACTTACACAAGTGGATCGATATTCCTTACTTTTTTGTTCGCAAGTTTTTATTGATGAAGTATTCGTACGCCTATGTGGTCATGCCGGGTGGAATGGGGACTTTAGATGAATTGTTCGAAGCTATTACCTTGATCCAGACTAAAATGATTAAAAACTTCCCGATCGTTATTTTTGATTCTGAATATCACAAGGAATTGTGTCAACACATTCAACTTATGGTTGAAAGTGAAAGTATTAGCCCTGAAGATATGGAACTGTTTTTTGTGACCGATTCTGCAGAAGAAGTGGTAGAGTATATAAAAACTCATGCCATTGAAAAGTTCGGATTGGTTAAAAAACAATACAAACCAAAATGGTGGTACGGTGAGAATCGAAGAAAATTTTAGAGTATGAAATTATGAACACTTATAAAATATTCAAATTGTCTGTCGCGATTAGCCTAATTGCTTTTGCTTTATTAACCCTTTTTTTAAGTAGTTCTATTCTATTCGATTGGTTTGGAATAAGAGAGAAAGAAGGACATTTTGTGCCATTAGTAGTCTGGTCAAATTTCATCGCGAGCCTGTTATATCTCATAGTTGCATATGGATATATACTATCAAGAACCTGGCCCTTTAAAGTGATACTTGCAGCATTAATCGTGCTTTTGTTGGCCTTTATAGGTCTTTTTATTCATATGAGCTCCGGCGGTCTATATGAAACTCGAACTTTCGCTGCCATGACTTTTAGGATTGCCGTAACACTCTTTTTTACCTGGATTATGTACCGAGAATTAAGAAAAAAGAAATGATTCGTCCTAATCTCATATTGTTATCCCTAATATGGCTGACAGGATCTATTGCACAAAATAAGTCTGATACCATTCCGAAGTTGGATTTGGCAAAAATAGCGCATATTAATCAAAGTGATAGTTATATCACATTTCCAACCGATATTGGCAATGTGGAGCCCCTAATGTTCGAGGCAAACATTAATCCAAATTTCATAGTTAGAAAACGAGCAGATTCAAAATTGATGATGGTCCTTACTCCGCAAATAACCATTAGGATGTTCAATGAAAAATCCTATCCGGTAAAAACGCCAAGCTATATTCCTCAATTATCAATGTATTATCTATTTGGCTACCCCGATTTGGTTCATCATACCACCCTATTTGCAAGAATTGCACATCATTCTAATGGTCAGGATGGTAGTTTTTATGTAGAGAATGTGCTTTCGGAAGTCGGGAATAACCAGATAAATCTTCAATCCGGGAATTTTGCGACCAATTTTTTTCAGATAGGATTTATCGATACCTCTTATGGCTCTAAAACAAACGCAGTAAAATTTTTTAAAAGCTCATTCGAGATTCATCCTAAGAGCTGGATGCTTGATGAAATGAAAGGCCAGTATAGTGGATTTCGCTGGCATAATTCTTTTTTTGCCTATAAGTTACCCATAGATCGCGATTTCTTCAGCAGAAAAAGAAAAGCCAACTTTTCAGTAAAAATGGAAACCACCTGGATGCTTGACCCAATAAACGATTGGAAAACCTTTGATCTAAAGCGTTTTAGCGGTGAATTTACATTTTATTACCACCCAAAATTCTTAGAAGATGTTGGCTTTTTTGTCAAGTTTTATCACGGACTGGATTATTACAATATTTATTTTCAGCATCATCTCGATATCATTCGGTTTGGATTAATGACCGAAATCATGCGGTTTTAAAATTCTTATTAAAAAATGGAAAATAAAGTAATACAAATAAGAAAGTTCGATGGTGAGATCGAAGAATTCAAGGTCGAAAAACTAAAAAACTCCCTTAGACGTAGCAAAGCCAGCGAAAATGAGATAGATGAAATAGTTAAAAGTATAGCACCCTCCCTCTACGATGGCATGCCTTCAAAAGATATATATAAAAAAGCCTTTTCGCTATTAAAGAAGCACAACCGCACTTCGGCTTCCAAATATAGTTTAAAACGTGCCATCCTTGACCTGGGTCCAACAGGATATCCCTTTGAACGTTTAGTTGGAGCTTTGCTCCGTTATAAAGGTTTTCAAACTAAAATAGGTGCAATTTTACAGGGCGAATGTGTTTCCCACGAAGTGGATATACTGGCTGAAAAAGATGGAAATACTTATACGGTAGAATGTAAATTTCATTCAGACCCCAAATCTATTAGCAACGTTAAAGTTCCTTTGTATATACATTCAAGATTTTTGGACATTCAAAAACGTTGGAACAAAGATCCGAAAAAGGCTACACATTTAAAACAAGGATGGTTAGTAACGAACACGCGTTTTTCAGAAGATGCTATTGACTATGCTAAATGCGTGGGTCTTCAGTTATTGAGTTGGAACTATCCTGAAAATAATGGTATAAAGCAAAATGTGGATAAATTTGCTCTTTACCCTATCACCACATTAACGGCATTGACGAAACACGAAAAGGATCTTCTCATTGAAAACAACATCATCTTGACTAAAGAACTCTACGAATCATCCTTTATTTTAGACAAGATTAGTGTATCGCCATTGCGAAAAAAAAGAATTATGAAAGAAATAAAAGACCTCTGCAATTTCTAAAGTATAGTTACTTTATAAAATGAATTAGGTCATAACTTCAACAATATCATAAAGTTTCGGCAAAATAACACGCCATTTATAGGTATCCTGCAATTTCACTCTCAATGCATCCTGAGCGGTGTGTTCCCCATGTACAAGGAACACCTGTTCAGGAATATTTTTTATCTCACTTGTCCAGTCTAATAAACCTTGTTGGTCTGCGTGAGCCGATAAACTTTCAATGTGATGAACCTCAGCTTTCACATCATAATACTTTCCGAAGAATTTTAACTCATGTGCGCCTTCAAGAAGCTGTCTGCCGCGAGTACCCTCAGCCTGATAACCCACTAGTAAAATAGAAGTTGATTTAACATCAATTAATTGCTTTAAATAAGTAAGTACTCGCCCACCGGTGACCATCCCGCTACCGGCGATTACAACTTTTGGCTGTGGATTATCGATCGTTTCCCAGGTTTCCTTATAGGAAGTTATAATATTCATACGATTTTGCATGGCACTAAATTCATTTACAGGAATTTTATGCCAATCCGGAAAACGTTCAAAAACTGAGAGCACATTATTCCCCATCGGACTATCAACAAAAATCGGGATATTGGGGATGCGTCGTTCTTTGTATAATTTCGATAAAAGAAACATTAGCGTTTGTAAACGTTCAACTGCAAACGATGGTATAATAAGCGTTCCACGGTTGTGGATTGTTTTATTGATTAGTTCAATTAATTTTTCTGAAACGCTTTCTGAAGGGTGTAATCTATTTCCATAGGTACTCTCCAGAAAAAGATAATCCGCCCATTGTGGTTTCTGTGGTGGAAACAGTAATAGGTCATTCTCTCTCCCAACGTCACCGGAGAAAACGAAGATCTTTCCGAAGAGATCCAATTCAATAAAAGTCGCACCAATTATGTGACCGTTATACTGAAACCTACACTTTATGGAATCTGAAAGTTGAATCCATTTTTCTTTTTCTTCAGATTGAAAAAAACCGGTGGTAAACTCGGCTTCCTTAACCGTGTAAAATGGCAATGAAGGATTGTGTTTAGAAAACCCCTCTTTATTTGCTCTTTCGGCATCTTCTTCGTGTATTTTCCCACTGTCTAATAGTATAATTTCGGTAATTGCTAAGGTTGGAGATGTACCAAGTATTTTTCCACGGAAACCATTCTTAACTAATCTAGGTAAGTATCCGGTATGATCTAAATGCCCATGTGTTAACAAGACAAGGTCGATCTGTGAGACATCAATTGGAAGATGTTCCCAATTTTTTTCGCGAAGTTCTTTAAGCCCCTGAAACATTCCACAGTCAACCAAAATATTGATCTCTGGTGTTTCCAACAAGTATTTTGAACCGGTAACTGTGCCTGCAGCACCTAGAAAATGAATTTTTATTGATGCCATATCATTATATGTTGCAAAGATCATTTACTTCATTGAGTATTCTTTTCTTCCGGGATTCCGAAATCCCTAAATGGTCCAGATAGAAATCATCGTTGGACAATTGTCGGCAAAGCACAATGTCCCTACTTAACAAAAATTGCTTTTCACGTTGTGTTAACAAAGTTGAAACTGTGATTGGATAAAGTCCTAGTCTATCTATTCTATCTTTTAAGCCATCATCCTTAGGATAATTCCAACTTAATAGAAACAATCCAACACATTTCCCATAGGTAAGTGCGTCTGTTGTGAATCGAGTATTCGTAACGACCCAGCATTCATTGGGACAATTATTAGTGGTCTTATAATTACCAATAATATCCTGAAATCGGGAATTTATATAGAGAGGTACTTTTACATTGCAATTTATCGTTTTCTCACTATGAAACTTGCATTCTACAACAATATGATGTCCGTTTTTCTTCGCAACGACATCTACTTCGTGAGATACGCATTTGCCTTGAAGAATTTTTCCAACTATAATATCATAACCCGAATATTGTAATACTGCGCCAATAAATTTTTCGAAAGGAAAACCTGTAGGTCCTAATTCGTAAATCGCGCGTTTCAATTTATATTTCGATGCGTAGACCGATTTGTTCTTTTTGAGTAAGGCAAAAGCCCTGTTGTATATCTCTTTAGTAGAAATCCCTTGATACAGTTCATCTCTAACAATGTTAATAATTCTTTCTACCGTTTCAGCATCTGCACCACTCTTGTGCAGGCTACCCCGTAGTTTAGGAATCGAGAATGAAACCTTTTCTCCTGTAGATTTAATTATCTCAAAATCTTCTTTATTCATCTATTCCAATTAATTCTTTAAATCATGTAAGGTTAAAACAGGTACTTTAGCATTAAAACCTAATTCTTTTACCATAGGTTTACTGAAAACAGAATTAAAAAATGCATGTTTTTTATTGATAAATGCTATCATTTCACTGCCCCGACTTTCGGTAAACAGGTTTAAACCTGTTTGCACATCATCATTCTCTAAAAAATGATACGTAAAGGTGAGTCCGTCAAAACATTCTTCCAGTAGAGCTTTCTTATTGAGTTGTTCCTTTGTTAATTCTTTTTTAGAAACATGTAAAACTCGAACCGGAGCATTGGTGATCCTGGAAATTTCGTAGAGATGACTCAGTTCCTTTCTTTTAAAATGAGTTTTAAAACTTGTTGGAAAAACAATTTCATTAGGCTCTTTAAACTCTACACCGGCCGGAACTAAAAACACCGGACAATTACGTACTTTTTCCATAATATCAATGCTGTTACTGCCCATAAGCACATTAGCGGCATTGGTTTCACCTTTATTGCTAATGATAACTAAATCGATATCTTTCTCTTCCACGAAATCCTTTACTGCTTCAACAGGGGAGTTATGTAGAGATCTGGTAAAATAGGTATGTCGCGGTGGAGTATCTAAAATCTCTATATGTTCTAATTGTTTTTTGAGGGCAGCTTCAGACTCGGCCATTGCTTCATCGTATCTGGTATCCCCTTGTTTAATCCCCATCATCTTGTCTAAGGAGTACGATTGAACACTAAATGCGTGCAGCAGATAAAATTCTACTCGTTCATTTTTATATAACTCACTGGCATATTTTAGTGCTGCCCAGGCATTTTTAGAGAAATCTGTAGGCAATAATATTTTCTTTTTCATAGCGAGAATCTAATCGTTAATTCACTAAAAATAGTTTTGTATGAAGAAGTGCACAATGATATATATCAGTCCATCGCAGGAATAACCAAAAAAGGAACTGGTAACTTTTTTGCTATATTCTTTACTACTGCTTCCCGAAATAATTCTGCGATAAAGTTATGTTTGTAATAGACCATAGCCAACAGGTCCATATTTTCCTTCTTGAGATAATTTAAAATGGTTTGATGCCGGTCTAAGTCGAGTGTAAGCCATCTTGCTTCGGGATTATGGTCATTTAACACTTTGAAGAGCGCATGGAAATTCTCCCGTTGTAGATCACTAATCTCATCAGCCTCATGTATATGAACAACTTTAACTTCCGCTTGTTGAACAGAGGCTAAATATTTTATTGGTTTCAATTCATTTTGAAGGTATTTTCTTTTAAAACCGGTAACAAAGGCTATATTTTGAATCGATCGAAATGAAATTTCCTTCGGAATAATAAGTAAAGCGGCTTTTGTATTCTTACGTAATGTAGTAAGCGTATTACTTCCCATAAAAACATTTTCGGCTGCAGTTCTCCCCTTACTACCCATAACTATTAAATCAACATTCTCCTTTTCGACCAATTTATTAATGGCGCGGGATAAAGAAATGGAAGTAGTTATAATATCGAAGGTGTGGTTTTCGCCACTCGATTCATTGATAATCCTGTTTTTAAGTTCTTCACATTTCTCTTCACTATCATTGTAGAGTTCATCCACAACAGATTCGGTTTTGGCAATATCAATACGACTAGTTCTATGGGTAACCTGATTTTCAAAAGAGTGTAATAATATAAACCGGCACGACTCAGTTTTCAGAAGTTGAACACAATAGGCAAGGGCCGTATATGCATTTAGAGAAAAATCTGTAGGTGCTAAAATTGTTTTCATTGTTTTAACGATTAGCTATTCTGCATTTCTTCAGAAGGAATTACTAAAAAGGGAACATTGGTGTGAAAAACTATTTGGTTAATGACAGGCTTGAATAATAAATTCTCGAAAAAGGAGTGTTTATTATGAATCATTACGATCAAGTTAACCTTAGCCCTTCTCTGAAATCTTTCCACTGCGCCTATCACATCGGTATCTTCAACGATATGAAAAAGGTGTGCCGTACTTTTAAAAAAATCGTCAAAAAAAGATTTTGTTGCTTCTTGATCCTCGTTTAGAGGCGTACCATAATATGCATTTAAAATATGTAATCGAGAAGTGTGGTTACTGCAAATATCCCGAATAAGCGATAGATATTTATTGGATTGACTCAATTTATAGTCTGTTGGGAATAGTATTTCTTTAGGTTCTTCAAAATCAAATTCAGATGGCACCGCAACCACCGGGACTTTTAAGTGCTTAATGGCATACATAGTGTGAGTACCCACAAAAACCTCTTTCGCACCTGAAGCACCTTTAGTTCCCATGATTACCATATCAATATCATTTTCGGCAACTATTCGCTCCATTTCAGATATCAAAAGATTAAATGAGGCTATCGTTTTGTAGCTGTGATTTGGATTGGAAAAATCTCGTTTTATCTGAGTTTCTAAGGTGTTTAGTTGTTTTTCAGCCTTCTCCTGAGCAATTTTTTGAAGTGTTAAGGCCGAATAACTATCCATCATATTGCCGGCACTAATCATTGTTGGCGTGAAAGTATGGAGAATAAAAAACTCACATTTGTCATGCTTATTTAATTCGAAGGCATAGCACATTGCGTTAAAGGCATTCTCCGAAAAATCTGTAGGTAACAGGATACGTTTCATTTTGCATATGTTTTTAATTACGTAAGAGTTCTACCTTGAAATGTTTTGTAACACCAGAAAAGGAATCGAAATTTCAAGTCCGATTTTCTCTATGGTAGAACGGTACAATATGTTTTCTAAGTAAGAATGCCTGTGATTAATCATTACCAGCATTTCTATTGAATCTTCAGCTATTAATCTATTTACAGTTTCTGAAATATTAGTGCCCGGAATTTGCATAAAAACAGTCTGAACATCTTCAATACAACAGGATAAAAACGATTGATTATCCTTTTGTCTATGAGACATTTCTTCAGAATTAGAGATAAGAGCAAATTTAATTTTAGTGACATTTCTTGCGGCCAAAGTGCTTAATAATTTAAGCTCACGACGCTTAAACGGTACCATATAATCTGTTGGAAAAAGGATATTCTTCGGTGGAAAGCCATGAAAACCAACCGGTACAGCGAGTACAGGACACTTCACATATTTGATCACTTGAAGCGTCTCACTTCCAAAGGTTACCTCTCGCTTGTTAGATTTACCTTTGGTACCCATGATTACAATATCGCTATCAATTTTATCTACCAGATCATTGACCTCATCGACCAAACTCCCAAATTTTGAGACATAATCGTATTTGTGTTTGGGATTTGGTGATATTTCCAAAATGTCTGCTACTACTTTTTGAAGAGCCTTATTAGTAGCGATCTCTACACTTAGTTTATATTCTTCAAAAAATTCTTGCGACATTTCCCGTGTATTTTCATATACCTCATCTGCGTATGCATTTAAAATGATGAATTCACTTCGTTCATATTTAAAAAGTTCTACCGCGTAGCGAATCGCATTCATGGCTGTTTCCGAAAAATCTGTAGGCACTATTATCTTTCTCATCGTTTGCAGGTTGATTTTGTTCTCTCAAAGCTACAAGGAGACCACGAAAAATAAAATGATATATGTCAGTTACTAAAGCTCCTAAAGAAACAAAAACCAAATAAAATGTATAATGAAGCTTATTCGTGAAGCACTAAAAATGGAATTTTAATATGATAGCTTAATCTTGCAACCTTCGGTTTCAGCAAAATTCGTTGAAAAAAGTTGAGATTTTTAGCTATCATCGCTACCACATCAATATTCATAGTAGTGACAAAATCTTCCAACGCATTTTCAAGATTCAAATTTTCTACCACATGAAAGCTATTGGGAACTTCTTTTAAGTGTTCCTTTAAAAAATCCCTATTCCTGTTTTGAAATTCGTCTAGCGGCTGTTGCGTCTGTGCTACTCGTAGAACTTTAATCGACGTGTTATGAACTTCAGAAATCTTTAAAAGAGTATTAATTATACTTTGTTTGTACAATAAATTAAAATCTGTTGGAAATCCTATATGAATTGGTACTTTAAATTTTGCCTCTTCGGGAATAACTAAAATTGGACATTTTACCTTTGTAATAACGGCTCCGGTCTTACTTCCTATGGTTATTTCCTTTAAACCGGAAGCTCCTTTGGTACCCATGACTATTAATCGAATATTCTTAGCAGTCACATACTCCCGAATTCCCGAAATAAAAGGCGAAGTCACTACTACCTTGACAAATGTGTGTCTATTGTTTGTAAAATTCGCGTAGATCTTCTCTTCTAATTTATCTAATTGCTCGTATAATTCCTCTGTGTTTTCTCTCTTCGGAAAAATCCCCGCAGTGTTCAAGTATTTATCTTCACGAGTCGCTTGTGTAATATCTATATGAAGTAAGTGAAAAGTAACTGTCTTTCCTTCGAAGAAAAATAATGCATAGCGAATGGCATTCCATGCATTTTCTGAAAAGTCTGTGGGTATTAAAATATGCTGCATTACAAAACTACTTCTTATAAAAACAAAAGTAGCATAGCACTTGCGACTGAATAATGACAAATGTCAGTTTCCCAAAACTATTCCATCATTTCAAGTTCTTCCATTTGAAGAATACGTATGGTTCGTCCTTCTATTTCTATTAACCCTTTTTTCTTAAAATCGGAGAGGGTCCTAATAAGACTTTCGGTAGCGATTCCTGCAACGCTGGCCAGATCGGACCGAGAAATTTTAATCGCTTCATCGGGTTCTCTGTTAAGAATACGAGCAAACTGTAGAATGGTTTGAGCCGTTTTCTTTTGTACCGAACTATATGCCATTTGAAGTAGTTGCTCTTTTATTTCTGAAACAGTCTCACTTAAAACATTAACTAGTTCTAACGTTACATTCTGGTTTCTTTCAAGAATTTCTTTTAGATCCTTTTTCGAAACCCCGGCAAGTTCAACATCTTCAACAGCAGTTGCTGTTTCCTGATATGGCAATATATCAGTAAAAGAAGTAAAGCCCAGGAAATCATCGGCTTTATGCAGTGCAGTGATAAGTTCCTTACCGCTCTCATCCATTTTATAGCTCTTTACAATTCCTTTAAGGATAAGATATATTTTATTTGAATGACTCCCTTCACTATAAATTATTTCACCTTTTTTAAAGGAATCTATCGTACCGTTATCATCAAAAAAATTTTTGAGCTCATTGAGATTTCTAACTTCATCATTTTTGTCCGTGGTAGTATCTCCAGACGCAATTGCTTTGGTTAAAATTTCGGCTTTTGCCAGCCTACTTTCAATCGCGCTTAGTAGTTCATCTTCCTCAAAAGGTTTGGTAAGATAATCGTCTGCACCTAAGTCCATCCCTCTTCTAATTTCCTTGTGTTCGGTTTTGGCAGAAAGAAACACAAAGGGTATGTGCGAAGTGGCACTGTCCAAACTAATTGCTTCCAACACTCCGTATCCATCTACCTCCGGCATCATAATATCACAGATGATGATATTTGGAGTATGTTTTTTTGCCATCTCAATACCTAACTTACCATTTGGTGCAGTAAATACAGTATAATTGGAGAGCTCCAGCAGTTCGGCCGTATTTTCTCGTAAAGCGGTATCATCTTCAATTATAAGTACAGATTTCATATTGGTTTAATTAGGTGTGATCGGGATCGTAATCATAAAAGCCGACCCAACGTTTTCTTCACTAGTAAAGGTAATAGTGCCATTTAGATTTTCCAAGTGAGTTTTTACAATATTGAGTCCTATCCCGGTCCCTTGATTAAGCAACGCATTTTCTGCTCTAAAGTAACGGTTAAAAACATGCTTTTGTTCTTCGGCAGGGATCCCGATGCCCTCATCAATGATCGAAATCTCTAAATTTGAAGTTTTTACTTCCGCAGAAATTCTAATCGTGGTATTTTCCGAAGAATACTTAATCGCATTACTAACAAGATTTGTAATAATTAACTCCAAGATCTTTTCATCAAAATCTAAATAGATCGCATCAATGTTTTCCGGATATTGAATTGTTTGCCCTTCTTTAAGCAACATATTAGCATCGTAAATCACCTCGTTGATCACTTTACTCAATGGAAAAGTGGTGTAAATGTACTTCACCTTCCCACTTTCCAAACGCTCTATGGAGAGAAAGTCGTTGATAATATTATTAAGATATTTAACCTTGTTTTGAATGGTAGCTAAATGCTTCTCTCTCTTACTTTGTTGTTCTTCTTTCTCGTATTTACCCGCCAAAGTTGCCGAAGTAAGAATTCCACTTAAAGGAGTTTTAAACTCGTGAGAAACCAAGGATAGGAATTTGGTTTTAAGCTCTCCAAGTTCCTGCTCTTTTTTAAGGGCTTCTTCTAATTGGCGCGTTCGTTTGGCTACAGTTTTTTCAAGTCTTTTGGTGTACTGCTCACGCTCAGAAATATCAAGAATAATGGCTACTATAGTAGTACTATTTTCATAATCAGATTTTTGTAAGTGTACTTCAACGGGATATGTAGTTCCATTCTTTCTTTGGTGTACAGTGTGAAATTCCAACTTGTCCAATGAGCCATTGAGAATTGGATCAATTTTTTTCCTGAACTGTGCTTCTGTAAAATCAGGTTTTATATCAACCGGGGTAATTTTCCTCAATTCTTCCAAAGAATATCCTATGTTTGCTCTCCCACCTTTATTCACATCGATAAAATGTAAACTTTCGGCATCAAAAATATAAATCTCATTAAGGGATTCATTAAAGATATTGGCCCAATGTCTTAATTCTTGTTCGGCTTTTTTTCTTACCGAAATATCAATTACTAACGCCATAACATAATCATTGTCATAAACGTTAAAAGGATTCAATCCAGCTTCAACCGGAAACTGAGATCCATCTTTACGAACTCCATACAGATCCCTTCCATGACCCATTTGTCGTTTAGCACTTTGCTCTAAAAAATCCTTTACGTGATGCGCATGATTGTGGTGATATTTTTTTGGTATTAATACATCTAACGACCGACCTAAGAGTTCATTTTCCTCATATCCAAAAATCTCATTAGCAGAATTGTTAGTCGCGACGATTTTCTGAGATTTATTCACCACAATTATTCCTTCTGAAACCGCCTCAGAAAGAATTTTAAAAACATTACTACCCTTCTTAAAAATCTCCATACTTCAAATGTAGCAAATATATGTTTGCCTTGCAGATGATAAATGTCATTGTATTAATTTTGTAATGAACGTAGTTTTATCCAACGAAAATTTAAAAAAATGGACAAAAAGAGCAATACCGAATTACTTTTTTACCAGAAGTTAGGTGAGTTATTCTATGCTATAGCTGCTTCAGATAAAGTGGTACGTAAGGCCGAATATAAAGCACTTTCAGAAAAAGTAGAGAAAGAATGGAAAAGTATGGACGACTATGAAGACCAATTTAAAACTGATGCAGCTTACCAAATTGCCATTGTTTTTGAATGGTTTGATTATGAAGGTATGAATGCCCAAGAATGTTTTTCTAGTTTTAAAGACTATTATGAAGAACATCAGAATCTTTTCTACGGAAAGAGAAAAGAGCTTATTCTTAAAACAGCGAGTAAAATTGCGAATTCATTTAATGGAACAAACAAGAGCGAACTGATCATGCTGTCCAAACTGGAAACGCTATTCAAGAAATAAAACTTAAAATAATGAAATATCTATTATCCCTAATTTTATTCTTCTCAATTTTGTCGTGTAAAAATGATATGCAAAAAGCTAATGATATTGAGAGTGAACCAACTTTTGAAGAATCAATTGAATTAGACTCTACGAAGGTTGTAAATGATCCAGAACTGAGAAAAGAAGAGCATATAATTATAAAAAGAGAATCTTTAGTAGAAAAGAAAGACGACAAAAAGGAACTGGAAAAACTAGTGGTTTCTAAAACTTTTAAAAAAGATGAAGATCTATATTTGATCGACTTTAAATATCCATACTTAAACGAGAACATTAAAGAGTCGTATCGAAACTTTAATGAGTATCTGGAAGATTCGTATATGGATTTGAACGGAGTAGAGGCGAGTATTCTTGAAGATAAAGAGCTTTATTGTGACACTTTACGAATTAATAGATTCAGAGAAAAGCGAATAGTAGATTATAAAATTTACAATTTGAATGAACAGCTTATTAGCGTTCTTTTCTACAAAGAGAATTATTATTCCGGGACCTTACATCCGTCCTATACGTTCGATTGTTTAAATTTTGACCTGGAGCGTTCTGTTTTTATGAATTATGAGGATTTTTTTAATGAAGGAAGTGAAGAAGAGATGAAAAAGATCATTAATGAAGTACTTTCAGAAAAAATAAATTCGGGTGATATCTATTACGATTGTTGGGAGATCTCCTTCGATGATTTCTTTGAGTACAAAGACAATTTCGTAGTCGATGATCAAAAAGTTGAGTATTATTTCGACGATTGTGTAATTTGTCCGTCGTACACAGGCACTTTTTCGGTAGAAATTCCGTTAGAAAAACTGCTTCCTGTATTGAGACGATATAAATTAAATCCCTTTTTAATGTAAGATGAATAGCAATTTTAAAACCATATTAGATTCTAACGTCCCCGTTCTTATAGATTTTCACGCAACTTGGTGCGGTCCATGTAAGGCACTGGCTCCAATTCTGAAAGAAGTAAAAGCAGCATTAGGAGAGGACGTAAAAATCGTTAAAATAGATGTTGATAAGAATCAGGTATTAGCGTCGCAATATCGGGTACAGGGTGTTCCAACACTTATTCTGTTTAAAGACGGTAAGCAAGTTTGGCGACAAAGTGGAGTAATTCCTAAACACGAACTCATTAATTTGATCACTTCATCCTAACAATCGCATATTATAAACACTATCACACTCAACCGTAATTTTTAAAATTATAGTATAAAAAAAGCCGAAGATATATAAGTATCTTCGGCTTTCTTTTTATTGGTAATCTCGAAATTATATTTTAAAAGTCATAATGGGTAAATTTGAGTGATTCACTAAGGCTTCGCCAATATTTTCTGAAAAGAAATGTGCAAGACCCCGTCTACCGTGAGTTGGAATAACCACCAGATCGGCATGGTGATCATTACTAAAACTGTAGATACCACTTTCCAGGTTGTAATCTGAATAATAAGCTATATTAAGATGTACTTCACTATTCTCCAGACCCGCATGCAGCATAAATTTAAATGCTTTTTCTTCCATTTCCCGAGTACTCATAAATTTATCAGGGAGGTTAATAAAAACCACCTCAAATTTAGTATCTAGAGGTTCGAAAAATTTATAAGCTTTTTTAAATGGCTCTACGAAATCTAAATTGAAATCGCAGGCAAACACAACTCTTTCCATTGTAAACTGTCGCATTTCACTCTTGACCACCAAAACGGGAATTGAAGAGGTGCGCACTACTTTTTCAGTATTTGATCCAACAAAAACTTCTTTGAGTCCACTCGCGCCATGAGAGCCCATCACGATTAAGTCTGCACCAAAATCTTCTGCTACCTTATTAATTTCATGGAACTCCTTATAATTTTGGACAGTGGTCTCAATGGAGATCCCATCAAGATAGTCTTTATCCAAAAATTCACTAAAGCGTTTTTCTGCCAATTTCATATAATAAATAGCCTCAAACATTTCTTGCGATTCGTCTTTGGTAAGTACAGCTTCCGAAAGCCCCATCATATGTAGAACTACCAAGTCTGCATTATGCCTTTTAGCTAATGTTGCGGCAGTTTTAAGTGCAAATTCTGAATGTTCAGAAAAATCTACCGGAATTAAAATTTTTTTCATTCTTGTTATATTTGATTAGTGATTGATAATTTTCGACTTGCGTTTTTTTAGTTGTCTTTCAAGGTCTCGAATTGTTTCCTTTACTGCCATTTCATAATTCTTTTCGTTAGACACGGCAAATATCCTTGGACCCGGAAGACTGAGTTCAATTTCACAAATATGTCCTTTTTCTGAAGGATCATTTTCTAGTTTGAAAGCCACATCAGCACGTATAACCCAATCATATTTTTTCTCTATTTTCTGAAGTTTTTCAGACACGTAGTTGGTCATGCTCTCGCTCGTGGGCATTTTTACAAATTGAATAGTAATAGTCATAATAAATACTCATTTTATCCTTCAAAAATAGGTGCGATCAACATCAAAAACTATGATATATATCAGATTGAAAAACTTAAATGACAATAAAACTATCCCAAAAAAACTTCGACAGCAATTTGTGATTTAAATCTTCTACAGTGAGGTGTTCGGAAGACCATTCGCTTATTAATTCAAGTAACTCCATATAATTGGTCAATTAATTATCAAATTCCACATTCACATTTCAAAAGTGATTTTTCTCTTTACAGCCTTATTTAAGCAAGTTCTCAATTCGTGCAATAATGTTATCTGAAGTTACTGTGACATTTTCAAGAATAGATTCACCCGACAAGGCATCAATTCCCTCAATTTTGTTATCCCCAGCACCGGAGGTAGAATAGACTATCATCTTATGTTCAAATTCTTTATTTTTCGTGACAAATTCAATAACAGATTGTGGCGGATGCCCGTATTCCCATGTGTGTAATACTACAATTGCGTTATAGATATTAGCATTCATTTGTGGCAATTGAGATACATCGATGGTTTTTAAATGAATCGAATCATTTTTGTAGTTATCAATGATGTTAGCCACTACTGCATTCTTAAATTCACTTCCTTGTGTTGCGATTAGAATCTTAGTAATACTATTAGGGGAATTGATTCCTTGATTTTGTGCTAATTCCATCGAATAGGAGACCTTATACCAAAAGGCAAAAGCAATAAGTACAATCAACAATCCGAGTAAAATAAGGGCTCTGTTTCTAAACTTAGTTTTCATCTGTATTGATTTTATAAATGATACAATTCAAGTAACTCTGAATCAATTTGCGGGATGATTTCATCCTTCGCCATTTCAGCAACTATTGCGTGTACCATATCGCTTAGTGTTAATTGATTTAACTGGTAGTCATAGACACACAGACACATAGACCAAATAGGTTGGGAATCATTATCTTCCAATGAATATACATTCGTGATATAATGATACAATGTAAAGTCGCCGAAATATCCTTCTGCATCGAGCTTTGTTCTTTCAACACTTCCCATAGTCGAAATAATTAACATAGAAAATCCATTTTCGGGAAGTTGACTCACAAAATCTTCCAGTCTATTCTTGGTCTCAATATCCTTTTTAAGCTCTTTTGGAAGATACTCTATGCTAGTTGCGGCATGTACATCGTGAAAAATTAATTGCTGTTTTGTTTCCAACTCAAATTCCTTACGAAATGAGCTCACATTAGACAAGCATAATACCATCCATTTATCCTGATCAATCCTCGACGATAAGGAAACTCTGTTGTCAATGACATTCTTTGTAGCACTACAGCTAACTATTAGAAAGCAGCTTAACAAAAAAATTATTCGATCCATGTTTACGTATTTCTTTAACTACTAAGATACTTTCCAAATTTATATTCTGCTATGACTTTTATCATATCTGTAAATTAACTATTGTACTGATAATTATCATTTTATTCTTCTCTTCGGAAAGGTAATTTAGCCAAAAGATGAGTTATGAATATTCACAACTTAGAGCGAACCACTTCACTTCTCGACATTTTTACTTCTGAGTTGCGTGATATCAACGTTCAAAGAGACTCCATGAGATTCAGAAAAAATTTGGAACGAGTTGGAGAATTGTTGGCGTACGAATTGAGTAAAAAGCTCAGGTATCAATCTAAAGTTGTTACAACACCTCTTGGAAAAAAACACACATATTGTCTTCAAGAAACTGTGGTTATTTGCTCTGTACTAAGGGCCGGATTAACGCTTCACAAAGGTGTACTCAACTATTTTGATAGCGCTGAAAGTGCTTTCATTTCGGCTTACAGAAAGCGCGACGCGAAAGATGAAATTGAAATAATTGTGAATTACGCTGCAGCACCTTCACTGGAAGGAAAGATTCTCCTACTAACCGACCCTATGCTTGCAACAGGAAAAACACTGGAAAATGTATTGAAGGTTCTGCGCGATTACGGTAACCCTAAGGAAATTCATATTCTTTCTGCAGTAGGCTCACAACCCGGGGTTGATCATGTATCGAAAATTTTCCCTTCATCTACGCATCTTTGGATCGCTACTATAGATGCAGAATTAAACGATCGCAGTTATATAATTCCTGGTCTGGGTGATGCCGGGGATTTGGCTTATGGAGAAAAACTAAAAATTAAAACAAATTAAAATGAAAACACTAAAGAATTACATGATATTGATTCTTGCTTTTATGGCACTAAATATCAGTACTGCACAAAACATTGAAAATATTGATAAGATCGCTGCGTTTCACGAAGGTCTCGCCGCTGTAAAACAAGGTGACCGTTGGGGGTTTATAAATGAAGCAGGAACTATGGTTATTGATTTTAGAACTGATGTATATATTCCACACAATGGGCATCCTAAATTTAATGATGGCTATTGCTTGATTTTCGAAGAAAAAGAAGGAATAACCTTTTTTGGTTATATCAACACAAAAGGTGAAGTAGTAATCAAGCCTGAATATTTGGCCGCTACATCTTTTGAAAATGGTTTAGCCCAAGTAATAAAACACTACGTAACCGAAACAGGAAATACTAATGCATTGGGTAAGAAAATTGTAAAACATACATACAATGAATTAGTAATAGATAAATACAACAAAACGGTACAACACATAAGAGGTCCTGTAAATTTTCTACTTGAAATAAATGCGTTACAGAAAAATTCTCCCAGGATTCTCTCAACATTTATTGCTCCTAAATTAATAGCCTTACATACGAATAATGACACCTTTACTATTATTAAATTAAAAGATTGATCATGGAAATTATAGAAAAAGAAATTACAATCATGCCCCGAATTGGGGACGATGCACCGGACTTTGAAGCAATCACTACACATGGCAAATTAAAACTATCAGATTATGCCAATGGCAAATGGCTTATACTTTTTTCGCATCCTGCAGATTTTACGCCTGTATGCACCACAGAATTGTCTGGTTTTTCAGAAAGAAAAAATGAATTTGAAGCTCTTAACACTAAGCTCATGGGGTTAAGCATCGACAGTATTCATTCTCATCTCGCATGGGTAAATAACGTTAAAGAGAAAACAGGAGTTTATCTAGATTTTCCAATTATCGCAGATATAGATATGAAAGTTGCAAAGCTGTATGGTATGCTTCAACCCAACGAGAGCGAGACTGCTGCAGTAAGGGCCGTATTTTTTATAGATCCCTACCTCAAAATAAGACTCATTATGTATTATCCCTTAAACGTAGGAAGAAATATGGATGAAATTCTTAGAGCCTTAACAGCCCTTCAAGTCACTGAAAAATACAAGGTGGCTCTTCCTCTGAATTGGAAAAAAGGTGATAAGGTAATCGTTCCGCCTCCAAAAACACTGAAGCAAATGGAAGAACGCATCAATGACGATTCTTGTGAGAAAGTTGATTTTTATTTAGCCAAAAAAGATTTAGAAATTAATTAAACCACGTAATCGCATTCTTGTAAAAGGAAATCTTTGGCATCAAAATTAAATGTATGTTTCGATCAAATTATTGGATTTGGATACTCTTATTATTAACTGCTTGTTCAAGTAAAGAAATTAAGATTCTTCCTAGTGCTACTTCAATTACTGAGTCTGTGTATTCTTCAGTAACGATTCAACCCGATAGCCTATACAAGGCTTATGCGGCAGTTAATGGGATTTTGGATAGAAATTTGGTTGAGGAGGGAGATAAAATATCTAAAGGAACTGCCATCGCTCAAATTATAAATACCAATCCGAGAATAAGTGTTGACAATGCAAGATTATCATTGGATTTGGCAAAGAATAATCTCAATGGAAATTCTGCACTTTTAAATAGTATTAATGAGGAAATTAGATCGGCAAAATTGAAATTAACAAATGATTCGATCAATTATTTCAGACAAAAATCATTATGGGAACAGCAAATAGGTTCAAAAGTTGAGTATGATAGTAAAAAGCTGAATTATGAGTTATCCAGAAATGCTTTAAAGTTAGTTGAAGACAAGTACTTTCAGACTAAAGATCAGCTTGAGACACAGTTAATGCAGGCAGAAAACAACTATCGCACGACAATAGTAACAACGAAAGATTTTACCGTTGAGAGCAAAATTCACGGTAAGGTGTATGCACTTTATAAAAATCCGGGTGAGATCGTAAGTTCAATAGAACCACTAGCCCTAATTGGAAGTTCAAATGTCTTCATTATTGAAATGTTAGTCGATGAAGTTGATATAGTAAAAATTACCAATGGGCAGGATGTAATCGTAACACTTGATGCATATACCGGCGAGATTTTTACAGCTAAGGTTAAAAAAATTTATCCGAAAAAAGACGAAAGAAATCAGACGTTTATCGTAGAAGCATCATTCGACCAACCTCCAAAGGTTTTATATCCGGGACTTGCCGGAGAAGCGAATATTGTTGTTGCTCAAAAAAGTGAATCTCTTGTTATTCCAAAGGGGTATTTAATTAATGGTAATAGTGTAAAAACTGATGAAGGAATTATTGAAATTGAAATCGGTTTACAGAATTTAGATAGTGTTGAAATACGTAAAGGCATTAGTTCGAATACTTGGATCTATAAACCTAACCAATGACTAACTGGAAGGTCATACTCGGAATTGCAAAAACTCATCTGCTAACTAAGATCAAGCAAACTGCTATTGCCGCACTAGGGGTCACCTTCGGTATTGGTTCATACATTACGTTAGTCAGTTTTATGACCGGTCTCAATACCATGTTAGATGACCTAGTTTTAAATCAAACCCCGCATATTCATATTTTCAATGAGATCGAACCTTCAGAAATACAACCAATTGATCTTTATTCTGAATTCGCGGATGCTTATAATGTGGTTCATTCCATAAAACCTAAGCAGACATTAAAGAAAATTTATAATGCCCGTCCAATACTAAATTATTTAAATTCGGATGAAACCGTGCATGGGGCGATTCCGCAGGTAAAATCACAAGGATTCTATATCTCGGGAGTTATAGAGCTAAGCGGAAGTATTACAGGAATAAATGTTGAAAAGGAGGTTGAATTATTCAATTTCGCAGATTATGTAGTTGAAGGATCCCCAAAAGCACTTATGAATACCGATAACGGAATATTATTGGGTTCAGGAATTGCCAAAAAAATGTCGGTCCAGATTGGAAACCGAATTCAAATTGGAAATAGCAGTGGAGAAGTGTTCCCGCTCAAAATAGTTGGAATCTTTCAGAGTGGAATCTCCGAAATTGACGATATCCAGAGCTATGTTAATATCAAGACCGCACAACGCATTTTAGGAGAAACAGAAAGCTATTTTACCGACATCAATGTGAAACTTAAAGATATTGAGAAGGCACCTGCTATGTCGAAAAAAATTGAAGAGCAATTCAATTTAACTGCTATCGATATTAAAACGGCCAATGCTCAATTTGAAACCGGAACAACCATACGGAATTTAATCACATATGCAGTTTCCATTACCCTGTTGATCGTAGCCGGGTTTGGAATTTACAATATCCTGAATATGCTTATCTATGAAAAGATGAATGATATTGCTATTTTAAAAGCAACCGGCTTTTCAGGAAAAGATGTACAACTTATCTTTATGAGTCAGGCAGTTATCATTGGTTTTGTAGGTGGCGTTTTAGGATTACTGCTCGGTTTGGGACTATCTTTGATCATAGATCAAACCCCATTCGAAACAGAAGCGTTACCCACAATTACTACTTATCCTGTTAATCATAACTTAATGTTTTATCTCATAGGAATAACCTTTGCTATGGTCTCAACCTTTTTAGCCGGCTATTTACCTTCACTTAAGGCAAAGCGGATAGATCCTGTTAAAATTATCCGTGGACAATAATTTGAAAATATGAGTATAGTTCTCGAAACAAAAAATATCAATAAGTACTTCAGAAAACCAATTGACTTCCAGGTTTTAAAGGACATCAGCTTTCAAATAAACAAAGGAGAGTTTACCTCGATTATGGGCAAATCGGGTTGTGGAAAATCAACTTTGCTGTACATACTTTCAACGATGGATACAGATTATGAAGGGGAATTATATTTAAATAATGAATTGGTTACAGGGCAAAAAAACGAAAGACTTTCACGGATTAGAAATCTCGAGATTGGTTTTGTTTTTCAGTTTCATTATCTATTATCTGAGTTTTCTGTTATTGAGAATGTAATGCTTCCTGCAAAGAAATTAGGGCTTAAAAGTCATTCTGAAATAGAGCAGGATGCCATTCAAAAACTGCAAATGCTGAATATTGAAAACCTTGCTAAGAAGCGAGCTTCCAGAATTTCCGGAGGTGAAAAACAACGGGTAGCCATTGCCAGAGCTTTAATTAACAGTCCCTCGATTATAATGGGTGACGAACCAACCGGAAACTTAGATAGCCATAATGCAGAAAATGTCTTTAATATATTCAAGCGGCTAAGTGATGAAGAAGGTTTATCTCTTCTAGTCGTTACTCACGATCAGGATTTTGCAAACAAAACAGATCGAATTATTGAAATGAGCGATGGTAGAATTGTTTAAGCACAAAATGTTTAGTTTTAAAGATATAGATACTCTATTCAAAATAGGTTACCACAACGCAATGTAAAGTTTGTATAAAGGTTTACAGCTATTATGAAGCATATCCAACCTTACCTCTTTTATTTGGTAATTCCCATTTGATCATTTCTTTTAAGAATTCATCAACATTCTCAACGACCGACTTTTCAGTAATTTCGGATGGTTTGAAGGCACCAATTTCAACTGTGTTCCTTTCAGAAGGAATTCCTTCAACCTCTGGAAACATTACAAATATATATACATCACCACTGTACGTTTGGGAAAAAACCAGAGCACCACCCGGAATAAACCGATACGCCGGAATACGGTTTGTGCAATCTATTAGTTCTTCCGGAAACGACTCAAATGTAATATTCACCGCCTCACTATTTTGAATCCAATTGAGTTCCTGAACCTTCCAGCCAATCGCATATTTATTTACAATAGTGTTTAAAGTTACTAGCAATAGTGGCTTTGTTTCATTTCGCCATTGTGTTTTTTTGGCTACCACGGTTTCAATACTAGCCTTATAATCCATTATTCGTTCTTCCAAATGATCAATTTTCATAACCTTATATATTATTGGTTCTTTTTAGCTTCTTTCTCCGCTTCTTTTTCTTTCTTTCTGAAATAACTTCGGAAGAAAAAATTATGCTTTAGCGCTTCCATATTCTCATTTAATCTTTCGGAAGCCTGCTTAATATTTTTCATTGTTGAATCGATCACCTTGGGCAATTTTTCATTCTTAGTCAAGTAGTTAAAAGTACTTTCGCCATTTTGAAGATCGGTTACCACCAGCTCGAGTTTTTCAGTCATATTTGATATATCCATACTCGATTTTTCAAGATTTGAGAAGACCTGTTTCACTTGATCTCCCATGATAGAGTCTGTTAATAACAAACCTACAGCGCTATTGTCCAGATCAATTGAATTTAATAGCCTATTTAAATTAGAGACAGCTTTATCGGTTCCTTGTGCAGTTCGCCTAAGTCCGAGCATTGTTTCTTTTAGATCTTTAGTAAGTAAAGAATCGGTGATTAGAGCTCCAAGTGCACCTTCTCCTTCTAAGATCTTATTTGTAATTTTAAGCAGATCGGAAGTAAGTAACGCCGCATTTTCATTGGTAACATTTAGGGTTGTAAGCATGTCATCCGATCCAATTTTGCTATATGAAGAAATAGTATCTCCCGATGTTACAACCTTCAAACTTTCCTTTCCCGGAGTGATATTCACAACCATGCTACCTACTAAACCATCCGAACCAATGGTGGCAATAGCGTCTTTTCTAATGAAGTTGCCGGTTTTTTCTTCTACCATCATTTGAATTACAATCTTAGCCGAATGCACCATTTCAATTTTGGTGACAGTTCCAATATTTATTCCGGAATAACGTACGTTATTTCCCAGCTGCAAACCGTTAACGTTTCGAAATACCGCATAAACTTTGATATTTTTACTAAAGATATGCTGCCTATTTCCAATAAAGTAAAGTGCCCCAACTAATAATAGGGTTCCAACTACTACGAATATTCCAACTTGTGTTCTTTTCTTTGTTGACTTTTTCATACGTTTCAATTTTTAAAGAAGGCTTGAACCTGAGTGTCCTTCGATCTGGATAACTCTTCAAAAGTGCCTTCAGCATAATTTATTCCATCAACCAACAAAATCATACGATTAGAAATTACCCTTGCACAATCCACATCGTGGGTTATTATAAGTGAGGAAGTTTTATATGTTTGTTGAATCGTTCGCATAAGTTGAATAATTTCTTTGGCCGTGATGGGATCAAGTCCGGTAGTAGGCTCATCATATAACATAATACTAGGTTTTAAGATAAGTGCTCTGGCCAGTGCGACGCGACGTTGCATCCCCCCTGAAAGTTCTGCCGGCATAAGATCTATTGCCGACACCAAACCTACATTCTCTAAAGCTTCAACAATTAATTCTTCCGTATTTATTCCTTTCCCAATTTTTTCTTTATGCCGTCTCAAGGGAAATTCTAAATTTTCCCGTACGGTCATTGAATCGTATAAGGCACTTCCTTGAAATAAAAATCCTATTTCTGTACGTAGCACATCGAGCTCTTTACGACCCAATTGGACGATATCAAAATCCTTGATTCGTATGGTACCACTATCGGCACCCATTAACCCAACTAAACATTTGATCATTACCGATTTACCCGAACCTGACTTCCCCATGATCACGAGATTTTCTCCCTCATAAAGTTTTAAGTTAAACCCTTTAAGTACATGGTTTGAACCGAAGCTTTTATGAAGATCCTTAATCTCTAAAATGGGATGTTTATTTGTTGATTCTTCCATTACATATCAATAAAAATGTCGGTAATAAACACTGCAATAAAATCGATTACAAATAATAGCATTGAAGTATAAACCACTGCCGAATTTGAAGCCTCACCTACACCAACTGTGCCTTTAGAACAATTATATCCTTTGTAACAACCTACCAATCCAATTGCGAAACCAAAGAAAAATGATTTTATAGTTGCCGGAATGACATCACTAAATTTTAATGCGTCGAATACCTTATTAAAATAAAGCATATATGAAACCTCACCTTTCAGGTGCTCAACGATTGCCGAACCCAGTAAAGCTATTGCGTCGCCCATAATAATGAGTAAAGGCAACATTAATGTAGTAGCCAGTATTCTCGTAACAACTAAATATTTAAAAGGATTTGTTCCTGAGACTTCCATCGCATCAATTTGTTCTGTAACACGCATTGAACCTAATTCGGCCCCAATTCCTGAACCTATTCTGCCCGCACAAATAAGAGCAATTATAACCGGACCAATCTCTCGAACAATAGAGATACTCACCATGGACGGCATCCAAGAAGCCGCTCCGAACTCTTCTAGAGTTGGCCTTGATTGTAATGTAAATACTAATCCTAATATAAATCCGGTAACACCAACCAGTAAAAATGACCGATTGCCCATCTGATAACATTGACGAATAAACTCGCGCCATTCGAATGGTTTCGTAAACACTTCTTTAAAAAAACGAAACGCAAAATATGTGATATCTCCTATTTCGTTAAAGAAATGTTTAGTTCGTGACTGAAAGGAATTATGGAAAACCAAAAGCTATTTTTTTATATTTCTAAATATAGAATCCCCTCACAGATACAGAAATGATATAAATCAGTTAGTGGAAATGACAAATATCATGGGCTAAAAACTTTTGCCATGTTAATTTTGAGGTAATCAAATGAACACAATGGAAAAAAAGGTTAAAATTCAGAATTTAAAATGTAAAGGTTGTGAGAATACCGTCATATCAAATTTATTAAGCATTAATGGAGTTGAAAATCTAGCACTTAATGTTGTAGAAAGCACTTTAACAATCGAATACAATGACGAGGAAGTTTTCGAAATTGTTCGAAATAGACTTTCTAAAATTGGATATCCAATTGCCGGAGATGAAAATACAATACTGAAAAAAGCTACATCATATGTGAGTTGTGCAGTTGGCAGATTGAAAGAGTAAGTTATTGTACATTAATTATGCTTGCAATACCAATCCCTAAGATTAGAATAAGCACAATATATCTAAATTGTTCTTGAGACATTTTATTTAAAATTTGCTTCCCAATCCACGTTCCTAAAATACTTACCACAATTAATATCGGAATTAAATACAGTAGATCCTTACGCATATATCCGTTGAGATAATATACAATGGTTCGACTAAAATCAACACCGAGATCGATTACTGCCGATGTGGCGATGAATTTTTCCTTACTCATTTTAAAAGCTGCCAAAGTAATACCACGGATGGCACCTCCGGTTCCCAGAATACCTGCGCTTAACCCGGATAAAACCCCTCCTGTGAATGCATTCTTTGGAGTAGGTTTCACTAGCAGTTTCTTAAATATTATAAATACTAAACTCAAAACAATTAGAAATATTCCTAAAATATAGGTTAACAAGGTTGGATCTAAATATTTACTTAGGAAACCTCCAATAATTACAAAGATTACCGCCGGAACGCCAAGTTGTAAAATCACCTCTTTATCAATTCCTTTTCTGAAAAAGGCAATTTTAGTCACGTTGCTAGACAGGTGAAATAAAGCTGTGATACCTAACACCGATTGAAAATCTAAGAAGAAGTTTGCCACCGGAACAAAAAATACTGATGAACCAAAACCCCCCACCGTACCAAATATTTCTGCTAGAAGTGAGAGAATAATAAATACGGGAAGATATCGAGTTAGCATAAAGTGTTGTTAGTTTCAAAAATAAATCTGTTCACTAAGCAATTCTATGATAATTATCAGGGTTTATGACGTCCATGCTGGTAAGGTTAATGTTATAGTAATTTGAAGAGTTCAAATCTTACGTGTGCAGATCTTTTATAGTATTCTTGTTAATACACCTCTGGATAATGTTCTTGCAATATTGGATTGCATTAATCATCAATCAATACATTTTGTAAAAAAATAACAGGAACAGATCTAATCTTAGAACTTGTTCAACTTGATAGATTCCGAAAATACGAAACTAATAAGTTTTACGATAGCAAAGATAAACAGATAGTAGAACCAGGAGTTAATTTTATTAAATATGGTGCAGTTGTAGAGTTTAAGCTAACTATCATTGAAGGAAATATCTATGGTGGGAGCTATCTATTCTATTATACACCATGTGCCGAGAAGATTCCTAGCTGTGAGTGTGAAGTAATATATAAAGCCATGCCGCAGACTGTTTATTTAAATAAAAGCTTTTGTAATGATCCTAATGAAGATGAACGAGGCTATGAATACTTCCCAACCGATAAATTAAGTGAATTTGTACGTGCTGGAGTAAAACTGATGCTTAGAGAGATCCAGGAATAATTCCAAGGAGAATTCTACGCGATATATTTTCATAAAATTTTTAAAAATCTATTTCCTTTTCTATATCTTAACCAATGTTATCTGTGTTTTTAGTTTCCATAATTTTATTATTTAAAATCATTAATATTTTCACTTAAATCAAATACTGTGACACCTTCCAGTTTTTTATCAAGAATACTACTTCCCGCAGCGCTTCGGTACCCACCTGCACAATGCACTACGATAGGTTTATCTGTAGGGATTTCATTTGCCGTATCTCTCAGTTCATTAAGTGGATGGGAAATAGCGCTGTCAAAAAACTTGTCTTCTTCCACTTCACTCTTGTTGCGAATATCAACAATAGTATAGCGCTCAGGGTTAGCTTTGAAATCTGTCAAGTCCAGCTTATCGGTAGTAACCAAATTTTCTTCTGAAAGCGTAATGACTTGTCTTATTTGCTTTTCATAACCAATTTTAGCCACACGATGTAGCATTTTCTCTTTGTTTTCCTTACTGTCGATTACCAGCGTAAATTCTTCATCCGGTTCAATAATTGAGCCCAACCAAGTCTCAAACTGAGAATTATCTGAAACCGCCTGAATGTTGAAACTTCCCTTTAAATGCCCTTTCTTGAAGGATTCTTCATCACGCATATCGACAATGAGACCTTCTGCTGTGGAATTTTCAGTAAACGGAACTTTCTCAATCGAAGGATTTAAGTCATCTGCGCCTCTCTTGTTCATATCAACGTCATACCCAAAATAGGATGGTATAAATGGCTGCCCATCGAGTATGGTATTCATAAACTCATCTTTGGACTGATTTTTAAATGCCCAATTGCCGATTCGCTCATTACCCAAGGTACTGCTATTATCGTCACTCAAATTCTTGCCGCAAAGCGAGCCTGCCCCGTGAGCTGGATATACAACGGCATCGTCTGGCAAGTCTGTAAACTTATTTTGAATGGTATCGTACATCATTTCGGCAAGCTCTTCACGCTTGGCTTTCATATTTCCTGCTTTCTCACGTAAATCGGGACGTCCTACATCGCCTATAAATAAAGTGTCGCCCGTAAAAAGAGCGGTTTCCTTTCCTTCTGTCGCAACTATGGTAATACTGTCTGGTGAATGTCCTGGTGTGTTAATAGCTTTGAGTGTCACACTTCCCAGTTGGATGCTATCACCTTCGTCGAAGGTCTCGTGCGGATAGTCTGCACCCAATTTTTCACTATTATAGATAGTGGCACCCGTTTCTTTGTGTATCTCTAAATGAGAACTCACAAAATCGGCGTGTGGATGGGTTTCGATTACCGCGACGATTTTTGAATTGTTCGCTTTCGCGAAAGCGTAATACTGTTCGGGATTTCTTTCGGGGTCTATAACTGCCATCTTCCCATCACTGACAATGGCATAGGAATAGTGGGCTAGCGGTTTGTATTCAAATTGTTTAATTTTCATAACTTTAAAATTTTATATAAAGATAAAAAAGGTTACAACCAATTGCTATAACCTTTGATACAAAACCTCTAAAACCTTTGTATTATCTATAATATCGCAGGATTCTTTCAACCTTTTCTATGTTTTCTTTCTTCCCTTGTTCCAAAATATTTTTACCGTATGAAGTTTTAAAATGAAGGTTCTTGAGGAATTCTAAATTGAGTTCGTGCCATTCCTTATCTGTTTTTGTGATATCACAGAACAATTCCCACTCTCTTCTTAATAACAATTTCCGATAATAGAAATTTAAATTGCTTGTGTGAAGAATATCTGCATCGCATAAAATTTCCGCAAGTTCTGTGGTAGGATGTTGTGGTATCTTAGTTGCTTCAATAAAATCGCAGATTTGTTGAATAGATTGATTGTCCATTTCTATTTTGGTTAAAAATTCCTTTGAAAGGGCCTTGCTCACTTCTTCGTGCCCAATATAGGTTTCTATAAATCCTGTATCGTGAAACCAAGCGGCTATGATTAACAAATCAGTATCTCTATTGCCTATATCCATTGCAGCGCATAAGTACTTTACATTTTGAACTACTTCACGTGTATGCAAAAGATTGTGAAAAGGAAGTTTGTCTACTTCGGTGCTTGATAAGAGATTGGTGCAATATTTTTCTACTTGTTTTATCATTTTTAAAACCATCTTTATTCTAACAGCTGTTGCTGTCACTTTAATGTCATTTATTACAACCTATGTATTATCTTTTTGATACATTACTCATTTGTTATTAGATTGAATGCACCAGTTGTAAGTATTCTATCGGTTTTGGTAATATCTTTATACTCAGTTAATGATGTATTTCCGTCGTAGGTGCTTCCAACCTTTACGGCAACTTGGTCAAAGTAATAGCCTTCTTCATTTTCTTCGGTTAACTTTAAAACAAAATGATTGTCTTCTAATTTAACAATTGCTGTTTCCGGTAATGCCTTTTCAAAAGCAGATTCTGTAACAATTATTGCTTCAACAAACATTCCTGGTAAAAAATTAGCTTCCGATTCATTCTCCAAGTGTCCGTGTACTTTTATTGTTCTATTATCCTCAATAGCTGTTCCTATTAGATGTACTTCTGCCTTGTATGTATCAATTGAGGATTCAGGAATTTTGAAATCGATGAGCTGCCCCTTTTTTAAATTCATTATATCCTTTTCAAAAACTGATAATTCCAAATGTATATGGTCATTATCAACAATTTCCAATATTGCTGTTGCTGGTGAAACATAGGTGCCTCTGGTTACATTTACTTTTGTAATACTGCCTGCGATAGGTGAATAAATAGTCACTACAGAACTGAAGTTACCTGCTTCTGCGCTAGATGGTGCGATATTGAGCATTTGTAACTGCTTCCGTAAACCATTATAGCGAGCCTTTGCTGTTTTGAAAGCACTCTCTGCTTGAAGAAAACTTTTCTGCGAGGTAATATTTTCGGCCAACATTGTTTTCTGTCTTTCATATTCAGATTGTAGATAGGTAAGTTGTTCATTAACTTGCATATAGTCTTGCTGCAAGGTTACAAACTCTGGATTTTCAATCGTAACCAGTGCCTGACCTTTTCGAACTTTATCACCTATTAATAGTGGCGTAGTCTTGATATAACCACCCATTGTAGCATTAATTACGGCTCGGTTTTCTGGCGGAACATCTATCATACCGGTGCTCTGTACTATGATGGGAAATGACATTTCTTTAATCGTGCCCAATGACATTTTACTACGTTCAAATTGTGCTTTGGAAACAAAGATTCTACTATCTTCATTGGTTTCGGTTTGCATCTCCACTTTTTCGTTTTTAGCTTCTTTATCTGTGCAACTCAAAATTGTTAGTCCCACAATTATCATCGCTATTTTATATATAATTCCTCGCATAATTCTTTATTTATAGAGTTAAGTAATTGATATCAATCACTATATTATTGTATTCGTTTAATTTGTCCAAGTACTCTAATTTCACTTCATAGGCACTCTCAAGACTCTGGATATATTGAAAGAAATCTATCTCTCCGTTATTAAAACTTCCGTTGGCTGTTTTTAGAATCTCATCAGATAATGCAGCACCTTCCTCTTCATAATAGACAAGTGCTGTGCTTAATTGATTCATTTGTACGATGAGTGCATCTAACTTTGCTTTGAGCTGAATGTTATACTCGTTAGACTCTTCGATTGCTACTTCTTCGGCAATACCAGCTGCCTTAATTCGTGAAGATTGTCCGCCAAATAACAGCGGTATCTTTAAACCAACTTGATACCCATACAGACTATTATTTAAGCCGGAATTTGTGCCCTGAAAATAATTGAAGCTAAGGTCCGGTAAGAGTTGTTGCTTCTCAAATCTTTGTTGTTGTTGTAATAGCGACACTTTATTTTGATAATACCTCAGCTCTGCACTTGAACTGATGTCAATTGTTTTGAGTGGTATTTTCAGCACATCATCTTTTACAACTACAAGAGTGTCTTTAGGCTGTACAACTCTCACCAAACTACCATAAGTAACTACCGTATTTTGTTGAGACTCCAGATAATTGAGATTGATTTGTTTTTGTTTTGATGCAGCGGTTATCTTTTCAAGATAATTAGTCTCGCCCAATTCAAACCGCCTTGCGGCTATACCCGCAAAACTGGAATACAAACTATCCAAGGTTTTAAGAACGCGCTGTTTTTCCCTTGCAATTTGATAGGTGTAATAGGCGCTTGTTACTTTACGCTCCAAGGCTTTTTTCTGAATGGCATAAGTACTGGTTGCTACAGCTACATTTGCCTGATTCACTTTCTTTTCTGAAAAATAAACCGTTGGAAAACGAAAATCTTGTTGAATTCCGAAGACTCGCAATGGCTCATTGTTCAGCGCCAGATTATTTTCATCGAACTCGTAATATATCTGTGTTTTATCAAAACTAAAAGCGCTGTTTACGAGAGCCTCTGATTTATCTACACCTAATTTATTGGCACTAAGTCCAGCATTGTTTTCTATCGCCAAAGGAATTAATTCTTCCAAGGTCATAGGATTCTGTTGTGCCTTTAGATTCATTGAAACCAATAACAAAACAATTGTAAGTCCCACAACACCCTTTCCTGTTGAAGATTTTCTATCTCTTTTAGAACTATTGAAATATGCATATAAAACAGGAAGTACAACAAGTGTTAATATAGTTGCGGTTATCAGTCCTCCAATCACTACTGTTGCAAGCGGTCGTTGCACCTCGGCACCTGCATTTGTTGATATCGCCATTGGCAAAAACCCTAAAGCTGCTGCCATTGCGGTAAGAAGTACTGCTCGCAATCTGTCCTTAGTTCCTTGTTTTATGAGTTCATTGATATCGCTAAATTTTCCTTCCTTTTTTAATTCTTTAAAGTGTTCAATTAATACAATACCATTGAGTACCGCAATACCAAACAATGCTATAAATCCGACTCCTGCCGAGATACTAAATGGCAAATCCCGTATCCACAATAAAAGAACGCCACCTACGGCTGCCAGAGGAATAGCAGAATAAATCATCAAGGCTTCCTTGACCGATTTGAAAGCGAAATAGAGCAAAATGAAAATAAGAATAAGTGCAACGGGAACCGCTACCAATAATCTGGCCTTTGCGCTCTCAAGATTTTCAAACTGACCGCCATAGGTTATGGTGTAACCCACAGGGAGTTTTATGTTATCGTTTATCAATTGTTGTACATCATCCACTACAGATTGTAGATCTCTATTACGCACATTAATACCTACTACGATTCTGCGTCTTGTATCGTCACGCGATATTTTTGCTGCTCCCTTTTGATAGGTAATTTCTGCTAACTCACTTAAAGGAATTTTGCCTCCATTAGGCAAATCGATGTACAGGTTTTTTAAATTATCAATGTCTTGTCGTTTCTGTTTATCTAATCTCACAACAAGGTCAAAACGCTTTTCCCCTTCAAAAACGCTACCTGCACTACGTCCTGCAAAACCCATTGATACCATATCGTTCACCTCTTGAATATTAAGTCCGTATCGGGCAATTTTAGCTCTATTGAATTTCACGTTCATCTCTGGAAGTCCAGCAATTTTCTCTACAGATATATCTGCCGCACCTGGCACGTTTTCTATCAGAGCACCTATTTCATTACCTTTTTTAGCGAGAATATCAAGGTCATCCCCAAAAATTTTAATGGCAATATCTGCACGTACGCCCGTAATTAACTCGTTAAAACGCATTTCGATAGGTTGTGTGAATTCTACTTCCATCCCAGGGATAATCGCCAAAGATTCCTTAAACTTATCGGCGAGCTCGTCTTTGCTTTTCGCAGAAACCCATTCGCTCTTTGGCTTCAATACGATAATCACATCGCTTTCTTCCATAGACATAGGGTCTGTGGGTACTTCGGCTGCACCAATACGTGTGACTACTTGCTTGACTTCTGGAAAATCATCGAGCAGGATTTTTTCTATTTCCGTAGTAATTTTTACGGTGTTACTTAACGAAGTACCGGTCTTTAAAACGGGTTGGATTACAAAGTCTCCTTCATCCAGCGTAGGAACAAATTCGCCTCCCATTGTGACGTACAAATAGACAGCTAGTGAGAGCAAAATCCCTGCGATGCCCAACACCAAACGCTTACTATGCAATGCCCAATGAATAATTGGCTCATACATTTTGTTAATCCATTTCATTAAGCGTACGGATATATTTTTATCTGAAGCTTTGGAAGGTTTTAAAAATAATGATGCCACTACCGGAACATATGTAAAACAAAGTATCATCGCACCAATTAAAGCAAAACTAAAAGTCAATGCCATAGGTCTGAACATTTTACCCTCAACGCCAGACAAGGATAAAATTGGGATAAATACTATTAATATAATCAACTGACCAAAGATGGCCGAGTTCATCATTTTCGATGCTCCATTAGTTGTGATTTTATCTTTGAGGGCTTGTTTTTTCGCTTTTGCTAAGACGTTTATCTTATCTGCCTTTTGCGTAATCTGAAAGGCTATAAACTCCACGATAATCACGGCGCCGTCAATGATGATTCCGAAGTCAATCGCACCAAGGGACATCAGGTTGGCATCTACCCCAAAAATATACATCATCGACAAAGCAAACAACAGACTCAATGGGATTACCGAAGCCACGACCAATCCTGAGCGAATGTTCCCCAGTAACAACACTACCACAAAAATGACAATGAGAAAGCCAAAAACAAGGTTTTCTGTTACCGTAAACGTGGTTTTTCCGATAAGTTCACTTCGGTCTAAAAAGGCATTGATATAAACACCTTCGGGTAAGGATTTGGAAATTTCAGCAACACGTTCTTTTACCGCTTCAATTACTTTTTTAGAATTTGCGTCCTTAAGCATCATCACCTGTCCAAGTACCTTTTCTCCTTCGCCGTTCCCTGTAATGGCACCGAAACGTGTGGCATTTCCGAAACCTACCTTCGCCACATCTTTAATGTAGATGGGAAAGTTGTCATCATTCTTAACTACAATATTCCTTATATCATCTAAAGATGAAACCAAGCCTTCACCACGGATGAAATACGCCTGATTTACTTTTTCGATATAGCCACCACCAGATACGCTATTATTCTTTTCCAGTGCTTCAAAAACACCTTGTGCAGTGATGCTCATTGCATTGAGCTTTTCGGTATTTATGGCAACTTCGTATTGTTTTAGAAAACCTCCCCAAGTGTTGACTTCTACTACGCCAGGGATTCCTGAGAGTTGACGTTTTACTATCCAATCTTGAATAGTTCTTAAATCTTCAGCAGTGTATTGATCTTTAAACTCTGGCGTTACATCGAGTATATATTGATAGATTTCTCCCAACCCAGTTGTGATAGGTCCCATTTCGGGTGCTCCAAAACCTTCAGGTATTTTCTCAGAAGCCGATTTGATTTTTTCAGCAATAAGTTGGCGAGGTAAATAAGTTCCCATATCATCATCAAAGACAATGGTAACAACGGATAATCCAAATTTTGAAACTGAACGAATCTCTTGGACACCAGGCAAGTTTGCCATTTCCAACTCCACCGGATAGGTGATGAATTGCTCCATATCCTGCGTTGACAAATTGCGGGACGTAGTGATGACCTGCACCTGGTTGTTTGTAACATCCGGGACAGCACCAATCGGGATTTGCGATAGTGAGTACAATCCAAATCCTACAATAAAAGTGGTAAATAATAGAACAATGAACTTGTTCTTTATGCTGAAATTGATAATATGTGATAGCATCTTTTCATAAAATTTTAAATGATTATAGTCCCAAATTCAAAGAGTGAATTCAGAAATATTCTTAAACAATAAACTTTATGACTGCCTTGGTGGCTGAAAAGGTCCTGAGGAATAAACCGACGAAGTAGGCTCTAAATAGTAGAAATTATAACTTTTCAATTCGAAAGGTTCTGGCGTCTTAAATGTTTCATTATTTGAATTCAAAGTAAATGCAGAAATTAAAGAAACATTTGTTTGATTTTGAAATGGCAGTTGCTCGTGATTTTCCTTTTCTTCTTGATGCTCTTTGTTATGATCTGCCTTTAATTCACCATAGTGCTTAGACATAAAAACAAATACACTATCTCCATATTGCTCATTATGAAATTGGGCATGCTCAATGAATTCATCTATCTGAGATAAATCATTGAAGCTAATCCCAAAACTCTGCATGAGAATAACTAAAGATAATGATATGGATAACAATGATTTCAAAATATTTTTATCTAGACAAATCTAAAAAATGCATACGTTATAGACTGTAACTTAAGTTACACTCATACTGAATAACTTAATAAAATTACAAAAAACGTGTTACCTTTTAAATCTTTTTCAAGAATTAAAATATTGAAGCTATTAGTAAATGCAAAATATGATAAACATGAACGATGAAAACAATCATTTTTTTACCAAGAATTAAAAGACCTGCTACGCAGTAAAATTAGCCCTTAAAAAGTGAGGATTTGAGGCTAAATATTAACACCCGTACAGCATTCGTACAAATAAAAAAAGCGCAACAATTGATTATTAATTAGTTAGACTTTTTATTTGTAGCTGGAATCCACCTATACTACGCTTCGAGTGGACAGACTGGACTCCCTTCGCCTGCGTTGCACTACGCTCAGGACAGGCTT